>Ga0316204_10000327_pt1 | contig 191297 bp, 178 predicted proteins | sample 6monrhotite_MG_2_FD_205661 | JGI IMG/M metagenome (GOLD analysis project Ga0316204, IMG submission 205661) | Microbial mat bacterial communities from mineral coupon in-situ incubated in ocean water Damariscotta River, Maine, United States -... | ecosystem: Environmental > Aquatic > Marine >... | reverse complement strand
CGCGGTTTTAGAAGATTTGTGCGGCTGCAGGGAGGGATCTCTGCTCGGCGGTCGGGTCGTCACTCGCCGGGCGGATTCTTCGCATGCGATCGGGTCATCGAGCTGCCCGAAGGGCTTCGTTCAACGCAGTTTCTGCAGACCTGTAGAAAACCGGCTTCCGGCTTATGCGCCGATGGAGCGGGATTATCACCGCCTTGTGGGCCTGGGTTGGATACAGCGCCAACGAGTCCCCCTCCCGCCGCGTAACCCTCCTTTTTTAGCGTCTTACGCAGACCATATGGCCCGCGTTCGATAAGCCCGGCTTTCCGGAAGTCCATACGGGCCGGGCCCGCTGCCGAGACCTACCGTTCCTCAGAGGGCTCGTCGTCGTCCTCTGGGCCCACGATGTCTGGCAGGTCGTCCGCAGGACTGAGGATTCCCGCAAACCGGTCCTTGGCGATGTGGGTGTACAGCATCGTGGTTCGGAGATCGGCGTGGCCGAGGAGCGCTTGGATGCTGCGGAGGTCCACGCCCCGCTCCACGAGATGGGTGGCGAAGCTGTGCCGGAATGTGTGGCAGGTTGCCGTCTTGAGGAGGCCGGCCTTGTTGATGGCTCGCTTCATCGTCTTCTGAAGGACGGTGGGATGGAGGTGGTGGCGTCTCTTCTGGGCAGTGTCCGCATCGATGTAGTGGCGCGTGGCTGGGAACAGCCACTGCCACTCTTCGGCCCGTGCCGACCTCGGTGAGGAGCGAATCAAGGCCCCGGGCAGCTCGACGTAGCCCGCCCCCCTGGCCAGGTCTTCGCGGTGTTGGGCCCGCACTACGCCGATCTGTTCGACGACCGGGCCATGGGCTGTGTGAGGCAACAGTGTGGTCCGGTCCCTCTTGCCCTTGGCTGCCCGGATGTGGATGCGATTCCTCTCGAGATCGACGTCCTTCAGACGGAGGCTCAAGCACTCGTTGAGGCGTAGACCCGCCCCGTACAAGAGCCGGAATGGTAGCCGCCTCGTGGCAGGCACAGCCGCGATGACCCGGGCCACCTCGTCTCGGCTCATGACCACGGGCAGCACCCTGTCCTTCTTGGCCCCCGACAGCTCATCTAAGCCTTCCGGGGCATGCTCCAGCACGTCTCGGTAGAGAAACCTCAGCGCCGCGAGAGCCTGGTTCCGCGTGGACGACGCCGTTCGCTGGACGGTGAGCCCCACGAGAAAGGCTCGGACCTCGTCCGTGCCGAGATCCCGAGGATGGGTGCAGTCATGGAACAGCACGAACCGCCGTACCCACCGGGCATAGGCCGAAGCCGTGTTCTCGCTGTACCCTTTGCGTCGGGCCTCGTCTCGGACGTCTTGGAGCAGTCCCATGGGTCACCTCGGCCCCGGCCCGCTGCAAGGGCTGGACCAGTCAGATGACGCCGATGGGAGGCAACTCCTCGTCAACTGAGATGACCAACGTCGGACCCGCGACGACTGTCGACGGGCGTCACCGGCTTGAGGCGATGCCGCTGCTAGTCGTCGCCGCAGAACGTGAGCGTGAAGTCGAGGGTGCCGGTGAGGGCCTTGCCGTCTTCCACGGTGACGCTGCCCTTCACGGTGCCGCCAGCCTCGAGCTCCATGCTGTCGAAGGAGAGATCGAAGGTGGGGTACGCCGCGCCGCCACAGCCGCCGTAGCTGCCGCCCTTGGGCTCGTTGCAGCTCCACAGGATGCTCTCTTCTTCCACGACGTTGCCGTCGTCGTCGAAGGCGATGTCGAGCTTGTAGCCGCCGCCGTTGCTCTCCCACTCGCTGGCGAAGTCGCCGTTGCCGCACTGGCTGTCGTCCCACTGGGTGAGCACGAGCACGTTGTTGTCGCCATGGAAGAAGGAGTTGCCGTAGGCGACCCCGGAGCCGAACTCGATGGTCTCGGGGGTGCGGCTGCCGTACGTGAGCGTGCCGTCGACCTCGCCGTAGGTATCGGACAGGTCGGGCCCGGTGGTGGTGTCGTCGCCACCATGGCCGCTGCAGGCGACGAGCACGAAGGGAAGCAGGAAGAGGGCGCGCATGATGGATCTCCAGGGAAGCTCGGTTCAGGCCTTGGCGGCACGCGCCCGGCGGTAGCGGCGGCGCTCGACGGCCACGGCGACCCCCTGGCCGTTGAGGTCGCGGTCGAGGTCGAGCAGGCTGGCCTGCTCGCCGGTGGGCTCGGGGAGCAGCTCGACGAAGAAGCCGTCGACGGCCTCAGCGGCCTGCCGGAGTAGCTCCTCCCCCTCGACCCCGCTGCCATCCAGGGCATCGGCGAGGGCGCCGTAGCGGGCGAGCTGGGCATCGAGGGATGCGGCGATGGCGTCGAGGTTGTCGACCCGGCCGAAGTGGGTCAGCCACGCCGACGTGGCTCCGGTGCCGACGATGGCCTTCAGGCTCTCGCGGGCGGCGTCGGCGTCGAAGTCCGTGGGGCTCGTGGACGGGAAGACGAGGGCGGGACGGTGGGCTGGCGTGCCCTCGGGCTGCACATCGGGGTAGGCGATGCCGAAGCTGTCGCCGGTGAAGACGGCCTGCGCGGCTTCGTCGTGGACCACCATGTGGTGGTTGGCGTGGCCCCGGGTGTGCAGGAAGCGGAGCCGATGCCCGCCCACCTCTACGGCCTCATCGTGGGCGATGGCGCGGACCCGTGCCTCGGGGATGGGCTCGATGGTGCCGTAGAGCTCGGCGAAGCGGGCCTCGCCGTAGACCGCCGTGGCCCCCGCCACGATGCGGGACGGGTCGATGGCGTGAGGAGCCGCTCGGGGATGCGCCAACAGGGTGGCGTTCGGGCAGGCCCTCATCAGGGCCGAGGCGCCGCCGGCGTGATCGAGGTGGATGTGGGTGATGATGACGTGGGTGACCTGCTCGGCGGTATGGCCGGACGCCTCGATGGTGCGCAGGATGGCGGGCACGGCGTAGGAGGTGTTGGTCTCGCAGACGTAGACGCCATCGGCATGCTCGACGACGAAGGCCGCCGCGACCCCGGTGTGGTCGGTGTACTCGGTGTCGACGGTGTGGATCACAGGACGTCCCGCAGGGTGCCGAGCAGCGGGTGGTTCTGGCGCACGAAGACCGGGAAGCGGTCGAGGGGCACGTCGAGGGTCAGGGTGTCGCCCTCGGAGCCGGTGATGGCGTCGTCGAAGAGCCAGACCCAGTCGCCCTCGGGGAGGGTGACGTCCCGGGTGGTCCCGGACTCGAGCATGGGCGCCACGAACAGGTCGGGGCCGAGGAAGTAGCTGTAGTCTTCGCGGGACACGAAGGGCGTGAGGGTACGGCCCTCGGCGAAGGCGATGCCCCCCTGCTCGTTGAGGTACGGCAGCAGCGCCATGTGGAGGTCGACGTAGGTGCGGTAGATGTCGACGGTCTCTGCGTCCCAGGCCCAGGGCTCGTGGCTGCCGCCGCCGCCGTTCTCCATGACCGGCACGAAGGCGCCCTGCTGGGCCCAGCGAAGGAAGACCTCCTTGGAGCGGCCCTGGGGCCCCTCGCCGTTGGAGCGGTAGCCCCCGATGTCGGAGCCGAAGGCGACGTAGCCGTAGTCGGCGGACCAGTACATGTTGTCCATGGCGGCGACGAGGCCGCCGAAGGTGCCATCCTGGTCGCCCACCCAACCGGCCCAGGTGATGTCGACCGGTCCGAAGGCCGCAACATCGCCACCGATGCCCGCGCCGTAGTTGTCGATGGGCCGCAGGGTGTTGAGGCGGTCGTTGCCGAGCACGTCGCGGGTGTGGTCGTGGAAGTCCCGGTAGTACGCGTGGCTGTACTCGATGCGCTCGACCCGGCGGCCGGCCCCCGGGCTGTACGGGGCGAGGACCGCGGAAAAGTCGAGACCGTCGCACTTCCAGCCGTCGATGTCGGTGGCGAGGGTCTTGTCGACCTGCTCGTGCCACCAGGCCACAGCGTCGGGGTTCCAGTAGTCGATGAGGGAGCCTTCGCCCTTCCACCAGTCGACGACCGCCGGCCCGTCGGAGGTCTCCGCCGTCTTCATGAAGTAGCCGTTGGCGACGCCCTCGTCGTACAGCGGCTGCACGTCGACGTTGATGCCGGGCACGGTCCACAGGAAGACACGCACGCCCTTGCTGTGCATGTCGTCGACGAAGCCCTGGGGGTCGGGGAAGAGCTCGGTGTCCCAGACGAAGGTGCTGTAGCCGGTGGCCCAGGGGCTATCGATGATGATGGCGCCCACAGGGATGTCGCGGGCCAGGTAGCCGTCGACCAGAGCGGTGGCGCTCTCCTGGGTGGACTCGTCTTCCCAGACCCAGTGGGTGAAGGCCCACTCTGGCCATGGGGGGGCGACCTGCAGGGTGGTGCCCTCGACGGTGGTGCCCTGAGTGGTCAGGGGGCCATCGTCGTCAGAGCCGCCACAGGCGGCGAGCGTGAGGGAACCGAACAGAGCGAACCAGCGCATGCAAGCCTCGGAGCGAGCGACGCCCATAACGCCGCGGACGGGCTCACGGCGTCCAGCGTCGATCCAGGGCGATGGGCAACGGGCCCAGGGGCGTCTCGACGTGGCCGCTCACCGTGAAGCCGAGGCCGGCGACGGCCACGGTCTGGAGGGCCTCGATGGAGCGGCCGACCTCCACCACGACGGGCAGCTCGGTGGGGCCTTCCGCGCGGGCGACGCGTCCGTGGGCGAGGGGTACCGTCCCGACGTAGGTGGCCCAAGTGAGGTCCAGCAGGGGAGCCCGGGCGACATCGACCCGCAAGGTGGCCGCGACCACGCTGGTGTCGATGCGATCGATGCGCCAGTCGACGAAGGTGACGTCGGGCCAGGCCAGGGCAGGCAGCTCGCCGTCGTGGGCGTAGGGGACGTGCCAGGTGCCGAGGCCGGTGTGCCCGGCCAGCTCGAGCTCCACCCGCCAAGGGATGGGACGCCCGCCCACGCCGGCGACGGACCACAGATCGCTCCACCGCAGGGCGACGGGGACGTGCAGGGTGGTGTCGGCGCTGGGGGCGACGCCGAGCCCAGCGACCTGACCGGTGGACACGGCGGTGCCATCGAGGAGGAGGGTCCAGCCGGCGTCGACCTGGGCGGCGGCGGGGAGGGGGTTGTGCACGGCGACGCTGAGGTCGACCGTGGCGCCTTCGAGGGTGAGGTCGCGGATGCCGACGTCGTGGGGGGCCACCGTGGGGGTGTAGGAGCAGGCGGCCAGGAAGAGGAGCATGGGAGCAACGTAGCGGGGTCCGAGGGAAGCGGAGGGTGCTTCAGTCGACCAGGGCACGCAGCGCATCGGCCTGGCGGTGGACCCAGTCGCTCGGGATCCCGTGGCCGCCGTCGTACCAGCACAGGGTGATGGGCTCGGCGCAGCCCGTCCACGTGGTGCAGTCGCCGTCGACCTCGGTGGGGCCTTCGAGACAGGCCTCCGGCGTGGTGGTCAGCGCGTCGAGGGAGTCCATGATGCCCATGTGGGACGACGTGGGGCGGTCGGCGGTGTGCAGCGGCCAGTGGTCGTCGTCGTTCCGGCCCTGGAGGTGGCGGATGGGGCGAGGGGGATGGACGCAGGGCCCCGGCAGCTCCTTCTCGATGGCACCGGTCATCGGCACGAAGCCGTCGAAGGGGCTGTCGTCGGCGAGGCATGCGAGCTCGAAGGTCATGGCGCCGCCCTTGGACGCGCCCCCCAGCCAGAGCGACGCGGGGGCGTAGCGGTCGAGCACGTCGTCGGCGACCTGGTTCAGGAATGCGACGTCGTCCCGTGGGATGTCGTGGCGGTTGTCGCCGACGTTCCAGTCCGTGGAGGCGTCGGTACCCCAACCCTGGGGGAAGACGCCGATCAGTCCCTCCTCCGCCAGGGCGCGCTGCACCGCCTCCAGGCCGGCGGTCCGGTCGCCCAGGCCGTTGGGATGTAGGTGCGTCAGGATGGGCGCAGAGGCGGCGTCGAGACCATCGGGCACGAACACGGTGTAGGTGCCGTCGGCGACGTCGTGGGTGGATAGGGCCTCCAGGGAGGCACAGCCGAGCATCGAGGCGAGGAAGAGCATGAAACCAGGGTACCTCGGCCTCGCCCTTCCCGAGCCCGGCCTGGCGCCGGCTGTGCACAACCTGGGCATCTTGGGCCTCCTCCGCCGCTGCGTGGATGATCAGACGCTGCGGTCCTTCTCCGAAGGCGAAGGGTGCTTCTGAGGGGAATGCGGTTTGGGTTCTGGTACTGGACACGGCGGTCCCCACGGCGCATGATGCCAGGCCATGAGAGCACGACACCTTCCGGCCCTCCTTCTCTTCGCGTGCGGCATCGCCTGCTCTGGGTGGCCTTTGCCGCCGGAGCCCGCGCCGGTACCTTCCCCGACGCCGCGTCCGCTGCCCAAGCCTCGGCCGGCCAAGCCGCAAGAGAACCCCGACAAGCCAGATGCCCACGAGCGGTCCCTCCGTCGCCTGGTCAAGGGCATCCAGAAGTGCCGCAGCTCGGACCGGGGTCGCCTGTGCAAGATCCTCCACAAGGCGTCCGCCCACGCCCTGCCGAGCGACGAGAAGGTCCTCTACGGCGTCGCGCTCACCTGCTTCGACCCCGTGCGCGCCAGCTGGCCGAGCCAGGTCGAGTCCGCCGTGAAGGATGGCCTCCGTCCCCGGGGCGCTGGCGTGATGGGGCTGCAGTTCGAGGAGGGGGGCGAAGGCGTGCGCCTGTTCACCATCGATGCGACCAGCGACGACGAGATTCCGGGAATGGACGAAGGCGTGAAGGGCGTGGCCCGCTGCTTGGAGTCTTCCTGCACCGCCATCGAGCTACGCGACCGGAGCCTCTTCGACTACCTGCACAGCGAGCCCAGGTCCGTGCAGACCCTGAAGGTCGATGGTCGTGGCCACCCGGTGGGGCGCACGAAAATGCCCTTCGCCCTGCTCCACACCAACGTCGACGGGCAAGGGTGGTGGGTCGCTCTCGAGGGGGAGCCGAGCGGGGATGGGCCTTGTCAGTACGTGAACCTGTTCCCCGACGTACCGGTGCGGAGCAGGTAGCCCTATGCAGTGGGTGCCGGTGCCCCGAGCTCGGAGCGAGGGAGGCGAGCGCCGACCGCCGTGTGGCAAGCCCACGCGATTGTGGGGCCCCGGCAGCTTCTGCTTCAGGGGAGCGGGTAGGTGCATCGCGATCCTTCGTGGCAACATCCGAAACGGCTGGGCGTAGCGCTTGCCGAGAGGGTGCCGTGAACGGACACGACGCAGCAGAAGAAGTGTGCCGGCTGGTGGGGGCGTCGTCCCTGCTGGAGTGGCTCGAGCTGCCGCCGACGGTGCCGTCGGGGGACGCTCGCGACGCGTTGCGGGCCCGGCGTCGTGCGCTCCAGGCGCAGCAGGGCAACCCCAAGCACCGCGCGGTCGCCAAGCTGGTGATCACGCGCTTCCGCGTGCTCGATGCCCTGCTGGTGGACCCCGCCGCGTACCACCAGGTCGTGGAGCGCGCGCGGACCCGCAGTCAGCTCCCGTTGCTCGACATGGGGGTCGACGGCGTGCTGGCGGACGGCACGGTCACCGAGGAGGAGCTCGCGTTTCTTCACGACACGGCCCGTCGCCTCGGTCTCGACCCCCACGTGGCTTTGGGCCGGCTGCGGCTGCGTGCGGAGGCTCGGGGGGTGTCCTTGGCGCCCCCGGTCCCCCATGCCCCCATGCCCTCGCTGGCTGGGATGTCCCACCCCCTGTTGCCGCGTGGATGGTGGGGCGACGGGGTCTCCCGCTGGCTGGCGGCCCAGGTACCCTCCCACGCCCGCCGCGTGGTGGAGGGGCGCTGTGGCGAAGGCACGGCTGCGTTGGCGCTTCTCACCCTGCGGCCAGGGCTCCACTACTTGGGCTTCGACGAGCCCACCTTCACGGCCTCCGCCGAGGCCATGTTCGAGGCCCAGGGGCTGGAGCGGGCCACAGCGTTGCCCTGCGAGGCTCACGCCATGCCGGTGGCAGACCACACTGCCGACGTCGTGTTGTTCGTGCTTCACGCCCCCGATGCGGCGGAGCTGGCTGAGGCCCGCCGGGTCGTCACGCGGGGGGGGCGGATCGTGGTCGTGACCCCCGGGGTGCCCCGCGCCACCCACGATGGGCCCGTGCCCGCCCTCGACGGTGCCCTGTGGGGGCTGTGTCGGGCCGCGCTGCTGGTTCCGTCGTTGCCCGGCACGCGGGCGGCCTCCACCTTCGTGGTGACCCACACGGTGGTGGGGAACCGCTCGGCGCTGGTCGCGTTGCTGCTGAGTCGGGTGGCTGCGGTGCAGCACGCGGCGAGGCTCTCGGACCACCACCCCGCCATCCGACGCGTCGCCCAAGCGCTGGACGCCTTCGGAGACGGGCCCGATGGGGTGGGCACCTACGAGGTGCCCCTGGTCGCCAGGGTCCTGTGACGGTCCCGGGATGGGACCGGTCGTTCAGAAGCGAATGCCGATTCCTGAGTGGATGACGAAGCCCCCGGAGCGCAGGTCGCCGAACTCCCCGAAGGTGGCCGTGGCGACGGTCTCGGCCCCCATCTCGAGGGTCCAGCCGGCGGTGATGGGCATCTTCCCCTGGGGGATGCGCAGCTCGATGCCGCCGACGAGCTCGCCACCGGGAGCCAGGGCCGTCTCGGACAGCTGGTCGGTGTTGGACGTGCTGTCGGGGTCCCCATCGAGCCGCACCTGCTGCAGCACGAGCTGGCCGCGGGCGGCGACGTAGGCGAACAAGGCGTCGTCGAAGGTGATGTCCCCGCGAGCCCCGAGGGAGAAGCGGTGGGCGTAGTAGGCGCTCTGGAAGGCCAGCTCGCGTCCCCCGGAGGCGTTGGCCACCTCGACGTTGGCGCCGCGGTTGCCTCGGAGCCAGCCGAGCTGGACCTCCACCCGGTCGACCACCCGACGTCCGACGCGCAGCCCGCTGGTGTCGATGCCGTCTCGGCTGCCGAAGAGGTCGAAGCTGTCGTCGCGGTAAGCGCTGCTGCCGATCTCCGCCGAGAGGGACCACTTGGCGACGTGGTCTGGGCCCGACTCGGGTTCGGGCAGGGTCGTGGGAGGTGGAGCGAAGACCTGGGGCTCCGGCGTGGCCTCGGGCTCGGGGGTCGGCTCGGGCTCGGGGGCCGGCTCGGGCTCGGGGGCCGGCTCGGGGGCCTCGGCGGGCGTCTCCTCGGCCTCAGCCGGGGTCTCGACGGGGACTTCGACCGGGGGCTGCGCGGGGGGAGCGTCCTGGGCGAAGGCGAACGAAAGGGTCAGCAGGAGCGGGGTCACTTGGCCTCCTTGTCGTCGGCGTCGTCGTCTTCAGCGGGGGTGGGTTCGTACGCATCGAGCAGGCCCCGGGCGGCGAAGCCCGCGACCTCCACGATGTCGCCGGACCCCGCGTCGTAGAAGCTGACCAGCCCGAGGGCGCTGGGGTGGGTGATGTAGAAGGTGCCGTCGGGCATCACGCCGATGTCGGACGGGGGGGCCGACAGCTCGAGCTCGGCCTCTTCGCCGGTGTACAGGTCGAGCTGGTAGAGGTAGTCGATGCCCTCTTGCAGCACGAGGGCGTCGAGGCGGGTGTCGGTGCGGCTGAAGGCCACGCCGAGGCCGGCCCCCTCCAGGATGTAGGGCGCGGTGCCCTTGCCCCGCAGGTCGATGATCTCGAGCCCCGGGTACTTGTTGTAGAGGTTGGCAGCGGCGTCGTTGCTCGACCCTCCTTCGGCTCGGGTCAGGGCCACGGCGAAGTCCTCCCCTGGTGCCATGACGACCTCCAGGGGGGGGTTCTCGAGGACGTACTCGACCAGGTCGCCGGTGGCGATGTCGAGGCGGTACACGTCCTTGCCCCCGCCCTGGTCGAAGAGGACCGCGAAGTCCTCTCCCTGCAGGATGGTGTCCATGGGCTCGTCGAGCTCGAAGCGGTCGACGTCGAACAGCTCGTGATCGAGGATCTCCACGACGGGCAAGTTGTTGTAGACGAGCACGGTGCGGTCGGTGGCGACGTTCACGGCCATGTCGGCCGGCTGGGCCGACAGGTCGACGATGTTGATCGACTGGCTCTGCAGGTCCAGGGTGTAGAGGTCCGACGAGCCCTGGGCGCTGATGAGGGCGTAGCGGCCGTCGGGGGTGAGATCGACGCCCACCGGCACCACGCGCCCGTCGGGGTCGAGGGTCAGGGGGAAGGTGACCTCGACGATGGGCTCGGGCTGGAGCAGGTCGAGGACCGCCACGGCGTTGGCAGAGACGACCACGGCCTTGCTGGCCCCGGTCTCGTCCTCCACGAAGAGCACCTGCTCGGCGGCGAAGCCGACGCTGACGGGGGTGGTGTCGCCGGACTGCAGGTCGAGCACGACCACGGAGGTGAGGTTGGTGACCCCGTCGAGCTCGACCTCTCGGGTGAGGTCGAGGTAGGCGATGCCGAACTCGCCGCCCTGGCTGTAGGCCACGTCGTTGAACGTGCCCTCGACATCCAGGGTGGTGGTGACGGCGCCGTCGTCGAGCACGACGAGCTCCCGGGTGCGCTCGATGTCTGCGCAGTCGTCTTCGTCGTCGGCGATGCACTGCTCGCGGAGCACGAAGGCGACCACGGTGGCATCGTCGGGGGCGACGCTGGTCTCGGTGACCCTGCCGTCGCCTAGATCGACGGCCTCGGTGGTGCCGTCGCCGCGGACCAGGGTGAGTCCGCCGCTGTTGGGGAGCTGCAAGTAGAGACCGTCGGCCGTGGGCACGGCGCGGACCGGGTCCCACAGCGGCACGTCGAGGTAGACGTAGTCTTGGTCGGGAAGGTTGTTCCAGCCGCAGCCTGCGAGGAGGCCGAGCAGAACGAGGGGGTTCGCACGCATGGGGTACCTCACTCGATGGCCGCGTTGAGCTCGAAACCGGTGATGGTCTCGAGGTCGGCAGTGTTCGGGTCGTAGAAGGAGATGCGTCCCAGCTCGTGGTCTTGGGAGACCCAGGCGGGAGGCTCGTCGCCCCCGTCGAGGTTGGGGAGCACCCCCACGTAGAGGGGGTCGGACTTCAACGGCACTTCGTCGGCGAGCATCGTGGTGTAGTCGAGCAGCGACAGGAAGGGCTGTCCGTCCATGATGAAGTAGCCGCGGTCGCCGTCGTCGCTGTTGGCGTAGCCGATGGGCTCCCCGGGCAGCTTCAGCGGGTTCGAGCGGAAGTCGTCCAAGGAGAAGATGGTCAGGGCCCAGCTGCCGGTGAACGGGCTGGGGGCCGCGCCGATGGCGTCCTCCTTGGTGTGGAAGGCGAGCATCGACTCCCCGGTGGGGGTGATGGCCATGCCGGTGACGGGCTTGACCAGCGCTCGGGTGCGGATGGTGTCGTCGGCCAGGTCCCAGGTCATGAAGCGGTCGAGCTCGCTGGCGGTGGTGTAGAGCACCGCCTGGTCGCCGGTGGGGTCGAAGAGCAGCGAGCCCATGGCGAGGTCGTCGGGGAAGGGGAGGACGTCGGCGGGGGCAAAGGGGTCGTCGGCTCGCAGGCGCCACAGCTCCCGGGCTCCGCGGGCGACGATCACGGCCTGGCGCCCGTCGGGGGACAGGTCGAGGTCGGTGGGGTTGAGGCCGACGGGGATGGCGTCGACCGTCTTGGCATCCAGGTCGACCACCAAGATCTCGTCGGTGCCGAACTGGCGAACGAACGCGAAGGTGCCGGAGCCGCTGATCACGACCTCCTCGGCCACGGGCGGCTCGATGACGTCGGGGGAGAGCTCGATGAGGTCGGGGAGCGGCTGGTCGTCGAGCAGATCGATGACGGCGAGGTAGGCGTCGGAGACGACCAAGGCCTGGGCGCTGTCGGAGGTGTAGCGGACCATGCGGGGGTTGAAGCCTACGGCCATGGGGAAGTGCTCCCCGGTGACCGTGTGGATGAGGCTGATCTCGTTGAACGACTGCAGCCCCTGAGGCGCCGGGTCGTCGTCCCGCTCCCGGGCGATGTCGTGGAACAGCACCACCCAGGCGCCATCAGGGGACATCACCATCTGGTTGAGGTCCTGCCGGACCGGGATCACGACCTGGTCGAGGCTGGCCGCTTCGATGAGGGAGACGGAGTCTTCCCCGCGGTTGTGGACCACTGCTGCGGTGTAGTCGGGGGTGGTGAGCACCAGGTCCGGGCCGTTGCCGACCTCGGTGGTGTCGACCTCCTGGCTCCGCACGTTGATGCGGGTCACCGTGTCGCGGTCGGGGTTGGCGACGAAGACGTACTTCTCGGTCTGGGCCGGGGGCAGGGCCAGCTGGTCGGCCTCCTGTTCGGGGGGCTCGGTGGTGCTGTCGTCGTCGTCGTCGCCGGCCGTCCACGAGTCGTCGTCGTCGCCGTCGCTGGCAGCGGTCGAGGCGTCGGAGGCGTAGTCGCCGCTTTTCAGGGATGACTCGGAGCAGCCGGGCAGGGCCACGACCACGGCCAAGAGGCCGACGGAGAGGGAGAAGGGAACAATGGGACGCATGGCATCTCCGTGCATTGCCCAACAGCTAGCAGACTCCGTGCCACACCCGCAGGATCCACCTTCGTCCGGGGTCGGGCCCGTCCGCTCCCCCTGGCCCACGCTCAGATCGCGACGTCGGTGTCGCGCCGGTCAGAAGGTCAGGCCCACTCGAAGCCCGCCAACCAGGGCGGTCCGGCTCGGCATGGAAGGTCCCGACAGGGTGACGGCCCCTGCGTGCACCCCTAGGTCCACCGGGAGGAAGGTGACGTCGAGGGAGCCGCCGGCGTCCCAGCCGCGGGTGGGGCCGCCGGGGGTGGGGAGCGGGAACAGCACGTGGGCGTAGGCGCCGGGCTGCACGGCGGCGCCGAAGCGGGCGCGGGCGCCAAGGTCGGGGACGATGAGGCCGTCCCCCATCCAGAAGGTGGTGCCGGCCTCGGGCACGACCTCGATCGGGCCGAGGTCGATGGGGAGGCCGACCCGAGCGCCAAGTCCGGTGCCGAGCTGCGGTCCGTCGTCTGCGGAGATGGCGCCGTCGAGGCGTGCATCGAAGACCGGGCCGGCGACGGCGAGGGTGGGTGCGAGTGCGAACAGGGCGATCACGCCCATGCGGATGTGGGACATGGCTCCTCCAGGGCCAGACCGACGGCATGGGGACGAGCTCCATTCGCGCCGTGACCTTCCATGACGTCCCCCGTAGGGTGGGCCGCCACCCTCGGCGTCGGAGGAGATCGAGGCGTGGATGGTCGACAATCCGTGGGTGTGGCTGAACCGCGACGCGATAGAATCCCGCGACGGCGAGCCCGCTCTCCTACGGGAAAGGCGGTTTTCTGGGAGGAGGCGAAGTGAGGACCGTTCTGCTGGCTGCGTGCCTCTCCTCGGTGCTCTCCATCGGCTGTGACGACGCCCTCATCGGGCCGAACGAGGCCGGCTGGCTTCAGAAAACGTGGGTCGATGCCGCCCAGTACGACCGGTTCAGCTGCGCGCTGACCGACACCGCCACGCTCAGGTGTGGGGAGGGCATCCGCTTCGACGGTGTTCTGGCCTTCGACGGCGGGGGCGACACGGTGTGCGTCGTGCGGGAGGGCGTGGCGGCGCAGGTGCTCGAGTGTCGTTCGCTCAGTCGGGATTCCTTGCTCGTCGGCGAGCACAAGCTCGGAGACGTCCCCATCGACGTGCTCTTGTCGCCTTTTGGTGTGGCCTACGTGCTGCGGGCGGACGGCAAGGTGGCGCGTCTGAATCTCGGCTCTGGAGGGCTGGAGAGGCCCCTCGACGGCCTAGTCCCTCTGGTCGAGCTGCTCGGGGTCGGTTTCTCGCCGAGCGACGTGGACGGAGACACGCGTGTGTGCGGGCTCTCCGCGGATGGCCCGGTGTGCGCGGACGGATGGATCTTCTCCGCCGGCGGAGGCCTCTTCGAGGACGCAGAGCCTGTGGGCGTGCCTCCCGAGCACGTCGCCGTGCTCGACTGGAGCCTCGCCACCGTGGTGGGGGACCACCAGGTGGTGCTGCAGCCGGGCGACCGGGTCGTGGATCTCGAGGATGCGCTCGAGGGAGCCGCGATCGCCGAGCTGGTCGGTTCGGGGGGCTCGATGTGCGCCCGCTCGGTCGCCGGTGGGCTGGCATGCGGGAGCGTGCCGTTCGGGGACGACCCGCCCATCGTGGTGTCGGTGATCGTTCCGGAGCCGGTACGGGCGATCCGCGTCGACGACGACGGGGTGGGCGCGGTCCTCGAAGGAGGGGCGGTCGGGTTCAGCCCCATCGGGGGACCTGTGGGCCTGTCGCTCCGCATCGTCTCGGAGCGTCCGGACGACCCTCAGTCGCCGTTCTGAGGCGCTCGCCGCCGCTCGGAGGTGGCCGAACATGCATGCCCGAAACGACGAACGCCGACCCGAGCAATCGCTCGGGCCGGCGCCGACATGCGGAAGGGGGGACTCGAACCCCCACACCCTTTCGGGCACTGGTCCCTGAAACCAGCGCGTCTACCAATTCCGCCACTTCCGCGGACGGCTGCAGCTATCACACTGCCCGGGACCGTCAAGCAACCCCGCGCGCCCTTGCTGCACGCGATCCCGTGGCTACATGGGCGGTCTGTCACCGCCGACGTTGGCTTCGTTCCAACGGTCTGCGACCCCGACCTCCACGAAAGGAGCCTCCCTTCATGGGCATCTTCGACATGTTCCTCTCCGAAGACAAGCGGATCTCCAAGCAGCAGCGCGTGCTGACGAACCGCGACTCCCAGCCCGAGGATCGGGACAACGCTGCGCGGTGGCTCGTCGACAACGGCTCGCCCAAGGCGGTGGTGGCGCTGCTCTCCCGCTTCGACATGAAGCTGGAGAACCAGCTCAAGGACGCCGGAGAGCGCGACTTCCTCTACAGCATGGTGGTGGGACTTGGCGATGCCCTGGAACGCCCCTTGGATCGGCACCTGAAGCGCTGCAAGAACCTGGCCTTCCCGCTGAAGCTGGTGGTGGAGACGAAGGGGGAGCAGGCGGCGATCGAGAAGGTGCTCGACCTCCTGAGGAAGGAGCATGAGAAGGACGACTTCAAGCCCCGCAGAAAGACCGACCTGCTGGTGTGGTTGGCACCCCACGCCCACGCCGGCGCAGTCGAGGGCGCGAAGCTGTTCCTCGAAGACTTCGACGAGAACGTTCGGTATGCGGCCATCGAGGTGCTCGCGACGCAGAACCCTCCGGAGCTCGGGGAGCTCTTGGAGCCAGTCCTCACCCGGCCAGAAGAGGATGCGAACCGGGTGAAGGTGCGCATCGCTGAGATCTTCCAGCAGCGCGGCCTCGTCGTCGCCGACGCCAGCGCGGTGGCCACTGCACTCCCGGCCTCGTTCAAGGTCACCGACGACGGCCGCATCAAGGCCGCGTGAAGCCTGCTGGTCGACGCCGCGCGCGGCCATTACATACGGCCGCCGGAGGGTCCCATGTCTGCATCAGGCAACCCCAGCTACGCAAACGACTCGGGCGCCACCCGCGGCGTGCCCGTGGTGTCTGCGCCAGGTCCCCAAGCCGAAGAACCGGCGAACACGCCGCATCCGGCGGACGTCGCCCACATCGCCCGGGTACAGGAGGCGCCGTCGTCCACCGGTTGGTCTCCCACCGCCTGGCGTCGTGCCCGCAACGGAGGTGGCGAGTGACGCGTGCGATCTCGTTCGTCGTCGTGCTGCTGGCGGCTGGCTCCATCGGTTGTGGGGAGGACTGCCAGTCGGCCTGCGGAAAGATCTACGACGCATCCGAGTGCGGGATCCAGATCGGCGGCGTGACCGCAGCGGAGCTCACCCGCTCGTGCGTCAACCAGTGCAAGGACGCGCTCGAGACCACGGGGCCCATGGGGGAGTACGACCCCAACACCCGGCGCGATCCGCTGAACCCGATGGTCATCGAAAACGAGAAGCAGGCTGCGGCCTGGATGGACTGCGTGGCCGAGGCCACGTGCGAGGACCTCGAGCCCTCCACCGGCGGCTTGTGCGAGCACTGAGCCAACTGCAGGCCGCCTTGCTGCCTGCCTTGCTGCTGTCCCTCGCGTTCGCGGCGGGCTGCAACCCCCCCTGCAAGCGCACCTGCCGCAAGGTGCTGGAGTGCGGCAACCTGTCCACGGACCGGCTGGCACTGGGGGCGTGTGTCGAGGACTGCTCGAAGCAGGAGCAGCTCTACGAGGACTGGGACGACGAGGTCAAGCAGGATCTGTTCGCCGACCAGAAGCGCTGCCTGCTGGGGTCCAGCTGCGAAGAGATCGAAGACGGCGTCTGCTACGACGGCTACGAAGAACTCTACGCGTTCTGAGGCTCGGCTAGGCGCCTGGAAGCCAAGCCCGTAGCCGCTCCACCGCCATGCGCGGCGTCGAGGTCCCGAAGAGGTCGCCGAGCACGGCGCTGCCCGTGGCTCCAGCGGCCATGGCGACCCGATGGCGTGGTGGCGTCATGCCCCCGAGGGCGTAGACCGGCCCGTGGAGCGATGCGAAGGGCTCCGGTCCCCACGTCGGTCGTCGGTCGTCGGTCTTGGAGGTCGGCGAGTGGATGGGCGAGAGGAAGGCCCAGGAGGCGCCCTGCGACCAGCAGACGCGCACGTCGTCGGGCGTGTGGCAGGAGCGGCCCCAGGGGCCCGACGGCGGGGGCAGCGTCCCGTCGTCGGGCAGGTGCACACCATCGACGGCGTCGAGGGCGAGGTCGTGAGGCAGGGAGCGGGCGTGGAGCCACACGGTGGGCACGTGGGCCCGGGCCACCTCCAGCAACAGGCGCACCTCCGCCTCGGTCCGACCGCCCTCGCGGACAAGGATGGCGGGCAGCCCCCCATCGCCGAGGGCGCGGATCCAGGGGACGAGGTCTCGGTCGTCGCCTGGGGTGATGGCCACGATGGTCGGCAGGGCCACGATGCCTTCTCGCTGGGTGGGGAGGGCTCGGTATCCCCCAACGGGCGCGCCGTCGGGCCCCATCCCTCGTCGACGGGGGATACGGGCGGTCGACCCGAGGACGGACCCATGCTCGAGATCGGAGACCTGAAGCTCACCAGCCGCCTCATCGTAGGCACCGGCCGCTATGCGTCGTACGACCTGATGCGGCGCTGCCACGAGGCCTCCGGCACAGAGTTCGTCACGGTGGCGCTGCGCCGCGTCGACCTGGATGCCCCGGGTGGTGCCAACATCCTCGACCACATCGACCGGGACCGCATCGCGCTGCTCCCCAACACCGCGGGCTGCTACACCCCCGACGATGCGGTGATCACCGCTCAGCTCGGGCGCGAGGCCCTCCAGACCAACGTGGTGAAGCTCGAGGTGATCGGCGACGACCGTACGCTGTGGCCCGATGCCGAGGGCACCCTCGAGGCGGCCCGGCGGCTCGTCAAGGATGGCTTCGTCGTGCTGCCCTACTGCCCCGACGACCCCGTGGTCTGCAGGCGTCTCGCCGACATCGGGTGCGCGGCCGTGATGCCACTCGCGGCACCCATCGGGAGCGGCCTCGGCATCGTCAACCCCCACGTCCTCAGCCTCATCCGTGAGCTGGTGGACATTCCCCTGATCGTGGACGCGGGGCTCGGTACCCCCTCGGACGCGGCCCAGGCCATGGAGTTGGGCGCCGACGCGGTGTTGATGAACACCGCCATCGCCGATGCGCGGGATCCCGTCCGTATGGCAGAGGGAATGCGACATGCCGTGATCGCGGGCCGCATCGGCTTCGAAGCGGGGCGGATGGCCCGGAAGCGCTACGCCACGGCGAGCAGCCCGCTCGAAGGAACCATTCCTGGGATCGACGAGCCTACGGCCGGTTGAGGCGCTGCGACCTTGCGATATCTCTCCTCGCCCATTGTCTCGGGAAGACGGGTGAAGTCCGGAGTCGGTCGCGGGAATGCAAGCGTCCTGGGGGGGACGCTCTGCCCAGACTCGTTAGAAGGCCGCCGATTCGCCCCAATCGGGGCCATCACTGAACCCGTTGACCCGTCGAGGACTACCGGATGCGCGCTGTTGCTGCCGTCACCATTGCGGCCCTGTTTAGCGGAAGTTTCCTGGCGGGATGCGGGGGCAAGTACAAGCCCAAGGAGGCGGTGATCGACTCCTGGCAGCGCACCATGGAGCACCCTCCCTTCGTGCGCAACCAGAGCCTGCAGTACCTGGGCAGCACGCCCCGCACCGCAGCGCCGGTCGTGCCGTTCATGGCCTTTGGCGCTGCGTACGACGTCGACTTGGTCGCCATGACCAAGTCCGATCAGGTCGACATGGTCGAGCTGGCCCGCATCACCACGCCCTATGGGCCGATGTGGATGGCCCTCGAGTCCGACCCTCGCAACGGCGAGCAGAGCTTGGTCACCAAGGCACCCGGCGACATCGACGCCTGGATGCCCGAGCTGCCCCTCTCCCGCAAGAACGACCCGTCGTTCAAAGTGATCGACCAGTCCGGGCCCACGCAGATCGACGTGAGCGGCTCCTACGAGGCCATCGACGGCCGCATCGTCGAGTTTGCGTTCCTCGGCGACCCGCCCGAGAAGCCCAACAAGAAGCGGAACGGCAACACGTTCAACCACAGCCAGAGCAGCTTGCTCGCGGTGCTCGATGTCGCGTCCGACGCGAGCCTGTTCAAGGCCAACGTCAAGTTCGATGGCAAGGGCCAGGGCTTGAAGAAGGTCGCGCTCGTGGTGCCCGGTCAGTTCGCCCTCATTCAGGCCCAGGGCGGCCTCGCGGTCGGCTCCTACGTCGTCTCCGAGACCGACGCGGTGGGCTGGAACAACGACTTCGGCATGGTCGAGGTGCTCGACCCCAACGCGGCCCCGCCGCCTCCGCCCCCCGAGGCGGTCATCCAGACGGCCATCGCCACGAGCATCCCTGCCCTGCAGGCCTGCTACACCACGGCGCTCGTCGAGAAGCCCGAGCTCGCGGGCCGCTACGTGGTCAAGTTCGCCCTGACCGACGGCGCGCTGAACTACGCCCAGCGCAAGGACCTCGGTGAGACCGAGGGCGCGCTGATCGACGAGGCCTTCGAGGGCTGCGTTGCCTCGATCTTTGGTGGCTACGCGCTGCCGAAGGCGTCGGGCGCTGGCACTCAGGAGCTCACCTTCGCCCTTCCTACCGAAGAAGGCGGTGAGCCCAGCATGAGCTTCGGCGAGTTCCGCTTCGTCGAGAAGGTGCTCCTGGAGGAGCGTCCCGATCGCGAGGGTCCTTTGGACCTCGAAGAGGACGGGGAGACCCCCGCCGACGAAGCCCCCATGGAAGAGGCTCCTGCCGAGGAAGCCCCGTCCGAAGAAGCGCCTGCCGAGGAGGCTCCCGCAGAAGAAGCCCCGACCCCCGAAGAGGGCGGCGCTGAGCCCACCGATGGCGGGCAGGACGACGGCCTCGAGGATCTGCTCGGCGACGACGACGATCTGCCCGGCCTCAGCTTCTCCGAGCCCGAGCCGGTCGAGCCTCCCCTGTCCCACTTCACCACCACCCACGCCATGCGCTCGGGCAAGTTGGTGAAGCTGCCCTGGCAGGTGACCAAGTCCGGCGGCATGGTCCGGGCCACCCAGACGACCGAGATGCGCACGCTTTCCTACAACTACGGCGTGTACGGTGAGGCTCTGGAGCTCGCGTCCATCACGGTCCAGCAGTACGGACACCCGGTGCCCGTGACGGCGATTCACTTCTCGCCGGCCCTTCCCGACCTGCGCCTACAGTTCAACGGCCGTCAATCCCACCGCTACGTCATCGACGTGAACGGCCAGCAGAACCACGCGACCGGCACGGTCGAGGTCTTCTGGGAAGAGGGCGGCCCGAAGCTTCGCGTCGTTCCGGACGCCCCGGAGTGGACGGTCGACCGGGCCATGGTCTCCAGCATCATGTACGGCTCCGATGGCTCCGTGTCGGTCACGACACAGCGGGTTGGCGTGAGCCGCTAGTCCCCCAGCGCCGCGCGCACCGAGGGCCGCTCCGGAGACGGGGCGGCCCTTCGTGCGTCTGGGGGCTACATGTCGCCCCACGAAGGAGGCAGCATGGACATCCACAAGGTCGCAGTCATCGGCGCGGGCACGATGGGGCACGGCATCGCTCAGGTGGCCGCCATGGCAGGGTGCGAGGTCTGGCTCGCGGACGCTCGCCCGGAGGCCCTCGAGGCCGCCCGCACGAAGGTGCAGGCCAACCTGGACAAGGGCGTGGCGCGAGGCAAGGTCGAGGCCGACGTCGCCGCTGGGGCCATGGAGCGGCTGCACGTGGGCACGCTGGCGGACTCCGTGCCCGGAGCCGATCTGGTGGTGGAAGCGGTGCCCGAATCTCTGGAGCTCAAGCAGGCGCTGTTCCGGGAGGTCGATCGCCATGCTCCGGCCCACGCCATCCTTGCGACCAACACCAGCTCGCTCTCGGTGGCGGCCATCGCCAGCGTGGTGTCGGATCCCGGCAGGGTGGTCGGCATGCACTTCTTCAACCCGGTGCACATCATGGCGCTCCTGGAGCTGGTGCAAGCGGAGGGCACCCGCGACGAAGTGATCGATGCGGCCAAGGCCTTCGGCGAGCGCATCGGCAAGACGTGCATCGTCGTGCGCGACATGCCGGGCTTCGCCACGAGCCGCCTCGGGGTCGCCCTGGGGATGGAGGCGATCCGCATGGTGGAGCAAGGGGTCGCGAGCCCCGAAGACATCGACACCGCCATGGTGCTCGGCTACCGCCATCCGGTCGGCCCTCTGAAGCTCACCGACATGGTGGGCCTCGACGTCCGCATGGCCATCGGGCGCTACCTCGCTCGCGAGCTCGGCAACCCGGCCTTCGAGCCCCCCGCGTTGATGGAGCAGATGGTGGACGAGGGGCGGTTGGGCAAGAAGACCGGCAAGGGCTTCTACGACTGGTAGTCAGGTGTTGGGATGCAGAGGGGCCACCTCGGGATCGGTCCGCAGGCGGCCCATCGCCAGACGCACGCGGGACTTCACGGTGCCGAGGGGTACCTCGAGGCGCTCTGCGATCTCCGAGAGCGTGAGGCCCTCGAGGTACGCCAACACAATCACCTCCCGCTGTTTGGTTGGGAGGGCCTCGACACGCGCCCGCAGAGCGGCATCCCGCACCTTGAGATGGGTGGCGGCGTCGGGCGGCGCGGGGGCACTGGGGACCCACATCGGGTCGTCGGCGTCGGGCTCGGGGCGTGCACGTCGACGCTGCCGATCCGTCCGGGCGTTGCGGGCGATGGAGAACAGCCAGGTCGTCGGAGAGGCCTTGGTCGGGTCGTAGCGTGCCGCATGGCGCCATACGCGCAGGAAGACCTCCTGGGTCACCTCGGCGGCTGCCGTGCTGGGGAGGCTGCGACGCAGGAAGCCCTCGACCCGGCCTCCGTGGCGCTGGAAGAGCGCGGCGAAGGCCTGGCGATTCCCGGTGGCGATCATCGCCATTAGCTCGTGGTCGTCCCCTGACACCCGCGCAGGATAGCCCGGACGCACTCGTCTTCGTGAACCCCCTTGCTTGTTGGAGCCCTCCATGCCCCATGCTGTCCTCGTCGACGCTGTCCGCACGCCCATCGGCCGTTTCCAGGGAGGACTGTCGTCGGTGCGCCCGGACGACCTCGCCGCGCTCGTGCTCGCATCCCTCGTGGAGCGCACGGGCATCGATCCAGCAAGGGTCGACGAGGTGTTCATGGGCTGCGCGAACCAGGCGGGGGAGGACAACCGCAACGTGGCGCGCATGGCGGCGCTCTTGGCCGGCCTGCCCCAGTCGGTGCCCGGCGTGACGTTGAACCGGCTCTGCGCTTCGGGCCTGGAGGCGGTGAACCAGGCCGCTCGTATGATCCGGTGTGGCGACGGGGAGCTGTGCCTGGCGGGGGGCGTGGAGTCGATGAGCCGTGCGCCGCTGTCGATGCCTCGTGCGCCTCAGCACCCCAAGGCGGGCAACATCACGGTCTGGGACACGTCCCTGGGCTGGCGGTACCCGAACCCCAAGCTCGAGGCGCTGTTCCCCCTCGAGGCGATGGGCTGCACGGCAGAGAACATCGTCGACGACATGGGCATCACCCGGGAAGACCAAGATGCCTATGCGCTGCGGTCCCACCAGAAGGCGCTGGCGGCTCAGGAAGCGGGGGCCTTCGACGCCGAGCTGGTGTCGGTGCGCGTGCCCCAGCGGCGCGGCGACGACGTGGTCGTGGCGGCCGACGAAGGCCCACGGGCCGACACGTCCATCGAGAAGCTCGGACGTCTGCGCGCCGCCTTCCGCAAGGGAGGCAGCGTCACCGCCGGCAACAGCTCCACCCTCAACGACGGCGCGGCGGCGCTGCTGGTCGCCAGCGAGGACCTGGCGCGTGCCGAAGGCTGGACCATCCGGGCACGGGTGCGCGCTGTGGCCTCGGCGGGGGTGGACCCCACCCGCATGGGCTACGGACCGGTCCCCGCCAGCCGGAAAGCCCTCCGCCTCGCTGGACTGACCGTGGAGGACATCGAGCTGTGGGAGCTCAACGAGGCGTTCGCGGCGCAGTCCCTCGGAGTGCTGCGTCAGCTCGAGGTCTCCGAGGAGCGGGTGAACGTGCACGGAGGCGCCATTGCCCTGGGCCATCCACTGGGTTGCTCGGGGGCCCGCATCCTCACCACCCTCCTGAACGCCATGGAGCGACGGGACGTAGCGCTGGGATGCGCGACCCTGTGCGTCGGGGTCGGCCAGGGCGTGGCCACCGTGATCGAGCGGGTCTGACGCACGTGGGCCTGAAGCCCGGGGCGATCCAGCCGATGGGGGAGGGCTGGCGCAGGGGCCCGCCGGACCGTTAGTCCCCCATCTTGCGGAGGTGGCATGCTCAAGAAGCTCCTGGTGGTCGACGACGACGACGCCTTCCGCGAGTCGATGGAGCTCGAATTCAGCGACCGCGGCTTCACCGTGATCACCGCGCCGGACCATCGCTCGGCCCTTGGGCTCGCGGCCGTGCATCGTCCCCAGTACGCCGTGATCGACCTCCGTCTGGAGGGGGAGCGGGGCCTCGAGGTCCTCAAGGACCTCGTCGAGCGCCTGCCATCCCTGCGCGCGGTGGTGCTCACGGGCTACGGCAGCGTGGCCACGGCGGTGGAGGCCATCAAGCTCGGCGCCCATCACTACCTCACCAAGCCCTGCGACCCCGACGCCCTGGAAGATGCGTTCTACCGGGATGTCGCGGGGGATCCCTCGGTGATGGTGCCCGACTCTCCACCCAGTCTGGCGCGCCACGAGCGGGAATACATCGAGTACGTGCTCGCCAGCACTGGTGGCAACATCAGCGAGGCCGCACGGCGACTGGGGCTGCATCGGCAGAGCCTTCAGCGTAAGCTGCGCAAGTATCCGCCCCGGCGCTGACGGATCGTCGGCCCCGGGGGGGCATCTCCCTCCCCTCCTGCACCGGTCCCTCCATGCTCATCCTCCTGGCCCTTTCCGCCGCGCATGCGGCCGACGCTGACACGTTCCAGCCCGCGGCTTCGCTGCCGACGAAGCTAGGCTCGCTGCAAGGGGAGGCCCCGCAGCTTGCCGAGGGCGGCTTCAGCGGGGGGCTCGCGATCGGCATGGCCACCAACACCGTCGTCCGCAGCTTCGAGACCGAGCGGCCCGACGAGAGCGAAGTGGCCTTGCAGGTGCCGCTCATCTTGCATGGGGGCTACACCGTCGAGGGAGTGGCTCGCTTCGACGTGTTGATGCCTCTCTACGCGTTGTCCGATGCCCCACTGAACGGCTTCGTGGGTCCGGCGGCTGGGGATCTACGACTCCAGGCCACCATCCCGGTGTTCGACAACGAGGCCGTGCAGATCGGCGTGGTGCCCCGCATCGAGCTGCCGACCGGCTCCCAGGATGCCGTGGTCACCGAGGGCTTTGCCGGCACCTTGCTGGCGTCCCTCGGAGGCGACACCGACACCGCGGGCTGGGTGATCAACGCGGGTCCGACCCTGGCGGCCAGCAGCCAGCTGGAGCCGGGCTCCCCGTCCACGGGCTCGAGCGTGCGGGGCGTGTTCGGTGCCTGGTGGCACGCATCGACGACCACCCGCATCGGTGCGGAGCTCGACCTCGCCACGGCTCTGGCGCGTGCCGACGATGCGGATCAAGCCAACCGCACCGGCGCGGCCCACCTGTTTGCCCAGGAGGTGATGACCAACGGCGTCGGCATCACAGCGGGGGTCGGCACCGGTCTGATCGCGGGCATCGGAACCCCCGATGCCCATGGCTACCTGTCCATCAGCTACGCGCAGCTCACCCGGGACTCGGACGGCGACGGCCTGCTCGACAACGTCGACAGCTGCCCCAGCGAGCCCGAGGACTTCGATGGCTTCGCTGACGACGACGGGTGTCCTGAGCTGGACAACGACGGCGACGGCATCCTCGATGTCGCCGATCAGTGCCCCATGGTCCCCGAAGACATGGATGGGTGGAAGGACGACGATGGCTGCCCCGAGGCCGACAACGACGACGACGGCGTGCTCGACCCCGACGACCGCTGCCCCTTCGTGGCGGGCACCGCCGAACTGATGGGCTGCCCCGACACCGATGGCGATGGCCTGGGCGACGGTGAGGATGTGTGCCCCACGGAGCCCGGACCCAAGGAGACCCAGGGCTGCCCGGACCGCGATGGCGACCTGGTCCCGGACATGCGGGACAAGTGCCCGGACGAGCCGCGCCCGGCCGACGAGGACCCGGCGACCAGCGATGGATGCCCGAAGATCGCCTACGTCGAGGACGGCCAGGTGACCATCACCGAGAAGGTGGAGTTCGACACCGGCAAGGCCACGCTCAAGCCCGTGTCGGAGCGCATCCTTCAGGCGGTGGCGGACGTCGTGACGTCGACCCCGGGCATCCTGCGCCTCGAAGTGCAGGGGCACACCGACAACGTCGGCAGCGCCTCTTCCAACCAGAAGCTGTCGGAGGCCCGCGCGGACGCCGTGCGCACGTGGCTGATCGAGCATGGCGTGCCCGGTCGGAAGCTCTCGGCCAAGGGCTACGGCGAGGGAGACCCCATCGACTCGAACCGGACCGCGGGCGGCCGCGAGGCCAACCGCCGGGTGCAGTTCAAGATCTTGGAGCAGGCGCCCACCAAAGCGCCCGGGGAAGGAGACGAGAGCCCTTGGGGCGGCGATGCCGGCCCTGGCAGCGAGTCCGAGCCGGCCGCACCCGAGGAGACCGAGAAGGTATGGGGGCCGTCGGGCGAGTGAGCTCGTCGATCTAGATGGGCACCGCCGCGGTGCGCTCCGCGGCCGGGAACCACCACCGGGCCACGGTGCCCCCGCCGTCCCGTCGCTCGTAGGCGAGGCCTCCACCCGCGCCGTCCGCGACGGACTGGGCCACGAACACCCCAAGACCGGTGCCTGTGGGCTTGGTGGTGAAGAAGGGCTCCCCTACTTGGTCGTCGCTCTCCGGCAGGCCGATGCCACGGTCGCGGACCTCCACGACGCCGAGGTCGTCGTCGGTGAGGCCGACGAACAGCTCGAGAGGGTCGATTCGGTCGGCCTCCTCCTGGGCTTCTCGGGCGTTCTCGAGGAGGTTGATGAGGGCCTGCTGAAAGGCGATGCCCGGCAGCTCGACCAGGAGCCCTCCGCTGTCGTCGACGAACGAGATCTCCAGGCTGGAGGACTTCTCCCAGAGGTTGATGGCCTCCGCGCACATGCCGCCGAGGGGACGGACTTCGATGTCGGAGGCCGAAGGGTCGCCAGCGCCGATCAAGAGTCGCTCGACGATGCTCGTGCAGCGGTCCAGCTGCTCGCGGATCACGTCGAGGTCCCTCACGGTGTCGGTGTCCTCGTAGCGCCGTCCGATGCGACGCAGACGAAGGCCCATCGTGGACAGGGGCGTGTTGAGCTCGTGGGCGGCGCCGGCGGCCAGCGTGCCCACCGAGCGGAGGCGGTCGGTGCGTGCCGTGCGCTCCCGTGCCTGGAGCAGCTGCTCCCTGCGTCGACGAAGGGAGGAGGCCACGCCGATGACGAACACGGCCACGCTGGTGCTGGTGATGGTCTGGGCGATGGCCTGGCCCACGGGATGCAGCACGTCTTCGGGGAGTGCGTGATGGTCCCAGCGAAGGGGCCAGGGGTCGATGAAGAGCAGGCCGTACCCGAGGAGGGACCAGAACGCGATCCCGACGGCGTGTCGGGGAGGAAGCATGATGCCGGCCATGGCGACGTGCACCAGGTACAGGCTCGTGAACGGGTTGTCGGGGCCGCCGCCGATGTAGAAGAAGCCGGTGAGGGCGGTGACGTCGAGGCCCAGCTGCAGGAACACGGTGCTGGGCGGGATGTCGCCGTCGTTGCCCTCCAGCTTCCGCAGCATCCACCCATTGGCGCCGACGAGGACCACCACGATGCCGCCCCACACCGCCATCAGACCTACGTTGGCGAGGAGCGGGAACACGAAGCCGAGGGTGACGATCTGGGCGATGACAGCCACCCAGCGCAGCCGGTACAGCCACGACAGCCACAGGGTGCCTTCGTCGGTCGCCGAGGGGACCGCAATGCGGAGCTGGCGTCGCTTCATGGCCACAGCTCATCCATGGCGGACCGCACGGACCGCACCAACCGGTCGGCCTCGTCGAGGCCGAGCCGAAGCGGAGGGTTGAGGACCAGGGTGTTGCCGAGGGGCCGGGTGATGGCGCCGTGGCGTCGGGTGGCCATGGCCAGCTCATGACCGGACTGGCTGGGTGCGTCGCTGCCGTCGGGAGACTGCAGGTCGATGCCGACCATTACCCCGTGCTGCCGGATGTCGGCGCAGACGGGGTGGGGCGCGATGTGGGTATCGAGGGCGGTGGCGAGGGCGTCGGTGAGCTCCTCGACATGGGCGAGCAGGTCGTCGTCGAACAGGTCGAGGTTTGCCAGGGCCACGGCGCATGCGAGCGGGTTGCCGGTGAAGGTGTGGCCATGGAAGAACTGCTTGTAGGCCTCCGGGGCGGCGAGGAAGCCCTCGTAGACCCGCTCGGTGGTCACGGTGGCGGCGAGGGGCAGGTACCCACCGGACAGGCCCTTCGCGAGGCACAGCAGGTCCGGGGCAATGCCGACCTGCTCCATGGCGAACGTGGTGCCCAGACGGCCGAAGCCCACGGCGACTTCGTCGGCCACCACCAAGATGCCGTGGTCTCGGGCCCGCTGCAGCAGCGGCCGCAGGTAGTCGACGCTGTGCATCTTCATGCCCGCGGCCCCCTGCACGAGGGGCTCGACGATGATGGCGGCGAGCTCGTGGGCGTGGGCGTCGAGACGGTTCAAGGCCACCTCGAGGCAGTCCGTTTCTTCGTCGCCCCCGGGGCGGACCGGGGCCGGCAGCGCGACCGCGTCGAAGAGCAGGGGGCGGTAGACCTCGTGGAACAGGTCGATGTTGCCGACGCTCACCGCGCCGAGGGTGTCGCCATGGTAGGCGTCGCGAAGGGCAGCGAACCGGGCGCGGCCGGTCTGGCCCACCTGCTGCTGGAACTGGTAGGCCATCTTCAGAGCGATCTCGGTGGCCGTGCTTCCGTTGTCCGAGAAGAAGACCCGCTCCAGCCCGTCCGGGGTGATGGCGGCCAGCCGGGCTGCGAGCTCGATGGCGGGCGGGTGCGAAAGGCCCAGCATCGTGCTGTGGGCCACCTTGTCGAGCTGGGTCCGGATGGCCTGATCGAGGTGGGGATGACGATGCCCGTGCACGTTGGTCCACAGGGACGACACCCCGTCGAGGTAGCGACGCCCCTGCACGTCGATGAGCTCGTTGCCCTCAGCGCGCTCCACGATGAGGGGCTCGGCCTGGGTCCAGCGGAGCTGAGGGGTGAACGGGTGCCACAGGTGGGCGTGGTCGAGGGCAGCGAGGTGCTTGGCGCGGGCCTCGAGGTCGGTCGGGTCATGCATGGCCGCCGCCTTATCGTGGCTCGTCCAGCACCAACACCTGGGTCACGAGCAGGGCCGCGACCTCCCGCTCCTCGCAGGCCGCGACGATGCTGCGCACCCGGCGATTCGCGCGGCGGTATGTCTCTTGGATGGCGGCCAGCTCGTCCCTGCCCACCGCCACGACGCTGTAGCCGATGGCGTCGTCGGGGTGACGCCCGGCCCGCTCGCCCGCCGCCCTGGCCCAGTGGCTCCGCAGCCGAAGCTGCTCGTCGGGGGTGATGTCTCGGGTCCCCAGGTCGACCGTCACGGCGTCGGAGGGGCACAAGCGGCCGTCCAGCACCACGATGATGCCAGCCCCCAGCATCACGTCGAGGCAGTAGCGGACGTCGTCCTCGGGCAGGCCCAGGAGCCGCGCGAGCGACTCGGCGGCGGGTTCGGCCTGGGGTCGATGGGTCCCGACCAGGACGCGGATGGCGGCGCTCCACGGACGGTCGATGGCGAGGCGCCGGGCCGCCTGGACGGCCCGGACGCGGTCGGAGAGCTCGGGCACGGCCTCGATGTCCACCCAGCTCGCCACCAGCTCGGCGGCGCGACCGGTCAGGGCATCCACGAGGGCCAGGAAGGTCTCGAGGCGCGGCTGGGCGCGGCCCGCCATCCATCGACGGATGCGCGACTCGGACACCTGGAGGGCGTCGGCGATCTGGGCCGTGGTGGCGTCCCCGCGGAGCTCTCGCAGCCACGCTGCGGGGGCCGTGGGCTCGAAGGCGGACGCGACCAGCGGATGGAAGCGCACCATGCTCGCGCCCAGGTCGACCCCCACCCGCTGGCATGCGGCGAAGAAGGTGTGGACCGCGGGGGCTCGATGCCCGCCTTCCCAGGCCGCCGCGATGTTGCTGCGGAAGCCCAGGAGGCGGGAGAACGCCACCTGGCTGCGGCGCCCACGGAGGGCGCGGAGCAGCTGGCGGGCGGCGATGGTCCAGTCGATGGGGGTCGTACAACCTCCTCAGCGGTCGAGCGTCCAGGTGGCGGTGGTCTGCTCGTGGCTGCCCTCGCCATCGACGCCGTACCAGACGAGCTCGGCCTCGATGCGTCCGAGGTCGGTGGGGTCCCAATGCATCCACAAGGCGGCCTCGGTGACCGCCATGTCTTCGATGCCGAAGTCCGTCGGCTCGAGGGACGGGTCGATGGTCCAGTCGGACGACGGGGCCGTCTCGGTGCCGGGCTCGTCGTCGTTCGGGTCGGGGGGCTCGACGTAGACGATGGTGCTCCACCACGCCGAGCTCGCGCCATCGGCTGCGACCGAGATCCACAGCTCCGTCGGGGGAATGCCCAGGGCATCCGAGAGAACCTCTGCCTCGGTGACCAGGGACAGGGAGTCGGAGCACACCGTGTCGGTGGGGGCGTGCTCGGTGGGCACCCCTTCGCGTAGGACGGCCTGGATCAGCGTGCCGTCGACGACCAGCTCCATGTCGCCGTCGCCGAAGCGTCCGGCGCGCTCGGCCAGCAGCGCAGCGGGGGTGTCGACGAAGCCATCCACGGCGTCGTCGTCGGCGAGCTGGACGGGCTCGCCCTCCGCGCAGTCCACAGGCCCCTCGTCGCCGAACTGGGTGGCGACCACCTCGTCGCTGGTCTCCGTGTCGATGGGGTCGCTTCCGCCCGTGCAGGCAGAAAGGATGGCCAGGCAGATGATGCGTCGCATGGGGACCTCCGAGGTTCTTCCTGCAAGGTAGCGGTGGGTTCCCTGGAGCACTACTGCGTGGTCGTACATATCGTGGGGCCATTTCATGGCGGAGTTTACGTTTCCGCAGTGGTATCCGCTGGGGGCCGTGGTGTCCGGTCAGTTCTCGAAGGCGCGCAGCCGGATCTCCTGTTCGGTCGCCCGGGATGGGAAGACGTTCACTGCGGCTTGGATCGACCACAGCTGGAAGTCCGCCCACACCGTGAGGCTGTCGGCCTCGGTGCGCTGGCGGGTGATGTCGACGGTGACGACCCGTTGGCAGGCGTCGTCGACCGGGCAGCGCTCAGCGATGTCGTGGAGCTGGAAGATGCGGCCTCGCTTGCTGCGGCCTCCCTTCGCGGGCTTCGGGTCTCGGTCCAAGGCCACGTCGACCTCGAGGTTGCCGCTGAGCGCCAGGTCGACCCAGAGTCGGTCGCCGTCGTACAGCTCGGGGGCGGGCATCGCACCCTCTCGGATGTCGAGGACGAGCTCGAAGCCCGTCTCCGTCTGGCCTTCCTCGAGCTCCACGGTGAGCTCCACCGTCTCGAAGGTGATGGCGCGGGGCGCGACGCACGCGGGCGTCACGGCCACGGCGGCCAGCGTCAGATGGGCCCAGCGATGGGGGCGGGAGTGCATGGCACGAGGGTAGCCGACGAAGCGGTCAGCTGCCGAGGGCCATGAAGCCACCGTCGACCGGCAGCCACACCCCGGTCACCCAGCGGGCCCGGCTCAGGAAGGCGACGGCCTCGGCGACGTCCTCGGGCTCGCCGACCCGACCGAGGGGCGTGCGGTCCAGCACGGAGGCGAGCTTGGCCGGGTTCGACAACACCTCTTCCACGAGGGGCGTGCGGACGTACCAAGGGGCCACGGTGTTGACCCGGATGCCGTCGGCAGCCCACTCCACGGCGAGGAAGCGGGTGAGGGCCTCGACCGCGCCCTTGCTCATGGCGTAGGCGGCCGAGGACGTGCGCACGGTGCGGGCTGAGGCCACGCTGGAGACATGCACGACGCTGGCGCCTCCGTCTGCGCCGGCGGCCTTCAGGTGGGGGTACAGGCGGCGAGCGAGCTCGAAGGTGGGGCGGGTGTTGGTGCCCCAGATGTGCTCGAAGGTCTCGGCGGACATCTCCGCGGTGGGCTGCCGGACGTTGGTGCCGACGTTGTGCACGAGCACGTCGAGGCGACCCAGGGCGGCCACGGCCTCCACGATGGCATCGCGGCCGGCCTCCGTGCTGACGTCGGCCTGGACGTGTTCTCCCTCGCAGGGGCCGCGGGAGACCCGCAGGACGCGGTGTCCGTCGGCGGTGAGGCGCTGGGCGATGGCGGCGCCGATGCCCTTGGACGCGCCGGTGACGAGGGCGATGGGGTGGGTCAAGGGGACTCCTTCGTGGCCTGCGCGGTCCAGCGCGCGAGGTCTGCGAGCAGGTCTCGCCCGCGGGCGGCGCCTACAGCGTCGATCGCTCGAAGGGCATCTTCGGCGCGCTGCCTTTCTAGCCCACTGCACCGGGACAGCAGCGCCACTAGATCCTGTGCGTCCCGGGGCCTGTGCTCGTCGGTCGACAGCACCTTCATGGCCACGAGGTGCCCGACAAGGTCGGGTGCTCTCGGCGGATGCGGGCCCGCGGCACGTCGAGCCCGTCTTCGGCGAGCTGCAGCGCCACCTGGAGGCGCTCGGCTGCCGTGGGCTCGCAAGGAGGCTGGATCAGGGCTCGGAGTCGGTCGGACACGAAGGAAGCATAGCGCCGAGGGCGTCGACGATCCGGTCGAGTTGCTCCTCGGTGTGGGCGGCGCTGACGGTGAGCCGGATGCGCTCCTCGCCCTTGGGGACCGTCGGCCATCGGATGGCGGGGGCGTAGATGCCACGCTGCAGCAGGCCCTCCGCCACGTCGAGGGCTCGGGGGCCGACGACGACGGGCACGATGTGGTCCTCGCCGGGGGTCGTGAGGCCGAGCTGGGCCAGACCCGAGCGGAGGCGGCGCACGTTGGCCGCGAGCTGCTCCCGACGGGCGTCGTCGGCGAGGGGCAGGGCCGCGAGGACCATGTGCACGATGGGCTCGGGGAGGGCGGTGGTGAAGATGAAGCTGCGGGCAGTGTTCACCAGCAGCTCCTTGAGCTCGGGAGGTCCGCACACGAAGGCGCCGGCGGCCCCGAAGGCCTTGCCGAAGGTGCCCACCACGACGTCGGGCTCGACCCCCTGCTCGGCGGCAACGCCGCGTCCTTCTGGGCCTACGCAGCCGATGGCGTGGGCTTCGTCGACCAGCAGCCAGGGCTCGGTGGGGTAGCGGTGCAGGGGCGGTCGGTCGCCGTCCATGCTGTAGAGGCCCTCCACCACGACGAGATCGAGGTCGTCGGGGATGGCATCGGGGTCGGCATGGGGCAGCACCACCCGCTCTGCCTTCCCGAGGCGTAGCCCGTCGATCAGGCTGGCGTGGTTCATGGCGTCGCTGCCCACCCGCTGGCCCGCGGTGACCAGCGTGCTGCCCACGGCCACGTTCGCGTTCCACCCGGAGTTGAAGAGCAAGCAGGGGCGCCCGAGCCAGTCCTCGAGGGCCTCCTCGAGGCGGTGGTGCACGTCGTGGGAGCCGCTGATCAGCCGGGAGCCCCCGCTGCCGCCCCCCTGGGCCGCCCGCTGCACGTCCGGGTGGTGGGCGAGGCCCAGGTAGTCGTTGCTGCACGCCACGATCACCTCGCGGCCATCGAGCTGGGCGGTCGTCGGTCCGGTGGGCACCAGGCGACGGAGGTGGCGCCACCGGTCCGCCTCTCGGATGGTGTCCAGTCGCTGCCGCCAGGGGGCGTACCGGTCGCTCACGGGATGAGGACCTCGGCGAGGCGCCGCAAGATGCGGTCGGTGCCGGTGGCCACCGGCTGCAGGTCGAGGGCGCCTCGGAGGGAGAACCAGCGGGCGTCGAGTTCGTCGGTGAGCACCGGGGTGGTGAGCCCTTCCGCCTCGACGTCGACCTCCAGGAGGAGGTGCGTGAGGTACCAGGCGCGGGGGCCGGTGCCGACCGTCAGCGCGGTGATCATCAGGGGCTCGCGGGAGGCGACCACGAGGCCCGTCTCCTCGGTCAGCTCCCGGAGGGCCGCCTGCAGCGGGGTCTCGCCCGCGTCGATGCCGCCGCCGGGGAACGCCCAGTGGTCCAGGTAGCTGCCGGCGGTGCGACGGCCCATGAGGAGCAGGTCGCGGACAGGGTCGTACAGGCCAACCGAGGCGGCGGGCAGCAGGTGGTCCCGCTGCGACGGCGGGCGGAGCACGGTGAGGGGGCCCTCGGACATCACCTCCCAGCCCCGCGCGATCCACGGACCTGGGGTGTGGGTGCGGACCGGGCGTCCGTGGTGGTCGAGGGTGTCGGAGAGGGGGTCGATGAGGGCCGGGTCGACGGTGGCGATGTGGAGGGTGACGGTGTCGTCGGGCTGCACGACGTCGCCCCCGAGGGCTGTGTCCTGCAGGGCGAAGGTGGCCAGGGCGGCCGCGGTCTCCGCCTTGGTGCCGTCGACCCGCTGGCTGGCGTTGGCGGTGACGATCCAGGCGGGGTGCCGTCCCCCGCCGAGCTCCGCCATGTCGTTGGCCAGGCACAGGTCGGTCTGGGCTTTGGTGATCTGCTGCCGGGCGACCTCCAGGAGCTCCTCGCTGGGCACCCCCGACAGCAGCTTGAAGCCGCAGATGCGGGTGGCGTCGCCGCAGCGGCGCCGGAGGGTCGGCAAGATCTTCGGGGTCTTGCCCATGGTGATCGACAGGGTGTCCTGGGTGCTGCGGATCTTGCCGTCGAAGGCGTCGGGGGCGTAGTCGCTGACGGCGGCGGCCATGAACAGCAGGTCGGGGGCCGTCTCGGTCTCGGCCCACAGCGCGGCCTGGAGCTCCACGGTGGAGCCGAAGGGGACCACCCGCACCCGGGGGTCGAGCTCGTGGGGGCGCTGGCACAGGGCCTTCGACGCGATGAGGACCACGTCCACGCCGCGGTCCGCGAGGGCGGTGGCCAACGAGGCGCCGAAGCGGCCCGTGGAGAGGTTGGTGACGACGCGGACGTCGTCGATGGGCTCGCTGGTGCCCCCGGCGGTGACGATGGCGCGCATGGACCCTCCGGCCGGGTCCCTATCGCGGGCGTCAGGCGGGGGTCAGCCCACCGCCACGCGGGCATTGCGGAACATCCGGAGCCAGGGGCCGTCGCCCGCCCATCCCTTGGGCGCCCAGCTGTGGGTGACCGCTCGGAACACCCGCTCGGGGTGGGGCATGAGGATGGTGGCCCGGCCGTCGTCGGTGGTCAGCGCGGTGACGCCGCCGGCGCTGCCGTTGGGGTTGTACGGGTACTGCTCGGTGGCCTGTCCGCGGGGGTCGACGTAGACGGCGGCGACGCGGGCGCGAGCCTGGTGGTCGAGGTCGCGCCACTGGACGCGCCCCTCCCCATGGGCCACGGCGATGGGCAGGTGGCTGCCCTGCATGCCCTCGAAGAGCAGCGACGGGCTCTTCTGGATGGCCACCATCGATTGACGGGCCTCGAACTGCTCGCTCTGGTTGCCGACGAAGCGCGGCCATCCCTCGGCGCCGGGCACGAGGTCGCCCAGGAGAGACAGCATCTGGCAGCCGTTGCACACGCCGAGGGTGAAGGTGTCGGGCCGTGCGAAGAAGGCGGCGAACTGGTCCCGCATGCGAGGGTTGTGGAGGATGGACCCAGCCCAGCCCCCGCCGGCCCCCAGCACGTCGCCGAAGGAGAAGCCGCCGCAGGCCGCCAGGCCCGCCATGTCGTCGAGGGTCTGTCGTCCTCGGGCCAGATCCGACATGTGCACGTCGATGGGCTCGAAGCCGGCGGCGTGGAAGGCGGCGGCCATCTCCACGTGGCCGTTGACGCCCTGCTCCCGCAGGATGGCGACCCGAGGTCGCTTGCCGATGGTGATGCGCGGGTCGTCGGCGGCGATGTCGGCGTGGGCGTCGAAGCTCACCCGAGGGTGCATTGGGGGCAGGGTGACGTCGAGGAGGGCGTCGTAGGCCTGCAGGGCGCAGTCGGGGTCGTCGCGCAGCGCCTGCATCCGGTAGCTGACCTCGGACCAGGTGCGACGCAGGTCGACGTGGCGTGCGTCGAGGAGCAGCTTGCCGTCCTGGCGGACCTGAACGGTGCCTTCCCCGGACGGGTGACCCACGACATCGTGCAGGCCGACGAGGCCGTGGCGGTCGAGGACCGCAGCCACCCGGGCGCGGTCGGCCACCCGGGTCTGCAGCACGCAGCCCAGTTCCTCGCTGAACAAGGCGCGGATCGGGTCGCGCCCGGTGGGCAGATCGATGCGGAGGCCACAGCGTGCCGCGAAGGCCATCTCGAGGAGGGTGACGACGAGGCCGCCGTCGGAGCGGTCGTGGTAGGCGAGGAGGAGGCCCTCCCGGTTGAGCTCTTGCACGGCCGCGAAGAGCCCGGCGAGGTGCTGTGGATCGTCGAGGTCGGCAGGCTCTGCGCCCAGCTCGCCGTACACCTGGGCGAGGGCCGAGCCGCCGAGACGGTCCTTGCCGTTGCCGAGGTCCACGAGCACGAGATCCGTCATGCCGTCGGTCTCGAGCTGGGGGGTGAGGGTGCGTCGCACGTCGGGCACGGCCGCGAAGCCCGTGATGACGACGGTGGTCGGGGAGGTGACCTGTTCGGCCTGGCCGCCCTGCTCCCAGCGGGTCCGCATGGACATGCTGTCCTTGCCGACGGGGATGCAGATCCCGAGGGCGGGGCACAGCTCCATGGCCAAGGCCTGCACGGTGTCGTAGAGGTTGGCGTCTTCGCCCTCGTGGCCTGCCGGCACCATCCAGTTGGCGGAGAACACGACGTCGCTGAGCTGCTCGACGGGGGCTGCTGCGAGGTTCAAGAGCGCCTCGCCGACCGCGAGCCGTGCCGATGCAGGGCCGGACAGCAACGCGACGGGGGAGCGCTCGCCAGTGGCCATGGCCTCTCCGGCGTAGCCCTCGTGGTCCGAGACGGTGACGGCGACGTCGGCCACGGGGACCTGCCACGGTCCGACCATCTGGTCGCGGACCACCTGACCGGTGATGGAGCGGTCGCCGATGGTGACCAGGAAGGTCTTGTCGGCCACGGTGGGGAGGCGCAGGACGCGGTCGAGGGCTTCGTCGAGGGGGCGGCTCGGGTCGAAGGGTACGCGCTCCACGGGGGCGTGCTCGACCACCCGATGCATGCTGGGTGGATTGCCGAAGAGCACGGCGAGATCGAGGTCGACGGGGTCCTCGCCCATGTGGGCGTCGGCGAGCCGGAGGTGCTCGGCCTCGGTGGCCTTGCCGAGGACGGCGTAGGGGCAGCGCTCCCGCTGGCAGATGCTCTCGAAGCGGGGCAGCTCCTCGGCGGAGACGGCGAGGACGTAGCGCTCCTGGGCTTCGTTGCACCAGATCGCGAGAGGGGACATGCCCGCGTCGTCGCTCGGGATGGCCCGCAGGTCGAGGGTGGCCCCACGGCCATGGTCGTTCACGAGCTCGGGCATGGCGTTGGAGAGCCCGCCGGCGCCCACGTCGTGGATCGACAAGATGGGGTTGTCGTCGCCGAGGGCCCAGCAGGTGTCGATGACCTCCTGGCAGCGTCGCTCCATCTCGGGGTTGGCTCGCTGCACGCTGGCGAAGTCGAGGTCCTCGGACGACTGGCCGCTCGCCATGGAGCTCGCGGCGCCGCCGCCGAGGCCGATGGGCATGGAGGGGCCCCCGAGCACGATGAGGGAAGCGCCGGGCGGGATGGGGAGCTTCTCGACGTGGGACATCTCGACGTGGCCCATGCCGCCGGCCAGCATGATGGGCTTGTGGTAGCCGCGGCGCTCGGGGCCAGAGGGGCCGTCGACAGGCAGGTGGAAGCTGCGGAAGAAGCCGTGCAGGGCGGGGCGGCCGAACTCGTTGTTGTAGCGGGCAGCGCCGATGGGGCCCTCGAGCATGATCTGGCGGGCGCTGGCGATGCGGTCGGGCTTGCTGGCGTCGAGCTCCCAGGGGCGGACGGCGCCGGGCAGGTGCAAGTCGGAGACCATGAAGCCGACCAGGGCCGCCTTCGGCTTGCCGCCGCGTCCGGTGGCACCTTCGTCGCGGATTTCGCCGCCGGAGCCCGTGGCCGCGCCAGGGTCGGGGCTGATGGCGGTGGGGTGGTTGTGGGTCTCCACCTTCATGAGCAAGCCGAGCTCGGTCTCCCGAGGGCCGTAGACGTGGGTGCTGGGCTCGGGGTGGAAGCGCTGCACGGTGCCGAGGCGCGCGACCGCGGCGTTGTCCTTGTAGGCGGACACGACGCGGCCCGGGTGCTCGGCGTGGGTGTGCCGGATCATCTTGAAGAGCGAGAGGTCCTGCTCCTGGCCGTCGAGGGTCCAGCGGGCGTTGAAGATCTTGTGGCGGCAGTGCTCGCTGTTGGCCTGGGCGAACATCATCAGCTCGGTGTCCGTCGGATCCCGGCCCATCCGCTTGTAGGTGCGGACCAGGTAGGCCACCTCGTCCTCGGACAGGGCCATGCCCAGCAGCCGGTCGGCTTCGTGGAGCGCCGCTGCCCCGTGGGCGAGGACGGGGATCTGGCGGCCGGGCGCCGGTCGGGCGTCGATGAACAGCTCGGCGACGTCGCCGAGCACGGCCTCGGTCATGCGGTCGTGGAGTTCGTGGAAGGCGTCGGGCTCCGCGTGGCCGCCGATCACGAACAGGCGGACCCGCTCGAGGCGCTGCACGGCCTCGAGGCCGGCGCTGTGGGCGATGTCGGTGGCCTTGGTGGACCATGGCGAGATGGTGCCGGGACGGGGGCCGATCAGGACCTCGACGCCGCCGCCGGTGCTGGTCCAAGGCGGGCTGCCGTCGTCGAGGAGCTGATCGAGGGCAGAGCGCTCGTCGTCGGACAGGGAGCGGCTGAGCTGGGCGACCACGAGCCAGCGGGCGCGAACCTGAGTGGCCTCGGGTTCGATGGCGCGAAGGCGCGCCTCGAGCTTGGTGCGGCGGAAGTCGGAAAGCGCGTTGCCACCAGGAAGCACGAGCAACATCGGAGCTCCAGTCCGGCGTCAGCTATCGCCGGCCGGTCTCCTAACGCGGGTCGGGGTCCGTTGGTGTCGGCCCGGGGCTCGGGCGGTAGAACCGCGGACGCGCGCCCTCGAAGAGTCCTGGCAACCCAAACACCTCGTCGGCGGCTTCGCTGCATCTCGAGATCACATCTGCGGCGGCCGGCTCCTCCAGGGCATGAACGAGGCAGGCGATGTAGCGGCCATTCCATCCGGTGGACACGCTGCCGTGGATGAAGGTCGGATCGGACCGGAAGGCTCGTTCGTCGACGGCCGCCTTGCCGCAGGACGTCAGGTTTGGGGAAAGTCCTGCGAGTTGGGTCAGCGCAGCGAGTACGAACCCCGGTCGTTCCCGCAGGACATTCCAGTACGTTTGGGGGGTCTCGACCAGCTCCACACACACATGGCCGACACATCTCGCGGCGTGAACGTTCGCACCGCAGTCCGTGGCGACACCCGTGATCGCGGTGGTGAACGCCTGTCGCAGCTCCTCGATGCGCGCAGCCTGCACAGGGGGTCGCTGTTCGGAGGGAGCGAGCGGCGCCGTGGGGAGCGGCCACACGGGGACGTCGTCGACCTGTACCCGAAACGGGGGCTCGGGGGTGGCGGGGGCTTGGCAGCGTGACAGGACGAGCACGAGGAGGCCGCCGAGCAGACCGATGACCAGGAGGGGTATCGCGCGTACGGGTCGCATCGATGGAGCCTATCCGGACAGTCCACCGGCCCCCAAGCGGGTCTTCTGCGGGGTGGTCAGCGAAGGGCGTCGATCCGTGGCAACAGGTCCGCAGCCAACTCCTTGTAGGCGTCGGCCCCTCGACTCTTCGGTGCGTGGGCGAAGATGTCCCGGCCCTCGAGTTGGGCTTGGGCGAGGGCGTCGTTGGCCGACACGCCGACGGGCAGGAGCACGTCGCCCCACTTCTCTTTCACCAGCGTGCGCACGGCCTCGTTGGAGCGCTTCGTGCGGCCGTCCACTCGGGTGAGCACGACCCCGAGGAAGGACAGCTCCGGGTTGAGCTGGGCACCGACCTCGTCGAGGGTGTTCAGCAGCCCGTCGATGCCGGCGACCGACAGCATGCTGGCCTGGGCCGGAACGAGCACGGTGTCGGCGCACACCAGGCCGTTGACGGTGAGGGTCCCCATGTTGGGCGGGCAGTCCAGGACGATGACGTCGTAGTGGGTGCGGGTGATCTCCAGCGCCTTGCGCAGCACCAGCTCCTTGCCGATCCGCGAGGCCATGCGGTCTTCTGCGTCGAGGAGGCCGGGGTCGGGAGGGGTGACGAAGAGGTCTGGGATGGACGTCCCGGTCCGAATCTCTTCGACCTCGAGCTGGCTCGTCGGGTCGGTGAGAAGGTCGGACAGGGCGCTGCCCCCCACTTCGACTTGGTCCTGGATCGACAGGCAGACGTGGCCCTGTGGATCGAGGTCGATCACCAGCACCCGTTGGCCATGGAATCGTGCCCAGGCCGCCGCCAACGACACGGCGGTGGTGGTCTTTCCGACGCCGCCCTTCTGGGCCGCGACCGCGACGACGACGGCCTTCTTGTTGCCCTTGGGGAGGGACTTGGAGGGACGAAGGGGACGGGAGCCACCGGCGAGGGCGAGGCGCATGGGAGTTCCTGGGGCAGGGCGGGGCGGGGGCTCGACCGTTGGTTGGTCAAGGGCGGGGCCTCGAATGTACTTCAGGTATGGGGTGGTCAGCAAGGGGTTCCACGGGTTTGCGGGGCATCTCCTCACCGTGCCGTCGGCTTTCACTGCTTGGCTGGTGTACGCTTCCCGCGGAGGCGATGGTGGCAGACGACCCGAGTGTGGAGCTGAGGCGAGAGGGCAGTCGCATGGGGCTGTGGCTTGGCGACGTCTGCCTGGCGCGGGTCGAAGCAGGCATCCCTGCCCAGCAGCTCGCGCGCTACGTCGAGATGCAGCTACGCGCTGGGTTCGCCCCCGAGGCCATTCAGAAGATGCTCCGCGGCGAGTCGCAGGTCACGACGGGTTCCAACGCCCCCGCGCGGAAGTCCAAGCCGGCCCCTGCGAAGCCCAAGACGCCGAAGGCCCCTGCGAACGACGAGCTGGGCTCGGTCCTCGAGGGAAAGGTCGGCGACGTGAAGAAGGCGCTGGGATCTGGGGATCACGATGCCTCCATCGATGCCCTGATCGCACTGGAGGAGGCTGGGAAGGCCCGCAAGGGGGTCCTGAAGGCCCTGGCTGCGCGGAGGGGCGGCGCGTGACCCTCCTGCTCGGCGCTCTCCTTGCTTGCGTCGCCGCCCCCCCGCCGCCCATGGCGCCGTCGGCGGTGGTGGTGGAGAAGGCCGCTGCACCGGCGCTGCTCCCAGACGGCTGGTTGGAGCAGGTGGTCGGGGCGCCCGACGAGGGCCAGCCGCTCCCCATGGTGGTGATGGTGCACGGACTGGGGGACCAGCCCCAGAGCATGCTCGGCCTGATGGCGGCCCTGCCAGGCCCTGCCAGGGTGGTCGCCCCTCGGGCGCCGGATCGGTGGAACGACGGGTGGTCTTGGTTCCCGACCCGTGCCTCTGGGGACGAAGTCGCACTGTCGGCGCAGATGGCCAAGGTCGCGGACCGCTTCGTGGTCGACTTGGAGGCCGTCCAGCAGGCCCGCCCCACGATCGGCAAGCCGATCCTGTCTGGCTTCTCTCAGGGCGGCATGCTGTCGTTCACCGTCGCCGTGCATCACCCGGACGCCGTGTCTCTCGCGGTGCCCGTCGCGGGCTGGCTGCCCGAGCCCCTGTGGCCCGAGGGAGGGCCCCCGGCCGGTGCAGCGCCCATCCACGCGCTCCATGGCCTCGACGATTCGGTGCTCCCCTTCGAACGCACCTCGGAGGGCGTCGGAGCCCTCCGCGCGAAGGGCTGGGATGTATCGATGCAGGCCTTCCCAGCCGTGGCTCACCGGGTGCCACCGCAGGTTCGCAGGGCCTTGTTCCTGGAGGTGCAGGGGGCCTTGCCCGCTGCGCCGGAGGCCAGCGCCCCGTGAGCCTGACGGAGGGGCCCCCCGGCTGCGCGCTTGTGGTGCACGGGGGAGCGGGACTGGTGCGCCGAGACTCCCTCAGCACCGAGCGAGAGGAGCGCTGCCGAGCGGGGTTGTTGCGAGCGGTCGAAGCGGGACGGCTGGTGCTGGAGGACGGGGGAAGCGCGTTGGATGCGGCGGTCGCTTCCGTGGTCGTGCTGGAAGATGATCCTGTGTTCAATGCCGGGCGCGGCGCGGTGCTGGGGTCGGGGGGACGCGTCGAGCTGGATGCGGCCGTGATGGACGGGCGAGGCCGGCGCGCGGGCGCCATCGGAGGCGCGACGGTTCCCCGAAACCCGATCGCCCTGGCTCGCGCGGTGATGGACCAGACGCCCCACGTCTTGCTGGTCGGCGAGGGGGCAGACGCCCTGGCGCGGGAGGTCGGTCTGGAGCTGGCGGATCGGTCGTGGTTCGTCACCCGGGAGCGACTTCAGCAGTACACCGAGGTCGCTGCGGCGGGGGGCTTCCAGCTCGACCACGGCGGCGATGGCAAGGACGTCTACGGCACCGTGGGGGCCACTGCTTGCGACGGGTTGGGGGGCGTGGCCGCCGCGACGAGCACGGGAGGCATGGTCAACAAGCGGTCGGGACGCCTCGGCGACTCGCCGGTGATCGGCGCCGGGACGTTCGCATGGGACGCGACCTGTGCCGTGTCGGGCACCGGCCACGGAGAGCCCTTTCTTCGGCTCGGTGTGGCGGGCCGCGTCTCGGCCCGGATGGAGATGCTGGGGGAGGGGCTCAGCGAAGCCGCCCAGCGGGTGATCCACGAGGACTTGGACGCCCTGTCTGGGCTCGGTGGACTCATCGCGGTCGATGGACAGGGGCGCGTGGCGATGCCCTTCAACACGGGAGGCATGTTCCGCGCCTGGTGGCGTCAGTCGGGGGGGGCCGGCACCGCGATCTGGTGATCCGATCCGTGTGCCGGCTTCGGGTCGAGGGCACGCAGGTACGCGGGAACCTGGTCGGGGAAACGGAACCGGCCGAGATCCCAGCGACTCAGCTCGTCGCTGCCGACGTAGCGAGCGGCGGAGGACTCCACCCCGTCCGGCGTCGGTGGCGTGGCCTCGAGGGTCGGCACGCACCAGTGCGCCACGAACCCGGTGGCTGGCACCACGCAGGCAACGGCTCCGGCGCGCACGTCGACCCCCGATTCCTCTCGGGTCTCCCGCGCTGCCGCCGCCGCGGACGTCTCGCCAGCTTCCCTGTGCCCCCCGGGAATGGACCAGCCCCCCTGGGTGCGCACGAGCAGCAGGCCGCCTTCGGAGATCACCATGCAGCCCGCTGCTCGCGGCTCCGCGGGAGCGGGCACGTCGTCCATGCACGGAGTCGGAGTCGGGCCACACCCGGCGCCGAACAACAGGATCAAAGGCCACACGACGCGACTGTATCCGGTGCGCCGTCCCCGTGGGCGCCGATGGGTCGTGGTCGTGGAGTGCCGTCCCACGAGGTCGAACTCGGGGGGCTCGTTGGCGGCCGTGGGACGAAGAGACACCGGGAGCGTGGAGTAGGTGGTCCACCTTGTGGTACACATCGGGGCCACTGAGAGCGAGCCTCACAGCACCATGAAGACCTGTCCCGAGTGCGGAACCCAGTACGAAGACCACGTCGCTACCTGCCTCGTGGACGGTGCCGATCTGGCAAGCGTGGTCGCTACGACCTCTTCTCCTACGCCACCGTCGACCGCTGCCGTGGTCACGACAGCGGCCCCTGCCCCGGCCCCGAACCGGGGTGGCGCCATGATCGCGATCGTGGCGGGCATCGTCTTGCTGCTGGCCTTGGCCGGAATGGCCGGTGTGGTGCTCGTGCTGATGTCGACGGGCACCCCCGACCGGCCGGAGCCGGCGCCAGAGCCGGCCGTCCCCGTGCCCCTCCCAGTGCCCGATCCCGATCCCGTCCCCGTCCCGCTTCCCGAGCCGGAGGGCGATGCGATCTTGGTCACCCTCACCACGGTGCCGGCAGGCGTCGAGGTCTGGGAAGGCAGCACCAAGCTGTGCGACACGCCCTGCACCACGCCTCATCCCGAACACGCCCCGCTGCCGCGCGAGTTCGTGCTGAAGCTCGGGGGCTACTTGGACAAGACCTACGAGATGGCCGATCCGGCGGTGCCTCATGAGGTGAAGATGTCGCGCAGGCCGAAGCCTGTGGCGCCCAAACCAAGCCCTCAACGCCCTAAGATCGACACCGAGCGATGAGGAGGCAGGCATGAGCGGTCGCGACGACAAGCCCAAAGATGGTTCCTACGACGCAGACGCGGACGAGGACGAGAAGACCCCCATCGTGTTCCCGGGTCGGCCAGATTTCGGCAGCGGTCCGCCTTCCGACAGCGACACGCTGGTGTTCGGCATGGAGGGCGAAGGAGGGGCCGGCGGCTTCGACTATGCCGCCTTCGAGGCCTCACTCGACGCGATCTCAGAAGAAGAGAAGAAGCGGCAGGAAGATGCCGTCAGCGATTCCCGCTCCAAGGTTCAGGACCGCGAGACGCTGCCGCGTCGCGCCCGCGCGGACGACGCCACGTATGCCGTGCGGCCGATGGGGCGCTTCACCCTCGTCACCGTGCAGGGCCGCGTCAACGAGTCCTTCGAGGGGGAGGCCCTCGGCAACCAAATCCGTGGCGCAGACGTCGTCTTCGAGCTCTCCGAAGTGGATCGCATCACCAGCTTCGGTGTGCGTGGCTGGCTCCGGATGATGCAGCTCGCCTCGCTCGGGGAGGCGTACTTCGTGCGCTGCAGCGAGTCGGTGGTCAACCAAATCACCATGATTCACAACTTCTGCGGGCCCGCGCTGGTGCACTCGATCGTCGCCCCGTACCTGTGTGAGTCGTGCGGTGCCGAATTCGGCGTCGCGCTCCACGCTGTGGAGGATGGAGATCTTCTGCGGGGCCGGCACCCGCCAGAGGTCCGGTGCCCCGAGTGCCGCTCCAGCGCAGAGATGGACGAGGACCCCTGGGCGTTCCTCGATCTCGATCAACAGCTCCTGCAGGAGGTGCCTCCCGATCTGGAGAAGGCGCTGGAGTTGTTGTCCACCGAGCCCCGGCACGCGCCGATCGAGAAGGCGGTGAGCGCCGGCGGAACCACCCGGGTCACGTTCAACGGACTGCTCGACGAATCGACCCGCTTCCGCCGCGCCCTCGGCGGCATCGAAGGCCGCGTGGTCATCGATCTGAGCCACACCGAAGGCGAGACGGCAGACGGCCACCGCAAGCTTCTGGATGGCCTCCGGCGCGCTGCGGCGGACGTCGAGTTCTTCCGTCTGGAAGGGGTGGGGCCGGAATTCGGTCGTGCCCTCCTCACGGAGATCGTGCCGAAGGTGAGCATCGGGTCGCTGCGTATGTACGCCACCAACTCAGCGGGCATTCGTCGCCGCGTCATCATCGACGTGCCCGACAATCGGGATGCCTTGCTCACGGGCAGGCCGCCGCGGGTCGATGCGGCCTGGGCCTCTGGGGGCATCACCCTCGAGGAACCGGATGTGGCGGCCGACGTGGTGCGGTCCCTCGGTGCGGAGCTGTCTCTGGCAGCCACGCCGGCACCTGCGCCACGCGCGCACGTCCCGGCAGGCACCCCAGCGCCCGCTCCACCATCCATGCCGCCGCCTTCTCCGTTCGTGATGGGGAACACGGCGGCCGAGCAGATGTACGGCACGCCGTACGGCATGACGCCGGGTCCGGCACCGATGTCGTACCCGCCGCAGCCACCGCCTTCGTTGCCCCCGCCGGCCCCTCAGGGGGGGAGCAACTCGCGGTTGGTGCTATTCGGAGCCGCCATTCTTGCCGTGGCCTCCGTGCTCATCGTTGGCATGGCGGTCTCGGTGGTCCTGCTGGCCAAGGTGAATGGCCAAGAGCAGGCGTCCAATCCCCCCGCCCCCGCCGCGGCTCCGGCTCCGCCGCCCGCTTCGCGGGTGGAAGGGGAGTGGAGCACCGGGGGCATGGCGCCCCCCGCCTGGGCAGGGTCGCCTGTGATGCAGACCGACAGCCAATTGTTCGTCGTCGGCGCTGGCAGCGGCGCGGATCCGGGCCAGGCCACCAGCAAGGCACGGCTTTCCGCCGTCCAGCAGTTCGCCCGCTACGTGCTCGCCCAGATGGAGTCGTCGCCGGCCAACGCCGGGCTCGGCTTGTTCCCGATGCCCGACGACGTCGCCAAGCTGGAAGCCGCGTTGCAGGGGGGCCAGCCCCTTCCCATGATGACCGAGGCCCAGTCGGCCAGCCGAGACTTGTCGGGAAATCACGAAGCGATGATCCAGTTCTCCATGGAGAAGTCGGTCGTGCAGCCCTACATCGACCGGTACATTCGGATGGTGAAATTCCAAGGGCTCGAGGTGGCTGAGACACCGCCTTGGGCACCCCGGGGCGTGCGCCTCGTGTTCGTCCCGACCTGGCACTCTGCTCCGATTGGGTCGACGGTGAAGTCGGTCGCTGGCTCTCCGGTGGATTCGGTGAACGAGTTCGTGCAGGCCGCGAATGGTGCGTTCGTGCAGCTCGGCTCCGGCGAGGACTACACCATCGTCGTGGCCGACGAGAGAGATGATGAGTCCATCATCCGCATCGGCAAGAAGAGTGCGCCAAAGCCGCGTCCCGAGCTCATGAGGTGAGTGCTTCCGCCGACACCGCTTCTGGCGGGACGCGCTACCAATTCGTCGAGCATCTGGCCTCCGGGGGGATGGCCGATCTGTTCGTGGCGGATGCGCTGGGCGTAGGGGGAGTGCGCAAGCGGGTGGCCATCAAGCAGGTCCAGCCGCGTCACGCGTCCGACGAGCAGTTCGTGGGCATGTTCCTCAACGAGGCACGCCTTGCCTCCACGCTGCAGCACCCGCACATCGTGCAGACCTACGACGTGCTCCAGGTCCGAGGCGAGTACTTCATCATCATGGAGTTGCTCGAGGGGTGCGACCTGCAGGAGCTTCTCAAGCTCCTCCGTGACGACGAACTCCAGCTCACCGTGCCGCAGGTGCTCTACCTCATCGAGCGGGCGCTGGCGGCCCTGCACTATGCCCATGAGCGTCTGGGGCCCGACGGTGTGCCCCTGGGGATCACCCATCGCGACGTGTCGCCTCACAACCTCTTCCTGACCTATGAGGGGGGCGTGAAGCTCCTGGACTTCGGCATCGCCAAGGTCCAGGACATGGAGAAGCCCACGGGCACCAACATGCTCAAGGGCAAGGTGCTCTACATGGCCCCCGAGCAGTGCCAGGCGGGGCAAGTGGACCGGCGCACCGACATCTACTCGGTCGGCGTGGTGCTGTATCGCCTCCTGGGGCAGGCCTTTCCTCATCGCGGCAGCAATGCCTTCGACACCATGCGGGCCATCATCCACGACCCGCCGACCTCCTTGCGGGAGCGTGCGCCGGACATCTCCGCTGAGCTCGACGCGGTGGTGATGAAGTCCCTCGAGAAGCACCCGGACGCCCGATTCCAGACGGCACGGGAGATGCAGCTCGAGATCGTTCGGATCAGCCGGGGCCTCGGGGCCTTCGTGTCCGACCTCGACTTTGCGAGCCTGGTGCGTCGCATGGCGCCTCGCGACCGGCCCCGCAAGGACGCACCGAAGGGGAGCAGGCTCCCGGAAGACCTCGTCGTCGGCGGGCCCGCCCAGAGCGATACCCCGGACGAGACCACTTCATCGGGCCGCCAGGAACTGGTGTCGTCGGACTCCGCGATCTTGGAGCGACTCCACGGGGTGCTGCTCTTGCAGCTGCGTGGGTCCATCGACGAGCGGCTGCCGGTGCAGGCGCTGGAGCCGCACCTCGAGGGAGACCTCATCGTCGACACGGAGCACGTGGTTCGCGTGTCGTCGTACGGCATTCGGCAGCTGCTCGCGCTGTTCGACACCCGCCGGGGACGTCGCGGGGCCACGTTCCATGTGCGCACCTCCCCCGTGTTCATCGAGCAGATCAGCATGGTGCGGGGCTTGCTGGGGGGCGGCAGCGTGTTGTCCTACCAGCTGCCGTACGTCGATCCCGAGACCGGCAATCCGTTCACCGAGATGGTGGATGGCGAGCGAGGAGCCCGCATCCTGTCCCGACGGGAGCCCCCCACGGTGCCATGCCCCGGCTTCTCTCACCGCAAGGCTGAGTTCGACGACGACCCCGACACCTTCTTCTGCTTCGAGGCGGAGTACAACGCTCGACCGCCGGAGCACATCGGCGTGGTGGTCAAGTCCCTCGAGTCCGGCGGGCAGTCCAAGCCCGTGGAGAAGACGGTCGATGCCGAGGCCACCCGATTGCGGGTGCTGCGCCCCCTCACCACCGCGATGCGGTGGCCGCGCCTGGTGCGTGGCGTCGAAGGGCACATGGTGCTCGACCTCGAGAAGGTGCCCTACTGGGAGGACGACGGCCTCGAACAGCTGTCGGACGCCCTCGAGTCCGTCTCCAAGAATCTCACGATGGTCGAGTTTCGCGGGGTCCCGGTCGACGTGTACCGCTTCCTACGCAAGCAGCAGAACCTGGTGGGCTCGCGCTGGGTGCGCTCTGTCCGCCTGGCCACCGCCTGCACCCAGTGCTCGACGCCGCGGCAGGTCGTGGTCAACGCGGACGACCTGGGGGCGCTACGGAAGGACCCGCAGGTGCCCTCCGAGTTGTGCCACCGGTGTGCCGGACGCCTGGAGGTGGTGGGCGATCTTCCCGAGCTGACCGCCGTTCCGGCCTACGAACGGTCGCTCATTCCCAGCAGCTCGCTGGATGGGCACCTGAGCAACATGGCTTCGGCCCCCAAGCCGTCGGCCCCCTCATCCCACCCGACGATGCCGCAACCCGTGGCCGCCCAAGGCATCCCGCTGTACATCTGGGCTGTTCTCGCGCTCACGGTCCTTGCATTGTTCGGTTCTCTTTTTCTGTTGTTGGTCGCGCTGAGCGTGCTCGTCTGACCCCTCCGGAGGTAGCGTGTCCCGACCGACCTTTGCCGTCGTTCTGCCTGATCACACCGGCCTCGAAGCCACCCTACGGTGCCTTCGTGCCGTCGCCGTTGGCGTGGAGATGGCGTCGGGCGTGGATGCCGCCAAGGTGCTCGCGGGATGCGGCGCTCACCTCCGTAGCGTGTGGGTGCATGCATCCATGCTCCGCGAGACGCTCGCGTACATGACCGAGGCCCGGATGCGGGTGCCGGTGGCGGTGTTCAGTCCGGAGACCCACGAAGCCACCCTCGACATGGCGCTGCATCAGCCTGTCGTGGTGGGGCTGCTGGCATGGGGCGAGGAGGGTCCGCGTGCGTGGGAGGTCATGTACTTGGCGCGTCGCATCATGGCGCCCGCCGAGGACCCCCCTCACATGGCGTCCCTCATGCCGTTTGGGGCCACGACGGTCGCATGGCAACCGTCCACGACCGAGGAGCAACGGCAGATCGTCACCCGAATCGAGGCCATGTGCCAGCGGTTGGGCGTGGAGCGTCGGGTCGCATCCTCCGTGTCGACGGCAGCCCACGAGCTCCTGATGAACGCCATGTACGACGCACCCGTGGGGCCCACGGGCCAGCCGAAGTACGCCCTGGACCGCACCGCATCCATTCGGCTGCTTCCGGAAGAGGTTCCGACCCTGCGCTTCACGGTGGGGGGGCGCTGGATTGGCCTCGACATCATCGACCCCTTCGGGCGCTTGCCGAGGAACCGCTTCTTCGAGGGCGTGTTGCGAGGCCACCGGTCCATGACGGGCTCGACTGCGAGCGCCCTGGACACCAGCCACGGCGGTGCCGGCCTCGGTCTTCACACGCTATACCAGTCCGGGGCCATGCTCCGAGCGGAGCTCACGCCGCTCGTGCAGACCCACGTGTCCTGGGTCTACGACCGGGCCATGAACCGCCGGGATCGTTCCCGCGCACCGCGTTCCCTCTACTTCCTGCCCAACACCACCCGGAGGGCTCGATGACCCCCGACGAATTCCTTCTGCGTGTGGCGGAACTGAGGAGGGCCGGTTTGCCGGCCGATCAGGTCGACACGTTCCTAGGCGAGCTTGAGCTGGACCAAGCCCTCGAGCTGGAGGCCGTCGCGGACGAGTACCAGCGCCTCAACGACGTGCTGGCCGGTCTGGCCCATGCGGTCGACGAGTTCCAGGGCCTCGGCACCTCCGCCCTTGCGGAGCGCAGGGAGTTGCTCCACGCGGCCCGCACCCGCTTCGCCATCCAGATGTCGGCGCTGCTGTCCGAGGACGAGATTCCCTTGGACACGCTCGGGGGCTCTGCGTCCTTGTCCACGTCGCTTCACTTGTTCCGTGACAACCTTCGGGCGGTTGCGACCCGAATGGGCACCCTGGTCGAGCAGACCATCGAGGACTCCGGGTTGCGCAAGGAGCTGGAGCTCGCCGGAGCTGTCCAGCAGATGCTGGTGTCCCAGTGCGACGGCGCGCGGATATCTGACCTTCGCGCGTATTGCTGGTATGAACCAGCGGAACAGTGCGCCGGCGACCTGTTCATGATCAGTCCCCTCGGCGATGGGGATGCCCTGGCCCTGCTCGGAGATGCCACCGGTCACGGTGCGCCTGCGGCCATCGTGGCGGCCGTGGTGAAGGGGGCCTGCGAGCTCGCTCGGCAGGGGATGCGCGGGGCGCTTCGGCCGTTCCAGCTGTTGAGGATGCTCAACCGGGTGCTCGTGGAATCGGTGCGCGGGGAGTACCTGATGACCTGTGTGGCGGCTCGGTACCGCGTGGACGACCAGATGATGTCCGTGGCGAATGCCGGTCATCGCGCCGTCTGGCTGATCCGCGATGGAGAGCTCCGAACCTTCTCGGGCACGGGAGACCCACCGCTGGGTGCCCGGCCGGTCTACCGATACGAGCAGCAGCAGTTCAAGGTGGAGCCTGGCGACCGGGTCGTGCTCTACACGGACGGGATTCCGGAAGGCGAGAACCCCCAAGGGCAGGAATTCGGGGAGCGGCGCTTGCGCGACGTGGTTCTGTCGGCCTCCAAGAACGGCAGCGCAGCCATCATCACCGCCGTTCGAGAAGAGCTGGAGCGCCATCTCGACGGCGGCCGCGCCAACGACGACCTCACGCTCGTCGTGTTGGAGGTGGCTGAATCCTAGGTCCGAGGCCCACAGACGCAGCGAGACGCTCTGGACACGCCAGAATGCTTCGCTGAACGGCGCGTTTGTCCTATGCTGCGCGTTCAGGAGGCCTACATGACCTGGTTGGCAGCACCCTTGATCCTTGCGGGGGCCCTCGCAGCCCCGCCGCAGGAGCCTGGGCCTCGGGCTGACGCGGCCCTCGAATCCGCGCCACTCGCCCTGACGGAAGGGGCAGCGTGGACGCGCACGTCGCATCCCGCACCGTCCCTTTCCTTGACGCGCCCCGGCGCTTGGCGCGCGCCCATGCGCCTGCCCCGCGCGCAGCAGAGCCCTCTCGACGGCCCACCCGTGCGGGAAACCGACCGCAAGCGCCGGTCCCGAAACCTGCTCCTTGGAGCGGTGGGGGCGGAGCTGGCCGCTGGTGCGCTCCTCGGTGGCGCCATCGCCACCAAGGGCACCTACGAAGACACCGACGAGCCGACCCGAGGCCTGTACCGGGCCAACCGGGTGATGGGCCATGCCGGCTATGCCAGCGCCATCGCTGGTGGCGCGATGTTCCTGGGTTCCATCTCGATGTGGGAGTGGTGATGCACCTGCGACCTAGTTCTTTGAGTGTTGGCGCCATGGGATTGCCCGTCGTCGGAGCCGTGATTCTGCTCCTCGCTGGCTGCGTCTTGGTGCCCCGAGACGAGATTCGCCACGTGGTCGACAATCCGACGGGCGACACCGGCCCCGCGGACACGGACACGGACACCGACACGGACACCGACACCGACACGGACACCGACACGGACACCGACACGGACACCGACACCGGGACCACCACGGGCGACACCGGCGGGACCACGGACCCCATCTGCCCCGATCCAGGTCTGATCGCGTTCAAGCCCACGATCATCAATGTGCCCGACGACCTGACGGCGGCCGACGCCTTCCGCATCGGCGGCTTGATCTCTCCGGTCATCCCGACGCCGGTGTTCGAGATCGCGCTCACCGGCGACGAGGTGCAGTTCCCGGTCGAGGACAGCCTGTTGCTCACGGACGCACCGACCGGGGACTACTTCCTCATTCTGTGCATCGACCGCGCTCCGGCCAGCTTCCTCTGCGACGGTGCGGGCGACGTGCTCGTGTCGTCCGGGTCGGAATCGCTGCTGACCTTCGAGGCCGACACGGTGCTCACATTCACCGTCGACGTCGACGCCCTCGAGATGACCGACATCACGTTCGACCCCAAGTCTTCTTCATGCCCCTGACCCTCCCCAGGCGTATCGAACGCGCCACGTCCGCCGCCCGCGTCGCCCATCGCGACGCCGGCGAGGTGTCCCCCGGCGCCCCCGAACGCGCCCCTCACGAGAGCCGTAGATCATGACGTACCGCTCCCTTCGCCCTGCCCTGTCCCGCACCGTGTTCGCCGCAGCGATGCTGGCCTGCATGCCCGCGTCTTCGGCCTATGCACAGGGGGTCGCCGACGAGGCCGACGCTCTGTTCTCCCGTGGCGCCGAGGCCTACACCAATGGCGAGCTGCGGTCCGCGCTGCTTCACTTCATGCAGTCCAACCGACTGTCGCCGAACGCCAAGTCCGCCGGCAACGTCGGCCATGTGTACGCGGCCCTCGACCAGTATCCGGAAGCCTACCGTTGGTACCTGGAGGCGAAGGAACTCGGCGCCGACCCGGAGTACATCGACGGCCTGCTCAAGGAGCTCGAGGACCGCGTCGTGCTGCTCACTGTCGAGTCCGACCCCCCTGGCGCCGACATCTACTTGAATCGTCGCGACCTCGGCGTCGTGGCGCTCACGCCGGCTACCCTTGCCCTCGACCCGGGCGACTACAAGGTGCTCGTCGACAAGGCGGCCCACACCTCCTTCGAGTCGGAGGAACTGGCCCTCGACGCTCGGGGCACGGCGACCACGGTCACCGCGACGCTTCAGGTGGTGACCGGGCGGGTCACGATCATCGGCGATGAGGACGCTTCGGTGCATCTCGGCGACGAGAGTGGGCCCGAGGTCTGCACGGTGCCTTGCGACGCCGACCTGCCCGTGGGCCGGCAGCTTCTGTACTTCAAGAAGGATGGGTTTCGCTCCCAGCCGTCCCTGGTCGAGGTCAGCACCGACCGCTCGGTCACGGTGCGCACGGACCTCGTGCTCATCACGGGTTCCGTCCGTGTCGAGACGGTGGACCCCGGTGCCCTCATCGAGGTCGACGGTCAACCCGCCGGCTACACCCCGAACATCGTCACGGGCGTCCCGGCCGGCCGGCGCGTCGTGCGCGTCAGTCGTCCCGGCTCTGAGGCACAGGTCGTCGAGGTCGTCGTTCCGAAGGATGGGCAGGTCGATCTCGGGCGCGTGAACCTGACGCGGACCACGTCGGTCCAGTCTGCTTCGCGGTACGCGGAGGACATCTTCGAAGCACCGGCGTCCATCAGCGTCATCGGTCCCGAAGAGCTCGAGGCCTTCCGCTACCCCACCCTCGTGGACTCCCTCCGGGGCGTGCGCGGGGTCCACACCCAGTCGTGGTGGGGCGCTGGTGTCACCGGTGTCGTCGGCATGCGTGGGTTGGTGCCCATTCCGGCCGTCGATCCGGGCCAGCGAACCCGCTTCCTTCGCGACGGGCTCGTGTTGGAGACCCAGTCGAACTCTTACGGCATGCAGTCCCAGCGTGCCCAGGAGCTGCAGAGCATCGAGGTCCAGCGTGGTGCAGGTTCGGTGCTCTACGGTACGGGCGCCATCAGTGGCTTGGTGTCGATGTACACCCGTGACCGCGTGGCCGAGTCCACGGCCGAGGTCGAGGGCGGCGCCATCGGTCGAGAGGCCCAGGGGCGTGCCTTCTTGGGCTTGGGCGACGACGAGCTGGGCGGCTGGGTCAGCGTCAATGGGTTCAACATGCGCGGGATCGACCTGACCCTGCGGAACGCACCGATCCTCAACGACCTGACCTTGCTGCCGGAGCTCGACGCTCAGGGCGACCCCCGGATCGAGGACATCAACCTCCAAGATCTGCAGCCGGCGTCTGGGGTCAACGTCGAGACGAAGGTGTGGGCCAAGGATCTCGAGCTCCGGTATGCCCACTTCAGTCAGAACCACAGGCTGAACTACGGCGTCGCGATCACGCCTCGGGACCGTTGGGACGAGAACACCAACGACACGCAGCGCCACCTGCTCGACCTCGTTTACAAGCCCGAGCTCTCCGACGCGGTGAGCCTGGACAGCCGCGTCTACGGACAGGCGCACCGCGACCGCCTCTACCTCACGTCGGCCGGCTACTACGTCGACCGCCGCAACGAGGACCAGTGGGGCGGCGTGGAAGCCCGGATGTTCATCGACCCGGTGCGCTCTTGGCGGGAAGACCCGGCCGAGAAGAGGCGCCTTCGCTTGTCCCTCGGCACCGAGTACCACACGTACCCGAAGGCTCGGAACGACCAGACCTTCGCCTTCCCCGCTGCAGGTCAGCAGGAAGACGACGCAGGCGAGGAAGACGGCATGTCCGTGCTCGCCGCCTATGCGCTCCTCGATGCACGTCCGGTCGACTTCTTTGCGCTCTCGGTCGGTGGTCGGGTCGACTCTTGGAACCAGAAGACGCCGTTCACCCAGTTCAACCCACGCCTCGTCGGCATGCTCTTTCCGTCGGACAACGACGTGATCAAGGTCATCGCCGGTCGTGGGTTCCGCGTCGGCGACATCTCCGAGCGGCTCACGCGAACGCCGACGCTCATCGCCTTGCCCGGGCCCATTGACCCGGAGACCGCGTGGACCGGCGAGGTCGAATACCGCCACCGCTTCGCGTCCGACTGGACGGCCCTTGGGTCGGTGTGGCAGTCCAGCGTGCAGGGACTCATCGAGCAACTTCCGAACGACGATGGGCTCCTGGAATCCCAGAACGCCTTCAACGGTCGCATCCGTGGCTTCGACCTGGAGCTGCAGCGGGCCTTCCGCGGTGGGTGGATGCTCACCACGTGGTACAGCCGCCAGGAGCCGGAGTCGGTCCTGTCGTCCGACAACAACGCCGAGTTCAAGCAGCTGCCGGGGTCGCCCAAGGACCAGGCCGCGGCCAAGTTCGTGGTGCCCCTGCCCGGGGGTCCTCGTGTCGCCACCCGGATTGTCTACGAGGGACGCCGTCGGCTGTCGGGTGCCAATGGCTTCACGGACGATGCCGTCATCGCCGACGTGGTCGTCTCTGGCCGCATCACCGGAGACCACGGAAGTTGGTTCGCAGGCGTCTACAACCTCACCGGGCGGGAGTGGGCGACGCCCGCATCCACCAGCACGTTCCTGATCGTCGAGGCTCCGGAGCTGCGTACGCCGCTGGTGCGGGCCGGACTGGAGCTCAAGGGCCGGTTGAGCCCCAAGGCTCAGGCCACCAAGGACGCGGCTCCCCTGCCCGAGCCGCCCGTTCTGGAGGTGGAGCCGGCCGCGCCGGAGGCACCGGAAGTGGAAGAGGCTGAGACCGCCGAGGGGTAGGTCGACTCGAACTCGCCCCGATCCCGCCGCGCCGCCCCCCGAGGGGCGGCGTTGGTGTAGGTGGCTCGACCGCCGTGGGGGTCCGGCGTCCAGAACCACGAACGCCGGTCGGCGAGGGCCGACCGGCGCGTGGAGAGCGCCTCCTCGAGGAGGCGGTTCTCGAAGTGGGGACTACTGGGCGACCATCGGCAGGAAGAAGGCCGTGCCCGGGCTGCTGCCTGCGATCTGCGTCACGTAGGTGAGGCCCGGGGCCGCAGCGGTGTAGCCGTCGACCGGGGCCGCGGGGATGAGGTACACGCCACCGGCGAAGGCGTCGGTCTCCGTGTTCGCCACGCCAGCGGTGGAGAACAGGCCGTCCGCCATGTCGGTGTCCTGGTAGTAGATCTCCGGCGTGCCGCTGGAGGCCGCGACGGTGCCGCCGCTCACGGGCGTGAAGGTGGCGTCGGTGACAATGCCCATCAGCATGCCATCCACCGACACATCCGTGGTGGCCGAGCCGACCGCGGCGAGGCTGAGGTTCATGCCATCGACGTAGGTGTTGTCGATGGAGAAGGACGTCATGCCGACGACGGGGTTCTTCGCGTCGGCCGCGGCGTACATCACGGCCGGGATCGGGGTGACCGTGGGCATCACGAAGTCGGGGCCGCCCTTGCAGTCGTCGACGCGGATCAGGATGCCGGACACCGGCTTCACGTTGATGCCGGTGATGGTGTAGGCGCCCGTCTTGTCGATGGTGCCCCCGGCGATCTCGACGGAGGGCTTGCCGGCGAGGGCCGGGTCGGGGTCGAGCGCGGTGACGCACAGGCCGGCGGCCGGCTGCTGCACGGAGAAGATGATGGCCGTACCGGAGATGTCGAAGTCGATCACCACGGCCGTGCCGGTATCGCCGGTCGTTCCCGTGACGTCGGTGTCGGTGTCGGTGTCGGTGTCGGTGTCGGTGTCCGTATCGGTGTCCGTATCGGTATCGGTGTCGGTGTCCGTATCGGTGTCGGTGTCGGTGTCGGTGTCGGCAACGACGTCGGTGTCGGTGTCGGTCGTGTCGCCGTCCTTGTCACCGCTGCAGGCGGTGATGGTGAGCGTCGCGGCCAGGAACAGGAAGTGGTGGTTACGCATGTGTCGTCTCCTCGGTGGTCATACCAGGGCGGATGGTAGCCCAGACGGGCGCGGTTCGCTGGGTAGAGGGTTACGCCGCGGCGTCGCGGGAGGGGAGGGCTCGCGCCTGCCGGTCCTCGGCAGGCACCCCTTCCTTTCGCATTCGTCCCGCCACAGCACCGGACGGTTGCCGCTGAGGCGGATGACCTACGGTTGAACCGTAGGCCTTCTGACCAAACCTGTGCTTGTGGCGAGGCCTCTTGGGGGCATGTCCGCCGTGGGGCGGTGCGGTCGTGCCGCCCGGGTCCGGTCGCTCGGCCGCCAGAGAAATCAGCCGGGCGGTGTCCAGTGCACCCGGAACTCGAGCTGGCCCACGAGCAGCGTCTCCCCGCCGAACAGCGGGCGGGTCACCACACGCTCCCCGTTGACGTGGGTGCCGGTCGTGGAGTCGTGGTCCTCGATGTGGGCATGTCCCTCATCGTCGACGTAGAGCAGGCAGTGCTTGCGGCTGACCATGGCGTCGTCACGGACCCACAGGTCGTTGGTTCGCGCGCGGCCGATGGACAAGCCTCCCGGCGGCATGGCGTAGCGTTCTGTCGAGTTGGTGCGCTCCAGCTCGGGGGCACCGAGCTCGGGGGCTTCGGTGGGCTGGAACGTGCACAAGATGCGAGGGGCGTCTTCTTCGTCCTCGTCCGCCTCCCCCATCTCGAGGACCTCGGCCTCCTCCTGCACACGGGACGTCTCGACCAACGCGCTGAGCTCGAACACCCCGGTGGGCTCGTCGTCGTCGCCTGCCGCGACCTCCTCTTCCTCGTCGTCGTCGAGCTCGTCTTGGATGGCCGTGGCCCAGTCCCAGTCCTGCCCGGTGGGCATCGGCAGCGCCTCGCTCAGCTCGTCGAGCACCGCTTGCTCGCGGGCGTCGATGGACCGGAAGCCGAACAAGCCGCCGGCCGCCCGTGCGACCGCTTCGCAGTGCTCCAGCACTGTGTGGGCGTTGGCGATGTCGGGGTTGCGCTCGGCGAGGAGCCGGGCCGCATCGCGACCGCGCCGGAGGTACTGCTCGGTGGGCGCGTGGAGCAGCCAGTTGGTGAGGGCCGTGTGTCCCCGGGCGTCGAGGGCATACTCCCGCTCTGCCACCTCCAGGATCAGGTCCCGCTCCGTCTCTTGGATCTCCCCGTCGGCCCACGCGACCTGGATGAGGGGGAGCAAGGCCAGCACGGGCCAGGTGTGGGCATCCACGCCGAGGTAGTGCAGCTCGCGGAGCAGGGTCGGGTCATCCATGGGGGCCTCGCAGGACGGTGGGCTATCGTGCCATCCCTTGGTCCGGCATGCACCCCGGCCTACCAGGCCTCGCGACAGAATCCACGCTCGGGCTCCACTGCGGCTCTGGCGAGTAGCTTGCCTTCGTGGTCGTACATGCGCACGACGCCCGGTGCGGACACCAACCACGTGCCCGTCGTCCCGCGGAAGGAGAACACCCCGGCGGGGTGCAGCCACATCAGCTCGTTGCGGCAGCGGTACTGGCCCGCGTAGGCCTCCGGATCCAGCGACACGTTGGGCTCGGCGTCGAGCCGTACCGTAGGGGCCGCCTGGGGAAGGTCTTGGTGACGAGGGGGCGCTTCGGCTGAAGGGCGTCCGTCGCGAGCGGCCAGTGGGGCCACCTCGGCAAGGGGCCGAGGGATGATGGGGGGGCCAGTGCGTGCGGTGCGGGCGGGGGGCCGCGGGGGCACGAAGCGCGGCAGGTCGTGGGCGCCGGTGGGCCGCAGGGGAGGGGAGGCCCTCGTCTCGTTCTCCAGGACCTCGTCGGTGCCCACCAGGCCAACCTCTCGGATGGTGGAGGCCAGGCGGGCCTTCGTCCATGGCACGGCGAAGAGCACGTCGTCGCCCTTCAGGTAGTAGCGCTGCCCTTCACGGAACACGTCGACCCCGAGGTCCGTCGCCAGGTCGACGACCGACTCCGGGTCGCCCACGATCGCCACGAGGTCGGTGCGGACGTCCTCGCCGAGGACCGACATCCAGGCGTCTCCGGCGTCGCCGCTGACCTCCCAGGCCTCCCCCGCAGCCACGTCGAGGAGCTCCTTGCGCCCTTCGGCGTCGACAAGGTGCACGGTCTCTCCCTCCACGACATCGATGGGGAGGGCGTCCTCCACCATCCAGCCGTCGAGCTGGAGTGCGTAGCCCTGCTCCCTGGCGGCTTCGTCGACCACCACGATCGCGACGACAGGCTCGGCTTGGGCGAGGGCAACAGCGAAGAGGAGGGACATGGTGGCTCCCGGAGCGGTGAGCCCCGCACGCGGGCTCGGGTGAACGAGGGTCTACCGTACCTTCGGACGGATCACGTCTGGACTGTGGGACGGCTTGGTTTCTATCGACACTGAGGGACCCGGGGAGTTCCAGCGTAAACGACCTGGAGGCGGGTTCGCTGGCCCGATCGACAAGGTTGGCGCAAGACAACGGCAAGGGGAGGGCTGGGCGTCGAGATAGTCTTTGGTCGCGGAGGCCCGATGGCGCAACCCAGCACGTCCACGTTCCAGGCCCCTAAGCGCTGCGTCGGACAGGAGGCGGCCCGCGGCCGCTTCGGCCCGTCGATCGACGAGATCGCGGCCTTGTTCCGCATGGGGGATCCAGGCGACGAGCGCTCGGACGCTCCGGCCTGGCTCGACCCCGACCGCGCAGACCGTGGAGGGGCGGTGCTGCGGCGTCACGGCCTGCTCGCGGCGGCGGTGCTTCGCTGCTATGCGCTGCCGCTGTCCTACCGGTCCCCCGTGGGCGTGCGGCCGCTGGTCCACACCGGCACCCTCGTTCGCGACGCGGCGGCGCGGCTGTATCGGACGGCCCAGATGGTGGTGGAGGCCCAGCAGCCCGGCGCGCTGCATCCCGGCGGCCCGGCCTGGCGCACGGCGGCCCATGTTCGCGCCATGCACGAGCGGGTGCGGCAGAGCCTGTGGGCGTCCGGCTGGGACCCCGACGACGGCGCCCCGATCCCCCAGCCGGACCAGGCCGCCACCGCCTTGCTCTTCGGCCCGCTCACGGTCGAAGGTCTGCGCCGCCTCGGCTGCCGCATCAGCGCCGACGAGGCCGACGACGTGGCCCACCTGGTGCGTGCCATGGCCTACGGGCAGGGGGTCGTGGCCGAGCTCCAGGTCGACACCCACGGGGAGGCCCTCGACCTCTTCGCCCGCATCACCTCCCTCGATGGCCCGGCCACCGCCGACGGCGTGGCGTTGATGGACGCCTTGCTCGACATCCCGGTCACCCTGGCCCGACGACGCAGGGACCGCCTCGCGGCACCGCTGCTCCGACGGCTCTACCAGGACCTGGCGGTCGCCACCCTGGGGCCCGACGACGCCCGCGCCCTAGGGGTGCAGACCCAAGGCACCTTGGCACGGCCCGTCCGGTGGCTCGCCAGCACCCAGCTCCTCCACGATCGCCGTCTGGCAGGTCTCCACGACGAGATGGTCGCCGGGGTCGTCGCCCGGGGATTCCGCAGAGTGAACCCCGGTCCGGGGCGATCGAGAGCCCGCCAGGCGTAACGTTTGCTTCCCGTTCCGTCGTCGTCAGGTGTCCCACGAGATGGAACGCAGGAGGAATCATGACTGGACGCTGGATCCGCAACGCTGCCTTGGTGGTCACCGCCGGATGGATCGTTGCTTGCAGCTCGGCCGTCACCGGCAACGAGGGCAACTTCGTCTTCAGCTACGCGGCCGACGACAACGTGCTCGACTTCAACAAGCCGCTGGCCGTGGGCGCCCGTCTCGACCTGCTGGTCACCGACGTGGGCCAGCGCCGCCCCGTGCAGCTGGCGGAGGCCGGCACCGACGACCCTGCCATCATGGAGGTCGTCTCGGTGGACGGCTCGATGTTCACCGTGGAAGGGGTCGGGGAGGGCAACGTGCTCGTCGACGTCCGCGGCACCAACGCCGACGGCGAAGAGCTCACCGACAGCGTCAACATGAACGTGGCCGTGCCTGAGGTCCACCGCCTCATCCACACCTGCGACCGCCAAGCGGAGCGGGCCGCCTACCTCACCAGCACCGACGTGGTGGTGGTGGAGTTCGAGATGTCCCGGGCCAACGGCCAGGCGGTCATCGGCTACGGCTACTACCCAGTGACCCTCACGGGCGACGCCCTTGCCGTCGACGCCGACGCCTCGGGCCAGCTGTGGATGCACCTGGCCGTGGGCCCCGACCCGGGCACCGTGGAGATGGTCTCGGACATCGACGGCACCAAGCGCACCTTCGAGGTGGTCGACCCTGGCGCCATCGACGGCGTGCGGGAGCCCATCGACTTTGTGTGGGAGGACATCGACGTCGGCGATACCAACGCCTTCTACGTGCTGCCCACCGTGGGCGACGCCGTGGTGTGCCAGGCCCAGACGCCCATGCAAGCCACCAGCCTCACCCCGGACATCTGCGCGGTCGAAGACACCGACCCGAACCCCGAGAGCCAAGAGTGGGGTTGGTTCAACGTAACGGGCGTCGCACAAGGCACCTGCGAGTTCGAGGTGACCTACACCCAGGGGAACGGGGGGGCTGGCGCGAGCGCCACGTTCACCTACACCATCGAGCCCTGATCCCGACCACCACGGGCCGCCCGCCCTAGAGGGAAAGGTACGGAGAAGGCGGTAGAAAGTTTTTCAGCAAGAGATGTAGATTTCCTTTCCGGTTCGGGTCATAGTCCTCTTGAATCGAACAGGGGGAACCATGACACTCGTACTGCTGCTGCTCTCGCCAGCCGCCCACGCCTTCGATCCCACGCCGGTGACGGTCCTCGAAGGCACGCCGGCCCGCTTCTACGGAACGAACGTCGCCTTCGCTGGGGACGTCGACGCGGACGGCTTCGACGACATGCTGATCGGCCGCTACGGGGCCGTGGAGTTCTACTACGGGGGCCCCGGGGGGCCAGGTGCCACCCCCGACCTCGAAATCATGGGGTCCGTCCACGCGGATCCTGGGCAAGGCATGGGGGGCATCGGGGATGTGAACGGGGACGGCTTCGCCGACTTCGCCATCGCATTCAACGGCTGGCACTTGGGGCCCGACGAGCTCGAGGTGTACTACGGCTCGCTCTTCGGGGTGTCTGCCGAGCCTGACGTGGTGCTGACGTCCGATGCCGATGATCGGCTCGGGGAGGCCCTCGCCCACGGGGACCTCAACGGCGACGGGTACGACGATCTTGTGGTTGGCGCCCCGGGAGCAGGCCGGGTGGACGTGTACCTGGGCGGCTCTGCTGGCCTCTCGACGGTGCCGTCGGAGTCCGACGTCAGCAGCGCCGAGGGGCACGGGAGGGACCTGGCGGTCGGAGACGCGGATGGCGATGGCGACGCCGACATCCTGGTGTCGAACGAGGAAGAGAGCCGAGGGGCCGAGCTGCTCCTGGGGGATGGATCCGGCACGTCATTCACCGGGACCCAACTGCTGAACGATGGAGCGGTGGGCTTCTTCGACCACGACGGAGATGGCGTCGACACCCCCGTGACGGCGTCCGACGACGAGATCCGGCTCCACCAGGGGGCCTACCCGTTCTTCTCGAGCTCGCAGCTGGTCGTCACGGACACCTTCTGGGCCCGGACACAGATCTCCGAGCCGGGCGATGTGGACGGCGACGGGTACGACGACTTGGTGGTCGCGACACAATCCAACCACACCGTGCTGCTGGGGGGCTCGGGGGGAAGCCCCACCGTGGTGTCCGTGGGGTTGGGGAGCTTCGATGTCAGCGAGTACGCGAGCCTCGGCGATGCGAACGGCGATGGCCGCGCGGACCTGCTCACCGGCTTTCGCCTAGGGTATTTGGGTCTCTCGCTCGACCCCATGGCGGCCCCAATCGCTCGGAGGTGGGACCACCAGAGTGACGGCATGTACCACCTCGGCGGGGACATTCTCGACCTCGGCGACATCGATGGGGACGGCTTCGAGGATGTGGCCTTCAGCTGCGACCAAGGGGAGCCCTCGACCTGCGTGCACCGCGGGGGTCCTGGGGGGCTGTCGTCCAGTCCGTCACACACCTTCCCCAGTTTGAAGGAGCGCGCGGCCGGGGACATCAATGGCGATGGCTACGGCGATCTGGTGCTGGCGCAACCAGGCGAGCTTCATGTGCACTTCGGGGGCGCTGGAGGACCCGGGGCCACCCCGGATCAGGTGCTCGTCCTCCCAGGCGCTCCGATCCTCGAAGGGCTCGACCTGGGACAGGACGTCGACGGGGATGGAGACCCGGACCTCGTCATCGTCGCCTTCACCGGCGGGTCGCAGGTCGTCGCCACGGCCCTGTCCGGACCGGCAGGCCTGGCGACCCCACAGGTGTTGCGCGTGCATCCCGGCCCCTTTTCCTCCTACGGGAGTGGGGGGTTCTTGGGGTTGGCGGACGTCGACGGTGACGGGTACGCCGACTTGATTGCCGAGAAGCCTGACCAGACGGACCTGGTCTGGTTCCAGGGCTCCGCATCGGGGCCTGGTGGCGCCCCGATTCCGATGGGGCTTCCGGGGTTGGATGCGCCGAGCGTGATGGTGTCCGGGGACTTCGACGGGGACGGCTTCGCCGATCTGGCGTTGTCCACTTTGGCGCACTTGTCGGCCGGGCAGTGGGCGGTGCTCCATGGCTCGCCCCTCGGGCCAGACACGGGTCGCTTCGTCCCCCTGACCCGGCGACCGCTGTGGGCGGGGGACCTCGACGGGGACGGTCTCGACGACCTGGTGACCGGGATGCCCCGCGAGGGTGGCGGCGATGGCGTGGCGGTCATCCACTACGGTACTTCGAGTGGGTTGCAGACCGAAGGGGACGAGGTCTTCATGGGGGCGGACGCCGAGAGCCTGGGCTCCGACGCCACCGCCCTCGACATCGACGGCGATGGAGTCCCGGAGCTCGTGGTCGGGGCCGTCGAGTGGAACGGCAATGCCGGCCGCGTGCTGGTCTTCGCCCAGTAGGCCTGGCAGCGGGACGCGGCCGGGGTACCCTCGGGAATCACCCAGGGAGCCCGCCGTGTCCCCCCTCGTCTTCCTCGGCGAGATTGCCCTGATGGCCACCTTCGTGGCGGGCCTCCACCTCACCCGACCCCGGCTCGGCCTCGCGCCGATCTACATGGTGTTCGGCGTGTTCGAGGCCTTCCTCTTCGTGGCGGGCAAGGGGTGGGAGGACCGAGCGGTCGCCGTGCTCTTCGGCGATCTGGTGGCCACGGTGTCGGCCCAGATGTTCCTGCCGCTGATGATGGTCATGGTGGTGACCGTCTACGTGCTCGAGGGCACTCAGGAGGCGCGGCGCATGATCGCCGCCTCCCTGTTCCTGTACGTCGCCCACGGCGCCATCGACTGGGTGATCTGGTTCCACGGCACGAACCCGCCCCCTGGCTTCACCAACCTCACCGGGGAGGCCATCCTCGACTTCAACACCCGACAGCGGGTGTCGTCGTTCATCGCGGTGCTCGCGGACTTCCTGTCCATCGTCGTCGTCTACCAGTTCGTTCGGAACCGCATCCCCAAGGCGCCGCTGCTCGTGCCCATCTGGCTCGCCCTCATCGCCGCCATGGTCACCGACGCCTTCACCTTCTCGGCCCTCAACGGGACCCTCGTCGGCCGCGATGGCATCCGGCTCTTCGAGAAGGTGCAGTGCGGGGCCGCCGCGGGCATCCCCACGGCCCTGTACATCCAGTGGCAGCTGTCGCGGCCCGGCGTGAAGTCCGGCTCCATCCTCGCCCGCGACGCGCTGGAGATCCTCGACCTGCGGCGCCAGGTGGAGGAGGTGCAGATCCAGCTCCAAGCCCAGCGCCAGGCCTACCGCTTCATCCGCGAGACCTTCGGCCGCTACGTGTCACCCCAGGTGGTGGAGCAGCTCGTCGCCGACCCCGGGAAGGTGGAGCTCGGCGGCGAGATGCGAGAGGTCACCGTGCTCTTTGCCGACATCCGCGGCTACAGCACGCTCTCCGAGAAGCTCGCCCCGACCGAGATCATCGGGGTGCTCAATGCCTACTTCGAGGAGGTCGGCCAGTGCGTGCTCGATGCAGGCGGCATGATCAACGAGATCGAAGGAGATGGCATCCTGGCGGTGTTCGGCGCCCCCCTCCCTGTGCCCGACCACGCCGACCGCTCCCTCGTGGCCGCTCAGGAGATGCTCTTGGCGGTGGAGCGGCTGAATGCCCGCTGGGAGGCGGACGGCACCTTGGCGCGCTTCCGGGAGGTGGGCTGGGACCGCCTCGCCATCCGCATCGGCATCCACACCGGCGACGTCGTCGTGGGCAACGTCGGCACCAAGGACCGCGTCAAGTACGCCGTGATTGGCGACACCGTGAACACGGCGGCCCGGGTCGAGGGGCTCAACAAGGAGCTGGGGACCCCGATGCTGTGCACCGCGTCCACCGTGGCGCAGCTCTCCGAGGGAGGGGTGGCGCTCGAGGACCGGGGAGCGCATCAGGTGAAGGGCAAGGCCAAGCGGGTGCAGGTGTACAGCCTGGCAGGCTGAGCCTGTCCTTCCGGCGTTTTCCTCCACGACTCCCATTGGCCACGGATACTGTGGCCCGTAGGGTGGTCTCGCGGAACGGCCCGACTTCAACGAGCGGAGGCACTGCATGCGCCATCACGGCTTGCTCGGATAGATCGGCGTCATCGCGCTCGTCGGCATGGCCCTGTCGGGCTGTGGCTCCGACGACCCGGCGATGGGTCCTCACGGGACAGACACGAACGATACGGAGGCGGTGCCCTCGGCTCCGTTCTCGGCGGGTGCCTCCCGTACCTGTGAGCTGGTCGATGGTCGGGTCCGAGTGTGGGGGGCCAACCTGGAGGGTTGGCAGCCAGAGCCTCGCTGGCTCGACCTCGATGCGTCCGGCGCCGTCGAGCTCTCCTGTCAGGGCCTCGGTGGCTGTGTGGTGGACGCGGGCGGTGGCGTCCAGTGCTGGGATCAGGACGATGGCAGCACGGCCGTGAATGTCGTGGCCTACGACGTGTCCGGGGCCGGAGGGTTGTCGAGCGCCGGGGGGGCAGCGTGCATGCTGGCCGACGAAGGCCTGGTGTGCAGCGTCACCAGCGCGGGCAGTCACTTCTCGGGCCTTGGGTTGGGGCTGGTTGTCGTGGAGTCGGTGGTCGACCCGGCGGCGGTCGACCTCGGCCCCTTTGGTGGGTGCGCCGTCGATGGCGCCGGAGACGTGTGGTGTTTCGGGGAGAGCACCCTTGCACAGACCGGCCAGGTCAACGCCTCCGTGCCTCCGACCCGCATCGTTGGACTGCCTCCGATGCACGACGTCGCCGTTGGCAACGCCATGGCGTGCGCTTGGACCGACACAGGCGCTGCTTGGTGTTGGGGGAAGCAGGTCGGCAACCTCGAGTTCTTGCCCCCATCGGAGGTGTTGGCAGACGGGGTGGTCGAGATGGCCGTCGCGTCCATCGCGTCGCCGGTGAGCCAGGGCTACAGCTGGTGCGCCCTCGATGCGGATGGCGCGGCGCGGTGCGGCGGCCCGGATGAAGCCGAGCGGCCGGATGTCAGCAGCATCCAGCTCACCGAGCTCCAGTCTGGAATGGACCACATGTGTGGTCGGGGAATCCAGGGGGGGCTGTGGTGCTGGGGCTGGGACGTCGATGCCGAGAATGTGCCGGCGGACCGCCAGTGGAGCGCCACTCCGGTCGACCTGCTCACATGGACGGACTGACGCCCGAGGTCATCACGGCAGGGCGTCGATGACGTCCTGCTCAGTGATCCAGGTGCTCACCTCGAGCACCTCCATTCCAGGCCCGATCAGATGCATCGACGGCAGGCTGATCGAGTAGCCCACGGCGTAGTCGAAGGTGATGTTCCAGCCTGGATCCGCAACCACTGGATGGTGGATGTCGTACGTGTTTGCCCAGGTCTGCAGGTCTGCCACCGAGGGGGCTTGGCTGCTGGCGTTCTCTGCGATCAAGGTGATCACGATGAAGCCATCGTCTTTGTAGTCTTGGTAGCGACCTTCCAGGTCGTCGGCTTCTGCCTGACAGCTGCTTCACCAGAAAGCCGAGCTGACGAGCAGCACGGTCTTGTCACAGAAGTCGTGGAGGTGGAGGCTCTCGCCATTCTGGTCGACGAGCACGAAGTCGTTGGCGATGTCGCCGACCGAGGTGCCGGTGCTCACGATGCTGTCGCGGCAGGAATCGATGGGCCAGCCGCCGGTGTACGGCCGGTCGGAGTCGAGGAGCGGGTCGGTGTTCCCGTCGATTTCGTCGCCGTCGGACCAGCCGTCGCCGTCGGTGTCGGCCTGCAGCGGGTCGGTGCCGAGGTCGGCTTCTTCCCCGTTGGTGAGGCCGTCGCCATCGTCGTCGAGGGCCGCGGTCGTGTCGACGTCTGTGTCTGCGTCTGCGTCGGCATCTGCGTCTGCGTCTGCATCGGCGTCGGCGTCTGAATCCGCGTCTGCGTCTGCGTCTGCGTCTGCGTCTGCGTCTGCGTCCGACGGGCTCGTCGGGTCGTCGTCGCCGGGCTCGCTCGCGCCGCCGCCGGTGCAGCCTACGAGCAGGAGGGTGAGGATGGGGGCGGTCATGCGCATTCGGCGAGTGTACCAAAGCCGTGGAGCGGCGAGTGCGACATGCCGCGATGACGCCCTCCCGAGCGACGCCCCATCCCCTCGACGAGGCTTTCCGCTTGCGGGCACCGTGGTGGCTGTGGAGTACAGGCGCGCCCTTAGCTGCGAAGGTCGACCACCCATGCCTCCCAGGAGGCCACCAGCTGCCCGACGGCGTCCGTCCAGGCGGCGGCATGGTCCAGGATCCACGCATCCCCCGTGCACACCACCGCGTCGGACGCCGCCAGCCGTCGGTCCACCTGGTCCACCACCTCGACGACCCAGTCGGGACGGGTGTCGCGGATCAGGCCTGCGAGCTTGCCGCTGTTCGACACTGGCCGGTCGAGCATCACCTCCACCTGGGCGGCTCCTGCCTCGTCGAACCAGTTGGCCAGCAGCTCCACCACCGCCGGCGTGTGTTCCACCGTGCGGTAGGTGCCATGGACCCCGCCGATGTCCCGTACGGCGCCATCGCGGCCGACGAATACCGGACCGCCCCCCATCGCTCGCTCCAGCACCAGGAGCGCGTTGAACCCATCCACCGCGACGGGCTTGCCATCGACGGCCACGCAGCGCGCCGCGCGTTCGTCCCGTTGGGCATTCGAGCAGGCCGCGCGCACGATGGCGTGGCGCTGGCGCTTCGCCAGTTGAAAGCGGTCGCCGACCAGCTTGAGGGCCGCGACGTCTGAGTACCCGCGCCCTCGAAGCCACGACAAATCTGCGGTGGCCTCCTGGAGGGTGGGCACCACGTTGGGGTGGAAGTGGCGGGCATCTGAGGGCTCGGGTCCGCGCTTCGTCATGGGGAGGTGTAGCCGGTCCCGAGGTCGGGTACGCCGTGCCAGGCTAGGGGGCAGGCGTGGAAGTCATCGCCGCCATTGGTTGGATCATCGGACTCGCCGCCCTCGCAGGCATCGGTTGGGGCCAGCAGAAGCTGTCCGAGGCCCGAGAGCTCATCGAGCGGAAGAGCGCGGACGCTGGTTCCTACAAGAAGCAGCTGGGCGAGGCCGTTCAGGAGGGCAACGCCACGCTCCGGCGGGTCAAGGAGCGGGCCGAGACCGACAAGCGCTTTGCGCATGAGCCGGTGGTCAAGGACCTCCTCGAGGTGGTCGATAGCTTCGAGCGAGCCCTCGAGACCTTGCCCGATGGCCCGGAAGCCGATGGCGTGCGCCTCATCCACCAGCAGCTGGTGGGGACGCTTGCCCGGCACGGGGTGGAGCGAGTGCCTGCGGTCGGGGCGCCGTTCGACCCCGAGCAGCACGAGGCGATCGGAACCCAGCCGAGCGATGAGCACGATGAAAACACGGTCATCCAGGAGTGGTGCGGGGGCTACCGGCTGCACGACCGGTTGCTTCGGGCCGCGAAGGTCGTGACGGCGGTGCCGGCCGAGACCGAAGAGGTTCCATTGGAGACCGACGAGGCGCCGCTGGACACCGACGACACCCCGGCGGAGGTCGACGACACGCCTGTACAGGCCGACGAGAGCCCGGCGGAGGTCGACGAGAGCCCGGCGGAGGTCGACGAGAGCCCAGCGGAGGTCGACGAGAGCCCGGCAGAGGTCGACGAGACGCCGGTGGTGGTCGACGATGCTGCGCCCGACGCCAGCGAGGTCGCCGAAGAGTAGGGACGGAGCTCTGGGGCCGCCACCGCTGCACCGCGACGAGGGCCCGACGCGCCGTCGTTGGGGAGTGAGCTGAGTCCCTCTAGGCCAGGTCTTCCAGGGCAGGTGGTTTGGGCCATGATTCTGGTCCATCGCCCGGGATATCCGGCCTGGATTGGTCCAAGACGTCGTCCGAGAGAGATGGCGCGTCGCGAGGACGATGATTCGTCCGTTCTCCACTGGCCCGCCATCCGGCCGCACGGACCCCCGTGGGCCAATCTGCGGTGGATATCTTCCCCCATGGCCCAGTCGGACGGGGAAAAACCACTTTGGGCGCTCGGACTGGCCCGACGGCGCCCCCATGGTGAGGACTCCGATCCGCGGGACAGAGAGACGTAGCGTCCCACTGAGTCGTCCGCCGGTGGCGCTGCGCTCCGCAGCTCTACGGGTCTGCGTCTGGCACGGTGGCGAAGAGCAGCAGCACATCTTCGCTGGAGGCTGGCGGGAGCGAGCTGAGGAAGGTGTGGTCGGCGCCGGCGAGGTACGCGATGCGGCCGTCGATGCGCGTCGCCCGCAGCGGGGTCGAGGGCATCCACAGCCCCCACAGCGTCGCCGTCATTCCGAGCGCAGCGGCGCCCACGATCGACCCCACTTGCACCCAGGCCACCAAGGCCAACACCACCCACATCCCGAGACCGAGGCCTCGGCCTAGCGTGGCGATCCGGGCCTCCTGACGATGCCATGGACACAGCTGGGGGTGAAGCACGACGTCCGGCTTCGACGCCAGATGGACCAGGAAGTAGGCACCCCAGGTGAGAGGGACGAGGACGGGGCCCCAGTGGCTGGGCTTCTTGTAGCCGTGGGGCACGGTGGCGAGATGCGCCGTGGACCCACACCTGGCGCACTGCTCGGGCCACGAGGTGCCTTCCCGGGCGACCACGCGCCCGTCGGCGTCACGCCATGGACCATCGACGCCCGGGGGGGCGGCAAACAGCACGCCCAGGTTCGGGGCCTCGCCCGGGGGCGCGAAGGGGTGGTCTGTGAGGGGGGCCATGAAGAGAGGCTAGCGAAGGGGGGGAAGGCACGTTGTCCAACGTTGTCACCGCCGGGACGGACGGCCGCGGTGGTGCCTGGTTCTCTCGCACGCTACCCCCGTCCTTCATGCGCCCCCCCTTCGACATCGCTGCCGACCTCGACACCCCCGTCTCGGCCTACCTCAAGCTCAGCGGCCTCCATGGCTCCGGGTCCGGCTCGCCGATGCGGCCCCGCTTCCTGCTCGAGTCCGTCGTGGGCGGAGAGCAGGTCGGCCGCTACTCCATCATCGGCCTGGGCGGCGGCGACCCCCAGACCTTCGGCGGGCCCGACGTCCTCGACGACCTCCGCGCCGCCCTCGACGACGTCCCTCTGCCCGGACGCGGGGTGCCCAACCTGCCCTTCGCAGGGGGGCTCGTCGGCGCCTGCAGCTACGACCTGGTCCGCCGCTTCGAGAAGGTGCCCGGCCTGCTGCCCATGCCCGCGGAGCCGTTCCCCGAGGCCATCCTCGTCGCCCCGGCGTCGCTGCTGGTCTTCGACCACGCGACACGCCGCTGCGCCCTGCTCCACGACGGCCCCGACCGCGACGCCCTCCGTCGCGACGTGGTCCACGCCCTGCGCACCGCCCCCACGGCTCGCCCCCACACCTCGGGCTACCGGCCCAGCTTCGGCTCCCCGAGCCACACCATGGACCGCGACACCTACATGGCGGCCGTCGAGCGCATCAAGGAGCACATCCTCGCGGGCGACGTGTACCAGCTGGTCCTCTCCAGCGCCTTCGAGGGGCCCACCGACCTCGACCCCTTCCAGGTCTACCGAGCCCTCCGGCTGCTCAACCCGTCCCCGTACATGGTGTTCATGGAGCTCGGCGATACCTGCGTCATCGGCTCCTCCCCGGAAGCGCTGGTCAAGGTCACCGGCGCCGAGGCCACCCTCCGTCCCATCGCGGGCACCCGTCCCCGCGGACAGGACCCCGCCCACGACCGTCAGCTCGAAGAGGAGTTGCTCGCCGACCCCAAGGAAGCGGCCGAGCACGTGATGCTCGTCGATCTGGCCCGCAACGACCTGGGTCGCGTCGCCAAGCCCGGCACGGTGCGCGTCGAGCCCTACCGCTCCATCGAGCGCTACTCCCACGTCATGCACATCGTCAGCGGCGTGGTCGGGGAGCTGAACCCCGGCGTCGACCCCTTCGACCTGTTCGCGGCCACCTTCCCCGCAGGCACCGTCGTGGGCGCCCCCAAGGTGCGCGCCATGCAGCTCATCGAGGAGCTCGAGCCCACCCGCCGGGGGCTGTACGCCGGCACCGTCGGCTACTTCGGCTACGGCACTGATGGCGACGGCGCCCTCGTCGCCACCATGGACCAGGCCATCGCCATCCGCACCATGACCATGTCCAAGGGCCGCTACTGCTACCAGGCGGGGGCGGGCATCGTCGCCGACAGCCAGCCCGAGGCCGAACACGCGGAGATCCTGGCCAAGTCCGGGGCCCTCGCCGCCGCCCTCCGTCTCGCCGAGGAGGGCCTGTGACCGCCTCCCTGCTGCTCATCGACAACTACGACTCGTTCACCTGGAACCTGGCTCAGGCCTTCATGGCCCTCGGCGCCGACGTGCAGGTGCATCGCCACGATGCCATCACCGTGGCCGAGGCGGTGGCCATGGGCCCGAGCCACGTGTGCATCAGCCCGGGCCCCGGCCGCCCGGAAGACGCGGGCATCTCCATGGAGGCCCTCCGCACCTTCCACGGCAAGGTGCCAGTCCTCGGTGTGTGCCTCGGTCACCAGGCCCTCTCCATGGTCTTCGGGGGCACCGTGGGCCGCGCGCCCGCTCCGGTGCACGGCAAGGCGGCCGACATCACCCACGATGGACGCACCCTCTTCGCTGGGCTGCCCAACCCCTTTCCCGTGGCCCGCTACCACAGCCTCGTCGCGTACCGCGAGGGCCTGCCCGACGTGCTCGAGGTCACCTCCCAGACCGAGGACGGCCTGATCATGGGACTCCGCCACCGGGAGCACCCCACGGAAGGGGTGCAGTTCCACCCCGAGTCGGTCCTCACCCCCGACGGCCCGAAGTTGCTGGCGAACTTCTTGGAGCAGACGTGCTGAACCACCTCCTCGACCGCCACGATCTGTCCGAGTCCCAGGCGGGGGAGCTACTCCACGAGCTGGTCAGCGAGGAGGTCGAGCCCCTCGTCAAGGCGGCCCTGTTGGCCGCGCTGCGCACCAAGGGAGAGACGCCGGAGGAGGTGAGGGGGATGGCCAAGGCCATGGCGGAGATGGCCCATCCCCTTCCGCACCGACCGGCGGACCCGGTCCTCGACACCTGCGGCACCGGCGGCGATGGCTCCCATACCATCAACATCAGCACCGGGGCCGCCCTGGTCCTCGCGGCCTGCGGCGTCACCGTCGCCAAGCACGGCAACCGCAGCATCTCGTCGAAGTCGGGCTCGGCGGACGTGCTGGAGGCCCTCGGCATCTCCCTGGCCGCGACCCCGGAGGCCATCGGCCGACAGCTCGCTGACACCGGGTTCGCCTTCCTCTTCGCCCCTGCCTTCCACCCGGCGATGAAGGCGGTCGGCCCGGTGCGACGCACCCTTGGTGTGCGCACGGTGTTCAACATTCTGGGCCCGCTGTCGAACCCGGCGCGTCCGTCCCACCAAGTGGTCGGGGCGTTCTCCCCCGAGGCCTGCGAGCTGATGGCCCTGGCCCTCGTCGGCATGGTGAAGAAGGCCTACGTCGTGCACGGCCACCCGGGATGGGACGAGGCGACCCCCTGTGGGCCCTTCGACCTGTGGATCGTCACCTCGGAGGGGGTGGTGCGGGAGCGCCGCGACCCCGAGACGGCCTACGGGATTCCTCGCTGCGCGCCCGACGACCTCACCGGCGGCGATGCCGAGGCCAACGCCCACGCGCTTCAGGCGGTGTTCGGCGGGGTGAAGGGGCCCCACCGCGACGCCATCGCGCTCAACGCGGCGCTGGGCCTAGAGGTGTTGGGGCTCGCCTCCGGCCGCGACGCGGTGGCCCGTGCCGAGCAGGCCATCGATGATGGCGCCGTGCGTGCGCTGCTCGCGGGCGGCTCGGAACGGCCCCTGAGTCACTGGAAGTAGGTGGCCGTGTCGACGCAGGCGATGGAGCATTCGTCCAGACCGGACGGCTCGCAGCCTGGGTCGTAGGCGAGACAGGCGCCTTCGTATTCCAGGAACAGCACGTAGCCGTCGCCGCAGCCGCCTTCCGTGGCGCACCCGCCGTAGACCCGGTCCCCGGTGCAGGGGTCCCGTGCCTGGGTACGCATGCAGTCCTCACGGGCGCCGCATTCGTCGCGGTCCAAGTCCTCGCAGCTGGGTGAACCACAGGCCATGAGCAGAGCGATGAACAGCAACGGCCCTCCTGGGCGCGGCGAGCAGGGGGGTCGGTCGCTTCCGTGGCGCAAGGATACCCCATGTGCCGACCCGTCGCGGCTGGAGTACAGCGAGCCATGTCGCTCCTTGCCCACATGGCCGAGACCAGCGCCGAGCGGGCGTGCACACCGCGCGCTGGCAGCTTCTCCGGGCAGCGTGCCCCCGCTGCCTTCGATCGGCCCGCCCTCATCGCCGAGGTCAAGCTCGCCGCCCCCTCCGCGGGTACCCTGCAGGCCCCCGACGACCCGTTGGCCTACGTCGTCGAGCAGGCCCTTCGATACGAGCGTGCCGGCGCCTCTGCCATCAGTGTGCTCACCGAGCCCCTCCGCTTCCACGGCGACCTGGCCTACCTCCAGGCGGTGGCCGAGGCCGTCGACATCCCGGTGATGCGGAAGGATTTCCTCGTCGACCCGGTCCAACTCGACGAGGCCCACAGCCACGGTGCCTCCATGGTGCTCCTCATCGCTCGCATGCTCGACGACGTCACACTCGCCTCCATGGGACGACGGGCCGCCGGCCTCGGCCTGGTCGTGCTCCTCGAGGCCTTCGACGCCGAGGACCTGCGCCGTGCTGCGGGGTTCGCCGCCGAGCATCCGGGCACGCTCGTGGGGGTCAACACCCGCGATCTCGTCACCCTCGAGGTGGTCACGGACCGCCTGGCCCGTCTGACCCCACACCTTCCGCCCCTGCCTGCACCGCGGCTCGTGGCAGAGTCTGGCATTCGTACCGCCGGCGACGTGCTGGCGGCCAAGGAGGCTGGCTACGGCTCCGCCCTCGTCGGCTCGGCCCTCATGGCTGCCCCGGACCCCGAGGCCCTCGCCGCTGAGCTCATTGGAGCGCTGCGTGGCTAGGGCTCCTTGGGTCAAGCTGTGCGGCCTGCGCACGGTTCATGACGTGGAGGCCGCCGTCGCTGCCGGTGCCGATGCCCTCGGCTTCGTGTTGGCCCCTTCGGTGCGCCAGATCGACGAAGCCACGGCCGCTCGGCTGCTCGATGCCGTCCCTGTCGGCATCCTGGCGGTCGCGGTCACCCGGCACCCGACCTCCGAGGAGCTGGCGTTGGTCGAACGGCTTCCCTTCGACCTGCTTCAGGGCGACGCCACGTTTGTGGCGGAGGCAGCGGTGCCCTACTGGCCGGTGTTCCCCGACGGCCCCGACCTGGCGCTGCGCATCGCCGCCGACCCCCGTCGGGGCTTGTGGGGCACCGTGCTCGTCGACGGGCCCCGCGGGGGAGGGCGGGGGGAGCCCGCCGACTGGGACCGAGTGGGGGCCCTCGGGGTTCCTGTCTGCTTGGCCGGCGGTCTCCATTCGGCCAACGTCGCAGAGGCCATCCGCGTGGCCCGCCCGGTGGCGGTGGACGTGAGCAGTGGCATCGAGGGGGAGCGTGGTCGAAAGGATGCCGCCCGCATGCGCGCCTTCGTCGCCGCCACCCGGTCCGATGCGATCGGTACTTGAGGGTCCAGTGGCCTCGGGCCTTGGCGCACCTCTGACGGGTCTCGAGCCTCGCTGACCGTGCGCATCTGCTATAGCGGGCGCCAGGGAGGCGCCGTGGATTTCGACGAGACGGCCGAGGAGTTCATGCGGGCGCTACGGGGAAGTCGCTCCCAGGTCGCGTGGTCCCGTCGGCTCGGCTACAGCAGCAACGTCGCCTACCCTTGGGAGACCGGTCGCCGGTACCCGAAGGCCAGCGAAGCGCTTCGGGCCATTCGGCGTTCCGGTCGTGATCTGGAGGAGGGGCTGACCACCTTCTTTGGCCGGCGACCTGCCTGGCTGGACGACCTCGAGCCCGAGAGCGACGAGGGGCTGGTGCGGCTGCTGGAGGAGCTGAAGGGCACGCGAGCCATCACCGAGATCGCCACGTCGTCCGGCATCTCGCGGCACGCCCTGGGTCGGTGGTTCCGGGGCACCGCCCAGCCCCGCCTTCCAGAGTTCTTGAAGCTCGTGGAGGTGACCTCGGTGCGTCTCGTCGACTTCGTGACCAGCTTCGTCGACGCCCAGGACATGCCCCACACCATCGAGCCCGCCTGGCTGCTGATGGAGGCCCGTCGGGAAGGCGCGAGCCGCTACCCGTGGACCCAAGCCATCCTCCGGGCCCTCGAGCTCGAGGCCTACAAAGCACTGCCCGAGCACCAGCCGGGCTGGATCGCACGACGACTGGGCATCGACTTGGACGTCGAGCGGGAGTGCATGGCCTTCCTCGATGGCTCGGGCCAGCTGGCTTGGACGGGCACTCACTACCGGAAGGAGGCCCTGGCGGTCGACACCAAGCGGCGTCCCGAGATCGGTCGCCGCCTCAAGCGGCACTGGGCCCACGTGGCGGCCGACGAGGTCGTGGCCGGCAACCCAGGCCAGTTCTCGTACAACGTCTTCGCGTGCTCCAACGAGGACTTCGAGAAGATCCGTGGCCTGCATCTGGCCTACTTTCGAGCGATGCGCAGCATCATCGGGGAGGCCGAGGTGGGGGAGCGGGTGGCCGTGGTGAACGTGCAGCTGTTCTCCCCCGGCGAGCGCTGACGGCGCGTCGAGGGCGCACGTGGACAGGCGCTGGCTACCGGCGCCGGCGGGCGAAGGCCGCCAGTCCGAGGATCAGGACCAGAGTCGCGCTTGGCGAGGTGCTCGCCACGCTGCAGCCGCCCGGTCCCTTGGAGCCGTCGAGCTCCTCTCCTTCCTGACCCAGCCCTGGGTCGGTGTCGGTGGTGCCCGTGGGGTTCGTGGTGTCCGTGTCGGCGTCGGTGTCGACGTCCACGTCCACGTCCACGTCCACGTCCACGTCCATATCGGCGTCGGCGTCGGTGTCGGTGTCGGTGTCCGACGCGGAGCCGCTGTCGGCGTCGGTGTCGGTGTCGGTGTCGGTGTCGGCAGTCGTGTACGTGCTGCCTGTGTCGCCGCCCCCCGAACCGCCACTCGAGCCCGAGCCCCCGCCTGCGCTCACCAGCTGCCTGGCAGCGTCGCTGGGTACGGCGGCCAGGGCCGTCGTGGCGAGGAGAATGGTACCGAGTGCGGCGACGAGACGGGACATGGGTTCTGCCTTCAACAGGGGCAGGCCGACGTCGATTCGCGCAGTGCGTTGGGGTCGACGTGGGCGCGCTTGGGTTCGACGAGGAGCGGCCAGGGTGGCCTGCGCGGTTTGTACCACTGTTCTCGATGGAACGCCCTGGTTTGGTCAGGGGCATTTCCCCCTTGGGTGCGGGGGCACGCGGTCTTCGTCCAGCCACCTGGCTCCGCGTCCCGCGCGTCCCCATGGGGCGTGCAATGCTCCGCAGCTTGGGCGGACGCCCCGGAGCCCGTGGCGATGAGAGTGTCGATCATTCGCCGTGTATGGCGAATTCGCACTCGGGCATGCGCTGCAGCGAGATGGGGAAACCGGGCGCCAGGGGTCGGGGAGCTCGCCTTTGGCATCGGTCGGGGGCGGGTGATATCGCATTTTCGCACTCCGTGGCGCGGAAGTGAGCCATAGAACGTGCGGCATTGGGATATCCTCGTGGCCGCTGCTGGGGCATGCTCCTCCCAGAACGGCGCCGAGAGACCGGGCCATTCCAAACCAAACATCTGATGAATCGGAGATTTCTCATGCGGCTCGACGTGCGTGCTTCCTGGCTTCCCCTCGTTGCTTCCTTCGCCTTCCTCATGATTTCCCCACAGGCCCTCGCCGCCGACGACGACGACGACATCTGGGAGATGGACGACAAGTGTGACGAGGAGGACGACTCGGACGACGAGTACCAGAACTCCCTCTACGACAGCCAGACCTACACCTGGACCACCGAACTGCACCAGATGACCTACGACGCCGAGCTCGCACCCGCTCGCCGGGTCCGGGTCCTCGCGCGGGTCTCCGATGCCCCTGGGGAGCGTCCGGTCGTGGTCGTGTCCCACGGGGGAGGCAGGGGCCTCACCAACCCGGCCACGGTCCTGACGCGGTGGTCTGACTACTTCGCAGACCACGGCTACACCGTGGTCACCATCGCCCATCCGCCGCGGACCAGCGCCCAGATCGCTGCCCTGTGCACCACGTTCGACCTCCCCGAGGGGCCGGACTGCAACGCCAGCCACTCCTGGGATCGTCCCTACGACGTCGAGCAGGTGCTCAACTTCATCGAGGCCCAGGCGGCCGGCCCATGGGCTGGGCGGGTCGACACCGATCAGATCGCCTTGATGGGGCACTCCGCCGGAGCCACCGGAGCGCTGATGGTCGGTGGAGGCACCCGCCAGGTGGGGGTTCGGGTGCTCGACCACGCCGATGACCGCATCGCGACCATCATCGCTACGTCCCCGGCGGGCCTGCGCCCCGACAACGGCTTGAGCGAGGACTCCTGGAAGGACATCGAAGTGCCCGTCCTGATCGTCACCGGCGCGGCCGACATCACCGACGCGAACCAGCCTGCGGACTTCCGCATGGACGCGTTCCGCGGCCTGCAGGAGGAGGAGGACAACCGGCGCCTGTTCATCGACAGCGCCGGCGCCAGCCACTCCTTCTTCGCCCTCAACGCCCGCGCCTGTCGCCAGGCGGTGGGGGATGCCGAATGCCTGGAGATGGCCGACGCCATCCAGTCCGCGGCCCTCGCGCACCTCGATGCCTACCTGAGCGCCGACAACACCGCGAAGGACTGGCTCGAGAACGAGGTGGTGGACGAGGTCGTGACCCCGGGCCTCGCCGACCTCACCACCCGTGAGGACATCGACGGCTTCGGCGACTGAGAGGTCCCCGAGGTGGGGCGGAGGCAGGACCCGCCCCCGACTCGGAAGCTGCGCGTGGGCGGACATGGCCCTCGCGCAGTCTTTGCTCAGAGGACGGGGGGTTCGGCGGGTCCGTCGTTGCTGCGATAGCGATGCGGACCTTTGCCTCGTGGAGGCCATCACGTCCGCGCCATCTCAGAGCTTCTCGGCCCTCGGCCTGCACCCAACCTTACTCCGGGCGGTGGAGGGGCTGGGGTTCGAGCACCCCACCCCGATCCAGCACCAGGCGATTCCGCTGGTATCGGCCGGACGAGATGTGGCCGCAGAGGCGCAGACCGGCTCCGGCAAGACAGCCGCCTTCGCGCTGCCCATCCTCCACGCCCTGATCGAGGCCCCGCCTTCGCCTGCGGCCGCGCCTCGTGTGCTCGTCTTGGCTCCCACTCGGGAGCTCGCCCTTCAGGTCGCCGGCTCCTTCGAGACCCTGGGCCGATCGGCGCCGCAGCCCGTCGCGGTGCTGGCCATCATCGGGGGCCAGCCCATCGAGGCTCAGATCGACGCATTGACGTCCGGCGTCGCGGTCGTGGTCGCGACCCCAGGCCGGCTGCTGGACCTGCTCGATCGGCAGGAGATCGATCTTGGCGAGGTGCACACGCTGGTGCTCGACGAGGCCGACAAGCTCTTGGACCTCGGCTTCAGCGAGGACCTCGACACGTTGGTCGCGGCCCTGCCGGCGTCCCGGCAGACCCTGTTGTTCTCGGCGACCCTGCCAGAGAAGGTGCTGACCCTCGCGGCCCGCGTGCTGGTGGAGCCCGTGACCGTGCGCATCGACGCCACGGCCACGCCGGTGGCGACCATCCGGCAGCGGGTCTTCGAGGTGCCGTCGGACCGTCGGCGCATGCTTCTTCAGCACCTGATCGCGGCTGAGGACTGGGGGCAGACCTTGGTGTTCGTGGCCACTCAGCGGGCCGCGAGCAACCTGTCCGCCAAGCTCCGGTCTGCGGGCATCGACGCCACCGACCTGCACGGAGGCCTCGAGCAGGACGTGCGGGAGCGGGTGCTCAGCCGCTTCCGGCGGCGTCGGGTGGCGGTGCTGGTGGCCACCGACTTGGCGGCGCGGGGCATCGACATCCCCGAGCTGGATGTGGTGGTGAACTACGACTTGCCGCGCTCGACCCGCGACTACCCTCATCGCATCGGCCGGACGGGGCGGGCCGGAGCGTCCGGGCTGGCCGTGTCGTTCATCGACCATGCCACGGCGGCGCACTTCGCCTTGATCGAGCAACGGTGCGGTGTGCAGCCGCTCGAGCGGGAGCGGGTGCCTGGCTTCGAGCTCGAGGGCGAGGCGCCACGACGGCCCAAGGGGGGGCCGCCCGTGAAGGGCAAGCGAAAGAGCAAGAAGGACAAACTCCGGGAAGCAGCCGCACGCACATCCGCCGCATCCGACGACTGAGGCCCGCTGACATCGCACGGTGCGGCCGGTGGGCCTCCGGCCCGTGAGGGATCCAGAACGTCTGTCGGTGGCGGCGGCACCTTGCAGCGGTAACGAGGGGGGGGGCACCCCTCGCTCGCTCCTCTGGGCACTGGGGCATGGCCGACATGCGGGGAATGACATGCTGGACGAGTTGATGGGAGGGGCCTTCCCCGACGCCCGGGGTCGCTATGGTCGCTGGGGTGGCCGCTATGTGCCCGAGACGCTGATGGGGGCGCTGTCGAAGCTGGAGACGGCAGCCCGCGAGGCCATGCACAGCGGACGCTTCGCCCGGGCCCTCGACAAGGAACTCGCCACTTGGGTGGGCCGGCCCACGCCCCTCACCCACGCGACCCGGCTCGGAGAGGCCTGGGGCGCCGATGTCTGGCTCAAGCGGGAAGACCTCGCCCACACCGGGGCCCACAAGATCAACAACGCCCTGGCGCAGGTGCTGCTCGCCAAGCGCATGGGGGCGAAGCGCATCGTCGCCGAGACCGGTGCGGGCCAGCACGGGGTCGCCACCGCCGCCGCCTGCGCGCGCCTCGGCCTGTCGTGCGTCGTCTACATGGGGGCCGTCGACGTCGAGCGCCAGGCCCCCAACGTCCGCCGCATGCGGATGATGGGCGCCGAGGTCGTGCCGGTCACTGCAGGGGATGCCACCCTGCGCGCGGCCGTCGACGAGGCGCTGCGGGACTGGGTCAGCGACCCGGAAGGGACCTTCTATGTGCTGGGCAGTGCCGTGGGTCCGCATCCCTACCCCTGGCTCGTGCGCGAGTTCCAAGCGGTGATCGGCCGGGAGGCCCGGGAGCAGATCCAAGAGGCGGTGGACCGCCTCCCCGACGTGCTCGTCGCCTGCGTCGGCGGGGGCTCCAACGCCATCGGCTTGTTCCACCCCTTCGTGTCCGACCCCGACGTCGCCATGCTCGGGGTGGAAGCGGGGGGAAGCGGCACCGGGCTGGGGGAGCACGCCGCCCCCATCACGTACGGCCGGGAGGGCGTCCTGCACGGAGCCCGCAGCATGCTCCTCCACGACGAGCACGGGCAGGTCCACGAGACCACCAGCGTCTCCGCGGGGCTCGACTACCCGGGGGTCGGGCCGGAGCATGCGCTCCTCGCCGAGACCGGCCGCGCGTCCTACATCGCCGTCCCCGACGAGGAGGCCCTCGACGCCCTCGAAGAGGTGGCACGCATGGAAGGCATCCTCGTCGCTTTGGAGACGGCCCACGCCTTCGCGGGCGCGCGTCGTTGGGCGGAGCTCAACCCTGGCGGCCTCGTCATCGTCGGCACCTCCGGTCGAGGCGACAAAGACCTCGACATCCTTGCCCGCGTTCGCCCTGAGGTGACCCCGTGATGCAGCCCAAGGACCGCCTCGCCTCGGCCATCCGCGCCCCCAAGCGCGGGCGCACCGTGGCCCGCATGCCCTACGTCGTGTCCGGCTGGCCCGACCGCGAAGGCTTCGCCTCGTTCCTCGACGACGTCGCCGAGATGGCGGATGCCATCGAGGTCGGCGTGCCGTTCAGCGACCCGATGGCCGACGGACCGGTCATCGCCCAGGCCGCCCGCGATGCCGTGAATGCCGGGGTGACGCTGCCTTGGATCCTCGAGGTGCTGGGGGAGCGGGAGCGTCCGGCCCCCACCGTGCTGATGTCGTACCTCAACCCCCTCGAGGCGTATGGCCTGGAGCGACTCGTGACCGACGCGAAGGCCGCGGGGGTGTGTGGCTTCATCGTGCCCGACCTTCCGTTCGAGGAGGGCGACGAGCTCCAGCAGCTGTGCGACGAGGCGGGCATGGGCTTGGTGCAGCTCGTCACCCCCGTCACCCCGACCGATCGGCTGCGGAGGCTGGGACGCGTCACGGGTGGCTTCGTGTACGCGGTGACCGTCACGGGCATCACCGGCACGTCGGCGAAGGAAGGCACGCTGGGCCCGTACCTCTCCCGCGTGAAGGCTGCCTGCGAGGCCCCTGTGTGCGCGGGCTTCGGCATCCGGTCGAAGGCGGACATCGAGGCCCTCGAGGGCGTGGCGGATGGCGCCATCGTCGGGACGGCTCTGATCCGTGAGCTCGCGTCCGGGGGCTACGAGGGCGGCCGCGCCTTCCTCGCCGGCCTCGGCTAGCGGTCTCCCTCCGGTTTCCGGTGGTAGGCTCGGGGGATGCACACCCTGCTCGCCCTCCTGTCGGTCCCTTCTGCCCATGCCTTCGGCTCGTGCGACTTCGTCGCGTTCGGTCAGGGGGACTTGGAGTTCGCCCTGGCCGTCGCCTCGTTCGGGGACGAGATCTGCGTCGACTCCATGGACATCTTCGACACCCTGGAGCCCAGCACGGGGGTGACCATCCGTGGCCTCACCGGCACCGAGACCCTGCTCAATACAGGTGCGGACCCCGTCTTTCGCATCAACGGAGGCGTCGACGTCACCATCCAGGACCTCGAGCTGGACGGGTCCTTCGTGGGGCAGCTGATCGATCAGCGCAGCGGTACCTCCCTCACCCTTCAGGACGTCACCCTTCGCTACGGAAGCGCAAGCCAGGGCGGATGTGTGGAGATGAGCGACGCCACCCTGGTGATCGATGGCGGCCTCATGGAGTCCTGCGAGGCCTTCGACCGGGGCGGAGCCCTCTTCGCCCGCGGTGGCATCCTCGACATCCTCGACACCCAGTTCACCTCCAACCTCGCGTTTGGGCGAGGGGGGGGCGCGCTGTACGTCGATCAGGCGGCCAACTACCAGGTGTCCGGGTCCACGCTGGACTTCAACACCGCATTCGGTGGGGATGGTGGCGGCGCGATCTACGTGGAGCGGGGGGAGGGGGTGCTGCTCACCGGTCTCGACCTGCAGATCAACGCGGCCAGCGGCGGGATCGGCGGGGGAGGGATCTACGTCCGGAACGGCCCGATGGTTCTCCAGAACAGCACCCTGAACGGCAACTACGCGTGGGGCGGCGGAGGTGGGGTCTACCTGCGGAGCAGCGGCGACTCGGAGATCGCCGACAGCGTCGTCGAGTGGAACACCGCGGACGCCTTCGGTGGCCGGGGCGGTGGGGCGGTGTACGTCGAGAGCGATGGCGCGCTGGTCAGCGGCACGTCGTTCGAGGGCAACCTGTCGTTCGGTGACGGCGGTGCCGTGCACTGGGGCTCGTCTGGGGTCGGCACCATCTGGGAGTCGGACTTCTGCAGCAACGTCGCGTTCGGCTCGGGCGGTGCCGTGCATGCCGAGCGAGGCGAGCTCAGCATGTCGTTCAGCAGCCTGCTGTCCAACAGTGCGAGCGTGTCGGGAGGGGCCATATCAGCCACCGGCAGCTTGGTCCCGAACGTGTTCCTGGCTCAGCTCTCGTTCGTGTCGAACAGCTCAGGCACCGGCATCGGCGATGCGGTGTTCAGCGACCGCGACACGGTCTTCCTGGACCGATCTTGGATGGGCTACCACACCGCCACGACGGCGGTGTTCTCGGCGTCCCCGACCAACATCCAGGGCTTCGAGAACGCCTACGGCGGCAACACCACCGACGTAGGGGGAGGCTTCGCCGACATCGGCCAAGTGCTCGGCGTCACCGACATTCCGAACTCGGTGGGGTGCGGTGAGGTCTGGGCGCCGGCCATCGGCTCGGAGCTCGATCTCGGGGCCGGGGCGTGGATCGGTCGGTACGAGCCGGTGCCGGTCGACGAGGATGGCGATGGGTTCTTCACCCCGGAGGACTGCGACGACGGCAACCCGATGGTGAACCCGGGGACCCCAGAGTCCTGCAACGGGGTCGACGACGACTGCACCGGAGGCATCGACGACGGACTCGCCGACGGCGACGGCGATGGCGTGTGCGACGGCCTGGACGTGTGTGAGGGGGTGGACGCCACCGGCGACGCCGACGGCGACGGATTCTGCGACGATCTGGACTGCGAAGACGGCGACCCCGACATCAGCCCCATTGCGGTGGAGCTCTGCAATGGCATCGACGACAACTGCTCGGGGGGCATCGACGAGGGCCGGCCGGACGCCGACAACGACGGCGTGTGCGACGACCTCGACCTGTGCGAGGGCGACGACGCGTCGGGCGATGGGGACGGCGACGGCCTGTGTGCCGATGTGGACTGCGACGACAGCGATGGGACCGTCGGGGAGTGCGGTGGCGAGACGGGAGACACCGGGGCCGTCGCGGACACGGACACGGACACGGACACGGACACGGACACGGACACCGATTCCGACACCGACACGGACACGGATTCCGACACCGACGCGGACACGGATTCCGACACGGACACCGACACCGACACGGACACCGACACCGACACGAACACGGACGTGGCGGGTGGGACCAAGTCGCCGACGCCCGCAGAGCCGAACTACGGGTGCGGCTGCTCCGCGCCCGGCGCGGGGGCATCCCTGGGGGCGCCGCTGCTCAGCCTCGGGCTGATCGGGCTGCGGCGTCGGCGTCGCTAGCTTTGGGAACGACGTGGGCCGCTAGGTGCGGCTGCGCTTCGCGGCTGCTGCCTGCATGAGTCTCCGGTTCGGGACGGTCTGGACGCCGTCGTCGGTGAGCACGTCGGTCTCGAGCAGGCCGGCCTTGCCGATCACCGACACGTTCTCGCCGTCGAGGTCGACCGTGGCGTCGGTGTCCAGCTGGGACCGAAGTCGGTTGCCCGCGGTCCAGTCCTGGGACCACGCGCGCATCTTCTCTTTGGCCCCCGGGGTGCTCTGGTACCACCAGCCGAAGCCGACCGCGCCGAGGATGAGCAGGAACGGCACCATTGGGGCGTTCACCACCGACATCGCGGCGAGCAGGCCGGCACCGAGCTGCACCCAACGCAGCTCGGCCGCCACCGAGGGGGAGACGTCTCGCTGCGAACCCCGCCGTGAGGTGGCGTACCAGCTCGCGCCCGCGAGCACCAACAGGGCCGGAAGCAGCGACAGGCCCCGTCCGAAGGCCATTCCGAGCCATGTGGCGACCTCGCTCAGACCGAAGGCCCGTGCCACCAATCCCTCGAGGAGGGTCCCGGCCAGCAGGGTGGCCGTCGCCGTGAGCGCGCGGGACCAATGCATCCGGTCCTCCAGCTCCAGCACGCCGATGGCCGAGAGCTGCCGACGCACCCACACGCCGAACGCCAGCGACACCAGCACAGCCAGGGTGGCCCAGGTCGCGGGGTGGCCCCACACTAGGGCGGCGATCTCGAGCACGTACAGAGGCATGGCTTCTCCTGGAGCCATCCTACGCGCGGAGGCCTCGGTTGCTTGCGTGGACCGTTGCATTGCAACGTCCTCGTGCACGACGGGTGAAAGCTGCCTATACGGCGGTCAACCTCGGGAGGTCCTCATGGCTCGCAACGTTTGGCTCGGTCTGGTGCTCGCCTCGGCGCTGTCCTTCGGCTGCGAAGACGACGAGGATGCGGTCGAGACGCCATGGGACGCCGCGGGCAGCTGGGCGATGGTCCAGGCCGTCGACACCATTGCCGGCTCCACGACCTACACCGACTACCCCCTCGACCTCGGGGGCGACCTGCTCTCCGTGGAGTACGACCTCTCGACCGACGGCACCTACGAGCAGGCCGCCATCACCACCGAGCCCGACGGCACCGTGTCCGCCATCGTCGACCCCGACGTGCTGACGTGGTGGTCCACGGGCGATCGCTCCGTGCGGCTGCTCGTGACCGAGGGCGACCCCCACGTCGAGCTGGATTGCTCCGCCGACGAGGGCAACGACGACGTGCTGTACTGCGTCGTCGACATCGACTCGGCCTATGTGGCCGACGACGAAGACGTGCACCACGCCGTCACCCTCGAGAGGCTCTGACCCACGCCCAGCAGGCGACGTCCTCGCCGCCCTCCGCGGCCAGGGACCACCCTCGCTCCATGAAGAGGTCGAGGAACAGAGGATTGAGGTAGGCGATCACGCACGGGCGTGGGTGCGCCTCGAGGGATGCCTCGAGCTGGTCGAGCATCTGGGACAGCGCAGGACCCGCGAAGGGGTTGTAGAGGAAGACCACCAGAGGCTCGAGGGGCCAGGGGGCGGTCGTGGCGTCTGCGTGGAGGATCGACACGTCGTCGACCAGCCGCTCCGGATCGGAGGCCTGGCGCAGGTTTCGCTGGGCGATGTCGACCAGCTTGGGGTCGAGCTCGAGGCCCAGCACCCTCGCGAAGGGATGGCGTGCGGCGAGGAGCAGCACACGGCCCTTGCCGGCACCGACGTCCACGAACGTGGCGCCCTCCGCCTCGGTCGGAAGGGCTGCCATGAGGGCCTCGAAGATCTCTGGCGGGGTGGGCTCGTAGCCGGCGAGGGTCCAGCGCGCGGTCTGCACCCCAAGGGCCTCGTCGAAGGCCACCGACGCGTCGGAGCGCTCGTCACGCCAGCGCTCCCCGAGGTAGCGGGCGGCCTCGAATACCATCGTCCATGGGCCCTGCATGGGGTCAGTGTGGCATGGCCTCGCGCCCCGCGTCGCCGGGGGGGGGCGGTGCGGTCCGCGGCCAGCTCACGACGGCTCGGGCGACGGCTGCGCGTTGCGCCTCGCTTCGTGGGGACGGGGCCGCTACCGTGAGGCATGATGCCGACCCTGTTGCTCGCCCTGGCAACCGCCGCAACCCTCGACGTTCCCGGCAGCTTCGCCACGGTGCAGCAGGCCGTCGACGGGGCGTCGGCGGGCGACCTCATCGCGGTGGCGCCCGGCACCTACAGCGGCGACGTCTACGTCGATGCCGACGTCACCATCGAGGGAGCCGGCATGGATCTCACCTTCCTCGACCAGGGGGCGGATGGGTTCGCCTTCACGGTGGCGACCTTTGCCGAGGTGGTGGTCCGGGACCTCACGGTCACGGGGGACCTCGAGCGGTCGGTGCTCAACGTCAGCGACAACGCCAACCTGGAGCTCGTCGGGGTGAAGCTGCGGGACGGGATCGACGACAGCGGGCCGGGCACGGCGCTGGAGTTGTCTACTGGCGCCCAGGTCACCTTGGTCGAGTCCATCGTGTGCGGGAACGTCGACCAGGCGGCCGTCCACGTGCACCGGCTCGCCACGTTCGAGGCGCGCCACTCCGTCTTCTTCGACAACCGCACGGTGGAGTACGGCGCGGCCATCCGCACCGAGAGCCCCGATACCACCCTCACCAACAACACCTTCATCGCCAACGAGGCGGTGCGGGGCTCGGCTGTTCATGCCGACGGGGTGGTGCCGGTCTTCAGCAACAACATCGTCGCCTTCAACGACACCGACCCCGGCCACACCGGCCCTGCGGTCAACGAGTTCAAGGGCGGCCTCGTGGGCGGGCACAATCTGTACTTCGACAACGGGGTGGGCGACTCCGACGTGTCCTTCCCGTCCGACCTCACCGGGGATCCGCTCCTCGCGGCCCACACCGTGCCCTGCGACGCGGCGACGCGGGCGGACTTCGAGCCCAGGGTGGGCTCTGCGGCCATCGGTGCCGGGGACCCTCTGCTCGAGAGCGACGTGGGCGCGGTGCTCTTCGTCGACAACGATGGGGACGACTGGCCCGAGCTCGTGGACTGCGACGACGACGACCCGTCACGCACCCCGGACCCCAACGCCGTCGAGCTCTGCGACGGGGTCGACAACGACTGCGACGAGGACATCGACGAGGGCTTCGAGCTGCTGGACTTCTTCGTCGACGCCGACAACGACGGCTACGGCGACTCGAGCGCGGACCCGATGCAGGCCTGCGTTGCGCCCGAGGGCTACGTCGACAACGATCTAGACTGCGACGACCTTCTGCACACGGTGTCCCCCGACGAGCCGGAAGCCACCTGCGACGGGATCGACAACGACTGCGACCCCGACACACCCGACGACGACGGCTGCGACCCGACGGACACCGGGACACCGGCGGACACGGACACGGACACGGACACGGACACCGACACCGACACCGACACCGACACGAACACCGACCCCGCTGGGGCGACCGGCGACGACGACGGGAAGGGGTCCCTTGCGAGCGCCTGCGCCTGCTCCGAGGTGACGTCGGGACACCAGCTCCTCTGGGCGTGGCGCCGCCGCCGGTAGGGCTTCAGGAGCGCAGCACGGTCTCCGCCACGCGACCGAGGCCCACCATGCCGGAGCCCAGCACCCGCTCGTGGAACTCGGGAAGGGTGCCCCCCGCGTCCAGGAAACGGGCGCGGAGGTCGAGGAGGGTGCGCATGCCCACGGCGTAGCTGATCGCCTGACCTGGCCAGCCCAGGTAGCGCGTGATCTCGCTCTCGGAGACCTCCCTTCGTAGGCCGCCGATCTCGGTGAGAAAGGCCACGCCCCGCTCGTAGGTCCATGGCGCACCGGGCGTCAGGCCGGTGTCGGCGCCCGAGGGGGTGCGCGCGGGCAGCGGCAGGTCGGTCGGGATGGTGCGGTGGGTGTGCAGCCCGATGTCGAGGACCACCCGGCAGGCGCGGGCCAGCTGGTTCACGAGAAAGCCCGCACGCTGCAGGTCGGAGTCGTAGCCGTCGTTCTCGTCGACGAGGCGCTCGGCGTACAGCGCCCAGCCCTCGGCGAAGCCCATGCACTGGAAGGCAAGGCGGTGCAGGCGGGACAATCGTCCGTGCAGGGTCGACTGGATGGCCAGCTGCAGGTGGTGCCCAGGGAAGCCTTCGTGGCAGGCCGTCGACTGCTGATCGAAGACGGGCACGGGACCGTCGCGCAGGGAGTACTGGACCTTGCCTGCGCGCGCGCCGTCTTCGCTGGGCATCATGTACCAGGCGCCGGGAGGCAGGCCGAGAGGGGCCCGCTCGATGGTCAGCTTCCGGGCGATGGGGGGCACCGGCAACACGCCCTCAAGGCGGGCCAAGGCGTCGTCTTGCCAGGCCTGCACCTGGGCGAGGAACACCTCGGGGGACGGCGACGTGGCCTCCGGGCTCGTGCGCCAGGACACCACGGCCTCGGCCAAGGTGCTTCCGGGGGCCACGCGGGAGAGCACGTCGACGAGCTCGCTGTGGAGTGCGTGCACGGCCTCCCAGCCCCAGGCGTAGGTGGCGTCGAGGTCGAGTTCGTCGTGGAGGAAGGACCGGGCCTCGGGGAGGTAGCGGGCTTCCCCGACGCCGTCGGTGGGGTCGGCGGCCGCCAGGTAGGTGGTCTCCAGCCAGACGGTGAGCGCGGCGTAGGCGGCCGTGGCGGCGTCGGCCTCGGGCCCCTCCACGACGTGGACGAGACGGTTCGCCACCACGTTGTGCCCCTGCTCGATGCAGGAGCGCACTTGGCGGACGGAGGCCCGCTCGCCGATGGTCAAGCCGTAGGCGAGCCCTTGCCGGTACCGCTCGAGGGCCTCTGGCATGGCCGCGAGGCGTGCCCGGACCGCCGCTTCCCCCTCCGGCGTGCTCTTGTCCATGTGGGTGAGGGTGAGGTGGAAGCCCTGGAAGGGCGAGGCCACGTGGCCGAGCGCTCGGTAGGCAGCGCCGCTGTCGACCTGGCGGAGTTCGTCGTCCACCCAGGCGTGGGCGATGTCGACGGCGAGGGTGTCCCACGGGCCTCTGGGCGAGGGCAGTCCCTCGATCCGTTGCTGGGCGTCCACCAAGAAGGCCCGCCACGCGGCGGTGCCAGCGGGGGAGATGTCGTCCCATGCATGGTCGTGCCCGTGCAGACCCCACATGGTGGCGGTGGCCGGTCGGTGGGCGGCGATCTCTTCCACGAGGTCGTGGGAGAGGGCGAAGACGGGGTGGTCGAGTTCGGGCATGGCGGCCCGTATCCAGTCGCGTCGGCGCCTTCAGCGGGTCCGCAGGTCCAGCTCGACGCGGGCGCGAGGAACGTCGCGCAGGATGGGGGGCAGGTCGAGGTCGAACAGGGCGCCGGACAGGCACCAACGGTAGCGCTCGTCGATGGCGGACAGGTCGAGGAACACGAACTCGTCCCGGGTCGTCTCCACCGTGATGGGGCCCAGCTCACTTCGGTGCTTGGGCTTCTTCAGGCACCCGTCGACGACCGAGTCCACGGCCGCGCCGATCGCTTCCTCGGCATCGGGTCCCGGCGGGCCAGTGGGCTGGCTCGGAGGGGGGGCGTCGAGGCCCACCGGTTCGGCGGTGGTGGGCCGTACCAGCCACGACGCGAGCTCTTCGGGACGGGACGCGACGTGCACGGTGCCGCCGGGCGCCATGGCTGCAAGGGGATGCCCGGGGGCGCGATGGGTGACGGCGTCGGCCTGCAGAACGACGAGGTGGACCGGCGGTCCGTGGGCGTCCAAGGCGGCGAACGGCACGGACTGCTGCAGCAGGCCGTCCGTCACCGCGACCACATGGGTCGGAGGGCTCTTGGCGGCGCGGGCGAGGGTGATGCCCAAGCCCAGGGACGACCCGTGTCGCAGGGCAGGAGCGGGCCACGTCGGCTCGTCCGCATAGGGCTGGACGATCCAGTCGGCGGCAGCGTCGACGGCCATCACCGCCCAGGTGGCGTCGGGGTGGGCCGAGCCCATGGCGTCGAGCAGCGCCCGTTGGGCCTCGAGGCCGTCTGCGCCGATGCTGCGGGACGTGTCCAGCAACACCGCGATGCGAGGCACGGCCGGGGGTTCACCGGACGGGGCGTCCAGGGGGGCGGCGAGAGAGAGGGGAATCCACCACAACATGGGGCCCGGTACCTCGGGGGCCGCGAGGATGCCCGCCTTGCCCCGGCAGCCTGTGGATCGACGTCAGGTTCGCGATGGGTGCGCGGGAAGCCCAGGCGCTGGCGAGTTTCGGTGACGGGCGCCGTGAAACGGCGGCAGCGTCACGACCTCGGATCCACGTAGGCCATGGTGCCCACCAGCTTGGTGACGGCCTTGCCTTGGTCCGTCACCAGCGCCTCCACCACGCAGAACGACCGTCCGGGCTTCAACACGGTGGCCGAGACCCGGAGCTCGGGGCCGACCGCTGCGCGCAGCAGGTGGACCTTGAACTCGATGGACACCACCCGCTGCCCGGTGGGCATCAAGGTGGCCGCGGCGGTGCCGGCGGCATGGTCGAGCAGGGTGGTGACCACCCCGGCGTGGGCCACGGCGTCTTGCTGGAGGTGCTCGGGGGCGAGGGTCATTCGAGCGTCGCAGCGTCCGGGGGCCAGCGCATCGAGCTCGATGCCGAGGTGCTGCACGAAGGGCGCCGTCGAGAACGTGCGCAGCGCGACGTCGCGCCAGTCGGGGTCGGGGGGAACGAGGGCCATGTCGGAGCCTATCGTTGCCGGGCGCTCTCGCCGTCGTCGGACTCTACGAAGCGGCCCGTGGGGGGCTCGAAGCCCCAGAGCAGCGCTTCCTGCTCGTCCATCATGTCGAAGTAGCGGCGGAACCAGTCCTCGAACAAGTCGGCCGTGGTGGTGCTCAGGCTCAGCCACGCGCAGATGCGATGGATCCAGGTGCGCTCGGCGTCGCTGTACTCCCCGTCGATGCACGCGATGAGGATGCAGTCCCGGAGGACCACCCGGCGGGTCATCTCGCTCATGCCGTCGGGGAGCGGGGGAAGATCGTCGATCGTGTCGTCCCAGAGATGCTCGTGCTCGACGCCGAGAATGCGCGCACGGCTCTCCACGAAGCTGCGCTCCACCGGCTCGATGCCGTGGACCTTCACCACGACGATCAGGGCACGGAGGTAGGTCTCAGCGTCGAAATCGGCGAGGGAGAATTCGCTGGACGGGTCGTGCATGGGCCTCTCGGGGGCGTCGTGACCTACATCATCGCCCATGATGGCGCTGAGAGACACTTGGATCCCATAGCGCGACGTGACTCCCGCGAGGGACACGCATGGGGTACGCTGCCCCGCCCCACCCCCGGAGGTTTTTCCGTGCCGACCCCCGACGTGCGCACCGCGCTGGACGCCGCCACCCTCGAGCGCTCGGTGTTCGAACACCTGCGCTACACCCTCGCCAAGAACCTGGCGTCGGCCACCCCCCGCGACCTGTACGTGGCCGTGTGCCACGCGGTGCGGGACCGTGTCGTGCAGCGCTGGATCGACACCCAGGCCCAGTACACCGAGACCGACGTCAAGCGGGTGTACTACCTGTCGGCCGAGTACCTGCTGGGGCGCCAGCTCGAGGCCAACCTGCTCAACCTCGGGGTCTACGACGCCATGAGCGAGGCCCTCGCCAACCGGGGCGTCTCCCTCGACGAGGTCATCGCCCAGGAGGAAGACCCGGGGCTCGGCAACGGCGGGCTCGGCCGGCTCGCGGCCTGCTTCATGGACAGCCTCGCCACCCTCGAGATCCCTGCCGTCGGCTACGGCATCCGCTACGAGTTCGGCATCTTCCGGCAGGAGATCCGCGAGGGCTGGCAGGTGGAGCAGCCCGATGAGTGGCTGCGCCACGGCAACCCCTGGGAGGTGGCGCGGCCCGAGCGCAGCGTCACCGTCGGCTTCGGCGGCCACGTCGACCACGCCATGGGCCTCAACGGCAGCTACGAGCCCCGCTGGTTCCCCGACGAGGCTGTCATCGGGCTGCCGTACGACACGCCGGTCGCCGGTTTCGGTCGGAACACGGTGAACAACCTGCGCCTGTGGTCCGCCGTGGCCTCGGAGGCCTTCGACCTGCAGGTGTTCAACGACGGCGACTACCGGCTGGCAGTCCAGGGCAAGGCCGACAGCGAGGTCATCAGCAAGGTGCTGTACCCCAAGGACGACACCTACGAAGGCAAGCTGCTGCGCCTCAAGCAGCAGTACTTCTTCGTGGCGTGCTCGATCCACGACCTCGTGGAGCGCTACCGGGCCCATCACGACGACTGGTCCTCCTTCCCCGAGCGGGTCGCCATCCAGCTCAACGACACCCACCCCTCGGTCGCCGTCGCCGAGCTGATGCGGGTGCTGGTCGACCTGCACGGCGTGCCGTGGAACACCGCGTGGAGCCTCACCCGTCGCGCCACGGCCTACACCAACCACACGCTGCTGCCCGAGGCCCTCGAGACCTGGTCCGTGGAGCTCTTCGGCAGCCTTCTGCCGCGGCACCTGCAGATCATCCGCGAGATCGATCGTCGCTTCCAGCGGGAGGTGCAGATTCGCTACCCCGGCCAGGATGCCCTGCGGGAGAGCATGGCCATCGTGAACCAAGGGTCGGTTCGCATGGCCCACCTCGCCACCGTCGGCAGCCACAAGGTCAACGGCGTCGCTGAGCTGCACAGCCAGCTGTTGCGTGACCGGGTGCTGGTCGACTTCGCGAACCTGTGGCCGGACCGGTTCACCAACGTGACCAATGGCGTCACCCCGCGGCGGTGGATGGTGCAGTGCAATCGCCCGCTGGCCGACGCCATCGTGGCCCGCATCGGGGAGGAGTGGGTCACCGATCTGGAGCAGCTCTCGAAGCTCGAGGCCTTTGTCGACGACCCGGACTGGCACGACGAGCTGCGCGGCATCAAGCAGACCAACAAGGACGTGCTCTCGGCCATGGTGGCGGAGCGAACGGGCATCCAGCTCGACTCGAGCATGCTGTTCGACGTGCAGATCAAGCGCATCCACGAGTACAAGCGCCAGCTGATGCTGTGCCTGTACGTGGTGCATCTGTACGTCCGGGCCAAGTTCCACGGGGAGCTCCCCGCGCCTCGTGCCGTGATGTTCGGGGGCAAGGCGGCCCCGGGGTACGCCGTGGCCAAGCAGCACATCAAGCTCATCCACGACGTGGCCTACACCATCGAGCGCGACGAGGACCTCCACGGGCGCCTCAAGCTCGTGTTCCTGCCCAACTACAACGTGTCGTTCGCCGAGCGCATCGTGCCTGGCACCGACCTGTCTGAACAGATCAGCATGGCCGGCAAGGAGGCCAGCGGCACGGGCAACATGAAGTTCCAGATGAACGGCTCCCTCACGATTGGCACCCTGGACGGAGCCAACGTCGAGATCCGGGATGCGGTGGGAGAAGACAACTTCTTCATGTTCGGCATGGATGCCGAGGAGGCCCATCAGCAGCGGACGCGGGGCTACGACCCACGTGCTGCACTGGCGGCCGACCCGGCCCTGCAGGAGGTCCTGCAGCTGCTCGACTCAGGCTTCTTCGAGCCCGAGGCCGTCGCCGTGCACCAGGCCATCGTTCGCTACGTTCGAGAGGACGACCCCTACATGATCTGTGCCGACTTCGCCGACTACCGGCGGGCGCAGGAAGAGGCTGCGGCCGCCTATGCTCAGCCCGAGAAGTGGTGGCCCATGGTGGCCCGCAACATCGCGGCGGCCGGGCGTTTCTCCTCCGACCGCTCCATCGTCGACTACGCCCGCCGGGTGTGGAACGTCGACAGCTGCCACGTAGCGAAGTGAGCGGAGGGCCTCAGCCCCTCCGGTAGACCGCCACCGGCTCGGGCACGCCCTTGACCGGGTGGGCGCCGAGGGTCGCCCAGCCCGGGGCCCGGTTGGCGAGCTCGGCGGTGGCCAGCACATCCTGTCCGAGAGCGCCGCACAGTCCCGCCACCCGGGCGGCGAGGTTCACGCTGGCCCCGATCACCGTGAAGTCGAGGCGGGTCGGGGCCCCAATGTTGCCCTAGGTCAGCTCGCCGAAGTGCAGGCCCACGCCGACGCTGGGCTCGGGGGCTCCCATTTCGGCACGGCGCGCCCGCAGCTCTCGGAGGGCCAGCTGGAGGTCATCGGCTGCGGCGGTCGCTGCGGCACAGGCCGCTTCGGCCCCCCCGCAGGCATCGGCACGCATACGCGGCAGCCTGGGGGTGAAGGACCGTGGTGCCGACCCACAGCCGGTCCACGGGGGCGATCTGGCGAAGTTGGGGAAGGAAGGCGTCGAGCAGCTCCGCCACGGTCCGGTGGGTCCGGCCTTGTCGTAGGAGCCAGTCGAGGAGCGTGTGGCGATTCGTCGAGGTCGTCACGGGACCACTCTACCCGGGCTCGACGGCCAGGGGGCCGCTGCGGTAGGTCGGCGTGGGGGGCTGCCCGTGGGGTTGCTGGAGATCGTCGCCATCTTCTTTGTGTGGGGCCTTGCCGCCGGTGGTGGGTGGCTGCTGTGGCGCTCGATGCCCGTCGGGCCAAGCGGCTCCCGAGCTCCGGTGCGTTGGGGTCTGGTGCTCGGCGCGCTGGGGGTGGCGGGCGTGGGGGCACTGGCGGCGCTGCTCGGGGGCGGCTCACTCACGCCCGCGCTCGCAGGCGCGTTGCGGGACGGCGGTCCCACCCTCGTGCTGGCATCGCCCCTCGATGGGGTGGCGCTGCACGCGAAGGGCACGATGTGGCTGCTGCACGTGTGGGCCGCTCCCCCGCTGGCCACGGCGGGGGCGTGGATGTGGGCCCCAGCTCGTGTGGGGAGGGGCGTGGCCCTCGGCGCGGCCCTTCTGATGGGCGTCGCCGTGGGCGGAGGGCTCGCCCTGCCGCTCGTGGCGGGGATGCTGTCCGCCATGCCGGTGGTGGAGGGAGCGCCACCCGTGATCTGGCCCGGCGACTTGCTGGACGCCTTCGTGATGAGCTCACTGGTGCTCGGGTATGGCTTCGCGGCGGCGTGTGGCGTGACGGTGGTCGGGTCCACATCCAGGATGGCCTGGCGCCGCTGCGCCCTGGCTTCGGCGGGGTGGGGGGCCGTCGCCAGCGTGTGGGCGGGGGTGCTGACGCCGCCCGACGTGCTGACTTTCAGCTTGGCGGCCGCATGGATGTGGTGCGGCTGGGGCCTTGGTCTGGTGGCGGGCGGGGCGGTCGTCTGGTCGCGGGGCGGCACCGACGCGGGCGTCAGCCTCCGGTGATGCTGGCGTGCACGGCGCGGCGCTCGCAGCGCTCGTCGTCGGTCGGGGCATCCGGCGCCGCCAACGCCGCGCTGCCCACCATTGCGGCGAGCACGGCGAGGACGACGAGGCGAGCGGTGCGAACCCCACGGGCGTCGACGAAGAACGAGGTCGGACGGCGGGGGATGGGCATGGGAATCTCCTGTTCGGACGCGGCCTTGTCGTGGGACGGTCGCTCTCTCAACGTGCAACCACACTGTCACTTACAGACGTGTGGAACGGGGTGTCGGTGCGTCAGGGGTTGCTGCCGATGGTCACGAGCCGTCACCGTGCCGTCGGGTAGGCTGGGGACCTTGGAGGGTTCGTGGACACGAGAATCAAGGTGGCTGCGGCGATCCAGCTCACCGTCGGCATCCTGAACCTGCTGGCGATGAGCTGGATGGCGAGCCTGTTCTGGTTCTCCTTCGGCGGCTTGGTCTCGATGCTCGTGATGACCATCTGCACCCTCGGCCTGTGCCCCCTCCCCATTGGCAGCGCCTGCGCGGCCGTGGGGCCGTTCATCGCGGTGGTGGGCATTCTGGAGATCATCGCGGGCGCGGCCGGCTTGATTCGCCCCGAGACCTCCCGGCCCCTCACCCTCGTGGTCGCCGTCCTTGGGGTGCTGTCGATCCTGCTCGCGAACCCCATCTCGGTGGTGGGCGGGGTGGTCGTGCTGGCGATGCTCATGACGCCCGGCGACCCGGAGGGAGTGGCGGCCGCGCCCCCCGTCGAGGTCGCGGCGGAAGGATAGGGCCTCGGCGTGCGACACCGTGCCCTGTACCTGCTGCTCTTCGCGCTCCTCTTGGGGGAGGCGCTGCTCCTGTCACCCTCACAGCGACCCGACCAGACCGAGTGGGTCCTGCGGCTGCTCACGGGCGACTGGGCCGGCGAAGAGGCCAGCGTCGTGGCGCTGTTCAGCCTGATGGGGGTGTGGCCGATGGCCATGTTCGCGCTGCTCGCGGCCCGTCTCCGGCGCGCGCCGGTCCCGCTGTGGCCCTTCGTGCTCGGCAGCATGGCCTTGGGCGCCTTTGTGCTGTTGCCTGGCTTGGCCCTCGGCAGCGGGTCCGGACCGGTGGCTCGCTGGCAGCGGTGGTTGGGCTCCCGCGGTCTGGCAGCGGTCCTGCTGGTGGCGGCCCTCGGCCTGATGGGCTGGGCCGTCGTCTCGGGGGACCCGTTGGCGTTCGTCCACGTGTGGCGCACCGAACAGTTCGTGCACGTCATGAGCCACGACTTCCTCGTGCTGTGGCTGACCAGCGTGGTCGTCGCTCACGAGCAGCGGGTGGAGCTGGGGGCTCGGTGGTGGTGGACGGCGGTGCCGCTTCTGGGAGCCCTGGCCGTTCGTGTCGCCGAGCCGGTCCGGGTGGACGCGGCCTGAGAGGTCGAAGGGACGCAGGCCGTGCGCGGCTCAGTTGCCCGCGGGATTCAATAGGCCCGGTCCTCGTGGAGCCTGTGGACCGCTGCTGAAGCGGCCGGGGCTCAGAGGAGGAGACATGTCGGTGTTCAGCCTTTCTCTCGACCGCTCCGGGGCTTCGTGGGCGCAGGAGCGTCTGCGTCTCGGCCAGGTCAACGTGGGCATGTGGGTCGTGGTGGCTCTGGGGTTGCTGGCGACCCAGCCGCAGGCCCTGCAAGGGCTTCCCGATGCCGTGGCATGGGCCCTTGTCGTGGCGCTCTACACCCTCGTGCAAGCCCCTTTCGACCTGCTGGGCGGCTACATCTTGCCGGCGCGCCACGGCCGCAGCGGGCGCGACCTCGCCGGTTGGCTCATCGACTGGGCCCGAGGGGTGTCGGTGCATGGCGGCGCGTTGCTGCTGTTCGGGTGGATGGCGCTGGGGGTGGCCGGGGCCTTGGGGTCGTGGTCGGCGGTCGGCGTGCTGTGCGTCGCAGGGGTCGGGTTGGTCGCGGCACAGGGGCCGCTGGCACGCCTGCTCGCCACCGTGCGGCTCCGCGCTCCTCAGCAAGGGGAGCGGCGAGCCCTGGCCGACGCAGGGCTCGACCCGGATCGCGTGCAGGTGGCCGACACAGCTGACCGCAGCTTTGTCGGCGGCTGGGTGGGTCGTCCGGGCCGGGAGCGGCTCTGGGTGCCGGAGAGCTGGATGTCGATGGGGGCCCACGGCCGCGAGGTGGTGCTGCAGCGCCGCCGCCACGCGCTGGTGTCCGGGGTTCGGTCCCAGGGAGTGGCGGCGGCGCTGCTGTTCAACGGCCTCGGGCTTGCCCTCACCCTGGGCTTCGTCCCGGCCGCCGGGTTCGGCAGCACCTCCGGCCTCCTACTCGTCGCTGCCGGCACCACGCTGTGGTCCTTTCTGGGCCTGCTCACGCTGCCCACCGCCAGCCGCGCCGCCGTGCACCAGCTGGACCGCTGGGCCGCGGAGACCGTGGGCGATCCGGCGCGCGTTGGGCGCGTGGTGCAGCGCCTCGACGTCGACCAGGAAGACGAGACCCGCCGGTCCGCGCTGGTCGAGACGATCTTCCATCCCGTCCCTTCCCCCAGTCGCCGGGTGGACGTCTTGCGGATGGCGCCGGTCCCAGCGTCGAACGTCGTGCCCTGGAGGGTGGCCCGGATGGCGCTGTTCACCAGCTGGGCAAACCTGTCGTGGCTCTCTCGGGCCGTGCACTGCAACTCAGGTCGACCGGAGCTATGGGCACTCCTGCCCGGCGACTGAAGCCGCCAAGAGGCTGGTGGTGCCTCCGATCCCTACGGCCAAGTCCGCTGGGCCAGCTCCACCATCCGCCACAGATCGTAGGCGATGGACCCGGCGAACATCAGCGCGGGCGGGAGCACCAAGGCCGCGCCGATGGCCTGCAGCCAGAACACCTGGGGGAAGAGGTCGTCGAGATGGGGGGCACCATCGACCTCGACCCGTACGGGCTGCAGCGGGTACCAGCGGGTCACGATGGCGACGCGATGGGGGCCCGCGTCGACCTCCATGTGGCCGTGCCAGCCCATGTTGCGCTCCCGGTGGGCCTCCTTGCCATCGACCTGCACCACGGACGTGCCCGTCCAGTGCCAGGTGTCGACCCGCACCTCGTGGGCGCCCACCCGGATCCGGCTCCCCATGGACCAGAGGTCCCACCAGGTGTCGGTGGCGATGCCGGCGGTGGGTGCTGAGAAGGGGTCGGCCATGGCTCTCAGGCTATCTCCAGGGGTTCGTCACTGCGTGTCCCGACGGTTCATGGCTCGTCGAACCGAGCGTGCCGGCGCCACAGCGTGCGCCTCGCTTCGGTATGGTGCCACCTTCCCTGGAGCCCATGTGACCCTGCTCTCGCTGTCCCTCGCCCTCGCCGCCGAGCCCTCCTGGGACGACACGCTGGACCGCGTGACCCGTGCGGTGGTGGCCATCAAGATGGACATCCCCCGTGGCTTCGACGGCGATGGCCGCAGCAACAGCCAGGCGACGGGCTTCATCATCGACGACGGCTGGATTTTGACCAACCGCCACGTGGTGACGCCGGGGCCGGTGAAGTCCAAGGCCGTCTTCTTCGACAAGGAAGAGGTCGATCTGGTGCCGGTGTATCGGGACCCGGTCCACGACTTCGGGCTGTATCGCTACGACCCCGACGCGCTGCAGCACATGGAGCCGCCCCACCTGCCGTTGTCCCCCGACCACGCCCGGGTCGGACTCGACATCCGCGTGGTGGGCAACGACGGCGGCGACCAGCTGCAGATCCTCGACGGCACCTTGGCCCGCCTCGACCGCGAGGCGCCCGAGTACGGCGCCGACTTCAACGACTTCAACACCTTCTACTACCAGGCGGCGTCGGCGACCTCGGGGGGCTCCTCTGGCTCCCCGGTGGTCGATGTCGAGGGCCACGTGGTCGCGGTCAATGCGGGCGGGTCGGGCCGCACGGCGAGCAGCTACTACCTGCCTCTGCACCGGGTCGTGCGTGCCGTGAAGCTCCTGCAGGCAGGCGAGCCCGTGCCCCGCGGGACCATGCAGACGCGGCTGGTGCTGCAGACCTACGACGAGCTGGCTCGGCTCGGCATCGACAAGGCGGTGCTCGACGAGGCGCGCACGGCGAAGCCCGAGAGCACGGGCCTGCTCGTGGTGCAGGAGGTCCTGCCGGGGGGCCCTGCCGACGGCAAGCTCCGCATCGGGGATGTGGTCCTGGCTGTGGACGGTGTCCCGGTCTTCGAGCACGTCGTCATGGAGGGGGCCCTCGACGAACACGTCGGGGAGGCCATCTCTCTGAAGGTGGCCCGACGAGGGGAGGTGGAGGCGCTCGAGCTCACCCCGGAGGACCTCCACGGCATCACGCCGAGCGCCTTTCTGGAGGTCGGTGGTGGTGTGCTCCACCCGCTCTCCTACCACCAGGCGCGGGTGATGCAGGCCCCCGTCCACGGGATCTCCGTCGCCGACCGCGGCTTCGTCTTCTCCCAGGCCGGCATGCCCAGCAACGCGGTCATCATCGAGGTCGACGGCGAGCCGGTCACCACCCTGGACGCGCTGAACGTGCAGCTCGCGGCCATGGGGCAGGGGCAGAACTTCACCATGCGGTACTTCGGGAGGGGGCGGCCCACCGAGACCTTCCTGGTCACTGGACAGATGGACCGGCGCTGGTTCGACCAGCGGCTGTGTGTGCGGGACGACGCATCCGGTCAGTGGCCCTGCACCTCCAGCGACGTCACCACCGAGGAGCGCTACCCCGCCGTCGTCGACGTGGAGCTCGAGGAGGTCGACGACAAGCGTGCGGCCAGGGTCGCCAACAGCCTCGTGCGCATCGATGTGGCCATCCCCGTGCAGGTCGGGGCCGTGCCCAGCACGAGCTACTCCGGAGTGGGGCTCTATGTCGGTGACGGCCTGCTGCTCACCGACCGCGACACCGTGCCGGAAGCGCTGGCCGAGGTGGAGGTGGTGGTCGGTGGCGTCTCGCGGCTCCCGGCCACGGTGGTGGCCCTGCATCCGGTCCACGATGTGGCGGTGCTCCGCTTCGACCCGTCGGGACTGGAGCAAGCGGGGCTGGAGCCCGCCGAGCTCCGGGAGCCCTTCGAGAAGGGGGAGAAGGCCTGGTACGTCGGCCTCGATGGCGATGATGTGTTCAGCAAGCAGGCCGCGATCGATGGCTTCGAACCGCTGCATCTCTCCGCGAGCGGGTCCCCTCGGTTCCGGGAGACCAACCTCGACGTGTACGCCATCGACGAGACCTTCCGGGAGCCCGGGGTGCTGGTCGACAAGAAGGGCCGGGTCGGCGGTCTGTGGGCCTCCTTCAGCTTTCAGCAGGGCCGAGAGACCAAGGCGCTGTGGCGGGGCCTGCCCGCCGACGTGCTCGGAGACGCCCTGGACCTCGTCGACGGCGAAGCGGACGCACGCACCTTGTCGGTGGAGTTCCGGGCCATCCCCTTGTCGGCGGCGGTGGAGGTCGGCCTTCCGGAGGACCGCATCCAACAGCTGGTCGATGCGGCCACCGATCGCCGCCAGGTCCTCGGGGTGCTGCGTCGCATGCCCAGCCTCGAGGCCGTGCGTCCGGGCGACCTGCTCCTCGCCATCGACGGCGCCACCGTCACCACCTTCCGGGACGTGGAGGCCGCCGTGCGGGGCCGGGACGAGGTCGTCCTGACGCTGTTCCGGGACGGCACGGCCCAAGAGGTGAAGGTGCCCACCGAGCGTCTCGATCCCGTAGGCATCGACCGAGTCGTGGTGTGGAATGGACTGCGGGTGCACATGGCCCACCGCGCCGTGCGGATGCAGGGCATGCCGGCCTGCCCGTACATCAGCTACTACGAGGGCGGCTCCCCCGCGCGGCGGGGGGGGATCTACTCCTGGCGCTGCATCGAGGCGGTCAACGGGACCCCGACCCCGGACCTCGATGCGCTGCTGGCGGTCGATGCCACCCTGGGGGACGACGCGAAGGTGCGGGTGGATCTGCTCCACCTCGAGGGGAAGCGGTACGTGCGGACCCTGCAGCCCCACCGTGGCTTCTTTCCGACCGAGGACCTACGTCTCGACGACGGGACCTGGGTGCGTGAGGTGCGCTGACATGAGCGGACGGCCCGCAGGGAGGGGGGCTGTGCGGATCCGACGACTCAACCATGCCGTGGAAGGGCCGACGAGGGGGCATGACCCCCTCTCCTTCCACGATGCGTTCTCCCTGGACCCGGCTGGCCGTGTTCGGTACCTCGGCTTTGACCGTCATGACGCTCACGGTCGCGCTCCACGGCGCCTCGGGGGAGGATGCGCTGGCCGCCACGGAGGAGACGGCGTCGGTCCATGACCGAGTCCTCGAGGGACTGCTGGTCGGGAAGCTCGACGACGACGACACGCTGCGCGCGCTCCGGTACCTCACCCGCCTGCATCCCGACGAGCCCACGCGGGCCTGGGCCCAGGTCGAGCTGGCGTCCGCCATGGAGGCGCCCCGTCCCGTGGCCGTGGTTCACATCCCGGCCCCCGCGCCCGAGAGCTCGGAGGTCGAGTCCGTGGCCACGAGCCTCGAGGTCATCGTCCCCAGCGGCTCGGACGCCACCCCCGGTCCGACCTCCGCGGTCGCGGCGCCTGCCCGTGCGAAGCCGGCGCCCCCCAGGGAGGCCGTGGCGAAGGTGCGCAAGCCCGTACCGCCTCCGGCGAGGAAGGAGCGCAGCCGGAAGGCGACGCCTCGGGTCGCCAAGGCCAAGGTCTTCGAAGCATCCACGTGGCTGCCCCGGGCCGATCTGTCCCCGGTGACGGGCGAAGGCGCCGGCACGACGGCAGCTCCGGCACCACCGAAGCCGGCCGGTGAGGATGCCATGGACCCGCCCACGCCGGAGCCAAAGGGTGCGACCACCGCGGCCACGTCTCCCGAGGCGTCGCCGGAGGCCGTCACCCCGAGCGAGCCTGCGGCGCCGACGCCGACCCCGGACGCGCCGGTCGCGCCGGCGTCAGCGGCCCCGGCGTCCGGAACCGATTCAACGGACACGCCCGCTGGAGCTCCAGCTCCAGCTCCAGCTCCAGCTCCCGAGCCCGCACCGGAGCCCGCACCGGAGCCCGCGCCCGCGCCTGAGCCCGCGCCCCCCGTGCCCGTGGTGGCCATCGACGGACTCTCGCTGTCGGACCGGTTCCTCTCCAGCGAGGAGGTGGTGCTCGCCCTCGCAGGGCTCGAAGAGCGGGTGGGGCGGTGCTGGGCCCACGCCCTGGTCGCCAACCCCGACCCCGACCTCGGTGGCGAGGTCACCATCCGCTTTCGGCTCCACGATGGCCGCCCCGCCTTGGTCAAGGCGGCTCACGACGACAGCGGAAGCGCCTCGTTCGTGCCGTGTGTGAACCGACTCATCCGCAAGGCCGACTACGGAGAAGAAGCTCGGGGTGTGGTGGAGTGGAGCCTGGTCGTCGACAACGACGTCTGAGCGAGGCCCCGTCCCGCGCCTCCTATCTTGTGTCGTCTTACATCTGAGGTGCTAGCCTTCCGATGTAAAAGACTTCTTACTCAGCCTTCGATCCGCAGTTGTGCGAGGCTATCGGGCGGAAGCTCGTCCAGGACCCTTCGCGCGAGAGCAGCACCTCGGACCACGATGGGCATGCGCGGCAGGTCGCCCTTGGCCATCAGGGCCAGGGCCCCGCGAATGGCGTCGAGGCTCCCTGGGTCGTCGTCGCTGAAGGTGAGGCCGTCGGCGTGGGAGAGCAGCTGCATCACGCCGCCCACGCGATCGCGGATGGGGTGGGCGATGGGCTCGGTCGGGAGGGGGCGGATGTCGTCGCCCAGCTGCCACTCCACTCGCTCGGTGGCCACGGTGGCGTTGTAGCCCAGGTCCCGCAGGGTCCTCCGCATGGCCTCGCTCGAGTCGGGCTCCCCGTGGTTGAGGAACACCCGGCTCGGCTTGCGGGGGGCGCCTTCGAGCCACCGGACCAGGTCGGTCTGGTCGGCGTGGGCCGAGAAGCCACCGATCTCGGCGACGTGGCACTGCACGTCGACCATGCGGCCGAACACCCGGATCTCCCGGTCGCCTCGCACCAGCCCGGAGCCTCGGGTCCCTGGAGCCTGAAAGCCCACGAACAACAGGGTGTTCTCACGAACTGGGGCTCGCTGCACGATGTGGTGAAGCACCCGGCCCCCGGTGAGCATGCCGGAGGCGCTGATGAGGATGAACGGCCCGCGCTTGTCGTTGAGGGCTTTCGATGCGTTGGCGCTGGACGTGAACTCCACGTGCTCGGTCATCGCGTGCAGCTGTTCCGGCGCGAGACGCAGGTCCTTTGGGTTGCTGAGGAAGGCGGCGGTTGCCCGAGTGGCCATGGGGCTGTCGAGCACCACGTCGATGTCGGGGATGCGTCCCTGCATCTTGAGCTGGTGGATGCTCCACAGCAGGCCCTGGGCCCGGCCCACGGCGAAGCTCGGGATGAGCACCATGCCTCGACGGTCCACGGTCTTGCGCACGATCTCGGCGAGGGCATCATCCTTGTCGACGTCGGGGTGGTTTCGGTTGCCGTAGGTCGTCTCCATGACGATCGTGTCGGCCTCGCACGCCGGGTCGGGGGCTGGCACGACGGCGTCGTCGTCGCGGCCGAGGTCACCCGAGAACAACACCCGATGATCCTTGGAACGGAGGAGGGCACTCGCGGCGCCGAGGATGTGACCGGCTCCTTGGTACCGGAGCGTGAGGTCGCCGATGGCCACGTCCTGGTCGTAGGGCACGGGGACGACGCGGGACAGCGCCTTCCTCGCGTCCTCTGCGGTGTACAGCGGCAGTGCGGGTTTGTGCTTCGCGTAGCCCTTGCGGTTGGCCCGCTCGGCGTCTTCCTCTTGGATGTGGGCGGCGTCGGGCCAGAGGATGCCGAGCAGCGCGGCGGTGCCCTCCGTGCAGAACACGGGGCCGTCGTAGCCGCGCCGGACCAGGGCCGGGACGTAGCCGGAGTGGTCCAGGTGGGCGTGGGTGAGCACGATGGCGTCCAGGGGGAAGACGTCGAAGCTCTCCCAGTTCCGCTCCCGCAGGTGCTTGAAGCCCTGGAACAAGCCGCAGTCCACCAGGATGCGGGTGGTGTCGGTCCGAACCAGGGTCTTGGACCCGGTGACGACCTCGGCAGCGCCGAGGAAACGAAGGCGCATGGTGGCTCCCATGATGGCGTGGTCATCGTATCCCAGGGACACCTGGGGCCAGGTGCACCCTCTCGTGGCTACGTCACTTGCAGGCAGGCTCGTGCCCCAGCCCACAGGCCCGTTCCCGCATCGATGTGGCGGCGTCCTTGTCCTTGAGCACGCCCTTGCCCTTGTGGAGCTGACGGCCCGCGGCGACGCACGCCTGCCCGTCGCCGTTGGCGCATCCGACCTTCCGGGCGGCGAACGCGCCCGTCAGGTCGCGCTCCACGGCGCGTCCATCGGCCAGCAGGTCCCCCCATGCCCGGCAGGCGATGGGCTCCTCCGCCTCGCAGGCCCCGCGGAGCTGTTCGACGGCCAAGGAGAGGTCCCCCTCGGCGAGCGCGGCCATGCCCACGCCTCGACAGCCCCGCGCCAGGCCGGCGTCGCAGGCGGTGCGGTGGGCCGCGAGGGCCTTGGCCGGGTCGATGTCCATCAGGACGTCGCCGAGGTGCCCGCATGCGGTGGGCCGGCCCTCCTCGCAGCCGGTGGCGAGGGCCGTGCGTCGCGGCCCGGCGTCGAGCTGTTCGAGGCCCGCTTCGTACAACATGTTGAGGTTGTCGCAGGCCGGAAGGAAGCCCCGCTCACAGGCGCCGCGGTACCCCGGCAGGGCGGCGGCCACGTCTTTGGGTCCTCCCACACCCAGGTGCTGCACCAGCGCGAGGGCCCCGCAGCCCGCAGGCAGGTCGGCTTTGCAGGCCTGCGCGAAGCGGGTGCGGGCTTGGGCTGGGTCGGGGGGCACGCCTTGGCCCGCCTGAAGGGCCTTTCCGAGGGACACACAGCCCCATGGCTCTCCCCGATCGCACACGGAGCGGTACAGCGCCACGGCTCCCTCGGGGGCGGCGTCGACGCCGATGCCACGGTGCTCGAGTTGGGCGTGGGCCAGGCAAGCGCGCAGCGACCCCTGGCCGCACACGGTCTGGAAATGGTCCGCGGCCTTGGCCGGGTCTCGAGCCTTGGCGTCCAGGCGTCCGTCGACGAGGGCCAGGTCCCAGGCCACCCCGACGCATCCCGCGGCGTTTCCTTCTGCGCAGGCCCCTTGCAGCGTGATGAGGTCGGGCCAGCCGTCGCACAGCAGCTCGGCGCCCAGTGCGCAGGCCTGGCCGCGGGCGCCCTCGATGGCCGCGTCGCTCATGCGGCCCTGTCCCGCCCGAAGGGTCAGCGCATCGATGGCGGCGCGGGTCGCGGCGGTGGGAGGGGGCGGAACCGAGGTGGGAGGGACCACGGGGTCGCCCGCGAAGGCGGCGGCGAGCAACGGCAGCAGCATGGGCACGTCCTGGTGAGGGCCGAGTGTACTTGGGTCGTGCCATGGTGGTCTGTCCGTCCACCTTCGTCGTAGGATGTTCGAGCAAGGGGGGCCGGGTGGCGCAGAAAGACGATGGCGAGCGCGTGCGTCAGCTCGAGGAGGAGGTGGGGCACCTCCGCACGATGTTGGCCAGCGCTCCGAACTTCGTCATGCGCATCAGCCTCGACGGGCGAGTGCTGTACTCGAACCGATTGGCGCCGGGCTTCGACATCGCCGACGTGTTGGGGGCACCGATCGATGGGTTCATCCCAACGGCCCATCGGGATCGCGTGCACGCGGCGTTGGAGCGGGCGGTGGCCACGGGGAAGGTCCAGGCCTTCGAGACGATGGGGGCCACGGGCCCCGATAGCATGGGGCACTACCTGTGTAGCCTCAGCCCTGTATCGGAAGGCGGCGAGGTCACCTCTCTGGTGTTGGTCTCGACGGATGTGACGGACTTGCACGAGAGCCGCACCCGGCTGCAGCTGGTCCTCGATGCCACGGAAATGGGGATCTGGAGCTACGACCCGGCACGCGGGGGCGGCGATTGGGACGCGGCGACGCGCCGCATCTTCGGGGTGGACGAGGACGAGGCGGCGCCGGACCTGCAGGTGTTGCTGGCCTCCAGGTTGCACCCCGAGGATGCACCGATGGTGGCGGCCGGTCTCGAGTCGGCGTTGACCACCGGCGTCTACCCGGGCATCGAGCACCGAGTGGTGCATGGCGATGGCTCCGTGCACTGGGTGGCGGCGTCGGGGGTCGCGGTTCGAGGGGCCGACGGGTCGATCACTGGGGTCGTGGGAGGCGTTCGCGAGATCACCGAGCGCCGGCTGTTGGAGGAGCGGCTGCACCGGGCTGAGAAGCTGCAGAGCATCGGTCGCCTCGCGGGGGGCATCGCCCACGACTTCAACAACATGCTCACCACCATCCTGGGCAATGTCGAGCTCGCCGGCGACGAGGTGGACGAAGGCAGTGCATTCGCTGAGCACCTCGAGGAGATTCGTCTCGCAGCGGACCGGAGCGCTGCTCTCACGGCCCAGCTGCTGGCCTTTGCGCGAAAGCAGATGATCGAGCCCCGCAGCGTCGATCCGAACGCCCTCGTGTCCCGGTTGGATGCGCTGTTGCGCCGTGTGCTCGGGGAGCACATCGAGGTCGTGGTGGAGCTGGGGAGTACAGGGGGCATCGAGGTCGACCCGAGCCAGCTCGAGCAAGTGCTGCTCAACCTCGTGACCAACGCGCGCGACGCCATGGCAGGGGGCGGCCGCGTCACCCTCAGCACCTCCGACGTGTCCCTGAGCGAGGCCGACGTGCGGTCGATCCCCGAGGCGATACCGGGGAACTACGTGCAGATCTTGGTGAGCGACACGGGGACGGGCATTCCCTCGGAGATCTTGCCCCACGTGTTCGAGCCGTTCTTCTCCAGCCGAACGACAGGCACGGGCCTCGGGCTCGCCACCTGCTACGGCATCGTGGCGCAGAATGGTGGGCACATCGATGTCCGTAGCTCCTCTGCGGGCGCGTCGTTCTTCGTCCGGCTGCCCCGGAACGCCGCAGTCGTGGGGGTCGAGCCCAAGTCGGCGTCCAAGGTGGGCGAGGGGCGAGGCGAGTCGGTGCTGGTGGTCGAGGACGAGCCCTTGGTGCGAGGCGTCCTGGAGCAGTCGCTCCGTCGGGGGGGCTACGCGGTGACGGTCGCCGAGAACCCCGCGGCCGCCTTGCGCCTGCTGGCGCAGGGAAGCGGGCCGTATCGGATGCTGGTGACCGACATCGCCATGCCCGGCATGGACGGGTGGACCTTGGCTGAGCGTCTCGGCGCCGCGTGGCCAGGTCTCGCGGTGCTGTTCATCTCCGGCTACGCCCAGGATGCGAAGGGTTCCGACGGCGTGCTGAAGCCAGGGCTACGCTACCTTCAGAAGCCGTTCTTGCCGCGGGAGCTGCTCGATGCGGTGCACGACGCCCTCGCGGAGGCCTAGTCGGTCGGATCGGGGCGTCAGGGAGCGCTCACCTTGGTCGCCAGGCCCTGGAGTGCACGGGTGTAGCAGTCCTCCCATGCGGGACGGACCTTCTTGAAGAACGCGGCCTTCAGCGGCCAGGGGGGCGGGTTCAGGGGCGTGCTCAGGACCACCGTCGACACCCCTGGGTTCGGGGTCGTCGGGTAGATGACCTGGATGAAGAAGCCTTTCTTGTCGTTCTCGTGGTCGATGCGCCACAGTCGCCCTGGCTCGTCGTTGACCACCTGGGCGGTCAGCGTTCGCTTCAGCGGCCCGAAGGTGTAGGTGACCCGGGCCCGGCTGCCCACCCCACGGGTGGTGGCGGTGAACTCCCAGTCCTTGGCGCAGTCGGCGGGGAGCAGCTCGGCCAGCACCTTGAGGTCCGCCAGCGTCCGGTGGACCTGCTCGGGGGGGGCGGCGACGGTGGTGCGGACCTCGACGTCCGTGGGGGCGTCGTCCCACTTGCCGGCGTGGGCGTGGGTCGCGAGCAGGAGCAGCATCGTCAACATCGGGGTCTCCATCGGTTCTGGCAGACTCTCTACCCGGCCGCCGATCGTCCGGACACCTCAGGGGGTTGACGCGTCTGGGGATCGTGATTGTGCTGTCGTTGGCGGCGGCCGACCACGGGGCCGACATCCTGTGCAGAGGGAGGTCCTGGCCGTCGTCTGGGAACCATCAACGTCTTTTCTGGACGGGTCCGCGCTCGACGCGGCCCGTGCGTGGAGGAAGCATGTTTGCCACTGAATTCGACGCAGCCTTCGCCGAGATGGACGCGCTAGCCAGGGCTTTTCGGGGACGCGGCTTCGATGGGCATCACGGTCTCCGCGATGCCGCATGGAGCGCTCGGTCTCCGGAGTTTGTCGCGGATGACGAAGGCTGGACCATGCGGGCGGATCTCCCCGGTGTCGCCGAGGATGCTGTGGAGATCACCATCGACAAGGGGTTGCTGTGGGTCAAGGCGGCCCGCTCCGCCTCGATGGACGACGACACCTGGACGCTAAGGCACCGGGAGCGTGAGGCCACCGTGCTGCATCACCGCTTCTTGCTGCCGGATCGAGCCGACGTCGACGGCATCGAGGCGAGGCTGTCCAACGGCGTGCTCACGGTGACCCTGCCCCGCCATGCCGAGGTGGCCCCGCGCCGCATCGCCGTGCGCTCCAACTGACCCCCCATCCCCTACGAACGTCACAGGAGGTTGATCATGAACATCGAGACCACGACGGAATTCACCCTTCCCGAGCCCACGACCGCCTCCGAGCAGGCGACCGAGGCCGCACCCTCGCAGCCCCGCCGGGTCCGCTGGTTTCGCCCCCCCGTCGACGTGTTCGCGTCCGACGAGGCCTACCGCGTGGACGTCGACGTGCCCGGGGTGGCGGCCGATCGGCTCGATCTCACCGTCGACGGGAGCGTGCTCACCGTCGAGGCCCGGCGCGACGAGGGTCGAGGCTGGCGACGACAGCTTCGCCTCACGGATGGCATCGACGCCCAGCGCATCGAAGCCCACCTCGAGTCCGGCGTGCTGTCCCTGGTCTTGCCCAAGGCCGAGGCCGCCAAGGCCCGTCGCATCCAGGTCCTAGGCCGCTAGCTGCCTGAGCCGCCATCGAAGGGGGCTACACGTCGGTGAGGGTCTGCTCGTACGCCAGGGAGCCATCCTTGGCGTAGAACGCGACGTGCACCGAGTCGGCGTCGGGGTCGAAGGTCAGCACGGGCAGGTTCGGGAGCGCCTCGACGAACACGAACTGCTCGTCGTCGAGGCTGCTGGCCAAGGGGTTGATGTTCCCCGACGTGGTGCACACCTCCCAGGTGGCGTCCGACGGGGCCTCGCCCCCGGTGGTGGCGCGGCCCAGGTAGGTCATGTGGATGTCGCCGGTCACGAAGAGCACCCCGCCGCCTCGGGCGTCGATGGCGTCGAGGACCCGCTGCCGCTGGTCGGGAAAGCCATCCCAGCGGTCGGCGTTGTCGGCGAAGAGGGTGGCGGAACTGGCGATGTCGGCGAAGGGCTTCGGCGTGGCGACACAGACGAAGCGGGCGTCGCTCTGCTCGATGCGCTCGAGCAAGAAGGCGAGCTGGGCCTCGGTCATCAGCACCTCGTCGGTCAGCTCGTAGCGGCAGTCCAGCAGCACCAGCTCCAGGGTGGCCCCCCAGCGGAAGCTCCGCCAGATGGACTCGACCTCGGTGGTGTCGATGGGCATCACCTTCACCCAGGCCTGCAGGGCCTGGTCGAGCTTCTGGTCCTCCTCAGGAGTGGTGTTCCACGGGTCGAACTGGCCGTTGTCGACCGCCTCGTGGTCGTCGCGGGTCACGTAGAGGCCGGCCAGCGGGTACAGGTCGCGGTAGCCGCCGCCGTGGTAGGCGCCCCAGCCCTCGAGGTAGGCCTCGATGGTGCCGTTCTCTTCCTTCCACACGTTGTCCATGTAGCCCTGGTCGCCGAGGTGCACGAGGGCATCGAGGTCGTGGTCGGAGGCGTGGGTGTAGATCTCCCACTGGAAGGGCTCCACCGTGGGGTTCTCCATGCTCGGGGTGCGGACGTAGTCGGGCAGGACCGTGCCCTGGCCGATGCAGGCCATCAGGGCGATGCGGACCGGCACCAGCGCGTCGTCCTCGGGGGCCGTGCGGAACTGGCCAATGAGTCCGCGGTCGGCGAAGTCGGGGCCGAAGACGGTGTAGGCGTAGGTGGTGCCGGGCACCAGGTCGTCGATCATCACCTTGTGGAAGCCGTCGCCGTTCGGGGCCATGGACTGATCGACGACGACCCCTTCGTCGGTCCACACCTGCAGGGTGACCGCGCTGTCGTCGGCCACGAAGAAGGTCAAGACGGCGCGGGTCTTGGTCATGTCGCCGGCCATGGGGGTGCGGGGGAAGCGCTCCACGGACTCCGGCACGGCGTAGGGGTCGTCGGGGCCGCTGGGCGTGGTGCCGGGCTCGGTGCTGTCGCCGGAGCAGGCGAGGGCCGGGGCGGCGGCGAACAAACGGAGGATGGAGCGGCGGGTGAGCATGGGGGCCTCTGTGCGTGGGAGCATGGTGCCACACTCTGGGGGGGGCCGGCGGCGGACGGCGGGTGACCTCAACCGTGGCTTCTCGCCCAGTGGGACGGGCGAGGTCACCCAGCCAGGTCGGTACGGGAACCTCCGGAGCTGGCCCGGCGCCGCAAGGCTCGTGCCCGCCCCGCGGCTCTCCACCGAGAGCCGCTATCGGCGCCGGGACAGACCGCGGGCCCAGGAGGTCGATGGCGCCTTCGTGTCGCACCCGCAGCCGCCCTCGGATTCCTTGTCGCCGTCCACCGTGACGGGGCCGTCGGCATCGGTGTCGGTGTCGGTGTCGGTGTCGGTGTCGGTGTCGGTGTCGGTGTCGGTGTCGGTGTCGGTGTCGGTGTCGGTGTCGGTGTCGCCGCCCGTGTCGCCGGTGGCACCCGTGTCCCCTGCGGCACCCGTGTCGCCGGTGGCTCCCGTGTCCCCTGCAGCACCCGTGTCGCCGGTGGCACCCGTGTCCCCTGCGGCACCCGTGTCGCCGGTGGCACCCGTGTCGCCGGTGGCACCCGTGTCGCCGGTGGCTCCCGTGTCGCCTGTGTCCGCCGGGCAGGGCTCGTCGTCGTCCCCGTTGCAGTTCTGGTCGATGCCGTCGTCGCAGATCTCGGTGGCCCCGGGGAACACGGCTGAGTCCTGATCGTCGCAGTCAATGCCGACTGGGTACCCATCGTAGTCTTGGTCCAAGGGAACGGACTCGAGGGCCCCGTAGCCGCTCGTGTCTAGGTCACTGCCGTCGTACGGGGCGAACAGGTCGTCGCACGATGTGGGCGGGTAGGGCAACACGCCGGAAGGGAACAGGGGGTTGACCAGGGACGCCGCGGCGTTCACGTTCCCGCCGAGGTTCTGGAAGAAAGCGTTGTCCGTGGCGGTGAGGTCGCCGGCACCTTCGGCGAACAGCGCCTCCGTCCCGGCCGGATGGTAGGCCACGATGGAGTTCGTCAGCGCCTGGGCGGGCCGATCGGACCAGATCGCTCCCCCTGATCCGGCGGCGTTGGCCGGCATCGTCAGATGATCGAGACCCGATGCGTTTCCTGCCCCGATGTGGATGGCTCCCCCCGTACCGGCCGCCGTGTTCAGTTGGAACACGGAGTAGGACGCGCTGAAGCCCGCGCTGTCGTTGCCGACATTCTCGACCATGACGGCGCCGCCGTTGCTCGCGGAGGTGTTGCCGCAGAACGTGCTGTCGGTGACCTCGAGGGTGGCCGTGTCGTCCCGCGACAGGACGGCCCCTCCACCGTAGTCCCCCCCGACGGCCAGCGAGTGGTTGTCGACGAAGGTGCATCCGTCGAGCGTCAACGTTCCTTCCTTGCGGAGGTAGACCGCACCTCCTCCGTCCCCATCCGTGGTGTTGCCCACGAACGTGGTGTCGCGGATGACGAAGCCGTTGGCGTCCTCGAGATAGAGTGCGCCGCCTCCTCGGTCCGCGGACCGATCCGTGTTCCCGTCAAAGACGGCCGTGGTGATGCTAGAGACCCCTCCGTCGGCCAGGTAGATCGCCCCCCCGCCAAGGCCACCGGTGCTGGAATTCCTCGCGAACGTCGTGCGGTCGACGTTCAACGAGGCACCAGGGTTCGACAGGTGGATGGCCCCCCCCGCGCCGCTGGCGGTGCATTCCTGGAACGAGCCCCGGGTGATGGAGACGGCCACCTCATCGGCGCTGTCGAGGCAGCCTCCCTCGTCGGCCGATCCGCCGAGCACGTTGACCGAGAGCAGGGTCAAGCTGGTGGCACTGCCGGTGAGATCGACCACTTGGTTCGCTCCCCCGCCGTCGAGGGTGAGGTTGCCGAGCACCACGGAGCGCCCGTCGGCGATCTCGAACATGGGTGACGCACCCGCTGCCGTCAGGGTCTCGTCGAAGATCCCCTGAATCTGGATGTCGGCGTGACTGCTGTCGATCACGACGGTGCCGGTGACCGAGAAGCTGGCGATGACGCAGATGGTTTGCCCGGCCGTGGCGACGTCGATGGAGCTTGTCAGATCGCTCTCGGTGGCTGCCAGGTGGTTGCAGCCGTAGAACGCAGACGCCACGTTCGGCGCCAGCAGAATGGCTATCAACAAGCTCTTGCGCATCTCGACCTCCTCAGGTTCTCGTCCGGCGGGCGCCACGATTTTCCATCTCGAAGGGCAGCGTCTCGCCGTAGGTGCGCATCGGTAGACTGCAAGGGGCGTGCCACACAAGCGTCACGGGCCTCGGGGGCCGCTTCGATTCGGACGCCCCCCGCGCACTCCCCCAAAGCCAGCCGGCCCCCCGACGAACGTTAAGGTCGCCTCACCCCAGGAGGAAGCATGCTGACGATGGTGTCCCTGACCTTCCTCCTGGGCTGTCGACCCGACCCACGGACCGTGACGGATCCGGTGCCCACGGGCTCCGATCCCACGGCGGACACCGCCTCCACCTCCACCGAGCCCCTGCCCACGGTCGACGCCTGGGGCCCAGAGGTCGACGGCGACGCCCTGTGGTTCCGCGTGCCCTCCCTGGCGGCCACCCGCCTCGAGGTGTGGGTCTACGCCGACCCCCTCGACGCCGAGCCCGCCCTGGTGCTCCCCCTCGACCCGGTCGCTTCGGGCTTCGCAGCGTCGATACCCCTCGACGACCTCGCCGCCGCCGGGGTCACCGACGTCTGGTACGGCCTGCGGGCCTGGGGACCGAACTGGGCCCACGACCCCGACTGGACCCCGGGCTCCGACGCGGGCTTCGTCACCGACGTCGACGGCGCGGGCAACCGCTTCAACCCGAACAAGCTGCTCATCGACCCGTGGGCCCGGGAGCTCTCCCACGACCCGCCCCCCGACTGGAGCCCCTTCGCCACGGGGGCCCAGCGCCTCGTCGACAGCGGGCCCATCGCCCCCAAGGGCCTGGCCCTCCTCGAGGCCGTGCAGCCGGCCTCCCCGGGGCCCGGCACCCCCCTCCGCGACACCGTCGTGTACGAGGTCCACGTCCGCGGACTGACCATGTCGGACCCGTCGGTTCCCGAGGCCCTGCGGGGCACCTTCGCCGGCGCGGCGCTCAAGGCCCCGTACCTGGCGGACCTCGGCGTGACCGCCATCGAGCTGCTCCCGGTCCAGGAGACGTTCAACGACCAGAACGAGCTCGACCCCGCCAGCGCCAGCGGCGACAACTACTGGGGCTACAGCACGCTGAACTACTTCGCCCCGGACCGTCGCCACGCCTCGGACCCGTCGCCGGGGGGCCCCACCCGGGAGTTCCGCGACATGGTCGACGCCTTCCACGCCGAAGGCATCGAGGTGTACATCGACGTCGTCTACAACCACACCGCCGAGGGGGGCACGTGGGGGGACGCCGACACCGCCCCGCTGCTCTCGTGGCGTGGGCTCGACAACGCCGCCTTCTACCAGCTCGACGGCCCCGGCGGGTACCGCAGCGACAACGGCGTGGGGCCGAACCTCAACATGACGACCCCCCTCACCAAGGCCGTGGTGCTCGACAGCCTGCGGTGGTGGAGCGACGTGCTCGGCGTGGATGGCTTCCGCTACGATCTGGCCCCCATCCTGGGCAACGGCTGCGCCCAGAGCTGCTTCGACTGGGCGGCGGACGACCCCGACGGGCTGCTGCTTCGGATCGACGCGGAGGTCGATGCCAAGCACATCGCCGAGCCGTGGGGGGCCACCGCCGAGGCCTACCAAGCCGGTCACTTCCCGGGGAACTGGGTGGAATGGAACGACGGCTTCCGCGACAACGTCCGCCGCGACCTGAACCGCCTCGGCGAGGAGGACGTGACCCTCGGCACCCTCGCAGACGCTCTGAGCGGCTCCTTCGGTCGCTTCGGCGACGACGGCCGGCAGCCCTGGCACTCGGTGAACTTCGTCACCGCCCACGACGGCATGACCCTCGCCGACCTGGTCTCCTGCGACGCCAAGGACAACGATCAGCCCTGGCCCTACGGTCCGTCCGACGGCGGCTCCGACTACGATCTCGCGTGGGATCAGGACGGCGATCCGGTGGCCCAGCGCCGGGCCGCCCGCACCGCGATGGCGCTGCTGACCCTGTCGGCTGGGGTGCCGATGATCACCGGCGGCGACGAGTTCCTCCGCACCCAGCGCTGCAACAACAACACCTACAATCTCGACAGCCCCGGCAACTGGCTGTCATGGGAGCACGACGCCGACCAGCAGGCCTTCACGGCCTTCACCCGACGCCTGCTCCAGCTTCGCGCGGAGCACCCGGACCTGCGGCCCGACACCTGGCGCGGGAGCGACGAGGTGACCTGGTACGCCCCGGATGGCAGCGTGGCGAGCGCTGCCTACCTCGACGCCACCGACAACCATGCCCTCGCGGTGCACCTCGGCGACCTGTTCATCGCCTACAACGGCTGGGAGGGCTTCGTGGAGTTCCAGCTGCCGCCGACGCCCAGCGGTGGGCCGTGGCAGCTGGTGCTCGACACTGCCCCGTGGCTCGAGGCCCAGGGCAACGTGCTCGACCCGGCCACCGCGCTGCCCGATCCGACCTATGGGCTCGACGGGCGGGCGCTCGTGGTCTTGCGCGACGGGGGCTGACCCGCTCCCCTACGGGCGGGCGCTGCGCCGCCTGAGGCCGAGGAGGGGCAAGAGCACAAGCATGCCGGTCCAAGGGGAGCTGGTCTGGCAGCCGCAGCCCTTGTCGTCTTCCTCCAGCTCGACCGTGCCATCGCCGGTCCCGTCGGGGGTGTCGGTGTCCGCGTCGGCATCGGTGTCGGTGTCCGTATCGGTGTCGGTGTCGGTGTCGGTGTCGGTGTCCGCCGGGGCAGTGCCCGTGTCGATGTCGTCGGCGGTGTCCAGCCCGGTGTCGGCGGCCGCCAGGAGCACGATGTCGGCGCACTGGTAGTAGCTGGACCGACCGGTGGGGTCGGGCACGAGGTCGGCGGTGTTGCCGTCCATCATCTGGACGAGCTGGAGCGTGCAGTTGGTGCACGGCGTGGTGGGCAGGGTGATCTGCACCTCCCACATCTCGTCTTCCCCGATGTTGCCGTCGTCCCCGGGCGGGTCCTCGATGTCGAGGAGGATGGTGTTGTTGAAGTCGTCGACGTCGGCGCCGTCGTCGTCGAAGGCGACCCGCCAGCGACCGGCATGGCCCACGGACTCCGCCCAGCGCATGGTGATGGTCTCCCCGGCCGTGAACGTGGTGACGGTGGTGCTGCGGTCGGGGTCGCTGGTGTCGCCGGAGCAGAGGCCCCCGCCGGTCCCCACGCCGCAGGGGCATGCCTTGTTGTTGGAGAAGCCGTCGGACTCGTAGCGGGGCGGCGGGTCTTCGAGACCGGAATGCGCGAGGGCCAGGGACACGAGCAGCAGCATGATGGGCTCCGGGCCCACCGTGCGAAGGGTCGGTGGGAGGCCGGAGTCTACCCGACCGCGATGTCCCCCGCGGGCCCAGAGGACTCGGAGGACGCGCGTCGGGGATAGAGTCAGAGGATGTTCTGGATGTCGCTACTTCTCGCGTGCCTCAGGTCGGATCCAAACGGGCCTTCGGAGCGATCGCCGGATGGCTCCACGCCGACGACCGACACGTCGGACACGCAGGTCTCTGTGACCGGCGACACGTCGCCGGCCGCCGGGTCCAGCGGAGCCACGGGAGACACCGCCCTGCCGCCCGATGCGCCCTACCCCTGCCCAGACCCGGTGCTGTTCGACGAGGCGGACATCGTGCGCCACACCGTGAACCCGTGCGTGCTGGATCCTACCGTGACGCTGTGTATGGAGGAGCCCTACGTCGACACCCACACCGAGGGCCAGCGCCTGCACCGGGCCTACTTCCGCGCCGATGGCGAGCGGCGCGAGGAGCTGCTGCTGTTCATCCCCCCGGGGCCCGGCAAGCACAACAGCACCCTGATGCAGTGGCTCGCCTACGCGGGGTACATGTCGATCAACGTGGGATGGCAGACCGACCCCATCCATGGCGAAGACGACGACGCCTCCTGGCGGGAGTTCGTCTACGGCACCGGCACCATTCCCGAGGGCGACATCGGCGAGCACGATGCGCTGATGGGCCGTCTCGACGCCCTGATGGCCCACATGGTCGAGACCCAGCCCACGGAGGGCTGGGACCACTGGTGGACGGAGGCCGGGGGCATGCAGTGGGACAAGGTGGTGCTCGTGGGGTGGTCCGACGGCGCCTCGGCGGCCACGTACATCGCCCGCGACCATCAGGTGGCCGGGGTCCTCGCCATCAGCGGGCCCAAGTACAAGGAGTGGCTCCCGGACCCACGGCTCACCCCGGGTGGTGTCCACCGGCTCTTCTTTCACCAGGGGGAAGGCATGCCCGACGAGACCTTGGCCTTCGTGGTCGAGGGGCTCGGCCTCGACCCCACCGTGGTCGACGCCGACGCCGCCGTTCCGCCGTATGGGGACGCCCAGATCTTGACGACCGCTCGGACGGACTTCCAGGCCGGGTTCTGCACCACCCACCAGGCGATGGCGATGGACCAGTGCATGGACGAGGACTTGATCGTGCCGTACCTACACCTCGCGTGCACGCTGACCGAGAGCGGTCCATAAGGACTGGCACCGTCTGGCCACCGGCCCGCGACCGGGTACATGGCCGGGCCGACGCGGACCCCGTCCTGCCCCGGCTCGGAGGCCCGATGCGCTACCCACTCGCCCTCACCGCGTTCCTCATCCTCGGCTGCGCCGGCCCCGGCGTGGCCCGCCTCGACCGCGCCGGCTTCGCCTTGGACGTGATGGACGGCAGCGTCTCCGACGATCGTGATCTGGGGAACGATGGCGAGTACGTCGTCGAGTGGGGCCTCTCGAGCCAGGCGGTGTCGTGGTCTGCCATCTCCGAGGAGGACACCCTGGAGGAGGATGTGGAGCTGCTGTGGACCGCCATGGAGGCCCTGTTCGCTGCCGATGGCACCTTGGAGAAGCTCGACCGCCCGGACTTCGTGGCGGGCACCGTGGCAGGGCAGCCCTCGCTGGGCTTCGAGGCGGACCTGTCCGGTGCGACGCTGGTCTCGACCACCTGGCGCTGCCCCGAGTCTGGCGTCCAGGTCACCGTGAACTCCAGCGGGTTGGGGGGCGCCAGCGCTACCCACCAGGCGTCGCTGGACTCCGCTGCGTGCAAGACCACGCGGGTGGAGCGGGTGGCGGGGCCGACGGGCTACCGGTTCGTGGGCGACCGCGCCCGCTGGCGGGTGACGGCCGAAGACCCGTCCGATCAGAGCATGGAGTGGACCCGGGCCGACGACGTCGTCATCATCAGCGCCTTTCCCCAAGTGTCCCTGCTCGTGGAGGACGACCTGTGCGAGGCCACCATGGGTCTGATCCTGGGCATCATCGAGGCCGACCTCGATCCCAGCAAGAGCCGCTTCTCCCAAAGCGCGACTGAGTGCCGGCAGGACTTCGCCGGCGCGTGGGCCGACGGCTCCGGTCCGCTCCGCGGTCGGGTCCTCCACGAGGCCTGCGGCGGGGACGGCTATGCAGCGTTGTGCTTGATCTCCGGGGACGGCGCCATCGACGAGGCCTGCAAGGGCGTCGTGGCCTGCGATCCGGGGTAACTCTGGGCCTTGATGTGGCCGACCGCAGGGCCTATCCTCCCGGCATGCCCGAGATTCGCGATCTGATGCGCTCCGCCCCCGTGGTGATTTCTGCCGACACCGACCTGGTGATGTGCGCTCGGCACCTGCTGGACCACCCGGACTGGCGCATGCTGGTGGTGGTCGACGACGGCGAGGTGAAGGGCCTCGTCGACGACATGGCGGTGTTCTGCAACGGCGTGATGCTGGAAGACGGCCTGTGGTTCGCCTTCGAGCCCGACGGCCCCGACATCGCCGGCACGATCGCCCGTCCAGCCCCGGTCGTGGATGCCAGCGAGCCCGCGGGCAACGCCTTGCGGCAGCTCAAGGGGCAGACGGCCCTCATCGTGGTCGAAGATGGCGAGGTCGTGGGCCTCCTCACCGAGCACGACGTGATGGCGCTGGCTCCGTCGATGCTCACCGCAGACCGACGGGTCGACGAGACGGCCTCCCGGCCCGTGCTGTCCGTACGCAGCAACACCACCGCACGGACGGCCCTCCAGAAGATGGGCGACGCCCGGGTCCGGCACCTCGCGGTGATCGACGACGCCCTCCTCGGGGTCGTGTCCCTGCGGGACGTGCTGGCCGGCTGGGTCAGCCCGGCGATGCCCATGCGGCAGGTGCTGTCCTCCGACCCGCGCAGCGTGCTCTTGGGCACCTCCCTGCACACAGCGGCCACCACGATGGCTGAGCACGATGTGGGCTGCCTGCCCGTGGTCGATGCCATGGGCAAGGTCGTGGCCATCCTGACCCGCACCGACATCGTCGGAGAGATCGCATCGGCCAGCGACGACGAAGAGCTTTTCAGCTGAGGCCTCCGACCGAGCTGCGGTAGGCTCGGCGACCCGGAGGAGCCCATGTCGACCCTCGAAACCTTCGTTCGAGGCCTCCCCAAGGCCGAGCTGCACCTGCACATCGAGGGCTCCTTCGAGCCCGAGCTGATGTTCGCCATCGCCCAGCGCAACGGGGTGGCCATTCGGTTCGGCTCGGTCGAGGAGGTGCGAGCGGCCTATGCGTTCAGCGATCTCCAGTCCTTCCTCGACATCTACTACGAGGGCGCCGGCGTGCTGCTCCACGAGCAGGACTTCCACGACTTGACCTGGGCTTACCTGGAGCGAGCGGCGGCCGACAACGTACGGCACACCGAGATCTTCTTCGATCCGCAGACCCATACGGACCGGGGGGTGGCCTTCGAGACGGTGCTCGATGGCATCTGGAGCGCCCTCGAGCGGGGCCGCACGGAGCTCGGCATCAGCCACCGGCTCATCATGTGTTTCCTCCGCCATCTGTCCGCCGACGCGGCGATGGCCACCCTGGAGCAGGCGGTGCCCCACAAGGACCGCATCGTGGCGGTCGGGCTCGACTCCTCGGAGGTGGGCCATCCGCCCTCGAAGTTCCGGAAGGTGTTCGACCGGGCCCGCGCCGAGGGCTTCCTGACGGTGGCTCACGCCGGCGAGGAGGGGCCCCCCGACTACATTTGGCAAGCCCTGGACCTGCTGCGGGTCGATCGCATCGACCACGGGGTGCGGGCCATCGAGGACCACGACCTCGTGGAGCGACTGGCCGCGGAGCGCATCCCCCTCACGGTGTGTCCTCTGTCCAACACGGCTCTGAAGGTGTTCGACCACCTGGCAGACCACACCCTGAAGGCCCTGCACCAGCGGGGCGTGGTGGTCACGCTGAACTCGGACGACCCGGCCTACTTTGGAGGCTACGTCGGCGAGAACTACCTGCAGACGGCCCGGGCGCTGAAGCTCGACCACGACACCCTCGCGGACCTGGCCCGCAACAGCTTCCGGGCGTCCTTCCTGCCGGCCGCCCAGCGCGACGCCTACGTTGCCGAGGTCGACGCCTTCGTCGCCCAGCAGGGCTGAGCGCTACCGAGCGCCCCCGAAGCTCCCCGCCGGGGAGCCATAGAGCAGGTCGGTGTACACGTCGACCACCAGCTCGGACCCGTCGACACGACCCCACAGGTGGTAGGGATCGCCGGGCCCGAGCCCGAGGGCCTCCGAGGCCACCTCCCCGACGAAGTCGCTGGCCGGCTGGTCGAGGGTGACCGCGAAGACGGGGACCTCGGCAGCCAGTGTGGGGCCGTCGATGGCCAGCCAGAGCCCGGCGACCCAGGCCGGCGGCTCGGCGTCGCAGTCGAAGCCGGTGCTGGAGCCCGCGAGGTCGCTCCAGGTGAGCGACCAGGTGCCGTCGAGGACGAGGGTGAGGTCGGCGGTGCCGGTGACGCCTTCGTAGGCGTAGGGCAGTGCCTCCCACGTGCCGGGAAGCCCCGCGAACAAGGAGTCGACGTCGGGTTCGTCGACCGGCACGAGGATGGCCTCGCACGGAAGCTGGTCGCCCCCTTCGCCGATCTGGATGCCTTGGAGCACCTGCGGGGTGGAGATGGGCTCGCCGAAGCTGCTGCCGGTGTCGGTGCCCGGCGTGGTGCCTGGGCCCGCCGTCGGGGTGCAGCCCGCAGCGAGCAGGACCGACAGCAGGGTCGGCACGACCTTCGGGGTGGCGAGGCTTGGGCCCATCAGCCGGGCATCCAGCCGACAGACATGCTGCCGAGGTCGATGGACCAGGTCCGTTGGGCACCGCTGGCGGTCTCGAACACGACGTCCTCCATGCGGATGGTGGCTAGACTCGACATATCCCAGGGCAGAGGCTTCGCGAGGAGCAGCTCCAGGTCGACGAGGACCAGCCCTTCGACGGCGGTGGCCTCGCCGTTCACGACGGGGGTGCCCATCATCACGTCGTCGCACTCGTTGATGGTGAGGTCGGTGCCCCACTGCACGACCAGCTCGACGTCGGGGTGGGGGAGCACGAACTCGAGCTCCAAGGCCCCGCCGGCGTAGGCGTCCTCGATGTATGCGCCACTCACGTCGAGGAACATGGCGTGGCCGTCCGAGGTGCTGCCTGCGTAGACGTGGATGTCGCCGCAGCCTCCGACCGCCGGGGGCTGAAGCAGGGCGGTCAGGGCGCGCTCGAGCTGTGCCCCGTCGTGCTCCTGCGCCGTGAGGCCCTGGTCGGGATCGGGCTGTGCGTCGCAGGCGATGGCGAACAGGACCAAGGGAGCGAGGGCGGCGGGAAGGATGCGAGTCATCGGGGACCTCCTGGTTGGTGAGATCAAGGTGCCACGGCATCCTGTCGTTGACTAGGTCGTTTTCGGCGAAATCGTGGGTCGTTCTGGCCCCTGTGTGTGCGAATCTGTCGAAGTATCCCCTAGGGCTCGTGGCCGGGCCGGTCGAGGGGCAGGACGTGATGCTGCACCAGCACCAGGCGTTCGCCGGGCTCGGAGGCGGCCACGATGGTGCGGAGCTGCGCGAAGGTCCCGCGATGCAGCTCGATGATCCGCTGCAGATCGACCTCGGAGATGGTGAACACGTTGTAGGACATCGAGGCGTCGGGGCGGTCCATTCCGTCTTTGGCCTGCTCGGTCCACCAGCGCTTGAGGGCCAGGCCGGCTTCGGGGGTGCGCCGGGTGTCGACCGTCTGCACGTCGGCCAGCTCCCAGTGGGTGCCTCCCCACGCGATCTGCCCCGTGTGGGCCAGCTTCTCCAGGTCGGAGGTGACCTCGTAGAGCTCCAGGTCGAGGCGGCGGGCGAGCCAGCGGTCGTCGTGGGCGGGGAGGTCGCGGTAGTCGGCGAGGTCGAGGGCGAGGAGCACGAGCTGGGCCCGTGGGTGGCGCCAGAACAGGTTGCGGGCCGCCTCCAAGCGTCCCCAGGCCTCGGCGGTGCTCGGTAGCTCCCCTGGGTCGGCGAACAGGGCCACGGCGTCCAGGAGCCGCGCCGTGAGTCCTTCGATCAGCCGTAGAAGATCCGGCAGCCTAGGCTCTGCGCCGCCGTGGAGGAACCGAGAGATCTGGTAGCGGGACAGGCCCGTGCGGTGGGCGACTTGCTGGATCGGCGTGTCCCTGCGGAGCTCCCGGAGCAGCGCTGCGACCCCCTCCGGCCCGTGCACGTCGACGTGAGAGAGGAAGGCGGGCTCGACGCGGGTGAAGCGGCGAATGCGAGCGGGAACGTCGATGCCCAGCCGCTGCATTCCGCCGAAGACGACACTCCCTGTCGGCATCCGCTTGCCGGTCTCCCAGGTGTGGGCCACGTTGCTTCGGTAGCCGAGACGTCGGCTGAACGCGACTTGGCTTCGAGCACCACGAAGGTGGCGCAGGATGTCCCTGGCGATGGATTCGGTGTCGTCGGCGCTGGGCATGCCCGCTCCCCCATGTCGGATTTCGACAGTTTCGCACATCGAGGCGCCAACCTGTGAGCACGAATCCCACCGATGTCCCGCCCTTGGACCGTCGCTACCTGGATCCCAACCGCTTCGTGGACTGGGAGGATGACGCCGTGTTGGCCTATGCCCACGAGGCCGGTGGGGAGGGAGATGCCCGCGCGGTGGCGGTGCGCCTGTGTCGGGACGTTCGCGACCGGCTTCGCTACACGCCATGGGAGGTCGGGCTCACCCCTGATGCCTACCGTGCCTCCGAGGTGGTGCGCCGGGACTACCAGCGCGGTGGTCACTGCATCGACAAGGCGCTGCTCCTCGCGGCCGCTGCCCGTGCCCGAGGGATTGGTTCGCGGCTGCACTTCGCGACGGTGCGCAACCACGTGGGCACGGCCCGACTCGAGCAGATGCTGGGCACGGATCTGCTCGTCTACCATGGCTACACGGAGCTGTGGATCGATGGCCGGTGGGTCGCGGCCACGCCGGCGTTCAATCGGCAGCTCTGCGAGAAGCTCGGGGTCTCCGTGCTGGAGTTCGATGGCGTGAACGACAGCGTGTTCCAGGCCTACGACCGAGAGAAGGGCCGATTCATGGAGTACATAACCGACCACGGGACCGACGCCGGGGTTCCCTTCGACGACATGCTGGCCGCGTGGCGGGAGCACTACCCGCTGTTCACGGACCGGTGGCCCAAGCCCGGCGATGTGGCAGACTGACGGCGCAGGCAGAGGGGGGAAGATGGTCTGCAGCCAGTGCGGCGCGGGGATGACCCCCGACATGGTGAAGAGCGGCGCCTGCGGGTTCTGCGGCACGGCCGTGGAGGGCGTGGCGCATGCTCAGATGGCGGAGCACGTCGACGACCGCGTCCGCAAGGCCGAGGAGGCGCTGCGTCGGGACCTCAAGGATGAGCTGAAGGACGAGCTGAAGGACGAGCTCGACGACCGTGAGCCCTCCGTCATGGCGGTCGCTGCGGTGGAGGCCGGGCGCTACACCGCCGCGAAGGTCTGGGGCTGCGGCGCGGGCTGCCTGTCGACCATCGCCTCCTTCATCATGCTGGTCGTCATCGTCTCGCTGTCTGCGGGGCCGGCTTTGTACCAGACGTGGCTGGAGAACAAGGCGAGCAAGCCGTCGGTGGAGCACCCCAAGCCCCACCCCAACCCGAAGTCGGCGCCGAAGAAGAAGAAACGAAAGAAGCACTGACATCCGTTCAGTCGGATGTGAGAATCTCCCCAGGCCGCGTCGGCAGGGGGTTGCACAGGCAGCTCGTGTCGCTGGCCACGCAGGTGGCGCCCCGGACGAGGAACACCCCGACGCCGTCGATGGGTTCGGCCTCGACGGCCCAGGAGGTCGCGCCCCCGGATGGGGCCGCGCACAGCACCCCGTCCACCAGCCACACCGCATGCACCTCCATCTCGATGGGGCCCGGCGGGCGGAGGGGCACCATCGGCGGGAGCTCGGGGCAGCGGGGACCGTAGCGCTGGTGCCAGCTCCGAAACACCATCCAGCCCTTCGCGGCGTCGCGGGCTCTCACGTCGAGGGCCTCGTGGCGTTGGGAGAGCTCGTCGGTGCGGACGTCCGCGAGGGTCGGCGCGTCCCACAGCCAGTCGACCCGGTCTTGCTGCGCTCGGGCGCGCTGCGCCGCGTCCCGCCAGTGGTTGGCCACGTGGAGGTAAGGAGACGCCGGCAGATCGCAGCTTCGATTCCCCGGCAGCCGTTCGTTCTGCCACCGTGCGGAGGCCAGGGCCAGGGCCTCCGCCACCACCAGCCGGCGTTCCAGCTCGTCGATGGCCGTGGCCAGCGTGTCGGGGCCCGGGGCCACCCACTCGGAAGGGGTGGGAGGGAGGGCCGGCGGGGGAAGGGGTCCGGGGAACACGTCTACTCCAAGGTCGGCAGCGGGCCGGTCGGCACCCGCGCCGGAAGCAAGCGGTCTGGGACGTGGGTGCGGCGGAGGCCCACGACGCGCCCCTGGTCCTTGAGCAACACGACCTCATCGGGAACCGGCCAGTCCGACGGCCCCTCGGGCAGGGAGCGGGCCACCGCCGCGAAAGACGGGGCTGCCGTGCGGCCTCCGGTCTCCCTCGCGCCGAGGGATCGATTCGAGTCCGTGCCGACCCACACCGCGATGGTGTGGCGAGGGGTGATCCCGACGAACCATGCGTCGATGTTGTCGTTGGTGGTGCCCGTCTTGCCGGCGACGACCGTTCCTTCGATGGCGGCGGCGCGGCCGGACCCGCGGACCACTACTTGCTGCATCATCTGCACCAGCTCGTAGGCCGTGCCCTCGGGCAGCACCCGCGTGGCCGGACGGGACGGGGTGCGATCCACCGTGACCCCACCGACGGTTGTCTCGGCTTGACGGATCCAGGTCGGGCGTCGATGCACGCCGAGGCGCGCGATGCTGCTGTAGGCCGCCGCCTGGTCGAGGGGTGTGACCTCGCTCGTGCCGAGGGCGATGGTGAGGTCGCCCTCCCGGATGGGGCTCTCCACGCCGAGGGCGTGGGCCAGGTCGATCACGGGCGTAGCCCCCGTGCGCTGGATCAGCCGCACCGCCACCGTGTTCGCGCTGATGGCCAGGGCGGTGGACAGGCGCACCGTTCCAGCGTGGCCGCCGCCGTAGTTCTTCGGGGTCCACGAGCGACCGTTCCCCGCGGGGAGGCTGATGGGGGCATCGAGGACGTCGGACACCATGGTCAGCCCGTCTTGCAAGGCGGCGCCGTATACATATGGTTTGAAGGAGCTTCCCGGCTGGCGGTTGGCCTGAAGAGCGGGCACGAAGCCTTCGATGGCTCCGGGCACGCTGCTCGACAGCGCGATGACCTCGCCCGAGGGGTTGTCGACCACGACGATGGCCGACTGGGCCCACGGCTCGACCGCGGGCACCAAGCCCTCGGTGCCTTCGCACACGCGGAGCACGTCTCCGGGGCGCACGAGCTCGCTCAGCGTCCGCCGCGTCCCGTGGGCGTCGTCGTGGGCCGCGCTGCGCCAGAAGTGGCGACTCGGGGTCCAGGTCTTCGTGGAGGTGGCCAGCCCCCGTCGGGTTCGGTCCACGCGAGCGGTGAAGCAGTTCTGGCCGTCCTCTGGGTCGGGGGGCGGCTCCTCGGTACCCCGTGCGACGATCAGGCGGGGGCCGCTGCGGGTGAGGTGGGCCTGCACCGCGTCGTGGGCAGCTCTTGCGGCCGCTTCCTGCACCTTGTGGTTGATGGGGACGGTGATGGCAAGGCCTTCCGATGCCGCATTCGGTCCGAACACCCTCCGGATTTCACGACGCGCGGCCGTGACGTACCCCGCGTCGGGACGCACCGACGTGCCCTCGGGCCTGCGTGCGAGCTCCAGGGGAGACTCGTCCGCCAGCACCATCGTGGCGGCGTCGAGGAAGCCTTCGTCCAACATGCGCCGCAGCACCAACGTGCGGCGTCGGAGGGCCTCGTCGCGATCGACGCGCGGGGACATGCGTGAGGGGGCCGGCACGAGTCCTGCGAGCAAGGCAGACTGCGCGACGGTGAGCTCGTGGGCGTGAACACCGAAATAGTCTCGGGCAGCCGCCTCGATTCCGTAGTTGTTGGACCCCAGGTACACGAGGTCCAGGTAGAGGGCGAGGATCTGCTCCTTGCTCAGCTCTCGCTCGAGCCTAAGCGCGAGCACGGCTTCCCGGACCTTGCGCTCGAAGCTGCGCTCGGAGGTGAGGAGGGTGTTCTTCACGACCTGTTGCGTGAGGGTGCTGCCGCCCTGCACGGTGGTGCCAGCCCTCGCGTTGACCACGAAGGCGCGAGCGATGCCGACGAGATCGACCCCGCTGTGGTCGAAGAAGGAGCCATCCTCGGAGGCGACGAAGGCCTGCCAGACATGATCGGGCAGTTGGGTGTGCTTCGCCGGAAAACGACGTTCGACGTAGAAGGTGTCGAGGCTTCTTCCCTCTTGATCCGACAGCGTGCACGCCGTGGGCAGTCGCCACGTGGCGAGGCCCGACAGGTCGGTCGGCAGGTCGGCGGTGACGCGGTCGAGCTCCCCCTTGGCCCACCAGCCAACGGGAACGGCCAAGACGAGCAGCACGACCGTCAGCACAAGGCCGACCCGAGCGAGTCTGCGGAGCCTGGACGGACGGTCGCTCATGGCTCCACCGCGCGATGCCGGGCCAGGTAGGTCTCGTGGGGTCGGCCCGCAGCCTGGGCTGCGGCCGCGGCCAGCTGCAGTGCCTCGGGCCAGTAGGGACGCTGCTTCAGCACCTCCTCGCAGCGGGCCAGTGCCTCGGCCGGCGCGCTGGCGAGCAGACGCTCGGCGGCCAGCAGGGACTCCTCGGGGCTGGTGCCGGTGGGCTCGGCGCCGTTCCTCGCGGCCACGCGGGCCCGAAGCTCCGGGGGAGCAGCGGCCGCCGCCGCCTCGACCTCGCCCAGGGCCAGGAGGGCCGGGGTGCGCAGGTGGGCCGTCTCGTCCCCGCGTCGCTCCAGCTCGTCGCAGAGCTCCAGGAGCCGGCGCCAGCTGTGGTCGCGTAGGGCAGCACGAGCAAGGCGACGGATCGGCAGGGGATCGATGGGATCGAGGTTGGCCCACCGGAGCAGGTGTGGCTCCACCTGGGGTTCGGGCGCCGCCTCGGCGGCACGACGCTCCAAGCGAGGGTCGTCGGGCCAGCGTTCGATGGCGGCGACGGCATCGGGGTAGGTCTGCGTGTGCTGCCGCCGAAGCCCGGCATCGAGCCTGGCAAACACGAAGCGGTCGTCGTCGGGGAAGGCCCCCCGGCGGTCTCCTGCCAGGGCGAATGCGAGGGCCTCGTCCGCTGCCCACCCCTCGTGACTGGGGCAGCTCCTCGCGGCGAAGTGGAGGTGCTCTGCGGCGACGTCGGCTTCGCCGCGGGCCCAGTCCATGCGGCCCGCGAGCCACTGTCCGGTCGGCGAGGCGGGATCCAGGAACACGGACCGCGCGACGGGGTCGAGGCGCGGGTCCCCTGGGGCGTCGGACGGGGCGTGCCACCCGTACACCACCGCGGCCGCTCGGCCGGTCATCAACGTGGCGTAGTCGTCGCCGGATGGTGGGCGTACCAGGCAGTCCAGCACGGGGGTGTGCAGCCCCAGCTGGCCGAGCACGCTGGTGGCGAGGGTCGTGCCGATGACCTCGGGGGACCCGGACGAGAAGTGGATCTCACAGGTGCCATCCGGGTCGCAGACGCTGACCTCGGCGCGGTCGTCGTCGTGGGGGGTGAGCACCACCTGGTACGTCACGGAGGTCGGGCTGTTCTCCACGGCGGGGGATCGGCCGCCGGGTCCCACGGGCACCGTGGCCCGGTACAGCTGGGCCTCCATGGCCACGGCGATGCGTCCCAGCCACTCGTGCCGCCGCACCTTGCCTTCGCTGTCGGTCAGGTCCGCCGTATCGACCGTCCATGCGACCACGGACACAGGAGGGGGCGCCTTGCGCTTCGAGAGAATCCCCAGACGCGGGCGCTCCGACGGCGCGGGGGTTCCCGGCACGCAGGCGGCGAGCAGCAGCAGCGGGAGGATGGCGCTCGGCGACATGGGGGCTCGGGCTCGTGTGGAGGCTCTGTGGGAATGTGCTCTATCCGGGCCGCCGCTGCAGACACGGAGCGGATACGAGTGCGCTCGGAGGTGCCATGGTCACGGCTTGCCGTCGCGCGCTCGCGGGGCAGGGGGCAGCGCTCGTCGTGCTCGTGGGCACGGAGGTCGTCCCGCTATCCCAGGTCTTCCTCCTGGTGGCCCTGCAGCTGGCGTGTGCGTTCGAGGCCGCCGGGTTCGGGGCGGGCGCGCTCGCTGCCTTGCAAGGGTTGGGGCGGACCAAAGACCACCTCGGGCAGCGCGTGGCCCGACTCGCGCTGTCGGTCGTGCTGTGGGGCCTCGCGGCGCGTCATGTGGTCTTGGTGCTCGATCCGATGATGACCGGGACGCTGCTGGTGACGGGAAGCACGTGGGCGCTGGCGGGTGCGGGCTGGTTGGTGGCTGGCACGACCGGCTGGCGGCGGCCATGGTCCGCTCCCGAGTCGTTGGGCCGCCAGGCGCTGTGGCTGGGGCTCGTCGCGGTGCTGGGCGGGGTGAACACCCTGGCGATGGCGGCGGTCCGGGCCGCGGTGTGATCCGTGGCCTCACCGTCGCGGGAATCAGGGACAGGAGCAGGCGTGCTCGGTGTCCAGGTCGATGGCGGTGACGATCCGGGTCTCGTCTGGGCAGGCCGCGAACACGACCCGTAGGTTCTGGCCGTCGTCGCTGCGTCCTTCGATGGCGTGGGACGAGCACGGTCCATCGTGGCGGGTGCGTTCGGGAATCCACGTTCCGTCGATCAACAGCTGTTGAACCTCGGATGCGTCGATGCCGCGGCAGTCCATGCGGCAGCGGCCGTGGGCGGTCGTCTCCAGGGGCTGGCTGCGGAGCTCGGCGAGGAGCTTGGCGGACGGGTCTTGGGCCGCGTCGGGCGCGGGGGCGCCGGTGCAGGCGAGGCCGAGGAGGATCAGGAGCATGATGCGGTGCCGTCCAGCGTGTGTCGTTGAGGGGAAGGATGAACGTCGGAAATAGTGGAGTGAGTTCCGCTCACGTGGTGCTGCCTTCGTCGAGCTCTCGCACCCGTCGTTTCTTGGCCACGGCGCGGTAGGAGGTCTCCATGCGCTCGAGGAGCAGGGCGATGGGGGGGACGCCGCCGGTCGGGTAGGTGAAGGAGATCCAGCCATGTCTGCCCAGTCCGTAGCCGCATGGTTTGGCTTCTGGTTCCACGACAATCTCCACGAAGTGGTCCTTGAGCTTCATGGTCAGCCCCAGCTTCTCGTCGAGGTGCTCCTGCATGCCCATGAACACGAAAACCTTGCCGTCGACCTTGAGGACACGCTCTCCCCAGGGGAAGTCTTCGTGGGCGCCCGGGAAGGCGAGGCCATGGGCGCAGATGGCGTCGTATGCGGCTCGGGTGTCGGACAAGGGGGCCTCCCGCCGCCCGCTATCGCGGCATCGGGGGGAGTTCGAGGAGTCCGGCGAGGTGGTCGACCCGACCCCTGAGGTCCGTCGGAGACACACCGGCGCGGTGCTGCACCTGCAGGCCCCACGCCATCGTGGCGAGGAGGCGGGCGTCCCGGGTGGCGTCGACGGGGGCGCGGTTCTGCAGGCAGGCTCCGAGCCATCGCTCCAGGCGTCGGACCTGCGCGACGACCGCTTGTTGTCCGTCGGGTTCGAGGGCGTGCCGTTCGGCCGCCGAGATGGCCAGGAGGCACCCGGTGGGGCTCCGCTCGGCCGCGATGCGCTCGAGGTAGGCGCGGGCCGCCGCCGGGCTCGGGTCCGGGAGGCCCAGGTCGTGCACGTACTGGCCCACGGCACGAACGAAGAGGGAGGACTTGCTCCCAAAGCTTGCGTAGAAACTGCCAGACTGGATTCCCATCGCCTCGCAGAGCTCCCGCACCCCGGTGGCCGGGTATCCGTTGGACCAGAACACCTGCACGGCGTCTCGCACGGCTTGGGTCTCGTCGAAGCTGCGGGGGCGGGCCATGGGCGGTCCTAACCTGGTGGGCTGTACCGGCTCCATGGGCCCCCGTGGAGGTTACGGCCGGGCGTGCAAGGAGGTCCCGTGTTCGGACTGTTCACCAGCAAGTGGAAGACCCAGCTCCCCAACGCCGAGGAGGCCCTGCCGGGGCGCCGGGAGGGCATCTTCCCCGTGCCGGAGGTCCACTTCGTGAATGGGAACCGCATCCAGGCCCCGTTCCCCGAGGGGCTCGAGGAGGCCGTGTTCGCCCTGGGCTGCTTCTGGGGGGCCGAGCGCGCCTTCTGGCAGCTCGACGGCGTGTACAGCACCAGCGTCGGCTACGCCGGGGGCCACACCCCGCATCCAACGTACCAGGAGACGTGCTCCGGGCGCACCGGGCACACCGAGGTGGTGCGGGTGCACTTCTGGCCCGAGCAGATCTCCTTCGAGCAGCTCGTGCAGCACTTCTGGGAGAGCCATGACCCGACGCAGGGGATGGCCCAGGGGCACGACCAGGGGACGCAGTACCGGTCCGCCATCTACTATGTGAGTGAGGCTCAACAGGCGGTGGTGGAGGCGAGTCGGGAGCGGTACGCCGAGGCGTTGAAGGCGTCGGGGTTCGGACCGATCACCACGGAGGTGGCGGCACTCGGGGACTACTGGTTCGCCGAGGAATACCACCAACAGTACCTGGCGAAGAATCCGGGCGGGTACTGTGGCATCGGCGGGACGGGGGTGAGCTGCCCGGCGGGGTTGGCGGTCGAGGGGTAGCGCACCTTCCGCGCGCCTGGGACGGCTCCCGGGCCTCAGCCTTTGCGAAGCTGCTTGATGCGCAGTCGGTTCCCGGAGTCGTCGATCAGCGTCGCCAGCCGCCGCTCTCGCGTCTCCTCCCGCTTCGCGCTCGTCACCCACTGCGCCGTCTGCCTGCGGTAGCCGGGCGGTTGCGCTTGGTAGAACGCCCATGCGTCGGCGGTCTCTTGGAATCGGGCGACCATCTGGTCCGGCAGCGCGTCGTCGAACTTGGATGCCGTGTAGCCACTGTCGGGGTGCACATCCTTGAAGGCGAACGCAGCGAGGCCCGCAGCGGTCATCCGGCCTTCCGCGGTGAGCCGCTCGACGAGGTCGATGTTCCGCTGGCTCCAGACGCTCCTCGGTTTCCGGGGGGTGAAGCGAATCACGTAGGTCTCGTCGTCGCGAGACTTCCGGACCCCGTCGATCCAACCGAAGCACAGCGCTTCGTCGACCGTGTCGGCCCAGGTCACGGACGGCTTGTTCGTCGCCTTCTTGAAGTAGCCGACCCAGAGGTGGTCGGTCGTCGCGTGGTGCGCTTCGAGCCACGCACGGAAGTCAGCGGGTGCGGGGAAGAAGGTCGGGGTGTGCTCGGGCATGTTCGGCTCTACTTGGTCGTCTGTTTCCCGCCGGCATCCGTGGGGGGCGCCGATGGATCGGTCATCCACCCGCGATGGGACGTGATGACCAGCGGCCAGGTTTCCTTCCAGGCAGTTGCTGGGTCGGACACACCCTCCACTGGCTTGTCTCCAACGAATGCCACGCGCTCTGGATCTGCCGCCGGAGGGAAGAGGGTGAAGCGGCCAGTGGCCGAATAGGTGCCTGCTTTGAGCACGCCGGTGGCGTCGGGTCCCTGGCCCTCGAGGTCTTGGAGCACCGTCAACTGCAGGGTGACCTCATCATCGGCGGCGATCTTGAATCGCGTGTTCGACTTGAGTCCGAAATAGGCTTGGTCGGCCGGGAGTTTCTGAGAGAAATCTAGGAACGCCCAGTCCTCGGAGAGGACACCGTCATGGAACGGGGTGATCACCGTGGTTTCGTCGTCGTTGGAACGGATGGAAATCCGGAGTTCACCATCGAGAAGCTTCTGTTTGTCGGTGAACACCCAATGAAACTCGGTTTGCTCCAGTGGGAGCTTGAGATGGATGCGCAGCGCCTCGGCGACGTTGTCGACGTCAGTGGCCGCTTCGGCGGGGGACGAAGTGGGGCGGTCACCACAGGCGGGAACGAACGCGGCCACAGCGATTGCGGCCAAAAGAACGGTAGGCGTGCGCATGTGGGCCAACATAGGCCTGCACGCACGTTTGGCAAGGGCGGCGCCGACTGGGCCCCGCTGTGGGTCGAGGCCTACCGAGAGTGGGTCATGCGGGCTCATGGGCGTGTGGACCTACAGGCAGCCAACGACCTCGTCGCAGACGAAGCTCGCCGCCGACCCATACGCGTCGTAGAGCAGGCCGACGCTGCTCACGTAGACGTCGTCGGGGACGTTGTCGTCGGCGGCGCTCCCCCAGTCCGCTTGGATCGACTGCAGGCTGCCGTCCTGAAGACGCGCGCCACCACCCGACACGGTCGTGAGGTCCCCGTTCCGGAGCACGCTGCCGCCATCGACGACCACCGAGGCTCCGCCGTTGATGTAGATGCCGCCGCCTCGCTCCGCGGTGTTGTCGCTCACGGTGGCGCCGCTGGTGGTCAGCGTGGCGCTGTTCGTGGCGTAGATGCCCCCGCCGTACTGGACGGCGGTGTTGCCGGTGACCGGCGTGGCCCCGAGCTCACACGCCGCTGAGCTGGTGCAGTACACCCCCCCGGCGCGCACGCTGCTGGTGTTGGAGGTCACCGAGACCCCGCTGGCCGTGAAGCTCCCGAAGGCCGCGATGCCGCCCCCGCTGTCGCTCGCCTCGTTGCTGCTGATCGGCGTGCTGAGGAGGCTGCTCGTGCCGGTGCCCGTGCCGGTGACGTAGACCCCGCCGCCGGTGTCGGCGGTGTTGCCGGTGACGGTGCCGCCCGTGACGTCGCTGTCTCGGAGGTACATGCCGCCTCCCGAGGCGGCGGTGTTCTCCTCGAGGATGGAGCCCGTCAGGTCGGTGGTGGCGGTGTCCAAGTACAGCCCCCCTGCCAGGGCGGTGGCGGCGTTGCCGCGTATCTCCAGCCCCGTGAGCGTGACGATGCCTTCGGCTCGGATGCCCCCTGCGTCGTTCGCTGCATTGTCGGTGACCGCGGTGCCTTCCACCGAGCCGCCGAGGTAGAGGTAGACGCCGCCCCCGACGCCGCTGGCGACGTTGCCCGACACGGTCCCCCCGGTCAGGCTGCCGGTCCACAGGTAGGCGCCGCCGCCGTGGACCGCCGTGTTGTTGGTCACGCTCGACGTGCCCACCAGGGTGACGCTGCTGGACGCGTAGCCGAACACGCCGCCGCCGAGGTCCCCGGAGGTGTTGCTGTCGACGGAACTGTCGGTCAACCTGGTCGCGGCCGCGGGAGAGACGGCGAGGCCCGCGCCGTACCCGTCGGCCGTGTTGCCGGACACCACACAGTCGTCGATGGTGTTTCCGATGCCGTAGACGATGGCGCCGCCGCCATCTGCGACGGCGTGATTGCCGGTGAGCGCACAGCCCGCGAGGGGGGTGGCGTCGATGCGCAGGCCTCCCCCGTAGGTGGCGCTGTTGCCCGAGATGGCGCCCGTCCCGCAGGTCAGACTCCCATCCAGAAGGAAGGCTCCACCGCCGTTGGTGGCGCTGTTGTTCTGAAGCGTGCTGGTGCCTGCCAACACGACCGTGGCCCCGTCGGCGTAGACGCCCCCACCGCTCACGTCCGCGACGTTGCCGTCGATGGTGGTGTCGGTCAGGTCGAGTGCGGCCTGGATGGCGATGGCGCCTCCGTAGTCGGCAGCGTTGTCGACCAGGATGCTCTGCTGAACGTCGAGTCCCGCTGCGGCCCACGCATTGATGGCCCCGCCGGCGGTGGTGCCTGGCCCGGCTGCATCGCCGCTGCCGTGGGTGAGGGTCAGGCCGACGAGCACCGAGGTGCCACCGGTGACGGTGAGCACCGCGCCGGCATCGCCGCCGTCCAGCGTGACGGCGGTGGCTCCGTGCAGCGACCGAATCTCGAGGTCGTGGGGCACGACGACGTTCTCCAGGTAGGTGCCGTCGCACACGAGCAGCGCGGAGCCCGGGCTCGACGCCGCCACGGCGGCCGCCAAGGTCGTGTGGCTGGTCACTCCGTCGACGGTGACGAGTCCGTCTTCGTCGAGGGCGCCGCAGTCGTTTGCGACCCCATCGCAGCGCTCCGGGGCGCCGGGGTACGTGAAGGGGTCGGCATCGTCACAGTCTTCACCCGCCGGTGAGCCGTCGCCGTCGTCGTCGGGGCCCGTGCCGGTGTCGGCCGTGTCTGCGGTGTCGCTGGTGTCTGCGGTGTCGCTGGTGTCCGCCGTGTCGCCGGTGTCTGCGGTGCCGGTGTCCGCGGTGCCCGTGTCCGCGGTGCCGGTGTCCGCGGTGCCGGTGTCCGCGGTGCCCGTGTCTGCGGTGCCCGTGTCCGTGTCCGTGTCCGTGTCCGTGTCCGTGTCCGTGTCCGTGTCCGTGTCCGTGTCCGTGTCCGTATCGGTGTCGGTGTCCGTATCGGCGTCGGCATCGGTGTCGGTGTCGGCGTCCGCATCGGCGTCGGCGTCGGTGTCCGCGTCGGCGTCGGCGTCGGCGTCGGTGTCCGCATCGGCGTCGGTGTCCGCATCGGCGTCGGTGTCCGCATCGGCGTCCGCATCGGTATCAAGGTTCGTAGCTGCGTCATCGGGCTTCACCGAGTTGCTGCAGCCGATGGCGAGCATGAGAACACAGAACCAACGCATGGATTCCTCCGACGACACTGCGCCACTGTACACGGCCCCGTGCGCATGCCCTCGGTGCTCTGACCCAGCTGTGGCGTCTGCGAGCCGTCGAGGAGAATGCTCGATGACCAAGGTCACGACGTTGCGAAGGGGAGGTGGGTTTGTGTTGCTCTGGACTCTTGGTCTCGGGTGTGGGCGTGACTGCGGCTGCGACCAAGCTCTGAAGTAGTCCAAGAACCTGCCTGATGCGGAGGTTATCGCCCTGTGCTAGCGGGTCCAGGAACCCCCGGTTGGGACAGAGCGCTGCCGAGATTTCACGGTGACACCCACCATGCAGGCCAAGCTCGTCGAACGAAAGGAGGGACGCGCCCGCATGGATCTGGGGGGATGCTTCGACGACAGGCTGCAGGTGCACTTCGAGGGCTTCCCCACCGAAGCGGCGCCGAAGGCCGCACCTCCGGTCCTGCTGACCTGGGGCGACTGGGGCGGCGTCGTTCAAATACAGGCCCGTGGCCAGCGGAGACGACGTTCACACGGCCTGTGCGGTTGCAGCGGTGTCCTAGGTAGACGCCGGGTGCCGTCGTGCTATGCGCAGGTGGAGCGCCAAGCATGAAGAACACCCTCATTGCAGTCCTCGGCGTCATCACGGTCGCCGCCCTCATCGCCTTCATCTACACACAGATGAAGGGGGTGGCGGACCGTGCGGCCACCATCTCGGAGGAAGTGGTCACTCCCTACGTCGGGCTCCTTCGCGATGCGCGGTATGAAGACGCCTGGAACTGCTGCCTGAGTGATGGGTACAAGGCCCAGGTCAGCTTGGCCGAGTTCACGGCTGCCCAAGCCGCTCACGTCCAGAACCATGGGCCGTTGCGCGGGTGGAGAGAGGGCAACGTCCAGCATGAGGCCGACCTGTTCTCCAGCGAGTCGCTGATCGGCCTCAATGGCGTGCTGGAGTACGAAGAGCGCGACGTCTTCGTGCTCTACAAGGTGGACTCGGCGGCGGAGCCGCTCCGCATCATGCAGGTCTTTGGCAGCCCCGACCGGTCCGACTCCCTCTCGGAAGGGATCTGGTGAGGCCACGAGCGCCGAGCGCATGACGATGCGCGCTACGCCAGGTGCTCCAGAAGCGTGGTCGCGGCCAGCTTCCCGAGCTCGTTCGACGCCAGTGGACTCGCGCCGGTGATGAGGTGTCGGTCGACGCAACAGGTCTTGTCGCCCTTGGTGTTCACGATGTTGGCCCCGAGCTCTGTGAGCTTCTCGCCCAGTTGCCATGGCATATGGCCAGGTAGGTAGCCGATCATCGGCGTCATCTTGTCGACCGAATCGGGGAAGACGGCCATGTTGTAGCCACGGTAGAGGAACTCGTGGCCCTCCAGTGCCGTGGCCAGAAACGAGCCCGGACCGTGGCAGAGGCTGATGGTGAAGAGACCGTGCTCGTGAGCCCATCGTAGGATGGTTCCTACGTTCGGGTCTTCGGGAATGCCCAACATGGCACCATGGCCGCCCGGTACGAAGACCGCAGCATACGATCCGATCTCGTCGAGGAAGCCGTCGACGACGTCCTGAAGACGTCTTGGGTGGTCGAAGCTGGACTTCAGATCTTCGTAGATGCCCATGACCTCCGTGTCTCCGCGTGGCATGGCCCACATCTCGAAGACGACCGGCTCGCCGCTCGGGGTCGCGATGTCGAACTCGAAGCCTGCGTTCCTCAGGTGCAACATGGGCAAGAGCGCTTCCACGGGATGGTTGCCCGTGGAGAACTCCTTCCCGTTCTGCATCGTCATGTTCTTCCGTTCGGTGAAGACCACCAAGATCTTCCCGCGTTTGCCTTGGTACGCGGCGTACGGAACGCGCTCGAAGTCGGAGACCTTCGAGGTCGACAGCATCAAGGCCAAGGTCGAAGGGCTGAAGGAGCCATCCGCCTCTTGCTTGGGGGCGATTCCTAGGAGTGATTTGAGCATGTATGGCTCCTTTACTTGGTGGGCTGTGCGGGCACGACTTCGAGCACGATCTTGCCCTTGGCTCGACCGGTCTCGCTCTTGGCGTGGGCGGCGCGAACCTCCGACAGCGGAAACACCGAGTCGATGAGGACCCGGACCGTGCCCGCATCGATCAGCTGGGCGATGCGACCGAGCCCTTCGCTGCTGGGCTGCACCATGATGGCGCCGCCGGTGGCCTCCACCGCGGCGAGTGCCGTCGCATCCGGGGTGGCGACCACGGAGATCAGGCGGCCGCCTGAGCTCAGAAGTGGGATCGACCGCGCTTGCGTGTCGCCGCCGATGGTGTCCAACACCACGTCGACCTTGGCGAGCACGTCCTCGAACCGTTGCGAGCGGTAGTCCACGAACTCGTCGGCACCCAGGTCGCGGACCAACGCCTCGTTTGCGGCCGACGCGGTGGCGATCACATGGGCTCCCGCCCACTTGGCGAACTGAATCGCGAAGCTCCCGACCCCGCCAGCGCCCGCATGAATCAACACCCGCTCGCCCTTCTTCAGTTGGGCGTGGTCGAACAGGCCCTGCCAGGCGGTGAGCCCAGCCAGCGGCACCGCGGAGGCTTCGTTGTGGGTGAGGGTCGCTGGCTTGGCGGCCACCTCGGAGGCCCGCACCACCACGTACTCGGCGTAGCTTCCATTCCGCGCGATGTCGGGACGGCTGTACACGGCGTCGCCCACGGAGAGGTGCGTCACGTTCGCGCCGACCTGGTCCACGACGCCCGAGACGTCCCATCCGAGGGTGAGCGGCATCTGGTGCGGGAGCATCGCGGCCAGGTAGCCAGCGCGGATCTTCCAATCCACGGGGTTCACCGCCGCGGCGTGGACCCGGATGCGCACATCGTCGGCGCCGGCATCAGGCAGCGGCGCGTCCTCGAAGTTGAGGGTGTCGGCATCGCCGTAGCTGTGAATGCGAACTGCCTTCATGGGAGCCTCCTTGCGGTGGGTGGTCCACCACTCCTAAGCCCTTTGGTGACGCCGAGGACGTCCACTCATGGGATAGTTCGTCCCACTGGAGAGACGATGGACCAGGATCTGAATCAGCTGCGGGTCTTCGTGGAGGTCGTTCGGCGAGGAGGGTTCGCCGCCGCCGCGAGGGCCCTCGGCATGCCGCGCTCCACCGTGAGTCGTTGGGTGCAAGATCTGGAGAAGCGCCTCGGCGCACGCTTGCTGCAGCGCACGACGCGCAGTGTTCAGCTCACGGAGATCGGCGAGGGCTACTACCAGCGAGGACGGCAAGCGGTGGAGCTTGCCGGAGAGGCCCACGCCTGGGTCCAGAGCCGTGCCGAGGCACCTCGAGGCACACTGCGCATCGCAACCTTCCAGCTCTTCGCGGGGACGCTCCTGGGGCCGGTGGTGGTGGCGTATCTGGAGCAGCACCCCGGAATGTCGGTGCAGGTGGTGATCAGCGAACGAAACATCGATCTCGTCGACGAACACATCGATCTGGCCATTCGCATCGGCCAGCTGCCCGACTCGTCGCTGGTGGTTCGCAAGCTGGCCAGCATGGACGGTTGGATGGTGGCGAGTCCGGCGTACCTGGCCGAGCATGGTCTCCCCGCGCACCCTAGGGAGCTGGCTGGGCACTCGAACATGATCTACGGGCACAGCCGCGAGACGGTCACCCTGCCCTTCGACAGCGGCCAGGAGCGACTCGAGGTGGCGTTGCCCAGTCGCTGCGTGGCCAACAGCGTCGAGTTGGTCCGGCAGGTCACCCTCGGCGGTCTGGTCATCGGGGTGCTGCCGCCGATGCTGGTGCACGAGGACCTCTCTTCCGGTCGGCTCGTTCGGGTCCTGCCGGGCTGGAACATCGGGTCGATGCCGATGTACGTCGCCTACCCGAGCCGAAGCCACCTCGCGCAGAAGGTGCGCGCCTTCGTGGACCTGCTGGTCGCTCATGTCACGTCGGACGCCGTCCAAGGGAGGCCGTCTCCGCTGCAGCGTGACCCCTCCGAACGGCCGGGTCCGTAGTCAGGCTGGACCCGTTCTCGTGGTCCGGCATCCGAGCCATCCGATCCTTCAGCGGGGGTGGACCGGTCTTGCCAGACTGCGACGGCTGCCCATCTCCGCATTTTTCCGAGACGGGACGGACCCAGCCATGATGGCAGGCGCCCGTGCCTGGTGGGATGACGGAGCCATGCAGGTCGTAGGCCCAGGAGGCGCCAAGAATTGGAAGCGCGGTCCCGTGCTTCCCGGGGCCTGGAACGATGCACTCGAGCAAGAAAACGGTCGAGTGCCTCACAGACTCGTGGTAGAGCCGTGCGTTGTTGCCGCTACATCACTACGTGCGGTGCAACAAGGAAGGCAAACATGGCCCAAGGCAAGATCAAGCGACTCACGGACCGAGGCTTCGGCTTCATCGAAACGGAAGACAACAAGGACATGTTCTTCCACATGTCGACCCTGCTCAACGCGCAGTGGGACGACCTCAAGGAAGGCCAGGCTGTCGAGTTCGAGGTCGGTGAAGGCCCGAAGGGACCCCGCGCCGAGCAGGTCAAGGTTCTCGGATAGGCAGTCGAGCGGTGTTGGCGGACATCGAGCCGTAGCGGCCGGCCGCCGACACCGAGCGCCTCGTTGGGCACAGGCGGTACGAAGACCTGTGTGCAGACACGCGGCGCCATGTGGCAGCAGAGGTTTAGACCCTCAGCACGACCCGCTGCGTTGGGCGCGACGCCACGCCGCTGGTGTGGTGCCGTAGGCCTTCTTGAACTGACGGATGAAGTGGGTGGTGTCCCGCCACCCCACGTGCTCCGCGATCTCCGCGACACGGTCGTCCGTGTGGGCGAGCCGTGCGGCTGCCTCGGCGACCCGTCCTGCCGCAATCCACTCACCGACGGTGTAGCCGGTGGCCCCCTTGACCTGAGTGGCCACATGGGCTGGCGTGCGATGCACGGCGCGGGCCACGTCGCGGAGGGAGATGGACTCGAGGCAGCGGCTCTGGATGAAGGCTAGGGCGTCGCCGACCAACGAGCCTGCCGCAGGCCCCTGCGCCGGGCTGTTCTGCCCCCGTCGCACCTCGCCCAGAAGGAGGAGCAGCAGACACCGGGAGAGCTCCGGGGACGTGAGGTCCTTCCGCTCCAGCTCCTCGGTGAGATCGGCGAGGAGCCGGACCAGTCGCTCCCGCCGGGCTTCGGGAATCTGGACGACCGGAAGCGCCCCGAGGCGTGCGTCGTAGAACGGCTTCATCAGCGGCTGGTGTTCGTCGAGAGCCAGGCAGCCGGCGCAGAATGAGACGAGCCAGACGTCCAGGTCGGTTCCTCCGAGCAGCCGATGTGGAACCCCGGCCGGCACGAGCGTGATGGCGCCCGCCTCGACCGTCACGGGACCGCCGTGCTGCAGCTGAAGGGTCCCCTTCGCCACGTAGGAGAGGACGTGCTCGACGTGAGACGCCTCCGAATGGATGCCGAGCACGGGGGCGCTCCAGCGGAAGGCGGTGATCGGTCCACCGTGGTGGTGCTCGCGGGTCGGCATGGGGCCATCCTATCCGCGCCCGGACCCAGATCGAAAGATCGGCCGATACTATCCGAAGACCCGCGCTACCCTGCTCATCCAGACGTTCCTATCCTATCTGGGTGCTGGGGTCCGGTTCGTTCTCTGCCGCCACCTCCCCACGCAAGGAGCACGAAATGGGCGATTGGAATACTGAAACAGCGGAGTGGTATGCGAAAAAATACGGCGAGTACCCGACCAACCGGCTAGCGGTTGATCGGCTGGATCTGAAGTCGGATGCGGCCATCCTCGACATCGGGTGCGGCACGGGGGCCGCCCTGCGCCACGCGGCAGCTCGGGGGGCCCAGGGTTCTCTGGTGGGTGTGGACCTGGTGCCTCGGATGGTGGAGATCGCGGAGGAGCGCCGCGGCGGCGACCCGGCGTCCGACCGGCTTCGCTTCTTGGTGGGCACGGCGGAGGCGCTTCCTGTGGGCGATGGGTCGTTCGACGTCGTGCTGGCCTTCGATTCCTACGACCACTGGAAGGACCCCTCCGCCGGGCTGTCGGAGGTACGGCGGGTGCTTCGGCCGGATGGGCACTTCGCCGTGGTGAAGGACGGAGGAGTGCGGGCCCTCCGCAGCTTCGGAAAAGAGGTCGCGGCCGCGGGATTCCGCGTCGAGAGCGAGGAGCAGATCGAAGCGGAGGGCGTGGCCTTCACCCTTTGGCAATGCCGCCTGGCGAATCAGGACCCAGGCGTCTAGGTGGGAGTCGCCGGCGCTCTTCGCGCGCATCGGATCGGGAGGGAGCTAGGCCAGCTTGGGGACTTCGTTGCCGAAGACCTCGTGCAGCACGACCCGACGCTGACCGACGGTCGTGAAGCCCTTCACGCGGCTCTGTGTGTCCAGCACCACGATGGGTTCCGCATCGCGTACCAGCGGCTCCACCGGGTCCTCGCCGAGGGGTCCTTCGTGCTGGCGGTCTCCGAGGGCTTCCTCGAGTGGAAGAACGACAACGGGAAGTTCTGACGCGTCGGCACCGCGGCGGAGCGCTCGTTGCTCGTCACCTTGTGGCGCTGGCGAAGCCCGCCTCCCCGTGGGCGTCGAGGACCTTCACCATCGCGGCCACCTGCGCTTGGGCGCTCGGCTCGGTGACGAAGGGCTCCACTCGACGCAGGGCGTCGTGCCATCCGCCAAGCTGCATGCCGAGGGTCCACGGCTGGCCCGGGAGGACGGCGTGAGGGCCCCGGGGGCAGGGTCGGCCGATGCCCGTGGCCTCCTCTACCCGGTCGCTGTGCCTCTCGATGCGCTCCGAGGTGGGCGGTGCGACCTGTTCCGCGAGGGAGGTGAGCTCGTGGATGAGGAGGGAGGTGGCCAGGATCGGGTCGTCCATCGTGAGCAAAGTGCCACGATCGACGAGGAGGTCTTCGTGGCCATGGAGCGGGTCGCCGGGTCCGGGCATGGGAAGGTCGACGCCGAGCGCATCGAGCACCGCGACGTGGGTGGTGAGCCCCTCCTGCAGGGTGAGCCAGTCCTTCTGCACCAGGGGTTCCAAGCTCTCGGCGGGGATGCCCTGGACCACTCGGTGCAGCGCGATGGGCAGCTGCATGGCGCTGCGGGTGTAAGGGTCGCTCACCGAGAGGATGCGTAGGGAGTCGGCGGCCTGCGCCCGTGCTTGCGGGTCGAGGTCGTGGATCTGGCGCGCGATCAGGGCGATGGACTGGGCCGTCCCGCGGACGTCGACGCGGCTGAGCTCGTCGATCGTGAGGGGGGCTTCGCTCGACGAGGACGCGCTGTGGGGCGATTGCCCCCAAGAGGGTGCGACCGCACCGAGCACGAGAGTGGCGTAGAACGACAAGGTCATGAGGGGCCCGGGCAGGAGTGGAGGGCGTCGCTGGTGCTGCGGCTGGAAGGCGTCAGCAGCCTCGCTGGGAGAAGGCGTCGAGGACGTCGATCAGCTCGTGGTGCAGGACTGAGGGCTCGTGCGTCCCTCAGCGCGGCCTCGGTGGCGGCGACCGCGCCGCGAACGTCGACGCGGATGAGCTCTTCGTCGAGGTCCTTCTCGATGGGAAGCCGCGTGGCGTCGACCAGGTTGGGGGGCTCCTGCCGGCCAGCGTCGGCGAGGGTGCAGCTGGAGAGCATCCACCGCATGGCGAGGGTGGCCGTCATGGCAGGAGCTCCGGGGGGCGGCACGTGAGCGCCTCTTCAGGGGCGGTCCACGTGGGCCAGGCTCCGAGGGCCGGCAGGGCGATGGTGGAGAGGAGGATGGCGACGGTCCAGGCGGGCCAGCGCTGGGGGGTGCGGGACCGCGTGGCGAGCACCGCGCGAACCCGAGTGCCGACGGCCGATGAGCCGATCCCGAGGGCGCCCACGGGCGGTGCACTTCGTGCCAGGGAGACCAGGAGCGTGGCGTAGTCACTGGGGGAGATCCCCTCGGCGAGCACGACGTCGTCGGCGGCGTGCTCTGCCTCCTGTCCGAGCTCCCGACGGGCCAGCCACACCAAGGGGTGGAACCAGAACAGAGCGCTCACCCCCCACGCGGCGAGGTGCACGGCCCAGTCCCAGCGCGTGATGTGGGCACGCTCGTGGGCCAGCGCGGCGGCACGATGGGAGGGCGACCAGTCTCGGGCGGCCGTCGGCAGCAAGATGATCGGAGCCCACAGGCCCCAGGTGAGGGGGCCTTGGACGCGGTCGCTGTGGCGCAGTCCCGGGACGGAAGGGTCGGGCTCGGCCACCGCCCCCAGGCGGCGCAGGCCCACGAGGCCCCGCAGCATGGGCAGGATGGTGAGGAGGAAGCCGACCGCCCACAAGCCCACGAGCCAGGGCGCGTCGATGGCGATCTGTGGGCCTCGCTGGGCGGCGAAGAGCGGTGGCAGCGGCAACGCCAGGAAGGCGGAGGCCCAGACCGCGTGGCGCTCAGCGGCGGATCGGTGACGGAGGAGGTGGGTCGTGGCCCACGCGAGGCCCAGCACCACAGTGGCTTTGAGCCCTCCATCGGCGAGGACGCCCGCCATGATGGCGAGCTCGGCAGGTCCGCTCATCGCCCCTCCTCGCGCGCCTGCGCAATGGCCGACTCGAGGGCTTCGAGCTCCTCCGGCGCCAGCTCGCTGTCGGACATCAGCGCCAAGGCCGCCTCGACGGCAGAGCCCCCGAAGAAGTTGGTGACCACCCGACGCAGGGCCGAGGTGCTGGCCTGCTGGGCTGGCACCGTGGGGAGGTACAGGTAGCGGCGCCCGTCTCGCTCGATGAGGAGGTGGCCCTTGTCCACGAGGGTGCCCATGAGGGCACGGACCGCAGAGTAGCTGGGGGCGTCCGACATCGCGGCTCGAACGTCGGCGACGGCGACGCGCCCTGTTCGGTAGACGATGTCCATGACCTGTCGTTCGCGGCGGGAGAGCGGGTCGTTCATGCAGCTTTTCTAGCATGTGTTGAAAAACCAGCATGTCATGGATTGTCCGAGATCCCCGTGCTCGGCTCGTGGGGGCGGCTCTGAGTAGCCGTTGCGGAGATGCAACGGAGCGTTGTGCACAAGGCCTTTCTGTTGGTGCGCTGCCTCGCTTACGCTGGGTCCAGGACGATGCCTTTGGAGGCCGACGATGACCCGGTTCTCTCCGCCACTCACCCGGCGGCAAGCCCTCCTCGGAGGGACCGCCGCCCTGTTCGCCACCGGAGGCACCATGACCTCGACGCCCGACGCTCCCCTGCCCACGGTCTTCGCTCCCCACGGTGGGGGGCCGTGGCCGGTGCTCCCTCTGCGGGGGTCGGATCCCGCGGAGACGGAGGCCCTCACGGCCTACATGCGGTCCATCGCGGACGTGCCTCGCCCTCGAGCACTCCTGGTGGTGTCGGCTCACTGGGAGGCGGCGGAGTTCACGGTGAACACGGGTGCGGCACCAGGGATGTTGTACGACTACGGTGGGTTTCCCCCCGAGGCGTACCGCCTTCAGTGGCCGGCGCCCGGGGCACCGGACGTGGCGGCGGAGGTGCGGGATCTGCTCGCCGATGCGCACCTCGACTCCCGCGAGGAGCCAGAGCGGGGCTTCGACCACGGCACCTTCATCCCCCTGATGCTGGCGTGGCCGAAGGCCGACATTCCGGTGGTTCAGGTCTCGCTGAAGCGGGGCCTGGATCCTGAGGCGCACCTGGCCCTGGGGCGGGCCCTCGCGCCCTTGCGCCACCGCGGCGTGTACATCGTCGGCAGCGGGAACTCCTTCCACAACCTCCGTGCGTTCTTCAGCGACGACCCCCACGCGGTGGCGGAGTCCGAGCGCTTCGACGGGTGGTTGGCCGAGGCGGTGGCCTCGCCGGATCGCGACGAGCGTCTCGCGCGCTGGAGCGAGGCCCCTGCGGCTCGCTTCTGTCACCCCAGGGAGGAGCACCTGATCCCACTGATGGTGGCAGCCGGCGCAGCGTCGGAGCTGGGTCAGGTGAGTTGGTCCGGACTCGCCTTCGGCAAGCGCGTATCGGCCCACCGCTTCGGCTGAACCTTCGTGCCCACCTCGGGCCACGATGGGGGTCTGCAGCCGTCCTTCGGCTGTCGACGCCTCGGTCGAGGGGGGAGGGGAAACGAGAACGGGCGAGGCGACCCATGGTCAGCCTCGCCCGCCTTGGTGGGCGCCGAAGCGCCCGCCGTTCTCTTAGCTACCAGCGACCGCCGCCGCCGCCGCCGCCGCCGCCGCCACCGCCACGGTAGCCGCCGCCACCGCCGCCGCCGCCGCCGCCGCGGGGGGGACGCTCGTTGGCTTCGTTGACGCGGATGGTGCGACCGTCGAGGTCAGCTCCGTCCATCTGGGACATGGCTTCGGTGGCCGCGCCATCGTCGGCGAGGGTGACGAAACCAAAGCCGCGGCTCCGGCCCGAGTCACGGTCGGTGATCACCTTTGCGTCGGTGACATCACCGTAGCGCTCGAATGCGGCACGGAGGCTCTGATCAGACGTGTCCCAGCTAAGGCCACCAACGAACAACTTCTTCGACATGATTCTCTCCAGTCTCTTCAGTGCGACGGGCCTCGCGCGAATCTGCGCGGATGGTCGCTTCAACGCCCCCTGATCGGGAGCGAGGTGTATTGCGTCTCCGGTGGACTACTTGGAACGACGGATGACTATGAGTCCGGCGTCGGAGACATTCGAAGCCCTATTAGCGTGTCCTCGCCGGATGCGCTCGCGAAGGAAGCCCACGTTTCCCGAATCTCGATGACAGATCGAGGAGGGATTCGGGTCGGAGAGGCCCCAGCTACCGTCCATGGACCACCCCAACCATGGAGCACGCATGCGGTTCTTCCTCTCTCCGGCCCTCCTCGCTCTCACGCTCGTCGCATGCAGTGGGGGAAAGACCAGCGGATCCAGCGCTGGGGACGACGACGATGTCGTGGGCGATGACGACGACGTGACGGGCGACGACGACGATGACGACGACGTGATCGGGGACGACGACGACACCACGGGGGACGACGACGACACCACGGGGGACGACGACGACGACACCACGGGGGACGACGACGATGACGACAGCACCGTCGAGGACGCCGATGCCGACGGGGTCACCGCGGACCTCGACTGCGATGACTCCGATGCGACGATCTTCCCCGGCGCAGAGGAACTTTGCGATGACGTGGATCACGACTGCGATGGCGATCCTTCGAACGGCCTCACGTTCGAGACCTACTACGCGGATGGGGATCTCGATGGCTTCGGCGCGGCGGCCGACGCGGTCGCCACCTGTGACGGCGCCCCGGTGGGGTTCGTCGCCCTTGGCACCGACTGCGATGACACCGACGACCAGGTGCACCCCGACGCAGTCGAGGTGTGCGACGACGTGGATCACGACTGCGATGGCGGACCGTCGAATGGATTGATCTTCGCGACCTTCTACGGCGACGGGGACCTCGATGGCTTCGGCGAGGCGTCCGACAGCGTGCTCGTCTGCGACGGCGCTCCCCCCGGGTACGTCTCCTCGGCCACGGACTGCGACGACGCCGATGATCAGGTAAACCCGGGCGCGGCCGAGGTGTGCGATGACGTGGACCACGACTGCGACGGGCTCCCTGGCAACGGGCTGACCTTCGAGGGCTGGTTCTTGGACGCGGACGGAGATGGTGCCGGCTCCTTCTACGACTCGGTCTTCACCTGCGATGGCCCCCCCGCCGGACACGTGGCTCAAGGGACGGACTGCGATGACGCGGACGACACCACGTTCCCCGGCGCACCCGAGCAGTGCGACGCGGTGGACCACGACTGCGACGGAGACCCTGCCAACGGGGTGAACTTCTCGTCTTGGTACGCCGATGCCGACGGCGATGGCTTCGGCGACTACGGCGACTCGGTGGCGGTCTGCGGCGCCCCCCCGCAGGGCTACGTGCAGATCCCGACGGACTGCGACGACGCGGACGACACGAGCTTCCCTGGGGCCGTCGAGCAGTGCGATGCGGTGGACCACGACTGCGACGGAGGCGCGGCCACCGGCGATGTCTTCGCCACGGTGTACCCCGACGTGGATCTGGATGGATTCGGGGATGGCGCCAGTCCCGTCGCCTGCAACGTGGCGCCCGCCACCTACGTCGTGGATGGGTCGGACTGCGACGACGGCAACCTCGACGTGCACCCTGCCGCCACGGAGACGTGCAACGGGATCGACGACGACTGCGACTCGGGCACGAGCGAGGCGGGCCTGATCTCCTTCGACGACGGCACCACGGTCGCCGATCTCTCCAGCAGCCTGTCGGGCTCCACGGTCACCACCTGGACGAGCCCCGGACCCGGCCGCCTCGACGTGTGCGAGGGGACTTGGCACGTGCGGCTGTCGCTGGGGCACGACGTGGACGTGGTCGGGCACCCCGGTGGTACGGAGGCTGCCCTGGAGGGGGACTTCGCGGGCACCGTGGTGTCGGCCGTCGGGGCCGATGTTCGAGTGAACCTGGTCGACCTGGTGGTCCAAGAGGGACTCGGGTCGACGACGATCGGTGGGGGCCGGACGGCGGCGGGGGGCGCCGTGGCCTGCAATGGGCCGGGTGCCTTCCTGCAGCTCGAAGGTGTGACCCTGAAGAACAGCGCGGCTGCGTATGGCGGTGGCCTCGTCGCCTGGGACTGCGACGTGGTGATGGTGGACAGCCTGGTCATGAGCAATGGGGCGGACCTCTCCGGGGCCGGCGCCTTCGTGGAGAACGGAACCCTGGACATCACGGGCACCACCTTCCAGAGCAACGACACAGGCCTGTACTCGGGCGGTGCGGTGTACCTGACCTCGGGGACGGCGTCGTCGAAAGCGACGACCTTCGCGATGCGGGACGACTCCTGGCTCACGGGGAATCACGCCAACAACGGCGCTGCCGTGTACATGAACGGGGACTCCACGGCGTCCTGCGAGGGGGTTGGCTCGGCGTCTGGGGTCATCAACAACGAAGCATGGACCCCGACCTCCGCAGCGATTCACCTTGGCGGGGGCACGGCAGAGTGGGTCTCGACGTCGTGCGACTACGCCAACAACGACCCCGCGGACGTGGTCGGTCTGTTCAGCCAGCAGTGGTACGGGCTGGCCAGCAGCTTCGTGTGCACCTCGACGGGGTGCTAGCCCTCACTCGGCAGGCCCCCACGACCGCTCGATGGCTTCCAGACGGGCCTGGGCATTCGTGGGGGACGTCGGGAGGCGGGCGAGCCGACGGGTGTGGTCCCAGCTTCCCGTGAGCAGCTGGCCGCCGGGGCCGATGGCCAGGGACGCCACGCGGTCTCGGTGGCCCACGAGTCGAGCGAGCCGAAGCCCGCTGGTGATGTCCCACACGAGCACCGTGCCGTCGAGGGTGCCGGCGACGACCCGCCGCCCGTCGGGGTCGACCTGAACGTCGAGGATGGCGGTGCCGTCACCGCTGAGGGTGGCTGTCGGCTGGCCATCCGGCGCCAGCACCTGGACGTCGCCCCCGACGGCCACCACCATCCGGCCGTCGTTGGTGCCCGCGGCGGCGGTGGCGCCCGGATGCACGGCGACCGGGGTGACCTGGACGCCGTCGGTCCACCACACCGAGCCGTCGCGGCCGAGGAGGATGGCGCGGCTCGCGTCCGGCGTGACCTCCAGGTCGGCGATGGGGGGGACGGCCACCGCGACGGGGTCAGAGCCGTCGAGGGTCCAGCGGTGGAAGAAGGCGTCGTAGGTGGCCGCGAGGATGAGGTCGCTGGCGAGCCACACCAGGCGGGACGTGTTGCGGGGCATGGGCAACGCAGCGGTGGGTTCGCCCGTGGCGGTGTCGACGAGCACGATGGCGTCGTGGCCGACGGCCGTGGCGGCGACCTGGGTGCCGTCGGGGGAGAACGCGACGTCCTTGAGGACCCGGGGCTGCCACGCCACCGTTTGGGCGCGACCATCGTCGATGGTGAACAGCACCAACGAGCCATCGCCATGGGCCGCGGCGCCGAGGCGACCATCGGCCGACATGGCCACCGCAGAGACGCCCTCGGGGCCGACCCGCACCGACGCGTCCACCTCCGGCAGGCTCCATCGCGCCTGGCGGTCCCGGCTGCGGGTGACGATCCCTTCGGGGACCAGCCTTGCCTCTCGGGCGGTGCCCTGGGGCAGGCGCACCATGGGCTCTCTCTTCGACAGGATGGACACGCCCCCGCGGACGTCGGTGGCAGCGACACGGTCTCCGACGGCATGCATGTGGATGACGGCTGAGTCGGTCGCCTTCTGGCGCTGGATCTCGCGCCCCTTCTCGAGCCACACGACCTCGCCGTCCAGGGTGCCGAGGAGGAGCTGCCCATCGGTGGCGAAGTGCATGCTGGCCACGTGGCCGCTCTCGACCTGACCGTGCCATGCGAAGTCGCCGGGGGCGCCAAGGTGGATGTCACCGGACTCGCACAACACCCCTAGGCGCCCGTCCGGGTGGTACGCGGCGTGGGCCGTGGTGGGGCAGACATCCTGCTCGACCGACGTACCGGCCACGAGGTCGTGGGCCACGAGTCGGTTGCGATGCAAGGTGATGACCTGAGGAGCTTCGGGGTGGGCCGACAGGCCGATGCTGTGCTCGGTGGGCACGGAGGCCTGCAGGGTGCCGTCCGGCCTTCGCCACTCGAGGCCTCCGCGGCGACCGACGACCCACCCCAGCTCCCCTGCGAGCCAGGTGGCCCCCCGAATGGGGCCGCCGAGCCGCTCGGGGCGGTCTTCCGCATCTCGGACCAGCTGGTCGGAGGTCCAGCACAACGTGTCGGTGGCGTTGGCGGCGAGGGCGCCCTGGTCGCACGTCGGGAGGCTTCGGGTGGTGAGCAGCTGGGGACGAGGGAAGGAGGCCCAGGCGGCGAGCACTCCTTCGGCATCGGCGCTGGGCACCAAGGCGGCCGAGCGGGCGGCGAGGCGCTCCGATGCGGCTCGGTCGCCGTCGAAGAGGGCGCGCTGGGCCTGCTGCACCAGCGCCCCAGCGTAGGCGCGGTCGGCGGCGTTGCGGGCGACGACAGCTTCCCGCTCGGCGTCCAACGCACGGTCTCGCTCGGCGGCTGTGCGCTGCCAGGCGTAGCCAGCTCCTCCGACGAGCAGCAGGGTGGCAAGGGCCGCCACCGTCAGGGGAGCGCGCCACGCCCGGATGGCACGGGCCGCCAGCTCCCACGATGTGTAGGCGTACGCCGAGATTCGGCGTCCGTCGAGCCACCGCGCCATGTCGTCGGCGAGGGACTCAGCGGTCCCGTAGCGTTCGGCGGGGTTGGCGTGGAGGGCCCGCTCTACCAGGGCAGCGAGGTCGTTGGGGATGCCCTTCAGGGGGGGAATGGGGCGACGGGTGCCGTTCGGAGGGTGCTCCGCCGAGCTGCCGCGCCCCAGGGGAGGCGAGCCGCCCAGCAGCTCGTACAGCACGGCGCCCAGGGCCCACACGTCGCTCTGGGGGGTGGCGGGCTCGCCCCGTGCCTGCTCGGGGCTCATGTAGGCGGGGGTGCCCACCACGGCGCCGTCCTGGGTGAGGCCCGGCTCGTCCGGCGCGGCGGTGGCGCCTGGCAGCGTGAGGCTGCCGACGCGGGTGGCGAGGCCCCAGTCGGCCACCTGGGTCTCCCCGAAGGCCCCCACGAGGATGTTCGAGGGCTTGAGGTCGCGGTGCACGACGCCGAGGCTGTGGGCGAAGGCCACCGCATGGCAGGCGTCGAGGAAGTGACGCAGCAACGGGCCATCGATTCGGGGCGGCGGGGTCTCGGCGAAGGCCGCGGCCAACGTGCGGCCCCGCACGATGCGCATCGTGAAGTACAGGCGGCCCTGTTCGTCGCGTCCTGCGTCGTAGACCGGCACGATGCCGGGGTGCTCCAGGACCGCGGTCAGCCGCGCCTCGCGGAGCAGACGCGCCTCCCCGCTGGCGCCGTTGGCGCGCACGACCTTGTAGGCCACGTCTCGTCCGAGGCGGCCGTCCCGTGCACTGAACACCTCTCCCATGCCCCCACGGCCCAGTAGGCCGCGCTCGACGTAGCGGGGGCCTGCGTCGTCGGGAAGCTCGGTGAGGTCGGTGCGCCCCGCGAGCTCGCCGCTTGCCGCGTAGGGAGCGGACGGGTCCTGGCTCATGCCTGGTCCTCCACGCGGTCTTGGGGGTCGAGCACCAGCTCCACGTGGCCCGTCCGATCGCTGCGGATCAGATCGGATCGAATGCCGTAGCTGTGGAGGGTGCGTCGGAGCCGAGACAGGGTGAGGTCGAGCCGTCTCCGTCGCACGTTCTTGTCGTCGACCCTCGGCCACACCTGCTGGGCCAGCACGTCCCAGGGCACCGGGCCGTCCATGGCGACGAGCTCGCTGATGAGCCGTGCGGGGATGCCGGAGATGGTCACCGTCGGCCGGCCCTCGGCCTGCAGGTGCACCGAGTCGAAGCGGGTGACGATGTGCAGTGGCGCGCGAAGCCCTCCTTCTTGGCGGGTCGCTCCCAGGGCCGCGTGGTCGAGGGCCACGGTGACCGCCGTGAAGGTGCCGTGGGGGGTGGGCACGGTGTCGCCTGCCGCCAGCGGGCGGGGGGGGCCGTCGGCCTCCATCGTCCAGCCGTGGGGGCCCGGCCACATTCGGAGCGGACTGGCGCGCACGTAGCCGGGCTGGAGGCTCGGGTGGGGATCGAACACGAGGCTCGACACCGACCGCAGCACGGTGCGGGGAAGGCCGGGCCCTTCGAGGGCGAGGACCTCGTCGGGCAGGCTGACCTCCACCACCTCGAGAGGCAGGTCGTCGGCGAGGTGGACCACCAGCCCGGGGGACAGGGCGACCTTGGTGCGCCGCTGCCCGTCGATGGCGAACACGCCGCGGAGGGCCAGCAGCTGCAGCTCTCCCCCTCGGAGGCTGATCATGGCGTGGGCCTCGCTGACGCGCCCGTCGTCGAGGCGGAGCGCGGCCGTCCAGGCCCGTCCGATGAACTCCCCGTCGACGAGCTCGGCCTCGGCGCCATCGGGGGTTCGGAGTCTCACGCTGGCCCGCATGACGCCAGGGTAGCAGGGCAGGCCGGTGATGAAGCAGTATGGTCTTGGGTACGGGGGCTGGATGCGTTTCGTCGCTTGGGTGTGTGTCGCTGGCTGTACGTGGGGCTCGGTCGCTGGGGAGACGCCCTGCGACCCGCTGGAGCCCGTCGTGACCCAAGATGTGCTGGACCGTGCCCATGTGGGGGAGGCGGCCGATGGCACCCTGTACGTCATGGACCTCGGAACGAGCGCCGGCACGCTGTATGTGTCCGATGCCGGGGTGCTCGTGGGGCATTGGGTCGAGGAGGTCGGCGTCGGGGGGGCCTCGGATGGAACCACGACCATCCAGACCACGAGCATGGTTGGCTACGCCGAGCCTGAGTCGTTCGTCGTGGTCCGCGAGGAAGGGGGCCCCACGGCTCGGATGGCCACGGCCTTTGGGTTGGGGACGGGACCGTCGCTGGACGACGTCGCCGCGGCTGGCAAGCTGCTCACCGTGGTTCCGTTCGGCGTGATCGCTGGAATGCCGGCAGAAACCCGTGAAATCTTTGTGGTCGAGTACCACGCGGTCATCGACGGGGACGAACATGTGGTGGTGGTGCGCCCTCGCGATGGCTGGGACCCCCGTGAGTTGCGGCTCTTCCTGGGTCCTGCCGACGAGCTGGCGGAGCGGGAGGTCTACGAGGTGGACCGTCCGGGGGTTGGCCGGTCTGTCCGCATTGGCTTCGGCTACCACCACCGCGATGGCCTGCTCCACTTCCCCTACGCCGGCGATGTGCCGGGTCAGGCCACCCTCACCGTGGGGGGCACGACCGACGACGTGGAGTGGCTGGATGCCGCGTCCTTCGAGCCTGCAGCGGATGCGTTCTTGTGCTTCTAGGCGCGGCGTTGCGTTTCTTCACGTTGGGCTTCACCATTCGGCAATGATCCGGAAGCACCTTGTCTTCGAGGGCGGAACGAACCGCTCGAGGAGGTCTGGATGTTCGGTTTTCTGTTCGGAACAATGTGTGCGGTGGGTCTGTTCAGCTTGGGGCGGAGTCGTCGGCGGTGGCATGCCCACCATGGTGGTCCCGGGGGCCGCATGGGCCGCGCCGGGGGCTGTGGCGGTCCGGGCATGCGAGGACGTCGCGGCCGTGGCCGGCGGGGTCGAGGGGCGCCTGCGGCGGTGATGGCCGAGATGTTGAAGCGACGCCTCGACGTCGACGAAGACCAAGCCTTGGTCGTGGACCACGCCATGGTCGACGTGAAGGAGGCATGGCAGGAGCTGTCGATCTCGATGAAGGATGCCCGGGAGGAGGCCTCCGACGCCCTGCGGGGTGAGGCGGTGGACCAGGCGGCCCTCGACGCGCTGTTTGCCCGCACCGACGAGGAGCTGGCCAGGACCCGCCGCCACGTGGTGAGTGCCGTCAAGCAGGTCCACGCGGTGCTCGACGACGAGCAGAGGGAGACGCTGGCCGACCTGATGGTGGACCTGCACGCCCCGGGGAGGTGGTGATGCGGTTCCTACGCGCCATGCTGTTCGTGGGCATGATCGGCGGCTTTGCGTCCGGCTTCGCCCATCTCTTCTCTGGGGACGGGGGCCACTGCCATCGGGCCCCCAGCCACGGGCCCCCTGCGGCGGCCCCGGTGACCCCCTGACGTCAGCGGCCGCCGAAGTGGCTGGCCATGGGGGTGAGGTAGTGGTCGATCCAGCCTTGGTCGTAGTCGGGTTGCCCGTCGGGGATGCCTTCGTGTCGGATGACCACGCGGCAGCCTCGGTCGTGGGGCTCGAGGGTGACCTCGACGGTGCTGTCCTCGGCGCCCTCGGGCCAGGCCGTGGTACGCCAGCGGAAGGCGATGCGTGTGGGCCCCTCGAGGGCCGTCCAGGTGCCGGCGATGAAGCCGTCCCATGCATCGAAGGCACCGCCGACCCTCGCATCGGAGCTCGCTGCTGCACCGGTCATGAGGGCGTGGCCCTCGCCGTCCACCCAGTGGCGGAACACATCTTCTGGAGTGGCAGACACCACTCCCTCTCTCGTGAACGAGACCATCTCGACCTCCTCGGGGTTCTGTTGTGTGTGTCGAAGGCTGGGCCAAGTGCCTCAGCCGGTGGCCGCAAGGGCCTCGCCCCGGCGCCAGGCGCTGGGGGTGTGCGCCCAGACGCGCCGGAACGCGCGGACGAAGGCGTCCTCGGAGCTGTAGCCGACCTTCGCGCCGACCTCCGACACGCTCAGGGCGTTGTCGTCGAGCAGGTCGACAGCGCAGGCCATGCGCCACTGGAGCAGGTAGGTCGCGGGGGCCTGCCCGACGAGCTGCTTGAAGCGGCGGTGGAACGTGGAGCGGGACATGCCGACCCGCTGCGCCAGCTCCTCGGTGGTCCAGGCGCCGGCCGGCCGCCGGTGGACCAGGGCCAGCGCTTGGGCGACGCCGTCGTCCCCGAGTCCTCCGATCCATCCCTCGGTCGGCACGTGGCCTCGGGCCAGCCAGGCGCGGATGGCCTGGAGGAAGAGCAGGTCGAGCAGGCGCCGGATGGCGGCCTGCCCTCCGTCTTGCTCCCGGCCGAGCTGGCCATCGAGCATCGAGAGGCTCGTGTCGAGCCAGGTGGCCAGAGGGGCCTCGTCGGACCGGACCACGAGCACGGGAGGAAGGAGCCGGGTGAGGGCCTGATGGGCCCCGGCTCGGGTGAGAGAGAAGCTGCCGCAGACCACCCGGGTGAGGGGGCCGCTGCCGCCTTGGGCGACCTGGGGGAGGCGACCGGCCTCGGAGACCAGAGGGAGCTTGGCGATGCTCGTCGTGGGACGCCCGGGTGCGTCCTCCACCACATGGCCGTGGCCTCGGCACAGGATGGCGAGGTCGCCTTGGCGTAGGACCACCGGGGGCTCGCCGTCCGCGTGGAGCTGCGCCTGGCCTTCGACGACGGCGTGCAAGATGGCCGAGTCGGTGGGCTTGCACGACACCCCGAAGGGAACCCGGAGGCGAGCCACGCTGATCAACGACGTCTGCAGCCGCAGGGAGTCGAGGATCTCGGCGAGGGGGCTGGTGGTGGTCGCCATGCCCCGTTCTACCACTGGTACCAGTCGCTGGAGCGGTACACCTGCAGGGTCGGCGGCGCGGTCGGGTCGAAGATGGAGGCGAACGCAGCCACGAACTTGGGGTCGTTGTACACGACCGGGATGAAGAACTCGGCTCCGTAGACGGGGTGGTAGAAGCCGGGGTCTCCACGCCAGACGTCGATCGCCATGAACTCCTGGGGGTCGTACAGCCCGGTGTACACGACATGGGCGACGTCCCCGAGCGTCTCGACATCCGCCTGGCCAAAGGAGGCCACGGCATCATGGGCCAGCTGGTTGGTGGCGTCGTCGGCGCTCGCGAGGCGGCCCCGGACCACGACGAAGTAGTAGGGGTCGTAGGCATCGCCGGCCTCGAGGTTGCCCCACTCGTGCCAGTCTTCGCGGTGGCGGAACAGCTCGAGGGCCGGTCCGTCGGCGTCGAAGAGCGTGGAGAAGGCGTACTGGAAGTTGGGGTCGTTGTAGACGACCTCCATCCCGGTGCAGTTGTCCCATCGGTCGAGGCCCATGAAGTCGTTCGGCCCGGTCGCCCCGAGGAGGCTCGAGCCGAGGAGTGCGTCGTGGGCGAAGTCGCCCGCCAGCATCACGTCGGCCTCACCGGAGGAGGCCACGTAGTCATGGGCGGTCTTGGCGGCGCCGAGGTCGGTCGTGAACAAAGTGCCGCGCACCAGGGCTGCCCACTCGGCGTCCGGGTAGTCGAGGTCCCCCTGGCACGGAACGATCGCCGTCCCGGTGTCGCCGGTCGTCCCGGTCGCGTCGGTGTCTGTGTCTGCGTCTGCGTCTGCGTCTGCGTCGGCGTCTGCGTCTGCGTCTGCGTCGGCATCGGCATCGGCATCGGCATCCGCGTCTGCGTCGGTGTCCGCGTCCGAGGTGTCCGTCGTCGTCTTGTCGTCGTCGCCGCCGTTGCAGGCCACCAAAGCTGCCAAGACCATCATCCACGCTGCATGTCGCATTCGACCTCCCGAGGTTCTCTCCCTACTTCGCCTTGCAGGTCCCCACGGACCACGTGTGAGCGTGTCAGCCGTCCGACCGTTCGTGTCAGATGCGACACAACCGGTCGGTCGAGGCCGCGGCTTTACGTTTCTTCACCTTCCAAGGGCTCGACCCGTCACATGGGGTGGGCATGCTTGCGGGATGGAGATGCCATGACGGTCCGCGCGCTGCTCATCGATGACGACCCCCGCCTGGCTCAGCTGCTGGGCACCTACCTGGCCCCTCATGGGGTCGCGCTGAGCCACGCTGCCAACGGGCCCGTCGGGCTGTCCCGGCTCGCCGAGGGCGGCATCGACGTGGTGCTGCTCGATGTGATGATGCCAGGCATGGACGGCCTCGAGGTGCTGCGCCAGCTGCGGTCCCGCTCGTCGCTGCCGGTGGTGATGCTCACGGCACGGGGCGACGAGACCGACCGGGTCGTGGGTCTGGAGCTCGGCGCGGACGACTACCTGGCCAAGCCAGCCTACCCACGGGAGCTGCTGGCGCGCATCCGGGCCGTGCTCCGTCGGGCGGCGCCGCGGCTCGTGGCGACGACCCTGGTGGTGGCGGACCTCGAGCTGGACCTCGACGCGCGGGTGGCCCGCCGTGGTGCGGAGGAGCTGCCCCTGACGGCGTTGGAGTTCGACCTGCTCCAGGTGCTGGCTGAGCGTGCGGGGCGGGTGGTGGCCCGCGACACCCTGTGGGAAGCGGCCGGACGGGGGGACGTGCACGTAGGGGACCGCACGGTCGACGTGCACATCTCCCGCTTGCGCGGCAAGCTCGGCGACCCCGAGCGGCGCTGGCTGCAGACCGTGCGAGGCCGCGGCTACCTGCTGGCGAAGGAGGCCGCATGACCACCTGTGCGTCGGGCCATCGTCGGCATCGCTTCCGCGGACCATCGGGCCGGCACGACCCCAAGCGCTGGCGTCGCCGTCGGCAGTGGTGGCAGCTGACCCGTGGGGTGCACCGCGTGCTGTGGCTCGTCCTCGGGGGCGGCGCGGTGCTCGGCGGTGTGGGTGGGTGGTGGGCCCACGCGGCGGCCAGTGGGCAGGGGTCGCCTTGGTTGCTGGCGTTGGTGGGCTTGGGGGCGTTCGTCCTGGCCATCCCGATGCTGTGGGTGAGCAGCGTCGTGCTGTCTCGCCCGCTGATGCGCCTGGCTGGGGTCGCCAACGAGCTGCGGGAGGGTCGACTCCACAGTCGTGCGCGGCTCCGGGCCGACGGCGATGCGGAGCTGGACCAGGTGAGCGAGGCGCTCGGTGGCCTCGCGGAACGGGTGTCGCGGCAGCTGGACGACCAGCGCTCGTTGTTGGCCGCGGTGAGCCACGAGCTGCGCAGCCCGCTGGGCCGGCTGCGGGTGCTGGCGGAGCTGTCGCGGGAGGGCCTGGCCCCCGACGACGTGCACGACCAGATCCAGGCGGAGATCGACGGGATGGATGCATTGGTGGGCGACCTGCTGGCGCGGTCCCGCATCGACTTCGAGGCGGTGTCGCCGGAGCGGCTGGAGATGCGTGACGTGGCGAAGCGTGCGGTGGCGCTGTCTGTGGCGGCCGGGGGCGACGCGGACGTGGCTGTGGACGTTCCCCACCAGCTCTCTGTGGACGCGGACCCGACCTTGTTGCTGCGGGCCGTCACGGGCTTGCTGGACAACGCGCGGGCCTACGGCGGCGGGGCGGTCGCGCTTCGGGTCCGGGCCGATGCCCACGATGTGCGCATCGAGGTGGACGACGACGGGCCGGGCTTCGCGCCGGGCGAGGAAGAGATGGCGTTTCAGCCCTTCTGGCGGCGTCCGGGGCAGTCGGAAGGCACGGGCCTGGGGCTGGCGCTGGTGCGGCAGATCGCCGAGGTCCACGGCGGCCGGGCTGGGGCTGAGCATCGGCGGGATGGGGGGGCTCGCGTGTGGCTGTCGCTGCCCGCGGTCGCCTGACCCTGCTACGGCTCCAGCACCAGGGTGTGGACCGTGTTCGCCTCGACGTCGTCGGCGTCGAACCACAGGGGCATCACCTCGCCGTCGACGAACGCGTCGTAGTGGCTTCGGTAGTACGGCGACTTCGGCTGGCCGCTCTGCCCGCCGGGGTGCACGAAGGTGCTCGCCCCCAGGTCGTCCATGGGCATGACGATGCGGAGGCTGGCCATGAAGCCGACGTTCCACTCGTCCGCGTTCCAGTCGAAGTCCCCGGGGGACACGCTGGCGCCGGTGCCCGGGTACTCCCGCAGCTCCATGTCCCATCCCGACAGCAGGGAGCTCTGAGCGCTGAAGGGGTGGGGGAGCTTCAGGTGGTGCATGGCGCCCCACCGGGCGGACTCGGGGGCGCCGAAGGTGGCGCGGAGGCGGTCGCACGTCCGGTCGAGGGCGGTGAGGGTGGCCTCGTCGCTGCGGAAACGGTCGAAGTCGCCGTCGAGGGCGTTGCGGCCGGTGCTCATGACGTCGATGAGCATGTGGAGCTGGTCCTCGTCGAAGTCGTCGGCGAAGGTGGCCTTCCACAGCTCGTGCTGGAAGACGCCCCAGGCGGCGGCGGGGGCGCTGTCGACAGTGGCTCGGTAGTCGTCGTCGGCCCACCCCTGAAGCAGGGCGAAGCAGGGGGCCCCGGCGGCGTTGGGCTTCAGGCCGTCGAGGAGGTCGGGGAGGTAGGTGGCCGCTGCGTTCTCTCGGATGTCGAGGTGGAGCTGCTGCATGTCGCCTGGGGTGACCTGCTCCAGGTCGCCGAGTCGCTCCATGATGCGGTTGTAGCGGTGGGGCGTGAGGTAGGCGGTGGCGATCTCGTCGACGCTGGGATGCACGGCGGGATCGGGCTTGTGGTTGGCGGTGGCGATGTAGTCCCGGTCGGGATCGAGCTCGCCAGGGAGGACGTCGTGCATGCCGTCCCAGTGTTGGGTCGGTTCGCTGCCGAGGTGCGGAACGCGGCCGGTGAAGCCGTGGCGCCGCGGGATGCTGCCCATGACGGCCCAGCCGATGTGGCCCTCGACGTCGGCAGACACGACGTTCTGGGGGGCCACGGACGGGAACTGGGCCAGGGCCTCGAACATCTGGGGGGTGCCCTTCGCGTGGGCGAAGGCGGTGACGATGTCGGGGGTACGGTCCTCGATGGTCAGCCCCGTCCAGCGGAGCACCAGGGCGACGTCGCCGCCGTCGTTGATGACGGGGCCGATGGAGGTGTAGAGCACCTCTCGCTCGACCGGCTCGCCGTCCTTCGGATGCGCCGTGACCGTGCGGACCTCCGGGGTCTCCTTGCGGCCCGCGATGACCACTTCGTCGCCATCCCGCTCCAGGACCGCGATGTCGACCGTGTCGGCCATCACGTTGGTCAGGCCCCAGCCCACCCGCTCGTTGTGGCCGATGAGCACCCCTGGGGAGCCGGGCACGGTGGCGCCGGCCACGTTCAGGTCGCCTCCCTTGATGTGGGCGGCGTACCAGATGCTGGGCACGCTCTGCACGAGGTGGGGGTCGTTGGCGAGGATGGGCAGGCCCGATGCGGTGCGGTCGCCGCCGACCACCCAGTTGTTGGAGGCCTCGGCGGTGGTGGGCTTGCCCTTGGGGCGGCCGCCGAGGGCACCGGTGAAGGACTCGAAGCCCTTGGTGAGGCTGCCGACGTCGCGGTGGCGCAGGTTCTCCCAGTAGGGGTCGATGGGCGGTGTGTCGGGGTAGGTCTGGAAGAGGGCGTCGAGGGTGTCGCTGTCGAGGTGGGCGAAGGCGAGGGAGGCGAGCTCGTGGTCCAGGTTCTCCTGGAGGCCCCAGCCGAGCAGGTAGAGCATCACGGTGGTGTCGACGGGCGCCCAGGGCTCGAAGTCGACTCCGAGGAGCCGGTACTCGACGGGCAGGGTCTTGAGGCTGGCGGCGCCCGCGTTGAGGCCCTCGGTGTAGGCGGCCATGCGCGCCTGAGTGGCGGGCTCGGAGCTGTCGACGACCTCCTGTCCGCGCTGCTCGAGCTGGAGCGCTTGGACGAAGGCGTCGAGCTCGATGGTGCGCTCCCCAAGGAACTCACTGAGGTGCCCGTGCACCAAGCGCCGGCGCAGGTCGAGCTGGAAGAGGCGGTCTTGGGCGTGCACGTAGCCGAGGCCGTACCAGGCGTCGTTCTCGTTGCTCGCGTCGATGTGGGGGATGCCGTGGGCGTCGCGGCGGATGGTGATGGGGCCGGTGGCGCCACGGGCCTCGACGGCTCCTTCCAGGCGCGGGTGGGAGCGTCCCGTGCTGGCCAGGGTGAACAAGGCGCAGCCTGTGCCCTCGGCGAGCAGGAAGGGGAGGGCGAGGGCGGCGAGGAGGGAGCGTGTGTTCGGCATGGCGCGGGGCGTAACGTCCGCGCACGCCCTGGGGAACCGCCTCCCAGGCCGATCACTGGTCTCGAGGGGCCAGGCAGTGGCGCCGTGGCGGTCTGTGGGGTGTGCAGACGAAGGTCCGACGCTGGACCCTGCAGCTGGACGAGGACCAGCTCGAGGCGCGGGGTGTGTTGTCCCTTCCCTTCAGCCTTCCTGCTGGCGGCTGTGAGCAGGAGAGGGCGCGGGCCCATTGCGAAGAGTAGGTAAGCCTCCTGCCTGGAGGCACCAGTGGAACTCGGCGCATTCTCGATCAGCCTGGCCGTCAAAGACCTCTCGGCCAGCAAGGCCTTCTACGAGACCCTCGGCTTCTCGTCCCTCGGCGGGAACCCCGATCACGGCTACCTGATCCTGAAGAACGGTGAGACGGTGATCGGCTTGTTCCAGGGGATGTTCGAGCAGAACATCCTGACCTTCAACCCCGGATGGGACAGCTCGGCCCAGAACGTGGACCCCTTCACCGACGTCCGCGCGCTGCACGCCCGGCTGAAGGAGGCCGGGGTGGCGTTCCAGCAGGAGAACAACCTCGATGGGGAGGGTCCGGCCAGCTTCGTGCTGAACGACCCGGACGGCAACCCAATCCTCGTCGATCAGCACCGGTAGGGACAGGTTCTGCAGGAGGCAGTGGGCCCGCGGCTTGGAGGAGCGACTGGAGGCCGAAGAGGCCTGGCTCGATCGGTGGGCCCTCAGGGAGACTCACCGCGGCCCGGTCGCTGGTCCCCCTTCTGCCAGCAGGGATTCGCGAGCACGTGGTGCGATTTCTCGTCAGCGCTTCGGCCGGTGCTGCGTAGGGTAGGACAATGACCCGTCCGTCCCCCATCCCCGTCGACTCGCTGGCGGCCCGCGCCGCCGCGGGCGAGACCGAGGCCGTGCACGCCTTGGTGGGCCGCTGGGCGGGGGCCATTCGACGCTGGACTCTCGCCAGTCTCGGGGACGTGCACCGGGCCGACGACGCGGCCCAGGATGCCGTAGAGCGCCTGCTCAAGGGCCTGCCGTCCTACGACCCCCACCGGCCCTTCGAGCCGTGGCTGCGGCAGATCGTGCGGAACGCGGCCACGGACCAGCACCGCAAGCGGAGTCGCCGCCGCGAAGCCCCCGAGGTGGAGGGGGCTCACGGGCCCGATCCCGGACGGGTCCTCGACCTGGCCCGCGGTGCCCGGCGCGCCCTGGATGCCTTCGCGGAACTGACCGAGCGGCAGCGCGCGGTGCTGATCGCTGTGGACCACGATGGGCACTCGGTCGCGGAGGTGGCCCAGGCCCTCGAGATCGGTCCGAGCACCGTGCGCTCAGTGGTGTGCAAGGCAAGGCGCGCCGTGCGTCTGCGGCTGCTGTCCCGAGACCCCGAGCTCGCCGCTCTGTTGGAGGAGTCATGAGGTGCACCGACGTCCGTGCCCACCTCCTCGACGGAGGCCCCGAGCGCCGCGGCGACGTGGCCCTTCACCTGCAGGGCTGCGCCGACTGCCAGCGGGTCGCTGATGCCATCGATGGCGTCGACCGTGACCTGCACGCCGGCCTCGACGAGGTCTTGTCCCGGCCTCTTGCTGTCCCCACATCCCCCCGAAGGAGGTTCTCCATGACCGTTCCCGCCGTCGTGATCGCTGCCGCCGCCAGCCTGGCTCTGGCCTTGATTCCTTCCATCGGGGGGCAGACTCTGGGCTCGTTCCTGCCGGACTTCGGGGTGACGGTGGAGGCCTCCGAGCTGCTCCGCGGCACGGAGCAGCTCGCCGACGACGATCTTTCCGCGGCTCAGTGGGGCCAGCAGCGGGACCGCCTCCACGAGCTACTCGAGGCGGCCCGGGTCGCCGACGACAAAGAGCGCTTTCGGCTCGTGGCCCAGATCGGGCGAGCGGCGAGCCTCGCGGGCGAGCTCGAGGCGCCCTACTTCGTCCCCTTGAAGGGCCGGATGACCAACCGATACCTCGCGGAGGCGGCGGAGATGAACGACGCCTCCGAAGGGGCCCTGCTCTCCTTGGCGTCGCCCGGGGTCGTGCAGCTCATTGTCGGGGCCGACGTGGTGGCTGCGAGAAGTGTCGAGGAGGTTGTGACGCTGGCCGCCCATACCGCCGCCATCCCGTGGAATGCCCTGTCCGAGTCGGACTGGGCGGACCGCGCGTCGGAGCTCCTCGCCTCGTATGTTCAGGTCAGAGACCGCCTGGATGGGCCCGAGCTGCTGGCGGTGCTGCTGCAGCTGGGGCGGGCGGCCGAGAACGCCAACCAGGCGGCGGCGCCGTACTACGAGACGGTGGCGGGCCAGTCGGTGAACGTGCCATGGCTCGCCGCCGCCACCTTGGTTGTGGCGCGGCCTTCGCTGAGTGAGGACATCTCCGACCGGGACCTGCGGGCCCAGGTCGAGGGGTTGGCGGAGATGGTGCGGTCTGGGGCGCTGCCGGCCCGCAACCGGGAGGACGTGCCCTCGCGGTGAGCCTTGACGTTCCGTGAACCTATGGCTGACGAGACGCTGACGAACCGGTGGTGGTGCCCGCGGTCGGACGAAAGGTGCCTGGAGGCCCCATGTTCGCCCTCGTCGCCGTCGCCCTCGCTTCCCCTGTCGGCCTGTCTTCCTCCGCAGGGGACCTCGTCCTCACCCACACCGACGTCTCCGCCGAGGTGGTAGCGGACGTTGCGGTGGTGGATGTCGTCCAGACCTTCGAGAACCCCTTCGACATCGCCGTGGACGCCACCTACGTGTTCCCGCTGCCGGAGGATGCGGCGGTGCGGGACATGTCGGTGAGCTGTGGTGACCGCACGATTCGCTCGGAGCTGGTGTCCGCCGAGGAGGCCCGAGAGCGGTACGAAGCGGCCCGCGCCGATGGCCGCCGCGCGGCGCTCACGTCTCTGCAGCGGGCCAACGTCTTCACCCAGGACGTGGCGGGACTCTGCCCCGGGGAGACGGTGCACGTGTGGCTTCAGTACGTGGTCACGGTCGATGTGGACGCGGGGGTGCACACGTTCGTCTTCCCCACCACGGTGGAGGAGCGCTACGGTGCAGGCCCCGACCTCGAGATGCCCCCTCTGACGATGCCGGACGGGGTGACGCGTCGGGTGTCGTTGCGCCTCCAGGTGCATGCAGGGGGCCCGCTGGGCGGCATCTGGTCGGATGCCCATGACCTGTCCATCCTGGCCGAGGACGGCCTGGGCGCCGAGGTTGCGCTGCTCGACGACGCGGTGCCGGACGGCGACATCGCCATCGCGTGGACAGAGGTGGTGGACCGGACCAAGGCCGTGGTGGTGGGCACCGAAGACGCCTATGGCGACCGCTATGTGTCGCTGTCCTTGGTGCCGCCGGCCATGGCTCCGGCCGAGGAGGGGCCCCCGCGAGAGCTGGTGTTCGTGCTCGACAGCTCCTGCTCGATGGCGGGGGAGGAGTGGGGCGCGGCGAAAGCGGTGGTGGAGGAAGCCCTCGCGAACCTACGGCCCGGGGAGGCCTTCAACCTCGTGCGCTTCTCGGACGCGGCGGATCGGGCGTTCGACCGTCCCCTTCCTGCCTCGCCGGGCACGGTGGCCAAGGCGCGGGCATGGATGGACCACTTCGACGGGGGGGGCTCCGAGATGCTCCAAGGCATGCGGGAGGCCCTGTCCATGCCGGGGGACCCGGACGCCCTGCGGCTGGTGTTGATGGTGACGGACGGCCACGTGGACGGGGGGCGCCAGATGTACCGGGACCTGGCGGCTCACTTCACCACAAGAGAGGGGCGGAACGACCGGGTGTTCTCCCTCGGGATCGGTGCGGCCACCAACGACGAATTGCTCGACGGACTCGCCCTGCATGGCCGCGGCCTGTCGTCGGTGCTCCGCCCCGGCATGGCGGTGGATGAGGAGGTGGGCCGGTTCTATCGGCGCATTGACCAGCCCGTGCTCACCGACATCGAGGTGGACTGGGGCGGGCTCGGGGCGACGGGTGCAGGCATCACGCATCCACGGGACGTCTTTGCGGGCCAGCCCTTGCATCTCGTGGCTCGTCTCGAGGGCGAGCCTTTCGGTGAGGTCGTGGTCCGTGGACGGGCCGCAGGGCAGCCCGTGACCCTCAGGGTCCCGGTCGACGTGCGGGAGGTGGGGGAGGTCGATGCGGTGGAAGCCTTGTGGGCCCGCAGACAGCTGGCCGCCCTCGAGGCGGACCCGTGGCTCGCGGCCTTCGAGCGGGACGAGGAGGTGTTGGCGCTGGCGTTGGCCCATGGCCTCGTCAGCCGGAAGACCAGCCTGGTGGCAGTGGATGATGGGCCGGGGGGCTGCGTGGCGGACACGTCGCTGGACGTGCCCACGGGTTCTCCGCGCGGCAGCACCTGGGTTCCCGGTGGGGTGGCCCACGGGCTCGGCGGCCTTGGCACCAAGGGCCTGGGGTCCAGAGGGTCCGCCTTCGGGGGCGGCGGCGGGTCGGCGTCGGGCCTGCTGCGCGGCCTCGGCGGCTCCCCGTCGGCCAAGAAGGGCTACGGCGTAGGCGGTGGCGCCTTCGGGACCCGGAGCGTCGCAGGTCAGATGAGGCCCGGGACACCGGAGTGGCCGGAGGAGCTCGCCGACGAGTCGAGGACGGCGCTGCACCGGATGATGGCGCTGAAGCACCACCAGATCCGCTACTGCTACCAGCGGGAGCTGGTGAAGCGCCCACTCCTCGGAGGCAAGGTGCGGGTGCGCTTCGTGATCGGGTCCGACGGGGTCGTCACCGACGCGGAGGTCGTGGAGAACACCATGTCGACCGAGGGGGGTGCCTCGGTGGGGAGCTGCATCGTGGGACGCTTCCGTCGCATGCGGTTGGACGCGTCGGTGTTGTCCGAGGATGCGACCGTCACCTGGAGCGGTCAGTTCGAGCCCCAGAACTGACCCTCGGTCGGCTCCGACCGCACGTCCTCAGGCGGAGACCAGAGCGAGCAAGGCGTCGTGGGCGTCGTGCCATCCTCGTTCGGCGGCTGCTGCGGCCGTGGCCTTCAGCACCCAGCGTCGGCTGGCGGTCACCGGCTGCTTGGCGAGATGAGGACCGACGGCCCGCCATCCGGTGTCGAACCCTGCCCGGTCGTTGAGGAGCACCCGTGCCCAGCAGAGGGGCAGGAGCGCCTCGATCGCGCGGACCGACATGCCCCCCTCCTCCAGCTGCCGCTTGGCGAGGGTGAGGGTTCCCAGGGCCTCGGGGGCTCGGCCCAGGGCCAGCAAGATCACGCCCAGATCTTGGCGCACGCTCGCCTCAGCCCGAGAGCCGATGCGCTGCACCAAATCGAGGGAGCGCCGGATGACCTCCAGGGCCAGCTCGGCGTCCCCTTGGAACAGCAGAGCCGAAGCGATGCCGTCCAGGGCGATGGCCCGCCCGAAGCGAGAGCCTGACCGCTGGCAGAGGTCGTGGGCCTCGACGTAGTGGTTCTCGGCCTCCGCCCAGTCGCCGCGCTCCTCGGCGAGGTGGCCGAGCACGTTGCTGACCGTGGCGACCCCCTCGGCGATGTCGCAGGCACGGTAGTGCTCGAGGCCTTTGGCGGCGTGGTCTTCCGCTTCGTCGAAGTGGCCCAGGTTCATGCGCACCATCGCCAGCGCGAGGTGGGCGCGGGCTCGGAGCTCCCACTCGCTGGGGTCGCAGGTGAGCACGGCCTCCAGGTGCTTCGTGGCCTCGTGGTGGCGCCGGGCCACGACGAGGGCGCGGCCACGGGCCAGATCCGCGATGTGGACCCAGCGGGTCCCGGCTCCGCGCTCGGCGATGCGCTTGGCTACTGCTTCCACCTCGGGCCCGCGGCCTTGGCTCGTCAGCACCCTCGCCCGCAGCGCGTCGACCGCGAGGGCATCGTTGAGGCCGTCGGGGAGTCCGCCCACGGCGCGCTCGCAGTCGTCCAGCAAGGCGAGGGCTCGGGTGGGGTCGGCCTCCTGCATGGATTGTTCGGCGGCCTCGAGGAGCTGGACGGTCGCTGTGGCCCAGCGTCCTGCCGCCAGCGCGTGACGTCCCACGCGCTTCGGGCTCGCGCCCAGCGCGCCCAACGCGAGGGTGCATGCGTCGTGCACCTTGCGGGCGTCTGCGGGGCTGGCGCTGGCGAGCACGGTCTCCCGAAGCATGCCGTGCACGAAGCGCCATCCGTCGCCATCGGGGCTCGCGAGGCGGCGGCGGGTCAGCAGCTCCACGAGCTCGTCCTCCCGGTCGACCCCCAGAACCCGGCAGACCGCGGGCCACTCTCTACGGTCGATGCGGAGGCCCAGAGACGCTGCCGCGAGCAGGGGCAGGTTCAGGTGCTCCCGCCCTCGCAGCACCCGTTCGAGGGGGCCGGTCCAGACGTCCACGAGCCCGTCGGGCAGGACGTCGTCGCCATCGTAGACCAGGCGGAAGCCATCCTCGGTGGGGGCCAGCAGGCCCCGCTGCACCCAGTCGCCGACGAGCTGCACGGCGAACAGCGGGTTGCCTCCGGTGCGCTCGGCGACCCGGTGGGCGAGGGATGGCGCGAGGCCGAAGACCTGGCCGACGAGCTCGACGCGCTCATCTCCCTGGAGCGACCCGACGGACAGCGTGGTGACGTTGGTGAGGGCCTCGAGGGCCTCGAGGCGCTCTCGGGCGAGGGGGCGCTCGGCCAGGGCTTCTTCTCGCGCCGTGAGGAGGATGAGCACGGGCAGCTCGCTGTCCATCAAGCTGTGGGCGAGGGAGAGGGCCTCCCGGCTCCACTGGACGTCGTCGAAGTGCAGGACGAGCACGCGGTCGCCGGCGCCCCGGGACAGCAGGTCGTTCATGGCGACGAGGCGCTCGGCCGTGGAGAGCACGACCCGCCGCTCCCGTGGGTCGAGCAGCGACAGCCAGGCGTCGATCTCATCGTCGTCCGCCCCCAGTCGTTCCCCCAGGCCCGTCAGGTGTTCGGCGAGCTCGGGACCCTCTTGCCCCTCTGCGTGGAGCCATCGCGCCAACATGGGGGCGAGTCCGTGGCCGAGTCCGGGGTCCGCGGCGTGCTCCGCGAACAGGACCGTCGCGACCCCGGCTTCGTGGGCGCCCTCGGTGAGCCAGCGGGCGAGGGCCGTCTTGCCGCAGCCGCTCGGGCCCCTCAGGACGACGGCCCGGGGGCGTCGGTCCTGGGCCGTGGCCTGGAGAAGGCCCTCGAGCTGGTCCTGCTCCAGGGTGCGGCCCACCAGAGGCAGACGCCTCAGGCCGAACAAGCCTACCCCCGCGTCGAGGAGCCAGCGACGCCCGTGGGCTTTGGGGCGGTGCAGGGGGGGAGGCTTCGGTACCGCGCCGCGGGCGGCGACCTCTGCCATCGGCGTGGGCCTCGCGACCCGCCCCCCCACGAGAGGCACGGAGCGTGGCCGCTCATCGGTGGCCTCTCCGAGCGTGCGGAGGTCGGCGAGGGCGTCGGCGGCTCGGGAGAACCGCGTGGCCGGATCCTTCGCGAGCAAGCGTCCCAGCCAGTGCTCGAGGCCGTCGGGCACTGGGGACCTCGGCGTGAGCTGGGGCATCGAGCTGCCGAGGTGGGCGGCCGCCAGCATGTCGAAGGCCTTCTGCATGAAGGGGGGCCGGCCGGTGATCATCGCCCACGCCAGCACTCCGAGGGCGTACAGGTCGGTCCATGGGCCGAGGTCGCGCCAGCGGGCCCGAAACTGCTCTGGGGCCATGTACCGGGGGGTTCCGCTGCCCGCGATGTTGGTCTGCGGGGCCCGCTCGCGGTGTTCGAGGAGGGCCAGGCCGAAGTCGGTCAGCACCGGTCGGCCGTCGCCGGCGACGAGCACGTTGCCCGCCTTGAGGTCTCGGTGGATGATGCCCCGGGCATGGGCGTGCGCGAGGGCCTGGAGGACCTGCTCCAGGGCTGGCTTCAGCGCACGCCACTCCAGCCGGCCTCGGCGCCGAGTGAGGGTGCCCTCGGTGGCCAACTCCATCACCAGGTAGGGGGCGCCGACCTCGATGTCAGGAAGGGGCTCGGTGAGCTGGCCGTAGTCGAAGACCCGCACCACGTTGGGGTGGTCGAGGGACGCGACCGAACGCACCTCTTCCCGGAACTGCGCGACGAACCAGGCCTCGGGGCGATGGTGCAGCACTTTCACGGCCACCGGTGTCGCGCTGCGCCGGTGCAGCGCGGACCACACGGTGCCCATGCCGCCTCGCCCGATCTGATCATGCAGCGTGAACGGTCCGAGTCGGTGCAGGGGAGGCCTCCGAATCGAATGTAGCCTTGCCACGGTTACACCGGCGGCTGCTGATGACGGGAGGCGTCCGGGCCCGCGCTCGGGTGGCCCGCGGGATAGCCAAGGCCATGCCTGCTCCGACCTCCGTGCTCTTCGTTTGCCTCGGCAACATCTGCCGCAGCCCCATGGCGGATGCCATCGCCCGTCACCGCTACCCGGACCTGCGCGTGGAGTCGGCGGGGACCGCCGCGTACCACGAGGGGGAGACCGCGGACCCGCGGACGCTGGATGTCCTGCAGCGGCACGGCATCCCCTACGACGGGCGTGCCCGAAAGGTGCGCCCGAGCGATTTCGAGGACTTCGACCTCGTGCTCGCGATGGACGTCAGCAACCTGATGAATCTGCGCCGCATCTGTCCCGAGCCCCTGCGCGACAAGGTGCACCTGGTCCTGGAGCCCATGGGGGCCGAGCGGGAGGTCGACGACCCCTACTACGGCGGGAAGGACGGATTCGACATCGCCTTCCGCGAGCTCGACGAGGCCATCGGGCACTGGCTCGGCTGACGCTCGCTAGGGGCAGGTCCAGACGTAGTCGGTGGCGATGACGTAGCCGCCGCCGGTGTACGTCACGTCGAACCGGTAGTCGTCGAGGCGACCCTCTACGGTGTACGTCACGTCGGTCGAGTACTCGACGAGGTCCCCGTAGTAGGGGTCGATGTAGCTCTCGTCGGCGTGCACGATGCCCAAGCCGTCAGGGTGCCACTCGAAGGTGCCGTCGTAGTCGTGCACCCCGTCGAGGCCCTCGTCGTACCAGTAGGCCACGTAGTCTCCCAAGGCATCCCAGGTCACGTGGGTGGCGAAGTCGTCGACCCCGTCGCCGTCGCTGTCTTCCAGGAAGTCGTAGCTGTCGAACGCGTCGAGGTAGGTCCAGGACCCCGCGTAGAGCAAGGTGTCATCGATGCTGTCACGCTGCACGAGGGAGACCGGCAGGCCGTCGACGTAAGCCTGCTCGAAGGCGGTGTCGGCGGCGCCGTCGTCGTCGAGGTCCTCTTCGACGCGGAGCCAGTCGTCGCCGTCGTAGGCGACGTACCGAAGGACCCGCTCGGCGACACCGTCGGCGTCCTCGTCGTAGCGGTAGCTGGCCAGCCTCCCTTCGCTGTCGTAGGTCCGAGCCTCGGTGGTGTCGGGCACCCCATCGCCCGTCTCGTCGACCTCGCTGGTCAGCAGGTTCCCGTCGTCGTCGTACGTGTACGTGGCGGCCAGCTCGAACAAACCATCCATCAGGAAGTCCTCGGTGTAGACCGACAGCTGGCCTTCGCTGTCCCACGTCCACTGGTTCTCTTGGTCGATGCTGCCGTTGCCGTCGAGGTCGAGCTCTTCGAGGAGCGGCTGGCCGTCGAGGTTGCGGGTGGTGAAGACTTGTCCGTCCATCCAGTCGTCGGCGTAGGTGTCGTAGCCTTCGTAGATGACGGCGTCGTCGAGGTCGGGGTCGATGGCCTGCATGAAGATGTCATCGAGGACGCCGTCCTCGTAGGTGTCGCTGAGGGCCAGGACGTAGCAGTCGTAGTCGCCGGTGGGCAGCAGCCGCTCCGGTGGGGGCTCTGTGTCGGTGTCGGTGTCGGTGTCGGTGTCGGTGTCCGAGTCGGTGTCGGTGTCCGAGTCGGTGTCCGAGTCGGTGTCGGTGTCGGTGTCGGTGTCGGCTTCATCGGTGGGCGACGAGACGTCGTCCTCCCCATCCTTGCCCGAGCAGGCCACCAGCAAGCAGAGCCCCAGTCCCATCGTCCATCGCCGCATCGTTCTACCCCCTTCTTTGGTCTTCAGGGGCCCTTGGTGCTCGGGTGGGTCGGGGCGTAAACGGGGGCTTGCAGGCCGGATCGGGGAGGGGAGGTGGCGGTGCTTTGGGCTGCGTGAGAGGGGCAGCTCGGCGGCGGGAGCCTCGGTGGGCTCAGAGCGGCTTCTGGCAGGTGCGGACCTGGAGTTCTTCGCAGCCTAGACCCGTCCTGAGAATGCCCCCGGGCATGTCAGCCCTGGACCGGTCCTGGCGCCAAGGGCGCCTCGGCCCGTTCAAGGGCTCCGACATGCCCTTGGGGAGGAGGCATGTCAGCCCTGGGCACAGCCTGGCGCCCAGGGCGCCTCGGCGGTGCCAAGGGCTGCGACATGCCTCTTTGGGAGGAGCCGAATGAGTGGTGGTAGCAGGGGCGACTCCACCTGGTGAGGGGCGTTCCGCTCGCCTCATCTTCCCCCTGCGGCATGCCGCAGCCTTTGGACGGGCCGAGACGCCTTTGGCGTCAGGCCCGGCCAAGGGCTGGCATGCCGCCCCCGGAAGGCAGGTCGTCGCCGTGTGGACGGGCCGAGACGCCCTTGGCGTCAGGTCCGGCCGACACGGCCGGCCTGCCTGGAGGACTTGCTCCGCCCCTGCGCAGCATCCGCGGGAGCACCTTCGCCCGAAGCACCTCGAGCAGGACGCCCGAACGCTCCTCCATCCCCCCGCCGAAGCACCCGCCCGCGCCCTCTCGGCGCCCGCCAGCACACCACCCGCCGCTGGATCCAGCTCATCGGGGGCTTGGCGACGCGACGCCGCCAGGGTGGGGTGGGACGGTCCCGTCACGGCTATGTTGATCCTGTCGACGGGCGCGGCGCCCGCCGGACCGACCCGAGGGCCGACCGATGACCGTCACTCGCCTCCTTCCCATCGCGCTCGTCGGACTGGCCGCCTGCAAGGACGACCCCTCCCCGCCCGACACGACCGACCCGGTGACCACGCCGGAGCCCCTCCTGCTCGACGTGGCGACCCCCGTGCTGCCGTCCCAGCTCTTGATCGACCTGGACCGTGATCTGGACGAGCTCGCGGCCTTGGAGGTTCTCCACGAGGGCCCCTCGGGTGCCACTTCCTCCCTCGAGGCCGTCTACACCGCCGCCGGAGATCGCATCGGCTGGGAGGCACCCGATGGCCGCTGGGCAGTCGGCAGCCACACGGTTCGGGTCGACCCCGACGTGGCGCTGTGGGGGAGCGCGGACGGTGGGGTCGAGGCCTTGAGCTTCGAGATCACCGAGACCTGGGCCGGGGACGGGCGAGACCACGAGGCCTGGACCATCGACACGCTGGTGATTCCCCCCTCGGGGACCGGCCCGCTGGTGCTCGAGCTGGCTGGCGAGCTGGTGGTCGTGCCACCCGAGGAGCCCGATGGAGACTGGGTGCTGCTCACCACCCTCGAGGACTGCGTGGTCTACCGGGGGCCGGTCGCGGTGGTGCCGGACGGCTACGAGCTGAGCCTGGCCACCATGGAGGTCGACATCGGCGCGGAAGGCCCGCTGGTGCTCGACGAGACCCAGCTGGCGTTCTCCTTCGCCAGCGATGGCTCCGAGGGGGTCGGCCAGTTCCACACGGTCGCCGACGGCCGGCAGACCACGGACCTGGACGACGATGGGGGCCTCGGGCCCGCCTTCGTGTGCGACACGGTGGCGTCGTTCGTTTCGCCCTGCCACCGCTGCGACCCCGACGATGCCGAGGCCTTCTGCTTCGACGTGTTCGTGCCGTGGGTCGGCATGGTGCCCCGGGTGGAGCCGCTCCCCTTCGATCCGCTGGCGCTGCCGATCTGTGGCGTGGATGTGTCGGGGGCGGAGGCGCCCGACCTCGAGATCACGATTCCCCCCATCGACTGCTCGCTCGACCTCGACCTCGACCCTGACCTGGACTGCGGATGCCAGTCGGTGCCGGGGCGGCTCGGGCTGGCCTTCGCACCCGTCGGGGTTGGGCGTACGGAGATCTGGGACGCGCCCTCGGCCACGTGTCGTGGATGTCGCGGTTGACGGACAGGCGCCGCAGCGGCCATGGGACCGAAGACGCTGCCATCAGGGTCGGCGAGCATGGCACGAGGGCTGCAGTCTTCGGTCAGCCATGGGGTGGATGCAGGCGCAGTGATCCCTCGTCGCGCTTCGGCACATTCCCGGTGTCAGTGGCAACCCCGGAGTTCCTGAGGCACTCTCCATGGTCTCGTCGTCCGCTCCTCGTCCCCGACACCCCGGAGTCTCCATCCTCGTCGACCCGCCGACCCCGCCATCACCTGCTGCGCGCCTGGGTGACCGTCGTCGTGGATGGCTGGCCGGAGGGCTGCTCCGCGTCGGCCTCGCGGCGACGGTGATCGGTACGGCCGTGTCCGTGGGCCCCGGCTGCGTGCGGGTGTACCATCCGATGTCCGGGCTGCACGATCCAGCGGTGGTCGACCCGTCCCAGCCCAACTTCACCGACACGCTGCTCACGGTCCGCTGCGTGCCCGGCAAGCTCCTCAACGTGCAGCAGTCGGCTCAGCTGTGCCGCAAGGTGGCGCTGCTCTTCGAGAATCAGGGGGCCCAGGTCCTCACCTACGTCACCGAGGGCACCTCGTCGGAGGAGCGGGAGGACGACGAAGCCGACGTGGTCTCGGAGGCGGCCGAGGATGGCCGAGGCCCGGCGTCCAACCGGCTGGAGCTCGTGCTCCGGAGCCGAGAGACCCACCGGGCCAGCCACCTGCTCACGTGGGCAGGCTTCGGCATCAGCTTCGGCATCCTCCCCGGCGTCGACGAGCGCAGCTTCGCCCAGGACCTCGAGGTGCGCGACGCCGACGGCTTCCTGCTGGTCACCGCCACGCTCCAGGGCCGCATGGTCCGCTACATCGGGGCGTCGACCTGGGTGGGGAACAAGCTGCTGGACTGGACGGTGCGCGACGACGAGGAGGACATGACGGGGGGCGCGTCGGAGCGACACCTCACCGACGACCTGTACCTGCAGCTCTCCCAGCACGTGTTCAACGCCAAGATGCGCTCTGAGGTGCTGCGGCTCGACACGGGGCCTGCGGTCGCCGCCCCTGCCGCACCCGTCGAGGCGCTCTCCCCCCAGGCGCTGCCCGGGCTGGGCATCCGCGGGGCGGGCACCGGTGAAGAGCCCCAGATCAACATCCTGGGCGCCGGGGGGTCGGAATGATCCCGGTCTTCCTGGTCGCCACGGGCTGGCTGGCCTTCCTCTTCCCCTCGGGCCCCGTGCCGGGCCTGACGCGCTCGAACCACTGGATCCGCCAGCACGACTGCGAGCGCCTCAACAAGCAGGAGGCCTACCGGAAGTACCCGGGGCGCGTGCCCCCGCCGAAGGCCGAGGAAGACGGCGAGGTCGGGGTGGTGGTGTGCCGGGAGCGCGTGGTGCGCGACGGCCTCCGGTCGCCGGCCGACGAAGCCGTGCTCCGCAAGCTGGATGGCCTGGTCGACGAGCTCGTCTCGGCCTCCGAGCCCTACCACGCCTCCCTCGACGACCGCACCTGGCTCGTCGAGGTGTTCTACCCCGAGCCCTCGGTGTCGGTGAAGCTGTCCTTTGCGACGAAGAACAGCTTGCTGCAGTCGGGCCTGCAGGTGTCGGACCGGGTGCCCCTGCTCTCGGCCGAGGACGTGAACGTGCTGACCCGGATGCATCCCGACGTCGCCTACCCGGCGGCCTGCCAGCGCTACGCCGACACCGGCACGCTGGGCCCGGGGGAGGCGCTGCTGGCCATCGTGCGCCGGGACCCGCGGGAGACCGTGCTGCACGCTGGCATCTGCGTCGATGGGGGGTGGGTTTGGCTCAAGTGAAGCCCCTGCTCGCGGCCCTCGGCTTGTGCATGCTGGCCACGCCGGCCCTGGCCGATCCCCTGGAGGACGCCCAGCGCCGCAAGCTCGACGAGCTGCGCTCCAGCGTGGCCGGAGAGGTGCATCTCACGGCCCTCGACATGGTCGACGAGCTGGTGCTGGGCTGGAAGAGCGAGCCGGTATTCGCCGACGCCACCCCTGTGGTGTTGGCCTCGGTGACCGTGCCCGTGGGCATGGGGGCCGGCATGGGCGCCCTCATCGAGAACCACCTGGCCGACGTGCTCGCGGCCAATCCGGGCACCCAGGTGCAGCTCGTCCACTGCCCGAGCTGCACGGCGGTGGTCGTGCATTCCGGTCCCGAGGCAACGGTGGTGTCGCGGGGAATCGACAACCCCGACGCCCTCGCCGAGCTCGAAGACACCACCAGCCAGAACCAGCACGCGCTGTACGTCGACATCGAAGCGGAGGGGGCCTTCCTGGTGCTCCGCGCCCGCCTCACCCGGATGACCCGCGAGCGGCCCATCGTGTGGAGCCACACCATCGCCAGCTCCACCAGCGTGCCGTCGATGCTGCGGGCCCCCGGACAGCTGATGACCGCCGACGAGGCCCGCGACGCCTACCTCGACGCCATCGAAGGGCGCGGCGACATCCACGTGCCTCTGCGGGTGGGTGTCCGGACCTACGCCCAGCCGGAGGACCAGGCGGCCGTGGCCCCGCCACCCTTCCTGTGGTTCCAGTCGGGGGCCGAGATGTCCCTGACCCGGGGGGCCGGCTGGACCGGAAGCCTGATGGGGGGCTTCACGTTCATCCCTCAGGCGTACACGGGCCTGATGGGTCAGGCTCGCGCGTCGCGGCTGATCACCGGACGGGTCCGCTCCCACGGCCGACCCGACGTCTACGCGTTCTTCGGGGCCGCGGTGATCAACGTGTGGGGTCCGGGGACCGAGCCCTTCTCGGGGCAGGTGCTCACCGGCGACGACATCCTCACCGCCCAGGACGAGGACATCGTGAACCGCGACACCTTCGGCACCCTCCAGGGGGGGCTCGACGTGCGGGTCGGCAGCCGGATGGGGATGTCTTTCTTCTTCGAGCACATGCCGTCGATGCGGGAGAACCCCAACATGGGGGCCTACGTCACCATCGTGAACGTGCCCTTCCAGTCGCTGGGCACGGAGGTGGCGTTTTGGTTCTGAGCCGCGCCACCATGCTGCTGCGCCTGCTGATCGTCTCGGCCCTCGTGCTGCTGGCTGCGCCTGCGGCCATGGCCGGGCCCGACGCCACCCGAGACGCCCTGGACCGCCTCGACGAGCTGCTCGAGCTCCGCATCGACGACGGCCGCATCCCGCTGAGGGACACGTCCCCGGTGATGCTCGTGAGCGCTCGCCCGTTCTACGAGGAGTCGGCTCCGTGGTTCGGCACCCGCGTCGCCCAGATCCTCCAAGAGCGCTTCGGCGGGGCGTCCCTGCGGATCTGCGAGGCCTGCATGGTGCCGCGGGCCTTCGTGGAGGACGGCCACATGGCCTTCCAGACGGGCCCCATCGGCCTCGACGAGGTGGTTCGCCTCGACGACCAGACCCGAGGCCAGGCGGACCCGGCCCGGGCCGCGGTGTGGGTCGACGAGTGGCAGGGGGGGGTGTCCGTCCGCATCGTCGATCTGCGCACGGGCCGCGTGATCTACGCCCAGAACGTCGACCCCTTCCTGGTCGAGTACAAGAACACCCGCCGGATGTACACCTTCGCGGAGGAGTACGAGCGCCGGGCCCGGGGCGAGAGCGTCACCCAGGCCTTCGTCGACTTCTCGCTGTACCCGGGACAGCACATCTCCCTGGACTTCACCGACCAGTGGGGCAAGCGAAACAGCAGCCTCTCGGGGGTCACGTTCTCCCTCCTCGACCCGGTCGCCGGGGTGGGTGCGGTGCACTACCAACGGCTGCAGCTGCTCAACACCCTGGTGGGTGCCCAGGTGGTGATCAGCGTGCCCACGGCCCTGGTGGCCAGCCTCGGCGATGACACCGGCGAGGTCATCGACCCGCTGCTCACCGTCGTCGGGGTGATTCGCGTGCCCTTTGGCCGCTCCAACTACGGGGCCCTCGCCACGGTGTCGACCAACGGCGCCGTGGGTGTCGGCGTGTCCCTGATGAACATCCGTCTGTTGCCGGTGATCCCATGATGTCCCGAGTCCCTCTGCTGTTGCTCCTCACGCTGGCCAGTGCCTGCGCGTCGCGGAACTACACCCACTACCTGCTCGAGCCGGCCCCGGACGTGAACCCGGTGCTGGAGGAGGAAGAGGGCACGCAGCTGCGACCCTTCGCCTTCGGGTCGACCACGGCGATGAAGGTGAGCTGGAACGACGGCAACGTGATCACCGAGGTAGAGATCCCGATGCTGGCAAGCGGCCAGCGCATCGTCATCGAGCATCAGCCTGGGGCCACGGGGGTGCAGACCATCCCGGCGACTCGCCTGGTGCCGCCGCCGCCCTCCGCCGCCGACAAGTCCCTGGACGATGCCTACCGGCAGCGGGGCCTGGCGGTGAACCCCGATGCGGCGGAAGTGAGCCTCTCCGGGGGCCTCACCAAGCTCCAGACCGCCGTCGGTGACGGCAACTACCAGCTGGCCCTCGAATGGGCCGAGCTGGTGCTCTCCCGCTACCCGTCGCACCCCGCGACGCTGCGGGCCAAGGGCTCCATCCTGCTCCTCATGGGCGAGCGGGAGAAGGCCATCGAAGTCTATGAGTCGGTCGAAGAGATCGAGTCGGACCCGGATGTTCGCAAGACGCTGGAAGATCTCCAGCGTGAAACCCCCCTGTAGGAAGAGGAAGGTCCCGTGCAGCTGTTGGGATTGGTACTGCTCGCTTTCGTCGTCTGGTACGGCTTCCTCGACCGGGGAGACACGACCATCTCGGCCCTCGACTCCCACGCCGCCGTCATGGTGTTGGGGGGGTCGATGGCGGCCATCATGGTGTCATCCAGCGCGATGACCACCCTCCGCACCTTCCTCGCTCTGCGGGAGATCGTGCCCGGCTTGGGCACCATCGGGAAGACCACGAACAGCATCGAGTCCGAGCGCAAGCAGGTGGCCGAGCTGTGGCGGGATGGCCGCCGGGCACAGGCGGTGCAGCTCGCGGAGCGCAGCCGCCACGTCAGCATCCAGAAGATGATGGAGCTGGTGCTGTCGCGTGCTCCCGAGGAGGCGGTGAAGTCCACCTACCTCGAGCTCACCCATGCGGAGCTCACCCGCTGGCAGCCGTCGGTGGGGAACTGGGAGCTGCTGGCCAAGCTGGCGCCGTCCTTTGGGATGGTCGGCACGATCACGGGGATGATCCAGCTCTTCCAGAGCATGGGGGAGAAAGACATGAACCTCGGCGCCTCCATCTCCCTGGCCCTGTTGGCGACCCTGTACGGCGTGGCCTTCGGGGCTGGCGTGGCTGGGCCCATCGGGCACTACCTGCGCAACCTGCTCGACGAGCAGCTCGGCGTCTTGGAGCGCTGCGAGCAGACCGTGGCGGAGCTCGTGGCCCGGGCCGGCCGCAGCGCAGTGATGGGCTAGCCCATGAAACGCCGTTCCTACATGAGCGACGAGGGCTGGCTGCTCTCCTACGCCGACCTCATCACCAACCTGCTCATCTTCTTCGCGATGCTCCTGGCGGCTGCCGAGGTGAACCGCACCAAGATGCAGCAGATCAGCGAGAGCCTCTCTGGGGTGGAGCAGCCCGACAGCTTGGCGTCGATCCAAGAGCAGATCGAGGAGAAGATCCAGGAAGAAGGCCTCGAAGACACCATTCGCACGGACCTGACCGACGAGGGCCTGAAGCTCTCGCTGAACTCTGGCGTGGTCTTCGACTCGGGAAGCGCGAGCCTGCGGGTGGAGCAGCTTCCGATGGTCGACAAGATGCTGACGACCCTGGTGCCCTTCGAGGGCAAGTACGACTTCGCCATCGAGGGCCACACCGACTCTGTCCCGCTCAACGGCGGGGGCCCCTTGGCCACGAACTGGGAGCTGTCCACGGCTCGAGCCAACGCTGTGCGCACGCGGCTCTCCGGGGTGGGGGTCGACGAGAACCACATCCGGGTCGAGGGCTACGCCGACACCGTGCCCCTCCCCGAAGAAGAGCTCGAGGGCCTCGACGAGGCCGAGCGCCTGGCCCGCCACCGACGCGTCGTCGTGAGGATCTACTGATGCACAGGGTGAACCAACACATCTCGACCATGCTGATCGGCGGCCTGCTCGGCGTGCTCGGGTGGACCTCGGTGGCCTCGGCCCAGGTGCCGCGGCGGCAGATCCCGTCCAGCGTGCTGGCGGAGCTGGCCCTCGTGGAGAACCAGTTCGAGCTCGCGCTGCTCCGAGACTGCGACGCGAACCAGTGTGCGTCGCGGGGCTGCACCTACGTCGACCACGCGGTCATCGATCGGCCCCGCCGCACGTCGCTTCCGGGCCTCGGCGGCGACATGGGCCCGGGCAGCATCGAGCCCCAGGAGTTCCTGACCCAGGCCCGCTGCAGCTTCGCTCACGAGGCGGACATCGACGAGGAAGAAGCGCAGGTGCTGGTGAAGCGCCTCGCCACCAAGACGTCGGGCGGCTTCATCGTGGTGTCCGTGGATCGGCAGGCCCTCCAGCCCCTGCCCTCGCGGGTGGAGCCCGAAGAGGAGGAGGTGCCGGAGGAGGCCATCGAGCCGCCGAAGGAGTTCTGGTCGGGCTCGGTGGCCGGCCGGGAGCTGTGGCTCACGATGCTGCCCCACCTCGGGTGGATGTTGGCCATCTTCCTGCTCACGATGATGGGCACCATCCTCACCTGGGCCTACCGGCGGGTGGGGCAGGACAGCCTCGAAGACCGGCTCCTGCTCGCCCAAGTGGCCGCGGGCGGCTTCGGCGGGGGAGAGGCGGAGGCCGCTGCGGAAGAGGCCGAAGCGGTGGACGAAGATGCCGTCTTCGTCGAGGAGCAGTCGACCGCGTGGACCGAGCGCATGGCCGAGGCCGGCTCGGGCCGTCGGGACCCCCAGCTGCAGGCTCTCGCGAAGGAGCTGCTGCTCAGCGGGGACCAGCGCCTGCTGGCGACGGCCGCCCTGGCGTTTCCTGGATTCCTGGCACAGTTCCCCGACGGGGGCGACGTGGCCGGGCCGAAGCTCGAGCTCGCCGAGTACCTTCGGGAACACGACGCGGGCGATCTGGTCGCCGACGCGGCCTTCTACCGGGAGCTGAACCGTCATGCGCTGTCGGCCTCCCTGGTGGCCCAGAGCGACGCGGGCCTTGTCCGCAGCCTGCGAGAGGACTTCGGTGCGGCCGGCCTGGTGGGGCTGGTCCGTCAGCTGTCGCCGCGGCTCGGTGCGCTGGTGTTCGCCCTGTCGCCCCAGAGCGAGCAGCACGAGATGGCGCGTCTCCTCGACGAGCGCACGGCCGCCGATCTGGCCGAGCCGCTGCTCTCGTCGAACCGCATGGACCCTGCCGAGGCCGACCATCTGTTCATGGTGCTCGACGCGTCGCGGGCCGGGGCCCCGCTGCCTCCGGAGCCCGCTCGGGGCGCGGTGTCGGACCGGGGAAGCATCTTCGACGCCGCTGCGGCGTTGTCGGTGCTGCTGCCGTCGCTCCCCCCTGGGGTGCGGCAGAGCCTGTTCGGCGCGGTGCTGGCTCGCTTCGGGGGCACGGTGCCGTCGTGGTACCGCTCCATCTTCGTGCCCGACATGCTCGAGGCGCTGCCGGCCTCGGACCGGGCCGACGTGCTCCTCGAGATCGACGCGGCGGACGTCGCGGCTTGGCTGATGCAGCTCCCCGACGCGGCCCGCCACGCCGTGGTGGGGTCGATGCCCAACGCCCTGCGCGCGTCGGTCGACGGGGCGGAGTTGCCCCAGAGCCGCTCGCGCCTGCAGGCCCAAGCCGAGCGGGGCCGACTGGGTCTCGCCGCGGCCTTCCAGCGGCAGCTGGCGCGGGCGGGCTTCTCCTTCGAGCAGGTGCTGTCCGGGGCCGAGCCCACCGAACCCCAGAACCTCGACGGCTGGGATCTGGAGCCCCTCGACGACGACGGTTCGACGGCGTGAGCCGGTCCCGCCCGACGCTGCGTCACGCCCTCGCTCTCGGCCTCCTGGTCGGGGGCCCGGTGCTGGGGCCGTCGTGTGGGAAGGTGAACTTCACCGACGTGGGGGCGGGCTTCGTGCTCTCCGACGCCACGTGGTTCGAAGAAGAGCAGACCCTGTTCGTGTTCGCCCGGGCCCAAGCGGACCAAGGCATCGGCAAGGAGAGCGTGCTCGAGGTGCGCTACCGGACCGACGAGGAGATCGTCGACTGGACCGCCATCGACGACCTGCCCAAGGTGCACCGCCACGTGCCCGCCACCTGTGGCGAGAAGCGCCTGTGCGCGAGCACGAGCCTGAACGTGCCCCTCGAGCCACGGGAGGTCGAGATTCGTCTTCGCTACCACCGCGACGGCGACCTGGCCCTCGATGCCCCGACGAACCTGAACGTCGTGGGGGCGGGCCCGGACCACCGCAGCCGCTCCCTGGTGGTGTACGGCGTGTTCGACCGGCTCAACGAGCGCATCCAGTGGCGGAGCCGGCACCAGTTCCCGACCCTGCGCAACGAGGAGGTCCAGGACCTCGGGCTCCGGCGCTTCTTCGAGGTGCGGGAGGCCCGCTACGGCGTCTACAGCGGGGAGATCACCGACCCCATCAACCCGTACCTGTACGGGGCGGGGTGCTCGGAGCGCTTCGACGATGCGGGGCTGGAGGTGGTGAGCACCGACGAGCGCGCGGTCTTCCAGCAGCGGGTCGTGCCGATCGACGCCTCCACGGCGAACGTCGTGTGCGGCACCGCCACGGTGGAGGACGCTCTCGGCCCCTACGAGACCACGACGGTGGCTCGGAAGAATCCGGAGACGCGCCCGGCCTTCCCGACGCTGCGCAGCCCGGTGGCCGACGGCAGCCCCATCAAGTTCTTCCTCGCGCCGTGCGACCGCACCATCGATGCGGACCACGAGGAGATGCAGCGGCAGCGCCTGCAGATGGAGAACACCCCGACGACGTGCACCGATGGATGGGAGAGCCGGGACTTCGCGCGGGAGCTGGGGGTGGCCTTCCGGGACGCCATCGAGACCCGACGCGCTTTCGGCGAGGACATGATCTTGGTGGTCGGGGTGCATCGGGACGACGCCGCGTTGGCGGATGCCGTGGAGGAGGCGCTGGAGCGGGTCGTCCCCGACGAGCGGCACCGAAGCAGCCCGCGGGTGGCCGGGGCCTACGTGTTCGACAGCGACAGCCGTGGGCTGCGGTCCCCGGAGATCAGCCAGAGCACGCTGTGGTGCCCGTCGACCCTGCCCGAGGACGACCTTCCCGACGCCAGCCAGCGGACCTGTCCCGTGATCCCCGACGAGCTGTTGGGCCTGGACCTGGGCCCCCTGTCGGTCGGCACGCTCCCCATCCTGCCCACCCGCACGCAGTTCCTCGACTTCATCGACGAGTTCTCCAAGGCCCAGGCCGGCGAGGTGGAGCTGCTCCGCTACCGGGTGCCGGAGTTCTCGGTCACGGCGGACCACGTGGACCTCGGCGACTTCGGGGTCGTCACCTTCCTCGACGACGAGTGGTTCGGGGCCGACCGCGACGAGGCGTTCTCCTATTGCGAGCAGGACGACGCCCCGTTCGTGGCGTTTCGCTCCCCGCTGATGCAGGAGCCTTTCTTTCAGGAGAATGCGCCCTACATCTGCGAATACTCTGGGCTTCCCCCGGAGCTCTGCGAGGCCGAGGCCGGACTGCTTCCGCTGGAAATCCTGCCGGAGTGGCATTCGCTCTTCGGCGAGTCGGCCTACGAGCTCGGGCTGTTCTGGGAGTTCCCCTTCTTGCTGAAGATGGACTACCGCGTCTTCTTCGCCGGCTCGGTCGGGGTGGCCGGCTTCAACGTGCCCTTCGGCCTCGGCAGCCCGGCCGATGCGTTCTACGGCTCCGAGGTGTGGGTGGAGGAGTCCTTCGATCTGAGCGAGTTGCTCACCCAGTGCGACCGCTTCTGCGAGCATCCGACCTTCGACAACGTGGGCATCTACCGGGTGCAGGAGACCTTCCGGGCGAACTACGCCCAGCGTTGCTTCTCGCCGGCCTACCCCGAGATGGGCGACGGAGGGTTCCCGGTTGATCCGTAGGCTGCTGGGGAATCGACGGCGTTGGGTCGTGGGGGTCGCCTTGTGGGGGACGCCCGCGCTGGCCCAGGACGCGCCCGCGACCGACACGGGTGCGCCTGAGGCGACCGACACGGGTGCGCCCGAGGCGACCGACACGGGTGCGCCCGAAGCGACCGACACCGGCGCGCCCGAAGCGACCGACCCGGACACGCCGCCGGTGGCCCCCGACACGGGCACGCCGCCCGCGACGCCCGACACGGGCACGCCACCCCCCACGCCCGACACGGGCACGCCTCCCGCCGAGGACCCCGAAGCGGTCGAGCCCATCGACGCCCGGGACACCGGCGCACCGGCTGTGGACGACACCGGCACGGCGCCCGTCCCGGAGGCGGTCGTGCCGATGCCGGCTCCGGCGCCCGTTCCGGCTCCGGCGCCCGTTCCGGCTCCGGCGCCCGTTGCGGCTCCGGCCCCCGTGCCTCCCCGTCCCATCGGACCTCTGCCGGCGGTTCCCTTCGCCCCGCGGGCGGCGGACGCGGCCGAGGGGATGCCCTCGGAGGAGGACGAGGAGCCCGGCATCGAGAAGTACCGAGCGCCGTTCTCGGTCATCGCGGACCGCGCGATCGGCACCACGTCGACCCCTGTGGAGTTCGACTGGCGGCGCACCAAGGCCCAAGTGGGGGCGTCCGGCAGCTTCCTGTCGGAGCTGAACAACTTCAACAGCCTGCGGGGCGGGGTGCTCGGACGCTTCCCGTCGAAGGGTGTGATCTGGGAGGTGGGGCTCTCCTACGTGACCGTGCGGGACACGTCGGCGACGCGGGACTTGGCGCTGACCCCGTACCGGCAGGCGGGTCGGCCCAAGCACGGCGAGCTCGACGTGGGCGTGGCCGTGCCGCTGGCCGAGGGGGTCGTCACCACGGTGCCCCGCTGGTTCCCTGCCGTGCAGATGGTGCTCAATGGCTACGTCGACCTGCGCTACCGGGTCTACCCGAGCGGCTACCGGGGCCTGACCTTCGGCCAGGTGGCGGGCACCATCCTGAACCCCCAGCTCACCCCCGACGAGCGCAACAACCTCGAGGGCTCCCGTCTCGAGGCCATGACCGTGGACCGAGAGCGGTTCGGGTTCCTGATGGGCATCGGCAACGACTTCTACTTCAAGCCGGGGCTGTTCCTGTCGCCCCGCATCATGTTCTCGGTGCCCCTGATGGCGCCGATCAGCGAGACGCAGCTGGTGTGGTGGTCCGACGCGCAGCTGGCCGTGGGGGCGGCGTTTTGATGTGGGCGCTGCTGGCGCTGGCGCTCGGCGCGCCCGCCGCGGCGGAGGTGGAGACGCCCGACGTGGCGACCCTGGCCTACTACAACGCCCGGATGGCCCTCCGAGAGGGCGACGCCGAGGAGGCCCTGAAGCTGTGGCTGCTGCGGAACAGCCTGGCTCAGCAGGCAGGCACGGTGGGGGTCCACGACGGCGACTTCCACTCGGTGACCTGGGCGGCGCTGGGCGCGATGGGGGTGTGCCAAGACGGCATGCGCACCGACGACGAAGGCGCGGGGCTGTGGCCCCTGGGGCTGCACAACTGGATCGTGGAGAACATGCGGCGGCGGGTCCGTCGGGGCGGTGGGCCGAAGCCCTTTCAGGCCTTCCAGGTCGGCCAGCAGCAGCGCTTCGTCGCGGTCGGCGACGTGCTGTCGAGCCGGGAGCTGGAGGCGATCGATTTCTTCAAGGGCTCCTGCACGCGGCAGCGCTGGGCCTTGCTCGTGGCAGGGGAGTTCGTCGGGGCAGAGCTCTCCGACCGACAGGTGACGGCCCGGGTCCTTTCGAACCTGCTGGTGCGCGCCGAGGAGAGTTTGGGCGACAACGTTCGAGGCACCGCGGCCTTGGCCGCCCGACGCTTCGACCTGCAGCTCGCGATGGCAGAGCTTGCGGCGCGGGAGGCCCGTCGGGAAGGGGTGGCGAAGGCCCGGCAGGGGCGCATGATCGGCATGAGTCGGGCGGCCGTGCAGGTGATGGGGAGCGAAGAGGCCGGCTACACCTTCGACGACGACTCCGAGCCGGCGCGCATTCTGATGGCGTCCGCGGCCTGGTCGGTCGACGAGTGGATGACCCTGTCGCCGGACCGTCGGCTCGTGCTGTTCGACCATGCGTCGGCCTACGTGGAGGACCCCGAGCGCTGGCGGGTCGTGGCCCTGGGCATCCTCGACCGGTTGATCGCGGCGGGGGAGGGCGTGCAGGCGCGGGCCTGGATCGCGCGGGTCGGGCAGGACGGCGACGACACCCCGCCAGAGGTGCGGTCGCTGGTGGTGGACGGCGCCCGTGGGGAGGCGCTTCTCGGCCTCGGCGAGGAGAGCGAATTCGGGGAGCGGGCGGTGGTCGCGCTGCACCGAGGGGTCGACCAGCTGGGTCGCGGGGAGATGATGGCGTCCCTGGTGAGCTTCGCCCTGGCGCTGCAGGAGGCGCCGAGCTCGTCGGCGACCGACCGGGTCGGAGGACTGGCTCGGCGCTGGCTGGCGTACACCACGGCCCAGTTCGAGGTCTCGGAGGAGCTGCTGGTCACCCTCGAGGAGCTGGTGCCGAAGCGGGACTACGACACGATCGTCGAGGACCTCCTGTGGCGGGCCGCGCTCCACGCCGATGCGGGCAGCTTCGATCGGGCGGCCGCCGCCCAGCAGGGGCGTGGGGCGACCCGGCGTCGCATGGACCTGCTGCGGCCGTTGGCCCGCGGCGACATCGGTGGCATGGCCACCAAGGTTCGGGAGCGGCTGACGTCCTCCCCGAGCGAGACCCTGCGGTTCCTGGACCTGTTCCTGCAGCAGCTGGAGCGGGAGGGCACCGAGGTGCGGGGCATGCACGTGCCCACGCTGTTGGCGCTGCGGGAGGTGGTGCGGCCCGTGTCCTCCGATGGCGAAGGGGAGGGGCGTCGGGCGCGTACGGCCGATGGGTGGATGGTGCGCTCTCAAGGCTTGATCGAGGGGCTCGAGCAGCTGGCGAGCGACGGCACCGCGCGGGACCGGGCTCGGTCGGTGGCGCCCGGCGCGGCGGTGTTCGCCGGCAGTGTGCGCGTGGCGCCTTCGGACCCGCTTCCGTGGCCCTTCCTGCGGATCAAGGCCTCGCCGCCGTCGGTGTTCGAGCCGATGGTGCTGACCCCCGTGGAGTGGGTCGTGGACGACGAGCTGGTGTTCGGCTGGCGGATCAGCGGATGAGCCTGCCCGACCCCGAGGCGCTGAAGGCGAGGCTGCGGAACCGTCCGATGCCGAAGCTGCCCGAGCTGCCGCCCCTGCCGCCGGCGCCGGAGATGCCCAAGCTGGACCCGGCCCGCCGCGCCGCCCTGATGGCGTCCCAGCAGGCCGCGTCGGCGCGGATGCGGACCCAGCTGCAAGCCCGGATGGACGGCGTGAAGGGGGAGCGGCGGACCGAGGAGAAGCGTCGTCGGCCGTGGTGGCTGTTGGTGTTGCTGTTGCTGCTGCTGGCGGCCATCGTGTGCTGCATGGGGCCGTGCGAGCCCGAGGTCGCGCCGCCCCTCGAGGATGGCCCTGCGGAGGGGCAGGGGGAGCCCACGGAGTTCGTGCCGCCGCCGGTGCCGATCGAGGGGCGGGTGAAGCCCAAGCCGAGGCCCGCCTTCCCGGCCCTGAAGCCCGCGCCCGTGCCCTGGCTGGCCAGCTTCCGGATGCAGGTCGCAGCGCGTTCCACTCGGCTGTCCGGCTGTTTCGTGGGCACCACCCGTCCTGGGGTGCTGCGGTGGACCGCGCTGGTGGAGCCGGAGACCGGGCGGGTCTCTGACCACGAGCTCGAGCCCGTGCTCCAGAGCGACTCCCTCAGCGGGGAGCAGCGGGACTGTGTGCTGGGGGTGTTGGAGACCCCGGGCTACCGGATCGACTCAGAGGAGGGCATGGGCCCGTCGCGCGTGGGGATGGTCATCGAGTTCTGAGCGGCGGCGATGGCCTGCATGGGGTCGTCGTCGGTCCAGATGTCCGGGAAGATGCCGACGCCCTCGGCGAACGGCTGCAGGGCATCCCAGCCGTACGCGGTGTGCCCGAAGCGGGCATAGGCGCCGGTGTGGGGAAGGATGACGGCCTCCACTTGGTCGCCGACGTCGCTGCACCCTCGCGTGGGCTGGCCCACCAGCAGCGCACCGGGGATCTGGCGGGCCATGATGGCGAAGGCCTCGGCGGCCGAGGCGGTGCCGCCGTCGATCAGGATGTACAGCTGGCCCGCGTAGGGGCCGGCCTCGCCCTGCACGGTCCTGTGCCGGTAGCTCGTCCACCCCTCGGGGGTGCGATGGGACGTGCCTGCGCTCTGGTGCGCCACGTCGGAGAACGCGGTGAGCCATGCCCACAGGGGCTCGTATCCGCCGCCCCCGTTTCCTCGAAGGTCGATGACCAGGGCATCGGTGTCTCGGAGGGCCTCCGCGGTGGCCGGCAACTCCGCCGATACGGCGTGGGTCAGAGTGGGCACCACGAGGGTGGTCACCGGCTCGCGAAGGACTCGAACATGGGTCTCGGTCGTCGTCGGCGGACCCCCTTCATCGATCTCGAACGTGCCGAGCATCGTGCCCCCGTCCCAGGTGGGGAACGCGTAGGTGCGCCCCAGTTCGATCTCGTCGGGCGAGGGCACCGGCGGCGCGGCTCCGGCAAGCTCCAGGTCTGGGGCGAACGTGGGCCGCACGGATCGGACGCGGTGCATCGCGTCGCCTCCTCTCGGCCAGAGCTGGAAGTGGGTGTCCTGGATGGACTGTGTCGCGCGCACGATGGTCGCCAGAGCGTCGTCTTCGGAGAGCGGGTCGGTGGTGGACCGGAGCCTTGCTCGCTCCCGCTCGAGGTCGGAACGAAGGGCCTCGTTCCAGCCGCCGTACCGGCCCCTCAGGTGCTCGGAGAGGAACACGAGGTCTTCGGCGACGTGTTCGGCTGGGTAGGTGCCTCCGTGCGGAGGGGCAGGGATGCCCCACGTCCACAGGGTGGATGGGTCAGTGGGGGGCAGGCCTTGGTCTTCTTCGTACCGATGCAACGTGTGCGCGGGCAAGCCGGGCAGGAGGGCCACCGCCCGCTTCTGGGTCGTGATGGCCTCGTCGTGTAGGCCCAAGCGCCACTGGGCATGGGCCAGGGTGTCGAGGGTCTCGGCGAGGTCGGTGCTCCTGCGGGGGTCGTTGGAGAGCGTGGCGATGGCTGGCTCCACGAGCTGGATCGCGGCGCGGTGATGCGTCTCGTCTGCGTCGTCGTGGGAGGCCAGCAACCAGGCGACGTGGTTCGCGGTGCGCGGGGCCAGCGGAGGGGCGGCATGGAGTGCCTCCATCACGCCGTGGAGGTCTCGCTCGCCGCGAGCGCGCATCAGGTCCAGGTAGGGCGCACCACGCCAGTCAGGGCTCTGGGAATCGGCGAGGAGCACGCCCAGGTGGTCACAGGACGTGGCGATCGCGGTCCGGCCGTTCCGGCTGATGTGGCCAAGGTTCGGCTCGTCGCGGAGCGGCTCGGGCACGGCGTCGTTCGTGGGCAGCAGGTGGGGAATCCCCGGCAGCGGGCTCTCGGACACCCAGCGCACGGAGGCGGGGACCGCATCGCAGGCGAGCAGTTCGACGCTGAGGGGGTCCCATGGCTCTGCGGTGATCCAGGTGGTGGACGCGGGGCCACTGGGGAGGGGGGAGGTGCAGGCCGAGAGGAAGAGAAGCCACATGCTGCCTGCCGTATCGTCACATGGAAGAGGCTGCCTTCTGCTGGGGGTCGTGGCCATACCCCTGCTGCTCGGGCGGGACGGCGCGAGGGAAAGGCGACCCCCACGCTACCGAACAGCATCTCTGGAAAGCCGCCCCAAGCTCGAAGAGCCAGGGCTTGTCTGGATCGATGTAGCGATAGGCGACGCGGGCCGGCGGACACACATCCCAGGGGCACGGTGCCCAGGCTACCCTCGCGCGCAGGACGGTCGCTGCCATCCGTGGGTGCCGCTGGGCACCCGTTCGGTTCCGCCCACATTCGGGGTGCGCCATGGGGCTTTGTTCCTCGTGACCTGCGGGGCGCCCTCGGAGGGCATGGCGTCCTGCGCCTGTGCGGCCCCGACGGTGCTCGCGGTAGCATGCGCTGGTGTCGACACTTGGAGAAGCCATCGCCATGCGGACCGTCGCCTTGCTGTTCTGCCTTCTCGTCCCTTCGGGCCTCGCCCATGCCTCGCCGCCGGCCCAGGACGCGCCGGGCGCAGCGGGGATGATCGCGGCCGCCGTCCGGGCCTCCGGGCTGGAGGCTCCCCAGCAGCTCGAGCTCCGATTCGTGTTCCGCGGGACCCCCTACCGGCTGTGGCTCGACGGCCGCCGAACGGTCGCCGAGCGGGAGGTGGCCACGCCGGAAGGGACCGTCCGCACGGACCGGCTGGATGGCTCCAGCTTCACCGCCACCATCGATGGCGAGCCTGCGGCGCTCTCCTCGGAGGACGCCGGTCGCCTGCGGCGCTCCCTCAACTCCGTCGCCTACTTTGCCCTGCTGCCGCGCCCCCTCCAGGACGAAGCGGTCGTCGCCCGGCTCCTCGGGGTGTCCGAGCTCGGGGGCCAACCGTGGGACACGGTCGAGGTTCGCTTCCGGGAAGAAGGCGGTGGAGACGACCACGAGGACGTCTTCCGCTACTGGCTGCACCCCGAGACCCACCGCGTCGGCTACCTCGCGTACACCTTCGACACCGGGAAGGGCGGCGTGCGCGTGCGCAAGGCGACCCGCTTCCACGAGGTCGATGGCGTGGTGCTCGTCGACTGGTCCAACCATGGCCGCAACGGGCGCGGTCTCCTCATCGATGACGCCGTGGCGGAGCTCGAGGCGGGCACGCTGCCCCTGCTCTCCACGATCGAGCTCGAGGGGGTGGGCGTGGTGCGGGGAACCGGACCCTGACGACCTCACGACGGCGGCCGTCGTTCCTCCCTCCTCGCTGTGCCCCCTTGGCCTTGACTGGCTAGGGCACGACGCTCCCTTCGGGGTCGGCGATGGGCTCGGACCAGGTGTCGTCCCAGGGCCACAGCTCCTCGCCATAGGGACCCCACGGGACGTAGCGGTGGCGGAGGACGTGCCGTCGCTGGGACCGTGTGAGCTGGTCGAGCTCGACGATCTCCTGCTGAGCTGGGTCGACCAGGGGCCAGGGCAGCGACAGGTCCAGTGTGCCATCCACCTGGTAGTGCAGCATGTCGCCGAGGCGGTAGTCGCGACGGAACGACGTCCTCCACTGGCTGTTGCTGCCCCACCCATCGGCGAGGTCGACGGTGGGGCGGCCTTGTCGGCGATGGGCCCAGTGCAGAACGTTGGTGGCAGCGGCGGGATGCAGGCGGTCGGCGCTGGCCGTCACGTCGACACCGGCCCGCTGGAGAAGGAGGGGCCCCAGCATCAGGCAGGGCCAGTGGACCCGGGTCAGGTTCGGGCGAGCATGGTCTGGAGCGGCTTCGATGCGAACGCACTCGCAGTCGAAGGGATGAAACGTCGTGGGGTTCGTGGCTCGGATGCCGAGGGCCTCGACGAAGCGCAGGTAGGCCGCCTCGGACAGGGTTCCCTGGGGGGCGTCGGGGGACGGGCGGAGGTGGAGGAGCAGTCGGTCGAGCACCCGGTGCAAGGCGTAGAGGCGCCACAAGTCCTCCAGGGAGGCGGGGGGGAACGGGTCCCCGGTGGCCGTGGCGAAGGCACGGAGCCAGGCGCGCTCGGGTTCGTGGTCGGCGAGCCATGCGGCCAGGAGAACGCTGGGTTCGGGGCCGCCCGGTTCACGGAGGGCCGTCCACAATCCCGCGACGGTGAGCCCGAGATTCGCTTGAGAAGCTTGCTTCTCAGCGGCGAATCGGAGGGCGAGCGGAGCGGGATTCTCGACGAGGGCAAGGTTGCTTGCCCGCAATCCGTAGGTTCCATGGTGCTTCTCGAGCGCAGCTCAGAGGGGCACCATGGAATGCGCGGTAGGGGGCTTGGTTGGCGTGCATGGGTGTCGCTATCGGGCGTGGGGTGGTTGGACCTGCGCTCAGGGCGCGATGGGGCCGTCGAACCTCACCGGGATCGCGCGGTTCAAGCTGCCGCCTCCGGGCCCACCAGGCCCGCCGGGTCCACCCAAGCCAGGGCAATCTCCTTCCAGGGTCCATGCGGCGCTGGTCTCGCCGCGCTCCCACCACTGCACGGCGTTGGTCGCGGGGCAGGTGCCGAGCACCCCGCCGCCGACCGGGATGGTCCCACCCTGGACGTCGCAGCGTGCGTCGAAGTCGTAGGTCTCGACGAGGTTCACCTCGCCGTTGGTGAGTTCGTAGGCTGCAGACCGGGAGTACGCGCCTGCGCCACGGTTGTCGAAGAGCCACAGGAGCCCATCGACGTAGCTGGCGTTGTGCTGGAACGAGAAGCCGTCGGCTGAGGATGCTGGCGGGCCGTAGGTGAGGTCCGGCAGGCTGGTGGCCTCCCCTGCGGCGGACCACACGACGTCGAGGAAGGTGGGGGAGCTCGGGTTGCCGTCCACGGCGACGACGGCCGAGTGATGGAGCATGGAGAGGATGATCAGGCCGTCGTCGGTGGCCTCGATGCCATTGCCGTGGGACCACTCGCCGTTGCCGGACACCGCGTAGTGGTCGCCGAGGGCGAAGGTGCCCACCAGGGTGGTGCCGTCGAAGACGTAGATGCCGTCGGCGACAGAGCTTCCTTCGCTGTAATCGTAGAGCAGGTAGGTGTAGCCGCCCCAGGCCTCCACATCGTGGTGGAGGTCTTCGGTGAAGTCGGTGCCGCGGTCCAGCACCACGCTCTCGGTGCCGTCCATCTCCGTGCGCTCGAAGCGAGAGGTGCCGGCGTTGAGCACGGCAGGACCGACGGGGTCCCAGTCGTAGCCGCTCATGCCGTTGGTGTAGAGGCTGGTCGGGTCGTACCAGACGATGTGTCCCTCGGGGTCGACGAGGACCATCCAGGTACTGCCGGCACACGACAGAGGACGGAGCACCGCGTCGAAGGCGTCGGTGGTGCCGGTGGTGGACAGGCCGGCCCCCGACAGGTCGGAGGGAACAGCGCCGGTCGTCACGGTGCCGCCGATGTCGCCGATCGACCAGTCGTAGCTGGTGTTCTCCCGTAGCCCCCATGCGGTGAACGTGTGGTCCGTGAGGAGCTCGTCGCTGGAGAAAACGCGGGTCGGCGCGCCCGCTGCCGACACGACCAACGCGGCGGTGCCAGACGTCGACAGGGTCGCTTCGCACGCCACGCGAAGGGCGTTGGTGGTCAGGGTGCAGCTGGCGGACAGGACGGGCGGCGTCGCAGTGTCCACGAAGGGGTCGGTGTCGGTGTCGGTGTCGGCATCCGCATCCGCATCCGCATCCGCATCCGCATCCGCATCCGCATCCGCATCCGCATCCGCATCCGCATCCGCATCCGTATCGGTGTCGGTGTCGGTGTCCGCCTCGGTCGGCTTCGTCGTTTCGTCGCCGCCGCTGCAGGCCGCGGCCCCCAGCACGACCCACCCAATCCAACGCATCATGGGACCTCCACCCTCACAGCCTATGCAGGTTCGGCAGACGTATCCCCCACGCTGACACGGCCTGACGTGACCGCCATCGTCGCTGACATCGCGGCCGAGGCAATCGATGGGCCAGGGCCGCTCGAGGAGCGAGGTTGGGGCAGGTCAGGGGGCGGCAGCGGCCTCGGCCTGCCGCCGTCTCCGTGCTTCTTCCTCCTGCGCTTCGCGGACGGCCTCTTCCTCGAGCGCATGGCGCCGTGCCTCTTCCTCCGGACTGAGGTCGACGTCCTCTCGCAGGATGCAGGTGGCGCGGCGCTGCTCTCGCAAGGCCTCCTCCTGAAGCACCATGCCGGCCCGCACCCGTAGGGCGGGTTCGTCCGCCCAGTCCTTCATCCGATCCCTGGTGGCTGCCACGAGGGCGTCGAATGACTCGTCGGCGAGCTCCTGCACGTAGACCTCGGCTTGGTTCGACGGCACTTGCAGGAACACGTCGAGCTCCGCCCGGTCGGGAGGGAGCTCCGTCGGGCCGGCGAAGGCGAGGATGGCGGCAGCGAGCAGAAACATACTGCAGTGTAGCGTCTCGTGGCGTTTGGCCGAGGCACCGCACGCCGAGGGGTGCCCCAGAACTCGAGACGGCGCCCGTGGGGGTGGTGGTTGTTGAGGTCCGACCCTGGTTAGGTCGCCTCTCTGGAGGCCGACTTGCCCGACCTGATCCTCTCCGCTGCCCGGGCCCGCTGGTCGTCTGCCCAAGGCCTCGACGTGCCCACGGTGGAACCCATCGCGGCCACCCTCGAGCGCACGGGCTGGGTCCGGACCCTCGGAGGCCTCGCTGGCTACCTCGCGTTGTCGGCCCGGAACCCGACGGCGACCGTGGATGCGGTGATCGCCGCGGTGGCGTCCGGCGACATCGGCGTGTCCCCTGCGGTCCGAGGCTGCATCTACCTGGTCCCTCGGGCCCACGAGGCCCTCGCCCTTCGGGTGGCCCGCCATCTCTCCGCCAAGCGCATCGCCAAGGAGCAAGAGAAGCTGGCCATGGACGAGGCGGAGCTCGACTCGGTCGGCGAGGCGGTGTTGGCGCTGGTGGCGGCCGGCCCCCTCACCACGGCTCAGCTCCGCATGCAGCTGCCCGAAGGCGCGGTGCGCTCCCTGGGGGAGGTGGGCAAGAAGCTGGGGGTGACCTCCACACTGCCCCCGAGCCTCCGTCGCCTGGAGTTTCACGGACGACTCCGCCGCACCCCCATCGACGGCCGCCTCGACCACGAGCGCTACGCCTGGGCCGCCGACGACCTCGACGTCGGAGAGGCTGCTCCCGACGATCTCGCGCAGCTCGCCGGGCTGTACCTGCGCTGGGCAGGGCCGAGCACCCGCAAGGAGCTGGCGGCGTGGACGGGGCTGAAGCAGGCCGAAGCGAAGCAGGCGTTGCTGGCCTGCGGCGCGGAGCCCGCCACCTTCCAGGGGCAGGAGGTGTTCGTGGCGCCGTCGGGGCACCAGAGGGAGGCCACAGGGAAGGTCGTGTGGCTGCCGGCCATGGACAACCTCTATGCCCTACGGCACGAGGCTCGCCCGTTGGTGGACCCGGCCTACGCCGACGTGGAGGTGTCGAACTTCGGTTCGGGGGGGCGCTCGACCCTCGCCGCGATGTCCCAGCCCATCGAGCGAACGATTGTGCGGGACGGCGAGGTCGTGGGCATGTGGGCCTATGACCCAGCGAACGACGAGGTCGTGCATACCCTCGCGCCCATCGCATCGGGTCTGGACGTGGAGGCCGAGCGGGCCCGAGTGCAGGCCATCATCGCGCGGGTGGGCCACGGCAGGGTCTTCAGCATCGACACCGACGCGCGGCTGACGGCCCGGGCAGAGCGCCTGCGGACCCTGGAGTGGCCCTGATGGACTGGAAAGAGCAGCTCGAGAACTGGGTGGCCCTCAAGCAGGGCGGAGGCGTGCAGCTGGAGGTCGGCGTGTCCCGGACCGTGTGGCTGCAGGGGCGGTTCGACCCGGTCGAGCACGAGCCGTTCGTGTACATCGGGCCCGACGGCATGGCCGCTGAGGAAGAGCTCACCTTCTTCGGCAGCCACCGCGACGTGGAGGCCTTCGTGGCGAGGCTGCGGGCCGCCGCGGTGGAGGCATGGGGCCCAGCAGACGGGGCGGGGGAGTCGGCATGATCGGCATCGTCGGGGCCGGCATCGGGGGACTGACGGCCGCGGTCGCGCTGCGGCGGGTCGGACTCGACGTGGAGGTCTTGGAGCGTGCGCCGGAGGTGCTCCCGGTCGGGGCCGGCCTGACCGTGCAGGTGAACGCGATGCGGATGCTCGAGGCGCTCGAGCTGGCGGACGCCGTGCTGGCAGCGGGGCAGCCCCTGAAGGATGGGTGGATGGCCCGGGCCGATGGCTCCCGGCTCGCCGGCATGCCGCTGTCGGACGGATGGGGGCAGCCCGGCGTCGGCATCCTGAGGGGGCGGCTGTCTGGGGTGTTGCTGGATGCCCTACCGGACGCGGTCGTGCGGTGCCGGGTCGGCGTCGTGAAGGTGTCGGAGGACGGCACGGTGGTGGACACGGAGGGCGTCGAACGTGCCTACGACGCGGTGATCGGGGCGGACGGCATCCACAGCACAGTGCGCACGGCCCTGTTCGGTGCCATGCCGCTCCGCTACGCCGGCTACACGTGCTGGCGCGGACTCGCTGGGGTGCCGTCGTCGGGGATGTGCGAGCGCCTAGGGGCAGGAATGCGCTTCGGCACGGTGCCGGTCGGGGATGGGGTGACCTATTGGTTCGCGACCGCCAATCCCGCGACGGTGAGCCCGAGATTCGCTCGAGAAGCTTGCTTCTCAGCGGCGAATCGGAGGGCGAGCGGAGCGGGATTCTCGACGAGCGGCCTTTGGGCCGCGCAACAAGTGTGATTCCAAGGGG
>Ga0316204_10000326_pt1 | contig 191715 bp, 161 predicted proteins | sample 6monrhotite_MG_2_FD_205661 | JGI IMG/M metagenome (GOLD analysis project Ga0316204, IMG submission 205661) | Microbial mat bacterial communities from mineral coupon in-situ incubated in ocean water Damariscotta River, Maine, United States -... | ecosystem: Environmental > Aquatic > Marine >... | reverse complement strand
AGTTTCTTATGTCGAATTTTACAACCGCGATAGAATTCATTCAGGCATAAACTATCAATCGCCAGTAAACTATGAAAAACTATGTGCTTGAATAAACGAGTCCACAAAAGTGGTGACACTTCACGCGTCTCAATTTGGCGTTATACGAACTAAATAAATGAAGCCTATCGAGTTACTTGGAAAAGAATTTACACAAATTGCTGGGTTATTGAATAGCTCAGGTATAGAGGAAGTCTTCGACGACTTGGAAGAAGACGAAGAGCAATTTTATTCTGTCTCAGCAAAAGATAAATCATGGGAGCTAAAGATTGGAAACGGTAATATCGTAGAAGCTGTTTTCCTGTATCTAGACTATGGTTTCGAATCATTTGAAGGGGTTAGTAAGTCCACTACTAGAGAAGAAATACTTATCAAATATGGAACGCCTGCAAGGTCAGGAGATGAACGTGAAGTTCAGTTTTTAGGGCGCTACGGTGCATGGGATAGATATAACTACGGAAATTACTGCGTTCACTTTGAGCACGAGGTTGGTTCTAATACGGTGAAGAAAATAACCGTCATGTTGTCCGAGGGTGCTGCATGAAAACGTATAACAATGAGCAGCAGTAGATGAACTACTGTGCAAGGCGTTAACTGTGAAAGGAAAGTCATGAACAATTGTACTCTTGAGGGAGTAACGGCAACTTTGATTGATGATTCAAAAGTAGAGCAATTGGGATTCTTTGGTAATATGGTTATCGCAACTCTCGGAATCAAAAACGAAGCTGTTTGTGCTCAGGTACTTAAACTCGAAATTCTCGGGGAGAACTCTGTCAAAATTTATGATGATGAGTTTGAGATTACTTTAAATGACATAAATGTTGGCGAAGATCTTTTAACCTGTTTAAGAAATGGAGAAAAGGCTCAGTACACAATAATATCAAGAGATGATAGCAATCAAACAAAGCGATTTTTACCGTGAGTTATTCAGTTAACAAGTCGATGAAAATTGAAGCATCAAAAGACATGCTCAATTTATTTTGGCGTTAAGCATCTAAAAGGCTCTATGAATATTTTCGACAAAAGAGAAGCTATCTTAAACCTTCAAGAATCTATGCTCACAAGCAAGGTTGAACGGAACGAGAGTTTCTTAAGCCTTATAAGTTTTGAAAACTGGTGCTGTAATAGTGGATTAAGTGGTTTCGTACAGGATTACAAAGAATCGCAACTCGATTTCATTGAACAATTTATCAGAGAATTTGGATTTAGTAGTATTGCAGGAATGGTTCCAGTGGTACGCAAGTATATTAATCAGCGTGGTTTAAATTTCATCGACTCATTAACCGAATCTGAATACGATGACTTATCTCAATATGATGGTGCGTTTTTTGATGTCCACGACCAATTTACTGATGCTCTTTACAATAAGTACATTAGTCTTGGTTAATTTTACAAACAAGCTTAACAAGTGGTTGGTGTCGCGACAGCTCACTCGCGCACTCGTTCGCTGCTGCACAACCGAGCGTTAGAACAACAAAAATGAAATTAGAATTCAATGACATCGAGTTTGCATTTGACTTTGTCAGTTCCGATCAAATGTACTCTAATCAAGCTTATTTAAATACCGAGACTGGCAAAATATATTGGCATTCAGAGTATGGGGATAATGAAGAAGAGTTGCCGGAAGACCTTGATGACGATAAATACATTGAAATTCCTCACAAAAATGAACTAGACCTTGGTAAAAAGCTAGTGTTTGATTTTGTTTACCAATACTTGCCGAATGAAATAGGCAAAGTTGAAAACTTTTTCAGAAGAAAGGGTGCTTATGGTAAGTTTAGAAATCTGATTGAAAGAAAAGATGTGTTGGACAAATGGTACCAGTACAGAGATCAAGCCCACGATGTCGCGTTGAGAGCATGGTGCAAAAACAACAACATAGAAATTAAGGGTTAAATCGTCACAAACCACTAATATCAATCTTAAGGAGGTAATCTATGACTTACGTGGATGGATATATTATGGCTGTACCGCGAAAAAACAAATCGGAATACATTCAGCTTGCTAAAGAATCGGCCATAGTATTCAAAGATCACGGGGCTGTGTCGATTGTTGAAAATTGGGCTGATGATGTTCCAAATGGTGAAGAAACATCTCTACCTATGGCTGTTAAATGTGAAGAGGGCGAAGATGTCGTTTTTTCCTGGATTGTTTGGCCATCACGAGAGGCTCGTGATGCTGGAAATAAATCAGCAATGCAAGACCCTCGTTTCAAAGATTGGGATCCGAGCAAAATGCCATTTGATGGAAAACGAATGATATTTGGTGGATTTAGAACCATTGTTGAGTTTTAGAGTTTAATAGTTAATGCAAACCGATAGAGGGCTGGTTTTGGTTGTGGCTATGGTTATAGTCAGGCTATGGAGACTCTAAAGAGCAACCGCCGTTTCAAACAGCAGCTATTCAGACTCTCCATTTAGCACACTTCTTACCATTGGCATAATTCTGCGACTCACTGGAACTTGTTGTCCACTGGTTAGTTCTAAACAACCGATCCCCTGACCGGATTCGGCACCTTGTTTTTTTAGGCAAAGAACATCATCAATATTGACGACATAGGAACGATGAACCCTTAAGAACGTTGTAGGCAATAACTTCTCAATCTCCTTTAAATTTCCGCTAAACAGTTTCTCTCGCTTGTCCATAAGGTGGATTTCAACGTAGTCGCCAGCGGCCTTACAGAAGGCGATTTCATTGGTTGAAATCAATTCAATTTTTCCGGCGCTATTTATCTTTATTTTGTTAGGTTTAATCTTCTGCTGGTTTTGTTCGAGTTTCAATTGCAGCTTTGCCACCTGCTGCTCCTCATATCTTCTTTTTCTTTGTTCCCTGTTAAGCATAAAAGCTCGTTGAACAAATAGAAATCCGAGTACACCAGTGGTTATATAGTAGAACTGCAAATCATGAAATCGATTGAGGTCAAATATGATTGTAATGCCTAGAAATACAAACACCACAAGATAGGATAGGGGTTGCTTGCTTCCAGTGGTTACGATATGCCTCACAATGATCGCTATAGAAACAAGGCAGGGAATTAATATAGCAATTGCCGTTTTAGAATCAAAGCCAGGAATAATGCTGAGACTAACCAGAGTAAAAAGGCTTCCAGTAAAGATCCAAGTTTTCTTGCGTTTTACCGAAAAGTTACAGGCCATATAGGTCAATAAACAGACACCAAACGCAAACGCTAAGCTGACAATGGCCAAAAGCCGATAGTCATGCAACGGATAATCATATGAAACTAATGTTCTGCTTAGTTCTGCAATCAGCTGGCTTGCAGCAAATAGACTCATTAGCAGGAATAGTCGATTATTATTTCGCTGAATTGGGCTAAAACAGGAAGCAGCAAAATACAAAGTGCCCAATATCAACGCACCTAGTGGAATAAATGAGGACCAAGTTGATGTTTGCAGTAGTGATGATAGATCTGAGTATTCACCGAATCCGATAAAATTAAGCGGTGAGGTTAACTTTATAAATCCATGATGGGATGATAATAATAATACCAACTCATTATCTGTTTTGTTTATCAAATTAGCAGGCACATAAAATCGGCTATCAATCTTTCCAGGAACTTCTTCACTTGCAAATGGGCTCGGTGTGCCATTTTGACCTATCAACTCACCGTTGAAGTAGACCCGGCTTGAGGCTTTCCCCGAGACATAAACACTGTGGGGTTTCTGATTAGTTAACATTTCGGATGTGATGATGAGTCTAGCTTTTATCCAAATCGCGGTATTTTGCGGATCGATCAAACTGGCGGACTGGCTAGAGCAGTTTGCCTCCAAAAAGCTAGGAGGTGAAACTGAATTCTCCGTAGCCGGACAAATAACAACCTCATTAAAATCTATTGAAACCAACGACCTAGCAATCACTGGAGTACAAACCAACGTAATTAGGAAAAAGCTTAATATTATAAATTTCAATTTATTCATTGCTGGTTACTATAGCCAAAATAGCCAAATTGTCGATTAAATAGACCGCCGTTTAACGAAAAACTACCGCCGTTTAACGGTCATAACTGAGTAATCACTACCGTTGGTAGACTTTAAGCTGAAGCGCACTGCTTTCTCCTTAATAATGGCATCTTTCAACTTTTAAAGGAAATCATTATGCCTAACTCAATGGTCAAAATTTATGGCTACTTACTCTATTTATTTTTGTTCGGTGTTCTTTTTATATCAGGGCATATGCCTGTCTTAGCTAGTAAAACCTATCCAAACGAAAAGAGCATTTCGTTCAAAAATGGCGAGCAATCCGTAGCGGCTTTTGAAGGGACTATTCAAGTCAGGGAAAATCGTTCCAATCCTAATAGCAGAATGATTCCTCTGACCTATGTGCGATTTCCTGCCACCGGAAAGCAGACTGGAGTACCGATTATCTATTTGGCAGGAGGGCCGGGAGGTTCTGGTATCTCGACCGCCAGTTATCCGGGCTTTCGTTTTCCTCTCTTTATGGCAATGCGAGAATTTGGTGATGTGATAGCGTTAGATCAACGTGGAACAGGCAAATCCAAAATAACGCCTCGATGTATTTCAAGCCAGTCAATTCCAACAAACAAGCGACTTTTTGAGAAACAAGTAATGCAGCAATATAAAACCGCTGTTAATGAGTGTGTTGACTATTGGAATGAACAGGGGGCTGATATTCTGGGATATACAACCCTGGAAAGTGCTAAAGATATTGACCAGCTAAGAAAACACTTTGGCGCTCAAAAGGTGAGTTTATGGGGAATATCCTATGGCAGCCACTTGGCCTTTGCTAGTTTGAAGGTTATGCCAGATAACATCGATAAGATCATAATCGCCAGTGCTGAAGGGCTCAATCAAACGGTAAAGCTTCCAGCAAGAACCGATGCTTATTTTGAGCGATTGCAACAAGCTATAAATAGCCAACCAAATGCGGCTAAGGCTTTTCCAAACATTAAGCAATTAATTCAAAGAGTGCATAAACGTTTAGATGACTCTCCCGTCTTACTAAAATTGCCGCAGGATGATGGTCAAACTAAAGAGTTTCTTTTCCAACGTCATCATATGCAAGGTTTAGCGTCCGCAATGATCGCTGATCCTCATCGTTTTGTGTCAAGGTTATTGCAGTTATACAGCACACTTGATCACGGAATATTTCAGCCTTTGCCCGCTTTAGTTAAGAGAGCTGGATTGGACAAGCCAGTGATTAGCTTTGATATGATGGCATTAGCAATGGATATCGCATCGGGGGTTACTGATGACAGGTTGAAGCTTGTAGAAGCTCAAGCCGAAAGTTCGTTGTTGGGAAAGATGCTGAATTTTCCTATGCCACAATTAAACCGCTCTATTAAAGGTCTTGATCTTGGAGATGATTTTAGAAGCTATCCAAAAAGTGCAGTGCCAACGTTACTTTTAACCGGCACTCTTGATGGTAGAACTTATAAAGAATCACAAATAGAAGCAACTCAAGGCTTAACCAATCTAACACATGTCATAGTGAAAAATGCCGGCCATAACCTTTTTATGGTAACTCCAGAAGTGACCCAAGTGATACAGCAGTTTATGAGAGGCAAAGTCGTTAAAACTAAACAGATTAATTTTGAGTTACCTAGATTTATAGAAGATTAATTCCCTTTTGAATTACTCCTAAAGTCAGCCGTTGAGGGGACTCAGGTCGGTAAATATTGAAGCATGATGCGATAGTTTTTCTAAATTCTTGTAATCAATAGCAAATCTCGTTAGATTAGCTATTATAATTTTCGCGGTTGCTGAATATGATCCAGTGCATGCCGTAGAGGAATAAACTGCTAGAGCTACAAGACAATGAAGAAACTATTCGCATTAATTCTGGGTATTTTGACAATAGCTTTCTCTGCCAATGCAGACAAGAGTCGGAATGTAACTGGCGAGTTGTGGGTCATGATTAAAATAGACACGCCTTTTAGAACACAGAATGAGCTTGAACTTGTCGAAGTCGTTACCTCAGCGATTGAATCTAAAGGCGGTGGTGAGCTAGATGGGCATAGTAGTGGTGGATTCCAGTTCGAGTTTAACTACTATGAGGTTAAGGATTATGAAGCTGTAAAAAATATGGTTAATAAAATATTTCAAAAAAATTATCCAAAACTTACCTATACGATTTCTAATGAGTATCAAGTAAAGTATGAAAAGCTTTAACAAGAATTAGAATTGGATTCGGCCAAAAGCTGGATCACAATTTAAATAAGCATCAAAGCTTCAAAAGTATAAGAGGATTTAGTTATCAACGAGAAACACATTTCTAACTCCACTCGCCGAAATCTTTTGGTTTCCTTGGGTGTCATCGTATTTATATTGATACTTGTAGGGCTTGCAATATCGTCGATGCCTAAAGGGTTTGAGATGACGCACGAGAATATAGGTACGGGCAAACCTGCTCTAGTTTTTATTTATGATCCAAACCTAGAAGTTAGCATAAGCCAGACTGAACAAATGAATAAAGCTCGTGACCAGCTTGGCGACCAAGTACTCTTTCTCATCGCTAACATTGGCACTCCGGATGGTGACAAGCTTATTGCTGAACATCAAGCCAATCCTTCGGAACTTTTATTCTTCGCCCCATCTGGAAAGCTAATTAAAAGGCAATTTGCCTTAAGAAATTCTAGCGAACTAATCCAGTGGTTCGAGGTCGGTGAGCCTTAATTTCTATTCGCAACCGTTTCATCAGCCGATTAAGAGTTGTTTAAACGAAAATATTATTAATTCCGGCTCTTGGGATGAATATGGAGAAGATGGGATTGAGTTTCGCAGGTATATTGAGCGCTTAGTATTTGAATATTGTGTAAAGCCCATGTTAGGTCATACAAATATAACGGTCGTTGAAATGTTCTTAGAAAAGGAAGCTTTTCTAGATCCAATCTCTGGGCGAAGTTATGGATTAGCCCCCCTAGTAATTCCTAAAGGGAGTTATTTGAATCAAGTTTGGTTGAGAGTTCGAGTGAAGAAGAGTGACAATAAAGTGCAAACTGACACGTATTAGTGGGTATACTTTAGACATTGAGTGCAACAATAAACAAAAAGAGTCGAGATGAATATTTATGCATTACTAATAGGAGTCATTACTGGAATACTGATTATTTGGCACTTCAAAAGAAGAAAGTTAGAGTATTCCCAGTTACCGTATCCAATACTGCTTGCTACATTCCCTGTGTATTACTTCGCCTTTGCACTTTTTGCTAGTGACTTTAACGCTCTTTATAAAGAAATAGGCATCAGTATCGTCTTTTTCTTATTGGTTTATGTTGCTATAAAAGTAAATAGGAAAACGTCCGCTTTATTAGTTGCGTTGGGCTGCATAGTTCATGGTATTTACGATATTTATCACGACCTATTATTTATCAATAATGGTACACCTCTTTGGTGGCCTGAATTTTGTGGTTCAATTGATCTTATTCTAGGAGCTTATCTTATTTACTTCTCTAGAAAGATACCCAGTAAAGTATTCACAGTGGAACGAAAAGGTGCTGAAACGTAGATAATTGTTAAACTAAACAACGTAAACCAAAATTAGTAATAATGATTTGTAAATAAAAAACGTGAAGTACTAGTAGTAAAATAGATCGAATATTTAATTTTTCATCAAGCGATTCAATAAAGTTCTTAACGACAGCGGCTTAATCGGTTTATTCAACAAGAAAGCATTGTTTTCTTGAACTTCTTTCTTTATTTTATCTGTTTGATCCGCCGTTATGACCACGCTTGGAATATCCCAGTTGGCTTGTTGTCTTAATTTTTTAATCACTTGAATTCCTGTTCGATCATGGTCTAAATGATAATCGGCAAGAATCAATGCTAAGTTATCCAATTGTCCTAGTTGTTGGCTAAAAGCTTCTCCATCTAATGAGGTCACAACCTTTTGATAGCCCCAGCTAGTTAGAAGCGCCTGCATACCATCTAAGATATCTTGTTCATTATCAATACAAAGTATCAATTGGTTTTTGTTGGCTCCGGTTTGATGTTCTCCCGGAATAGGTAGCACTTTCGGTTGTTCGAGGCGGCTGTCGTTTTCAACAATTGGAACTGACACGGAAAAATCACAACCCTGATTTTCGGAAGAGTTCAAATTAAGCGGTAGTTTCAATATCTTGAGGATTCGCGTAACAATTGCCAGTCCTAGCCCGTGGCCTTCAACGGCTATTTTGTCGGAATCTAACTGCACGAACTCTTCAAATATTCTTTGTTGTTGAGTTTTGGTAATACCGACACCGTTATCGATAATATGGATCACTAATTCGTTTTTCTTACGCCTTACACCAAATAATATTGAATCAGCTTGCGAATGTTTGACCGCATTACTTAATAGATTTTGCAATATTCGACGAAGCATGGTTCGATCACTATACGTCATTTTATCGCAATAAACCGTTCTGAGTTTGATCGACTTTTCACTCGCTAACATCTCAAATTCACCGGAAAGCTGTTGCATGAGTTCTTTGAGTGAAAAACGACTCATCTCTGGTTTAACATTGCCTGAGTCTAATTTTGAAATATCGATTAAATCTTTTAACAATAATTCAGCCGAGTGCAGAGACTGTTGAATTCTTTGCGAAAGTTGCTTTTGTTGTTTGTCTTGCAATTGCTCAAAAAGTGTCGCACTAAATAAACTTGCGGCGTTTAGTGGTTGTAAAACGTCGTGACTTGCCGCTGCTAAAAATCGTGTTTTACTGTGGTTAGCTATTTCAGCCATTGATTTGGCTTCGAGTAAACTTTGATTTAAATTTTCAAGTTGTTGGGTTCTTTCTGCAACTCGTTGTTCGAGTTGTTGATTGGCTTTTTCCAATTCAAATTGCTGTTGCCTAAATTCTGTGATATCAATAAATGAAGTAACAAAGCCACCGCCAGGCATTGGGTTACCTCGCATTTCCAAGATGACACCATCTTGTTGCTGGCGTTCATAGACATGGGGTGTTCCTTTGCGCATATGACTTAAACGCCGAGAGACAATATCCTCGATATTGCCTTTACCCATCATGCCTCGTTCAGCATTAAACTTGACTAAATCTTGAATTGGACGTCCTACTTGAACCAGCTTTTCTGGGTATTGAAACAACTCAACGTACTGACTATTCCAAGCGACCAAATGAAGATCTTTATCGACCACACTAATTCCATGGCTGATGTTTTCGATGGCTGATTGCAATAGCTCTCGGTTAAACAATAAAACGTCAGTGGCTTCGTCAATCATGTTAAATACATCTTCGAAAGGCACTTGGCGGTTATTGGAAAGTGATTCAAATACCAAGCGAGTTGATGTGGAACCAATGACTCCCTGTAATAGTTTTTCAGTATGCCTGGTTAGATGATTAATTTTGGCTTGCGATATAGTATGTAAATTGTTCTCACGACAATATTTCTCAAATGATTCTTTAGCGGCGGATTTACCCACGAACCTTTCTGCGAGTAAGATTAAATCATCTACATCCAGCTCAAGTTCTAAACTCGGATTACTGTTTACCGTTTGTGGGCTGTTAGACAAAAATCGGCTAGTTTGCATTCGCTCGCCGAGGGTTTGCTCTTCGCGTAACGAAAAATATATGAGCAATGAAATATTGGTCAGCAAACTCCAGAAAAGACCGTGAGTGAGGTTGTCGAATCCGTAGAGTCCAAACAATTGAGTTGGCTTTAACAGCGCTATGCCCATCGGTCCTTGCTCAATGATTTGCTTTTCTATAATGCCTGCATCACTGAGTAAAGGTAGTAGTAAGGTATAAAACCAAACTAGCAACCCACCTAATAAGCCGACTATCGTTGCTTTTTGTGTCGAACGTTTCCAATAGACTCCGGCAATCAGTGCGGGTGCGAGTTGTGAGATTAATGCCATTGATAACAGTCCGGTAGTGGCCAATTGTTCGCTGACTGAAATTTCTCGGTAGTAAATATAAGCGCCGAGTAAGATAACCAAGATTAAGGTTCGTCGTATCGTCAGAAGTCTTTTTACCAAGTCGCGCTGGTCTTTTAATTCAAATGAAAAAAACTTCACTGCAAACGGAACAATAATTTCATTGCTGACCATGGTACTGAGAACAATGGTCGCAACAATAATCATACTGGTGGCTGCGGAAATCCCACCGATGAAAACCAGTAGTGCAATCATCGAATTGCCTTCGGCCGCTGGCAACATCAGAATATAATCTTCCGCAGAAACACTACTGCCTTGAAAATAAATTGTACCTGCTAGTGCAATGGGTAAAATAAAGAAGTTAATCAACAGCAGGTAACTTGGAAAAATCCATCGGCTTTTTTTAAGCTCGCTTTCAGAACGATTTTCAACAACCAACACATGAAACTGTCTGGGCAAACATAAAATTGCAATCATTCCTAAAAAGGTTTGCGACAAATAGATAAACGAGGGTTGTCGGTCGTTGATAATCGCTTGAGTGTGCGGGTTCTTGCTGACTTGTAACCAAAGATCAGAAAAGCCATCAAATACAAAATAGACGGTGAATAATCCGGCGGCAATAAAAGCCGTTAGCTTAATCAGTGATTCAAATGCAATCGCCAGCATAATACCTTGGTGGTGTTCAGTGGCGTCGGCTCGTCTGGTACCAAAGACGATAGTGAAAAGAGCGACCACAATCGCGATATAAAAAGCGCTGTCTTGCCAAAAGGTATTTTCAGTAAATGTTTGCTGAGGGTTCACTAGAGGATTCAACTGCTGTGTCATAACATCAGCATTGGTGATAATAAAATAGCTATTAACGATGGCTTTAAGTTGAATAGAAACATACGGAACTATAGCCACCAAACAAATCACTACGACTATTCCGCCTAGCAAGTGAGAGCTTCCGAAACGACCGGCGATAAAGTCCGCGATTGATGTCACTTTATTCTGCTTAGCGATTCGAATGATGGTGGCCAAAATCGGCCAAGCAAAAACAAGTAGTAAAATACTACCTAAGTAAGTCGGAGCGAGATACCAGCCGGTTGCTTGGGATTGAGCAACGGTGCCATACATTGCCCAAGAGGTACAATAAACGGCTAAGGATAAACTATAGATCCATGGTCTTGGTTTACTAGAATCTAGGCGACGCTCAGCATATTCTGCAATTGCAAACAACAAAAGCAAATAAACAATGGCGATGCCAATGACTAACCAATTATCCAAATGAATAGAGCCCCAAGTATTTAAACTTTAAATCAGGCTCAACCATATCAGAAAAATTTAGATTAAGAAAAACTTGGATTAAGAAAAATTTAAATTAAGGAAAATTTAAATTAAGAAAAGCGCGATGGCCAACATCACTCCAAGTAGCGGGACGACCACCGTAACCGCACCCATTGGGCCATAGGCTGCTTTATGGGTTTCACCACAAATTGCTCGAATAGTGGTCACCACGTAACCATTGTGAGGTAATGAATCCAGAGCCCCTGAAGAAATAGCAACTACTCTGTGTAATTGTTCTGGGTCGACACCGGCATCAATATAGTGCGGGGCTAAAATTGGTAGGGCAATCGCTTGTCCACCCGACGCTGAGCCTGTTAGACCGGCAATCGCCGATACTGCTATCGCTGCGCCGATTAATTCATTACCCGGAAGCTGCGTCATAAACTCGACCGCAACGGCAAATGCTGGGGTTGCTTTGGCAACAGAGCCAAATCCCACCACGGCTGCGGTATTACCGATGGCAATTAAAGCGCCAGTTGTACCGACATTAATCGCTCCACCTAAGTTATGAATAAAACGCAAATTAAGCAGCCAGCAAGACAAAACACCAATTAAAAGTGCCACCATCAAGGCATATTCATTGAGTAGCTCATGCAACACAAAACTGCTGATCAAAACCAGCAACAATGGAATCATCGATAAAATAGGTGAGGGAAGTTTACTATCTCTAATTTCTGGGTCATTGCTTCTGGCCTGAAAGTTTTCACCATTGGCGACCGCTTTTTTGATCATTCGTTTAAGCCACCAAAAACCGAACAAAGCCATAAAAACCGCAACCACTAAAGAAACTTCCCAACCCGCGTAAGGTGAGGTGCCGAGGTATTTAATCGGGATCCAATTTTGTACTTCAGGAGAGCCTGCAGAGGTCATAGTAAAAGTGACTGAACCAAAGGCTAACGCTGCGGGAATAAAACGACGCGGCAAATCAGCTTGCTTAAATAGTGATAACGCCATCGGGTAAACACTAAAAGCAACAACAAATAGACTCACACCACCATAGGTCAGAATGGCACAGGCGAAAACGATGGCGAGTACTGTATGTTGCATGCCTAGTTTGCCAACAATCCAGCGAGAGACGCTGTCTGCACTGCCGCTTTCTTCCATGAGTTTACCAAACAGTGAGCCTAGCAAAAACATTAGAAACCACGCTTGCACGAAACCAGCAAATCCCGACATATAGCTGGCTAAAAAGTTGCTCTCTGCGGCAAACAAAGGAATTCCACTGGTCAAGGCGACAATCAATGCGCATAATGGCCCCGCGACCATCAAATTCATCCCTCTAATAGTAAGAACAATGAGAAGTAATAGACCTACAAATAAGCCGATCATACTAACTGACATAAGAAATTCCTTGAATAAGCAATACTCGCTATTCTGTCTTATGAGGTCAGCCAAGCCCATAGTACTATGGTACAGCATACGTCTAAAAAATTTTGCGGTAAGGTAGTGGCAGAGTACAGAATCACTATCATGAGTTAGGGGACTATCGATGAAGAATCATTTGAATAAACATAATACTAATAACAATAAGTTTAATAAGAGCAAATTGGCGCTGCTAATAGCGGCCGCGCTTACTACTGGCTCTCAAGTTTATGCTGCCGAATCAGATGAAGAGAGCGCAGAAGAGGAAACGGGTGTAAGAACGATTACTGTTACGGCTCGTAAAACTGAAGAAAGTTTACAAAATGTTCCGGTTGCGATCACCGCTATTGATGGTGGCGATTTGGAAGATATGGGAGTTAGTGTACTCACTGAAATTCAGCAATTTTCTCCGAATACCACTTTACAAAGTAGTCGCGGAACCAATTCAACTCTAACCGCTTTTATTCGTGGAGTAGGTCAAGAAGATCCGCTATGGGGATACGAGCCTGGCGTTGGTATTTATATTGACGATGTCTATGTCGCGCGTCCTCAAGGCGCTGTATTGGATCTATTGGACGTTGAAAGAATTGAAGTACTTCGCGGCCCACAAGGATCACTGTATGGTAAGAACACCATTGGAGGTGCGATTAAGTTTGTCACTAAGCGTATGAGTGGTGAGACTGAGTTTGGTGTCAGAGCCACTTTTGGCGATTATGGTCGAACGGACTTAAAAGTAAACGGACAGATTCCTTTAATCGAAGACAAGCTCTATTTCGGATTCGCCGCAGCAACATTGCAACGAGATGGTTTCGGAGAGTTTGTCACTTCTGATCTTGATGGCCAAGATCGAGAAAACTACAACAAAGATGTAGTGGCCGGTCGATTGACCTTAGAATATTCTCCAACGGATGAATTATTCTTTAAGCTGGCTTACGATAAAACTGAAGATGAATCTAATTCAAAGGGTGGGTATCGTTTATTGCCAAGTTTGTTAACTGAAGCGCCTGTGCCGGATTCAGTTTATGATTCTTATACCAGCTTACCAACTTGGAACAAAGTAGAAACCGAAGGCTATAGTTTAACAATCAACTACGATATCAATGAGCATTGGTCGTTTAAGTCGGTTACTGCTGGACGCGAGAGTTATTCGCCAACCAATATTGATTTTGACAATACCAGCTTAAGAATCTTTGATGTTCCGGCTTTTTATGATGACGAGCAATTTAGTCAAGAGTTTCAACTGAATTACGATACTGATGATTTAACCTTCGTATCGGGTTTGTACTTTTTTGATGGTGATTCATGTGGCCATTTTGACGCCATTCTAGAAGTGCTGGGGCAGTCGATTGGATTTCCTGGTTTGACCCGTGAAGTGAAAGGCTGCAGTGACTCAAACAGCAAAGCGATTTATGCACAAGGTTCCTATGATCTTACCGATCGAGTTTCCATGACTTTAGGTGCTCGCTATACCCAAGAAGAAAAAGAAGCCTATGTTTTTAATGGTCTAGTATTCGATACTATCTATCCAGAAACAGGTTGGGTACCAGGTTACGTTCGAGATGACGCCACCATTGATGCATCTATTGTCGAAGTATTAAATGATTCTGAAGAATGGAGTCGTTTCACACCAAGAGTGGGTGTTGAGTTTCAACAGACTGATGATGTCATGTGGTTTGCAAGTTATTCGCAAGGCTTTAAGTCTGGTCTATTTAATCCTAGAGCGACCTTTGCGGAAGAAGCCGCGGATCCAGAAAAAGTTGATTCGTATGAAGTCGGTGTTCGCAGTGATTTTGGACGCGACTTAAGAGTTAATGCAACGTTATTTGTACTAGACCATACAGACCGTCAATTTGTGAGTGTACTTCCTGGTGAAAACCCTGGTGATTTGGAACAGCGCTTAGGCAATATTGGTGAGTCTGAGGCAACCGGCGCTGAAATCGATATTAACTGGGCTGTGACCAATTCTCTTGATATTAATCTGTCACTTGGGTTGATTGATTCAAAGTTTTCTAATGCGGTGACCAATGATGTTAATGACGGAGAAATTGATATTTCAGATCGATTCTCAATTATAAATACGCCAGAAACAACCGCTAACTTGAGTTTTAACTATAACTTTTCTAATACACTCGGCGATTTCAATTTTAGTGGTAACTATTACTATCGCAGTGAGTATGAACTATCTGTGCTTGACAATTTGCTCACGCAGGATGGTTATGGATTGGCTAATCTAAGCTTAAATTGGTACAGCGATGATGGTAACTGGCAGGCTGGTTTACATGCTAAGAACATTACTGATGAAGAATACTTAGTCGGGAACTATACCTTTGTTACTCCTGATGGTACTGGTGGTTATATTCCAGGTTTAGGCGGGGACAATACGTTAATTGGTTATTACGGCGACCCACGAACCATCGCGTTGACTGTTGGTTACCAATTCTAATTTTACGATTAGTGGTAGCAAACTAATCAACGATATTTGTTTAGTTATGTTGTTTGGAGATCGATATTGACCGCGTTTATACGCGGTCTTTTTTATTTGGAGACTCAGAAATGAATCATAAAAAAATGACCTCGTTGATCGCTGTTATGTCTGCGATGGTTTTATCAAGTTGTTCGGAGCAAAGCGCCGAAACCATACCTAAGGATTCGGGTTCTATGCAAACCAAGTTAAACCTTGATACCACTAGCATTACCGTTTCCGGAATATCTTCTGGTGGTTATATGGCTAACCAATATCATACGGCCTTTTCCAAACAAGTTAACGGAGCGGCTTTACTGGCATCTGGTCCTTTCGGGTGTGCTCAAGGTGATCTTAAAATAGCATTGAGCCAGTGTATGAACGTTTCAGAAGATCTAGATATCGAACCGCTATACAAGAATATGTTGAGCGCTGTTGAGCACAAAACTATCGATCCGATATCTCATTTAGAAGGTGATAACGTCTGGATTTTTCATGGGAAAAGCGATCGAACCGTAAGCCGGAAAGTCGTCGATGCTCAGCAAGCTCTCTACCAAAAATTAAACGCTAATATTAAATACCAAGTCGACTCTAAAACCGGACACGGCTTTCCCACTTTAGATTATGGTGTCGAATGTGCGGAAGCTAAATCGCCCTTTATCAATCATTGTAGTTTAGATGCGACTAGTCAGTTTCTTTCATTTCTCTATCCCAAAGCAGAAAATAAAAATACTGTAAGTCAAGAATCGAATGGTGAAATTATTGAGTTTGAACAAGCTCAATTTCTAGCAAAGGGAGAGAATAATACACTGGCTGATATAGGATATCTTTTCATTCCTAGTAGTTGCCTTGCTGGTGAGCGTTGCCAACTTCATGTGGCATTCCACGGCTGTCAGCAAAACGTCGAAACGATTGGCAAAGTGTTTATTCAAGAAACGGGTATTAATCGTTGGGCCAGCGAAAACCATTTAGTCGTATTGTATCCACAAACCAAATCTACCTATATGCCATTGAACCCAAAGGCATGTTGGGACTGGTGGGGTTACACGGGGGCTGACTACTTAACTCAATCTGGCGCACAATTAAAACATGTGAATAGCATGGTTAGAGATATAGCGAAAATCCTCAATTAGGAATGTGCAATTGTAGCTCACCAGTTTTCGAGCGTCGCCATGTAATGTTTAATCGAGGATTCATGCTGATAGTGGGCAAGTGTTTTTTTGCAAGCGGTTCGATTTGGTTGTTTTCGAATAGGCGCTTTTTAGTTTTTACCACTTGACTTGGTGGTAGCTTTTTTCCTTCGGTCAGATGAGCGAGCATGAGCTCAAGGCTTTTCTCAAAATAATAGTGCAAAGGAATAAACTCGTGCGAATACATTGGAAATGCAGCAAAGGCATCAAAATGTTGTGCGTTTGATATTTCGTAGTATTTAATCGTCAGTTCAGAGTCTTTGGCTAACGCTTGAGCGTAGTATGGGCGAGATGATAGATTAGGATTGATCAAGTTATCCTCTTGACCATGGATGATAATCGTGGGGAGTCCGTTTAAATTTCCGGTCGCCATTATTTCATTAACGCCATGCTTAACGCGATCTTGCTTCGATGCATGATAAAAACATTTTGCCTGTTGATATCGACTAGATTGGTTACTACTCACCAAAGTGATGCCAGCGGTAGGTGGGATCCCATTGCTGCTTGAAAATAGTTGCTCTCTATCGTTATTGGCGAGGAGCTTAGGTTTACCACTTTCATCAACAGCAGAAAAATAAACTGAACAAAGATTTTCAGCAAGGCTATATCGACCATATTGATTGCTGTAGGTCATCGCCAAAGCTGGCCACAAATCAATAACCTGCATAAAAGGGTCAAGCATTTGGTTGCGCGGCCCCGCAATTTCAAAGATCTTTCTTGCCGCTTCTTGTGGAAGATTATCCGTTTCTGCTGAGGATAAAAAACCATCGGCTTTTAATTGTTTACACCAGCTTTTCAGCTGCTTGATATCGATGCTTGGATGTTGCGCAAAAGGCGCGCTGGATGCTTGCTCGGTAAGCAATGAGCATGGACCAAATAAATTCTTAGCGATGAAATATTGATAACTATTGTGGTCGCCTTTTAGGAACTCTCTTTGGTTCTCCTGAATGGTGATTTTGTTGGAATGTGTCGTATAAATATTAGGTTCTGCGACAACGATACCGTCAAACAGATTACTTTGATCTAACTCGCCAGCTTGCAGCGAAGCCGCACCGCCATTTGAAATGCTAGCCGCGATCACTAAAGTGTTTTCTTTGTTGAGAATGTACTGTAAGTCATTTTTTTCAGACAGGAAATGTTGATTGATTTGAAATAGTGCAAACTCTGCTGCTTGTTGTACAAAAAGGCCCGAGTCTTTTTCAGGGTTTTGTTGAGAATACGCATGTTTTGTGGCGATGGCTGTTGGCCGAGTCGCTAAAAATTGCTTTGATTGAACGGGTTGGTTGTCAGCGAAAATTAAATCAGCATGTTGCTTTTTACGGTATAAACCATCAATGGTATAGCCGCTGTCACTATCATAAAAATAAAACCCAGTGCCTGTCCCTTTATCGGTGTAAGCCACCGCACATTGATTCTCTAGTGCCCAAGAACCGACCGTTCCAACTGCGCCATAGATGCCGCGAGAACCTGATGAAGCTGCGACAATAATACAGGGCGTTTTCCAATTAAAACTATCCGGTATTTGAACAAGCAAGGTTGCAGCCAATTGGCCGTTGTCATCTAGGCTATAACTAATGTACTCATAACCAGAGACAGACGTTGTATTTGTTGGTCCAAATAATCTGGCAAACCCACCAGCTTCAGTGGTATCGATTAACGCAACAATATTGTTGTAATAGGCCGCTCTTCTGAGCCATTGAGCATCAATTTTTTGATTCGGTTGTGGAAGTTTTCTTTGCGAGAGCTGTTGCTTAGTCCAACCAGCTGTCAGTAGATCATTTTGTTTTCCATCGTAATAAGTTTTTAGCACTTTTGGCGCAAGAAACTCTGGAACATTAGATTTGGATTCGTGACTGGTTTTAGTCGTTGCGCTGGTGTGAACAACCGTATCAGCCATGGTCAAACCAATGGTCTGTAAGCTACAAAAGAAAATAGTGATTGATTGAGCAACTCGCATTTTACAACCCAAATTAAGTAAGGAGCTTAATCATAACAGGCCAATTTTTAATTTTCGAGCTAACCAAGTAGTACTATAGTACCAGATAAAATTAAGCCCTCATTTGTTAAGTTACTAACTCTGTTTAAGTCAAATGAATTAGATTGATCAATGAGGAAGTTCTAATGTCTCAAAAGCAAGTATTAATCACTGGGGCGGGTAGTGGTATTGGTCGAGGTATTGCCATTTTTCTAGCGAATAAAGGACACAAAATTATTGTGTCGGATTTAGATATAGAGGCGGCCAGGCAAACGGTTGAGATGATTGAAAGCCAATCGGGAGTGGCTATCGCTTATAAACTAAATGTGACTAGTCAAAATGATATTGATGAATTGGTCAACAGCTTAAACACACCGGTTGATGTGTTAATCAATAACGCGGGTGTTCAGCATGTCGAAGCGTTGGATACTTTTCCTATGGAGAAATGGGAATTTCTTATTCAGGTGTTGCTGACTGGGGTTGCTCGGTTAACCCAAGCGATATTGCCTGGAATGAAAGCTTCAGGGTTTGGTAGAATCATCAATGTCGGCTCCATCCATGCGCTAATAGCATCGCCGTATAAAAGTGCTTATGTTGCTGCTAAGCATGGATTACTTGGACTATCTAAAGTTCTTGCGCTTGAATTGGCTGATCAGGATATTACTGTGAACACTTTGTGTCCTGCCTATGTGCGCACACCTTTGGTGGATAAACAAATCGCAGCACAAGCAAAAGAACACCAATTGACGGAGCAACAAGTCATTGAAAAAATTATGTTAGAGCCAATGCCAAAAAAAGCCTTCATTGAAATTGAAGAACTCGCCGGTTGTTGTGATTTTCTAATGAGTCAATATGCCAAAAATATCACCGCGCAAACGATGGTACTTGATGGTGGTTGGACTGCTCGATGAGGTGAGTTCGAGCAGCAGTAATATCGTTAGTCCTTAAACTTACTTCAGTTTAAACATCTAAATTAGCCTAAATCTAGGCGCGATTATTATGTTAGTATCGGTCTACTAATTTTCCATTGAACTAGCCTTAATGGCTGATTTCATCGCGTTTAATAAGAAGTGACTCGTGACAATAAAACCGACCATTTACAAATTCAATCTTGTGTTGTCTGATCTTAATCGAGATCACTACCAAAATCTCAACCTCACATTGGCGCTTCATCCATCAGAAACAATGGAAAGAATGGTGGCTAGATTATTAGCCTGCTGCATTAATGCTGATCCAGAATTAAAATTTACCAAAGGGTTGAGTGAAGTAGAAGAGCCTGATTTGTGGAAGGTCGCCATGGATGAACAAATCGAGTTGTGGATAGATGTCGGCGAGCCTGAGCCAGAAAGGATTAAAAAGGCTTGTCGGAAAGCTAATCAAGTGCTGGTGTATAGTTTTAACACCAAAAGCGATGTTTGGTGGGAACAATCTCGTCAAAAGTTTAACCAGCTCCCTGCAAAGTTTTATCGTATTGATTGGCAGGGAATACAGACCATTGTTTCACAAATCGGCAGAACCACTGCTATGTCGGTATTGATCACGGGCGAATCTGCATTTGTGACCACCGAGTCTGGAGAATGCGAGGTGGCATGGCAACAGCTAGAATAGCTTAGAATCTTGGGTTTGGTTCACAAACTCGAGTATTTGTTGAGTTAGTCAATTTATGACATATCCGAGCGCATAGAAATAAGGTAAAATTCCGGATCAAGTCAAATAGGGCGTGGTTTTAGCGGTTGTTGTAAAAGAACACTATGGAAAATAATAAACCAAAAAATAAGGCAAAGGATAAAACCGTCATTTCAGAGGTAGGCGCGGGCTTACCTGAGCAAGCTAATATTCAAACCAGTGGGCCAAGCGCTAAAGTCAAACCTTCCAAGCTTTCCACTTCACAACAGAAAGCATTGACTGAGATAGATACCGGATTTCATACTAGCGATACTAAACAGGGTTTTGCTGATGCTAAGCTGGATGCCGATAAAGCGTTAGCAGAAAATAAAATCATCCTAAATAATCGGTTTGTGCTTAAAGAAGCCTTAGGTGCCGGCGGAATGGGCACGGTGTATAAGGCACAGGACCTGCGGAAAGTTGAAGCAAGAGATAATAATCCTTATGTCGCGGCTAAGATATTAAATAGCGATTTTAAAAATCATCCTGACGCTTTTATTTCACTGCAACGCGAAGCAAGCCGCTCGCATTTGTTGTCGCATCCCAATATTGTAACGGTTCATGATTTCGATAGGGATGGCAATACCATCTTTATGACGATGGAGCTTCTTCAGGGAGAAGACCTAGAAAGTCTAATCGCTAAGCACAAAAACAAAGGGCTAGCGAAAGAGCAAGCACTAACCATCTTTAAGGATTATTGTGTCGCTTTAGATTTTGCTCATAAGAAAGGCATTATTCATTGTGATTTTAAACCGGGAAATATCTTTGTCACAAAGGATGAAGGAACCAAAGTACTTGATTTCGGTATCGCTCGGTTAGCCTTGGAGTCAAAGAATAAAGATCATTTTGACGCAGGCCGAATTGGTGCTATTACCCCAGCTTATGCTAGCTTAGAAATGATTGGGCACAAAACACCGGACCCTAGAGATGATGTATTTGCTGCTGCACTCATTGCCTATGAAATGCTGACGGGAAGACATCCATTCAAGAATATTTCTGCGGCAACAGCCTTGGCCAAAGGTCTTAAACCAGAGAAAATTGAGGGACTGAGTAAGCGTCAGTGGAAAGCCTTATCAAAAGGCTTGGAACTGCGTCGAGAGAATCGCAGTGCGAATATTCAGGAGTTAATGGATGGTTTAACACTTAAACCGCAGATCCCAGTTTATCGAAGCCTTAGTCTCGTTTTATTAGGGCTTGTTGGATGGTTTATTTACCAATCTGTTCTTGCCCCGAATGAATTGAGCCGAGTGATTGATGATACGCTTGCTAAAGCGACTCAGTGTTTTCAAACCGAAGACTATCAATGCACTTTGGAAAGCGTCGGAGCTATATTAGAGATCAGTCCTGATCATCAACAAGCCATAGATTTGGGACAACAAGCAAAAATTAATCAATTAATTCAATCCGTTAGGCTCTGTGTTGGAGACCCTCTTGCGACTAATTGCGCCAATCAAGAGTTCGAGCAGTTAACTGACTTAATCCCTAATAGCCCTATTTTAGCTAAATTAAAGTCAGATATAGCTCAAAAAAACTTAAAGGTTGAGATTAATAATCTGCTAGTTACCGCCAGTCAATGTTTTGAACTTGGGGATTTCGATTGCGCTGTTACTGAGTCGCGTAAAGTTTTGGCTTTGGAGGGAAATGTTCCTCAAACAAGCCTAAAAGAAGCAAGTCAGCTTGAGCAAGATGGCTTGATAGCGTTCCAGCAACTTCAGTTAAAACAAGCCAATGATGATAAATCTTACACTCAGGCTATGCGCGCTGGTAAGGGATGCTTTGATAAGAAAGACTATGACTGTGCAATTAAGAACGCTAAGAATGCGCTACAGATTAAACCTGCAGACAAAGACGCCGACGAACTCAGCAAAAACGCGAGTTTTGCTAAAATGCAGTACCAAGAGAGTTTAAAAAGAGCTAATAAAGTATTAAAAGACGGTTATGCTTGCCTTAAAAAGCTGGATTATAGCTGCGCTATCGCAAAGTCCGAATCGGCATTGGAGTTTGTTCCCGGTCATATTAAGGCTTTACAGCTGAAGAAAGATGCGACAGAATCACTTAATCGGGTAAAAAAGAATATAGAAATAGAATAGCCTGATTTAGTTAGTCACCAGCATTGCACAGAAAGCGGGGAATTCAAATGCTCTTAAATTCAACCATATCTAATTCAACTGCTTGCAATAGCAAGCGCTCAAATCGCTTGATCGCCTCAGTTGTGGCTATTTCTTTATTAGCGACTGCAGGTTGTGGTATTAGCAACAAACGACTGAAGCAAATCGGAGCGGTTGTCGCTATTGGGGTTGCCGCCAAGTTAATTTACGACATGGTCGTCGATTATCAATCAAAACAAATTAATGATGAAGGTGAGGTGGTTGATCGTTATGTCGAAACCCATGGCGCATTGCCGCCAGAGCCGGTTTTAGTCACTTACGAATCAAGTATAAAACCAGGAGAAGTGGTGACAGCTGGTAATGACATTTCGATACAATCAAAACTAGAAGTTGTTAGAGGTGCAGACACACGTACCGTCGACATCCAAGAAAAAATCACTATTTTTGATAATGAAGACCCAACTAAAGAGTTGAAAAGCCTAGTAAAAGCAGTCAACACAGACTCAAAGAAGAGTGGTGCATTTGAGAATGAGTTTACCTTCAAGTTGCCAAAAGGTATGCCTCAAGGTGTTTATCCGGTAAAAACGGCTGTTATTGTTGATGGCAAAGAGCAACCAGCTCGTAATAGCCAAATGCAACTCGTATTTAATGGTCGATTTAATAGTACTTATCAGAGGGTGGCGGTGGAGTAGTAGGACTATGAAGTCCTGACTTTTTATGACAGCAACTTCCCCAAAGGGGACATTCTTATTTGTTCTTTGTTAAGAACCAAAGCTAAATTCAAAGTCAAAAGCGTTTCGCAGCGCTGGCGCTCTGACTGCGACCTACTTTTGTGAAAGAACAAAAGTAGGCAAAAATCTTTTTCGTTGAAACGAGTGCGTTTTGAACTAGCTGACAGTTTCGGTTGCTTAAATATTAATGGCACTGTCTTATAGCGCCCATCGGGTGGAAAAGAACTCGCTGCGCTCAGGCAGCTTTTCCACTGTTCCGATGGACATGGGGATGTCGAGTTACTCGTAGCCACTGGGCGAGTAAATCTTCGGTAATGATATTCACGTTACTGATTACGTGTAAAGAAAAAATGATCGGAGTAAGTAGCAGTGGGATGGGCCTCACAAACGAACGAGTGGTGGGCGTTCCACCGAGTATCACGACAAAACATTAAGTCAATTTCGGTCGCGCAGTGCGCAACGTAAAGGGCACTTTTGCGTTCTTTTGTTGCCAGACAAAAGAATGTCGCAGTCAGAGCGCAGCGCTGCGAAACCGCACTTAAAAGCATGAAAAATTGTCGATTTAGTTTGATAAATAACAAAGACAGAATCGCTGCGAAACTAAGGGGTGCTGAGCGGAGTCGGAGCATTAACTTTGGTTTCTTGAGGATTTTGGCTCTTATTAAAGGACAATAGAAATTGTCCACTATAGATAAAACCCAGACCTAAGCCTCCAAATCCAAACCTACTCATTACCACCCAAATATAAATAACATGGCTACCGTTTGAATAATGGTAGCCATGTTATTTATAATAGATTGCAATCTCCCCCTATCCCCCGTATAATCCCGCGCTCTTGGATTCGAGCCATCACCGTTCGAACTCGCAAGAAAACTAATTTTTATACAATTTGAATTTACTCCTTGTTACTTAACTCGCTGATATAAAAGCATTTAAGTGACTGGAAACCGTGAGGAGCTTGTTAATGCGACACTATGAAATCGTATTTCTAGTGCACCCTGATCAAAGTGATCAGGTACCTGCCATGATAGAAAGATATTCCGCTGTAGTTACAGATGCAGCAGGAACTATCCACAGAACTGAAGATTGGGGCCGACGTCAATTGGCTTATCCAATCAATAACTCTCATAAAGCACACTACGTTCTACTAAATGTAGAATCTGAGTATGCAGCTATTGCTGAGTTAGAAACACTTTTCAAATTCAACGATGCAGTGCTACGTAGCCTTGTTATCAAGATGAAAGGTCCTGTTACCGATGCTTCTCCGCTAGCAAAAGCGAAAGAAGAAGCCGCTAAACGTTTTGATTCTTCGGACAAAAAACGTGAAGAGCCAGCGAAAGAAGACGCACCTGAAGCCAATGCCGCTGAAAGTGAAGAAACTCCAGCTGAATCAGAAACAGAATAAACGAGGATTAAACCATGTCTAGATTTTTCAGAAGACGTAAGTATTGCCGTTTCACTGCTGAAGGTGTTTCGGAAATTGATTACAAAGATTTAGCAACTTTAAAGAGCTACATCACTGAAACTGGTAAAATTGTTCCTAGCCGTATTACAGGTACTCGAGCAAAATACCAACGCCAGCTGTCTACAGCGGTTAAGCGAGCGCGCTTTTTGGCTTTATTGCCATACTCAGACGCTCATAAATAAGCAACGATTAACGAATTAGAGGATAGACTAATGCAAGTCATTCTACTTGAAAATATCCGTAATCTTGGCGAGCTGGGCGATAATGTTTCGGTAGCAAATGGATACGGTCGTAATTTCTTGTTGCCAAAAGGTAAAGCAGTTCCGGCAACAAAAGATAACTTAGAAAAATTTGAAGCTCGACGAGCTGAACTAGAAAAGAAAGCAGCTGATTTATTAGCTGCAGCCCAAACTAGAGCAGATCAAATAGCTGAATTAAACGTTAGCATTGGCGCGCATAGTGGCGACGAAGGTAAGCTTTTTGGTTCCGTTGGAACTAAAGATATTGCTGACGCTGTTTCTGCTGCTGGTGTTGCGGTTGAAAAACACGAAGTTAGATTGCCAAACGGCGCATTAAGAAACACAGGTGAGTTTGAAGTTGATATTCATTTACACTCAGATGTGAACGCTGTTCTAAAACTAACGATTGTTGCTGAAGAAGACTAATCAATTTATTCGATTAGACGTTTGAGAGATTGATTTCAAACGTTTCAGGTGACAAAATGAAACACCCGCGACTAATCAGTTTCGGGTGTTTTTTTATGGGCAGTACAATTCCCACCAAGCTTCTATAACAATGATAAAAAGGCTAGATTGCGTATTTCTATAGCCAAAGAGATAATTTGCCAATGAGCGAAATGAGACGAGTGACCAACGAAGACCGACAAGTTTCCAATATAAAAATGCCACCGCATTCGTTGGAAGCTGAACAATCGGTATTAGGTGGACTTATCCTTGATAATGAGGCTTGGGAAAAAGTCGCTGAGAAACTTGTTGCTGAAGATTTTTATCGAAACGACCATCGGCTAATATTTAAAGCATTACATTATTTAGCCGAGCACGCCCAGCCAATGGACGTGGTAACTCTTTATGAGTTTTTAGATCAAGAAGGCGAGTCAGATGAAATTGGTGGTCTAGCCTATATTGCTGACCTTGCTAAAAATACTCCGAGCGCATCTAATATTGGTGCTTATGCAGATATCGTGCGAGAACGCGCGGTTCTGCGTTCACTGATTGGAGTCGCCAATGAGATAGCCGATGCCGCATACGAGCCGAAAGGGCGTAAACCTGACGAACTTTTAGATTTAGCTGAATCTAAAGTATTCAAAATAGCGGAAGAGCGTGAAACTAGCGACGGCGGTGGTCCAGAATCGGTTGGATATATCTTGCCACGCGCGCTAGATCGACTAGAAGAAATCCAAAAATCTAAAGGTGGTATTACCGGATTAGCCACGGGTTTCAAAGATTTTGATGATATGACCTCCGGTCTTCAACCCGCTGACTTAGTAATTGTCGCTGGAAGACCTTCCATGGGTAAAACTACGGTGGCCATGAATATGGCTGAACACGCTGCCATACATAGCGGAAAGCCTGTTTTAGTATTCAGTATGGAAATGCCGTCGCAATCACTATTAATGAGGTCATTTGCATCGATAGGCGGGATAGATGCAACTCGATTAAGAACCGGCGCATTGGATGATCGTGATTGGGACAATCTATCGGTGGCAAGTAACATCCTAAAGAATAACTGTAAAATGTTTATTGATGATTCCGCGGGACTATCACCAACGGAAGTAAGAAGCCGAGCAAGAAGGGTTGTTAGGGAGCATGGCAGCCTCAGTATGATATTGATAGATTATCTACAGTTAATGAGAGTTCCGGGATTAGGTGAAAATCGTACCCAAGAAGTTTCGGAAATCTCAAGGTCGTTAAAAGCGCTCGCAAAAGAATTAGAATGTCCAGTTGTTGCATTAAGTCAGTTAAACCGCTCGTTAGAGCAGAGGGCGGATCGACGTCCTGTAATGTCGGATCTTCGTGAATCTGGAGCGATTGAGCAAGATGCGGATTTGATTTGTTTTATTTATCGAGATGAAGTTTATAATCCAGAAAGCGAAAGAAAGGGAATCGCTGAAATCATTATCGGCAAACAAAGAAACGGACCTATTGGGACCGTTAACGTGACTTTCCAGGGGCATTACAACCGGTTTGTGAATTATACGCCGTCTTATGATGATGAATATTAAGAACTTATCGCCCGAGCATCCATTATTACCTAGTAAACCTTTTAACTAGCGATTATTTAACCTATGAGTATGTGGCAACAAACGGAGATTCAATTGAGCCCTAGGTCAAGAGGGTTTCATCTGATCACCGATGAGATTCTGACCCAACTGCCAGAACTGGCCAAACTTGAAATTGGCATTTTACATCTATTTATTAAACATACGTCCGCGTCTATCACGATTAATGAAAACGCTGATCCGACCGTGCGTTCGGACCTAGAAAGCCATTTCAATCACTTTGTACCAGAAAACCAATCTTATTATCAGCACGATTATGAAGGGCCCGATGATATGCCTGCTCATATCAAATCGTCTATTTTGGGAGCTAGTCTATCGGTTCCCATAAGCCATGGAAAACTGAATTTGGGTGTATGGCAGGGTATCTACCTTTGTGAACATCGAAACCGTGGCGGCTCTCGGCAGATAGTGGCCACTCTAAATGGCTGTTAAAAGGTTAGATTTGTCAGCCTAATCGACATTTTCCCGCTCTGATTTACTCTCAATAGATCCAATAAGCCTTTGAATTAAAGAAAATTAGGCAAGTTTTCGCGATCTTGTCTATGCTTTAGCTAACGATTGGAAGAATAGATAATAAAAGCGCCAAATGACTTGAAAATGGATTTCGAGACTGCGGCTAATTTGATTTGAGGTTTTTTTATGAATTTAACTGTAACCGCGAGAATAGCAGGTGGCGCCGGCCTGGTTATCATTTTGCTTGGCTTGCTTGTGTTCAGTGGTTTGTCTGGGGTTAGTAATATCAACGAGGGCTTGGGCGAAGTGACTGAAAAGTCGACTCCAATGTTGATTGAGCAGGGAGAAATTGTCCAATCTCTGCTCCAAGCCGCAGCCCAAGTTAATTTTTATCACCAAACAGATGATGCTGGTAAATTAGAAGTCATTGGCTCTCAATATCAGGCTCAAATTGATAAGAATAAAGCGGCTAGAGATCGGTTGTCTTTCTTAGCCGAAGGTTTTCCTCAGATTTCTGCGCCGTTGGTGCAAAGCAGCGAAACACTGCAACAGTATCTTGAGTTAGTGCCTAAGTCTTTTGATTCTCACAAAAAAGACCTTGAATTAAGAGATCTCATTTCAGGAAAGCGTGGTGATTTTGAAGATGTCGCGGATGAGCTTGGTTCAATGCTATCAGATTTGGCCGATGAGATTTCAAATAACCAAACTAAGTCTACGCTGCGCTCAATGTCGAGTATGATTGAGGAAGCGACAATCACAATTACTGACGCATTGGCATTCAAACGCTCTGAGCAAGTACAAACTGCAGTAAACGATATTAGTTCGTTGTGGGAAGATTTTTCTAAAAAATTCCAGACGGTTCAAGCTGATAGTTCAGCCACTTCCAATGAATACTATGAACAATCTCAAGAAGCTATTCAAAACTTTGCTGAATTAATCAATGGCAATGAAAATATACTGAAATTGTTAGAGCAACAATTGCTTTCGAAAGAGGCTGCGAATAATCAATTGGTTGAGTCTGGCCAAGTTTCTACCGAGGTTTTAAACCGACTTAGAAAAGTATCCAATGCTGTTAAAGATAGAACCGCAAGCATTAAAGAAGAAGCTAAAGATAATGTCAGTTCTAGCCGAATGTTTATTATTACTTTTGCGCTTGTCGCGATTATCGTTGCCATCGGTATTAACTGGTGGGTGCTGCAGAGTATTCGTTCACCATTAACTGAAATGCTTAGGGTAATGGCGAAAGTTTCTGATGGTGACTTGCGTGAAAATGTAGAAGTTAAGAGTCAAGATGAAATTGGCAAACTGTCGGAAGGGTTCAATCAGTTAATTAATCAGCTCAGTAGCATGTTGAACGAGATATCTGCAAGTTCACAACAGCTTTCAGCAGCCGCTGAAGAAACCTCTGCGATTTCCAGTGAAAGTCATGCCAATATCAATAAGCAGAAAGAACAAACTGATATGATCGCAACAGCGATGACGGAAATGACCGCGACGGTTGATGAAGTCGCTTCTAGTGCGACTAATACATCAAAAGAAGTAAGCAATGCCGATCGAGAGGCCATAGAAGGCCAAAAAATCGTGCAAAACAATATCGAAACTATTAATGGCTTAGCACAAGAGATTCAAAAAGCGGCTGAAGTGATTGATAAGCTAGATACCTACAGTACAAATATCGGCACGGTTCTTGACGTTATTAGAGGAATCGCCGATCAAACAAACTTGTTAGCACTTAACGCTGCTATCGAGGCTGCTCGAGCTGGCGAACAAGGACGAGGATTTGCGGTTGTAGCAGATGAAGTTAGAACCTTAGCGAGTAAGACACAAGAATCTACTTCTGAAATTCAGGAAATGATCGAACGTTTGCAGTCAGGAACACTTGAAGCAGTTAAAGTGATGAAAACAAGTACCCATGAGGCACAAAATAGCGTCGCTGAAACCGCTAAGGCGGGAGAGTCCTTGTCCAAGATTACAGACGCGGTTAGCGTGATTAATGATATGAGTAGTCACATTGCCAGCGCAGCGGATGAGCAAAGCGCTGTGTCGCGAGAAATGCATGAAAATGTTCTATCGATTTCTCAAGCAGCCGATCAAACTGCACAAGGCGCCAGTGAAAATCTTGCGGCTAGTCAGGAAATGGCAACACTAGCTGAAAACCTACAACGCTTAGTTGGGCGCTTTCAGTTTTAGTATTTAATTACTAGCGGGTGTTATTTTAACGCCACGTTAGTTAAGTCTAATTATCATAGACTTAACTAACGTGGCGTTTTGCTTTTCGGTTTGAGTATTTAGCATTGAGATGGCTGGCATTCTAGATACTCGTTTGTAGCCGTATGGCGTCTAGGTTCTGGATTGATAAATAGTCGAAATGTTATAGTTGTTTAGCAGGTAAATGTTGCAACAATAAGTTTGAATTCGGACAAGGCGTTTAAGAGGTAAGAGTGATTGAACAATACTAATAATGAAAATAGAATGAGTAGAAAATCGACATTAAAGTTTCCAGTAAAAGCCCTTTTGATTGCCTATTTTTGTCTGACGACCGCTGACATAAATGCTGAACCAAATAATAGCCTAACTCTTTTATTAGGCCAGTCTAGCAACGACTATTTTGAGGAGTTTCCAAGTTCTCTTGATACCGAAACTAAAGGTTTTGTCTACGCTTATTCATTCAGCGATAGTTTAACTATTTCAGTGTCGACTCAAGAAAGCGATGGCAATGGTCGTTGGCTAGCGACTGAAAGAGATAATTTTTCGACTTATAACAGAGCAGAAACGGAGTTGAAAAGTTATGCCATATCTTCAAGCTGGAGCGGGGAAATCTATTCTTTTGATGCTAGCTTTAACAACAGTGAAGCCCGCGAACAGTCATTAAGTTGGTTGCCACGGGTAGTTGAGCAATTGGAGAGTGATAGCAAGGTATTTGATTTTTCAGTTTCTCGTTCTGTGGATTGGCTACAATTTTCTGATGCTAACCAATTAAGCTTTGATTGGTCGATTGGTTTACAGCATGCCGATTTTGAGGCTGAAATCATTGATGTCATTGGCACAGAAGCGCAGCTTATTGTCAGTTCAGATATTCAACTAAAGCAGCTCAGTTCTTTCGTCGATGTGGGATTAAGTTGGTGGCTTGAGCGCTCTAATATGGCTTGGTCTCCTTATGTTAGTTTGAATTGGAATTTTGAACTAGATACGACGGGGCAACAGTCGGCTATACTTTCGCGTGGTGGTGATGCCCGACCGGTTAATCTTTTAGACGGTCGATTTACTAATGAGATCAATATTCCCGACTCTGGTGAATGGCAATTAGGACTAGCGTTGCTTTTCGACAGTGGTTGGAGTATTGACGTTAGTTATAGCCAAACCGTTTCTACCGGTTACCCTACGGATAAAATGCTCGCTAGTGTTAGTGTTTTTTTCTAATTGAACGACGTTTCTGCTGTTGCCTCATTTTTTTTAGTAAAGCTCTTCTTTTTTCCGGTGATAGATTTTTAAAACGCTCTCTTAATTTTGCTCTTTGTTCCGGAGACATCTTCTTAAAATCTGAAAATTTGTTTCTCATTAGTTGCTGAGTTGCTGGCGGCAGTTGTTTGAATCGTTCAAACCGGCTTCTTAAAACTTTTCTTTGATCCGCAGGCAAGCCTCTCCATTTTTTGAAACGTTCGCTAGCGACCTGTTTTTGCTCAGGGGTCATCTTAGTCCAACGATTTGCACCGGTAACTAGCTTGGTGCGCTTTGCTTCGGGAATAGACTGCCAACGATCTTCAAAGCTATGTAATAGCTGCTTAACTTCGGGGGATAAAGTCTCCCACTGGTTAGAATCGCTGGCAAAGCAGTTAAGCACACAGCTGAAGTTAAAAAGTACGATGAATAATAATGAACGCATTATTTATTCTCCTTTGTTTTTTCAATCTTTTGAACTTGTTTCATTTTGGTCGTTTTAGGATCTAAAACGAGTGATTTTTCGGGCTTATCTATTTCTACATCGAGCATATCAATCGGTGCGATTTCGACGCCATCTTGAATGTCAACTTCCGATAAAAAAATCAAGAAATCCTCATCGATTACCGGTAGCTGACTTGACTTAACCGGGTCATTAATCCGTTCATCTTTGCTGGTTCGTTGTTCAGCTAAAAGCATTTTACTATTGAGGCCTAAGTAAATAATGAGCGATAAGATAGGAGCAATTTTAGCGCTATTACAGTTGAGCACTTTCCGCCTCCTCACTGATCCAATAGACAAACTCTAGTTCCTCTAGCATTTCGAAATCTTCTTCTAGCACTTCTGCAAAAACGGTTTCTTCTTCCGCCGGTTGCTGTATTAATTGCCAGCCCATGAAAACGGCTAATGATAGGCTGAGGGCGCTTGCCAATGGGATGAACACTAAACGGGATTTGGATTTTGTGGTTGCCTTAATTCTCATCTGATTGAGGCTACGACGAATTTCCGGTGAGAGGTTTTCAACACTTTGGTCGAGCGACTGATTGATGCTGCTTTCAATATCAGTTTGTTCATCGACAGATTCGTGGTCAGATTTATTCATCGTTTAATGCCTTCTTAAGTGATTCTTTGGCTCGCGCATAATGTGTTTTGACACTACCTTCAGAGCATTTCATAGCTTCGGCAGTTTGCTTAACACTTAGTCCTTCCCAACTGCGTAGTAGGAAACATTGTTGTTGCCTGGTTGGTAGCCGCTTTAATGCTTCAGTAACTTGGTTGATAGATTGGCTACTGCTTAATTCTCGCTCCGGCGTAATATGGTCACTGGCCTGAGAGACAAGCGTTTCTTGTTGGCTATCTTCGTTGTTATCGAATTGTCGCCAAAAGAAAATACTTCGAGTTAGTTTTTGCTTTCTAAAATAATCCATAATACGACTTTGCAAAATTCGATAGAAAAGTGGTTTCCATTCCTGATAGGGTTTATCACCATATTTTTCGACTAATTTAATCATCGCATCTTGCACTATATCTAAAGCGTCGGGCGAACTTCTGGTCGCAATTTCTGCCATTCGATAAGCTTTCTTTTCCACTGAAGCTAAGAATTGTTCAATTGTTATTTCCAGAGTCTTTTCCCCACATTGACTCGATTTAGAATACATCATCATTCTCAAAGTGTACATTACGCTGCTTAAATAGAATGGTGTGCACAATAATGTCGCCATTCAATTGGTGTATATGGCTTAATTGACTCATCGGGTCGCTCATTGGTTCTAAGTCAAAAGCCAACCACCAAGAGAATAATCTCGCTGATGGTCGGCACTATTTAGCTTGCGCAACTAATTGAGTCTTACCGCTAGCTTAATAACGTTAAAACTTGAGTCAGAGTGATTAAAGCCGCCCGTGCCGTGAATTAAATCAATACTGTCTCCTTCCGCTAATCTTTGTTGTAAAGTTGTTATAAACTCTGCAAAGTTTGAAAAAGCTGAAACACCAGAGTCCGATTTAATTGTAAACAGGCCGCGCTCAAAACTGGAACTAATCACTACAGCTGAACTTAGGTCATTTAAATCAGTTCTAATTCCACCTTGGATGAGCTTATAGGTCCCACCTTCAGCGCTACTATTAATAGTGAGGCTGGTATCCGTAATCTCGCTGAATGTAATTACTTCGTCGCCTTCGGGCCAGTTAACTAATAGTTGGCTGCGAGATTCAGAGTAATCAATCACAGATATAGCATCAAAGTCCGCTGGAGCGCTCCCGAAAGCGGACACAAATCCTGTCACTCTTAGCGGTGAGTTATCGGCAACATTGGTGACCAACAAATCGCCAATATTAATTTCATAGTGATTGGGATCAGCATCAAAACTGGGATCCATTCCCGTTCCGGAAAAATCGTAGTTTGCTGTTTGACGAGCTTGAATCGCTTGAAGTGCAACATTTAAGGTTAGCTCATCGCTGCTGAGGCTATGACCCGATAGGGCTGTGAGTCTCATTCGAACATGACCATCGGTTGCATCCAAGACTTGGTTGTCTGAGTCTTCGGTTATAGCACCTAAAACCGTTACCGCCTGACCTATGGATATATCCGAAATCGTTACGCTGTCTTGATGGCGACGTTTTTTAGTGACTTTGGTCTGTTCAGATAATAGCACGGTGATTTGGTCATCAAAGCTTAATGAACCATCCGTTCTAATGAGTGAAGCACCACTAACGGTTAACTGATTTTCGGTTCTAGCAATTACTACACCACGGACTGCATCGCTTTCTGCGCCAGGCACGCTGCTGCCGGCGAGCACTGTGATAGCAGTGAAACGGTCTTGGTTACGCTCAAAATTACCGAGTGTGACAGTTGGCGTCTCGGCTTCAAGGGTTGCCATTGCCGCTAAACCTTCCGCGCCAATAAATGTTTCACCATTAATTTCAAAGTTAGTTTGATCGTTGGTATTGATATTAACACCACCAAAACGGTCTATTCGGCGATGGAAAGGACGTACCGCAATTCTAAATAGAGACTCATCTTGATTAACTCGAATTAACGGTCCTCTGACTCGAAACTCTTTACTGATCACCGGATCGATTTCAGCCATGATGTAGGGTTCGGTGGTAATCGTTACAGGATCCATTGTTAAATCAACTTGATGCGATGCGCCCAAATTAAAATCTAACTCCAGCATTGCTGGTCGATTACGAGCGATAACTAGTCGGTTGGTTTCATCAAACTGTAATTCCAAACTGGTGATGGTTAAAGGGCTACCTGTCTCGTCAACCATTGAAGCTGCTACTGCAGTGCCGTCTTTTTCGACCTGAATATCGGCCTCACTGTAATCTATTTCTATTCTGCCGGCGGTATATACTCCGGTGGGAATGGTCGCCGCCGCTGCAAGTTCGCTGATTTCCACATAATCGACAAAGTTAACGGTTTGATTAGTCGTTAGAACTGAGACATTTGTCCCATCGGCTCGAGTAAGTTCTAGTCCTGTCACCTGAACCGAATAGTTGAGAAAATCGCCATCGGCATCAGTAATACCTAGTAGCAGTTTTCCGCAGTTTGGGTCGGTGTTTTCGTCATCAGATGTTTCACAGGTCGTTTTGTTGGTTCCTACGTCGATAGGGTCAATGACTTTACTAGAATCGCCTCCGCAGGCAGTGAGTGCTGCTAAAAGAGCAGCTAAGGATAGGCTTTTTAGCCATTGAGTTGTTTTATTCATGCTTTTCTCCTTGGTTGGTATAGGAGTTAAAACGAGTGAACTGCAGATCGGTTGACAAAGGAGTGATATAATTTCTGGTAAAATTGTTTTAGTAGTTTATTTCTAGTGTCATCTGATTATCAATTAAGTAAAAAACTCTCTGTCGCCCCTATGATGGATTGGACCGACCGTCATTATCGCTATTTCATTCGCCTCATTAGCAAGTGCGCATTGCTATATACTGAGATGGTCACTAGCGGAGCGGTAATCCATGGCGATCGGGAAAAACTCCTCGGTTACAGTCAACAAGAACATCCGATAGCATTACAGCTTGGTGGAAGCGATCCTAAAGCTCTGGCGGAATGCGCCAAAATTGCAGAAGACTATGGTTATGATGAGATTAATATCAATGTCGGTTGTCCGTCAGATCGCGTTCAATCGGGTAAAATAGGCGCTTGTTTAATGGCCGAGCCGGAGTTGGTCGCGGAATGCGTTGCGGCAATGAAAAACGCGACCAAGTTACCCGTCACTGTCAAACACCGGATTGGGATAGAAGGTGGTGGTTTACCCACTATCGATTCCTATGAGTCCCTGGCGGCTTTTGTAGGGACTGTTGCAGCTGCCGGATGTCGCAGTTTTACGGTACACGCGCGAATTGCTGTGTTAACAGGCCTTAGTCCAAAACAGAATCGCGAAGTACCACCACTGAAATACGATTTTGTTTATCAACTAAAACAAGACTTTCCAGAGTTGGAGATTTCACTTAACGGCGGAATTAAATCTTTGGCCGAAACACGCGAGCATTTACGACACTTGGATGGCGTTATGATTGGTCGAGAAGCTTATCAAAACCCGTATTGTTTAGCGGGTGCCGATCAATCTATTTTTGCTAAGTCATTTAGCCAAACTAGTCGCATTGAAGTGGCTGAACAAATGATAGAATACGTTGAGCGGCATATTGCTTCTGGTGGAAAATTACAGCATATTTCTCGCCATATGTTAGGACTGTTTCATGCTCAACCTAATGGCAAGCAGTGGCGTCGATACTTAAGTGAGATGGCGACAAGACCGGATGCAAATGCTCAAGTTTTAATTGAAGCAATCAACATAGTCAGTTAAATCTCTAAGTCAGTTATTGCTTTCTTATTCGGCTTTAGACTGATCTAAATACCCTTCGCTAATTCAAATTGCTAATTGTCAATTTTGCTATTTATTAGTCTACCTGCCTAATTCCCAATTCTCCAGAAAGTTGATAAAGCTATTAATAATGTACTGGTATATCTTATTATGTTCATATAAAACAATAACTTAGTGGCTTGGCGTCCAAGTTGGCACAATAAGTGAATTACATTCTAGTAATCCTATGGGCAATTTCACCAATAGCTGCCTTTAGGAGTTCAGTCTGCAGGAACTGGTTAACAGGTTTAGTCGGTTCCCAATCAACTCAGTAAAGTTTATAAGAGAGGAATGCCATGAGTGTATTTAAACGATTTTCGGATGTTCTTAACAGCAATGTAAACGCGATGTTAGACAAAGCGGAAAACCCTGAAAAGCTAGTGCGAATGATCATCAGTGAAATGGAAAACACTTTACTTAATGTGCGCACAGAATCAGCAAAAACCATCGCTGACAAAAAAGAGATGGAAAGACAGATCAAGAATTACCAAAATGAGGTTGAGTCTTGGCAAAAACGCGCCGAACTAGCTTTAGAGAAAGGTCGTGAAGACTTAGCCAAACAAGCCTTACAAGAAAAACATCGAATTGAACAAGCTATCGATGCTCAACATAAAGAGTTTGCTGCTTTAGAGACAGCATTGGAAAGACTCGATCACGACATCGCCAAGCTTCAGAGTAAATTAAATGAAGCGATTGCTCGCAGAAAAACCATTGTAGCTCGCCATGAAACGGTGAAAGCCACCGTACATATGCGTAAGCAAATTGATTCTAGTAGCATTGATACCGCGTTAAATCGATTTGATCGTTTTGAAAAGCGTATGGATCAGTTAGAAGCTGAAGTGGAAGCTATGGATTTAGGTCGAAATGTTAGCTTAAGCCAGCAAATCGATTCATTGCAGCAAGATGAAGAGTTAGACAAAGAACTTGAAGCCCTTAAAGCAAAAATGAAGAAAGCTTCTTAAGGACTGCGCCTGCAGCTGCAGGCGAGGATTTACTGAATTAGCGTTATTCATAGGTAAAGAGTTTAAATGGTTGAGTTGAAAGAGCTCAGTTTACACAGAATAGGAGTTAACTATGAAACATTATCACCACTACAAGCGAAGTCGTTACACTGACCAGTATAGTGACGATTATGGTTATCGAAAACCGCCACGAGCGCGTTCCAAAATAATGGGCGTATGTTCTGGAATTGCTCACCAGTTTGGCTGGGATGTTACCGGTGTTCGAGTGGTTGCTGTACTAGGGTTATTATTCCTAACAGGACCGACTATTCTGGCCTATATAATCGCTGGAGCTTTGTTTTACTAACTCTGAAAGAGTGTCGTCCTTTTGGTGAATTGCGGGTTATAAACTGATAAAATCTAATTTAACGCTAGCTGTTATGTGCCCGTTAAGGTTAGATTTAAACTGTAATGTGAGCAATATAACCCGAATTCATACGATTCAATCTCGATTAGGACGCGCAACTCAATGAACTATTCTGACAAAACTCTAAAGCCTGTTATGCAACAGGCATTGAAAGCTTTTTTGTTGATCGTTATTTCAACTTCTACAATGGCAAAGGATAGCTCGATTGAAACGCATGAAACTCTCAAAATTGTTAATGCCATCATGCCCGCAGTACCACCTGTTAGTCGAACAGCGGCTGTTTATCTGACACTACAAAATCTTTCCGATGAAACTATCGTACTTAATACTGTTGAGACAGATATAGCAAGGCATGCGATGTTTCATCAAACTATTGAAAATAATGGTATTGCTAAAATGCAGCATCGGGATGATTTAGTCATTCCAGCCAAGCAATCCTTAAAATTGGCTTCTGGTGGAATTCATATTATGTTAATGGGCTTGAAAGGCATTCCCAGCAATAATCAATTTCAATTAACACTCGGGAATGCTGAACGCAAATATCAAGTCACAGTGAATATCGTTGACCGATGAGATAACCAATCTCCAATAAGTAATAAATCATTAAGGTTTGTTGTCTGAAAAAGTAGTATTGTATATTTTGGTTAATACCTAATAGAAGGAATTCTTACAATGTGGAAATTTGGCAAGTCAGATAAATCGAAGCAGGAAAAGCTATTGCAAGAAGCGCTCACTGAACCCGCTCCTTCGTCGGTTGTTGAGGGGGAGAATTCGATCACCAAACGTGTGATATTTGTTATTCTAATGCTATTAGTTGGCTTTTACTTTCTTGGAGTTTATTGGAGTATTGAGCCCGATATGTTTGATGTTAATGATAGCGGTGCCTATATTTCACAGGGTCAAGATAAGCGATTGATTGTCGGTTATACCACCGTAAAAACCACCGAAAGAGTGGCTACAGCTTTGATGCAAAAAAATGGTGGTTTTTTAAGTAATGACATTTTACCGCCGTCAATATTCTTAGATAACATTCCTTCATGGGAATTTGGTGCATTGGTTCAAATCAGAGATATGGCTTCATCCTTAAGAAATGATATGAGTCGCTCTCAATCACAATCATTAGAAAATGAGTCACTTAAGAAAGCGGAGCCGCTATTTAATATTGATCATACGTCCTGGCAGCTCCCTCGGGCTGAAGGTGAATATTCAGAGGGGGTTGAATATCTCGCAGCCTACCGCAAGAAACTAATGTCAAAATCGAATGCGCAAGACCAATTTTATGCGCGTGCTGACAACCTAAATTCTTGGTTAGAACTAGTCAATAAACGACTTGGTGGTTTGTCTCAGCGATTGTCAGCATCCGTTGGACAAGATCGATTAAATACCGACCTAGCCGGTGACACTGCTGCATTGCAATCGACCAGAACTTCTAGTCATTTAGAAGTTAAGACCCCTTGGCTGCAAATAGATGACACTTTCTATGAAGCTCGCGGTGCTTGTTGGGCTCTGATCCATTTCTTAAAAGCCGTTCAAGTTGATTTTGCTCCAGTTTTAGAAAAGAAAAATGCTGAAGCTAGTCTCGCACAGATTATTAGAGAACTTGAAGCAACTCAAGAAACCATGTGGAGTCCAATGGTGCTAAACGGTGGCGGGTTCGGAGTGGTTGCCAATCATTCATTAGTCATGGCCAACTACATCAGCCGAGCAAATGCCGGATTAATCGATCTTCGCGAGCTGTTGACTAAGGGCTAACTAGCTCCTTACGTCAGTGGGTTTTCGACTAATCAAAAGGCTAGTGGATTGAGAGTTGTAAAGAAGACGTCTCGTGTGCTAATGCAGCGTCATTCTGTGTGATTTCAATAAAACAGCCGTGAAACTATAAATCAACAATCTAAAAATTAAACCCTATCAAACAGTTTTACGTCACTATTAGTAATCAAGACGATAAGCACATTGCTTTTTGGTACAGTTGAACAATTCATAGGCTCTGTTTAGCAAAAGAATTATAGGAAACTCGATTGTTAGTTACTGAAAAGTCTTTAGAGCAAGACCAAGATACCGTTCATTGGATTCAGTCGGCAATCGACGGAAATTTGCACGCCTTTGAAAAGTTGTATCAACGTTATCACCAAAGACTATTTCTGTATGCCAAGCGGATGACCGGTTCTGTTTCTGAAGCCGAAGAGGTGGTGCAAGATACCTTTGTTAAAACTTGGCAAAAATTATCTAGCTTCAGAGCGGAGAGTCAGTTCTATACTTGGCTACGGAAAATCGCTTCTCGTGTAGTGATTGATAGGCTCAGAGTTAAAAACGCCAAAATCTGGCAGGATAGTACCGAGTATGATGATATTCATCCCAGTGTCGGTCAAAGTCTTGGAAAACAAAGAGATTTAGAAAAATTGATAGCAGCCTTGCCTGATGGCGCGAAAACCGTTTTTGTTATGCATGATGTTGAAGGCTACACCCATGTAGAAATTGCCGAACTGGCTGGGGTTGCTGTTGGAACCTCTAAAGCGCAACTTTTTAGAGCAAGAAAGATACTTAGAGAAAGCTTGTAGAGCGTTAAATAATAGGTGGCGAAAGATGACTCATCAAAAAACAGTTGATTTAGAGCAAGAGCGACGCTTAAACCAGGCAATTAAGCAATTGGCTAGTGAAGAACAGACCACGCACGACTTATGGCCTTCTATTAAGTCGAAAATCCAAACCGATATTAAAACTTCATCTAGCGAAAGCACTAGTTTGTCTGCTGCGGCTGATTCTGTAAAAATCATCTCGCAGAAAAATGTTGAAACAAAGTTATTTTCACCAAGCTGGAATAGTTGGGCGATTGCCGCTAGTCTTGCGGTTTGCGTTGGCTCAGTGTCGTACAGCTGGATGCAACTCGAAAAAGCAGATGCTATATATGCGGAAGTTAATCAAATACAGCAGAAACTCGACTCCAATATAGAGGCGACCAGTCAAACGGCGTCCGGAAGTACCGTTAGCTTAAAACCAGCTACCAAAGAAAACTCCGATTTATTGTCAGCCAGCATTATCGACAGTCGTGAAGTCAATGCTGATTACTATGTTCGCCAAGTTGATGCTATGGAAAAGGAGTTTAAAGCTGCAAAAGCCAGTTTAATGGCTCGAATTGCAATGAACAGAGCAAATATAAGCGAGGCTTTGTTGACTCAGATAGAAACAGAGTTAATGGAAATTGAAAGAGCGACTCTGGTGTTGAAAAAAGCAATGGGGCGTCAACAAGTTGATGCGAATTTCACAAACTTGTTGAGGCTAACTTATCAACAAGAATTGACGGTCCTGACTCAGCTAGCTAAGTTTGATACGACTATCTAGCTTCTCAAAGCTTCGTGAAAGGGTATAAGCCTTTCATTAGCCAAGTGAGTGAATTAAGATAGAGTCCGTTTGAAACATACCAAGTACTATAAATTTAAAGAGGCCAATTTGATGTTAAAGGCAAGTAACAAGTTAATGTTTGTTTTAGTTTTTTGGCTCGCCTGCGGAAACCTATTGGCAGGAGAAAAAATTAATAAGGTTCTAGAGGTTAGTGCTGATGCCGAAGTTGAGGTGCACAATACTCGAGGAAATATCACTATTGAAGGATGGGATAAAAATCAAGTCGTGGTTAAAGGTGAGTTAGACGATCTGACTGAGAAATTTGTCTTTGAAACCAATGACAACAAAACTCTAATCAAAGTGGTACTACCAAATCGTAACTCCAATGCTCGAAGTGGTAGCGGATCTGACCTTCAAATATTTATGCCTAAATCGGGAAGACTACAATTTGGTGGGGTCTCCACCGATATCGAAGTTCGAAAAATAGACAAGGAAGTAGATATCAGTTCTGTCAGTGGCGATGTCAAACTAACTAACATTCAAGGAAAGGCCTACATAAACAGCGTGAGTGGTGACATCGCCATTAATGGTGTGGCTGACAGACTCAATATTTCCACCGTTAGTGGTGATGTTGATGCGAAAGTTTCAGCACAATCAATTGAAGTCTCAGGAGTGTCGGCAGATATTAAGGTAACTACTGAGACAATTGAGTTTGCACAAATAGAAACCGTATCGGGTAATACCAGCTTACGAGGGCAACTAACAGACACCGGAAGTATTCGGTTATCTAATGTTTCGGGAAAAAGTATCTATTTTTCCCAAGCCGAGCTTAATGCGAGAATAATATTGGACACTGGCCCGGGGGGCGATATCGTTAACCGAATTTCCAATCATGAGCCAAGCCGTTCTTTTATCGGATCCGAAAAGCTCAAATTCACGCTAGGTCAAGGTAGTGCTCAAATTAGAATGTCGACGGTTAGCGGTGATATAGAGCTGCGTCCACAAAACTAATAAGCTCTGAAATTTAATGCTAATTGGATCAATAAAGATAAAACTTTTTCGTCTTGTTTAAGTCAAACATTCAATCATTATTGCTCGCAAATGAATATTCCGTTGAATAAAATGGCCTGCTTATTCGTATATTGGTAGTGAAATTCGGACAGGCTTGGAATATTTACAGCTTGTAACCAAATTTCACGTAAATATTGTGTTTATTGCAAACCAATTTATGGAACTCAGCGTCTTATAGGTTATTATAATCAAAGCGCTTTTCAAGTTGAAAAGCGAGACGCAAAATAGCTGTGCCAAAGCACAAAATCAACGACTAAAGAAATCAACAAGTTACAAATGTTACTATAACTATCGCTAAAAGCGATTTTAGCTTGAAATAACTGTTTCTGTACTGATACTAGGGCATCACATGTCGACTGTTTGGGAAGACGTCAAAAGTAGGAAGATTTTTAAGGTAGCGACCGTATATGCGGCGGTAACTTGGGGAATTATCCAAATTGCTGATATATTGTTGCCCGTACTTCGATATCCCGAATGGGTGATGTCGTCTATGGTGCTGATTGCTTTCTCTGGTTTTCCGATTGCTCTGATTATTGGATGGATGCTAGACATCAAACACGAGCGTCAGATTCTGACCTCAGCCAAAGATGAGCTAGCAGCAACGCGTTCCGTAAAAGATAGAGCTGTTGAGTTTAGTATCATTTTACTGTTCGGTGCGACCGCCGCATTTCTTTATTGGAACAGCGCAAGCCAGCCAGTCGGAGCTCAAATAGAGCCTCTCCCCAGTGTTACTCAGTTGACTTCGCCCGAAGCTGAGCAAAAAACTATTGCCGTTTTACCATTTGCCAGTTTTGGTAGTTCTGAGGAAGATGAGTTTTTTGCAGATGGTCTGTCCGAAGAATTGTTAAACGTTTTAGCCCGTAATAAGAATTTACGAGTCGCTGCACGTACTTCTTCGTTTCAATATAAAAATCAAAACATTAATATAAGAAAAATCGCAAGAGAACTCGGAGTTCAATATATTTTGGAGGGCAGCGTTAGGCGTTCTGGAGAGCTCATTCGGATAACCGCCCAGTTAATTAAAGCCGACGAAGATGTGCATATATTCTCTTCAACCTGGGATAAGGACACGACTAACGTATTTAAAGTGCAAGATGAGATAGCCCAGTCAGTATTGGATACATTAGAAATCAAACTACTCGGTAAAAGTGAAGCTACGACGTCCAATATAGGAACCGAAGATATCGTCGCATTTTCTGAATATTCGCGCGGCGTTGCTTATGTTCGAAACCGTTCTAAAAACGATTTTGTTAAAGCCATAGAACATCTGGAAAAAGCGATTAGTCTTGATCCCAACTACGCGCAGGCTTATGCCATGCTAGCAGAAGCCTACCTTTTACAGTCAAGTTATGGGCTAATTAAATCTAAACAAGCAATTGAATTGGCTAAGCCAAATATAGAAAATTCATTAAAACTTAACCGTGACTTGGCCGAAGGGCATGCAGTTATGGGGTTAATGATTTGGCAAATGTCATACGATGAAAAAGACATGCAAATGGATCCAGAAAAGTTGGCTAAAGCGAAGTTTCACTTAAACCGAGCGATAGAAATCAATCCGTCGAATGCTGAAGCCTACATGTGGTATGGCACTATTTTGCAAAATGAGGGGTTTGTTAAGGACGGCTCAGCACTTTATAAGAAAGCGTTTGAAATCGACCCTCAAGCGGCAGTCGTTGGTTATAACTATGGCATCGACCTAATGTCGCGAGGCAAGTATGAAGAGTCGATGAACGTGTTTAATGTGGTTGTAAGAAACAATCCCAACTACGCTAATGCTTACGCTATCGCTGGCGAAGTTAGCATGGCAGTTGGCCAGCTCGATCAAGCTTATAAGCTCTATCAACGGATTGGAGAGTTGAGTGGAGATCAACAAGAATGGTTGGCTAAAGCTCACGATATTCTGATCCCATTAGGTTACTTTCAGCTAGCGCAGGAGAATCTGGACATTCTTCAACAAAGTGACAATATGAAAATCAAGAAAGGGTTGCCCTATATGCAAGCAACGCTGTGGGCTGCTCAAGCTGAGTTTGACAAATTAAACTTATGGGTAGACACCCTTGATGAAGAGTCTAGCTTTTGGGTCGACCGATTTTGGCGAGGAACCGTTGCACTACATGAGCAACAGTGGGAATACGCTATCAATGATCTTGAAACCGCTCTTAGTCTGCTCAGAGAAAATGACAAACGCGGTAAAAACAGAATGGAAATAGAAATTCAACTTTATTTAGCGACCGCATATAAAGCGCTTGGCAATAGCTTACAAACTGAATCTTATTTGACTGGGGCAGCTGAGAAAATTCAATTTATGGTAAGCAATGAGTTTGTTAGCCCTCACTTAATGCGCTATAACGAAGCGACCATTGCAGCCATTAGTGGAAATACTCTCAAAGCTTTAGGGTTATTGCGACAAGCTATTCAAGAAGGGTTCGTCGGTGTTTGGCAAGTCAAGCTGGATCCTGCATTTGAGCCTCTTCGAGATGATCCAACCTATCAAGCGATTCTGCGAGAATTTGATTCCAAAATGAGACTAATGAAGCTCAATCTTCCTGAATTACAAGAAAAGTTAGCTTCAAGTATCTAGGGTCAAAACGTTGCAGCAAAATAGCTAGTTAAGGTTTGCGGCTATATCAGTCCTCTATCAGCCATAGTGATTGTTAGGCGTTAATTCTAGCGACAGATCGTAAGCCAATTCCGACTAACATCGCTTAAACTTATCCCAATACTCTGATATTTCATTGTCAAATATATGCTTAGTGATGTTTGTTCGCGAGTAATGAAGTCTCTCTTTGCTTGATTTACCTTAGATTCTGACCTATTTTTTCTATAGATAGCATCAATTAGAGTCGAGATGATCAAAATGAGTAAACCGACCTCCCTTATTATTGCTTTTACCTTATTGGTCGGAGCGTTTGTCATTTTTTATTCTCAACCTTCTTGGTTGTTTGCCAAAAAAATTGCTGGTGAAGAACTCTATGGCCATGTTACCTCATTTACTCTGTCGGAAGTCGTGATGACCAATCAGCGAGGTGAGAGGGTCAGTTGGAATAGTTTTGCTGACAAACCGCTCTATTTAACCTTGGGTTTTACCTCCTGCCCAAACACTTGTCCGGTGACAATGAGTCATTTCCAGCGGTTAGCGAGTCGCCTCACTAGTCAAGCTAGTTATTCGCTTCTTACGGTTGACCCTGAACGAGATAAACCTGAAGTGTTGGAAGCCTATTTAGGTGCAATCAACCCAAATTTTATTGGCTTGTTTATTAACAAGGCAGAACGTTTAAATCAGGTAACCTCTGAATTGAAACAAAGCGTTTTTGTCGCCAAGCAGGGCGAACAGATAATCCATAAGGGCTCGGTTTACCTAATTCACCCAAAAGTCGCTGGGTTGATTGTTTATGATGAACTGAACTTAGATATAGAAAAGATGGTCGCTGACTTCAATCTCTTAGACAGCAATAAACAGCAAAATAAATTAGCGTTAAACTAACTAGAGGCATAACTCAATGAATGTTGCGGAAAGAGTCGAGCAGATATTTAATCAAAAGCTAGCAAGCGATCACGCTGCTTCAGATAAGATCATGCTGTATATTTTGGCTGCACACTTACCTTTTATCTATTTTATTGTTCCAATGGGGTATGAGACCCACATGCAAGGGGCTATTCCCGCTACTTTAGCTGTAATAGCAAGTGCCGTCGCATATTTTGGTGCGCGAGGAACATTTATTAGTCGAGCAGTAATTGCTACAAGTATGATGTTGATGTCTATGATTCTAATCATGCAACAACTTGGTCGACTTGAAATGCACTTTCACATATTTTCAGTTCTAGCTTTTCTCATTATTTGGCGAGATTGGAAAATACTTATTCTGGCAGCTGGTGTTATAGCAATTCATCACGCGATAAGCGTGCCTTTGCAATTGTCTAAAACCAGCATTGGCGATGTACCCTATGTGGTCTACGGACAAACTTGTGACTGGCCAACTTTTTTTGTTCACGCAATTTTTGTCATTATTGAAACTGGGATTTTAGTTTTCTTCTGTTTGAGGTTAAACACTCAATTTGGTCTCTCTAACCATATTAGCGCGACACTACAAATTGCTGCGAACGAAAAAGACTTAACTGTCGATCTAAAATCGATTCCAATTAGTACTGCCGAAGACAAGGAGTTCCTAAACTCATTAGAAAACTTCTACCAACTAATGAAATCCACAATATCTGAATTTCAGAATGCCGCTGATAGCCTAAAGAGTATCGCCGAGACATCTGATGATATTAATGCTGGTAACCTTATGCAATTAGGAAAGCAAAGCGATTATATCAGTACCGTAGCTTCTTCAGTTCATGAAATGGCATCTACAATCGGTGAAATAGCTGAAACGACCGCTAATGCTGCGGCGGCTTCAGATAATGCCAAAGCACTCTCTTCCGAAAGTAATGACAAAGTAACCGATACGGTTAGCCAAATGGGAGAGTTAGTAGAACAATTACGTGGCGCCAAAAGAGTGGTTGATAATTTGGCTCAAGATACTAATGAGATTGTGAGCATCTTAGATGTCATAAGGGGTATTGCCGATCAAACCAATTTACTGGCGCTCAATGCCGCGATAGAAGCTGCCAGAGCAGGCGAGCAGGGAAGAGGTTTTGCAGTAGTGGCTGACGAAGTTAGAACACTGGCGCAACGAAGCCAAGATGCTACCAATGAGATTAATGGTGTCATAGAAAAACTGCAAGCCGCTGCGGGAGAAGCGGTAGAAATGATGGACAAAGGACAAAGCAAGAGTGAGCACACCATAAAAGCCGCCGAGGAAGCTAAGGGCTTTTTAGTCGAAGCGAACCATGCAACGACCAAGATTTCAGATTTGAGTTTTCAAATTGCCACTGCGGTGGAAGAACAAAAAGCGGTATCGGATGGCATCACAAAGGATATGGAATCTATCAGTGTTTCCAATACCCATGTACGAGAAAAATCCAGTGAAAGCTCCGAATTAGCTAAGCGAACTTCTGAGTTGGGAGCGAGTATCTATAATTTTGCTTACCAACTGAAAATCGAATAACCAATGGCGAGTTTTTAATTAAGCAAACCAAAAAAGCCGATGAAGTTTCATCGGCTTTTTTCAATACTATCAATAATCTGCAGATTAAAATGCTGGTTTTTCAGGCGCTTCTTCGTATCGAGTAACACTATCGATGATTTCTTTCTTGGCCGCCGCGGCATCTTCCCAACCGTCAATTCTTACCCACTTTCCAGGCTCTAGATCTTTATAATGTTCAAAGAAATGCTGGATTTGATTTAGCAGGAGCTCAGGCATATCGGTGGTTTCTTTAATGCCCTGGTAAATTGGCGATAGCTTCTTAAGAGGAACCGCTAATATCTTAGCGTCGGTGCCTGATTCATCGGTCATCATTAACATGCCAATTGGACGACAAGTAATTACCGAACCAGCTAAAAGTGGGAAAGGAGTCGGCACTAAAACGTCTACAGGGTCTCCATCTTCTGAAAGAGTATGAGGTACATATCCATAGTTGGTTGGATAGTGCATACAAGTAGCCATAAAACGATCGACAAATAACGCACCGCTATCTTTATCGACTTCGTATTTCACTGGGTCAGCGTGCGCAGGGATTTCGATAATGACGTTTATTTCTTCTGGAAGGTCTTTTCCAGCTGATACTGTATTTAGGCTCATGATTCCGTTTTCATTGCGGTTGATTTTGGGCGCGTATTATAGCGATAGTGCACTGCAAAATAAACAGCCCAAATAAAATAAATTAATACTATATAAATCAATAAGTTAAAATAACACCATTTGGTTGATTGTTCTGATCATACTTTATTGTTATACAAGCACTAGGTTTTTCCGTGAATATCGACAATTTGCGGGTCTTTTAAACTGAGATAGCAGTTTTTGTTCCACTCATTCGATAAAAAAGGATAATGCTATCGAACCTTAGGCATTGGGCGGTCGATTAAATAGATTGACGATCCGTGCCCAGAAGTAGGTCTGCCCAACGTGAAGATAAACGGACGCACTAGCAGTTAGAGTGTCGTCACAATAATAAATCTAATTAAGTGAGGGAAGTATGGATCTTGTTCAAATACCGCCAATTCTTGGCGTAGTAGGGCTCGTCGTAGCCTTTGTCATTTATTTATTAATCATGAAAAACTCTGGCGGCGAAGGAAAAACAGCAAAAATTGCTGCAGATATCCATAATGGCGCGATGGTTTTTATGCGCCGAGAATATACGATTCTCGGCGGATTTCTATTGGTTCTGACCGTTTTACTCTACTTTAGCTTCGAAAGCTGGCACACTTCTGCCGCTTTTGTCGTTGGGGCAATAAGCTCCGCAACCGCAGGTTATATTGGCATGTTAACCGCGACTAAAGCAAATGTTCGAACTACCGTCGCCGCCGCAGAAAAGGGCTCCGCAGCGGCTCTCACAATTGCGTTCTACGGTGGTTCAGTGATGGGGTTAGCCGTCGCATCTATGGGGTTGTTAGGTTTAGGGGCGCTTTATTATTTCTTTGGTGCCGAACATGCTGAAGCCATTCATGGATTTGGGATGGGCGGTTCAACCGTAGCATTGTTTTCTAGAGTCGGTGGCGGAATATTTACTAAAAGTGCGGATGTTGGTGCGGATCTGGTCGGAAAAATTGAAGCTGGAATCCCAGAAGATGATCCAAGAAACCCTGGTGTGATCGCAGACAACGTTGGTGACAACGTTGGTGATGTTGCAGGAATGGGATCGGATATTTTCGAATCTTACTGTGGTTCTATGATTGCTACCATTGCGATCGCTTCAACCATGGGATTAGCTTCGGTTGATTTCCTTTCGCAAAATGGTAAAGAATTCTTAATGATGCTACCACTTCTGTTAGCGTCAGTGGGACTGCTTTGCTCAATCGTTGGAATTATAATGGTTAAAGCCTTTTCTGGGATGGAGGCAGCTAAAGCACTCAGAACTGGTACCTTGGGAGCGACCTTACTTTTAATTGCTGCAGCATACTTTATCGTGGTGAATTTGGGTTTGCATGTCAATGTTTGGTATTGCGTTATCGTCGGTGCAATTGGCGGGAGTATTATTGGACTAGTCACCGAGTATTACACCGGAGGTAAGCCAATTCGGGATTTGGCTAGGGAAGGTGAAACTGGACCAGCCACAGTCATGATTGGCGGTCTTGCTCTTGGTATGGAATCAGTAGTAGTTCCAGTATTAACGATTGCAGGTATTATTTTCGCAAGCTCGGCATTACTAGGTGATGCGGGCGTTTATGGCGTCGGCATCGCAGCAGTTGGTATGTTAGCTACTGTGGGAATTACCATGGCAATCGATGCCTATGGGCCAGTAGCGGATAATGCTGGTGGTATTGCTGAAATGGCTGGACTGGGTGCAGATGTTCGCGAAATTACCGATGGCCTCGATGAAGTGGGTAATACCACTGCGGCTATTGGTAAAGGTTTCGCGATTGGAGCAGCTGGTTTAGCAGCTCTAGCAATTATAGCCGCATACATAGAAATTGTTTCTGTCAGTATCAAAGACTTCTCTTTAGAAATTAGTAACCCCGTGGTACTAATGGGCATGTTTATCGGTGGTATTTTTCCATTCCTCGTCTCGGCAATTACGATGAGAGCGGTAGGTTCAGCAGCTTTTGACATGATTAAAGAGATCCGTCGTCAATTTAAGGAAATCCCTGGGTTGATGGAAGGCACTGCCGAGCCAGATAGCGCAAAGTGTGTTGATATTGCAACTCAAGCTGCGCTTAAAAAGATGATATTGCCGGGTGCTCTAGCGATTGCAGCACCAGCTGTGGTTGGCTTTTCTCTCGGTGCAGCCGCACTCGGTGGCATGTTATCTGGAGCGCTAATCACTTGTGTGTTAATGGCCCTTATGATGGCTAATGCTGGCGGTGCATGGGACAACGCCAAGAAACACGTTGAAAAAGGTAACTACGGTGGTAAAGGTTCAGATACTCATGCCGCGGTAGTCGTAGGTGATACCGTAGGCGACCCGTTTAAAGATACTTCGGGACCTGCTATGAACATTTTAATCAATGTAATGGCGATTGTTAGTTTGGTCATAGCGCCACTGCTAACTTTCTAAACTTATGATTAAAGTTTAATCAGCGTTTAGTTAAGGCCCCAAATTTGGGGCCTTTTTTTATTCTTATTATGTTCGCGTTATATCTATTGGTCTTGACTGCTGTTCTATCGCCAAATAATCAATTAAGTTGATGATTTTATTATTTTTCCTGAATAATCCTAAAATTTTTGCCATACTTGCAAGCAACTAATAATTTTAGAGGAAAATTGGTGTCTGGTAACGTTTATCAAGAGTTTTTAGAACTAGACGACGAAATCAAACAAGAGTTTTTTGAAGACGTAGTCGCAGCCGTTGCTGATGTTAATCAATGTGTATCTGAGTTGGAAAATTCAGTTAGCGATGCTGTCATTGATCGACTATTTCGCGCGATCCATACTATCAAGGGCAATTGCAATATGGTTTTTTTGCATGCCTTTGTTAATGCTACACACAAATTAGAGGACCTGTTTTCGTCAATCCGCTCAAATGATATTGCCTATCATAATGTCTACGGGCGCTTTGCGGTGCAAGTCGCTAATTTCGTGCAAGCTCAATTAACAGTGTTGCTAGAGTCCGCGGCGTTTGAACCAGAAAACCTAGAAAAGTTAGAGCAGTTAATAGAACAAATTCAATCTGCTGAAGATACCGAAAAGGTGGCAACCACTGAAAAAGCCATTACGGCAATGGATGATGGCCATTTTACTATCTCTTTGGTTATGCAAGATCCAGAAGATGGGCATGCGTTTAGTTTTATGGATGCCACCGATATTGAATTCTTTGAATACATGTCTAGTCGTTACCAACAGAACCCTGCAAGTCATCAGTTCTTTGATATATTTTCCAAACTAGCTTTTAAACTTAATGGAATGCTCGGTCGTTCCGCTGACGAGCAGCAGTTTGAAGCGGCGATGGTGTTTATGTTGTTAAGCCAAAAAACTAATCAGCATGGCCAACTAGAACCACTTAGCCTGCCGCAAGCGATTATTTCAAACGGTATCTTGTCTCGAATGGCTGGATGGTCAATTGCCGCTGAGCTGTGTTTACAAACCACTGAATTTCATGATGGAAGTGGAGCGCCTAGAGCGTTAAAAGAAGACGATATCGACCCCGCTGCGCAAGTATTGTCTTTAGCCTATGATTTTGCTTTTTATGTGATGCAATCTGCTGAGCAAGGATATAAACAGTCGTTATTTGCAGCCGTCAAACAAATCAATAGTCAAAAAGACACTCGCTTTAAACAGCGATTAATTCAGCGATTTAATAATCTAATTAAAGCCGAATACCTAAATAACAAGATGTTTTAGTTGGCAGGCTTTGCCTGCTTTCTCACGATTCTTTAAGTCTGATTTTACTCCCTTAAGACGACCTATTTAACTTTTTCGTAAAAGATTAACCCTTATTTTTACCTGCTACGTTTGTAATAGATGAAAGACAAATGATAATAGCCAATAAGGAGAGTAAATAATGTCTAAATTACTATCAATTGCATTAGCCGTTGGATTGTCGTTCTTAATGTTTTTAGGAATGACCTGGATGATTAAGCCTGATGTATCAATTGTAGAGTCGAAGCCCACACCACCCGTGGTAATAGATTACAAAGATGTTGACGATGAACCAGATAAGATCATCAGAGTAATCCCAAAATTTGAGAAGCCTAAATTACCTAAAGTTGTCACGAATATTTCGGAGAGTGAAAAGCCAAGTCACAACCAGCCGAAGTTTGAGCGAGTCGCATTTAATCCACAAAGTGTTGTTGTTCCATCTGCAGCTACCAATATCTGGGGAACCGGTAATGATACTTCGGCAACACCAAAAGTTAGAATTAATCCTCGTTACCCGAGAATTGCGGCGCAAAACGGATTAGAGGGGTATGTCACCTTAACATTTGATATCAACCCAATGGGAGCTACCGAGAATATTTCTATCGTCGATCAAAAGCCAAGAGGAGTATTTGCAACGGCAGCTCGCAAAGCGCTGGCGAAATGGAAATATAAGCCTAAGATGGAAGGCAACGTTGCCGTCGCGCAGCCGGGGCAAAAGATTACTCTGGAGTTTAATTTGGAAAAGGAGATGTTATAGAGGGGGAGGAGGTGTGGCAAGATTTGCCACATTATATTTGTGGTGTAAAAGCCCCTCCTCGTGAGGGGCTTTTGATTGAGAGAGTTAAGAATTATTCTATTGATTTTGGCGAGAGATTTTGGATGATGAGCTTTGGCTGCAAAGTTCCCAAAGGGGGCATTCTCTTCTCGTTCTTTACTAAGAACCAAAGTTAAATTCAAAGTCAAAAGCGTTTCGCAGCGCTGCGCTCTCTCTGCGACATTCTTTTGTCTGGCAACAAAAGAACGCAAAAATGCCTTTTACGTTGCGCACTGGGCGACCGAGATTGACCTAATGTTTTGTCTCAACTTTCTGTGGGTCGCCCACCAACTGTTCGTCTTTGTGGCCCATCCCGGTGCTACTTACTTCGAACGCTCATTTTTCACACGTAATCGGTGATAGGAATATCATTTTTGAATGCTTACCCGCCTAGCGGCTATAACGGATTGGTGAAACTCATGAGGCAGCGGGTAGACAAGAAAAGTAAATGACAGAAAATTGTTCCTGCATTTTCTGCATACTTTACATCCATGTAAATAAGCGCCGGCGAACTCTTTATTTCCGCTTATTCGATGTACTCAGGGATGTCGGGTTGTTTGTAGCCAATGGGCAAACTCAAAACCAAGCTCTTACGGACTTCGGTGGTATTCTGAGGGTAAACGCAAAGTACTTTATTTCAAGCGCGTAGAGCCACTAATCGCGGTGCCCAGTGCGAACGTCAAAAAGCACTTTTGGTTACTTTTGGTGCTTTGGCCAAAAGTTACTCGCACGCAAGCGAAGCGGTGCGAAACGCTTTTGACTTTAAGTTTGGTTCTTTACAAAGAACAATAAGAAACTTCCGCTATAGATAATGAACCGACTTTACTCAAAATTAACTTTTAACTCATTACGCCCAAAATATAATTTCACTTACTAATTTTGGGCGTGCTCGGAATTTTTATAACTAAATCTTAAACTTCTTTTTTAGCAGCTTCGGAACCAGCTCATTTTTTAATACCACATATTGCGGAAGACCATTCTTAAAGGGCGGATAAGACTCTCCGTTGATCAAAGGCAGCAAATAATCTCGACATTCTTCAGTAATATGAAAACCGTTGCTAGAGATGTATTTTCTTGGCATCATTTTTTCTACGTTAGCAACTTCTGAAAGCTTGGCTTCACCAATTGTCCAACTATATTTTTTAGTTGGCTTTCTAACGATAGTCGGCATTACCGCATTTTTGCCTGCTAGGGCAAATTCCATTGCAGCTTTTCCCATGGCGTAAGCTTGATCAACATCGGTTTGCGAGGCGATATGACGAGCGGCTCTTTGTAAATAGTCAGCAACTGCCCAGTGGTATTTATAGCCAAGTTCATCTTTAACCATTTGCGCAACCACTGGCGCTACACCGCCAAGCTGTTTGTGTCCGAAAGCGTCAACTGAACCGGCGTCGGCTAGAAACGTGCCATCTTTGTAGGCGGCACCTTCGGAAACAACAATGGCGCAATAGCCAAATTTCTTAACGCATTGCTTCACTTTCTTTAGAAACTTTTCTTTGTTAAAGGCTATCTCAGGAAACAAAATGATATGCGGTGCATCGCCTTCCTTTTCTGCGGCTAAGCCACCGGCTGCGGCAATCCAACCTGCATGACGACCCATTACTTCCATAACAAAAACTTTGGTCGAAGATTCTGCCATTGAGGCCACATCAAATCCTGCTTCTCTGATTGAAACTGCCACGTATTTAGCAACAGAGCCAAAACCAGGGCAGTTATCAGTAATGGGTAAATCGTTATCGACAGTTTTCGGTATACCGATACAAGTTATTGGAAACCCCATTTTCTGGCTGATTTGCGAAACCTTATTGGCGGTATCCATCGAGTCGCCACCACCGTTGTAAAAGAAGTATCCTATATCGTGTGCTTTAAACACTTCGATTAATCTTTCGTATTCGGCTTGATTGTCTTCAAAACTTTTCAATTTATGGCGACAAGAACCAAACGCACCAGAAGGAGTGAATTTAAGCGCAGCGATGTCCTTTTTGGATTCTTTGCTGGTATCAATTAAATCTTCGGTGAGTGCACCGATAATACCGTTTCGGCCCGCATAAACTTTTCCTATTTTACTTTTATGTTGGCGAGCCGTTTCGATTAGGCCGCAAGCAGATGCGTTAATCACCGCAGTTACTCCACCAGATTGAGCGTAAAATGCGTTTTGTTTTTTGTTAGCCATCTAGGCGATTCTCCATCAGTTTGCAGATTAATTTTTCGAGCCGAATTATAAATTATTCGACCATGATTAAGAACCGGCTAAAGCGCTATTTTGGAAAAATTTAACTTCAAAAGCGCTGTTTTACTCCAGTCGTCTGCTATTTCGAGAGAAATTCGACTGATTATGCCGCTTGAGCTAGGAGTGGTTTTGTCTTCTTTGAACGCCGTTTTTTGTGTGCACCGCTTGGCAGAAGTAGCAAAAACTCGGTGATACTCGTGAATATTCACCATCGAGAGTAACCCTGCTTCAACTAAACTATCTAATAACTGGTTTATAAGAAATGAAGCTATATCTGGGTCCCAGTCTAGCAATTCCATTTACCGGGTAAAAATAGTATACGAGCATCAAGGATGTCAGCGCTCCCGAATTTATCGAGCTAGCACATTGAATAAGGCTATCTTGAGTATTGTTAAAGAGAGAGTATCAATGAACTTTAGAAAATCAAAAACCTGCATTATTATCGCTAGCCTATTAGCTTCCCATTCTGCACTCGCTGCCGGAGCAAAAGGTTATTTAGGTGGAACTTATAACAACCGTTCAGAGCAACTCTATTCAAAACAGTCAAGTGACCCAGTGATGCTGAAAGGGCAATATGACGAAGAATTTTCCACCCAGACTTTCTTATGGAACAAAGGAGGTGTTGCGAACATTCCTCTCGACAAAGGTCTGCCACTTGAACCTCAATATTCCAAGTCAATCAATCACTATTTTTCTCAAGTGGCAACAAGTCATGGCGCCAACAAGCAAGCCGTTACGAGCTCACAAAAAAGTTGGCTACACAACACTGGTCGAGGCGGGATAATAGCAAAGTATCAGCAGCGCGTAGATGGTGTTGAAGTATTTGGGCGCTATATTAATATCGTTATAAATCGAGAGAATGAATTAGTCGCATCTTCTGGTTATTTTTCTCCGGCTAAAAAGAGCATCCAATCGCAATTTAATTTGTCCGCTGCTGATGTCCTTAAAGTTGCCATCAATAAGCATATCGAAAGTCCCAAATCTGAAATTGAACTGCAGGGCATTGACTACAATATCGTTAAGGGCAATGGATACTCTCGGTTGCAAAATGGATTGCAATTGAATGACGTTGTTTTGTCAAATAATAGTCGCGCTAAAAAAGTTTATTTTCCTCTAGGAACTGAACAATTAGTCCCAGCTTATTACGTCGAAGTAGAAACCTCTAAAAGGGGCAAACGACAATCGAAGTTTTATAGCTACGTGATTCATGCAGCAAGTGGCGAGGTATTGTTTGAGAATAATCTAACTTCTCATGTTGCGACTACCTACAAAGTTTTTGCTGAAACCTCAGGACAAATGATCCCATTTGATGGACCACATGGTAATGATTTAACACCTCATCCAACGGGAGATATTAATGATACTCCTGAGATTGCTAGCTCGTTTGTCAATGAAAATACCGTGACTCTTGATCATGCTGGACTTTCGACCGGTGATCCATGGCTAACCGCTTCTGAAACAACAACAGCAGGTAATAATGTCGATGCTTACGCGGATATTTCGGGTGAGAATGGATTCGACGATGCCGACGTAAGACCGGGATTTACTAGTGCTAACGCCTTTGAATATGACTTTGCAACATTTTCAGATGGGCTGACTGGCGATGCTCAAAAACATGCTGTCGTTAACCTTTTTTATGTGAACAATTTTTTACATGATTGGTTTTATGACAGTGGATTTAATGAAGCTGCCGGAAATGCGCAAAACAATAATTTTGCAAGAGGTGGTTTAGCAAACGATCGTTTGTTAGTCGAAGCGCAAGACTCAAGCGGCACCAATAACGCCAATATGGCCACACCATCGGATGGCGGAAATCCGCGAATGCAAATGTTTTTATGGACCTTCTTAAGTAATGCCGAAATAACGATTGCGGGAGTTAATAATATTGAGACTCGAGCTGCGAGTTTTGGTCCAGAAGAATATGATGTAACTGGGGTAATGTCATTGGTCGATGATCAGACGGCGACGATAGGTGATGGTTGTGAGTCCATTGTCACCGACTTAACTAATAAAATCGCCATTATCGATCGTGGAGATTGTAACTTTACAGTTAAAGTTAAAAACGCCCAAGACCAAGGAGCTGTGGGTGTAATTATGGTTAACAACGTCAGTGGCGATCCTATCGTCCAAGGTGGTGAGGACGATACCGTAACTATTCCTAGCATGATGGTGACTTTAGAGAAAGGTGATGAAATTAAGGCAGCGCTAAGTGCCGATGATACCCTACAAGCAAGACTTTCTAACGAAGCAAGACCATTAGATGGAACCTTAGACAATGGTATCGTCGCGCATGAGTGGGGGCACTATTTAAGTAATCGGTTAGTAGGTAACGCTAATGGGCTAACCAACAATCAAGGCCGAAGTATGGGAGAAGGCTGGAGTGACTTTGTTGCTTTACTGATGACGACTAAAGAAAGTGATAATTTAGTTGTTGGTAATGAAAACTTTCAAGGCGTTTACTCAGCATCAACCTTTATTGGTGATGCTTACGATGGTATTCGACGGGCGCCTTATTCAACTGATATGACTAAAAATGCCCTCACTTTTAAACATATAGAGGAAGGTGTGAGTTTGCCGCTTTCTCATCCCATCTCTTTTGGCGTTAGCGGTGCGAGTAATGCGGCGGTTCATCAAACCGGTGAAATTTGGGCGAACACCCTTTGGGAAGTTTATGTGGGTCTTATCAACAAGCCTGGCAATTCTTTTTCTGAAGCACAAACACAAATGAAAGATTACTTGGTCGCCAGTTTAAAACTGACCCCAAGTCAACCGACCTTGTTAGAAGCTCGTGATGCATTGTTGGCAGCAGCTTTGGCTAATGACGCAGAGGATTTTGAGATAATCCGAAATGCGTTTGCTAAAAGAGGCATGGGGGCCAATGCGGCGGCTCCTGATAGAAATTCTGGGGGCCATCTTGGTGTGGTGGAAGATTTCACGACTGGAATTGACCTAAAAGCTTCTATGGCATTTGATAGGGCAAGTATTGATCTGAATAGTTGTGATGAAGATGGTGTATTGGACAATAATGAAACGGCCACGCTGGTGCTCACTTTGGAAAATTATTCAGCTGCAGATATCCCATCCTTTAATATAACACTCGACGCCGATCCGAGCATGGCTGTGGCTAGTAACATCAACGTCCCAGCAATGACAGGATTTGGAGCGAGTCAAACAGTGACTACTGAAGTAGCAGTAAACAGTGCATCTTTTATGCAAGACCTCACCATCACCGCAACATTTGATGAGATCGGCGCCACAGATAATGCTTTTAGCGAGCCACAACCGATTGATTTTACCTTCACCGGTAACTTCGATTTATCGGCGACAGCTAATTCCGACGACATGAACTCATCTCAATTATCATTGTTAGATTGGACCGTCGAAGCTGACAATGGGCTAGTTCCATTTACCGTCAGAAATGGTCTGTGGCATGGTGAAGATAGTGGTTCAGGTGGAAGCTCAAGTTTAACTTCACCAGAGATAAACATAGCCTCAAGTGACGATTTAGTGGTTAGTTTTGATCACTTCTTTAAATTTGAAACTTCAGAAGATGATCCGGGAGTTTTTCAACACTGGGATGGAGGCGTTATAGAAGTCTCTATGGATGGTGGCGCTTGGACCGATGTCACAGCATTTGGAGCAAGCTTATCGGAACCTTACAACGGAACCATTGAAGCGTCTAATGTTACTTTGTCCGGACGCAGTGCCTATGTCGATACAAGATCAAGTCGCGACTTAACCAATAATCAAATCACTTTCCCCGCAGCTGTTTTAACCGGTTCTTCTTTGAGAATTCGATTTTTAATCGGAACCGATAGCAATACCGGAGAGTTTGGTTGGCAAATTGATAACTTTGCTGTGACCAATGCCGCAGCGCCGATGTTCAGCGAAGCCGTGGTAGAAAACAATAGTTGCCCTTCAGCCACTAGACCGGTGGTTGATGCCGGAACTGATAGTGTTGTAATCTCAAGAGATAGCAATGATATCACTGTCAATTTATCCGGTGTTGCGAGCGATCCTAATGGTGACGCTTTGACCTTAAGCTGGACTCAATTGTCCGGGCCCAGTGTCACCATTAGCAATTCTGATAACCTTAATGCCAGCTTTGTGGCGGCCAGCCCAACGGCGGATACTGATTACGTATTTCAATTAACCGCAGATGATGGCAGCGAGTCAACCAGTGATGACGTAATGGTGAGTATTAATCCAAATCAAGCGCCGGTTGTCACTGTTAACAGCAGTAGTGTCAACGAAGGCGCGCGTTTCACTTTTAGTGCGACTAGTAGTGATAATGAAGGAGACAGCTTAACTTATACTTGGAGCCAAACTGCTGGGCCGAACGTGTCGTTGACTAATGCTGATTCATTAACACCTAGTTTTACTGCTCCAGACGTTTCCAGTAACACCCCAGTATCCTTTGAGCTTGTTGCTAACGATGGCTCGTTAGATTCGAACGTTGCTACGGCGACGATCACGATTAATGATGTACCCGAAAGTAGTAGCGGTGGTGGCGGAAGTTTATCGATTATAGGGGTGTTGATGTTAGCTTTAACTCGGCTGACTAGATTATCAATTTCACAAAACCGAAAGCATTACTAAGGAGAACTTGCTTGAAATACTTATTCGCTTTTTTCATCATTAGTGTCCTCGCTGCTTGTAGTGGTGAGGAGAATTCAAATGCTTCCGATGAGCAATCTGCTAAAAAAGATAGTGCTCTGCTAGAATCGGATAACGCATCGGTTTTAAAGAGTAACCTAGAAGAAAAGCTAGAGGATAAAAACTCTTTAACGATTGATGAGAATGTCTCGTTAGTCAAGCAATGTCAAAACAATCGCTGTGAAAGCTATCATCTCACTATTAATCAAAAACCAGTGGTTGCCGTTAATTACGCCAGTAAAAAGGTGAAAGAGACGAGGTTTGTGTTAACGCCGGACAATATACAAAGTTTTAATAGCGCCCTTTCTGAACTAAAGAATCTAGACACTAGTCAGCTAATTTTATGTTTAAATTCTCAAGAAAAGACAGCTAGCTATTCCTTAACTCTAGGTGACGCCCCAAATTCTACCAGCTACCTATTTGCCGTAGGATGTCAAGATGATCCGGCAGAGCTAACGAGGCTGGCTCGATGGTTTGACAACAAAGCTTATGCTGCGGTGGAGAATTAGAGAGGAGTTTAAGATTGGTCGGGAGTTGACTCGTTTCGAGTTGCTAGTCGCGAGTTAAGGTTAAACCATAAAACTAAAATGCTGCACTTCGACTGCGTTCAGTGAGCTTTGGTTGTTTTATAACGCGGCACTTCGACTGCGCTCAGTGGGCTTTGGTTGTTTTATAAGGCTGCACTTCGACTACGCTCAGTGGGCTTTGGTTGCTTTATGAGACGGCACTTCGACTGCGCTCAGTGGGCTTTGGTTGTTTTATGAGACGGCACTTCGACTGCGCTCAGTGGGCTTTGGTTGCTTTATAAGACGGCACTTCGACTGCGCTCAGTGGGCTTCGATTGTTTTATGAGTCGAACTACCTGTCGAAGCCTCGTTCACTCAATTGATAAAGCCATTTCAGCAAAGCAATCCTCAAAATAGCTCACTCCATTTCACTTGTGATACAATCGCTAGCTATCAACACGGTGTTTCACAGACCTATCCGCAGCCAATTCAAAGCAAACTATAATAACAACACTCAACTATCCAATTATGAACGATTCCTCAACTCAATCTAACTCGCACCTGCATATTCTAGGGATCTGTGGCACCTTTATGGGCGGAATTGCTCGGCTGGCCATCGAAAAAGGCTATAAAGTGACAGGCTCGGATCAAAACTGCTACCCGCCAATGAGCGATCAATTAGAGCAATTAGGGATTGAGCTTGACCAGGGTTATGACACTAGCGTGCTTAAACAGTTACCGGAGACTGTCGTGGTCGGAAATGCCTTGTCTCGAGGAAACCATTTCGTTGAAGAGTTACTTAATTCAAATCAAGCCTACTGTTCCGGTCCGCAATGGTTAAAAGAAAATATCTTGCATGATAAATGGGTTATCGCGGTCGCAGGAACTCATGGTAAAACCACCACTGCCAGTATGATAGCCTGGATACTAGAAGCGACTGGTTATAATCCCGGGTTCTTAATTGGTGGTGTTTTAGGAAACTTTGGAGTATCTGCTCGTTATACCGATTCGCCATTTTTCGTGGTGGAAGCGGACGAATATGACACTGCATTTTTTGATAAGCGATCAAAATTTGTTCATTATCGAGCGCGTACTTGTGTGCTAAATAACCTCGAGTTTGACCATGCTGATATTTTTGCTGACTTGGCGGCAATCGAAACTCAATTTCATCACTTGGTTAGAACAATTCCACAAAATGGGTTAATCATTCATCCCAAATCACATCCTTCTATCGAGCGAGTATTGGCTAAAGGATGCTGGACTCCAACAGAAACTTTTGGCACTAATTTTTCAGTGCGAGTCGATAATCATCACTCTCAGGCCGATTGGCATTTACATAAAACCAAAGCGGATGGTAGTCAGGGCGATATCTATCTAAAACAAAAACTTTCAGGTCATTTGGATTGGCCCTTAATTGGTGACCATAATGTCAGTAACGCGTTGGCGGCAATAGCAGCCGTTAGGCATGTTGGAGTAACTATTGAAGATGCGCTAAAAGCGCTTAGCCGATTTACCAATGTAAAGCGACGCATGGAGTTACGAGGTCGAGTAGCAGAAATTACGGTGTATGATGATTTTGCCCATCACCCGACAGCTATCAAATCGACTGTTGAAGGTTTGAGGAGTAAAGTGGGTCAGCAGAGAATTATTGCCATTGTTGATCCACGTTCCAATACTATGAGAATGGGTTGCCATAAAGAGACGCTGATTAACTCAGTTAAGTCTGCAGACTTAACGATTTTTCATATTCCAGAATCCTATGATTGGACTCTCAATTTAGAGAACGAAAGTGCTATTGAAATGTCACCTTCGGTTGATAGTATATTAGAATCGTTAAAAGCTATTTTGCGGCCACATGATCACGTGTTAATTATGAGCAATGGAAGCTTTGACGGCATTCATCAAAAGTTGCTCGATCAACTCGCTCAATAAAGTCGTATAATTGATTACATTAATCGTTTGAGTATCGATTACACTTTTCAACAGCCAAAGCTTAAAATGGTCAGCTCATGAATCAAAATAGTGAAACTCAGAATAAACAAAATCAGAATCAAAAACGGTCAATTACTTTTGCTATGACCGGAGCCTCCGGGTCTATCTATGGTCTTAATTTGCTGACTCATTTGACTCGTTTTTATCACCAAGTGCATGTGCTTTTATCCGATGCCGCCCGTATTGTTTTGGCGACAGAAGTCGATTTAAAGGTGCCAGAGTCACCCAAAAAAATCAAACAGATTCTTACCGAGTATTGCCAGTGTGAAGAGGGTGTAATTGAAGTCTATGCCAAAGAAAATTGGTATTCACCTGTGGCCAGCGGCTCAGCTGCACCCAAGCAAATGGTGATCTGTCCTGCGAGTATGGGGAGCGTATCCGCGATTGCTACTGGTGCAAGTAATAACCTGTTAGAGCGAGCCGCCGATGTGGTACTTAAAGAAAAAGGTCAGTTGGTCATAGTGCCGAGAGAAATGCCTTTCTCTAGCATACACCTGCGAAATCTATTGTCATTATCAGAAGATGGAGCAACCGTAATGCCGGCATGTCCGGGGTATTACACCGATCCAAAAACGCTTGATGATTTGGCTGATTTTGTCAGCTCACGAATTCTTAACCATTTAGGAATTGATAATCAGTTGATCGAAAAATGGGGCTATAAGAAACCCTAAAACACAACAACAATTCACCACGGAGGCAAAGCTTGCCCCGCGAAGCGCAGTGGGTACGGAGAGCACAGAGAAAGAAAAAACTGGTGTTGTCAGTCCCCTCTCTTCGGGAGAGGGCTAGGGAGAGGGGAATTGTAGGTAAGGTGGGAATGTCTGTTAAAACACAAAAAACAATTCACTACAGAGGCAAAGCTTGCCCCGCGAAGCGCAGTGGGTACGGAGCGCGCGGAGAAAGCTGTCTAGCTGTTTTTGAATGTAGGTCAGTCTTCGGGCTGACACCCACTTTCAGACAGTGATGCACTTCGACTCCGCTCAGTGCGCTTGTTGTTTTTAAGTGATGCACATCGACTCCGCTCAGTGCGCTTGTTGTTTTTAAGTGATGCACATCGACTCCGCTCAGCGCGCTTGTTGTTTTAAGGCGATGCAGTTCGAAGTCTTTCATTCTAATTTACTCACTAAAGCTCTGAATAAAAAATCACTTCAACACCACTCCACGAGTGCTACTTCTTCACTTTCTTCATTGATTTCTTTTTACGATTAGACTCTTTAATCGCTTTTTTTATCGCCGACTTTTTAGCGGCATTTTTCTTCGCGACTTTTTTAGATTTTTCTTCATTAACCGCTCGAATTGATTTCTTTAATCGTTTCTTCGCTTCTTGCGCTGCCTTCTCTGCGACCTCTGCGCGCTTTAGTGCTTTCTTGGCAATGTCTGCTGCACGCTCGGCTGCTTTTTCTGCGTTACTAACTTCTTTTTTGGTTTTCTTTAAAAGTTTTTTTAGCTTTGCCAATTCTTTAGTGTTCATATGTAAAATCCTTAATTTTAGTTTTCATTAAAATCGCTTAAATTTGCCTAAACTACCCACCCGAGGGTTATTGGAGTAAGACTATTTGTTTTCACCCTTTTCATAAATATCAGAGGCACTGCCCGCTATCAGCGGATCGGGCGCTTGTACTACATCCGTATCTTTACCGGGGTAATCCATCTGCGATAAGAAATGTCGCATACAATTTATTCGCCCTCTCTTTTTATCGTCTGAACGTATAATGGTCCATGGTGCATCTTTAGTATCAGTATGAAAAATCATCGCATCTTTAGCTTTGCTATATTTTGGCCACAATGAGAGAGAGGCCATATCCACCGGGCTTAGCTTCCATTGTTTTAAGGGGTCGTTTTGTCTCGATTTAAAGCGTCTAAACTGTTCTGTTCGACTGACCGAAAACCAATACTTGATCAAGGTGATTCCACTGTTCACTAGCATCCGCTCTAACTCGGGAGCTTGTCTCAGAAACTCTAAATACTCTTTGTCAGAACAAAATCCCATGACTTTTTCTACGCCCGCGCGGTTGTACCACGAACGGTCAAAAAACACGATTTCACCTTTACTTGGAAGCTGTTCAATGTATCTTTGGAAATACCATTGATTTCGTTCTCTATCAGTCGGTTTTTCAAGCGCTTTGACACTGGCACCACGAGGATTCAAATGCTCCATAAAACGCTTGATGGTTCCACCCTTGCCGGCTGCATCTCGTCCCTCAAATAGCACCACAATTCGTTGTTTAGTATTCTTAACCCAATTTTGCATTTTCAAGAGTTCGATCTGGAGTTCATGCTTTTGACGCTCGTAATCGATGATGTCCATCTTCATTTTATAGGGATAAGCATTATCCGCATTCCACGGGATCTTTCCGTTCTTCACAGAAAGGTCATAGACAATCTTCTTTTTGAACTTGTTGCTATTGGCTTTTTTTGGAGTCTTCTCGCTCTGTTTAAAAGCCCTGGGCTGCTTGGATGATTTTTTGTCTGTTTTTTGTGTCTTTAATCGCACGAGAGTATCCATAGTAATGCCTTACTGTTATCGAGTTGGTATTCATTCTCTTAGAAGTTACAGATAAAACGATGTATTTCGTTTGGTTTTGTACCGAGAACCCATGTCGCCGTGTTGGACTGATTATCTGGTCGGAAACTAGTCCAATTTTAAGAAGGAAAGAGGTCAACCGATGATGGCTTTGCTGCCTAACTCATCCTCGATTGGTTTCCTTCATTAGTACTTTAGAGCAAGCCCCTACAATTTGTATTGATATAGGTCAAGCATGTCTTACCTAGGGGGATTATTGGTTGGAGAGATTGTCAAAGATTAAGACCATACCAGTACCAAACAATGAATTTGATAACAAACTGATATGGAATGTCAGCAGAATTGTTGGCATAATCGATCGCTTTGACCTAACTAGCCGGTATTGATGTGTCCGGTTATAAAATCATTAGGGTTATCAGTCGCTACATGCCTTAAAATTCGACTGTTTGTAGCATTTAAGAGGTTTTGAATGTCAGTATCATCTTCTTCCAAGTACGCGATTGAAATATCCAATCTTAAAAAGACCTACGCGAATAAATTTGAAGCGCTTAAGGGGATTTCTTTTTCAGTAGAAAAGGGCGACTTTATTGCTCTGTTAGGTCCTAACGGAGCTGGAAAGTCGACAACTATCGGTGTGATCTGTTCCTTGGTGAACAAAAGCGCTGGTGAAGTCAAAGTCTTCGGACATTCTATTGATTCCGAGCTTGAGCAAGCGAAACGCTGTATTGGCCTGGTACCTCAAGAGTTTAACTTCTCACAGTTTGAAACCTGCCAACAAATCGTGGTCAACCAAGCGGGTTACTACGGAGTACCACGATCGAAAGCCATTCAGCGCGCAGAAGTGGTTCTTAGGCAATTAGATTTGTGGGAAAAACGCAATGACCAAGCGAGAATGTTGTCCGGCGGAATGAAACGGCGATTAATGATTGCAAGAGCGTTAATGCATGAACCAAAAATCTTGATTTTGGATGAACCAACTGCCGGAGTTGATATCGAAATCCGCCGAACCATGTGGACTTTTCTGGAAGAGTTAAACCGACAAGGTACAACGATTGTCTTAACCACCCATTATTTGGAAGAGGCAGAACAACTCTGCCGAAATATTGCCATTATTAACCATGGTGTGATTGTAGAAAATACCAGCATGAAAGATTTGATTTCAAGACTAGATATTGAGACCTTTGTGTTAGATGTAGACAAAGTGCCAGATGAGCTGCCCGAAATAGAAAAAGTCAATATTCGCAAACGTGATGACACTTGTTTAGAAATCGATCTACCCAAAGAAAAGGCATTAAATCAAGTCTTTGATTGGTTGTCGCAACACGGCATTCGAGTGATTAGTATGCGAAATAAAGCCAATCGTTTGGAAGAATTGTTTGTCCAGCTAACTGAGAAAAGTACGAATAAAGATCAGAAGCAGCCAAGTACTCAGGGAGGCCAATAACATGAGCTCAAAAATATATAACAAACAAGCCTTTATTGCCCTACAAAGCATTATCACTAAAGAAGTCACTCGTTATTTTAGGATTTGGATCCAAACATTATTACCGCCAGCCATTTCGATGACGCTGTATTTTGTAATCTTCGGACAATTAATTGGCTCGAGAGTTGGCCTTATCGACGGTGTCACTTATATGGAATATATTACACCGGGCATTATTATGATGTCGGTGATTACTAACTCTTATTCCAATGTGGCTTCTTCTTTTTATAGCGCAAAATATCAACGAAACGTCGAAGAACTGTTAGTAGCACCTGTTCCAACTTTATTTATTCTACTTGGATATGTCTTTGGCGGCGCCAGTCGCGGCTTGATCACCGCAGTCATTGTGACGTTAGTTGCCTCGCAATTTGTCGAGCTCAATATCAATCACTGGGGCGTTGTCATTTTTGTAGTATTTTTAACCTCAATGATGTTTGCGACAGCCGGATTAGTTAACGCAGTATTTGCGAAAAGCTTTGACGACATTTCAATTATTCCAACTTTTGTGCTGACACCACTAACTTATTTAGGTGGCGTATTTTATTCGATCAAGATGTTGCCTGAATTTTGGCAAGGGATCTCCATGGCAAACCCTGTACTGTACATGGTCAATGCGTTTCGCTATGGATTTTTCGGTTTCTCTGATATTCCGATTGAAAATGCCATTATATTAATTCTGGTGTTTATAGTTGCCTTGTTTTCGACGGCTTACTATTTATTAGTGAAAGGGATCGGGATCCGATCATAAAAATAGAAGTTGCGAGTGGCGTGTGGCGAGTTTCTAGAAAAGGCTAAGTTATAGAAATCTAAAGGCTACACTTCGACTGCGCTCAGTGGGCTTTGGTTGTTTTATAAGGCTGCACTTCGACTCCGCTCAGTGGGCTTTCTATTGTTAGCCGGTTGAGTCTTGTGGTGAGCGGAGTCGAACTACGCAGTCGAAGCCAAATCTTGTAACTTGCGACTCGTAACTAATATTTATCCACCCTAAACCAATAAATTAATCTCACTCAATAATTTTCCAATACTCTGTCGAGAATCCATAACAGCTAGTAAGATCACCCTCTTATTAGCTCCATCAATTCGAAAGAAAACCAAATTGTGTTTATCGACCAATAGTTGCCGATATTCATTGATCCCAAGTTCGATTAATCTAGGGCTTATAGGTGCAACTTTTGGATTGATAAGTAGGTCTTTCTCGATGCCTTTTCGAATAGTTCGTTTGGTTTTGTTAGCCAAAGATTGAGTATATTTCTTTTCTAGGAAATAAATGAGTCTTTGCAGGCTCAACTTAAAGACAGGCGAAGCAACTAGTGTATAGCTCATCCGAGATTATACGCTATCAAAAGCTTCATCTAGGTCGACTAGATTGGTTTTAGCCGAATGCTCCGCTAGATTTAATAATTTCAGCAGTGCAAGAGATTCTTTTTGATATTCATAGTCTTCAACACTCTGAATAACGTACTTCGTTTTACCGTTTTGAGTAATGAACAATGGTTCGTTAAGCTCAAGACGATTGGCGTTTTCTTTGAGGTAGGTGAGAGTTTCGGTAGGCATAACAATCCTTAATCAGACTGAATTCAGTCTGATTATAGTCTGATGTAAAAAGTATTTCAAGTGAGTAGATTGCGATCAAAGGGAGATGATCTAGTCGTGAAGCGATTTTCACCACAGAGGTCACTGAGAAAAGATTGCTCAATGTATTAAACCCTCTCTAGGGGGAGACGACTCCATGAATGGAGAAGGTCGAGCGACGCGGGAGGCTAAAGCCAAGGGGCAGGAGAGGGGAGCCGTCGGTTTAGATCTAAAGAAAGAGCCAGTTCGACTTACGCGCTTCTTTTATAACCACTACATACTTCCTTTTCTTATTCCGCTAATGTACCTTAAGACTAACCTTAAGAAACTCATCTAAACCATTATGAATCAACTGATTAAAGAGCATATTAGCGTCGCATCCAATGCCTCCGGTAGAAAAATGCATGTGGCGGTGTATCGGTTTATCGGTGAACAACCAGGTCCTAAAGTTTATATTCAAAGCTCAATTCATGGTGCGGAAGTACAAGGCAATGTGGTGATTTATCACCTTATAGCGTTTTTGAAAAATAACCCCATTCGTGGCGAAGTCATCTTAGTACCAAACTGCAATCCAGTAGGAACTAATATCAAATCCGGTGAATACACCCTTGGCCGGTTTGATCCTATCAACGGGCAAAACTGGAACCGCGGTTATTATTATCAGGAATCTTTAGTGAGTGAATTTGTTGACTCGCTATCCGATAACCTATCGATTGATCAAGTAAAAGCCTCTTTTCGGGAAAAAATGAGAGAAGCGATTGATGCTGAACTCAATAAACCTTGGGGTATTGGTTTGGCTTCTCGGCTTAACTTACAACTCCAAAGTCTGGCATTAGACGCCGATATTGTGATCGATTTGCACAATGGTCCAGTAGCAACTCGTCATATTTACGTTCCAGAATATGCCAAAGAGTCCGCACGCTATTTTAATATTCCACATATCATCTTTATTCCCAATGTATTCGGTGGCGCTCTCGATGAAGCGACCTTTTGTCATTGGTGGACTTTAACCAACAAACTATCAGAAAAATTTCCAGATAAAACTTGGCAGGTTCCTGTCGAGGCTTTTACCTTGGAAATGGGTAGCCAGGAAGTCATTGATTTTGAGTCAGGACAATACGACGCTAATGGGATTGTGACTTATCTAAATTATAAGGGCTGTTTGGTTGATAATGACCTTGAGTCTGAAGCTATGGAACGATATGCGGTCAAACTAAGCGATTACAAAATTTTATATACCCAAGAGGGTGGAATCGTCGAATACAAAGTGAAGCCGGGGCAGCATGTTAAAAAAGGTGAAGTGATCGCCAAGATCCTTAATGTCGATGACCTTGAAAATGACAATGCCGTGAGTTACCTCTATGCGCCTGATGATTTGATTGTGATATTGCACTTTCCTTCGGCGTCGGTGCTGTGTGGGACGCAGCTTTATAAGTGTTTTGTGAATTATTCTCCGGTGGATTAGTTCAAACCAAAAGGATGCACTTCGACTCCGCTCAGTGAGCTTTGGTTGTTTTACAAAGAATCACTTCGACTGCGCTCAGTGAGCTTTTTGTTATAGAGCCACTCAAACTCAAACCCAAGCCGGCTGAGCCTTGTGGTGAGCGAAGTCGAACTACTTAGTCGAAGCCTTACTAAATTTTTAAAACTACCCAAACAACTGGAACAAATTATATTGCATTACGAGATTTTATTTCGTTAAACCTTTTTATTAATTTAATGCGTTAAGATATTTAATTTGGTGACTTCGATCATGAATTAATGAAAGTGGATCTTTCATAAAAAGTTTATTCTTGTTATTGTCACGCACATAATTTAGTAAGGACAGCTCGACACCTCAATACTGGTTAAATGGATTTTTAGTTCACATTCAATAGTCTGAATTCGGTCATGTTTCGTTCAACTTGTTGAAGTTTTCTGTTTGTTCTATTTAATCTTAAATTTGGTTAATTATTAATCAAAATAGTCCAATAAATTATAATTTTGTCCAAATTTTGATAACAAATGTCTGAATATTGATATTAATGCGGACTGTTATTTAGAGATAATTCGCGCTCGAAAATAGGAAATGGATAGATTGTCAGTAAGAGAAACGTGAGGTGATCTCAAATCGCCTTGTCATCGCGAGTAAAACGCGGCGATCTCGAATCGGCTTGTCATCGCGAAGAACTGAAGCGATCTCGGGTTTAGGTTGCAGTGTTTTAGATCGAAGTGAAGAGATTGCCGCGTCGTGCCTCCTCGCAATGACATAATTTGTCATCGTGAGCACAGCGCGGGATCACGAATCGGCTTGTCATCGCGAGCACAGTGCGGCGGTCTCGAATTGGCTTGTCATCGCGAACGCAGTGCGGCGATCTCGAACTGGCTTGTCATCGCGAGTAAAACGCGGCGATCTCGAACTGGCTTGTCATCGCGAACGCAGTGCGGCGATCTCGAACTGGCTTGTCATCGCGAGTAAAACGCGGCGATCTCGGTTTAGAGTTTTAAGGAGAAAAGGAAGTGTATCGTTTTATTGTAATGTGTTTTTTACTGAGTGGCAGTTATTTGTTCAGTTCAAATAGTCACGCAGCAGCACCAACTTGTCATACAACTTCAACTGGAAGCCCATATTGCCAATATACAGGCAAGGTAAATAAGATATACATTAATTCAGGAGGGTTAATTCTTTTGTATTTCGATTCTCCATTAAATCTAGCCGATGCGGAGGCCGTTGGTTATTCACCGACTAGTGCGACTGCAACAGTTTATCCTCTATCTGAAAACCCTGATTTCGCCAAACTATTTTATTCTACGGCACTAGCGGCGCAGGCTTCGGGTAGAAGTGTGACAATTCAAATGCGTGGAACTCAACATGGTTACTTAAAATTCGATCGAATCTGGTTAAATGAATAATATGAAAAAGCTTCTAATACTCTTAATTGTAATTTTTCCTTTGACTTCAATTGCCGAAAACTCAGGTCCTAGGAGCATTACCCAAGTCGGCTGCCATCGAAACGATAATATTTGTTTTATAACAATATCCGGTGCGACAGTAGGTCCAGAAGAGTGTAAATCAACGTCGATAAGATGGAATAAAAATGATCCTAATGGTGAAGCTATTTTTACGCTAGTAACCTCGGCCTTTTATGCTGATAAGCAGATTCAATTCGTACCTTCGAATAGTTGTTTTGTATCGCAGAGTAACTATCCGACGATGGCTTATTTATCGGTGATTAAATAATGACCTTGTCATCTCGAATAAAACGCTGTGATCTAAAATCGACCTGTCATCGCGAGCAAAGCGCGGCGATCTCGGGTTTAGGTTTCAGTGTTTTAGATCGAAGTGAAGAGATTGCCGCGTCGTCCCTTCTCGCAATGACATAAGTTGTCATCGCGAAGAATTGAAGCGATCTCGGTTTTTAGTATTTATAGATTACGGAAAGTAAATAAATGAAGAAATTACTTATAGCACTTTTAATAACAGTAGCGAGTTCCAAGGCTGTTTATGGAGCGAACCTGTATTGTGTTGGAGAAATAACTAACCTATATGTCACTTCAAGTGGAAACCTCAACGTCAGAGGAACTTGGAGAAATAACTATACCAGAATATGTAACCTTAAAGGCACTGTGAATGACATAGATGCTCTAACGTGCTCGGTTTGGAGTTCATATTTTACCGCAGCGATAAATAACAAAAAGCAAGTTCGAGTTAAATACCTTCCAGCCGCAGGCGTGACCTGTGCAACCTTAGCCACATATAACGACGCGCCTAAGGTTAATTACGTCATGCTTGAGAGTGAAGATGTCTTATAAAGGAAACGACGAATGAAATATTTGGCAAAGTAGGTTGGGTTAGCTCCATCAACCCAACAACAGTATATGAATAAGGTCGTTAAGACATTGATGGCAATAAACGTTTAAAAAAAGTACTTTCGAAATCTTGGCGAGCTTGAATACTGGTTGGCAAGTAAGTTAAGTGTTTATAGCAGGGAAAAGATAAAAAAATGAAAAACATATTAATCACAATTATTGTATTAGTGACTGGGAGTGCATCAGCGGCAGGCTACAGCAGCTGGGCTGTCCCTGAAGAAATAGAACTAGTTAACAATGGGTTATTTGTCAAAGGAAATTTTGGTGATTCAAATGCTTGTGGTCAAGCCGGTTATGTTTACATCAGTCAAGATGATATTACCTTTGATAGAAAAATGTCCTTTGTATTGTCAGCCCTGCATGCCAAAAGAGAAATGCGTTTTTGGGTTGCTGAATGTGTTGCGGTGACCTTTCATTGGAGTGGCAATGTGATAAATCAAAATTTGAGCAATCAGCCGGCTTATATAAGATAGAGAATAAAATCGATAGAGAGAATGTAAAAAATGACTAAATTAAAACTCGTACTTTTTGCCTTGATGTCCTTGTTCTTGGCCAATAATAGCTATGCTGCTTTTTTAGCCAATCAATCCGCAACCGAAATTTATGGTTCTGATGATATCTTATTTGGGTTTTCAAGCACCCCGTCAGATTTATGCAAGTATTACAACCGGCAACTGAAATTTGATGCTACGACCGAAAAAGGTAAGAACATCCTTTCAATTTTGTTAGCCGCAAAAATGAGTGGCAAGCGAATAGATGTTTGGTATACACCAAGTACTACTCCCGGAACGACAGAAGCTAATGGATGTACTAGAACGACTATGGGCATTCTTACTCAGATTGGGATTAGGGATTGAGGTTTTTGGGTGTCATTGCGAAAGAAATGAAGCAATCTCGTTTTTAGGTTTAGAAAAATTAGCTTAGGAATTAATATGAAGTCTATAAAAATGACCATGGTGTTAACAATAGTTTTTGTTGGGCTAGTCAATATAGTGTCCGCAAGTACTCAATAAGGGACAATTACTAAGTTGCATGTCCGTGCGAGTGATGGGTTAACTTATTTTGTTTTGGATTCTGTAACACCTACCGACAAGCCAACTTGTGCAACTATAAAGTATTGGATGATCAAAGATGAGAACTCAGAAGTTGGAAAGAAACAATATGCGATGTTGTTAGCCGCTCATTCAGCAGGAAGAGCCATTAAGGTCGTGGGCATGGGAACGTGCTCTAGATGGGGTGATGGGGAAGACGTTAACTCGATTGAGTTACTTCAGAATTAAATCGGAGTTTTATATGCCATCGCTTACCCAAGGCATTCGCTACGCTCACGGGGCTTGTCATCGCGAGTAAAACGCGGCGATCTCGCTGTTAATAATTTAGCAACTAGCAACTAGCAACTGAAACAAAAATTAAAGCATTAAAAAACTAGAACATCAAGAAACAGGAAGAAAACATGAAGAAATTATTATTAGTATTATTTGCTTTATCTTTAAATGTTAACGCTGCTACCTTTCTTCAAAAGCAAAAAGTTGTGGCTTTAGCTAATGGCTGGAGTTCAAAGCACTTATATATTACGACTGATAATGCGTCTGTTCAAGAAGGGTGTAGCGAAACAGATGTTAGATACATTCTTGATTCGAATCATGAGCAATTTGATTTGTTATCCTCGTTACTTTTGTCAGCATTTCATTCTGAGGCAGATGTTCGACTCTATATAGTGGGATGTGGACCTTCAAATCTGATGAATATACAGTCTGTAAAAATAGAAAAAAGTTAATTAGATAACAACAAACTACCGGGATATCCTCTTGTGGATTTTGTAAAGGTTGATCGCCTACAAGCGTATAACATGGTGCGAGCACAGCAGGGCAATCACGAATTTAAGAATTTAAGAACTTAAGAATTTAAGAAGTTAAAAAAGAATTTTAAAAAACTAATTAAGGAATAAACCTAGTTCTTCACCTTAGGTCAATTTTTTAATAAAGATATAAAGGGCTTTAACTCATAGAGTTAGGTTTAAAAAAGGGAAATAACATGAATAGATTAATCATCCTTTGCGCGACAGTTTTCTACTTTGCCTCTGCAAACATTGCGAATGCTGCGGACTGTCCTCCACCATTTGATCCACAAGTTGCAGTTCAAAGCTCTTCACAACTAACATCGAGTGTAACCAACAACTGTAATGGGGTTTCAGCCCCTACTAAACCGACCAATTTTTCCGGAACGGCTTCAAATGGAGATGGTGTAATCAGCCTTACTTGGAGTGCATCCGGCTCATTTGATAACACCGGTTATTATGAACTAAGACAGAATAATGAGGGGTTAATCGCTGAGCCATCAAGAAACTCAACAAGTACAACTATTAACGTGACAAGTGATGGTACCTATTCTTTTGAACTTCGTGCATGTAATATGAATATAAACACCGCACAATCCGTATGTTCTGCGACGGCGTACAGTAACTCAATCGTCGTCGACTTCGCTCCAGCTAAACCGACAGTGCCGAGTAATTTATCTTATCCAGACAAAGATTACGATGGAACGGTTAATATCGAATGGACAGCGTCAACAGGATTTGATAGTTCAGGCTTATATGAATTACAGCGTTCGCACAATGGCGGTGCTTATTTTCATGTAATTAGTCCGCAATCTAATCAAACTTCTTTTCTTTACACCAATATTCCCGACGGTGACAATACCATTCGTTTACGCGCTTGTAATGAAGATACCGCTAATGGAAAAAGTTGTTCAGCTTGGGCAACTGGCAGTAATCTTAATGTCGAATTGATTACAGAAACAACCCTAAATGTCACTACTTGCGATATACCTCAGCAAGTATTTGCAACTAGTTGTGATGCAACGGTTGAATGGAGTGGGCCGACTACTCCTCTAGGAGAGGAACCTGGAGTAGATTTGCCGCCGTGTGTTGATTTGGGCAATTCTCGAATAGGTTGTGCAGTTGCCAATGTAGAGACAGTATCAATAACTTTAGGTGCTCATGAATTTACTTTAGAAAGCGTTGAAGATACGCCTCAGATTTATAAAACTGTCAATGTCAATATTGATTGGGCGGACTACACGCCACTTTTTGATCATGACTCAACCACTCACAATACTATCACTGGCGATTTTGATGGTAATGGTGAAGATGATTCCTATTTTCAACCATTGCTAGAAGCGGCTGAAGGCGGAATTATGCCGACGGTTTCTAATGGTTATTTTAATGATACTTTTCATAAGTCATGGACTAATGCTCACCCAGATATTTCTGCCATAGAAGATTGGAGTGAAGAAAGCTACGGCGTTTATTCCGGTAACTTTACCTCAGAGCCTGGTGATGAATTATTAATGCTAGGTACTAAGCAAATTATTTTATTACACGGCGATATTATTACCCCAATTACCATTTTCCAACCAGTTAGAAATGCGATTGTTTCTTGGAATGCAAGTAATGTCGCCAGCCATACAGAATTTGAGTTTGATGCTAATCCTGCTGATTTTGTTGTTCATGTGGGGGATTTAGATTCAGATGTATATGACGAGATATTTTTACAAGCGAAATCATCCGGTGGAACTTCTTATATATTAGATCACACAGGAAGTTTGATTCAGACGATTACTAATGGTTATCGAAATGTTGAATGGTCGGCGGCTTCTTATGATTTAGAAATTGTTAACGGTGCTATAGTTATGACTGCGCTTAAGTCTGCTGATGATGACAACATTGCTTACACCGGTTCAGCAGGTTCAATTACTAGTTTAGATGTTGCGGTGACTAAGCCAACGCTATCTGGTACAAGTCAAAAATATGTGTTTGAAGGATTGGAGTATAGGTTTGTACCTACCATTACAAATAGTATTTCAGACCTTACCTATAGTGCGACTGGTATGCCTAGTTGGATGTCTATAGATCCAATCAATGGTGAACTGTCTGGAACGCCTACTAACCAAGACTCTAACCTTTTTCATACTATTACTATTTCCGTTCATGAGAATAAAACTCATACTATAGATGTATCAATGAAAGTAAGCATTGAAGTTGTTGAGTCATTTACATTACCGGAAACCGGTTACACAGTATATGAGTCCAACCATGGAACTATATACTTAGTATCGGATAACGGTGTAGATGTTTTTAAACTTGTTGAAGACCAGGGTATTAATATCCTGATCAAAACGGATCTCAATGATTTCAATAATTCAGGTTCAACACTTACAACCGAATACACAATTAGTTTTGAAGATACCAATTATGATGGTTATATCGATCTCGTTCTTGTTCCTAGCAATGGTTCTAGTCTAGATCAGATAATTATCGGAAGCATATCCAACACGGGGCACCAGATCTCTATTGGCTCCACTATTAGAGAAGGCCTTGATCACGGACCTTCCACCTTGCCAACTGCCCCAGCAAATCCACTTGAAGGCTTGGATTTAAATACTGAGGTGGTCGGGAGTTTACCGGCTAACTTTAGTGTTAAACCTTCTGGCAGCGCATCATATCAAGTGCCGATTATCGTTGCTCCAGGAGCGGGTGGGTTAGTACCTAATATCAACCTAAACTACGATAGTTTAAGCGGTAATGGAATAATGGGAGTAGGTTGGAGACTAGGTGGTATACCCGCAATTAAATATTGCTCTCCTGAACTAACTGGTGCCCATGAGGTGACAGATGGAAGCTTTTGTTTAAATGGAAATAAACTAGTTTTAAGTGATGAAGCTAATCGATATGAGACCGAAGACAATAGCTCCTTGAATGTCGTAAAGGGTAGTTTTACTCAAGATCAAGAAGAACTCGTTGAATACATTGAATACAAGACTGACGGTTCTCGAATTATTTATAGAGAAATAAAAAATGGCTATTACCCTGCCTACCGTAGAGTGGATGCAAGCGGGAATTATATAGAAATGGTTTATAGCGAATACGTCTATGATCTCGCGAATTTTAAAGTCGAAAAGATTTTGTATACAGGTAATGAAAATACCAACACATTACCTAGCAATTCAATTGTATTTGACTATGAAGGTCGTGATGATTACGTTTCTAGAACTATAAGAGGGTTCACGGGAGGTATCAGCAGTAGAATAAGTAGCATCACTTCATATGTAAATACCGATTCGGAAGGGTTGAATGGAGAGGAGCTACGTACCTACAATTTGCGATATGACGATTATGCGAGTATCACTGGGCGCAGCTTACTAAGAGGAATCACGGCTTGTAGAGAAACCAGCTGTCTACCCGAAACTAGTTTCGATTGGAATGAAGGTGTTCAAGAGTTTGCAGATAAATATAAATTCGATGATGGTGGAAGTAGTCGATATCATGACTCCAACTACGGTCATACTTGGGGTTATAAGTTCCTCGATTTTGATGGAGATGGGGTTGTTGACTATTGGAAGAACAAAAACGATAGCGGTGATTCAAATGATGACCTAATCGTGATTAAAGGAGGAGATACCTTTGAGCAACTAGAAGTTAGAAATAACTTCTTAACCCAAACCACTCGACGCAGTATGCAGTTGATCGACTACAACCTTGATGGTAAGGAAGATCTTATTTATGCTCGCGATGGCTTCTGGCATATTATTCTAGCGAAAAAAATCAGTGAAACGCGCTTTCATGATTTTGATAATCCTATCAATACTGGAATTCCATACCAAGTAAACACCTTGGGTGATGTCGTCAATAGAACAGTTAATGTCGCAGACTACAATGGAGACCAATATCCAGATATTGCCTATATCCACAATAATCATGTTTGGGTACGTTACAACAACAAAGTTACTGATATTTACGCGTCACCACGGCAAGATTTATTCTCAAACGCTACCATTTTTTACGCAGCAGAATATGGCCAGTTATCTTGTTTAGCCACGCAAACCTGTGACGTGGATGATCAATACACGAAAACAGCCTTACAAACATTTTTTGCAAACTTTGGAGATCGTTTTAAGGCGGTTAGTAATGGGCCAGGTAAGAAACCCAGCATTATTACTGGTATGCCTTACGTTGGTTTTAATCAAGATCTCGGTAACAAAGGTAAGTGGTATATTGCTAATGACTGGTTCAATTCGGTTGAACTAGGTGAGTACGACCTTGAAGACAAGTCAATTCAAGATGATACTACTTACACTATGCCAACTATTCATACCCCGGATCTCAATGGAGATGGTATAGAAGATATATTTTATGTAAAGCAAGTAAACGACGAAATTACATTGTTTCACTGTACAAGAACAAACAACCTTTCTTGTACTGTCAGCCAATCGCCAATTTCTATGAAGAACTATGCTGATGATCATGATGATTTCGACAATCTAAACTTTCATTTTGCCGACTACAATTATGATGGGCGAAAAGATCTAATCCATGGTAGCGTGCATAATGGCAATACTTATGTACGATATAACGAAGGGTCATCATTCAGTGCTTCTGTACAAATTCCAGTTTCAAGTACTAGCGATAAAATAGAACGCGTTATGGATGTCAATGGTGATGGAATTCTGGACTATGCTTATCACCACGGGAGGCTTCATCATGAATTGGGAACCAGCCAAAAGCATGATTTGATTGAAGGTATTAACGATGGTTCAACACTGAGACGTCAAATTCAGTATTCAAAAAATGTTCACGTTATGGACAATGATGCGAATGAATTTAATTGGGAATTTGGTCGTCCAATTAGTGATCTACGGTCGCCAACCTACCGTGTTAGCAGCACATTCAAACGAAGTACCATGGTCAATACCGAAGTACAATTCTGCGATTTTATAGGGGGAGGAAACAGTGAGCCTGGAGAGTGTTATTTGGATTTTGCAAATACCTATGACGGAACAGGATTCTCTGAGTGGCTTTCATTTCAATATAAAGGATTAAAATGGCAAGGTGGTCGAGGTGTTCTCGGTTTCAGAGAAGTCATCGTTACCGACCACGTTAATGACAAAACCATAACTACAGAATATAGACAGGATTTTCCATTTACCGGAAAAATGACCTCCACAACTACTGTGATAGGTGTGGTCGGCGATCAGACCGTTGAAACTGTGGAGTTAGAATATGCCAAAAACTCAGATGGTCCTGTTTATGTAACAAGTTCGACAACATCAAAAACAGAGAATAATTTGCAACTTTCTACATCGGTGGTCACTACGCCAAATGTTGATGAGTTCGGTTTACCTACAGAACCTGTGACGACAGTCCTAACAGATCACGTTAACAACACAACATTTACTTCCGTAGATGATTTTGGGTTTACACTGCACAATCTTCACTACGGTGGCAGGCTTACCAGCAAAGTAACATCCTTGACTCGACAAGGTGAACCTTCAATTGTTCAGAGTAGTGAGTATGACTATTTTGCAAATGGTTTACTTTGGAAACAGATTACTGACCCAAGTAATTATGTAGGATCATCTTCTGCCGATGAAAGTCAACAATCTTATGGGTTGACCATGACTTATGAAAGAGATCTTTATGGGAATGTTTTATCCACCACCACTACCGATGGTGATCAAATTACTCGAAAAGAATCGGTGACTTACGATAGTTTAAATCGTTACCCTATAACTAAAACAATTTATCCTAACTACCAAGAATCCAATAGCGAAGAAGGAGCGATTACTACTAGTACGCAATATCATCCAATTTTTGGTACTAAGATAAGTGAGACTTCTGCAAACGGCCAAGTGTCTCACTTTGGCTATAGCACTCTAGGGCGGCTCAATTTCGAAAGCTCTCCAAACGGTACTTATGTTACGACAGAAAAAGTCTATTGTGATGGTGACTCTGAGTGCCCTGAGGATGCGCTTTATAAAGAAGAAACTATCTTATCGAATGGGCCTGATACGGTTGCTTATTTTGATAAACGAGGCCAAAAAGTTAAAGAAAAAACCGAATCGCTTAGTTGTTATAACCCAGACGGTATCAGCGATACTTGTAGTGGAACAACAGTAGATTGGGTCTACACAACTTACCTTTATAACGACAAAGGGCTGTTGATATATCAATCAAGACCGCACTTTGAAAATGAAATTGGTGAAATTGATTACGCTGCTAACTTTAGAGGAGAAATAATTACCACCGTGCCAACAGGCTGGGCAAGTTATGAGTATGACTACCAAAACAGAGTAACTGATGAGTACCGTTTTGACCGTTCACATTGGCAGACTAGTTACAACGGATTTAGCGTGACTATCACCGATCCAGATGGAAGGTCGACAACCAAAATTCAAAATGCATTTGGCGAAGTCATCTTAATGACAGATGCAGACTTAAATGAAGTCTCATATACCTATGATTCGTTAGGCTCTTTAAGATTACTGAGTCGACAAAGCAGTTCTATTTCAGGTGGTGGGACAACTATAGACACGGTGATAGTGAATGACCACCTAGGTCAGAAACTGTCAATGACAGATCCAGACAAAGGAACTGTTTTATATAGATATAACGCATTTGGTGAAATTGTATGGCAGCAAGATAACAAAGGGCAGGTGAGTGAATTTGAATATGATTCGGCGGGAAGAGTCGTAGACTTTAAATCTTATTCAGATTATCAAAATTCAACCTTAGACCAACATACTAAGTCTTATTATGACCTTGCAGAAAATGGATTGGGCTTACTTCAAAGTGAAGAAGACTTAGTCAATGGCATCACCAAGTCATATGTTTACAATGTCATGTCCCAAGTTACCAGAGAAACGACAACTCTTGCCTCGGGACAGGCTTTTTACGGAGATTACGTCTACGACGATCTGTTTAGAGTCAAAGATACCTATGACGCGAGTGGTGAATTTGCTGGTGTAAATTATGAATATCATGATGATTATTTGGTCGAAAAAACAGATTTACGCTCCGGTAGAACTATTTGGCAGTTCGTAGAATCTGACTCAGCCGGTAATGCGATCGCATACCTTAACGGTAACGGTGTATTAAATAAGAAAAGTTATAACCTTGAACGAGGCTTGCTAAATCTTATTACGGCGACTAATCGTTCAATGAACAATTTGCAATATGATGAGTTAAGGTTCAATTATTTAGGGAATCTGGAATATCGAAATGATGATATTGAAGGCATGGTGGAAACCTTTAGCTATGACAATATCAACCGGCTTGATGACTGGACAATTAGCTTTGGTTCAAATCAAGATGTTTTTAATGATATTAACTATGACCACCTTGGAAATATTAGCTTTAAACAGGGAATGGGAAGTTATCAATATGGGCAAACTCAATGTGGCAGGCAAGCAGGTCCACATGCCATAACCACATTAGTTACTGATAATGGTAATAAAGCGTATTGTTATGACGCCAATGGAAACATGGTTTCAGGAGGCGGTCGAAGCGATATTCAATACAATACCAATGATAAGCCGGTTAGTATTCTGACTGACTCGGGTCATCAAATTGCTTACCACTACAGCTTGGGTGGTGGTCGCTTTAAACGAGTGGACACTGCAACAGACAATAGTGTTAAGGAAACACTGTACATTGGAAATGTAGAATTCATTAAGGAAGATGGTCTACTGACTAAAGTGTTAAGGCACATGGATGCCGTTGCGGTTGAAACTCGAACTGTGACTACTGGAGCATACAGTCTAGAATTCTTGCATAGGGATCATTTAGGTTCTGTAGAACTGATTACGGATTTAGATGGTGAGCGTGTCGCTAAATTTAGTTATGACCCTTGGGGACAAAGACGAGATATTAACAATTATACTCAGATTGGCATCTTAGATTCATTAGACCTAGCGTTATCATATGCAGTTGAGGACTTTAGACGAGGATACACTGGACACGAGCATATTGATGAAGCTGGTTTAATCCATATGAATGGTCGGGTTTATGATCCTCGGTTAGGTCGTTTCTTATCGGCAGACCCATTTGTGAAGTCGGCTGAAAATTTACAGACGTTTAACCGATATGCCTATGTTCAAAACAACCCACTTAATGCAGTTGACCCAAGCGGTTATACTGATTGGTATTTAGGACTAAGTTTTGGCGCCAATGGCTTTGGGGTCGATTTCGGATATAGTGATGGGAATTCCTCTTGGGAGTATTCGGGTTCTAATGATTATTGGGAGATGGATAATCAAGAAGAAGATGAATTGGATTTCTCACCTAATAGGCAACAGGAATTTGCTTATGATAGGTATTCTTGGTTAGCTAGTGTTGAAGTAGACTCTGTAGATACGAATGGAGGAACTTTACTAAAACCGGGTTCATCAGCAAAAGGCAAGAACGACACTACATCTGGAGAATTTGATGCTTCGATACCTTCAAGTGTTAAGATAGCACCAAATACTATAGATTTGTCACATTTGAATTCGGATTTTAATGAATTATGGGGAAAGAGCTTCCCAAATGGAAAAGCTACTGAGGCCGGAGGTACGCTAATTGTCGGTGCAACTGGTAAAGTGTATATTATAAATAAGGGTATGGGGAGCTCTGGTGACTTCGCGCCTAATTTAAAAATGCCTAGCCGTAGATTCAAATTAGCTGGTGTATTTCACACTCACCCATATGATAGTGGTGATACAGGAATTTCACTGAGTGGTGGCGATGCGGCTTACTTAATCAATAGCAAACAGTCTCTAATTATTGCCCAAAGTGGAAGTGAACAATTTATGTTATTGAGAACAAAGGAATCACCTAAATCAGTCAATTTTAGTTTTCTAAATGACTCTCAAAATAAGAGAGTAGCAAGTCTTGTGGCTGGTGGTGAAACTTTTAGGCAAGCGACTCAAAAATCAACATACGAAACAGCTCAAAAATATAATCTAGCATATTACGTAGGAGTCAAAGGTGTTTTCACAAAGAAAAATTAGTTTTACATGTATATTACTTAGTCTAATAATTACAGGTTGCGCCAATTCTAGCGAGGTGCAATTAAATGAGGAAGAGAATGCGAAAATGAAAAATTTTGTTAGCTATGAAGTTTTCTCTAGTGCTACTGAGCAGTTCTCTAAAGCGAAAAATGCTATTTTATTAGGCGAGAACAGCAAGGCCTATAAAATGTTTATCGATATTCTAGAGTTACTTGGCGATAACTATCACGACATAGATGTTATCGATGATACAGGTCAGATGTTAGTGCTTGCGAAGCATAAGAGAAAGAACGGCGAGCTGAAAATTTCTGTGAAGATGCTAGAAGGAATTACAAGAACTAGGATAAATTCTTACGAAAGAATGCTTGAAAGAAACAAGCAATAACGTTTGGGGGTAATTCCTCAAAAAACACAAAGTTGGGTTAAAAGTAGGTTGGTGTAGCGCGGTAGGTTGTATATGGACTCCTCTGGGATTGCAAAAATAACGCGTAAGTCGGGTTAAAAGTAGGTTGGGTAGAGCTTGCGAAACCCAACGACATAGTTTGAAGTGCATCGGTAAAAAACTGATAGAAAAATAGCACGGTAGGTTGGGAATCAATGGGGTCGGAGTAATTGATTTTGCAAAAGCTAGCGAAACTTAGGGTGTATCAGATTGAATCTCGAGTGGATTCAGAGGCGAAGGATAGCAGGTCGCAACTAATAGGGTCGAACCGATGCAAGTGATTGAATAAGCTAAATAAAGTCTCGAAAATAGCGTTTAATTAAGGCTTAAAAGGCTGTTTTTATACTCAAAAACAGTAGTTTAAGAAATGCTATATTTGGAAAAATCGGGGTCAGAGTCGATTAATCAGCTCGGTAGGTTGGGTTAGCTTCATCAACCCAACAACATAGCCAGAAATAATTCGATAAAAATTTGATAGAAAAATAGCGAGAAAAACAATAGAAATAATATCTCGTTCAATAAAAGATAAAACGAAAAGGATTTTAGATCACCATGAGCCTGTTTGTAGGCTCGTCTAATTAGAACTTCTTTTAAACTAACAACATTGAGAGCTTGAAGTTCTTGGCCGAGGATTGGGTTGTGAAACAATTAATTAAATATATATGGTTACTGCTGGTTTTTCCGGGCTTCAATGCAGTTGCTGCGGGTGCTGATGTCCATAGCCAAACTGTAGGGTATGTTTATCAAATTGACTCATCTGATTCGACTAATTTTGACGTGAATATTCCATCTCGCGCGCATTCGTGCGGTAGCACCTTGTATCGTTCGTCAAGCCCTTCGGATACGGTTGCAAACAGAAAGTTTACTTTGATTCTGACTGCCTTTACGACGGATAAAAAGATATCATTTCGGGAAACAGGTGAGTGTGAAGGTAATCGAATGAAAATTAGCTGGATTAGAATTACTAACTAAGGTAATTGCCAAACTAATCGAATTTAATAGCACATAATCATACGTAATTATACTAACGGACAAATAAATGAAATATTTAATCGGGTTTATATTAGCAAGTCTTAGCTTAAATTCTTTAGCTGGAGGTAGAGTGACGTGGGCTGTCCCCACTCAAATCGATATTGAGCGAGGAAACGGGTTTATGGTTTACGGAAATTTTGGTAATCCAGGTGAATGTAGCATAGCTGATCGTTTCTATGTAAAAAAAGATCACCCGCAATATGACAAAATTTATTCGGCCGTTCTTTCTGCGCACGCTTCAGGAAAAGAAATCATGGCATATATTCACACCTGTGAACCGGTACTTTGGTATTCCACAGACTCAGTCACTTATAACACCTTGGGTGCTGCGGGTGATTTTAAGATTCGATAGCCTAATCGAAGATTCGTAAGTACTACTACAAAAAGGAAATTGTAATTGAAATATTTAGTAGGTTTAGTATTTAGCTTGTTTAGCTCTAGTGCGTTTGCTGGTGTTTGGCATATTGATTCTGTGAACTCAATTTACCCATTAGCCAATGGCGATTTTGTAGTTACCTTTAAGAATCCCCCGGATAGTTGCATAAACGAAAGTAAGTATTTCTACGTAAAGGTTGGTTCAAACAGTATGACGCAGGAAGGTTCCGAAAAAATCTACTCTTTAGCAATGACAGCCGCCACTACAGGAAAAAAGTTGAAAGTCTACTTCGATGAAACGAGTAGTTTATGCCATGTAAATAGAGCGCAAGTTTCGTTTTAGAACGGAGCGAAGAGGTTGCCGCACTGCGCTTAGCATGCCCCGCGAGCCGAGCGAGTGCTGTGGGTACGCATTGACTGCTAGTGCTTTTGAATAATTGGTATTTAGCTAACAATTATATATAAAGGAAAAAATATAAAATGAAAAAAATAGCAATGCTTATAGGTATTATTCTATTCAGTTCAAACGCTTTAGCTGACTTCTCCGGTGTCAGATCTATCGACAGAGTAAGAGTCGATACCCAATATGTTTATTTTGGAGCTACGCCAACTCCGACCAATACCTGTAGCAGTTGGGGCGAAGACTTAAAATTTGATCATACAACAGAGTATGGGAAGAGTTTTTTGAGCACACTGTTATCAGCAAAAGCAACAGGCGCTAAAGTTGACCTCTGGTATCACGCTAGCTCAGCGCCAGGAACTACCCATGAAAATGGCTGTGGCGGCGAGCAAGTGTCTGTTATGACTGGGATAGCAATTCGTTAGCTGAATCAGAACAAGAAGGTGAGAAGAGATATATGAATAGAATAATATTTGGATTATTAACGTTTGTGGTTATAAGTATGCCAGCCTCAGCGAAATACATCACAGATCTAAATGGTCCAGGTGTAGAAGTTACTCGCGTATTTATCCATCAATCTGGCGCTATCTCACTCTATATTTCAGGTGAAGTAGATAACCTCGATAATTGCTCTTCGACTTATCGGGTTTATATCCCACAGGATGTCCCAGGTAAAGATCAAATGCTAACCGTCGCACTAACGGCACATTCAACGGGAAAGAAAATTGGACTTCATGGTTCTGGTTGTAACACAACTGCCTTTTGGGGTGGAACAGTTGATGTACCAATAGTTAACAATCTTTGGATATTGAAATAGTTAATACTGAAATAAGTAAGCTTTTGTTTCACTACAAGGTAATACCTTAACTCAACTAATTGAGAGAAAAGTACAAATGAAAAGATTTTTAGCCTCAACGTTACTAGTGCTTGCTGCCTTACCAGCATTTGCTGGTACTTGGACAAATGGAACACAGTTACCCAAACACATCATTTGGCGACCTACGATAAAAGGTGTCTATGTGCACGCGGTAACCTTTCATAACCCACAAAACTGTAGCGGGGCAAGTAACCTGTACGTATTGGATGAAACCTTGGATGAGTCATATAAGAATCAACTCTTATCGATTCTATTGAATGCCAACGCTGCTCAAAAGCCAATCCATGTTTGGGTGGAAGGCTGCTCAGGAGCGCATCCAAAAATGACCGGCGTTCAACTCAATCCTTAATTCAATTGTGTAAAGCTTGAAATGGAATGTTGATTCAAAAGAGAACTGTGTGAACCAACTAAAAACAGGAGATAAAAATGAAGTACATCATTGCAATGATATTAGTTGTATCTAGCTGGACGGCTTCTGCAGGAAATACAACCGTCACTACAACGATCGATAAATTATACAGTTATTCTGAGCAAGGTGTATTTGATGGAGATATTGCAATACTAATTTCTAATGCGCCTGCCGGCTGTGAAGGTGGTTACTGGTTAAGGAAGGCCGATACGTTAGGTTATCAAAATACATTGTCTTTTTTGCTTTCGGCATTTCATTCTCAAACAACGGTGAGCCTGAGTGGTAATAATCATGAAATTTGGTCTGGTTCCAGCGCTAAGTATTGTCGGCTTGATCAAATAGCGTTGATTCATGATTAGTCTGAGATTGATAGAGTACATTAACGAATTTTGGAGAGAAAAAATGAAGTCCTTATTAACTATTGTTTTGTTTATCTTTGTAACCTCGGCTACTGCAACCGAACAGATATCTGAAAGGCTAATTACAAAAATTAGCGTATATGAAAGTTATGCTGTTGCTGCTTTGTCTTCACCTGGAGAAAATATTGATGGATGTACTCTAGAATCTGCTCAATTTGTGAAGATAGAGACCACATCGGATTCTGGAAAAGAAATGTACGCTGCGGTACTTGCAGCACGAGTTTCGAAACAACCAGTGGGATTTGGTGTTACTGGCTGCTCTAGTTGGGGAACTAAGACTATCCCTCTCGTATATCGAGTTGACTTTTAGAGTTCTAAAGGAAGTTCAAATGATTAAAACAATTTTATCGGTTATATGTGCTGCATTAGTTACGTTTAATGCTATGGGAGCCAATCGACAAACAGCTTATATGAGTATTGAGATGGTCAGAGCGAGTCAAGAAACTGGAACCGCATACGTTAAACCCGTGGGTAGTATTGAGATTAAAAATACAAGCTGTAGTTCCACAGACTTATATGCAATCAGCATGAGCGATTCTCATTTTCCTACGCTTTACTCTACGCTGCTAGCTGCTACCGCATCTAAACGACAAATTAGATTGTGGATCAGTGATTTACCAGGAGACTGTTTGGTAAGTCGTCAACGAATTAGAGTAGTTGATGTGAAGTATTAGAACGCTTTGAAATAAATAGGGTATGAAAATGAAAAGAATAATGTTTTTAATGGCCATGTTGACTACAACTAACCTTACCGCTGCAACGTTAACATGCGATAACACGAAGGTGAAGCACGTTGCTTATCATGCGAACAACCGATTAATGGTGCAACTCGAGAATATGAACCAACCGGTATTTTTTTGTAATACCGAAGCTAACTGGACTGTTTCAGGTAGTCCAAATGTTGTAGGGCCTGAAACATGCAAAGCGCTTTTTTCGATGTTTTTGTCAGCTAAAGCCAGCGGGCAATTGATAGAACGAGTTCATTTTGATGGTGATGATATCCCCGAGACTTGTGATACTTGGGGACCATGGAAATCCGCGCATATCAGATATATTAGATTTTAGAAACTCGAAACTCGAAACTCGAAACTCGAATCAAAAGAATTTAAGTATTAAAAATTAAAATATCAAGGGAATAATTATGAACCGTATAGTCATAGCATGTTTACTAGCTTTCGCTAGTACTTATTCGTTCAATGCTAAGAGCGCAGAGTGCGAGATCCCGTTTGCTCAATCACAGCAAACATTATCGGAAGGCGAACTCTCGAATGGTGATGCATCGACGAGCAGCACCACTGCAGCGTTCGGTTGTGAGGATCCGGTTAGTGCACCATCGTCACCGAGTAATTTGTCGGGGCCAGCCTCAGATGCGGATGGAGCATTTACCCTGACCTTTAGTCCGTCTATTGGGATCACCGTAGGTGGCTATCACTCTCTAGAACGTTCGTTTAACGGCGGGAGTTACGGAAGCTCGGTCAACGTCGGACGAAATGACACTTCATATGCCGTTTCTGGTTTGGCGCCAGGTAACTACACCTATCGCCTCCGAGGTTGTAATGTTGACTTAAATGGAATTGGTAATGAGGCATGTTCTGGCTGGACGACTAGTAATTCAATTACCGTTGAAGTTGAAACATGGGATGCGCCATTCACATGGACTACCAGTACTCATAATGAAATTGTCGGTGACTTCGATGGTAATGGTGTTAATGACTTCATTGTTCAACCCAAAACAGCTGGTGATGATACCGGCTTATTCCCTGTTTTAGAAACTGATACTTATATAGGCGCTTTACACAAAGCATGGACTGATGCTCACCCAGATATTTCTGCCATAGAAGATTGGAGTGAAGAAAGTTACGGCGTTTATTCCGGTAACTTTACCTCAGAGCCAGGTGATGAATTATTAATGCTAGGTACTAAGCAAATCATTTTATTACACGGCGATATTATTACCCCAATTACCATTTTCCAACCAGTTAGAAATGCGATTGTTTCTTGGAATGCAAGTAATGTCGCTAGTCATTCAGAATTTGAGTTTGATGCGAATCCTGCGGACTTTGTTGTACATGTGGGGGATTTAGATTCAGACGTGTATGACGAGATATTTTTACAAGCTAAATCATCCGGTGGAACTTCTTATATATTAGATCACACGGGTAGCTTGATACAGACGATTTCTAACGGATATCGAAATGTTGAATGGTCGGCGGCTTCTTACGATTTGGAAATAACGGGTGGAGCAATCATTATGACTGCACTTAACTCTAGTGATGACGACAATGTTGCCTACACGGGGGCATCGGGTAGCATTATCAGCCTAGATGATGTAGTAACAAAAGCTACACTTTCGGGCTCAAATCAAAGATATGCTTACGAATCGCACAATTACAGTTTTACTCCGACAGTAGAAAGTAATGCAACTATTAGTACTTTCACTGCTACCGGCATGCCTAGTTGGATGTCTATAAACTCGTCTACGGGAGAGTTGTCAGGTACACCGAATGCATCAAATGTTGGCCAAATTAGTTCGGTAAAAATTAAAGTCCACGAAAATAAAACACATACTCTAGATGTGACCATGACTATCCCCATTGAAGTGGTGGAGTCTTTCGCTATTAGTGAAACCGGTTATACCATTTATGAAGCCGATGATGGGACTTTGTATCTAGCATCCGATAATGGAGTTGATTATTACAAAATCTTAGATGACAACGGAACCTACAATATATTGAAAATTACGGTTGATGATTTCAACACGGCGATCACAGGCCTAAGTGTTAGTCATAATGCCGTTATTAAAGATTTTGATGGTGATGGAACTTTGGATTTGGTTTTAGAACCTATTGATAGTAGTCAACAACAAATCCTAATAACGAATATTGCATCCACAACTCATGAAGTCTATTTCGAAACTTTTAATAGGCGAGTGATTTTTATACATACAGACTTACTTGGGTCTCCGGCAGCAGAGTCTGATACAGAAGGGGAAATATTATAATGAAAAATTCGACTTTTCATAAGAATAAGAGCTTATTGTCAGTGGACTCTAAAAATTTCACGTTTATCCCTTTATTAGTATTAACTTTCTCCTTGGTGATTACGCTATTTTTTAATCCAAGGGTATCAGCTGGTGAGTATGGAGATACTGACTATGAATGGAATGATTCTATTCTAAACTCAAATAACACTAGGAAAAATGAAAATTTTGGAACAAATATATCTTCAATAGATGGTAGCGTGACTTGGAAGTTTACGGATTTCTACCTTCCTCAAAATGGAATTGATATTAAAATAGGAAGAACCTTAAATATCAATCAAGCTGTGCGCGTCGTCAATTCTGATATTCCTATATATACTCCGACTGAGATATTTGACTGGTCCCTTAATATACCCAAAATTCATTTAAACTTATGGAGAGTAGGGGATTCACTAATATCTGAATGTGGCCAACTAAGCGTGAAAAGTCTTCAAGTAACTATCGAAGGTGTTAGTGGGTTTGACCCAATTGGTATGGATACCGAAAATATCGACTATCCTGAAGATACTGTAATTCACTTTGAAAATAATTGGTTGCTATTGTGTAGTACTTACTCCAGTCGAACCATCTCTCAACGAGATGATGGCTCGTCAGTCTCGCAGAATAATATCAATGGCGTGACGCTATTATCTCCTGACGGCACCTCGTACTATTTTAGTCTTGATTTTTCGGGCTATTCAAGCTTTTGGCATACAATGCTTGAAGAACCTAAAAACTGGGAGGCCGTATCAGTTCGAACTTTGTATGTTACGGATATTGTAGATAAATATGAAAATTGGTTAGCTTATGATTATAAAGAAAAGATTTTTTCATATAACGATAGCGGCAGCATTAGGAAAAGTAGTCTGCTCTTAACTGGTGTAAGAAGTAAAGAAGGAACTAAAGTAGCACTTACGAATGACGGAAGTAATATTACAGGAATTAATTATGGAGATACATCGGTTGAGTTTATTCCTGAAAACAAAAACTATTCATTTCCTCCATACAGTAAAACGGTTCTAGCAAAAGCGACCACACTTAATGGAGAATTTTCGGAAACGTGGAACTATATCCACGAAGAATTTGGTGAACCTACTGAGTTAGGAACATATCCCAAAAGGGGATTAGTACAGATAAAAAATCCTTGGGGGGGAGTTGCTGACTTCAAATACCAACCTAAATTGTTTGGATGTAGTAGAAATCACAATGATTGGCCTGTTTTGAGTCCGTATATGTCCGAGTATACCACTTCAGGAGTTGGGCTCACACCAAATACGATTAAGTATGAGGTTAGACGTAACATTACAAAAGAGCCTATCGTAGTTCCGCTTTCTGATTTTGCATATACCACTATTACCCACTCCGACAGGACGGAAGTTCATAAATATCACTGCAAAGAGTTCGATACCGACTCTCCATATGCATCAGCTGCGCACTATAGGGATACAAGTGATATTCGAGATCATAGATATAAAAGCATCGAAGTATTTAACAATAATGATGAGTTAATTCGAAAAACTGAGTATGAATGGCAAGAACAAGTATTTTCCCATCAAAATGCTGCAGAGTATTCTTGGTATGACCGAAACGGACCTAATCGTTTAGTTAAAAGTAAAACCGTAATAGACGGTGAGTACGAAACTACTGATAGTAATTTAGACTCGTTTGGAAATGCTCAACTAGTTCATGAAAATCATATTCCTAATAGCAGAAGCCGATATCATAAATTTAGTTTCCTTAATGACCAGTCGACTTGGTTGATAGGTTTACCATCACTTCAAAGTATCAGTTCGAACAATGTGACTTTTACAGATGTAGGTGAAACTACTTATCATACCACTTCTTCAGGTAGTCCCGAGTATGCACACTTAGGATTGGTTTACGAAAACAAATCTTTTGGTAGTTGGGTAAGTCGATACGTTTCATATCACGCTGATGGAAATTTAAAGAAGGTTGAGCTCAACAACCTAGTTAAAGATGCCAACGGTGCGGATACGCTAGTCAACCAGTACCGCATATACTCTAATTACAAACTAGGGCTCGCTCAGTCGCTTTCCTCTCCAGATAGGTATAGCGATTCCAATACGTTCGAATTTATTCGAGTAGTTGACGGAAATGGAAGAATCATTAAGTCAACAGATCTTGAAGGAAATACTATTGAGTTCGGATACGATCAATTAGGGCAATTGAAATATGTTGACCCTGTTGACCCTAAATGGAAAGATACTTTTGTGTCTTGGTCAGTGAATGGAACTGGTCAATCGGTAAAGTCGACTACTCGATGCGATTTGAATGCAGCGAAAGCCGGCTGTAAAGTTGACTCGGCGCTTAATCTTGAGGAGATAACCTACGACGGACTCTTGAGACCTCTACTTACTTATAGTTCCGACCTTAGCTCTACCACTTCCATATATCAGAATTTCATGTATAACGAAAAGGGCCAAAAAAGTTTCGAATCTTTCTTGTCTGATTCAGCTTTTGAGACTGGCGGAACAACATATCAATATGATGAACTAAGTAGATTGGTTTCAACGGCAACGACTGGGGGCGGTTCAATCACAAATGAGTATCTAAGCGATAATAAGATTAAAGTTACTGATGCGAAAGGAAACATAACGACATCTACCTTCTTAGCGTACGGCTTTCCAGACTACGGGCAGCCTATCAAAATTGAATCCCCTGAGGAAATAACGACTGATTTGTCGGTAAATCTGTTTGGAAATGTTGAGTCAATAACTCAATCTGGCTCACATAAAAATACTACCATTTCTCAAACGCAATATATGGCGTACGACTCTCAACAACGACTATGCAAAATAAAACGCAACGACGTTGGTCAAACAGTGTTCAGCCGTAATGCAATGGGTGAGGTGGTTTGGCAAGCGCAGGGGACAGGCGGCGGAGCTAATACCAATTGTGTTAGCGATGCAACTGCTGCACAAAAAATAACGCTTTCGTATGATAATTTAGGTGAACTAAGTAGGGCTTCTTATGGTGATGGTACTCCCGATGTTATTTACACCCTAGACAACAATGGAGACCTTACTAAGCTGGTTGCTGGTGGAGTAGAGCAAAACTATATCTATAATTCTGCTCGGTTGTTAACAGAAGAAGATCTTTCCGTTGACGACAAATTCTTTTCTATTTCTTATGGCATTAATAGCTTAGGACATTTAGAAAGTACAACCTATCCTAACGGTGATATAGTTAGCTATGCTCCCAACGGATTCGGGCAAGCCACTAAAGCAACTCGAGCAGGACAAGACTATGCAACAGCTGCTACTTATTACCCAACTGGCTCAATTGATACGTTCAAGTTTGGAAATGGTTTAACTCACAAAACTACGCTTAATTCTCGTAAAGTGCCTAGTCGTTTAAAAGATTCATCTACTTCAATAACGGCGCTAGACCTTAATTATCAATATGATAATAATTTAAATATTACTAGCTTAACTGACGGTAAAAACTCATCATTTAGCTTAACTAGTTTAACCTATGATGATTTAGATAGACTTAAAACAACGACGGGTAATTCTGCGATTGGTAGCAGCAGTATTGCTTATGATGCAATAGGAAATATTACAAGCTATTCAAGTCATGGAAGAAATTTAAGTTATAGCTATGATTTGACAAACAACATACTCGACTCTGTAACCGATTCTGTTGGTAGCAAGAATTTCGATTTTGTGAATGGCTATGACTCGCGAGGAAATGTAATAAACAACGGCACTAGAAATTTTAATTATAACTTAGCCAATCAAATGACTTCGTCTGGCAGTAATAGTTATGTTTACGATGGGCATAATCGCCGAGTAAAACAAGAGGATAGTAAAGGAACCACCTATAGCTTTTACAATCAGTCGGGTTCATTGTTATATCGCGAGCAAAATGACGATGGAATTAATTATATCTTCCTTGGTAGCAAGCTAATTGCGAAGGACGGGGTAATACCTGTTTCAACTTCTAGTAGCGAGCAACATTATCGAGCTTTTGGTGAAACGATTGAAACACCGATAGATGATGTTGGTTATACAGGGCATAAGTTTGATACAGATTTGAACTTGAGTTATATGCAGGCGAGGTATTATGACCCTGTTATTGGGCGGTTTTATTCAAACGATCCTGTAACAACAGAAAATGTTTTAAACTTCAATCGATATACATATGCAAATAATAATCCTTATAAGTATATTGACCCAGACGGTCGGGAGTCAATCACTGCTATAGCAATGAAACATGCTGCGTTTGATGCAGCGAAGGGAGTCACAACAAGAGCAGCGTATGCCAGTCAATTGAAAGCTCCTGCTCGAGCTGTGCCGCTTGGTCGTTTGGCTAGAGTTATAGTAATAGGGCTTGGTGAAATCAGTGATGCTGAAGATGGAGCTGATGAAGATGGCGCTGATGAAGATGGTAATTCTCCTAATGACAAGAATGCAAACAACCAATATGCTAAGAGGAATAAAAAAGAAAAAAACAAGAATAATCCTAATAAAAGAAAAACCCAAAGAGGGGATAAGAATGTTAACGGCAATGACCCGGAAAAAACTAAAGCTGAAGAGAAAGCTAGTGGAGATCGTCGTAGCAGAAAAGGTAGAGATCAAGTCAGAAAAAAGAAAAAGAAAACTGAGGAAGAAGCAGCACCGTAAGTACGTTTAATTGAGGTTTGTAGATATGATTGAAAGTAGCTTATTGAGTCCAGACGATATTGAAGAATTGTCGGATAACCACTTTGAAAATTTGAGTAAGCTGATTGCGCTATGCTCTACGGAGAATACTTCGGTTAGAATTGCAGCCTTAAAAAAGTTAGCTGATGATTTTCCGACTGCTAAGTTTGTACCCGAACATTACCCCCTAAAAGAAATTATTAGGGTGTTCTGCAATTCAGTTGACTCAGATGACAATGAAGAAGTGGTAGAAGCAATTGCAGGCTTGACTGAGATAGATGCCTCTGTAGCGAGACAGGTATGCATTGATAATTTAGACCACTCGAACATAGAGGTTAGAGAGGAGGCTATTTGTTGTTTGGGGTATGTTGGCGTAGAAAGAGATAATTTAGTTCTTACAAATATCCTTGAAAATGAGACAATAGATCTTCTATGTATTGCCGCATTTAATTCTCTTTTGAGGCTTGGCTCGAGTGAGCTTCTTACTTTAGGCCTAATTAATTTTTCACAATTAAGCGATAAAGCTTGGGTTAGTTTTATTGAAAATTTGTGTACATTGACAAGCCGTTATGATTTGCAAAGTGTATATGCTCAAATAGAGAAACAAGTATGCTCGTTAAACAGTGAGGAAGTCAGGCGGGAATTTTTTGATTTCGAACAGAGTATAAGAAAAGAAAAGTACTTAAAGAGAATTAGTGCTTTGACTAGCGAAGAAGAGCCTGACTGGTTAGAAGTTGTGGGGCTAATGGAGGATCCTGATAGTGATATTCGTTTTAGCGCAATAAATCTACTAGGAGCAGGCTCTAAACCAAACAAAAAGCCTTTGCCAAGTTCCAGACCTCCTCAATTCGTCTTTGATAAAGTTAAAAAACTCATGGAAGATGAAGATGAGCAGGTTCGTGCGGAGGCTATCTGTGTCTTAGGTGATTGGAAAGACTTTACTTGTTTAGGCCAAATTGGGAATTGTTTATTTGACGAGTCAGAGCTGGTGAGATTAGATGCCATATATACCCTTGGTGAAATTAGAGGGAAAGAAGCCTTAAAACATCTTGAACTGTTCGATTTTAACAAAAGTTCTGAAATTGAAAGAACAAGATACTATCAAGCTATGATTAGACTAGGTTGCTATAAGTACTTTGATAAATGGCTTAAGTATTTAAGAAGCGCAGATGCATTAGTCAGAGCAAATGTAGCTGGAGGTGTTTGGAGTGTTTGGAGTCCAAGTTTTCATGATAAGTTGAAAAGTGCAATAGACACAGCGAGAAATAGAGAGACTTTTCAATACGTTTTAGACGAAATTAATGATGCTCTAGAATTTCTTATCTCTAAGGAATCCATATAAAGAGATTGGGTAATTCCCAAAAATTGTAACGATTGGGGTCACCCTCGCGAATTCAAACAATCGGAAACTTGGAGTCAGATCAACTTGAAATTTAAGTTGGTTCAGAGGCCAAGAAGAGCTAGTCAAAAACAAACTAAAAAATAGGTGGGAGATTAACCCTTCTCGCCAACAAAAACTTAAACAAAAGGAATTTTGAATCACTCAGGGTTTGTCTAAAATCTGTCTAATTTAAATTCCTTATTAACTAATAAATACTGAGAGGTAGAACTCCTGGTGGAGGGAGAAATTATGAGAAAAACTATAATTAGTTTATTACTAGCCGGTGTATCAACTAGTGCAATGGCCGGGTGGTCTACCAGCTCAGGAGAAGTAACAAGGGTCTACTCGCATAACGGAGCTCACGTAATAAGAACCACTTTAACTGATGATGTTTGTACTCCCGGTGCATTTTGGTGGCCGGCGGATGATAGCGATGCAAAAGATATGTTTGCGCTAGCTTTAGCCGCACTTACTGCCGGTAAAAAAGTTCAAGTTGTTTATGCTGATAATAACTTGGATTGCCAACATGGTGGTTCTACTAAAATTACACATATGGTGATTATTAAATAGTGGTAGTTGGGCTAAAAGTAGGTTGGCGTAGAGCTTGCAGCGAAACCCAACAATATAGCTTAAAACAAACCGATAAGAATTTGATAGGGATATAGCGCATAAAAAACAAGAGAACTAATTTCTCGTTCGAAAAACAACTATACAAAAGGGATTTCGAATCACTCTGGTTTTGTCTAAAACCTGTCTAATCTAAATTCCTTATTAACTAATAAATACCGAGAGATAGAACTCTCGTTGGAGGTCGTAACTATGAAAAAGATAATGTTATTCTTGTTAGCAGTATTTCCAGCAACTTGCTTTGCCGGAGAGTGGTCAGGTTGGGGGACTATCGAGCAGATATACCCTTATCCAGATAGAAACATTATTTACATTAGACATAGTGTTGCGATAAACCCTGATTCCTGCTCAAGCACTTCTTATTACGCGTTGCCAAAATCAAACACAATGTTTAGTGAAGTGTATTCATTGCTTCTTGCAGGTCATTCAGCGAAAAAACAGATGAATGTTTATATTAATGGTTGTGAAGGAAGTTACCCTAAATTGGCAATGGCAATTTCAAAGAATGAATAGTAATTTGAATCAGGAGCGGGATTGCCTCGTCGTGCCTCCTTAGCATGCCCCGCGAGCCTAGCGAGTGCTGTGGGTACGCAATGACAGAGTTGGTTCGAAAGTGAGGTTGTCATCGCGAGGTAACGAAGCGATCTCGGTTTTTGATTTATAGCTCGAAGTGAAGAGATTGCCGCGTCGTGCCTCCTCGCAATGACAGAGTTGGTGCTACAGTGGGGTTGTCATCGCGAGGTAACGAAGCGAGCTCGTTTTTAGTTTTTTAGATCGAAGTGAAGGGATTGCCGCGTCGTGCTTCCTCAAATCAAAAGTATGCGAATTCAGATCATGGCAAATTTGAAAATCAATGGGGTCAGAGTTGTTGATTTCAAAAATTTGGCTAACATAACGAAAGAAAATTAATTTTACGTTCGAAAAACAACTATACAAAAGGGATTTTGAATCACTCAGGGTTTGTCTAAAATCTGTCTAATTTAAATTCCTTATTAACTAATAAATACTGAGAGGTAGAACTCTTAGTGGAGAACTTAACTATGAAAAAGATAATGTTTTTCTTGCTAGCAGTATTTCCAGTAACATGTATTGCCGATCAATTATTGGAAGTAAGAACGGTTAAACGAGTTTTTGCAGAAGGAGACTCAATCGCCGGTTTTTATACCAATGAAGGATTGGATTTTTGTAAATGGGGAATAATGTATATAGATCTAAATAACGCTGATGGGACTCCTAAAGAAAGCCGATTGGCTCAACTCTCGATGGTCCTTGCTGCTAAGTCTGCACAATGGAAAATAGTTAGAATGGACTACATCTTGACGGGTGAAAGTTCTTGCAGGTTAACTGCTTTACATATCGAGTAGTGCATGGAAGCTTCGGAGAAAATTAGCTTGAAGACAGTTTGGGTTTATTTCTTTGTGGTTAACGAACAGTGTTAATTAGGATTAAACCAAAACTTTAATTACAAAGAGAAAGAAGAGATGAGTAAGTATTTTGTTAAATTGATTTTAATATCAATATTCGCGTTACCTAATATTGAAGTAGCTGCTGAAACAATTGTTGGTGAAATAAAACGCATATATCCAACCAGAGATATTGTTTATTTTCGGATAAAAGGAGATACCTGTATTTCGGGTGGCCAGTATTACTATTTCCAAATGAATGACTCAGACAATACGGGTAAGTACGCCGCAAAAAATTGGTATTCAATGCTGCTAGCCAGTGCAACATCTAAAATACCAGTGCATGTTAAAGTATCCTCTTGCCCGACCGAAGGTCATATTGAAGTCGACTATATTTATCAAGATTATTAAATTATTAGGTCGAAGAGAATAGATTGCCGCGTCGAGCCTCCTTAGCATGCCCCGCGAGCCTAGCGAGTGCTGCGGGTACGCAATGAAGGGAAGTATTGAAGCGTTCTCGGTTTTCGATTTATAGATCGGAGTGAAGAGATTGCCGCGTCGTGCCTCCTCGCAATGACAAGGACGGGATTGCCGCGCTGCGCTTAGCATGCCCCGCGAGCCTAGCGAGTGCTGTGGGTACGTAATGAAGGGAAGTATTGAAGCGTTCTCGTGTTTTGTCTTTTAGACCGAAGTGAAGAGATTGCCGCGCTGCGCTCGCAATGACAGAGTTGGTGCGAAAGTGAGGTTGTCATCGCGAGGTAACGAAGCGATCTCGGTTTTCGATTTATAGAACGGAGTGAAGAGATTGCCGCGTCGTGCCTCCTTAGCATGCCCCGCGAGCCTAGCGAGTGCAGTGGGTACGCAATGACAAGGACGGGATTGCCGCGTCGTGCTTCCTCAAATCAAAAGTATGCGAATTCAGATCATGGCAAATTTGAAAGAGGGAATCGACTCATGGAAAAGAGTTATTACGTTTACATCCTTACCAATCAGCGGAATACCACTTTGTATGTGGGGGTTACAAATAACCTAGTAAGACGAATTTATGAGCATAAGAATAAATTGGTCGATGGCTTTACTAAAAAGTATAACCTTAATAAATTGGTTTATTTTGAGCAAACATCGTCGGTTGATATTGCTATTGCAAGAGAGAAACAATTAAAAGCTGGTTCTAGGAAAAAGAAATTGGAATTGGTGAACTTAATTAATGCTGATTGGTGTGATTTGTATTCGGATATTGTTGGATAGGGAAAGATGTCGTATCGATTTAGAGCTTTTGCTATGAAAAAGAGATTGTCATCGCGAAGTATTGAAGCGATCTGGTTTTTTGTCTTGTAGATCGAAGTGAAGGGATTGCCGCGCTGCGCTCGCAATGACAGGGTTGGTGCGAAAGTGAGGTTGTCATCGCGAGGAATCGAAGCGATCTCGCTTTTAGTTTTTTAGATCGAAGTGAAGAGATTGCCGCGTCGTGCTGTGCATGCCCCGCGAGCCTAGCGAGTGCTGTGGGTACGCACCAAGAGTAGGCACTTTTAGGCGATGACAAAGAAATTGTCATCGCGAGGCACCGAAGCGACCTCGTTTTTATCATTCCAATACTAAGCCATATGCGCAAACGGTCACTCACTTAACCTACTGATTTTCAATAACTTAGAACAAACTCATAACTTTCTCACATCATTCAAAGTATTGCTCATTAGCAAAAAGAACCTGGTTGCATCACGATTAAACCTCCTTAAGCAAAATAAAAACAAGAGCTACATTATGCGACCAGAAAAACTAGGACTTGGCCTATCCGTATTACTTTTGACTATAATTGGGTGTAATTTAAAAACAGAATCAGATAATCAGGAATTAGCGAACGAAGCTTGTAATGAAGCGCTATATTCAGCGCCAGTTGACTCAAAATACGTGCTTCCTTTTGCTATTGGCATGACCTATCCCACCGGTTTAGTGAATTGTTCCGGCTCGTTTCATGGAGTTGGCAAGCCGGATCAATTCGCGTTTGATTTTGATTTACCACCAAATGAACCTTTTTTTGCCGCTAGAGCGGGAAGAGTGATTGCGGTGGTTGAAGATCAGCCCAGCTCCGGTGGGGGCGCAGGTAACTACCTTTTGATTGATCATGGTGATGATACATTCGCTTACTATCTGCATTCTCCGTATAACGGCATTCATGTGGAGTATGGGGATCAAGTAGAACAAGGGCAATTGCTGGGTTCGACCGGACGATCGGGGCTTGCGGGCTATCATCATTTGCATTTTATCGTTGTCACCGGAGCTCCTGAGTATCCTTATACTGGCTTACCCATCTCTTTCAAAAATGCAGTTCCAAACGATAAAGTGTTAAAGGCCTATTCACTTTATTCCGCCGAAAATTATTAAGTCGATAAATAGGTCAACTTATTCAAGTGGCAGGAACTGGTTGATTATTGATGGTTTTAATCCCATTTATTCCTGCGTTTTCCTGCCGATTCCGTTAACTATCCCCGCAATACTTGACTCCTGCCAAGTGGAGTTATAATTTAGTTAGCACGAGATGTTGAATAATTCTATGACAGTTTCGTTGAAACAAAACGAATTAACCTAATCGAGCTAATTTGAAGGTGGATTGTTGACCTACGGAGTTATCGGCAAATTTTAAGCTCGACTGAGTTCAAAGGAAAAGGATAGCGCTATGAAATATGCAAAATTAACTAGTTTAATGATGACCGCCTTCATTTTTTCTGCTTCGGTATCTTCAACCGAACAGTCAAAGGCATCCAGTGAACAAGGCGATATCCAATCAGAACTATCAAATTCGCTGGGGTGTGATGAGACATGTGAAGACCTGTTTAAAAAATTAAAACGGTTTGCGCGAAACGGAAGTCCACATGCTCAGACCTTGCTAGCCGTGAGCTATAAGAACGGTGAAAATGGCTTACCGGCAGATTCTAAACTCGCATGGAAATGGATTAAGCGTGCCGCCACTCAACGTCATTTGCCAGCTTTACATATCAAGTCACAATGGCACCGAGCGGGCTACGCCAGCGAGCAAGATATAGAAAGAGCCGATAAATATTTAGAGCGGGCGGCCAAATACAATTATCCTGCCGCTATTTTTGATTTAGCCGTGATTAATCTTCAACGAAAAAATGACGAAGTGGCTTTTCAGTATTTAAATCGTGTTGCCAACATGGGCTATCCAAAAGCGAAGACGTTGCTGGCTGCCTTGGAAAATGAAATTCCTCAAGAAACCAAGCAGTTGTTAGCCGAACAAACCGCTAAACAAAAAGCAAAACAATTGGACTTGGCTAAAGCAAAGCGAGAAGGTGAGGTAATAACAATTGTTGCCTCTCAAGAGGACCCTGTCGTTTTGCTAGGCGATTTATTAGTCGATATCCGTAAAACTAATATGTATGACCATCGGGGAACGACTGGCACACGAGTTGGCGATAGAAAGTGCGGACAAGTGGGAAGCCGATGTCGAGTGGAGGGGCCACCAATCGTTTGGTAGGCTTTAAAACTAGCTGGTTGCGCGGGAGGCGACTTACTTTCCGCGCATCGAACAAGCTAGGCAAGTCGCCGCTTTACGGTAAAGATTTATATTTTAATTCCAATCTGGTAGCGTTCTGCTGATATAGAAATAACTAATTCCCTAAAATAATTGCACTTTCAAACACCAATTTGCCTTAACAAACCGACGTCCCTTAGAAAATCAATCCTAATAATTAGAACATGGCTATACTTTATAGCTAAATAATGTCTTTCTTGAATCATTGTCAAAGTCGATAATACGAGTCGATTACTTAATCCGTCGGTCGTCCGATATTGAGCTTCTACGTAAGTGATACCGGAAAACAATTAATTCTACGGTTAGATATGTCTGAGAATAATAAAAAATACCTTGCCTTTATTTCTTATCGTCACGCTGATAATAAGGAACCTGGTCGTCAATGGGCGACTTGGCTTCACCAAGCGATTGAAACCTACCAAGTACCATCTGACTTAGTCGGAACCAAAAATGCTCGAGGTGAAGAAATCCCAGAACGGATTTACCCTATTTTTAGAGATGAGGAAGAACTTCCCGCGGATGCCGACCTTGGCCGAACGATTGTCAACGCGTTGGATAATACACGATTGTTGATTGTCTTATGTTCACCTCGAGCGGTCGCATCGACTTATGTTGCTGATGAAATCGACTATTTCAAGAAAAGTGGTCACTCTGATCGAATTATTGCCGCCATGATTGATGGCGAGCCTAATACCAGTTGGGACGAAGGCAAACAAGCGATGGGGTTCACTGCCGAACAGGAGTGTTTTCCAGTTCCTTTGCAGTTTGAATATGATTTAGAGGGGAACCGAACCAATAAGCATGCTGAACCAATAGCTGCTGATTTTAGGTTAAACGTTGATGGGACGCCGCAACAATCATGGACATCGGTTGAAGCCTATAAACAAACCCTACAATCCGACAAGTCGTATGATAAAGAGCAAGTTGCCTCTCTTTTAGGAAAGTTTAGTCAGCAACAACATCTTATGTTGTTAAAGATAATCGCGGGCATTCTGGGACTTCCTTTAGGCGAGCTTACTAGACGAGACAAAGAATATCAGCTTGAAATTGAGCGGCAAAAAGCAAAGAAGCTGAGACGTTGGCTTTCAATCGTGGGAGTGTTGGCATTAGTGGCTGTTATTACTGGCGCATTTGCTTTCCTAAAACAAATTGAAGCGACTGATGCCAGACAAGTTGCGGATATAGAAAAGGGCAATGCCGAGAGTAGCTTAGCAGAAGCCTATGCTGGATATGGTAGAAATGAGTTACAAGATAAGCAGTTTGAAGAAGCGCTATTATATTTTCAGCACGCCAATCAATTAAGTATGGGTAAAGTCACCGCTGAAGAAGAGTTCGAAGCTAGAAAGCAGTCGTTAAGAAAAGTATGGAGCAACAAAAGAGGAGTTAGGTTTGATGGTACTCCGTTTGTTACTGCCAATGCTCGCTATGTGGCTGGTCGAGTAGCTGAGCGCGCAGTCCTGTTTGATTTAGAGAGCCAATTAACCAGATTTAGTTATCCGATAGTCACTACGGGTGATATTCTGTTGCTTGCCTCGGGTAATGGCGAATTTCTATTTGAATTTAACACCAGTCTACAGAAGCTTCGCCGTATCAATACCAAGAATAATCAATCGCTAGAGTTAGCTTGGCTAGTGGAGCGAGGGGCCTCCATCTTCTGGCCGTCAGAATCTGGAAATGAATTACTAGTCTTCTTAACCAGCGGTGATATTGAGTTAGTCGACTTAGTCACTAATACGTTGATTGATAAAGTATTAATGGCCGATATATTAAAAGTTTCGCCGGAGTTCGGTGAAGATTTAAAGCAAGACTGGATATCGGCATATTCTGATTTTAAAGTGGCCAATAATGGAGACGCGTGGACCTTAGTCAATAGCTCAGGTCTTACTCTGCGGTTAACCGGCGGTGGTCAATCTTCGAATCTGAGTGCTTCGTTATCGGTTGAGGGTGCCGGAGATATCAATGTAAAAATTCAAGCGCCATTATTTTCAAGCCATAGTGATAAGTTTGCGATATCCAACGACGGCAAACGAATTGCGAGAATAGAATATCAAACGTGTCAGTTCCTAATAGGAAGTTCTCAAGATATTGACTGGATGAGGGTCGCCAATCACGCAGAGATCTGGGATTTGAGTACCAGAAAGCAGTTATCAAGGATCCCAATCAATTGGTCTGAGCCTACTGAGTTTTTTGATACTACTGAGGCTTGTGGTGAAAATCCGAATTTCGAATTTAATTTGAATGACAGTCAAAGAAGTATTGCCGGAAAGGTCAATAACTTTTTGAATAATGTTTCGTTATTCTTTGGTCAAGATTATGACTTGAGTATTAATGCCAATGGAAATAATTATTTATTGAACGAACAAAAGATTCCATTATCAAGACATTTAAAGGCTTCGTCGAAAAAGGAGTTCTCTAAAGCCGCATTTGGGAATGTCGTTGTTATAGAAAAAAATCTAATTAACTCGCAATTTAAAACTGCCTATGATGGACAGTTTTGGGTGTATCGGATAGAAGCTGACGGACAAACTTCACAATCAATGCCGGTATCCTCTGTCCTTAGTTTTGATAATCGCTTCTTGGTTACACTATTTTCAAATGGCAATATTCAAGCACGAAACCTAGTAAATGGAGAGGCTGTTAAACAAAGTATCACGGTAGTCGATCAAAACTATACCACCTTGTGTCAGACTGAAAAATCGCATGAAGTTATCCTGGTATCGCAAAGTTCAATCGAACGCATTAATTGGTTGAATGGTAAGCGTCTTTGGAAAAATGCAATATTACCAACTCGTTCGAGAGTTACTAGTTGTACCTCGAGTTTAAAACTGAACGAATTTAGTGTGGTTAAATCAAATTCTGACAAGTTGAAAGATGGTGGCGCGAATAGCGATAGTCAGCCCACGACTCAGCCCACTTTGATAGAAGATGAACACTCACAGTTGCTTAGATATTCTCTAACAGGCGAGCCGATAGAAATCATCAATGCAAAAGATATCGCGCTCAATCGGCCGCTTTTCGTTCATTACACCGATATAGAAAATCAAGTATATATTGCTAATTTTGCCGGTGTGATGCTTTTTGATACTGAGTCAAAATCAATTATCGATTACCTTAGTTTGGGACGAAATAGCAGTGAGTATGGGGTGCCTACGAGCATCGAGACTTCGTCGGATTATATCTCCACTTATGTCGGATACAGTAATGGAAAAATCTATCGATTTACCAATGGTAATGCACAACTGCTGGCTGACCTAGAAATGCCAGTCATCGATATTACTCTTTTTGGGAATATCGCCAAAATTACCACAGGATTTAATCCTAGATCAGAATTACAACAACCGAACCTTATCTTGTTAACAAAAGAGGCGACTCGAAGTTATTCCTATGAACTAGAGCTCTCGAGTCTATCCCTACGTAAAGTCAGAGGTTATTCGAAAAAAATTGTTGAAAGAATGAACAAGAGCTATGACGGTTATGAGTCTCTAGTTGAGTTTACCGACGGTACTGCTGCTTATTTTAGGCTTTCTACTTTAGAGCCTGTGATTAGCGATTTGAGTAGTGATACTCGGCGTAAGAAATTCGTCACAACTAACCAACAATTTTTAACCGTTGAACAGAGTAATCAAGGGTTGTTACTGACTAGTAGTAGCGCTGAGCATGAACTTGAGGTGCCGTTGTTAAATTCACGAGGTGTTTATTTTTCGCTTCTATCCAACAGAAAGTGGCTTTTTATCGCTATAGAAGATAACAGCAATCTAAAAACTAAAACCTATTTGCTGAATACAGAGACCTTAATGATAAGTCCAAGTTTGAAAGTGGTCGATAGTGAAATAGGCAACCGTTTAAGTACGGTTAAGATTAACCTAACAGGGACTCATGTTATCTCTTGCGATGGTGCAGAATGTGCTCTATATGACCTTAACCAGATGCGCTTCAGTCAACAGTTTTCGTCCTATGAGATTGAGCCAAGTGAAACTATAAAACTAACTGAAGCAATCTCTGAAGTGGTTTTCACAAATAACGCTATCGTCATTACCACCCTTACAGGGAAGCTACAAGTTTGGCAGAAAAATACCAGTGAAGAAATTAAACAAGAGAAAGGGTTTGCTGACGAGTCAGTTAATGAGAATGGATTTTTCATGCTAAAGGAAAGAGCGGATAGATTCTTTAAAAATGTTATTTATAGCCCGAAAGCAGACCTGATTTTTGCCGCAGACAGATTAGGTGCCTCTATTCTAAAACCCGATCTATCGTTAGTTAACAGAATTTCTGAAAACTTCTCTCGAGGCCATGTCCTTCGTGCTGACCTAAAAGAAGAGTGGCTACTTGTTGTTGAAAAAAATGGTTCCGGAGGGACTTTGAATGCGCAAGTTTATGACTACAAACATCAACAATATATAAATCATTTTTCTATTGCCGGTTTGAGTCTAATGTCTATGAACCGATTAGATAGCGAATTTGATGGTGTGTTATCTTGGACCGATAATGACGGGAACTTGCTTGAATTCGAAATAAAGCGTGCGGTTGATTACGGACGAAAGTTTGTTAAGTTCGATCATTCTCAAAGGATCAATTTTTCGCAAATGTTAAGTGGTAAGTACTTAGATAAGGTGTCGATATTTGAAATGTCGAACAATAATATGTCTGGAATTTTGAGAAATTTAAAAAGTGGTTCTGATTTAACTAGTCGAGAACAGCCTTCTAGCAATAAAAAACTATTCGAGAACAATAAATTAGAACAGCAAATATTGCTTCCTGCCGATCGCGCTTACCGAGATCGATTCTACCAACGCTTGGGGTTGTTAAGCGGTAGTCAATGGCCTAAGAATGAGAGAGACCTGTTAGACGAGAAAAATGATGGTAAGGAATTAATACTTCAATCGCCAACGAATAGTCAGGCGGATTCGAGCCGAGATTTAAGACTTGTGTCATTAGAGTACCAAATAAATAAACTTTTCAGTGAGAACAAGGACTTTACTAGTTTTATTAGTGAGTTGGAGAGAATTGCTCCAGAGCACTTTTTTGTTCGATTTTCAAAATTACAAAAGCTATTCCAAGTTGATAGTTATCAAGCTTATCTCTATGGTATTCGTTATTTACAAGCCTTAGGTGGAAGAGCTCCTTTTAACACTGGGCTTTTTGAGCAGCAATCCTCCGACGATTCTAGAATACTGATAAAGGGTGTGGACTCTACGATGCTACATAAATTTTCCGGAGGCATTTTTAGTGCAGCTATCCAATCGGGCTTGTTTCGTAACGCCTATGAATTATTAAAAGCCTATCCAAATTCATTCACAAATCCTCAATTCAGTCAGCAGTTACTCGTACAATTGACTAACTTAGGTTTGTACGAACAAGCTGAATTTGTGCTGAAACGAGAATTAAGCAACCTTGAAAAGTTCGGTAAGATAGAAACTAATCAAAGAAATAAAAACACTTATCAAAGTTACCAACGCTATCAGAAAATGCTGCATCTATATCTGCGATTAAGGACCGAGTTGAACGAGCTTCCAAAGATGTGTTTGGGGGATATTCAACCCAATTCTGGTATACAAACCTCAAATTGGAAAGCGGGGGATTGTATCTTAAGAATTGACGGTCAATCACCGATCGACTTGGCATCGACTTTTCCTAAACTTCAGCTCGCTAGTGCCAATCAAATGGACATTAGTGTTTTGCGAGAAGGTAAAGTTCTAACGCTGAAAGCTCCGACATCCTTAGTTGGTGGAGCTTGGCATATGCTTGGTTATCAAGGGCGTTATGTGATAAAGGTGAAAACAGTAAAGTCAGGTTCGTTAGCTCAGCGTATAGGGATCCAAGCTGAAGACTATTTATTAGCCGTTGATGAACAACTCATTGGTTCGCCCTTGCAGGTAATGAGAAACCAAACCACCAATAATCAATTGTTAGGTTTATTGGACGTAAAACCAACGGTCAATTCAAAGTTATCGATTTATCGAACTAAAGGCCGCTTGACTGACCAAATTATTAACCCATCGGTCCAAGCGCTTGTTGGTTCTCATCCACTTTCATTTTTTCCGGGAGATTTGATTGAGGTTGAGCTTTCAGAGTATGAAGAATTGGGTATTTCGATTGAAATGGCATTATTGTTGACACCCACAAAGTAAAACTAACGTTGGTTTGGTGCTGACAGTACAAGCTTTTCTGAATATGACTCTATTTAGAAAAACTTGTACTTACTGAGGGAGCTGCTAGTAAATAATTAAATACTCCGGAAAGAATATTACCAAGGTCAAAACGATCACTTGTATGATAATAAAAGGAATAACGCCTTTATAAATTGTTGTGGTTTTAATAGATTTTGGTGCTACACCTTTTAAATAAAATAGACTAAATCCAAATGGTGGTGACAGAAACGAGGTTTGTAAATTCATCGCAATCAAAATGGCAAACCAAACCATATCAATATTTAGTGCGATGGCAATAGGCGCGAGAATAGGAACGACCAAAAAAGCGATTTCAATAAAATCGATAAAGAAACCTAGAATCAAAATGGCGAACATCGCTAAGAAAATAAACGTCCATTTCTCACCCGGCAAACCGAGCATAAAGTCCTCTACCAAGTAGTCACTACCCGAATAACTAAACACCATAGAAAAAGCGGTCGCACCAATTAGAACCGCGAATATCATGGAAGAAACTTTAACGGTTTCTAGCGAACTTTGTTTGATTTGTTTAATGGAAAAGCCAGAATAAAAACTGGAAAGAATAATAGCTCCAATCGCGCCCAATGAGGAAGATTCTGTGGGTGTCGCAATACCGCCAAAGATTGAACCTAGCACGGCAACAATTAAAATGAGTGGTGGCACAACATCAATCAACGCTTGTTTAATCAGAGCACCTTTGTCTTCGTCAATTTTTAACGGAGGACAGTAGTCAGGTTTAAACTTTCCTAACGCAAGAATATAAAGTGCATAACAAACAATTAACAAAGCGCCTGGTAATACCGCTGCTTGAAATAAATCACCTACGGAGATCCCCATCACATCGCCCAGTATGATTAATATAATCGAAGGAGGGATGATCTGGCCCAAGGTTCCAGAAGCGCAGATAACACCGGTTGCGGTTGGTTGATGATAATTGTTTTTTAACATCACTGGTAACGAGATAACTCCCATCGCAACGACACTGGCACCGACAACTCCGGTTGATGCAGCAAGTAGTGCACCAACAACAATTGTTGATATCGCAACACCACCCGAGATACCGCCGAATAGTTTGGCAGATGATTCAAGCATTCGTTCCGCCAGTCCGGATTTTTGTAATACGATACCCATAAATACAAACATCGGGATCGCCATTAAGGTGGTGTTTTCCATTATGCTCATAATCCGATAGGGCATAAAGGAAAAAAGCTCGGGACCCATGGTGATAAAGCCAACTATAAGAGAGACTCCGGCAAAGGTATAGGCGACCGAATAACCTGCGAACAATAAGAATAGTGCGATGATAAATAGAATGATGCCAACCATTACACTTCCTCCTTTGCGGAACTCTCTGAGCGAGATTGAGGAGATGATTGATCTTTGGGTGTATCAATTAAGATTGTAATTTGAGTGAGTACAACTTGCAGTAAACACAAAACGACAAACACTGATGAAAGTGGAATAACCGAACGAATAATCCAGCGATGCGGTAAGCCTCCAGGATCAGCACTTCCTTCATTCATTTCATAGGCTTCGAAAGCATATCCATAACCGTAATAAATGATGAGCAAGGTGATGGGTAAAGCTAACAATACTGAGCCTAGAATATTGACCCAGGCTTTGACTGTTGGTGAGAAATTGTCATAAAAAACATCCACTCGAACGTGGCCATCTTCTTTTAGGGTATAACCGATCCCGAACATAAACATGGCAGCAAATAAATGCCATTCGAGTTCTTGCATACCTATGCTAACATCGTCAAACAGGTAGCGCATGATCACATCGTAAAAGACGTTGAGTAACATCAGCACCATTAGAAGGCCGCAAATAGCGCCAACGTAATCGATCAATTTAGAAAGTGAGTGTTTGACTTGCATAGAAAATTCTTATTATTAATTCTGAATACAAGAGCAAGATTATACTACAGCTTTAGGACAATGGATTAAAAGATTGAAACAGTTAAAATTTTTTACCATGAAAACAACCAGAGAACCTCAAAAATCAACCAGAATCAAAACATTTGGCCATGGAGGTGAGGAGAGCCTAAAAAAAGATAGTGTTGTAGATTGATTCCAACATAAGTCTATGTTCAGACCGACATTCTAGCGCAGTGACGCACTTCGGCTGCGCTCAGTGAGCTTTTGTTTTTAGCTTTGCAACCCACACTTAAACCTAAGCCGGCTGAGCGGAGTCGAAGCCTCACCCAACTAAAGGACAACACCGCATCCTAATTTCGGGCTATGGTGCACTTCGACTGCGCTCAGTGCGCTTTTTGTTTTAGCTTTACAGACCACACTTAAACCTAAGTCGGCTGAGTCTTGTGGTGAGCGGAGTCGAACTACGTAGTCGAAGCCTCACCCTGCTAAAAGATAAAACCACTTAACTTCAGAGAGATTCAGATCGCTAAACTCTTCAACTTAGGTTAGTGAATATGAACTTTGACATTACTCATCGTTATCATAACTATCCAAATAAGCTCGATCTGAAAAATTAGTCCATGCTCTAACTTTTTGCCCGTAATTATGAATCGAGTCGAGAATTTTCTTGCTCATTGGATCTTTTGCGGCAAACTGATCGAGTAGCTTTTTATTTGCTACTTTTATCGCTCGCATTACCGGTTCAGGGAACGTTTTAATTTTAACGTTTGGATATTCGCTTTGAATCGTGGCTAAGTTGACCGCGCTTTCATGCATTGAGTGCGCGTACATATCATAAGCGGCTGCTTTCATAGCGACTTTAAGTATTTGCTGTAAATCCGGCGGCAAGCTTTGGTAAGCTTTTTGATTGACCATAAATTGAAGTTCCGTAGCAGGCTCATGCCAACCGGTATAATAATAAGGAGCGATTTTGTGGAATCCCATACGTAAATCTAATGAAGGCCCAACCCATTCCAGTGCATCGATGGTATTTCGTTCTAGCGCGGTATAGAGTTCGCCCGATGGAATATTAGTTGGTTTAGCACCTAATTCCGCCAATACTTCACCTGCAAATCCTGGGATACGCATTTTTAGGCCTTTGAGGTCTTCAACGGTATTGATTTCTTTGCGAAACCAGCCACCCATTTGATTGCCAGTATTGCCTCCAGGGAATGAGAGAATGCCGTATTTGTCGTAAACTTCTTTCATAAGCTGCTCGCCGCCGCCATAATAAAACCAGGCATATTGTTCTGGGGTCGTCATTCCAAAAGGCAGTGTGGTAAAGAACATGGTATTGATATCTTTGCCTTTCCAATAGTATGAGGCTGAGTGGCCCATTTGGTATTGACCATTTTTAACAAAGTCGAATATACCTAGGGCTGACTTATGTCGGTTAGCCGAGTCGATTCTAATCAGGAGTCTGCCATTGGACATTTCTTTGACCATCTTAGCCATGTTTTTAGTGGTATCACCAAAAATTGGAAAGTTAGGGCCCCAGGTTTCAGCCAGTCGCCAGCGATAGACTTTATCGGCTGAAATAGCGAGGTTGGGCGCAATCAAGAGAGTAATGGCCGTGAGTATGTTGACTAAAAACTTAAGTTTTCGGCGGGCTACACTGGTTAGAAAAGGCATTGAACCACTCCTTATAAAAATGGTTAGGTGGTGATGGTTGAATTGGGTATTAGCAATCAGCAAAGATAACAACTGAATCAGTAAATAACAACCGACTAGGCCAACAACCGAACTCAGTTAGCCCAAAGTCTAATCCGAACCATCTTCGCAGCGGTGTGAAAGGTTCAGCTAAATGATTCGACTAGTTTATTGGTTAAATTAGCCATTGATGAGTGCAAGAAGTATTGACCACTGGACGGTAGAACATGGTAACGCTTTAATTGCTCTTGCCACATGAACTCTAACGAATAGCTATGCAAATAGCCTCGATCCGATTCGGTTCCGCCATATCGCGCATCGCCTAAAATGGGCGAGCCTATCGATTTTAATGCGACTCGTATTTGGTGAGTTTTGCCGGTTGTTGGTTTGATAGCAAAGAGCCGAATTCCTGGAGAAAGCGACTGGCTGCGAAACTCAGAAATTGCAGGATTTGATTTATTTAGTGTCAGCTTCCAACTACCCGATCGAGCTTTGACCATGTCTCCACAAATCTTTCCCATTTTTTTCTTTGGCTTCTTATCTGAAATCGCAAGGTAGACCTTTTTGACTTGACGCTTTTCAAATAATTCTCCAAAAATGGCGGCTGCGGGCGCCGACTTAGCAAAAATAACTAGTCCTGAGGTGATTTTATCTAATCGGTGGACCGGCCAAAGCTTTATTTGGGTTTGTTGTTCTAATCGCTGCTGTAAACCAAGTGTTTCTTGCTGGTTATGAAATGAGACCTCTGGTGGTTTTTCTACAATCAGATAATCGAGGTTATTTTCTACAATTGAAAGCAATTCAGCGGCTCTTTGAGTGGAGTGAGAATTCGAAATTATAGCTGATTAGACTGCTGGTTTTAGACAGATTTAGTGTTTGTTAGCACAAATGACTGAAACTATTTTTCTCTAAACGAGTCTTTTTAGGTAATATTGACAAAACTTTCAGATGCAGGTGGCAATATTTTTCGTTGAATTCGCTCAGTGATAAACGCATAATTTACACTTGTACGCCTCTTTGGCGTTTGATTTTGCGTTTTTTGATGGAATTAAGAAAAGGACTATGCATCAGCCTATAGTCTTTTTAGAGAGCCAAATTTCGGCTATTCTACTAAGCTTAGGAAGTATTGTGTGATAGATATACTTTAACACCATGATGGGAATTTAGTCCCACGGTTATGGAAAACTCAGTCATGTAAGGCATGGCAATTAAGGATTTACACTATGTGGTCAAAAATGGAACTTGTTAGTCGGAGCAGAAAATGGCATTAATTATGCTCGTCGACGACGATCCTCAAATGCTTCGATTGCTCAGTGATGTGATTGATTTAGATGGACACCAAGCGCTTCTAGCTGAAGATGGTGAAGTTGCAATCAACTATTTCAAACAGCACACTCCCGATTTAGTGATAACTGATATTTTAATGCCTAATAAAGAAGGCCTAGAATTTATATCGGAAGTCAGGGAATTACACCCTAATCTGAAAATCATTGCTTACTCTGGTGGCGGTTCTTCCGACCCTGAAAGCTACTTGGAGTTTGCCAGCGGCATGGGAGCTGACAGAGTGTTCACCAAACCAATGCCTTTGGCAGAACTGCGAGCACAGATAAAACAATTACTTGAAGAATAGGGTTGGCGGGCAAACTTTTATCAGTAGATGTTACGATTAATCAACAAGGTCAAAAATCTACATACCGACACTCAAATAATTACTCGTATAAATACAGGCCGCCGGCCTATATCTTGTCAAATATTACTAGCACCGCTGAGGTTGAACAGAATAGTTTGCTAGCCAAAAACTAGTCTTTATAAGCCACGGTAAACCAAAACTGGCTACCTTCACCGACTTCACTGATCACTCCAATTTCACCGCCCATTAGCTCAGCTAGCCGTTTAGAAACAATTAAGCGTAAACGACCTGTAAAGCTACTGTTACTGAGTTTGGTGGTTTGTTCGAGCGAGTCGAATAACTCTTTTTGAGCTGCCGGGGCGATACCTATCCCTGTGTCAGAAATAGTGAATCTTAATAACTTTGAACCGGCCTTGGCTGTCAGGTCTGCATACAGTGATACTTCCCCGGATTTAGTAAACCGGATCGCATTACCTAACAAATTACGTAATATTTGTTTAATTCGGTATTCATCCGCGGTTAGTAATTCAGGCATTTCAGGCGCACTACTGGCTTGCAAGGATAATCCTTTCTCATTGGCAAAATGAGAAAGCTCAGAAGACAATTCGTCAACCAATTCTCTAACGCTAAACTGTTTCGGTTTTAAGCGAAGCATTTGAGCATCCAATTTTGAAAAATCTAAAATGTTATTAAGGTTGTTCACCAATGTTCTGGTTGAGCGCTTAGCAATTGTTAACAGTTGTTTGGGCTCAGGATCAAACGGGTATTCGGACAGCAGTTTTAACATGCTCACCACGGATTTCATCGGAGTGGTTATTTCATCACCCATTCGGGATAGAAATTCAGATTTTAACCTTGGTGCGGCCACTGCTGTATCACGTTCACTCTCAATGTTGGTCTTAACTTTTTGCAGTAAGTCTTGGCTTTCTTGAAGCTTACGTACATCTATTGCAAGAGCTTTCTTTTGTTGTGATAGTTGTTCCAAGCGGTTACGTATGGCTTGTGAGCACTCAAGTAGATCCATATCTCCATGGCTATTTTGTATCGCAGAAAGTCGCTTGATTTGTTCAGCGATTGGTAAGTCGATGTTCAGCGTTTGACTTAAAATTTTAAGTGAACTTTGTATTTTCTGTAATTGCTGCCAAACGAACAACAAGACACCTGCTATAAGAATGAGTGCAATTATAATCATTCCGAATGAACTGCCCATGGAGGCGCTATTTTTGTTCACTAATGAAAGCTTCCAAACCGATGAATCAAATTGTTTTGGCCAGTCAATATCGAAAAGGTCATAGTCGTCGGTAGAGGTCGTTGAATCAGAACTGGAACTAAATAATTCGCCGTTCTTAAGGACAACGACAGGATTTCTTGCTAGAAAATGGAAGCGTTTAAGTAACGTTTGGTCAATAATCTTAATACCTACTAGGTTACCGATTATTTCGTTCTCAACCGTTTTGATGGGTTCCAATAGAACGATGGCGGGTTGTCCATCATATTCTTGTAATACTCTTAAAGAGCGCTGATTCTTATATACTCTCGCGAGAGCTTCCTCTAAATCGGAATCTGAGTCAGTATTGCGACCCAAGCGCGTGTAATACTGGTTGGTACTTCTAGAGTGAACCGCAAGATTAGATAAACCAGCTGCTCGATAAATTTCTATTTGAGTGGATAGATATTGTGCCCAATCATTTTCAGTACCGTTTTGCCAAATGGGACTGTTTGATAATTTTGTGAGACCAGAAGCTAACGCATTGATATTATTGGATAACTCATCAGATATTTGTCCTGCAGACTCGTTAGGAGAGCTAAAATCACTGGTTGTGCCGCCAGAATTGAATGCCAGCATCACTGTCAGCAGACCTCCAGACAATGCGATAGCGAGGAGTGATTTGTAGGTTGGTGACATAGTGAGCTCCAAAATTAGTTAATGGTTTATTGTTGTTATGATATTCAGCAAATAGCCTAGCTGCTGCTAAAACTCATTTGCAATTAACTACTTATGTTATTTTGAAAAATGTTGAATTCTAATTAATAAGAATATCAGAAGAATTCAATTGTTTCCGATGCTAAAACTCATTTTGTGACAGAAGTTTGAGTTTGATTCTCCAAGCCCTTCACTTGTTGATACAGCTGCTGGTGGCTCGACAAACTACAACCAAATTTTTGTGCTTTTTTAAGTATATATCCAGTTATGAAATCTATCTCAGTTTTTCTTCCTAACTTTATGTCTTGACGCATCGACGAAGAATTTTTGGCGGTTGCTGAAGCGACATCCAATATTTTCGAAAAAAGCGTTTGCCACGTGATACCTGGTAGAACCTGTTGTAACAGTGGAGAAAGGTCCTGGGTCAGCTGTAGTGCTGTCGCATTGGTGACAGGATCATCAATTAATGCGCCATTGGCGACATCATGAATGGCTGTCACCGGGTTGATTATGGCATTGATAAAGAGCTTAAACCAAAGGTTTTGGTGGTGGTTATTGCTCCAGCTGACGGGAGGAAGCGCCAAATCAAGCGTTTCTATTAGCGTATTTATCGGGTTTCGGTCGGGATGACTACCAGCCTTCGATAATTGTGTTTGGAGATTAAAGTCACCTATCAATGTTTCCCCATAGCCAGTATGTTCAAGGGTCGTATGATTTGTTTTTGAGTCGACTGTTAGCTTGGCCGCTTGCGTGGTCGAGGCTTGATAAACCGCGACTGATGGCAGCCATCGTTCAGCAATCTCCAATAACCCAAGACCATTCATCATTAGCAATATACAGCTCGGTTTGTACGCCAGCTGCGATAACTGTTGAGAAATACCCTCAAATTGATGGGCTTTAGCCGCAATGATGGTCAGGCTCCTAGTACGTATTTGGGTAAGGGCTTCTGTTTGAGTAGTAAATTTGAAATTAAACGCTGACTCTGGGGCGACCAAGGTTACTGTTCGTGATGGTTTGTCAGAATGAGAGTAGAGTGAAACCGAGTGACCTGAGCGGAGTAGGTATCCTGCTAATAAATGGCCGATACTACCGTCGCCGATAATATTGATAGAACCATCAATTTGTTGGTTGGTTTGCTTCAAATCATTGCCTTATTTAGTCCACACAGGTACTTGATCAGGTCCTTATTTAACCATGTTCGGATTAAGCCGAAACAGGGCATTTAATCCCTTCGCTATCTAGTTTTGGCTGCGAATTAGCCAAAGCAGCATGCATCGATGCTTTGTGCGGGCAAGTTATACTATATCCCTGCAGGTGATTCTAGTAATATCACGGCAGTTTATTGCAACATAGAAGAAGATAGTTAATGTCTAATGACAGTCATTCTAAAAAGAATAATTCAAAAAGCACTGTCGCACTAACACCTTTATCGGAAGGGCAACAGTCACAACCAAACGCAGATAGAGCAGAAGTATCTCGAAGTTGGGGTGAAACGCTTCAACTATTTATCAGCCGTGAAATTATCACCATGCTATTTCTCGGTTTTTCAGCCGGAATCCCGATTTTATTGATTTTCTCATCTCTATCTTTATGGCTTGGTGAAGCAGGGGTGGAGCGGTCTACAGTGACCTATTTCAGCTGGGCTGCGCTAGGTTACTCTTTTAAATTTCTCTGGGCGCCTCTAGTTGACCGATTACCAATACCTGGCCTCACGACTCGTTTAGGTCGCCGAAGAGGGTGGTTATTGTTTGCGCAAATGTTAGTGATCATCGCACTAATTTGGATGGGTAGTACTAACCCTGCTATTGGCGATTTTCAGCTGACCATGATGGCGTTTGCGACAGTAATGTTGGGTTTCTCCTCTGCCACACAAGACTCCGTGATCGATGCGTATCGGATCGAAGTTGTCGAGATCGACATTCAGAGTTTGATGGCATCGACCTATATTGCCGGATATCGAATAGGCATGATTGTTTCAGGAGCGGGAGCGTTAGTGCTGGCGCAAAGTCTAGGGACGACTCCAGAAGCCTATGATTACAGCGCGTGGCAGTGGACCTACTATTCTATGGCATTGGTTATGTTTGTCGGTGTAACGACAACTTTGTGTATGCACGAACCCAAACTTGACCAGCCGACTTATCACGGATTCAGTGCTCGACAGTACTTGCGTTTTTTACTTTTGTTTGTAATTGCTATTTGCGTGTTTGTAGTTTGCTTTAACCTGTTGTCACAGCCGTTCGGTGAGTATAAATCTCAAGTGGGTCAAGCATTTGGAAACCCTATTTTAGCCAATACTCTGCTAGAGTTTGCTCGTTTGCTGTGTTGCATCGGAGCCGCCGCATTGAGTCTTTGGCTCGTTTCAAAGTCGTCAATTTATGAAAGAGAGCTGGTCAATGTTGCTTTTGTTCAGCCAATTCTGGAGTTTTTCACTCGCTACGGAGTGAAGAGTTCGTTAGTAATTCTGGTATTTGTTGGTTTTTACCGAATTTCAGATATTGTTCTTGGTGTCATAGCTATCGTATTTTACCAAGATATGGGATTTAGCAAGATCGAAATTGCTGGGGCTTCCAAAACTTTTGGCTTGATAATGACGATACTCGGTGGATTCTTGGGAGGTGTTTTGTCGGCAAAGTACGGTGTTATGCGAATATTAGTAGCAGGCGCAGTGTTAACGATGTTAACCAATCTGCTTTTTGTCTTACTTGCTAATGTTGGATACAACGTGACATTGCTTTATTGGGTGATTTCAGCAGACAACTTGACGGGAGGTTTAGCCAGTACTGCTTTTATCGCTTATTTGGCGAGTTTGGTGAATATTTCTTTCACTGCATCTCAATACGCAATATTTAGTTCTCTGATGACATTAATCCCAAAAACAATCGGAGGCTACTCAGGCACCATCGTAGATTCTGTGGGTTACCAGAACTTTTTCCTTTTTGCGAGTGCTCTTGGGTTGCCTGTTTTGCTGGTGTTGTATTTCGTTTCAAAAATTGAAGTTTGTAAACAAATGAAAGCAGCATAAAAAAAGGGCTAACTCGTGTTAACCCTTTTTAAGATTGTCGCGACTTTTGGATTTTCTTAGAAGTGAAAGAAAACACTCACGTAAGCACCTTTAAATTCTAAATCAGATACGAAGTCTGATTCCTCAACGTCTAAAGTAAAGGTTCTGTATCCAGCCTTTGCCCCCAGCCCGATATCGCTTTCGTAACCAAGAGAGAAGGCTAAATCTTGAATTGAATCACCGTCATAGCTTATAACGTTCATTTCGCCATCGACAAAGAATCCCGTGAATGGCAGGTCTACACGACCTTTAAGGTAGACGAGTGGAATTGTAAAGTCGAGCTCTTCACTTTCCATAATATTGCTACCATTAGGATCGCTATTTAGCTCTACGATGCCATCATATTGGCGAAAGGTTAGACCTGCATCGAGGTTAATCCAGTTATCTAGAAACTCGTAGTAAAGCGTATATTCGATATTACTCATATCAATTCTAGAGTTGACATCTTCATTGGCGGTATAAGTTTGCCCGCCAAACTCAATAGTTCGAGTCAATGTAGTGGCAGCACTCGCATCTAAGTCAGATGAAACCATTTTGAAATTGGGAATGAATGGAACAGGGTGTTCAATCGATGCCCAAATAATGTTGTGATCTTCGTCCGAGTAACCTAAATCATCTTCTAGGTTCAGCTCTGTACCTTCATTTGAACCATCATCCACTGCCAATACGCCAGAATAATCTGGTGACCACTGATAGGCTCCGACCTCTATACCAGCCATGTCAGCTAGTACATTTGAAGACAACATAAGACCCGCAACCGCGAGAAATGGAAGTTTTTTATTCATGGGAGTTACCCTTTTAATTTGCTTGAGAATTTAAAGTCTGACCTAAGTATGGACTATGATTTTCAAAAAAGTCAGAAAATGTTCACAATTTTTGGCTAAATCCCTTATAAACCGGACTGTTGCGCACTTTTCGACAAAAACTCCATTAATGCTGGGTCCGAAAACGCATTGCTTAGCTGTTTGCTAAGAAGCTGATTAATTACGCCGGTTGCATCGTTTTGATTCACTGGGTTGGCGACTTCCTGGGTACGAGCGGCGCGAAAGATTTTGCGCCACTCCTCACCATTTCTTCTTATCGTCAGTGTAAATACGCTATTTGCTTTGACTGTGCTTTTAAACGTACTTTCTTGAATACTAACTGTAAGTTCATTGATATCCATCATAATGGCTAAATCTGCTAAAAGTGGTTTATTGATTATTTTGTAATCAAGATCTTTCAGTTGTTCGATTAGTCGTTTATTTAAAATCGTGGCCTCATCTTCCATTGGTGCCAACTTAATATCTCCAGTTGGAATGGGCTGTTTTGTCCGCTTATCAGAGACTTGAACCGCAACAATCTCGGATTTTCCTGCAAGTTGTTCTAATGAGCCAAAATCAGGGTCCAATTTATACTTTAGTAAATCCGGATTACAGGCTGTTAGAATAAAAAGTGAAGCTATTAGAAATAGGTATTTTATTGGTTTTAAATTCATTATTTATCTCTTGGAGGCGAAAACAAAGTTTAGATAAGCCCGTTTATCGCAAGTTGGTTTAAGGTGAAGCTGTGCCAAATAGTAGTCGTTAATATGTCTGAGTTAGCTGTAAATTTCAAGTTGATTTGCATTTCTATTAGGGCTGGGTAGAGTTTGTTTTAAGAGTCCAAATGAGATTCTGCAGTCGGTAATTTTATTTCAAATTCAACACCCGCGATCGAAAGAGGTTTAAAGCTTATATGGAAGTGTTTTTTCTGGGGTTGATAACTCACCAACCAACGCTTTATTAACGAATCAGCGGGATAAAGCCACTCTTGTTTGGTATCGGTATCTAAAACTTCAAAGTTTAATGTCTTGGGTGGTGTGTCTTCAGTTGGCGCATTGGCCACCTCGATATGGCTGACTGCAGCTTCAAAAGTTAATTTGAATTCTTTCATCCACGTTTGCTCGAACATGGAACGTACATGAATTTTATCTTCGATGGTATTAATTTCGATTGGAAAGCAAATCTGGGTGTCATCCAATAAAGTGATCATTAGAATAAGCTGGCTGGGTTTCTCATAAATGTTGTGAGCACTAATGGAGCCTTGATAGCCTGTAACAATTTCTTTGGCAAAAAACAATCCAAGCCCTTTACCATGGTGCTCTTTGGTTCTGCGAGTGGAGAATCCCAGTTTAAATATGTCTTTTTGAGTATCCTCGTCTATCAACGGGCCCCTATTGTAAATTAAGAATCTTGCGCTGCCATGATGCGGTTCTAGCCTAATTCCGACTCTATCAGTTGCTTGTTTAAAGCGAGATTTCGTTGAGAAAAACTGCGCATTTTTAATTAAATTTTCCAGCAATAAAATAATATGATTTGGATTGCCGAGTAGTTCTGGAGTAGGGGCAATCGAAATTCGAAATTGCTCGTTCTCGAAATAAAATGGTTCTTGTAAAATCGCGGGATTGATTTTCGCTAAAGTGATTCGGTTGTTTAATTTGACTTCGTGAATTAACAAAGAAAAAGTCGTTAATAATGCAAGCTGCGGTTCAAAAGTGGGGGAAACGGGAATGCTTTGTGTTATGTCTAGTGATTTCTCTTGATCTAGCTGCAATCGATAATAGTTTTCCTCACAGTCGATCAACTGATTACCTATATGCATGGACAAGTTATCAGCGGTTGATAGGTCTAACAGAGCCCATAAATAGCGCATTGCATCAAGCGCGCTCTGATAATCTACTAAGGCATCAATGGTTTGCTGATTGGTCTCGTTAGAGTCCGAGTTTTGTTGTTCGTACAGAGTAAGAAACCCTTGTTGTTCAATCGCCTTGTTAAGTGCGGTGGTTATCTTGTCGTAGCTGATAACTCCATTGTGCCGTACTTCTGCTGCGATACCTTTAAAATGAATAAACTTCTCATCAAAGTCCATATACTCGATGAGTTTATCGGCAATAAAGCCTTTCAGTTTTTCAGTATGGTCGGAATACTGATTTGCTCGCTGCTGCTGTTTTCTTTTGCTTTGAGAGTAGAGGTTGACTTCTTTATGCTGTTGTTCAATTAACTGATTAGTTTTGTTTTTGCTACGGCTAAAAAGCCAATACTCAAACACAAGGGTCATTGATATGGTGAGTATCGCCATTGAAGAGAAGTTTTGAATGATATAATTTGACGCTATCAGTTGTTCCAGTTTTATTAAGTTTACATTACTCAGCCCCTGCAATATAACAAACCCTAAGCTACTAGCAATGGTTATCCAAGGAAAATAAAACTTTCCTTTTGGTTTTCTTAACTGCGGTTTTTCTGTCGATTGAGAGTTGGACATAGTCAGCCTTTGTTATTCTCTGGAATCCAACAATAAGCACCTTGATCGCCAAAAGTCACTATGCCTGTTCCACTTTTGCAGCGTTGGATAAAACTCTCTGAGTCAACAGCTTGTTGTGCCTGTTCAAATGAGTGCCGCAAGGTTTTTATATGTTGACGGTAGCTTGCGTAATTAAATCGGTCGCTTTCCAATTTTTGTTCCATTTGTATGGTAGTCAAAGGGCGAGGGGATGACTCTACTAAAAATCGAAGAATTTTACGTGGTGTCGGAGCAAGTGGTCGTTGACTGTTTGCAGGGTTCATCAATCGTTGACCTAACCAATAGCAGTTCCAAGTTGCTAGGTCGATTAAAAGATCACCGCTATTTAGTGTGCTTTCTGATTGATTGCTTTTCGACTGACTGCTCAGTTGTTGTTGACGGAGTAACGCTTTTATTCTCCAGCAGAGTACTCGCTCGACATTTTGCTGATGTTTGGCAATAAAGTCCTGACTAGAGCTGTGTTCGAACACTTTTTCTTCAATGCCAGTGCCACTATGCTCCGATAGAAAGATGACAGGTACTTTGGGCCACTTTTTTGCGATCAGGGCAGATAATGTGAGTCCCGCGTCTTGGTCACCATTCATGTCGGCATCCAAAATTACAATATCAGGCTGTTCAGTACTATGATTAATAGCTTGGCTGGCTGATTCTATGAATTTGTGCAGAATAAGCTTGTTAGCCGATGTTTCGACTGAGTCTTCCGACTCAGTCACATCAAAATTTGCATCAATCAATACCTGTTCAAACTTATTGACCCAGTGATATTGATCTTCAACCCAAAATATTGTTTTCATGAATTGAAAGGTAGCCTTAGGCTTTAGCTAAGTCAACATAAGTCATTGCTTCATCGAGCTAAATTCATTTGATTGTGAAAAGAGTTGCAAATATTCACCAATTTTTCACCAGCAAGTTGCACAATTTGTTCAACAGTTAGCCAGCGCTATCTTTAGGCCGGTTAATCAAGAATTAAATTGGTTATTAGGAGAATCACAATGACAAATGAACTTTTATTAATTTGGTCGGACAGTCCAGGAATATCTTTAGCTATCTGGATATTTGTAGTCGTAGTCAGTTTTTACTTAGGTCGAAAACAAGCACATGCGATGTTTAAATCTACTGGCAGAATGCTTTACTCAACGCTTCGTCTTTGGGAATTTGGCCTTAAGAAGTTGGAAGAGAAAGCTTCACATCGAAACAAACAGGTACTTTTAGAGAGCGGCAAAAAGAACGCTGAAAAGTCGATTGAGCGTGAATTTGAACGGGTCAACGACATAGTGCAAAAAGATCTTTCTAAGTATCCAGGTTTGCATCGAAAAATTTCAGAATCAATTGAAAAGATCGAAGCGGATTATCAGCAGTCGGCCGAAGTTGCTCCTTTACCACCAGCGTGGGGTGAAGTGGTACAAACGATTAGTTCGCTACCAACCGGTGGTGATCCGACTGTCAATAAAATACTGGCAAATATTAAAAAAGCGGTAGAGCAGTCGCATCAACAAACCCTAAAAGAGTACAAGAAAGCAAGCCATGAAAGTCATAGACTACTCAAAGAGATGCAGCCTGAGTGGCGAAAAGTAGAGCAGCATTTAGACGATGTCGGCGGCAAGATTAGTGGTTTAGACTCATGCTCTAAAAAAATTGATGCTCAAGTAGAAAACTACAAAGCGATGGTTGAAAGTCAAGATTCTGCAGTTAGTTCTTTGGCATCGTCTTCATTGACTCAGTTTTTTATATCTGGATTAGTTTTAGTGATTGCTACCCTAGGAGGATTGATTAACTTCCAATTAATCGCTATGCCTATGGCAGAGATGGTCGGTGGTTCGAGCTATATTGGCGAATTGAAAACATCCGATATTGCGGCATTGGTGATCATCTTAATTGAAATTGCAATGGGATTATTCTTATTTGAATCTCTAAGAATCACTAATTTGTTTCCTATTATCAGCAGCATGGACGATAAGATGCGAAGAAGAATGATGGTCGTCACTTTTGTGATTCTCGCTATCCTAGCAACAATTGAAGCCTCTTTAGCGTATATGAGAGATCTTTTGGCTCTAGATAGAGAAGCCCTACAGCAGTCACTGATTAATGCGGGAACATCTTCTGGAATTGTTGAAGCACAATTCAGATGGATACCCTCTATTGGTCAAATGATCATGGGATTCATATTACCATTTGCTCTTGCCTTCATCGCGATTCCTCTTGAGTCTTTTATTCACTCATTAAGAATTGTTCTAGGGTTTTTAGTGGTCGGATTAATCAGAGCTTTAAGAGTTACTATTAGAATGTTTGGTGGTTTTTTCTTTCATCTTTTTAAAATGCTGATTCAACTGTTTGACTTAATTATTGCTGTACCGCTAGGGATAGAGCGTCTGGTTGCCAATAATAAGAAAGACACGGAGTTGCAAAAAAATAAACTATCGAAGACGTCTTTATAGAAAACGATTCGAATAAATCTAATGCTGTGTTCGCTAGTAACCAGCATTAGAAAAATGACTAAAGAGGTATTAGAAATGAATAAAATCAAGCAGTATAAAATGATGGTAATAAGCATGTTATGTAGTTTAACGCTGATGAGTTGCTCTGGACAAAAACCTGATAACAAAGCAGTTTATTTGTTGTTAGATACGTCAGGAACTTATACAGCGGAATTAGCTAAGGCACAGGCGATTATGAATTACCTATTAGCAACTTTGAATAGTGGTGATTCAATTGCGATTGCTAGGATAGATAGTGGTAGCTTTAGTGAGAAAGATATTATCGCCAAGGCGACTTTTGATTTAAGACCAAGTACTGCCAACGATCAAAAAAGATTATTTAAACATAAAGTTGATGAGTTTGTTGCAAGTGTTAAACGTGGAAGTCGTAATACCGATATTACTGGTGGTTTAATACAGGCGTCAGATTATGTCAATGAAACTAAAGCGAGTCAGAAATACGTTTTGATATTCTCTGATCTAGAAGAAGACTTGGCTAAAGGTCATATTCGAAATTTTAAAATCGATGTAGACTCAATCAATGTAGTTGCTCTTAATGTGACTAAGCTACGAAGTGATAATATTGATCCGCGAGATTATAAAAAACGCTTGGTTGATTGGCAAAGCAGAGTCGAACAAGGCGGTGGAAATTGGAGGGTGCTAAATGATTTAGAGCGTTTAGAGGCTTTAATAGACGGTTAAAGACTAACAGTAATCTGATTCATAATAGGTTCATCTAAGCCCCCATATAATTTACTTAACCTTTGTTATTATCAAAATATTCGATAGTATTACCAACAAAGGTTAAGTTTTATACTTAAGTTGACATGTCGGGGGATGTTTACAATGAAGAAGTTTCAATTAGTTAGTTTAGCAGTACTGAGTTTAATGATGAGTTCACAAGTGTTTGCTAATAAAGCCAAGAAGTTTTCTGTTAGTCCTTTGCCAGGATTTAAGGATGCACCAGAAATTACTGTCTATTCAAGTAACGGTGAAAAGTATACGACAGTAGATAAAACCAAAATCTCTGATGTTAAAGTCGGCATCAATATAGAATGTAAATATGAAGGTAAAGGTAACAAGGCATACGATGGGAATCTAAAAGTTCCTGGTTTTGCTAATGTCTCTGCCAATGAACCCGCTGATTTTTTAATCCCTCACTCTAAAACTGCATCGCGACAATTTAGATATGATTCTGGTAAAGGACAGGACTTCAGCCCTGTTAAGGCTTGCAATGCTGAGTTACAAAAAAAGCTTTCACAAAATGCTAACAAAACTAAATACCATATACTTGCCGATGGATTTACAGTTAATTATCCAGCCGGGTTAAAAGTTGAATACACTTTAAAGTGTAATGCTACTGGTCTTGGTAAGAGTAGTTTCGGGACTAAGCGTATACAAGTTAATACCAAACTACGTTGTCAATCATCCGATCTCGCTAAGAACAAAATTCCTAAGCCCAAGCCTAAAACAGCGAAGATCGTGCCATTAGTGTCAAAGGTAACCTTCAAAGCCGATCCTTCTGTCAAGGTGGGCGAGTGTCCAACTAAGATAAACTTTAACGGCACGATCACGGCGACTAGAAAAGGTAAAGTAAGCTATCGATATATAAAGCACACCGGTAAAAAGTCGCCATTATATACTCTTAATTTCAATAAGGCTGGAACCAAGAAAACCGCTCGCTGGGGCTTAACCGCGAGCATGCCCAAAGCCAATCAACAACTAAAGTCAGCTGGTGGAAGAAAATCGCCTTATGAAATTCAAGGACATTATCGACTGGTTATTGAATCGCCTAAGACCAATATGCAAGCGAAAGCTGAGTATAAAGTTGATTGCGACAAGAAAAAACCGGGTCGTCAGTTTAAGGGATGATAATGGCTGAGCTAGAAACCCTGCATCTTAGTTGATTAATTGTTGCCAATAATACCTTTAGCTTCGGCCAGAGGTATTATTATTAGCTATACCGAATATAGAAAGATAATAGCTTTGTTAGATTGAACTAAGTATTTTGGCTGTATACACTTATTCAACTTCCTGAGGTTACTAGGTATAGGGTCAAAATGAAAATTGTTATAGCCGATGATCTTCCTCTTTTTCGTCAATCTGTTGTTAAGTTGCTTTTAGCAACGGTACCTAACGCAGAAGTGATAGAAATGGATAGTTTCGATAGCCTCAATGAATACCTCACAAGTCATGCTGATGTTGATTACGTTTTTATGGATCTTCATATACCCGGCAACTCCGGTTTATCTGGGATTGCTTCGGTATTAAAACTGCGTGAAAGTTGTCGACTAGTGGTTATTTCAGCTACCGAGTCGCCAATGATTGTTTATAGAACTATCAAGTTAGGCGCTAGAGCTTTTATTCCTAAAACTTCGGAAGAGTCAGAATTCGCAAATGCGATCCAAGCAATATTTGCAGATAGAACATGGATCCCTAACGAGCTAAAAACACGCTCTGGTAATCAACTTTCGCAGCAAAGCTTTAAGACCGGAAGTTGTGACTCTGGTGACTGCCTATCAGAGAAGATTGCGTCGCTAAGTCCTCGACAGTATAAAGTCCTTGAAATGATTAGCGATGGTCAACTAAACAAGCAAATTGCCTATGATCTTGAGCTTTGCGAGGGCACTGTAAAGCATCATGTCAGTCTAATTCTTCAGAAACTTAATGTGATAAACCGCACTGCTGCTGCCAATATGTTTAATCGTTTAAAAGTCGAAAAACGCTTAAACTTGCAAAACTATTAGGACATTTTGTTGATTGCTATTCAGCGTAATCGCTACTTCAGCTCACTCAACCTTTAATTGAAGCTTAAAACATTCTTCGTTTAACACCCTTTACGGGCTTTTGCGAATTTAAGAAATGAAGCGAGGTTACTTCCCACTTTTCCACCGGTTCTGGGTGACCTTTCGGACTATTGTGATTGGGCTCAAAAAGATGTAACTGGTTTTTAAAATAGGTTTCTAAATCAATCAGTATCTTAGCTGCTCGTTTGTTACCAATGTTTTTTAAATCATCCATGGCCATTTGATGAATCTTTAATATAACTGTTTTAGAACGCTTATGAGGGCGGTTGGGGTCATTGGTAATTGGCCAATTGAAGGTGGCTAGATACTGATAATCATTCTCCTGCACGAACAGTTCTGTATCGTCTGGTAGAAGTTCAATTAACGTTTCGGTGATTATTCTGTGGTCTATCATTGAGCATTCCATGACTACGGCTCTAAAGCAGCTAAAATTCCTAGCTCTACTAAGTTTTTACGCGTTAGAACTTAGGATTATATTATATCTGCTCGCTGAACGCATTAGACTGCTTAGTTATTAAAGATCGTATTTTAATATCTGTTGACAATTATTATCAATGATAAGAGTGTTTCAAAGTTTTGTTATCTTATTGAAAAAGCACCAATTTAATGAGGTTTACTGGCAATTTGTAGTAATATCGGTATATGGCTGTAGATAACAAGAATAAACCTATGGATCTGATTGAATTACTCGCGGCAATGGTTGTACAACAGGCTTCTGATTTGTTTATAAGCGTTGATTGTGAACCACTTATCAAGGTGGAAGGTAAAATGCGTCCGGTAAGAGACGTCAAACTTGATGAACAAACTAACCACGAATTAATATTTTCCATTCTAGAAGAGTCTGAAATTGCCACTTTTGCGGTTGAAAAAGAGCTTAATAAGTCATTGAAAATCGACTCGTTAGGTCGCTTTAGAATTAATGTTTTTAGGCAAAGTGGCGAACCAGCAATGGTTGTCAGATATATTAAAAAGATAATTCCGTCTATCGAAGAGTTGGGTTTACCACCGGCGCTAAAAGATTTAATAATGCTAGAGCGAGGCTTAATCCTTCTGGTCGGGTCAACAGGCACGGGTAAATCAACCACTTTGGCTTCGATGATTGATCATAGAAATACCCACCAAGCTGGGCACATTCTTACCATTGAAGATCCGATTGAGTTTACTCACAAGAACAAAAAGAGTTTAGTCAACCAGCGTGAAGTTGGGGTGGATACCGACTCTTTTGAAATAGCCCTTAAAAATGCTATGCGAGAAGCGCCTGATGTCATTCTGATTGGTGAGGTACGAGATAGAGCAACCATGAAGCAAGCTTTAACTTATGCTGAAACTGGCCACCTGTGCTTAGCGACGCTTCACGCGAGTAATGCTAATCAGGCACTCGAAAGAATTTTCAATTTTTTTCCTGAAGAAGCTAAACAGCAAATCTTGCAAGATCTTGCATTAAACCTTAGAGCAGTGATTGCACAGCGGCTTTGTATTGGGCTTGAGAGTCGGCGAGTTGCTGCAGTCGAAATGATGCAAGTGACTCCCTATGTCAAAGAGTTAATTGAGTTTGGTAAAATTGAAGAAATTCGCGAAGCCATGGAAAGAGCTGAAGATAAAGTGAATCAGACTTTTGATCAGTGTTTATACAAACTGATTAAAGCGGGCAAGATATCACTAGAAGAGGGACTTAACAAAGCTGACTCTAAGAATAATCTGGCATTGAAATTTAGACTAGAGAAGGATGGTAATAATGACCCTTCTGTTAAAAATGTCGATCAAAATGCCGCTGAGTTTACGATTGATAAGAATGCCAACTTTGAGCATTATAATACTTATTCTATCAAACCTCTAAAAGCAAAATCCCACACTGAAGCGACCACTCAAAAAGTCAATATGGCATTAATGATGGCGTTGGATAATAAAGGTCTAAGGCTCGTTGATCATGATGGCGATTTAGAAGTTCAATATGCATTGGGTATAAAACGCTCAGAAAGTTTGAAGTTAGAGTCAATTTCAGGAAAACCAGAGCGTTTCAATTATATGAATAACGATGACAAGGAGTATACCACCTTGATGATCAATGTCGTTGATATGTCTAGCAAGAAGGCAGTGTTTAGACTTGCAGCAACAAAGAAAAAATCAGTTTACTTGGAAAGCCAAAGACAGCTTAATGAAGGCATGAGTGCATTACTTCAACCGCTTCCAATAAAACACTAAGTGGTAGGAGTTTTACTTTGGATAGTCGGCTCAGCATTGGATCACTCATTCTAGATCATCAAACCAACCAGCTAATCGTTAACGGGACCACTCAACAAATCGAGCCACGATTGGTAGCCGTTTTGCAATTTCTTTTTCAGCACAAGGAGCAGGTAGTTAGACGAGAACAGCTTATTGAAGCTGTATGGAAAGGGCGAGTTGTCAGCGACAATGCTGTTAGTCGATCAATTTCTCAAGTCAGAAAATTACTCAGTCAATCAAGTGCTCCGCAGCCAACCATAGAAACCATTCCTAGAATTGGCTATCGTCTACAATTGAATGCTCATCCAATTACCACGGGCAAAGGTCCAACTCATGCCAGTGAAGTTTCCAATAAAGAAAAGTTGACTAGCGATCGTTCTAATTCGTCATTTATTAAACTACCGGATAGCAACAGTCTAAAAGTTGTTCTATTTTTGGCATTCAGTCTGGCTATTTTCGGGCGCTATTTCTATCAATTAATTAGTGACTCGGAATCGACATTACAATTTGTGCAATCTAGTTTGACACTATCCCCAGGAGCAGAAAAGCTACCTAAAATTTCTCCTAATGGTCGCTGGTTAGCCTATTCAGCTGAAACTCAAGAGCGAAAAGGTGAATACCTATTTGTGATTGATTTGGATTCTAAACGAACCATACAAATTACCCAATCACCTCACTATTTCATCGATCTAGCGTGGAGTCCTGATTCTCAGTCTATTATTTATAGTACTTGGAATTCTTTGCACGATAGACGTTGTTCGATTCGCTTAGTGAGTTTAGAAAGCCAAAAAGATAATCTGGATTCGAAACCCTTGAGTGACCTAAATTTGCTCCATTGCTCAGAGAGAGCAGCGACTAAACTAGCTTGGAATGAACTAGGCAACAAAATCTATATGACCTCTAGACCGTCTTATGACCGGCCTTATTTTGTACAAAGTTATGCGTTAGATTCTAAGAGGCTGGAACAAGTAACTTTACCGCCGCAGGCGGGAAATTTGCGAGGAGACTATTATATTAGCGGGAGTTTGTCAGGAAAATACTTGGCGATAATAAGATATCTTGGAACAACTCGCTTACAACTACAAGTTTATAACACAACGGACAAATCGTTTATTGCTACCCAAAAGTTAGACTCGGATATCAAAGCTTTAACTTGGTTGAAAGATGAACGCTTGCTTATATCGAGAGACAACAACTTATACTTATATGATTATAATTCCAATACGGATAAGTTTTTTTACGCGATAGGTAAAAACTCAGGTGGTTTAACTGCTGATCAAGATGGTCGAAAAATTGCGTTTACCGTTTTAGAAAGCGATATTAATCTGGTTGAATATCAGCGGAATTCAACCAAAGGTGAGTTTGATTTAGTTAAGCTGTTAGCTGAATCTTCGGCAATCGAAGCGGCGCCTTCATACTCCAACGATCAAACTCAGTTTGTCTTCCTAAGCAATCGCACTGGCAGTAATCAAATATGGCTATCGGATAGCGATGGTACCGTCGCACAGTTGTCCGATTCGCCTATCTCGTTAACTCTTTCTCCGCTCAACTGGTCACCGGATGATCAATCAATTTTGTTCCAGCACGATGATGAGATCTATACCATTGAAGTAGCAACGGGAAAAATAACACGTATTATCGATCGCGAGCATAAAGCAGCGAATGCAGATTGGTCCACCGACGGTAGTTCGATTTTCTATTCCTCGGAGAAGTCGGGAGAGTGGCAAATATGGCAATATCTACTGCAGCCAAATAGCCATCAACAAATTACCGTCAATGGTGGTTACAGTGCCAAACAAGATCGCTACAAAAATTTGTATGTCAGCCGTATTCATCAAGATGGTTTATGGAGACTAGACTATGACCCTAAAGGCAACCATTTCTTGCCTGCCAATTTAGTGTTAGCTGATTACAGCGGCACCAATTGGTTAAGTTGGCAGCTACAAGGTAATAGCATTTATTATTTTGGTTCGACAACAACCAATGTAGAGGATAACAAGGTGTTTGGCATCATGCAGCTCGATTTAAGTTCTTACACCACTAAGCTTTGGTTTCCTTTTGATTCGAATCACCAGCGATATTTTAGTGTAGCTTCTGATGGTTTGATAGTGACAAGAATCACTCGGAATGAAGGAAGTATTGAGTTACTTTCAGAAAACCAGCCTTAGATTTTTACTGGCCACGCACTATAACCGTTCAATTATTAGTTTAGGTTGAGAAAACGGTAATAAATGCTCCTTAGTTGGCAACTCTATATATTCACCTTTACTCGAACGGTTGACTAAAGTTTGATAATAGTTTCTAGCCTCAACTTTCCAACGATTTAAGTCGATTTTTTCTTGGTCGTTCTCTGTATTATCTATGTAACTTTGTTCGAAATTAGTATCAAATATGACTAGTGGTATTTCCGGGGGAAAGCTTAGGTTCTTAACCGATTCTAAATCTTCATCATAAATAGCAACTTCAGCAAAAAGATTGATGATGTTATTAATCTCGAGTCGCTTGTTAAACAATAACTCAACATACGACCAATTAGTGTCGCTATCATCTTGCGAGAGTTCTCTAAGGTGTTTTAATTCGGCTAAGTTTTTCTCCGTTGCGCGTTGCTGATATTTTCCTTCAGAAATGTATTTGGTATAGGCTACTAGGTTTTCTTTAAAAGGCCTAGCATCTTTTGAATAGCGACTTATCGAATAAGGTGTCAATACATCAGGGTCGATTAAAACTATTTTATTAATGTGTAAACGCGAATCTTCCGGCAATGTCTCATTGAGCTGCGTTAGTTTCAATAGGCTAATATTTGATGATGCAAAAGCAATAAATGTTATTTTTGTTAGGTTTAATTCTAATAATGCTTCAAATAGGTGCTTGCCGAATTCGACATATCCCAATTTTGAATGTTTATCTGCAAATAATTGTCCCGCGCGATCGAGGGAAAGTACATTGTAATGTCTACTTAACTTTGGCGCCAATCTTGCGAACCAGGCAGAATCTGAGTTCCAGTTATCTGTTGGACCTGATAATAAGATCACTGTTTCCATCTTTGGAGAATTATCGGATGATTTTTCGTCAGAGTTTAGGTTAGTCCAATGGGTAACATGAAGCCTCGTATTATCTAATATCAGTGTCTCTGTTTTATAGGCCGCATTTAACATACCCGAGAATAGTAGAGTGACGATTCCAATTAAATAGTGTGATTTCATGTCTTTTCTCATTTTCATTAGTTATATCGAAATAAGTGATTGTGTTTCATGATTTGGTTAATCGTGCTTTAGAGCTGCCTTATTTAGAGATAACTTTAGTATGGGTGGTTGTTGGGCAAAATTCTTATTAGCCTCCGACGCAGCCAAGCGAAATATTTCAGCTAATTCTGGTTCAAGGGGGATGTTACCACTCGTTGCTGGAATATAGTCCGGAAGTTGATCTAATGGGAGTTCGGTAATTTGTTCAAACATAGTTAGCGCGGCTAAATAAGTTCCCAATACAGAAGGGTGAAAGCGGTCTTCACTGTAAAGGCTAATGTTTGGGTCGTGTCGCCATGCTTCGAGCCAAGCTTCTCCTGCGGGAAATAATATACCTTCGATCGAGCGTGCCGCCGTTTGATATGAGTCTGACACGCCGGCAAAATCAAAAAATCGCTGTTGAGCGGGCCACACCATGTAGAGCGCCGTTTTGGCATTTACTTTAGCGAGTTCATTAGCAAACATCGGTGTGAAGTCGAGCAGATAGGGCCTCCCTTCAGTCGCGGATGGTCCTTGTTGTAGTACCGCAAAATGCCATCCTTCTCTACGCATTTGCTCTCTCGTATCTTGGTTAGCCCAGTGATCGGGTAAACCAAAGTTGGGTAAGGTGCGAGATTCGAAATGCCCAACTTTAAAATCGGCCAGAAGCAACATTCGCTCTAACATTCCCGGTAAATCATTTGAATAAGTTAGACTGTTACCAATAAATAAGATGTTAAGACCTTCAGTTGGCAGCGGCTCATGTGGGTCGTGATAGGGCGAATCAGGCTGAGAGCTCGATTGTGAGCTGCAGCTTAACAAGGAGATCGCAATAACAAGTGAAAGGATCATTTGTAAGAGGATGCTTGTGACTTTTAGTGTGCTTCTGGCGAACATTTCAGATAGGTTATTTTGTATTACTTTACCCACAAACATTTTATGATCCGAGTATTTAGTGATTAATGTGGAATTAGAATATCACTTTAAATCGACCGAAATAGCTTAGTCACAGGCTCATCACTTATTCATCATGTTTTCCTCATAGGCCAAGTGGCATAACAAACATCATGAAATCGCAGAGTTATATGAAGAGAGGGATTTGCTAAAAAAAGAATAATCGAATGTGGTTAATTAGGTTAGTTGCCCAGTCGCGAACTATCTTTTTAGTGTCGCGACGGGCATTAGCTCGAAGTGATTTCTTCGATTTTTGATGAACACCGCCTTTTCTCATCAACGGGTGGTGAGCATATGGATTTCTTGGTGGTGTTACAATTAGCTGCGCAGTGTTAGTGCGCTTTGCTTTACTTTTTCGCTTTTTATGTTTTGACATAGTGTGTCCTTTTTATGTTGAACTCTACGAATTCGGCTAAATTTCTAACTTGAACCAAGTTTGACCTTGAAGTTTTTTTAGTCGACGTCTTAAAGTCTTTTCTTGTTGTAAAAATATTGGAGTGTTGCTACAACGACTAAAACAGAATTTTCTGGGTAAATCGGTGTAAAGACTGATCGGTGGAAAGCGGTACTTTAGATTTTTTAGCACTTTCGCCGTGCTGATTGAGTGGTAATAGATCTTACTAATACCGAGCTCTTCTCTAATAAATCTAATAGTGGTAAACAACATTACCTCACTCCATTTCTTTTCATAAGCTTGTAAAATTCTTCCAGTGTACTCTAGCATTTGGTTTGAATTATCGCTTAAGTCTTGATTGTAGTTGTATTCTCGAGTGTTGTGAGATGCTATACAGGCCAATCGATGTTGTCGCTTTGCTATTCTTAGCCAATCATTTTGCACTTCCTCGATTAAGGCTTCTCCACTTTCTAAATCAAGATCGATCCGTGACCAAGCTAGCGAGTTTCTTTGTTGACAAATAGGGTGGCCACAAAGCTTGAAAGTATTACAATCGATCTTTAACTCTTGCATCATCTGATCATGCTCCCCAGTAAAATTGAGTTGCAGAACCAAATTAGAGCCTGGTCTTGATGTTTGCGCCCATTGATACTCTGACTTAGAGCCCCATTTTGATAGGCTTAGTACGAAAGAATGATAATTAGTCGAGTATGAATTAGATAGCCTTTCTTGGCTAAGTAACCCATCGCCACATTTCGCTGTAATCGGCTTGATGATTGGCTTATTCAGGAGTCTAGAAAACTGACTGTTTCTTAATTCGTTAATCGAGCAGTTTGGTTTATTACCGATATAGTTGCTTAACAAATAGATCGCAAATAAATCGTCATGATAATGAATTAATCTGCGAGTCTTATCCAGACATGATAATACCTCGTTGAGTTGTTGTGTTTCCATGTTCTTGTTTCCGTTTTAATTTAATAAATTTAAGTTTTAATAAGTTGGCTCTGTTGTTTTGATTTAGCATTAAAGCGATCTCCTGTTTATTACTTAGTCTGTGAGTTAATGTTTTTAACATTCTATATAGTGAATTCAAAAACATAGGCTGAACAAATGCTCGTACGTCATTAATCAATAGAGTACGCGCAAAATAGTTTTAGGTAACCTAACGAAAAAAGCCCTGAACGGAATTCCGGTCAGGGCTTTTTATCATGCTGACTCGAAAGGTTTCAACCTTCCGAGTTTAAGAATAGGGAAGGTTAATTTATAGTATTTTTTCTGTTTAAAGTTATCATTCCATATTCTCCTAAATTTAAAAATTGAATTTGCTTAGGGTGCGGATAATACTCTAAACAAATCTGATGTCAAATTATTTTAAGTTTCAATGTTTTGAATTAGCACTAATTGACCTTGATTTAATCGTTCAGCACCCCGCACAGCGACCTTGTCTCCGACTTTTATGTCACCAGAAATCATTACCCATTCATCCTTGCCTTTTCCTACTTCTACTTTTAATTTATGAGCAATATTGTTTTCATCGATCTTAACGATGTAGGTACCATCACTACGCAGGAGTAGTGCGTCTCTGTGTACTGCTAGGTTCATACGTTGTGATAAGATTGGGATCTCGACATCGATTAGTTGCCCGGTTGAAATAGTACTGTTTGCGGTTTCAGGAACGCGAATACGCATTTCAAAAGTTTGCGAAAGTTGATCAGCAGCGGGAATAATCGTTGATGTTTTAGCTTTAAAACGAGTCATATTGTTTTCGTGGTCGGATAAAGATAAATTCACCAAAGCGCCCGGTTTGGTATACGCGAGATACTTTATCGGCATATCAACTCGAACTTCTAGATTCCGTGTATCTAAAAGTTGAACCAATATTTCACTTGGACCGACATCAAAACCTGCTCGACGAAACCGTTGGGTAATAACCCCTTCAAACGGCGAGGTGATAGTGGCTTTTTGTAATTCTCGGTTTACTTGTTTTAGTTGCAGTTGCGCTATTTCTAAATCTGCTTTAGCTAGCGCTACTTGAGACTCTGTTTGTTCTAGTTGGAGCTGCGAAGTGTTATTTTTTTGTTTTAACTCCTTTTGCCTAGATAGCTCTTTCACCAAGTATTCTAGATTTATTTTCGCACGATTATATTGAGCATGACGTTCTGAATGGCGTAACTGGATCGGCAGCAATTCTATTTGAGCAACGCGCTCACCTTGGCGTATGTAAGTTCCGGGTTCTATTACCCACTCAAGACGCCCGCTAACGCCTGCTGTCAACTCAACTTGATTCTGACTGTAAACTGTCCCCATTAATTTTATCGATGGAGATTCATTTAATTGTCTAACGGATTCAACTTTCACAGGACTTGCTGGTGGTGTATTGGCTTCTTCTGCAATTGAATTCATGCTAGTGAATAATAAAACCGTAGCAATTTTGAATACAATGAGAGTGCTTTGTTTTGTGGTGATTCTAGTCATATTTATTCTCGTTAATGTATCCGATTATAAGTTTGAATTAGCTAAAGTTGTTTTGCTTCTAAGATGTTTAAGTTTGCCGGGAATGCCAATTTTGATTTGAAGCAGTGATGGCATAAGTATTAAAGTGAAAATCGCACTGATAGCCATGCCACCGACAATTACCGTTGCAAGGCCTCGGTAGATTTCTGACCCTACTCCAGGTATAAGCATCAAAGGTAACATCCCAAAAAGACTGGTTAATGTGCTCATGTAAACTGGGCGCGCTCTGATTCGTACCGCTTGTTTGACTGCCTCAGCTCTCGGCAATCCACTTAATTCTGCCTTACGTGTTTGGTCGACCAATAAGATCGCGTTGTTAACCACAAGTCCAAGTAAAATAATGAATCCAATCATCGTTAATAAATCTAACGACTGGAAAGTAAACAGGTTAAGAATGCTTAAACAAATTACCCCCCCTGCAACCGCAAGTGGCATAACGAGTAACACAATGAGACTATCTTTGACCGATTTAAAAAGAGCCGTCATTAGTAGTAAAAGAATCATGATAGCTAACAAAAAGTTAGTGCCCATATCAGTAATAGCATCCGCCATTCGGTTAGCATTACCACTTAATTGAATACTAGAATCCGCCGGAAGTGACTTTCTAATATCTGGCAGCACGCTTTGATTAATGAGTTCCATTGCTTGCTCAAGGCTCATATTACTCGGCGGAAATATATTGATACTAACGGTACGTTTACCATTTACTCTTAACAAACGCGTTGGACCGACAGTTCGTTTTATTTCAGTCAGTTCACCGACAGTTTGTATTCCTGCAAGTGGTGTATAGATAGGTAAGTTTGCAAGTTGGTCCGGCGAGTGCCACTTCTTGCCTTTTAAAATGACGTCCAATCGTTCGTTTCCGTTGAAATATTCTCCAACAAACAAACCACTGGTAAATGCTCTTATGTTATTAGCCACATTTCGCCTGTCGAGTCCTGCCTGGCTGATTCTCCGGTCATTTGGGATTAATTCGAGTTCCGGTTCTGCTAATTGCAGACCAGGAAATGGTTGAGCGGTGCTAGTGGGCATAGCTTGTTGAATACTCTGTAGTCCTTTTGCTGCAGAAGCCATTAAAGAGGTGATGTCTGGTCCTTGTAAATCCAATCTAATTGATCGGCCATTTCCACCACCACCCACGTTGATCATTGACCCACGAAATAAAAACACTTGTGTATCGGGCAAATCATGTAAGACTTGCGTTCTAACAATATTCATTAACTCTTCTACTCGTTGCGGGTCGTCTGAATATATAAATCCGCCACTATTTCCGCCACCAAACGCGTAAAAATTGTAGCTCTTAATCTTGGGAGTCTTTTCACCAGAGTAGTAGGGCTCAAGCCGTTGTTTGACTCGACTGGCTAATTCTTCTTCTAAGAATGAAAGGTTGCCCCCAGGTGGGCTAGCCAGATTAAAGAAAAATCCATCGATTGGAGCTCGTGGCATAAAATCGGTTCTGGGCATTAAACTCAAGGTCGCGATTGCCGAACCTCCAAGCAGTCCTATTATCCATGCCCAGCGCTTGATATTGCTGTTGGTTAGAGTGAGTACTAAATTGGATAGTCTTATCCAATAACTAGCATAAGGGTCATTCGTTCGTATATTTTTTAGTAGATAAAAGCTAATTACAGGCATTACAGTTATCGCTGTTAGTAATGATGCTATAACAGCAATTGAAAGCGTTAATGCGAGGTCAGAGAATAACTGTCCTTCTATTCCTTGCATTGACAATATGGGTAAAAATATTGCAACACTAGTCGCGGTAGATGCGAAAAGGGCACCGCTTACCTGAAGTGCTCCTTTTTGAACTGCCTGGCGGTTAGAAAGTCCTTCAGTCTTTAATCGAACAATGTTTTCTTGAACAATGATAGCGGCGTCTAATACTAAGCCAACCGAAAAGGCCAAGCCTGCTAGTGATATAACATTTAGACTACGTCCAAACCAACTCAAGGTAAGAAACGCCACCGCCAGAGAAATGGGAATAGTTAAGGCTATGATGAGTGTTGGCTTTAAGCCTCTTAAAAACAACCATAAAATCGCTAGCGCTAGGAAAACGCCTAACCCCAAATTGCTTTTAACTAAGTTGAGTGCGTTGCGAATATGAACTGAGGCGTCAAAACTCAGGTCGATCGCAAGACCAACGTCCTTAAGCGGACCCTGATTAAGTTCATCAATTGCTTGGTTGATTTCATCAAGCACTTCGACTGTGTTGCTGTTGCTGGCGCGCTGAATGGTAATGTAGTAGCCCGGTTTACCATTCCTAAGAGTAAAACCAAATCTGTCTTGTAAGGTATTGGAAACGGTTGCTACGTCATTTAAATAGATGGGGCGATTATTGTTATATCCGATTATCATTTCACCCAAATTACTCAGATTATACTGTCCAGAAAACCTTACTGTGTAATTTCTTCTCCCAACCTCTGCGAATCCGCCGGAAACATTGTTGGATTGCGATATTGTGTTACTAATTTGTCCTAATTGAAGTCCATATGAAGCGACTTTATAAGGGTCGAACTCTATTCTTAGAACGCGCGGTCTTTGGCTATTTAAATTGACTCTGCCAACACCTGGAATTCGAGTAAAACGCGGCTCAACCACATCATCAATAAGTTTTTGAAATACCGTGATGTCGTCTATTTCAACCCCGTCGAGTGGTCTAATCAAAATAGAGGCAGCGTTAGGTGCTTGAGGACCATTTCCTGCGGATGATACTACTGGTTCCGTTGCATCTAACGGTAGCGGAGGGGCTTGGTTAAGTCGATTTAAGACATCCAACATAGCTTGTTGCATATCTTCACCAACTTCAAAAGTTAGACTAATATTGCCAAAACCTTGATTAATATTGGTAGAAACATCAATAACCCCTTGAGTATGCTTAACGGCATTTTCCAAGGGTTCGATAATCACCGATTCGATTTCTTCCGGTGCTGCTGATCGCCAGCCAGTAGATATATTGATTTGCGGTTGTTGGATATCTGGCGTCAATTGAATCGGTAGCTTAGCCACACTAAGCAGCCCAAATATTAAAACGAGTAGCGCAATTACCAAAACGGCGGCGGGATTCTTTAGTGAACTACGAGTTAAATTCATTTGAACAGATCCAGAAAGTGAGTGCGGTAATTCTGAACCTGTTATGGGTTGAATGCTTTCTTAGTGGTGTGTCATTCCTGAGTCAAGTGTAACAACTAGTTTCCAATGAGCTGTGAGGATATATTTTGAAATATATCGACAATAAAATTCAATGTTTTTGTTGGGCTGGAGAATAATGAGTGAAACATTTGATGCAAAAAAAAGCCAGAGTTAATAAACTCTGGCTCTAATCACATTGCGTGAGGTTATCTTGAGCGAATAATTATTTGAGATGTTTCGACAAGAATTTTTCCATTTTTTGATAAAGCTCGATTCGGTTTTCTTCTTTTCTGAAACCGTGACCTTCGTTGGTCTTCATAATCCATTCATCATCGGATAAGGAAATATCTCGATCCTTTAATGCATCGCGTAAATCGTTAGCATGTTGTTTTACAACTCGAGGATCTTGCGCACCGTGAACTATCATCAAAGGTGCTTTAATTTTATCCACATGCGCTAGCGGAGACATTCTGTTCATCAACTCTTTGTCCTCAGGATCCCCAATTTGTACTTTCATTACTTCTTTTAAAGGCTCCCAATATTTTGGCATGGACTCAAATAACAAGCCAACATCTGTCACGCCAACATAATTGATACCGCATTTATACAAATCTGGAGTAAATGTTAGTCCTGCCATAGTCGCATAACCGCCATAACTTGCACCGTAGATACAGACTTTATTAGGGTCAACAATGCCTTCTTTGACTAAATAGTTTACAGTGTCGGTAATGTCGTTCTGCATTTCAGCACCCCATTTCCCGCCATAACCAGCTTGTTCAAAGTTTCTACCGTAGCCTCCAGAACCGCGATAATTTACCTGAACTGTGGCGTAGCCTCGGCTAGCAAAGAATTGATGCTCAGGGTTATAACCCCAAAAATCTCTAACACCAAATGGACCACCATGAGGGTTTACAATCAGTGGTAACATCTTGCCGTCAGTATGCTTTGGAACAGTTAAGTATCCGCGCATTGTCAAACCATCTCGACTTTTGAAGCGGATTGGCTTCATTGGCGACATGTCTTCTGGATTGATTGATTTGGTGACTGAAAGTAAATATGAGACTTGGCCACTTTTTTTATCATAAAGGTAGTAATTTCCAGGATCTCTGTCGTTACCAACAATAAGTATCTGAAGCATTTCATCTTCTGATTGGCTAGAAATACTGACTCGCTTACCAGGGAATGCGTCAGAAAGCCTTTTCATTTGAGCTTCAGCATCTTTGTCGAAGTAAACTCTTTGCGGGTAGTCATCGAAATAATTTATACCCAATAGCTTCTTTTGTTTGCGTGACATCATTAAGCCGCTTACATCGACTTCATCGTGAGCGAAAACGAGCTCTCCCATTTCATTTTTTTCAGGGTTAAACTTGTAGATTGCGCTTTTGTCTCGCCCGATATTTGAAGAAACGTACATTGTTTCGTTATCCCAGTCGAAAGACAGTGGGTTCATGCCCTCATCAAGTACGTTAAACTCTTGTAGGACCCTAAAGTCTTCTTCATTTTTTGCTTTGTAGTGGAATTTACCTTTTAGTCCATTAACCGAGTATGCTCCTCGAACATCACCATCGTGATCAACGATCCAACCTTGAACATCTCCAGGGTTCTTCGCAACAATTTTCATTTTAGAGTTCTTTTTGCGCTTGCTGTTCCAGCGGCTATCTAGCGGAAGCTTATAAAGGTCTGCTGCTCTGATCCGGCGACCGTTATATTGAACCAAAATATGATCGGGATCATCTGGCAATACATGTACAACTGATGCCGAACGACCGGACATAGCCGCAACAAGTGTTTTTATCTTTGGCTTTCCATCTCTGTTTACCACGAATAGGCTGAAAGCTTCGTTGCCATCGCTATCTAAAGTGAAAACGAGCTTGTCGTTATTGGCCCAAAAAAAGCCGGCAATATCTTGCTTGGTTAACGATGTTAACGGGCGAGGGTTCTTAAGGCCATCTACTTCCATAATGACAATGTTTCTTCTGTCTTTTATCGGAGATAAAACGGCCAAATATTTCCCATTGGGTGAGAGTTGCAGACCAGAAAACTCGGGGTTCTTAAAAAAGTCTTTGACTGGTATTTTGCTTACATCAGCAAATACTGGTTGGGAGAGTATCGCTAGTATTAACACTAGGCTTATTGTTCTAAACAATTGCATACGATTGTTCCTCGATTATTATAGTGATGGCTAACCTTTAAATGTTAACAACTGCGGATTAATCATTGCAAACATAAAAAGTAAAGAGTTGTGACCATAGACGAACGTTGACTCGGGTTATTCCAAGCTTATTTTCATTAGTCTTTCAAAACAAGATGTTATTACAGCAAATTACTTATTAATTACGCAAGCCCTTTAAAAATAAGGGGTTAAAGCAAGAAATCTTGTTAAACAAAGCACTAAATTAATGGTAGAATTGCGCCCGCACATCAATATCACTAGGTCCAACAGTATGAATTCCGCGGTTAGTAAATCACCAACTTCGAATAAAAATGGTAATAATACCAAAATTGGTTTTGTATCTTTGGGTTGTCCAAAGAACTTAGTCGACTCTGAGAGAATTTTGACCCAGTTAAAAACCGAAGGTTATGAGGTTGTGCCTAGCTATGATGATGCCAACTTAGTCATAGTCAATACTTGCGGATTTATTGATAGCGCTGTGCAAGAGTCACTCGATACCATTGGTGAGGCCTTGGCAGAAAATGGAAAGGTTCTAGTTACCGGATGTTTGGGAGCTAAGGACGATGAAATACGTGAAATTCACCCGAATGTATTGGGTGTAACTGGACCACATGCCTATGATGAGGTTTTACAGCAAGTCCATGAACACCTCCCAAAACCTAAGCACGACCCATTTATCAGTTTGGTGCCTGACCATGGTATTAAACTAACTCCCAAACATTTTGCGTATTTAAAAATCTCGGAAGGATGTAACCATCGTTGTACTTTCTGCATAATCCCATCGATGCGCGGCGACTTAGATTCACGCCCTATTGGGGATATATTGAGTGAGGCCAAACGACTAGTCAATGCTGGAGTGAAAGAGCTTCTGGTAATTTCTCAAGATACCTCTGCATTTGGTGTTGATACCAAATATCGAACTGGATTTTGGGATGGAATGCCGGTCAAAACACGGCTATTAGAAATGTGCGAACAACTTGCCAAATTGGGAGTCTGGGTGAGACTTCATTATGTTTATCCCTATCCAAGTGTTGATAAACTTATTCCACTGATGGCTGAGGGAAAACTTTTACCTTACCTTGACATTCCTTTTCAACATGCGAGCCCAAGAATCCTCAAGTTGATGAAACGTCCCGGTAATATTGATAAAACTCTGGAGCGAATTAAAGCTTGGCGAGAGATTTGCCCAGAGTTAATTATTCGATCGACATTTATTGTTGGCTTTCCAGGAGAAACGGAGCAAGAATTTGAAGAGCTATTAGAATTTTTGAAGGAAGCTCAACTTGACCGAGTAGGTTGCTTTGCATACTCGCCAGTAGATGGCGCTACAGCAAATGAACTGCCAAATCCTGTAGATGAACCAACAAAGCAAGCTCGACTAGAACGATTTATGCAAGTTCAAGAAGCCATTAGTGCTGAAAAATTAAAACAAAAAGTTGGACAAGAATTCTTAGTGCTAGTCGATGAAGTTCACACCGATGGAGCGATTGCTAGAAGTTATGCCGATGCTCCAGAGATTGATGGCGTTGTTCATTTAACCGATGAATTTGATGTGAAACCAGGAGACAAATTATGGGTTCAGATTATTCATTCTGACGCTCATGACCTGTGGGGAGTTCGCGTCGACGATGACCCCGAAGACTAACTCCAATTTATGACTTTGGGTTCTTCGCCAACCATACAACAAACTTAGGATCCTTAGAAATTATTTCTACATTACTAAAGTAGCTATTTAATAAAGGCCGGTACTTAAGATGCCGATTGGCGACTACTCTGAGTTCTCCGCTATCTTTTAGTTTCTCAGAAGATTGTTTGAACATCTTATTTGCAATGGACAAGGTTTGAACATTTTGTTGATGGAAGGGAGGATTACACAGAACAAAATCGAAGTGGCGGTTTTCTAATCCTCTCAAACAATCTGTTGTTAAATAAGTAACTCGATCTGAGTCTTGTTGAGAATCCGTTGTCGCTTCCGAGTTACTTTCAAAAGTCAGTTTTGCTGACTCAGTCGCTAACCAAGATTCATCACAAAACACTAGTTCCAAATTAGGATTTTGCTGAGCCGCTGCTGTTCCTAATACACCTGTACCGCAGCCAAGATCGATTAGTTTTTGACCCGCTCGTGTGGCTGGTAAATGATTTAATAAAACACGCGCTCCGATGTCTAATCCATCACGTGAAAACACACCAGGCATTCCTTTTATTATCAAGTTAAGTGAGTCAATCCGGTAGTGACTAATCAATTCATTGGTTTCTAACTCATACTTTTGTTCAGCGGTAGAGAAAACCAATCTAGCTTTTTTCTTAGCGAGCGAGGTCGTTGTAGATCCTATGATGTCTTCCAATAGCTTAAGCGTTGATTTATGTATGTCCTTACTCATTCCAGCTGCAATAACTTTAGTATTGCTGTTGATATGAGAAGAGATAGTAGCGAGTTGAAACTTTAGTAAGCTATTGTGTTTTGGGACTCGTAAAACAACAAGGTCAAATATTGTTGGCGACTCTAACTTCTGGCTGGTTTGATTGACAAAGTGGGCCGAACTTTCTGACAGGTTATTTAAATTTAAGTTGTTGATAATGGCAGTTCTTGAAAGAAAAGAATCAGTCCAAACGGTTGGGTTTAATTCAGATAGGCTACAAGTTAATGCCCCAAACTGGTCATTAACGATAAGGATCTTAGTGTTTTTTTTGAATTCAAATTCTTGCAAGTATTGCAACAAATACTCATCGGCAGCGCTCCACGCTCGCAAAGTTTTATCGTTGGTTTTTGGAAACCTTTCTAGATAGAACTGATTGAATTGGTTTTCGGCGGACGGCATGGGTGGCTCTCTATTTAAATAATAATTGTTAATTGAACAGGTGGCTCTATCGGATTAAACCGGAAGTTGAAAGCTAGTAACTTGAATCATCGTCTTCATCATCAAAGCCAGATTTAGAAGCGTCGTAATCATCAGGAATCTTAAAATCTTTATGCTTTAACAACACCATCCAGCCGCCCACTAAAAAGACCATAACAATAAATATGATGATAATTGCTGTCCACATAAGATAACCTAACTCGCTATTGAGATGAATCAGTGTAACTTATTCTGTCTCAAAGTTTTCAAAATATTGAGTTTGATAATGTTCAAGTTTATCTAAAATGAAGTCTTTGGCTTTGATTTCGCTGGAAGCTAGATGTGTTTTACATGCCTTATAATCAAAGGTGTCAAAGATTTGGGTGCTGGTAAGCTTATGGGATATATGCCAAGGTTCTTCAGCGACTCCTTGATTATAGTTTTTGTAAGGCCGAAAAAAACCATATTGAGATAGGTTTTCTGATAACCATTTTTCGAGTTCGCAGCAGATGCCTTTTTCAGAAAACTCTTCCGGTGTTAGTTCAACTTGATAGCCTTGTTTGAACGCTTGCGCTGAAAAGATATCAAAATCTGTTCCCCAGTGATGTCGACTAAGCCCAGGTAGCGCGCTCCAAAGGGCTATCGCCTTGTATCTTTCAATATCAGACATATTGTCGATATTAAGAGGGCGACCATGACGAGAAAAAACCGGTCGGTGTCCCATCCACTTGTCATTCCATATAGTCAGTTGTCGCTCAAAAGATCGAAAACTACTGATGATGGTTATCTCATGCCCTTGTTGTTTGGCCGAGTCAAGTAGTGTGTTTAAATCCCTGATGACCTGAATATTGGCAAGCCGCGATTGGCTGCCATTTTGTGAGATCTCAGTTAAGTGCGACTCATCGATACCACAAGCTTGTTGCCATGTAAGCACTGTTACACCTCAACTAATAAATTCACTAAGATTCTATAATATATCTCGGTAAGTAGCTTTAAGTCCTCTACCGCTACAAACTCATTAACTTGATGGATGCTACTATTAATAGGACCCAGTTCTACAACTTGTGCTCCTGTCTGGGCAATAAATCGTCCATCTGAAGTGCCGCCACTTGTCTGCGGTGAGGTCTCAAGTGATGTCACTGTTCGAATGGCATTGGTAGTCGCTTCAATTAGCTCAGGTGATTCTGTAATAAATGGTTCGCCGTTTAATTTCCATTCCAGTTCACTATTGTCACAATGCTTACCAACAAAGGATTGCATTTTTTGTTTTAACTGCTGCGCGGTATATTCGGTTGAATATCGAAAGTTAAACTCGATATCTATTTCCCCCGGAATAATATTACTCGCTTCTCCCGCCTGAATATTGGTAATTTGCAAGCTGGTTGGAGGAAAGTTTTTATTGCCTTTGTCCCATTCAATTTTGGTGACTTCCTCCAAAAAGTAAGCCGCCGTGTGAATGGCATTTTCTGCTAAGTGTGGGTAGGCAACGTGTCCCTGAATTCCATGAATTTTTAACTTTCCGGTGAGTGAGCCTCGTCGGCCAATTTTTATTACATCTCCCAGTTGTTCAGTGGAAGAGGGTTCACCTACTAGTGCATAATCTATTTTTTGTCGACGTCTTTGTAATTCTTCTACTACTTTAATCGTCCCATTAATAAAAGGTCCTTCCTCATCGCTGGTGATTAGAAAACCAATTTTGCCTCTGTGGTTTGGGAACTCAGAGATAAAGCGATCGGTTGCAACAATCATTGAGGCCAAAGAACCTTTCATATCAGCAGCACCTCGCCCATAGAGCACTCCATCTATGATAGTTGGTTCAAAAGGTGGTGTTTTCCATTTGTCGATAGAACCTGCAGGAACCACATCAGTATGGCCAGCAAAAATAAAAACTGGGTCACTTGCCGGGGTATTGTTCGATTCAATCGCCCATAAGTTTTTGGTATCTTCAAAATCCATCGATTCGAAATGAAATCGATTCTCTCCAAGTAAGCGCTTGAATAACGCCTGACAACCAGCATCTTCTGGAGTAACCGATTCTCTTGCGATTAAATCACTTGCTATTTTGATAGTGTCGAGCGACATAGGGTAGTCTCAATAAAGTGATTCAAAATGAGCCGTTAAAGAAAAAGCTCACTCCATTGCTTGTCGTTAAAACCAACATCCCAACCGACACCGGTTGAGTACACTGGGCGTTTAACAATGCTCGGGTTCTGTTGAATTAAATTAATTACTTTGGCTTGGTCATCCAGGATCTTGTCTTCAGCAGACAAATTTCTCCACGTGGTTCCTCGCTTATTAACAAGCTTATCTTGACCAACTTCTTCAAGCCATTCCAAGATTAAACTTTCTTCTAGCGACTCTTTTTTTAAGTCATGAAATTCGGTATCGATTTGATTTGTGGCAAGCCACTTCAGCGCTTTTCGCACGGTATCACAATTTTTTATTCCGAAGATTCTTACTGAATTAGGCATTAGTTGATCCTTAATTGATTTAAAAACTGATTTAGTCCATTCTCAATAAATCGTTGATAGAGGTCTTAGCACGAGTCTTTTCATCCACTTGTTTAACTATAACGGCGCAATATAAACTATGGCTACCATCTGAAGAGGGTAAACTACCTGAGACTACAACAGAACCAGCGGGAACTCTACCGTAGCTCACTTCTCCTGTTTGACGGTTATAGATTTTAGTGCTTTGTCCAATAAAAACACCCATTGATATGACTGAGCCTTTCTCAACAATTACACCTTCGACAATTTCGCTTCGAGCGCCGATAAAACAATCATCTTCGATAATTGTCGGGCTCGCTTGGAGTGGCTCTAATACGCCGCCGATACCAACACCACCTGATAAATGAACATTTTTTCCTATTTGCGCACAAGAACCGACGGTTGCCCAAGTATCCACCATTGTTCCTTGATCAATATATGCACCGATATTGACGTAACTTGGCATTAAAACAACATTACTAGCCACATAGCAGCCATTTCTTACAATCGCTTGTGGTACCACTCGAGTTCCCATTTGGTTAAACTCGGCTTCGGAAGTGCCAGTATATTTGAGAGGAACCTTATCAAAGTAGTTGGTATGGCCCGCATCAATCACTTGATTATCACGAATTCTAAAAGATAACAGTACGGCTTTTTTTGCCCATTCGTTGACTATCCAGCCATCGTCCCCAGGTTGTGCTACTCGTAAACTTCCATTATCGAGTTGTTCAAGGGTTTGTTCAACAGCCTGTTTAACCTCGTTGCTAACAGTCTCCGGGGTAATGGTTTGTCGCTGCTCAAATGCTTGTTCAATTATTTCTTGTAAATGACTCATTTTTTAACCTTTGTTTGGAGCTACTCTGAAAGCTGCTCTTTTATTGCTTGAATAAGTTGATCTCTCGCTGATTGTTTATCAACCGGACTATTATCTTTGTGACTAATGATAAAGGTATCTTCAACTTTTTCACCGAGAGTAGTAATCCTTGCGTCGTGTAATCTGATATTGCAGCTCTTGAAAGCCTGAGCGAGCAAGGATAAAAGGCCCGGTCTGTCTTTTGCAACAATATCTAGACGAGTATATTGGCTATATTCATCCTTAGAAAATACTATTTCGGTATTTACTTCAAAATGCTTAATTTGTCGCGCCATGCGCTTTTGGATTGTGATTTTACTCGAATCTAAAGACCGAATGTTTTGTTTTACTGACTCAATCAATCGTTCTTTTTCTATTTTGCTGATGTTCGGTTTGCCAGTATTATTTAGAGTGAAAAAACTATCATAACAAAAGCCGTTATTATCCGTGTAAATGCTAGCGCCCTGAACATTCTGGCCATGCTGGGCTAATGTCGCTGTTAAGCTTGCAAATAAGTCATCGACGTCTCGACTGTAGATAAAAATTTCACTACCACCTCCGTCAAGTCGTCGTCTAATGGCGACAACTGTCGAATTTTCCTTATCAGGGTCGACACCTATTTGTTCTAAAATGCATTGACTATGCCAAGCAATCGTTTTTGCCGGGTTTTTCAAGAAGTATGAGTTATTAATATGTTGCCAATAGTGTTCAATCCATTCTTCACTATAGCCTTGTTCTAGTAAAAGATTTAATGCATTTTGTTTAGTGTCTTCCCACGGTTCCCAATCTTTGGTTTCTTCACTTTCTAATAAAGCAAGCGTCGCCACCGCTAGCTCCTTTAACAATGAGTCTTTCCAAGAATTCCAAAGTGAACGGCTAGTCGCTCTAATATCTGCAACCGTTAGCACGTACAGCAATTCTAGTTTTTGTGGAGTTCCGACTAACTTTGCGAAGTTTTTAATCACTTGAGGATCAGATGTATCTCTTTTTTGTGCAACTAAACTCATCAACAAATGGTTCGCCACTAACCAACTTATAATTTCAGCATGAGCCTTTGGCAGTTGATGATGTTGGCAAAATTGAGTCGCAATTTCAGATCCAATCTCGCTGTGATCGCCACCTTGGCCTTTGCCTATATCGTGAAATAATCCCGCCAGATAGATTAGTTCCGGATGAGTTTGTTTTTCCATAATCTGATGGCAAAGTGGATACTTTGTTTTAGAGTCTTCGTCGGAGAATTCTATCAAGTTTTTTAGTAGGAAAAGCGTATGCTCGTCTACGGTGTAGCTGTGAAACATATCATATTGCATTTGCCCAGATATTTGTTGAAACTCTGGTAGGTAGTTAGATAAAACACCGCTTCGCTTAATCAAAAACATTGCTCTTGGTGTCTTGTGCTTAATATGCCAAAACTCGATAAAAGCTTCTCTATTTTTTTTAGCTTTTATAAATTTTTTACCAATTTTATTGCGTGCAGCACGTATGGCTCGACTGGTCGCCGCCGTTAAGCCTCTGACTTCTGGGTTGAGCGCTGCAAGTTGAAAAATTCTAATCATTTGAGTAGGATCTGTGGAAAAGATTCCTACATCAATTGCATCGAGTCGATGATTGACGATTTGAAAATGCGGATCAATCTGTCTGGCAACTATCTTAGACCGTTTAGCAGCAATTCCAGCCTCAAGTGACTGCAATAAAATATCGCTAATATTGCGAATTATTTGCACGCTTCGATAGTAGCGTTTCATCATTTTCTCAACAGCCATTAAATTTTCGCTGTCTTCAAATCCCATCAGTTCAGCGGTGCTCTTTTGATGATCGAATAACAGTCGATCTTCCGCCTTATCGGTGACCAAGTGGAGGGCGAATCTAATCCGCCAAAGAAATAGTTGGCACTTTACTAAGGTGTAGTATTCTTTTTTGGTGATCACTTTTTGGGTTATTAATTCAAATACCGACTTCGGGTAATAGCTGCGTTCAGCTATCCAAGCTATTAATTGGATATCTCTAAGTCCACCAGGACTAGATTTTATATTTGGCTCTAAGTCGTATGATGAGCCATTGAATTTGTTGTAACGTTCACGGCGCTCCTCCATTTTTGCTTTAAAGAACCGTTCCGCATCCCACATTTTATCAGGAGCCGTCTGTTGCTTGATTTGTTCAAATTGTTTTAGATCACCGCAAAGAAGACGAGATTCCATTAAGTTGGTTACGACGGTGATATCCTGTTTTGCTAGCTGCACACACTGTTTTACTGTGCGCGTGGCATGACCCACAATTAGCCCGATATCCCAAAGTAAGGTAATAAAAGGAGAAAGTTTTTGCTGATCTTGATGATCGGATTTTCCCGAAGTCAGAATTAATAAGTCGATGTCAGAATAGGGGTGCAACTCGCCACGACCGTAGCCCCCGACCGCGACTAATGAATAATCATTAGGAAGTTCTAGATGCAACCACAAATTGATTAACAGATTATCAATATGTCGTGCTCGCGCCATGACTAATTCGCGCACTGTTCTGCCGTCAGCAAAGCCGCGAGCTAGCCGTTCACTAGAGCGTTTTTCGAAATCTCTAAGTTGAGTCAAAAGATCAGTTTCAGGATCTATGATTAACTCAAATTCTTTTGATGGTTTAAGTAAGGTCTTCATCAACGGATTGATAGATTACTAAATATCTTCATCGGGACGTTTAGTTAAAACTTCTACCCCATCAGATGTTACCAATAGAGTATGTTCCCATTGAGCGGATAAGCTACGATCTTTAGTAACTACAGTCCATTCATCAGCTAGAACCTTTGAATGGCGTTTACCAGCGTTAACCATAGGCTCTATTGTGAAGGTCATTCCTTCCTTTAGAATTGGTCCAGTTCCTCTTTTGCCATAATGAAGCACTTGCGGATCTTCGTGGAATCCCTCACCGATGCCGTGACCACAATACTCACGGACGATAGAAAAGCGCTCGGCATGAGCGTGTTTTTGAATGGCATAACCTATATCCCCCAAATGGACTCCGGGTTTTACCATGTTAATCGCTAGATAGAGACACTCTTGGGCATTTCGGACAAGCCTTTCGGCTAAGATAGATGGTTTCCCAATAAAAAACATCTTAGAACTGTCTCCATGGAAACCATCTTTAATGACTGTAATGTCGATGTTAATAATATCGCCATCTTTTAACTTCTTGTCTGATGGTATTCCATGACAGATGACATGGTTTAATGAAGTACAAATGGATTTTGGAAAGCCATGATAGTTAAGTGGGGCTGGAATCGCTTTTTGTTCATTAACTATATAATCATGACAAATTTGATTGAGTTCATTGGTAGTTACCCCTTTTTTAACGTAGGGTTTGATCATCTCTAATACTTCCATGGTAAGTCGCCCCGCGACTCGCATTTTTTCAATTTGCTCTGGGGTTTTTATGATGATTGCCATTAAATTTGTCCTGATAACTTCTGAACGCGGTATTTTACGTGAATTTACGATACATGGAAAACCTATTCATTGATTGAGACTCTAATTGTCGAGCCTGCACTATTTTTCGATTTAGACATTGGCTATCGAATGTGCTTGAAAAAGCGACACATCTTTATAGCTAGTATCGACCTACGTCTTAAGTCTCCTTATAATCCTTAGCAAGTCATTTAGCTAGATTAAAAAGACGATAAAAAACACTTGCCTACTCATATAAGTAGGTGTAGCATGAGTAGTATAATTTAAAAATGTAGTAATAAATACCCCTGCGATTAAGATGTTCTAAGACATGATTATTTAAAATCGTTCTTTGAGAGAAAGCACTTAATCCAATAATTGACCTAGCAATATTAACTAATTAATTGATAAGTGGAGACAACAATGGACGATAATCGTAAGCAAGCATTAACCGCTGCATTGAGCCAAATTGAGCGCCAATTCGGCAAAGGCTCTGTAATGAGAATGGGAGAAGTGCAAGCGCAAAAGGTTGACACTATTTCAACAGGTTCTTTAGGACTCGATATCGCTCTTGGTATTGGTGGACTGCCGACAGGTCGAGTTATTGAAATTTATGGACCTGAGTCTTCAGGTAAAACAACATTGACACTTCAAGCTATTGCCCAATGTCAAAAGAAAGGCGGAACCGCTGCATTTGTTGACGCAGAGCATGCCCTAGATCCCATATATGCTGAGGCGTTGGGTGTCGATTTAGACAGCTTATTAGTATCTCAACCGGATACTGGCGAGCAAGCGCTGGAAATTTGCGATATGTTGGTTCGTTCAGGTGCGGTTGATTTAGTGGTGATTGATTCGGTAGCTGCGTTAACACCGAAGGCTGAAATTGAAGGTGACATGGGGGACTCTCATATGGGCTTACAAGCGCGTTTAATGTCACAAGCCCTAAGAAAATTAACTGGAAATATCAAGCGTACTAATTGTACCGTTATTTTTATCAACCAAATCCGAATGAAAATTGGAGTGATGTTCGGCTCTCCAGAGACCACCACTGGGGGGAATGCGCTTAAGTTTTATGCCTCTGTACGCTTAGATATTCGAAGAATAGGTGCGGTCAAACAAGGTGATGAAATTGTCGGAAATGAAACACGGGTGAAGGTCGTTAAGAATAAAGTAGCCCCACCGTTTAAGCAGGCAGAATTTCAAATACTTTATGGTAAAGGCACTTCTAAAATGGGTGAAATTATTGACTTAGGTGTTAAACAAAATATTGTCGATAAAGCAGGTGCTTGGTATAGCTATAATGGAGACCGAATTGGTCAAGGAAAAGCTAAAGTAGCTGATTTCTTGGAAGAACATCCAGAAATAGTCGAAGAAATTGAATCCAGAATTAGAGCTGAGTTATTACCACAGCCTAAAGAGGAAGCTGTCGCAGAAGGGAAGGCAGAATAATCTTTTTATTTCAATAGAAACGAGTCTGCAGGAAGGAAAGCCGCATAAGTCAATTGGTGAACTGTTATTCCATTTGTACTGAGCGGCTTTTTTGCGCATCGCCAATATTTTCTCACACCAGACTAATTCTTGGTTCTGCATGTTAGAATTCACTCAAACCATTTTTTCTCAACAAACTAAATTGAGAATTCTACCTATTCAATAGGAGTTAGGAGTACATGGCTGGACCGCTTAAAGGAGTGAAAGTTCTGGACTTGAGTAGAATCTTAGCGGGTCCATGGGCAACTCAAGTTTTAGCAGATTATGGTGCTGATGTTATTAAAGTTGAGCGACCCAGAACTGGAGATGATACCCGACAATGGGGGCCACCTTACGCATCCTCTGTTAATGACCCTCCATCCAATGATGCAGGGTATTTTCTTTCTGCAAATCGCGGTAAGCGTTCCTTAACCTTAGATATTTCTAAAGAACAAGGACAGCAAGTTGTTAGAGAACTAATAAAACAATGCGATGTGCTAGTGGAAAACTACAAGGTCGGCGGGTTAAAAAAATATGGTCTTGATTACCAGAATGTAAAAAAGATCAATTCGAAAATAATTTATTGCTCTATTACTGGTTTTGGTCAAACTGGGCCGTATCGAGAACGGCCTGGTTATGATGCTGTCATTCAAGGCATGGGCGGGTTAATGAGCATAACTGGAGAGCCCGAAGATAAGAATGGTGAGCCGCAAAAAGTTGGAGTCGCTGTGGCTGATTTAATGACTGGAATGTATGCAGTGACTGCCATTACTGCTGCGTTATATCATCAGTTGCAAACCGGAGAGGGGCAATATATTGATTTGGCTTTGTTGGACACCCAAGTCGCTTGGCTAGCAAATCAAAATATGAATTATCTTTTGAGCGGAGTTAGTCCGTCTAGACATGGGACAAGTCATCCCAATATAGTCCCTTATCAATCGGTCAAAGCCAAAGATGGATATTTTATATTGGCGGTTGGAAACGACCATCAGTTTGAAAAATTAGCAAAAGCTTTAAATCTCACAGAGCTGGCACAACATCATGACTTTTCAAGCAATTCGCAGCGCGTGCGAAATAGGGATTTGTTACTTGAATTAATACACAAAGTGTTAATTACTGAGCCTTGTTCTTACTGGTTGAGCAAGTTGGAGGAGTTTGGTGTACCTTGCGCTCCTATCAATAATCTAGAACAAGTGTTTAGCGACCCTCAAATACTTGCAAGAGAGTTGCGGTTTGAGCTAGAACATAGCCATTATGGTTCAGTACCCCAAGTCGCTAATCCGGTTAAATTCTCAGAGTCAAAGATTGAGTACCATAGAGCGCCTCCTAGTTTGGGTGAGCATTCTATTGAAATCTTACGAGAATTGGGAATGAACGATTTAGATATTCAAGTCTTGAAAGAAAACAATATTTTCTAACGCTAGCTATAGACTCTCGAGGAAAAGCTAGATAGTCTGGTTATGGTAGCTTGAATAAACTAGAACGAGGTAGCATTGCAGATGGAACAATCTGAAATAGATCCTTCCAAAAATGTCTTTGATGAACCGTTAATAGCCTGTAGCACCGAACCAATGACTGGATTCTTTAGAGACGGTTGTTGCAATACAAATGGCCAAGATATTGGTTCGCACACTGTTTGTATAGAAGTCTCTAAACCTTTCTTAGAGTTTTCTAGATTTCGTGGGAATGATTTATCAACCGCTATGCCTGACTTCGGCTTTCCAGGGCTAAAACCTGGTGATCGCTGGTGCTTGTGTGCCGCTCGATGGCTAGAAGCCTATCAAGCCGGAATGGCGCCACGTGTCTTTGTTCAACGAACTCATAAGAAAGCTCTCGAAATTGTACCGAGAGAATACTTAATGGAATTTGCCTTGGATCTTAATTAGCTCACTAATAAAGCGTTTTTCTACTGTTTGATCTTTTTCTATTAGTCTGTTCGCCTTTAAGCGTTTCAAGGCTATGTTCAGCAAAACTTAAAATTCGCTCGCTCGGTTTAGCGGTGAATTCCATGGTTTCTAAATAAAACTCTAGACTGGCTATTACATCGGCGAATAGATTAATTTCTGTATTGCTAGTTTCCTTAGGATTTTGCTGAAGATGGTTTATAAAATATAAACTACATTGATCAACAATTGGGATCGCTTGCTTAACATCGAGTGATATAAAGTGTTTTCTAACTTTAGATAAGAGTTCGCCCCCAGGCTTAAGTAGTAAGATTTTCTTTCCTTCGCGTGTAAACTTGGAAATCATTTCCATCAACTGTTTCACAACCCCATGAGCTTCAGCTCTAACTTTACTCATATCTTTCGAAAGCTGGGTTCGGGTTGACGAACTGTCTGCGGAGTATTTTGCTAATTCTGACTCGTTAACTGAGGTACGAATCTTATCGACTACAACATGCAAAATATTAATATCTCTTTCGGCTAGTACTTTATTAGAATCGATCGACTTCTCGATAAGATCGATTGCCATTGATAAGCGAATAACTTGATCATCAACCTGTAGTATTTTTAACATATTATTTAGACTGTGCATTTGAATCATCGCCGGTTCGATATCGTTAGGCTGATAATTCGGAAGCCTAGCAGGTGCAAGATTGACTTCTATGTCAGACAGCTCTTGTAATATTGCATCTGCCAATGAATTAAAGTCTTGTTGGCTAGGCCCGCTCAATTCTATGAATTCTTTTCTCAACAAGTTATCAGAAATACTGGCTGACGATAATTCGAAATGTTTTAGTAGCGTGGTAAGTTCGTTGTTTTTGGATTGGCTAATCCAAAGCAAATAGAGCATATCGCTTGCTAATAAGTCCATTTCGATTTTATGGTTTTGATAAAGACTACGACTCTTGTTTTCAATATTTCTAATTTGTCTGTCGATACGAGAGAACAGTTTTAGTCTATCTTTCGATAAGTAAAGCGATTCATCGATAAAACAGACCATTAATACGCCGGCAAGCCACCATAAATTAGGGGATGACGGGCGAGGGCAGCGTTGATCTAGCTTCTCCAAAGCCTTACGCATCATTTTTAGACCACCCACTTTATTGGTCTGTCTAATCACTTCGATTAGCCCAATTTGATACATTTGTCTAAAATGGCGCGATTCATTGGCGGAGGATTCTGACGTGACTAGAACGACTTCTTTATTCTTTCTAGCGAGGTTCACATTTGCACTAAAAAATGCCGATTCACTTAATGGTTTTTTACGAGCGACTCCTCGCAGCTGGTTAATAGTAGGTAATAATAATTCAGGTATGTCAAAGTTCTTTAAGTTGACATGTTCTAGGTATCGGTGGAGTCGTAATAAAGTTGTAGAGACTATTTCGATTATCTTTGTTTGGGTGTTGCTGTTTCGTTTTTCGATGCCGGATACAAGATAGGTAATTTCTAAAACTAGCTGTTTAGCGCCATTCATTTCGAGCAAACTAAAAATTCCAGACAATTTGTTTAAATGCTCAAGTGTATCCTGCAGTGCTTGGGCTTTGCTCTTTCCCCTTAAAAAAGCATCAAGCGCCGACACGGATTGATTGATTTCCGTGAACAGGTCCTCAATGATCATATCTAAAGCTTGAAGGTTGTTACTATGAGGCATTAAAACAGGCTCCATGCACTAATTACTGGCGGACGCGGATAATACCTCAATTCTTTGGCTGTTTCTGGTGCTAGTGCTCAGTTTTTGTTCGAATATCTCAAATAGTTAACTATTTATAGATGCGATCAGTAGAATTTAGGCAAATACCGCTAAAGCTATTGGAATATTACAATTATGGCCTTAGTATAATCAGTATATCGGCTATTTAGTAATAACTACTCTGTAATATCAGAGAGAGGTAAACACATGAAAATGATCACCTATAAGGCTTTTATCGTTCTAATTGCTATTCTTGCACTAAGTGCTTGTAAAATAAGGCCACCGGTAACAGCTGATTATGATACTCAATATGATTTTAGCAAGTTAAAAAGCTATGCATGGGTGAAACCTAAAGATGTGAATAGAGTTTCGACTTTAGATAACAAACGTCAAATGAACGCGATTGAGACGATGTTAAATCGAAAAGGTTTTGAAAAAGCAGCCAATATTGAGTCGGCAGACTTTTTACTTAGAACGCATACGATAACCGATAAAAAAACCGATGTAGATTCATTTTATCGAGTGTGGGGCTATCACCCATTTCCATTTCACCATCCTATTGGATGGCCACATAACACGACAACGACGGTAGTCCGCGAGTACGAAGTAGGAACCTTAGTATTGGACATCGTCGATCCTGTTAATAAACAAGTGATCTGGCGTAGCTCAATCTCAAGAAAACTCGGGATATATCTAAACCGCACGCCGGAAGAGCGAGATACGATTGAGTTATTGAACGCAGAATACATGTTAGAAGGATTTCCACCAGGCGGTTTGAATTCTAAGTAGTCATCTTCAATCAATACCTGAAAACGTCAGTCTGTTGAATGGCTTTCAAAGCGATGTATTGAAGTGCTGTTTCATTTTAGTCTCGTGTGGGAATAAAATCGGCTGAAAACCCTCTAATCAATACTAGCCCAAGCCTTAGGCTTCGATTAAAATAGCGCGATGTGTGAAGCCCACTCCAATGACCAATTTGATAAGCAAGTTCGAAAAGCAATTAGTGCGAGTTGCAGAATTCTGGCGATTAGAGAGCACAGCGTAAAAGAACTAAGGTTGAAGCTGCTAAAGAAAGGTTTTAACGATGAGGTTCTTGACGATACAATTGAATGGGTTTTAAGAGAAAACTGGTTATCTGAAGAACGCTATTGTGGCTCGTATATTCGAGGCAAGTCGGCAAAAGGGCAGGGCAGGCTCCGTATTGAAACGGAATTATTGCAGCAAAATATTGATGAGATAGTGATTGCCAATTGCTTTGACGAAGAAGCCGTTGATTGGCAATGTTTATGTGATACGGTGGCCAACAAAAAGCTAGCCAGCCTGCTTCCAAATGTGGGCAGCCTGCAGCGATTTGAGAGAGTCGCGGAGATGAATTGGCAACAATCCAACTCTGTTAAGATGAAATTAGAAAGGTTTCTTCGCTACCGCGGATTTACCCAAAGTGAAATTACAACAACAATTAGACAGTGCTTTATCAAGCAGGAGTCCATTTAAGTGAGCATGACTACTAGTGAAATTAGGGAATCGTTTTTATCTTTTTTTGAGGAAAAAGGTCATCAACGCGTCGATTCTGCCCCTTTAATTCCCGGAAATGATAAAACTTTACTGTTTACAAATGCCGGAATGGTTCCTTTCAAAGACTGCTTTTTAGGCACAGAGAAACGTTCTTATGTGAGAGCCACCAGCTCTCAGCGCTGCGTCAGAGCTGGAGGCAAGCATAACGATCTAGAAAACGTTGGTTATACCGCTAGACATCATACTTTTTTTGAGATGCTCGGAAACTTTAGCTTTGGTGACTACTTTAAAGAGGAAGCCATACAGTATGCTTGGGAGTTTTTGACTGTAACTTTGGGACTTTCAGCGGAAAAACTTTGGGTGACCGTGCATGAAACTGATCAAGAGGCAGAAGACATTTGGTTCAATAAGATTGGAATAGATCAAAGTCGATTCTCGAGGTTAGGTGATAAAGATAATTTTTGGTCCATGGGAGACACCGGGCCATGTGGCCCATGTAGCGAGATATTTTACGACCACGGAGAAGGCGTAGAAGGCGGGCCCCCTGGGACCCCAGAGGAAGATGGTGATCGATATATTGAAATATGGAACTTAGTGTTCATGCAATTTAATCGTGATAAAGAAGGCAATATGACTCCATTGCCTAAACCATCAGTAGACACCGGAATGGGGCTAGAAAGAATCTCTGCAGTGATGCAATCGCTGCATAATAATTATCAGATTGATTTGTTTGCCAAGCTTATTGAGTTTATTGGTGAAAAGCTTAAGAGAACTGACTACGAAAACCAGTCATTAAGAGTGATTGCTGATCACATCCGTTCATGTTCATTTATGATTATCGACGGTGTTCTTCCTGGTAATGAAGGTAGAGGTTATGTACTGAGACGAATAATTCGTCGAGCAGTGCGTCACGGTAACAAGCTAGGTGCAACGGAACCGTTCTTTTATTTGTTGGTTGATGGGCTAATTCAGGTAATGGGCGATGCTTATCCTGAGCTTATTCAAAAACGAGATTTCATCGTTAAAACGCTTGATATCGAAGAGCAACAGTTTGCAAGAACTTTGAATAATGGAATGAAGATCCTTAAATCTTATATGCAAGAAATGCAGGGAACTGTGATTGATGGTGATATGGTTTTCAAGTTGAAAGATACCTATGGTTTCCCAGATGACCTTACAGCTGATATTGCGCGTGAAAAAGGGCTAACAATTGATAAAGTCAAATTTGATCAATTATTAGCTCAACAACAAGCCTCTGGCCGAGAGCAGTCGGGATTTGAAGTCGATTATAATGATACATTGGAATTAGACGGTGATACTTCTTTTGTAGGGTATGAACATCTTGAAAATCAGTCAGTGGTTACAGATATTGTAATTGACGGAAATTCAGTTGATGCTATCACCAGTGGAACTGAAGCCGGAGTTGTACTTAACGAGACACCATTTTACGCTGAATCGGGCGGTCAGGTGGGCGATCAAGGGATTATTTCAGGAGAAGGCTTTGAGTTTGAAGTAAAAGACACTATTAAAGTCCAAGATGTTTTCCTTCATAAAGGTGTGATGAGACAAGGAACATTACAAAAAGGAGAACAAGTTAGTACTTGCGTTGACGAGAAAAAACGCAAAAATACAGAACTTAATCATTCTGCCACTCATTTAATGCATGCTGCGTTGAGAGAAGTATTGGGAGATCATGTTCAACAAAAAGGTTCGTTAGTTGATAGCGAGAGATTACGTTTTGACTTTTCTCATCCTGTGGCGGTCACTTCTGAAGAATTAGTGATGATCGAAAAACTGGTTAATCAACAGATCCGCTCAAATCACCCAGTGGAAACATCGCTTACCTCTATAGATGAAGCTAAGAAGCTAGGCGCTATGATGTTGTTTGGAGAGAAGTACGGTGACCAAGTAAGAGTTCTGAGCATGTCGGAATTCTCGGTCGAGTTATGTGGCGGAACTCATGTCAAACAGACCGGCGAAATTGGTACTTTTAAGATCATTAGTGAGCAAGGTATAGCCTCTGGGGTGAGAAGAATTGAAGCGATTACTGGAGATAGTGCAATTGAGTACACCCAAAAACAAGGTTGGCTAATATCTCAGCTTGCATCTTCATTAAAAACTGATCGCTTGTCTCTAAGTGAAAAAGTTGAACAACTCATCCATAAATCGAAAGAGCAAGATCGAGAAATTGACAAGCTGAAAACCAAACTATCTTCTAATCAAGGGGGCGATTTACTATCTAACAAGGTTGATATCGATGGAGTGAGCCTGTTAGCGGTCAAGTTAGACGATCTGGACATTAAATCCTTACGTAATCTTAATGACCAAATCAAGAGTAAATTGGATTCTGGAATATTGGTGTTAGCCAGCGTAATAGATGGAAAAATCAGCTTGATCACAAGTGTAACCAAAGACCTTATTCCTAAGTATCACGCCGGTAACCTAATGAGGGAATTGACTCAAAGACTTGGTGGAAAAGGCGGGGGCAGACCTGATATGGCTCAAGGTGGAGGCAGTAACATTGAAGCGCTCGATGAGTCACTAGAATGGGTTCAAAGCTGGGTGAAATCGCAGAACTAGCTTTATTTTAAACTAAATACAACATTACTATATTTAATAATATAGTAAGTGACTGTTATATAGTCTATTGTTATACTAGCGGCCGTTTTTTGTATGACTGGCTGCCATGGACGTTAAACGGTCTTAATCAAATCTTTATTAAGGAGATTGGCAATGCTAATTTTAACTCGTCGTGTCGGCGAAACTCTTATGATTGGTGATGAAGTAACAGTAACCGTTTTAGGAGTGAAAGGAAATCAAGTAAGAATCGGTGTAAATGCTCCTAAAGAAGTATCAGTTCATCGTGAAGAAATCTACATGCGAATTCAGCGTGAAAAGGAAATGTCTTCAGACGAATAGTAAGTCGTTATTATCTTTTTTTAATGAATGCCCTGGTTGACAAAAAAGTGTTTGATTTTTCAAATCAATCAGGTAGTATTCCCCCCGCAAAAAGCAGCAAGCAACACAGCTAATTGCAAATCAATTGATTTTATCCGGAGAGATGGCCGAGCGGCTGAAGGCGCTCCCCTGCTAAGGGAGTATGGGTTTTATAGCCCATCGAGGGTTCGAATCCCTCTCTCTCCGCCATTATTGATAAGTAGCACCTTAACGAGATTCAAACACTCTTTGTATAGCACAGTAGCTAAAATCAGAGAGGGATTTGAACCCGATAAGAGGGGTTGACAAAACTGTGTAGCAGTTTTGAACGTCGGAAGAATGACGACGGCCCCGCAGGGGTGAGAGCAGCGAATAATCCCTCTCTCTCCGCCATTATTGATAAGTAGTATCCTAGCAAGATAATAATGTTATAAGATAGTTAGATTATCATTTGACAATACCTAGAGGGGTATGGATAATACCGCTCCTTTCGCAGCCTTGGTTGTGAAATAAAACCGAATACGCGCATGTAGCTCAGCTGGATAGAGTACCTGGCTACGAACCAGGCGGTCGGAGGTTCGACTCCTTCCATGCGCGCCATATAAACAAACCGGGCTTTGCCCGGTTTTTTTATGTGTGTCGTATGGAAGTCAAGTTGAAGCTCCTCAGGTTTGACAAAATTGCCGGGAGCAATTTTGAGCGTCGGAGGAACGACGACGACCCGAAGGGAAGAGGGCAGGATGCCCGAAATACTCCTTCCATGCGCGCCACATAAACAAACCGGGCTTTGCCCGGTTTTTTTATGTGTGTCGTATGGAAGTCAAGTTGAAGCTTCTCAGGTTTGACAAAATTGCCGGGAGCAATTTTGAGCGTCGGAGGAACGACGACGACCCGAAGGGAAGAGGGCAGGATGCCCGAAATACTCCTTCCATGCGCGCCATATCATAACGGGATCCATGTTTCATGGGTCCCGTTTTTGTTTGCACTACTTCAACTATTATAAAAATTCTAATACTCTGGATAAATCAGTCCGCGGATTTGATAGGCAGTGAGCTTTAGTTGCTGCTAGAATTAAATAATTACACAACTTATCGAGATCAAATTTTGCAACTCCAGTTAATTAAAGTACTTACAACAAGTATCGCAAGTATTGCGATTCTGATACAAATTTCAGGCTGTGCGACTTTAAGCGAGTCTGAGTGCAAGACGGCGAATTGGCAGATAATTGGTCTTGAGGATGGTAGTCAAGGTAGGCCCACATCTTATATCGGAGAACACCGAAAAGCTTGCTCTGAATACACTATATCACCCGATTTAAATGCTTATTTAGAAGGACATCAACAAGGCCTTAAACAATACTGTACAGAAGCAAACGGGTACCAGCAAGGCGTTAGAGGTAAAGCGCTTTCACAGGTTTGTTCAGGTGATTTAGCGACTAATTTTTCGAGAGGTCATCAACGAGGACTATTTGTCTATCAAGCTGGTTCTGAAATGCGAGCTATGCAAGCAACAGTTGATTCGATGTATCATCGTTTAGAAGAGATAGAACGAAATCGCACGGCATACGAAGAGGAGTTAGTGCGTGATGGTACGAGTGAATATCGACGCCGCGAGCTACTCGATGAGATCAAAGAACTTGAAAGAGAGTCAGAGTCAATTCTAATCGAAATCGATCACCTAAAACCGGAGCTTGAACGATTAGAAAGAAATTATCATCGTTTAATAGGTCAATAAAATAGACATGTAATGCCTCGAGTTTCCTTTTCTCTAAATATAGAACCTGAACAAGTACAAAAGTACTACCGGGGAGAAGCTCTCAGTGTCATAGCGACTGCTGAGAGCGGCCTTAAGGTTCAATTTCCGGCTAATCTAATCTTACCTCATGTGACCCACAACGGAATACATGGGCGATTCGTTCTAGAATATCAAAACGACGGCAAAGCGATATCTTTGTTGCGGATTTAATTCTCTACTCAAGCCTCATATTTGCGAGCTTGGTAATTGTGACTCAATAGATTGTTTTACGGTATCGCAAAAACAAATCTTTTAAAGAATATCGAAAATTAAAATAAGGTTTGTTATATCTTCTAGAATTAAAAAAAATGGCTTTTTGCTAGAATTAATAGTGCGAAATTAGTAACTTTATCCTACAATTACAACAGTTTAAGTTTTATCGCACCCCCAAAAACAATGAAAATATCGGAATCACTCATCTTCGCCGATAAATCAAGGACTAGCTTCCATGATCCTCGATAATTGCTTAAAACGTCCGATCCTTATTCTTGCAAAAGACAAGTCTTTTATCTTTTCTAAAACTTATCAGTCCATGATAAATAATCATTCCTGAAGGAATTAATATGTTAAAGAGTAAAAAACCACACGATAGCATTCTTTTCAAAAACGTATTGAGTCTTATCGAGTCGAAATTTTCTAAAAAACAAGCTGCTTTAGTCACTGAATTTGCACGCTATTTTTGTACCAATGTGACGACGGGTGATGCCGAATATCGAACCGCCAATGATTTGTATTCTCCGATTGTTAGTTTGTGGCGTTTTACTCAAGAAAATGCAAGTGGAAATAAAGTAAGGGTTTATTCCCCTGAATTAGAAAACGATGGCTGGCAAACGCAACACAGTGTGATTGAGCTAGTGCATGAGGATATGCCATTTTTGGTTGATTCTATTCGAATGGAACTCAACCGAATGGGGATCGGTGTTCATCTGCACATTCATTTGCCAATGCTGCTCACGCGAGACAAAGCTGGAAAAATATCAAAGATTCAGCGGCCTGGAAATTCTGAGGTGAAACCAACCATTACGCCTATGTTGTTAGAAATCGATCGGCAATTGGAACAGTCTGAACTAGAAACAATCAAAAAGAATATAGAAGGCGTATTACAAGAAGTAAGAGCTGCGGTTAAAGATTGGAAACCAATGTGTGCGCAACTTGAGAAATCGATTGATAATATGAACAAACTGCCGAAAGAGTTGCAGAGTAAAAAGAATCGAGAGAGCAAGGATTTCTTAGAGTGGATTAGCGCCAATCACTTCACTTTGCTAGGTTACGCTTATTACGAACTAAAAGATGGAAAAAATGGTCAGCGCTTAGTGCCTAAGCGAAATACCACTTTGGGTATCAGTTCATTGGAGCAATGGAAACCTAAAGCTTATGAGTTAAATGACTTACCCAAAGGGGCTCGCAACTTAATTCTTAAGCGTGACAATCTATTGGTGTTAACGAAGCTGAGTTCGGTTTCTAAAGTTCATCGTCCGGCACATATTGATTATGTAGGTGTTAAGCGAATTAATGCCAAAGGCGAAATCATTGGAGAAGATCGTTTTATTGGTCTCTACACTTCGGCGGCCTACAATATTAATCCAATGAGCATTCCAGTACTCAGACAAAAGATTCTAGTGGTTCAAAAAGAATCTGGTTTGTCCAGTTACGAGCATGATGCAAAAGTTTTAAAGAACATTCTGGAAACTTACCCGCGCGATGAATTGTTTCAAACTGGTTATGCCAACCTATTAGAAACTTCGATGGGTATCTTGCAAATGCAGGAACGCTCTATCATAAGACTGTTTATTCGACGAGATCCTTATGGTCGCTTTTTCTCTTGCTTAGTTTATGTTCCAAGAGAGATCTATAACACTAAAAACCGCCTCAAAATTACAGATATTTTAGCAGAAAGATTGGGCGCTACCGGTGACATAGAATTCACAACGACATTTTCTGAATCGGCTCTGTCTCGAATTTATTTTATCGTGCCAGTGGAAAACGCTGAAACGGTCAAGTATGACGTGTCATCTATTGAAAAAGATCTGCAACAATCAGCTAGAACTTGGGAAGATAATTTAAAGGACGGTCTGCTTAATTCATTTGGGGAAGCTGAAGGCAAACGTCTGATTAAGCGATATGCTGGTGGTTTTCAGGCAGGTTATCAAGACGATTACACCATCCCAACTGCGGTACTCGATATCAAACACATGGAAAGTCTTTCCGAAGACAATGAGTTGAGCATGCTGTTGTATCGTTCGCAAGAAGAAGACGGCGAGAAAATTAAATTTAAGCTTTATTATCGTAATCGACCCAAGCCGTTATCGGAAATCATGCCGATGTTAGAAAATATGGGGCTTGAAGTAATCGGCGAATCGCCTTTCAAGATTGTGCCTGTGGGCGGTGTGGCAAGATGGATCAGTGATTTTGAAATGCGTCACGCAGACAATGAAAAACTAGACCTTGATGTTCTCAAGGACAAATTTCAAGAAGCGTTCAGAGAAGTTTGGTTAGGTGATGCAGAAAATGATGGCTTTAATCGATTGATTTTAAGTGCAAACCTAGACTGGCGAGAAACGGCTTTATTAAGAGCTTATGCTAAGTATATGTGGCAAATCGGTTCTAGTTTTTCACAGCACTATGTTGAAGAAACCCTTGCAGCCTACCCTAAATTAGCACGTCACATCGTTGACTACTTTTATCAAAAGTTTGATCCGAGTGGCAACCGAGACAAGCGCAGAGAAAAAAGCTTGCGAGCTAAAATTATTGATGGTCTAGAAAATGTTTCTAACCTAGACCAAGATAGAATTCTCAATCGTTATTTAGAGTTGATTGACGTTACTATTAGAACTAATTTTTTCCAGTCAGATGAGCAAGGAAAACCTAAGAGTTATATTTCGATTAAGTTAACTCCAGCGAAGATAATTGATATCCCAAGACCCGCGCCAATGTTTGAAATTTTTGTGTACTCTCCAAAATTAGAAGGGGTACATTTAAGAGGAGGAAAAGTTGCTCGGGGTGGACTCCGGTGGTCAGATCGCAAAGAAGACTTTAGAACTGAAATATTGGGTCTGGTAAAAGCTCAACAGGTTAAGAATTCTGTTATCGTTCCAGTGGGTGCTAAAGGCGGTTTTGTTTGTAAGCGGAGTCTTGACGGACTTTCTCGAGATGAGTTTATGGAAGAAGGGATCAGCTGCTATAAAATATTCATTAGTGCATTACTTGATGTAACTGACAACTTAATTAATGGTGAACTTGTTCCTCCGAAGCAGGTTGTTAGGCTGGATAAAGACGACCCATATCTCGTGGTCGCCGCTGATAAAGGAACTGCAACTTTCTCAGATATTGCCAACGGCATTTCCGAAAAATATAACTTTTGGTTGGGTGATGCATTTGCTTCTGGTGGCAGTGTCGGTTATGACCATAAGAAAATGGGAATAACGGCAAAAGGTGCTTGGGAGTCAGTCAAACGACACTTCATGGAAATGGGGATAGACTGCCAAACAACCGAATTTACAGCTGTCGGTGTCGGTGATATGGCGGGTGACGTATTTGGAAATGGGATGTTGTGCTCTCGACATACGAAACTACTAGCTGCTTTTAACCACATGCATATTTTTATCGACCCTAATCCAAACCCAGAAAAGAGTTATAAAGAACGAGAGCGTCTATTCAATCTCCCTCGATCAAGTTGGGATGACTACAATAAAAAATTAATTTCTCAAGGCGGTGGAGTGTTCCTGCGTTCCGCTAAATCAATTCCACTATCTAAAGAAGTTAAGGCCTGGCTTGGTGTGAATGCGGATAGTATGACACCGAACAAACTTATTAACACGATTCTTAAGTCGAACGTGGACTTGCTGTGGAACGGGGGAATTGGAACTTACGTTAAGGGTCGAAGCGAAACTAATAGTGATGTTGGTGATAGAGCTAACGACAACTTAAGAGTCAATGGAGAGGAGCTGCGTTGTAAAATTGTTGGAGAGGGCGGAAATCTTGGTGTTACTCAACTAGGACGGATCGAATACATGCTTAATGGCGGACGTGGTAATTCGGACTTTATCGATAACGCAGGTGGAGTTAACTGTTCGGACAATGAAGTCAACATTAAGATATTGCTAAATCAGATTGTGACTGATGGTGATATGACCCTCAAACAGCGTAATAAAATGTTGTTAAGCATGACCGATGAAGTCGGAGATATCGTGCTTAGAGAGAACTTTTTACAAGCACAAACAATCAGTATCAGTGAAGAACGTAGTGTCAAAATGGTCAAAGAGTTGATGCGGTTTGTTCATTGGATGGAAAAGGAAGGAAAAATTGATAGGGAATTAGAGTTCTTACCAAATGATGAAGAGCTATTAGAGCGATTAGCAAAAGGCAAAGGATTAACGCGAGCAGAACTCGCGGTTTTAGCCGCTTACGGAAAAATGATGCTGAAGGAAGATCTCTGCACACCAGAGATTTCTAGCGAACCTTATTATCAGGATGAGTTAGTTAAGTATTTTCCAAGGCCATTGCGCAAAAAGTTTCCAAAGCAAATGCAAAATCATCCGTTAAAGAATGAAATTATTGCCATGCGTCTAGCCAATGAAATGGTCGACTATGCTGGCAGCAATTTCGCGTTCAGAACCATCGATGAAACCGGCGCTTCTGCATCAGATGTCGCTATCTGTTTCACTTTGGCAAAAGAAATATTTGATATGCCTAAAATTTGGGCAGGTATAGAAGCGTTAGATCATACGGTGCCGGCCAGTATAAAACATGTCATGTTCTATCAAACTCAACGAATGATCCGACGTTGCACGCGTTGGTTCCTAAGACACAGACGCAAAAACTTAGCCATCCACGATGGCATTGAGTTCTTTAAAGCAGGTATTGCTGCATTACAAAAGGATATCAAAAAAGTTCTCGATAAAGACGAGCACGTGAGCATCCGAGCTGGCATTGACCAATGGGTTTCTAAAGGCGTTCCTAAATCACTTGCAACTAAAGTGGGTTATTTAAGTACCATTTTTTCAGGGTTAGATATCGTTGAAATGTCTAAACTAACAAGCTTAAAAGTATCTTTGGTCGGCGAGGTTTATTACAAGTTGGGAGCCAAATTAGAATTACATTGGTTCCTTGATCAAATCACCACACAGCCAGTTGATAATCATTGGCAAGCGTTTGCAAGAGCGAGTTTTAGAGAGGAGCTTGACTGGCAACAACGAAGCTTAACAGTTGCGGTCTTACATATGTCTGTTGGTAAGGCTACAGCCGAAGAGCGGATCATTGCTTGGATTATCGAAAACGAAGACTTGCTTGCACGTTGGCAACAAATGGTGGCAGACTTTAGAGCGAGCCGCCGACATGAATTCGCTAAGTTTTCTGTTGCGCTAAGAGAGTTGTTAATACTAGTGCAAAGCAGTATTCGAGCTGCTGCAATTGCCAGAGAAGATGATTTTAGTTAGCGAATAAAATCCATTGATGATTGGTATAGCCACTCCGATAGGTTAGAGTTAACTCGGAGTGGTTGTATTGGTGATGATTATTTGATGGGTAATCGAAAACTAATAGACTAGCAAACCCGTTAGTCTTCTTTCGGACAATGTTGCTTAACGAGTTCTTTCATTTTCGCAATCATGTCGTTCTTTTCCTGGTCCGATAAAAAGTACTTCTCGCCCTTGTCGTTAACCGTATATGAACGATAACCTCTACCGAGCTGAATAATTTCCGTTTGTGCCATTTTGCACTCTTTATTTAGAATCGCGCTTTTCTTTTCTCGCTTCATTCTAGCTTGTTGTTCTTGTTGCGCTTCTTCAGAAGTAATTTCACTGACTTTTCTCTGGTGTTGAATCACTCGCGCGGCGCGTTGCTTTGCCCGTTGAATTTCTTCAGGCGTAGGCTGGCGTTTCATTTTTACTGCTTTACTTTTCTCATCGAACGGTTTATCAGAAAAATGAATCTTACCGTTTTCATCGACCCACTTGTAAACTTCTGCGATACACTGAAAAGATGCCAAATTCGCTAATAATAGTGCCGCTATTAATTTTGGTATTAATGGTCCTTTCGAAGAAATCATTTCGTTTATTTTCCTTGGCCAACGTCGAATAACACTAATTTTGCCACGATTTATCATGCTTTCGCCAGTTTTCTATCTTGAATTGACGACTTTGAACGCTAAATTTTATTCAATCAAATTGGATTTTGAATAAACAGGAGATAAATATGAAGTCGAGAATTCCGAGTAATGCTGAGATTTTAGGCTGGAACCCTATGGATATGGAAGCCTACTGGGCGCAAAGTCAACACTATGATAAGCGACCTTTTGATACCCATTCTATTATGGGAGGGACTTTTAATCAGTACGATAGCGAGCACTCCTTTGCTCTGCAATTTAAACAGATTGCTACAAAGCTTTAAACACTCAGTTCCGCTTGATCAGCTAGATTTCTTAAACAAAAGTAATCTGACTCGGGTAGTCAGGTATAGAGCTGCGCCAATGACCAACATGATAATTCCGGAAATACCACTCCCCGTGTCAAACCCGCGCCCACCGAAATACCACATAAGCGAACCACCTAGTACTAAGATGATACCGACCATAGCTTGCATTTGCAGTGAATAGCGGCGTTTGATATGTTCCATTCGCTTTTTCGATGCCAGTTGTTCTTCATTCAGACCGTCAGCGGTCGCTTTGTTGACAAAGTCATAATTGCAATGGCTGCAGACCTTGGCTTTATCCGAGATTTTCCCGCTACATGAAGGGCATTTGATTATGGCCATATTGTTTTCTCGTCCAATGTTAATGATTAGTACACAGTTTAAACTCTCGTTCAACCGTAGTCTAGTTGTTACTAATGTAATTGTATTTTATTGATTTGTTTAATTGCTTACAAGTTAATTAGGATTAGTCTTGTAACGATTTATTAACTACTTCGAAGATATCTTTACTTAAATCTTCGATCGATAATATCGATTCCAAATGCTCTTTGATGAGCGCTTGACGTTTACTATCAAATTTTTTCCAACTCCCAAATTGCTTAGCCATACGCGCACCAATTTGAGGGTTTACCTTATTGAGCTTTTTAACTAATGAGGCCAGTAATTCGTAGCCCGCACCAGTTGCAGTATGAAATTGCATGGTGTTTCCTCCAACAAAAGCGCCAAACAAGGCTCGTACTTTGTTGGGGTTGGTGACTGAGAACTTTTCATGAGCATATAGCTTTTCAATATTACCAATAACTTGCTGATCATCTAACTGGGCTTGAGCGCTAAACCATTTATCCAAAACCAGTTCTTCGTTCTGCCATTTCTGGTAAAAGTTTCTAATCGAGTCTTGCTTTTGCGGTTGTGCTGTTCGACATAGTACTTGTAATGCGTTTACTTCGTCGGTCATATTGTCCGCGTCTGATTGTTGGGTTAACGCAAGCGCTGAATACTTTGACTGGTCTGCTTCAACCAGATAATTTAGCGCGGTGTTCTTTAGCCATCGGTCACCTGAGCTTTGTTCAATTTGATTTGATTGACTGTTATAAATAGCGAGCCAATTTTGTTCTAGCGAAACAGCGCAATGGGATTTCATTTGGCGGTACTTGCTAAATAGCTGATCTAAATTAACGTTGTCAGCATCTCCGATTAAACTATTTAAATTTGGCAGTTGAATCGCAAGGGCCTTTAATGACGGATCTAAGTTTGCATCGTCTAGTAAGTTAGCGAAAGCGTCAGAGATGGCGTTAAGATCGGATTCGGTAATTAGATTCGTTTCTGACAACAGTAGATTCGCCATTAACGATTGACCTGCATCCCAACGGTTAAATGAGTTAACATCATGGGCGAATAAAAGTGCGAGTTGTTTTTGAGAGTAACCAGTTTTTAATTTGACTGGCGCCGAAAAATCTCTTAGAAGCGACGGGGTCAGAGTGTCTAAATTGACAGCTTGGTCAAATTCAAAAGTGAAGCTTTGTTGTGGTTTTTCTAATACCACTAAGGCTTCATTAACGGGGATTGGATTATCTGCCAAAGAAAAACTAATTGACTTGCCTTGTGAATCTAAAAAGCCTAACTTTATCGGGATCATAAAAGGTCGTTTTTCTTTTTGGCCGGGAGTCGCAGGGCAACTCTGAGAAAATTCTAATGTAAGTTGGTTAGCCGAGGAAACAATTGGGTTTACTGATACTTCTGGCGTGCCAGCTTGTCGATACCAATTTCTAAATAGTGACCAGTCGACCTTATTGGCATCTTCCATCGCTACAATAAAATCTTCACAAGTGACGGCTTGGCCGTCGTGGCGCTCAAAATACAAATCCATTCCGGCACGAAATCCTTTTTTGCCCAACAAGGTATGCATCATGCGAATGACTTCAGCTCCTTTGTTGTAGACAGTGACAGTATAAAAATTGTTCATTTCAATATAGGAGTCTGGTCTGATTGGGTGCGCCATGGGACCAGAATCTTCGACAAATTGAGCTGCTCTTATTATTTTTACCTGGTCGATTCGCTCGACGGCCGCAGATTGCATATCTTCGCTAAACTTTTGGTCTCTGAATACGGTTAAACCTTCTTTCAAACTTAATTGAAACCAGTCCCTACAAGTAATTCGATTACCCGTCCAGTTATGAAAATACTCATGGGCGATGACTCTTTCGACACCTTCAAAATCAGCGTCGGTCGCAGTTTCCTTTTTTGCTAAGACGTAGGCTGTGTTAAAAACATTTAAACCTTTGTTTTCCATTGCTCCCATATTAAAGTCACTCACTGCAACGATCATATAAAGGTCCAGATCATATTCTCTGCCAAACTCTTGTTCGTCCCATTGCATCGATTTGATTAAGCTTTGCATGGCGAAATCACATTGGTCGAGTTTTCCTTTATCAACAAATAGTTTTAGCTCGATAGTTCTGCCACTCATGGTAACAAACTGATCCGTTAGACAATCATATTCTCCGGCGACTAAAGCAAATAAATAACTGGGTTTTACAAAAGGATCATGCCAATCGGCTTTGTGTCGGCCATTATCCAAATCAGCTGAAGCGATAAGGTTGCCATTGGAGAGCAGAGTGGGGAAGTGCTTTTTATCGGCTTCAATGGAAACAAAAAATTCCGACATTATATCTGGGCGATCTAAATAGTATGTAATTTTTCGGAATCCTTCGGCTTCACATTGAGTACAAAACTTTCCATTGGATAAATAGAGCCCTTCCAGTGAGGTGTTTTTACCAGGATAAATTTTCACTTTGGTATGTAATTCAAAGTTGGGTTTGACTGGGTGAATGGTCAACTTCTCTTTGTCTATTTGATAATCATCTGGAGATAAAGTGATGTCGTCCACTTTTACTTCCAAAAGTTCCAGCTCCACACCATCTAATTCTAGCGAGTTCAATGCTTTTTCTGCCGAGTCAGGATTGATTCGAATAAGTAGCTTACTGCTGACAATAACGTGTTCTTGATAGAGCTGAAACTCAAGCTCGGTTCTATTAATCAAGTATTGGCTAGGCGTATAGTCTTTACGGTATTTAACTAACGAAGTGTTGTTTGAGTCCATTGTTTAGAATTTGCCTTTGTAAGTATTCGAATATTTGGCCACATATACGGTTTAATCGAACATTAAATTGGTGTCTACGAAGTTATTTTCAAGTTGACGCTACGGAATACTGAGATGCCCGCTTATTCACTGTATAATTGCTTCGGGTGGTTAGACCAGAATTGAATCTAAAATCGTCTAATTGTTGTTAAATTCTATAGAAAATCGAGAAAATTCGCTTAAATGACCCGATTTATCTATACAATTTAAGGTTTAGGGATTATTATGCCGACCCTGTGGAAGTTAATCAAAATTCCACAATATTTATTAGCTTACTTTGATACTTACTAAGAGATCAATAGTAAACTATTTAGATCAGATTATCCCAGTCTAACGCTTTAGTCTGCAAACTTTAGTATAAGAATTTATACTGGTACAAGCGTTCCGCAAAACAGAAGGAGTCCTCAATTGACTACTGTTGCAAGATTCGAAATTAAATATCTCCAATATATGGATGAGCAAGGTACTTTTGTCAGTAATGACGTGCCACCCGCTTTCGCAAGAGACCTAGACACTCTAAAAAGCCTCTATCGTGATATGAACCTTATTCGTGTGTTAGATCAAAAGGCTTACGCACTGCAAAGAACCGGTAAAATGGGGACTTACCCCGCTGCGACTGGTCAAGAAGCGATTGGTGTAGGCTTTGCCTCTGCAATGACAAAAGAAGATGTATTAGTCCCTTACTATCGTGGTCAAGCTTCAATGGTGCAGCATGGCGTATTGATGGAAGAGGTTTTGTTATATTGGGGCGGATATGAAAGTGGTAGTGATTTTAAGCACGCTAAAGAAGACTTCCCAATTGCGGTGCCTATCGCTACTCAATCCTTGCACGCTACTGGAGTTGCTAAGGCGATCCAAATGCGCGGTGAAAAACGTTGTGTATTCACTGAAATAGGCGAAGGCGGAACCTCTCAAGGTGACTTCTATGAAGCGTTAAATTTAGCGGGAATTTGGAATTTGCCAGTTGTTTTTGTGATCAATAACAATCAATGGGCGATTTCGGTACCGAGCGAAATTCAAACCAATTGTGAAACCTATGCACAAAAAGCGATTGCCGCTGGTATTGATTGTATTCAAGTTGACGGTAACGATATTGTTGCGGTTAAAGCCGCTTCTGAAAAAGCTGCTGAAAAAGCCAGAAATGGTGGTGGCCCAACGCTGATCGAATGTATTAGTTTAAGACTCTGTGATCACACCACCGCTGATGATGCGACGCGCTATCGTCCAGATGGTGAGCTTGACGATGGTTGGAAAAAAGAACCAATCATTCGTCTGAGAAAATATCTTGAAAGCAAAAATGCTTGGTCAGCAGATGATGAGCAAAGCATGCAGGACGAATTAGCGGAAGAAGTTAAACAAGCCGTTGATAATTATTTAAATACGCCAACGGATCCACCAGAAGCGATGTTTGACTATTTATATGCAGAACTTCCAGAGAAAACACTTGCGCAACGAGAGTTAGCGATTGCACGAGGAGCAAAATAATGGCCGCAATTACTTTAATCGAAGCTGTTAACATGGCGATGGCTCATGAAATGGAACACGACAAAGAAGTTGTGGTCTTTGGTGAGGATGTAGGAATTAATGGTGGTGTTTTTAGAGCGACTGACGGCCTACAACAAAAATTTGGTGAAGAGCGGGTCATTGATACGCCTTTAGCGGAAGCAATGATCGCCGGTTTAGCTATCGGCATGGCGGCCCAAGGTATGAAGCCTGTGGCTGAAATTCAGTTTATGGGGTTCATTTTTCCAGCAGCTGATCACATTATTTCTCACTGTGCCCGAATGCGAAATAGAACGCGAGGTCGCTTAACCTTACCAATGGTTATTCGCGCTCCATTTGGTGGCGGAATTCACGCTCCAGAGAATCACTCAGAAAGTACCGAAGCCATTTTTGCGCATATTCCTGGCTTGAAAGTCGTTATTCCATCTAATCCATCAAGAGCCTATGGCTTAATGCTTGCAGCTATTCGTGATCCTGATCCGGTGATTTTCTTGGAACCGAAACGTGTTTATCGTATTGAGAAACATGAAATTGAAGATAATGGCGAAGAATATCCAATCGGTATGTGTTTTGTTGACCGTGAAGGAACTGATATTACTTTAATCAGTTGGGGCGCGATGATGCATGAGACCAAGCAAGCGGCTGAAAAATTAGCTGCAGAAGGGATCAGCGCTGAAGTTATCGATGTTGCTACTGTTAGCCCGTTGGATATTGATACCATTTTAGAGTCTGTTGAGAAAACCGGAAGAGCCTGTATTATTCAAGAAGCGCCTAAAGCCGGTGCTGTTGGTTCAGAAATTGCGGCGGAAATCGCAGAAAAAAGAGTCACTAGTTTATTAGCACCTATTGGACGAGTTTCAGGTTACGATACTGTTGTTCCTTACTATCGATTAGAAAAACAATATATGCCTAAAGTTGAGCATATCGTTGAAGAAGCTAAAAGACTTATGGAGTACCGATGAAAACATTTAACTTACCCGACTTAGGGGAAGGCTTACCTGATGCAGAGATTGTGCGTTGGTTAGTCAAAGAAGGTGATTTAGTTGCCCTTGATCAACCCATGGTTGAAATGGAAACCGCGAAAGCGGTCGTTGAAGTTCCTTCACCTTATAAAGGCACCATTACCAAACTATGTGGCAATGAAGGCGATGTAATCGAAGTTGGAGCGGTGTTAGTGGAGTTTGATGGTGACGGCTCTAGTAGTAACTCTACTGAATCGGCCAGTACTCCAAGTGTTGCAGAGACTCCTGCTGCTGCCGAAACAAAATCAACCGAGGCTCCTCAGCCAACTACCACAACAGCGGTTGCGACTGATGTATTTAACTTACCTGATTTGGGTGAAGGTTTACCTGACGCTGAAATCGTTCGTTGGTTAGTCGCAGAAGGCGATACCTTAGCGCTTGATCAGCCCATGGTTGAAATGGAAACCGCCAAAGCGGTCGTTGAAGTACCATCACCTTTCGCTGCTACTGTGGCGAAATTGCATGGCCAAGCGGGCGATGTGATTGAAGTCGGTGCGGCTTTAGTCACTTTCGGCTCTGCCGGCAGCGTAGCCGCTGAAACTAAGCAGCCAGAACCGGCCGTAAGCAGCGATTCTGATGATATGCCGGCTGATGCAGCGACTGTGGTCGGTGCCGTTGAAGTCGGTAACAAAGTGGTTATTGAGTCAGCCAGCGCGGTGATCAAAGCTTTAGCAAGAAAGTTAAAAGTAGATTTAAGTCAAGTGGTAGGAACTGGGTCAAACGGAGCTGTCACTCAAAGCGATATCAAGCAAGCCAAAGCTGATGGTAAGTTGATTGGTAGCAAGCCACAACCCGCAGTGGTAGCGACTAGCAGCAATGTCTCTTCGGATGAAAATCCATTGGACTTTAAAGCATCACCGGCGGTGAGAGCACACGCTCGACGTTTAGGTGTGGCATTATCACAATGTAGCGCTAATGGTCGAAAAGGAACGATTACTAAGGCGGATGTCGATGCGGCCGCTAGTTCTCCAGCTAGTAGTGTTGCTAGTGCGCCAGCGGCACGTTCAAGCACTGCTGGCGGTGGATTGCCAACCGTTCAAGTCAGCGTAGAACCACAAACCGTTCGAGGTGTTAGACGAGCAATGGCAATGGGCATGGCGAAGGCGCATGCTACCGTTGTACCAACAACCTTAATGGAAGATGCAGACATCACCAGTTGGCCGAAGCAAGACTCGTTAGCTCGATACGTTAGAGCGCTAGTGTTTGCTTCAAAAATCGAACCAGCATTAAATGCTTGGTTTGATGGCGAAAAGTTTGAGCGCTTAGTACATCCAAATGTGCATGTCGGGATTGCGGTTGATTCGCCGGATGGGCTTTATGTACCGGTGATCCACAATGCCGATTCAAAAGATGCCAATCAAGTGAGAGCGCGAGTACAAGAGTTGCGTGAAAAAATTGAAAACAAAGGCCTTAAGCAAGATGACCAACAAGGTGGGACAATTACCTTGTCGAACTTCGGCTCAATTGCCGGACGTTACGGAACGCCGGTTGTTTCGCCACCGCAAGTTGCCATTTTGGGAACTGGGCGGTTTAGAAATGAGCTTAAGCTAACGGCAAAAGGAATTGAGAACCGAAAAATGTTGCCACTTTCACTAACTTTTGATCACCGTGCGTGTACTGGCGGTGAAGCGGCTAGATTCTTAGCAGCAGTGATTGAAGACTTGCAAAAACCATTGTAAACAAAGCTAATATTTTCCACTTAGCTTCATTTTAGAAGAAAAGCCGTTACTAATTTGTAACGGCTTTTTTTTGTCTTTTAAGTTTGCAAGCGCTAATTAACGGCTTGTTATTCGCAAAACGTCTGTGTTAAATATGTACTAAGATAAACTGACACCAGGGTGACTAAATGTCGCTTAAAATTGACCACATCACAATATTAGTTAGCTCGCTGGAAAAGAGCATGGGTTATTACAATCAATTGTTAGGATTGCTGGGATTCGAAAAAGTCAAAGAGCATGTATGGACCGATTGCGATGGATTTTATTTTCAATTCAATCAAGCTCGCTCAGACGCCAACGAGTACCAACGCTATGGCGCGGGAATGAACCATTTAGGGTTCAAAGCACCAAGTCCAGAATTTGTAGAACAAGTTAGAACCGAAATGTTAGCGGCAGGCTTTGAAGTGCCGGATATTCAGAAGTTAAGCGGTGCAACAGCGCTATTTATGAAAGACAAGGATGGTATCCGTTTTGAAGTGACTTATTATCCACCTGGAACCAAAATAGTCGATTAAAATGCAAGTCTAGTCACACTCTACTTAGAAAAATAAATCTGGGGTATCAAAAATGAAAGTCGCTAGTATTCAGTTAAATATCAAATGGCATGATAAGCAGGCGAATCTCTTGCGAGCTAAAGAGTTTATTGAACGTGCTGCTAATGCTGGTTGTGAGCTGGTTGTTTTACCCGAAATGTTTAACTCGGGTTACTCTATGAGTCACCAAGAAATTGCTGAGCCTCTTGAAGGAAAAAGCGTTTCATTTTTATGTTCACTCGCTAAGGATTTTAGAATCAATATTGTCGGTGGAATAGCTGTTAATAATGAGAAAAGAGCAAATAGTGACTCAGGTAATGCTAAGTTGCAGCCGGAAAATATTGCTTTTTTTATCAACCATAACGGTGAATTAATAAGTCACTATTGTAAAAACTATCCTTTTACACTTGCTGGAGAAAAAGAGGCTTATGCTACCGGTGATAAGCAAGTTGTTTTCTCGTTAGGCGAGTTTAGAGCGACAACATTTATTTGCTATGACTTACGATTTCCTGAACTATTTAGACAAGTGGCTAAGCAAGTAGATTTAATGATTGTGATTGCGAGTTGGCCGTCGACTCGACAGCACCACTGGGAGCTGTTATTACAAGCGAGAGCGATTGAAAACCAGTGTTTCTTGATAGGTGTTAATCGTATAGGTTCTGACGCTAATCAGTTGGATTATTCAGGAGGCTCATTAGTTTGTGATCCGATGGGAGAAATACTTTCAAGGGGTGATGCAAAAAGTGAGTATTTAGAAACTCAAATTGACTTGGCTCAATCGGCCGCGACTAGAGCAGCATTTCCTTTTTTGAATGATATGAAGAGTAGCTGATACTCGACTTGAAATTTACTCGATACAGTTTGGTCATGGTCGGTTAGTGAAATTTAAAACTGTTAGGCCAAGTCTAAACGCACAATTGATTCCAAATCATGTTAAATAGTCCTAAGCTTGCGCCTATTGAGAAAAGAGTTGCGCAAACTCTGTCTTTTATAATCTTTGGGTCTGTCATTTTCTAAATCCTCTATCTTTCAGTATCGGGAAACTGCGGTATTTACAGAGTTATAGAGCAGGTTTTGTGCCAGTTTTCTAAACGTACTCTATCTCTATGAAAATAAAGCTTTTTATCGGTTTTTAGTTGAATTCACACAATTGTCAAAGTGTCCGCTTTTAAGAACTTTGCTCGAGAAAGTGTCCGCATATAGGACAGTTGGACAGGTGGGTGCTGAGTTGGATTAGTGTGAACTCAACCTGCGGGGCAGGGAAGAATTTAGTCTTAGGGTACTTTTTGCGGATATTATTGGTTAATTCTTGCTAGGTCATTATCGTAACAGTTGGCCACCGCAGGGGAGCTTTTTGTCTATAGCGGAAGCTATAGGTTTTTTTAAGAACCAAAATTAAATTCAAAGTCAATGCTTCGACTTCGCTCAGCAACCTATTTGGTATCCTGGCTTTCTCTAAGGGCGGTTTCGCAGCGCTGCGCTCTGACTGCGAGTCCCTTTTGTCCAAATCCACAAAAGGAACCAAAAAGTCTTTTTGACGTTCGCACTGGGCACCGCGATTAGTGGCTTTACGTGCTTGAAATAGGGCACTTTGCGTTTACCCTCAGAATATCACCGGAGTCCGTAAGAGCTTGGTTTTGAGCTTCCCCAACGGCTAATAACAACCTGACCACCGATGCCCATCGGAACAGCGGAAAAACTGTGGCTGGCGCTTACTTACATTGATGTAAAGTATGCAGAAAATGCAGGAGCAATTTTCTGTCATTTACTTTTCTTGTCTACCCGCTGCCTCATGAGTTTCACCAGTCCGTTATAAGGCGCTAGGCCGGTAAATCTTCGGCAAAGTCATTCACGTCACTGATTACGTGTAAAGAATGAATGATCGAAGTAAGTAACATTGGGATGGGCTACACAGACGAAAAGGTGGTGGGCGACCCACAGAAAATCGGATAAAAACACTAGGTCAATTTCGGTAGCACAGTGCCAACGTCCATAGCTTTTTTGCCTTCTTTTTTGGCTTTGAAAAAAGAAGGTCGCAGTCAGAGCGCAGCGCTGCGAAACGCTTTTGACCTTAAAAAAGCTGAGATACTAAATAGGTTGCTGAGCGAAGTCGAAGCATTGAATCTAACTTTGGTTCTTTAAAAAAGAACAACAAAGAACGTCCGCTTTGGGGAAATAGCAGAAAAATAGTACGTCATTCCAACCGCCAGATGATAGCAAAATAAGAGTTATACTATTAAGCCGAGCTGTTAGTCTAAAAGTATCAAATCGAGTCTCAACAACGACGGCGTCCTCTGAACCCAATTCTTATCGTGTACTTTCGCAATTAAGCTAAAAGCTTATGAGTAGAGTGGCGGTATTTCCTGTTCGGAAGTCGCACTAGTTTGAATCAGAGATTCTGCTATTTGTTGTAAGTCTTGTTTTGTTAAATCGCATCGTTGACTTTCTGTCGATGGCGCATATCGATTAGTTTCAAGTGCTAAAAGCTTGGTTTGAATCTGCTTATCATTGAGCATATGTCTCAATTGGCCAACTGAGTAGATAGGTTCTTTAGAAATTTTACTAACCCAACTTACCAGCAAGTTTTCAATGTTAACTAAGTCTTGTTTTTTGATCGCTGTGATCAGTTTTTTATATAGTTCTGATTTCGTGAGCGGCGTTACTAAGTCCGAGGCATTTAGTTTTTTTCTAAGCTTACTTTGAGAATGCTCGTAATTTGAACTTCCTCTTCTCATGAAACCGACCAATGTTATCAGCCAAAGAACCGCAAATATCAAGCTAACAATTTGCCAATGTCGTGTGTTGTCGGAAATTTGAATGATGGGGGTTTCTTGAACCGGTGCTATTTGCTCGGGTTGCGAGGTAACACCTTCAGGAATAGCTGCCGCCAAAACCTTGAATGTTCTGGATGGAAGGTTTGCCGTTTTTTGGCTATCGCTTTTAGTATCCCACCAGCTGATTTCAATGGAAGGAATAGTAATTTCACCTTCTTTAGAAGGTATCACCGCTAGCTTTTCGATGCGTTGTCCCAATATTCCTTTATCATTTACTTGTCGCTCTTTTTGCGGTGAGTCAGGATAAAATTGAAGACCATCGACCTTAGGTAGTTGGATCTCCGGGATTTGAGATTCACTCAGTCCTTGAGCATAAAGTAGAATGGTCCAGGTCACTGGCTCACCGACAGTTAGTTGGTTTGAGCTGTTAGACCACTTATCGGCTAGAACAACTTCTGTTGCGGGCATCCACGGATTGGAAGCGTTTTTCGGTTGCGGTTGTACAGCAATTTTAATTGATTTGCTGTTAACACTAATTGGTCGCGTTGTGTTTAGAAATCGATTTGAACCCCGTCGGCTTGGGTCGTTGACGTCCGCCGTAAAATTAATCGAGTCTATGGTGAGTTCACCACTTTGTTGTGGAAAAATCGCATAACGTCTCTCGGTGACGACATAGCGAGTTCCGTCTATGTGTTTATCGTATTGAATATCATCGCCAAGCTTTTCGATAATACTATCACCCGCGCTAGGTTCGGTAAGTCTGGCATAGTGGGTGTTAACAGCGCGATAAAGTCTCACTGTAAATACTATTTGTTGCTGTACGTATGCCTTTTCTTGGTCGACCATTGATTCCAAAAAGATGGCTTTCTTCTGTCCGGATAAATCAATTCGATCGCTGGTATCTTTAATATTTAACACGATAGGTTGAGTTTTTTCATTTCCCACTGGGATCGAGGGGATGACTATCCTACCGGTTTTCAAAGTGCTTAGTTTTAGTTTCCAGCCTTTGATAGTATTACTCTTACCATTAATATAACTCATCTGTTGATATTGGCTATTAGAGATAATTGTGAATTCTTTTGGGATCATGGATAAATCAGGTTCTGCACCAGTATCTTGATCTAGTTGAATGGTTAAGATAAAACTTTCACCCGCATGAATGTCAGTGCGGTCAATAGACTGGGTGAGTTTTGCATGAGCGAAATTTGAAATCAGGCTACTCGCTAATAACACAACAAGCCCTATAAATGAGCGGTGTATTTTGCTTTTGTTTAGTCTTTGCATCATTCTGTTACCCTACCAAATCTTCTCTTCTTTTTGCTCACGGCCACGTTTCTGATATTCGCGGTACATTTTTCTTCTTAACAGCCCACCTGGGTCGTCGGGTATCTTTTCCAGCCAATGTTCCAGCGCTTGATCTTTCTCACTTTTATTTCTTTGGTCTTCAGACAGTTCTGCTTGTTTTTGTTCTTGTTCTTTTTGTTCGTCGGATTGTTGTTGTGATTGTTGTTCTTCCGACTCTTGCTGTTCACTGTTTTCTTGTTGTTCTGACTGCTCTTCTGAATTTTGTTCAGATTGAGAGTCCGATTCAGATTCTGAGTCTTGGTTTTCCTGATTTTCTTTCTCTTGATCTTGTTGTTCTTGCTGCTCTTTTTGCTGTTGCTCTCTTAGCAAATCTTCAACTATATTTTTATTATGCTGGGCATCGTCGATAACCGATTCTTTACCAGGTTGTTGCGAATTAATGACTTGATCGTAAAGCTCAATGGCTTCCTTAAAAGCTTGTGCCTTAGCTAAACTATTGGCACGATTATAGAGCGACTCCAAATCATCTGACTCTGAGTAGAGTTGCAGTGCTGAATCAAAATCCTCACTTTTATAAGCCGCTGCAGCTTGCCATTGCTTGTGCTCAAACAGTTCCTTTGCTTTTTCATACTGCTGTTGTGTAAAGGCCTCTTTAGCTTGTTGGTCAGGTGTTTTCCACAAGTCATCCCAAATATTAGCCTGAGCCGAGGATGGCGCACCAGCCACAAGGAAAATCAGTGTTGAGCTCGTTAAGACAGTAAGTAGTTGACTATCCGTTCGCCTGACTAATTTGAACAAAAGTAAACAAAGAATTAACCAGCTCAACCAATAACCATCATCAATCCAGCGACTAATTCTTTCATCGGCTTGTTCGGTTTTTTCTTTTGCATCCAGTTCTAACATGTTCAGAATAAACTCAACATCGTTTGAGTCAGCCGAAAGCTCAACGTATTGGCCATTAGTACCTCGGGCAATTTCTTTGAGCCGCGAGGATTCCAGTCTTGGCAAAATGATATTACCGCCAGAGTCTTTTAAGAAGCCGTTATTGTCAGGAAGAGGAATTGGTGCACCTTGCTCAGTGCCTATCGCTAAAATAGAAAGCAAATAGCCACTATCACTAGCGTTTTCAATCACTTTGTCGACATACTCAGACTCAACACCATCGGTAATCCAGATGACTTGCCCTTGCGGTTGGCGAGCGTTCTTGAGTAAGTTAATCGCTTCCTGAATTGCCAAGTCCGGACGACTTCCAAGTACTGGCATTATGCCGGTAGAAAGTGTCGGGATCATCGAAGCGATAGTGTTGGCATCGGAAGTAAGTGGGGAAATCACAAAAGCATCGCCAGCATAAACCACTAAACCAATGGTGCCTTCTGTCGTTAGTTCTAACAGATCCATTATTTTATGGCGAGCTCGGTCAATTCTTGCTGGCTTTACATCAGTTGCATCCATCGATAAAGAAAGATCCAATAGAATGACTCTAGCATTTTCCGTCTGAAACACTGGTACAGATTTTTCGCGATACGAAGGGCCGCTAACCGCAAAAATGATCAACGAGCCAATGATAGCTGTTAGCCAAAAGCCGACTTGAGAGCGCTGTTTTTCACCAGTCACTACTAAAAATTTTAGTAGGTGAGGAGAAATAACGGATTGCCAACTTGATTGTTTTCTAGCCAAGTGCCTCACACCATATAACGAAATCACTAAGGGGATAAACAACCAAAGCATTTCTGGGCGAATTAAATGAAACTCAGACAAATCAATTGGCATATTGATCTCCTTTACGAGTTGCACTGAGCACAAGACCTTTTAATAAATTAATAATTAACGGCAGTAACAGAATTAAAAAACTAGAAAGCAGTGCCCAATAATATAATTCTTGTACCGGCCTATAAATTTCAGGTTTGTCTTCCACAGGTTCCAATTGGTCTAGCAGATCATAGATTTGCGCTAACTCTTCAGTACTTCTCGCTCTAAAGTATTGGCCACCGGTTAGTTTGGCGACTGTTTTGAGGGTTTCTTCGTCCAGTTCCGCAGACGGGTTGAAAGTAGTCGTTCCAAATAAAAGTGAACGTCGGGTTTGTTTGTCCGCGCCAACACCCACGGTATAAATTTTAATACCCGCATGTTTGGCTAACTTAGCGGCTTCGATGGGGTCGAGTTCACCAGAGTTATTTCGACCATCAGTTAATAAAATTAACACTCTATTTTCAGCCGGGCGTTCTCTTAATCTTTTTATTGATAATCCGATGCCGTCGCCAATTGCTGTTCGAGATGCGCCTGCTAGACCGATCACCGTTTCATCAAGCATAAACTGAACAGTTTTTAAATCGAAGGTTAAAGGGGTTTGTAGGTAAGCTTTTTCTCCAAATAAAACCAGCCCTAATCGATCACCTTCTCGCTTTTCGATAAACTCCGATAGAATGGATTTAACTACTGTCAGCCTATTAGCGGTACGACCTTTAAGTTTCAAATCTTCTTCTTCCATACTACCGGAAATATCGATACTCAATAGTAAATCTCTTCCAGTTGTCGGCAATTCTATCGGTTCATCAATCCATTGCGGGCGAGCGGAAGCTAGCACAACGCCAGACCATAAAAGAAAAGTTAACAAGTAGTTCAACCATTGGCGAGCGGAGCTGCTATTTTGGTTTTGTTGTATCGCATTCCAATTAGCGAATAGGGGAGTCCTAATCGAAGTTAGCCTAGGTTGTTGCGGTTTACGTAGCAACCAAATGACTAACGGAAGCGGCAGTCCTGCAAGAGCCCAAGGGTAAACCAGTTCGATCATTGGTTGCCCCTCGCTATTGGGTTATTCATTTGACGATCAGTATTGCCAGAGAGCTCTTTACGGGCAGCGTCTTTGATGATTAATTCTATGCATTGTTCACTAGCCCCTAGCAATTCAAACCAGTCGTCTTGAGCAATTCGTACAGACTTTTGATAAGCTGCTTGAGAGAACAGCGATAGAGCTTTATCGTTAAACAATGGATGGTTGGATTTACTATTTTTTTCTGCAATGCTTGCCGTTTGAGCGTTCAAAAATTCCAACCACTGACTACCACTTAAGGCAGCTACCATCGTCGGTTTAAAATATAGCAAGCAAATTCGTTTTATCAATGCGGATAATTTAGCGACAGCTTGGCCGTTAATCAAATCTTCTGGTAGTGCTCTGAGTTGTTCGAGTTCGTTTTTTGCTGGCACTAGCAATCTGATCGCCCGGCGATATTTGATTTGCCGATAGATCAAATAGCCCACGATAATCAGCAAAATAGCTAACAATATCCACCAGCCTGGCGCATAGGGAAACGAATCTATCGGCTCAGGTAAATGAATATCCCGGAGTTTATCAAGAGGGTTTTCTGCCGGTGGTTGAGCATTGGGTGCCATCGCTGGCTGAGTTGGTTGTGCTGCTTGCAGAGCGGAGTTTGTAGGTTGGCTAGTCATAACTAAGAACCCTTTACTCCCTTTAGTGGTCGATCTGATTCAGTCGGTGTTCCGGTTGAGCCATGTTGACCAATCGAGTATTGCTGATAGTTGGTATCAACAAAAGTAAACACACCGCGATGACTCACGGCAAAATCTTTGACTCGATTGGTTTTAGCTGCGAACTTTTGGCGGTAGCTTTGACGTAGTTGACTTTGATTAGTGTTCAGTAAGCCACTGCTAAGACCGTCGGTGATCCCGTAAAGACCTGCTGGTGGCAGTTCAGATTCGATTGGGTCAGTCACCATAATACAATGGACGTCAGCATGTTGAGAGAGCTTGCTTAATTGTCGCTCACATTCTTCGTCAAATTGTTCAAAGTCGCTGACTAAATGGATAAGACTTCCAGGTTTTGCTAAGTAGCGTAAACGTTTTAACGTGTCTCGGAGCTGGTTCACTTTGGTACTAGTGAATTCTGTGTTGTTCGTATCATTTGCATGCATAGCTTGCTCGTTGGAACTAAAGCAACTTTCTAATGATTGCTGATAACTTTCGACAATTCGATTTAATAGACGCATGCAATTTCGTCGATTACCTGACGGCTTCATTTCAAAATGTGCAGAGTCAGAAAAAAGTAATGCACCGAAGCGGTCACCATTAGACAGTGTGTGCCACATCAGTTGTCCAGCAATATGGCTAGCAATGACTGATTTAAATGCCTTGGCAGTACCAAAAAACATGTTGGGCATATGATCTAGAACCACAAAAACAGGTCTTTCTCGTTCTTCCTTAAATAGCTTGGTATGAGCCTCACCGGTTCTAGCGGTTACTTTCCAGTCGATATTTCGAATGTCATCACCGATCTGATACATTCGGACTTCATCGAAATCCATGCCACGACCTTTAAAGCGAGAACGAAATCCACCAACACGATTGGTTTTAACCATCGACTCGGGTGCCAACCATTTAATCACCGGCTTGACTCGGGTCTCCAACAGTTGATTAAGGGTCAGATCGATGCCCGGCTTGAAGTTCGGATCATTAAAGTCCGCTGCGGCCGATTCAAATGAGTGGTGTAAATTAGACCAACTTGCCATAATTTAGTTAAAAACCATATTTTGAATGACAATCAGAAAACTAAGCAACTGGCGTCAATGCAATCAGTTTTTCAATCACTTGATCGGTATCAACGCCTTCGGCTTCTGCTTCGTACGTCAGTATTAGTCGGTGTCTCAATACGTCGAACGCCATATTCTGAATATCTTCAGGTGTAACAAAATCTCTGCCTGCTAGCCAAGCCGCGGCTCGAGCACAGCGATCTAAAGAGATAGTGGCTCTGGGGCTGGCGCCATAGTCCAACCAGCGATTTAAATCGTTATCTAAGTTCTTGGTTTCGCGGGTATTCATTATGATTTGTATAATGTAGTTTTGCAGCTCTTCCGCCATATGAATATCAAGCACTTGGTCTCGCGCGCTAAATAAGTCTTCTTGCATCAAATCTATAGATTCTGTTTCTGCAAAATCTTTGTGAGCTTCTGCTCTGGTGAGGGCGAGGATTTTCGCTTCCGCTGCTGCGTCAGGATAGCCCACTTTGATATGCATCAAGAAGCGATCTAATTGCGCTTCAGGAAGAGGGTAAGTCCCTTCTTGCTCAATTGGGTTCTGAGTGGCCATGACTAGAAAAAGTCTGTCTAAATTATAGGTGTGACTGCCCACAGTCACCTGACGTTCCGCCATGGCCTCTAATAAAGCGGATTGGACTTTTGCTGGAGCGCGATTGATTTCGTCTGCTAATACTAAATTATGAAAAATTGGCCCTTTTTCGAATTTGAAGGTTCCGTCCTGTGGACGGTAAATCTCGGTGCCTGTTAAGTCTGCAGGTAGCAAGTCCGGGGTGAATTGAATTCTGTGGAAATTGCCTTCAATTCCTTTAGAAAGTGCATTAATCGCCCGAGTTTTTGCAAGTCCAGGGGCGCCTTCTACTATCAAGTGGCCGTCGGCCAACAAAGCGACCATCAATCGTTCGATTAGGCGCTCTTGGCCTACAATTTGTTGGCTAAGGTTGTGTTGTAACTTGCTAAATTTTTCCTGTAACGACATTGAGTTGCGACCTTTTAATCTTGTGTTTTATTAGGTTTGGTTGCTGTTTTTACAAATTGGGCTGCATTTTTACCTGATTTAAACCCTGATTGCTAGTGGTTAGAGTTCAAATAGACCGAAAGATTCCGCTTATTTGCAACAAAGTGTTAAACCTGTAAGAATCGGGCAAAATCTTCCTCATATCAGGAAGCTACTCAGGTTTATTGTGGTAATAGTGCTGATAGGATATTAAATGAAAAAGCTTAAAAATGAAGCCCAGCTGGCTAAAATGGCGGTTGCAATAGGTGAAAAATACGCGACAAATCGCGGTTATAAAAATTTTAGCGCGACTGATAGTGCGCCACAAAAGGTCGAAAGCCTCTATCGGTTGTTAGTTTCGGACAAGTTAGTGCAACCCCTAGCAAAAGACCAAGAGAACCAAGTTAACATGAAACATAAGTTAGCCATTTGGATCTCTAAGCAACTTCCTGACGACCACCCCCTGTTAAAGTAGACGGCGATAGTTAGCTGGCAGCAATGTTTGAGTAGGTAATAATGATAACTCGCTCATTGTGCATATTTTAGCGATTGATGGCTAATCGACTGAAATATCAGGGAATAGCTCAAAAAATTAACAAAACGACTATTACACGGTTATTTTTTCTCTATTTGTAGGTTTATAACAATGAAGTTTTTATCTCGATTGTTCACTTTTGTTAAGGCAATTTTAGTATTCGGAGTGATTCTGCTGGCGGTATTGGTTTATCGTACTTATGAGTTTACGCCGAACAACTCCAGTGAAGATAAAGTACCGGTTATTTCGATTGACTATTCCGCGGCGGCAGAGCGGCTGGCGGGAGCTTTAAAGTTTAAAACGATTTCCCATCAAGATCCTAGTCTTAGAGAGCCTCAGCAGTTTCTCGACTTTCACGCGTACATCAAGCAGAATTTTCCGTTAGTTGATAAACAGCTTGAACTCACCAAAATTAACCAACTGAGTTTGTTATACCGCTGGCCCGGAAAGACTAACAGCCAATTAAAACCAATTTTACTGATGGGGCATTTCGATGTGGTTCCAGTTGACCCCACGACTCTCGAAGACTGGAAGTTTCCACCCTTTGAAGGTGTGGTTGAAGGTGGCAATATTTGGGGGCGAGGAACTCTTGACGACAAGGGCGCGGTACTCGCTATACTTGAAGCAATCGAATTTCACCTATCTCAAGGCTTTACTCCCAATCGTGATATCTATTTTTCATTTGGACATGACGAAGAAGTGGGTGGTAATGAAGGGGCAGCCAAAGCGGCAGAGTACTTCAAATCGAAGGGGATTAAATTTGAATACGTGCTGGATGAAGGTGGCTTTGTAACCGAAAGAATGATGCCAGGATTCGAGTTACCTTTAGCGTTAATTGGTGTAGCTGAAAAGGGGTATCTTAGCGCTCAATTGTCAGTGGAATCTACCGGAGGTCATTCGTCTGTGCCGCCGCCGAGCACGGGAATTGGGATACTGAGTCAAGCTATCGTTCGACTGGAGAACAATCAACTAAAACCGCGATTAGTCCATGCTACCGAAAGTATGCTCACCACTATTGGCAAAAATATGCCGTTTAGTAAACGTCTTATATTTGCCAATCTTTGGTTGTTTGAACCTTTCTTAATTGATCAATTAGTTCAATCTAAACTCACCAATGCGACCATTCGTACCACTACTGCTGCAACCGTATTTAAAGCCGGTGATAAAGAGAATGCCTTACCAATCAATTCGAAAGCCATTGTTAATTTTAGGTTACTACCAGGGGATTCTATTCAAACGGTAGAGTCACATATTGTTAGAACCATCGCTGATGAGCGGGTTAAAGTCAAAATCATTAAAGCGGCTGAAGCGACGCCCATCTCCAGCATGGAATCTAAAGCCTATATTAATTTAGTAAAAACGATTGACCAAGTCTCTCCAGAGCAGGGAATGGTGATTGTACCTAACTTAATGGTGGGCGGAACCGATAGTAGTCATTTTGTAGCGATAGCAGAGAATGTTTACCGGTTTAATGGAGTAAAAATTAATCCGGAAAGCTTTTCAGGATTCCACGGAACCAATGAATACTTGCCAGTGGCAGAATACCAAAGAGCCATTAATTTTTATTCGCAAATTCTACTGCTAAACTCGGGTCAATAACTAAGAGAAAAAATATGGATGTCTTAAAAAATAATATCTATTTAGTTAAAGAACACCTAGGTATTTTAAAAGCTGCCAACAACTTTGATATTCATGATCCAGTTAGCGGAGCCATTATTATGGAATGCCGTGAGCCGACCCTTGGATTTTTCACCAAGTTGTTACGGTTTACCGATTATAAAAGTATGACGCCCTTTGACGTCCAAATTAGACTTCCTAATGGCGAGCCTGTAGTTAGAATAAGACGTGGAATTTCGATTTGGCTTTCTAGGGTAGAGGTGACTGACTCCGAAAATCGACTTATAGGTACTTTTAAACAAAAGTTGTTTTCCTTTGGTGGCAAATTTGACTTGCTCGATAGCAACGATAATGTGACCTGTCAGCTTAAAGGTAACTTAATTGGTTGGAATTTTCGTTTTATTCGAGATGAAATTCAACTGGCTCATGTTTCAAAACAGTGGAGTGGTTTGGGCAAAGAGTTTTTTACCAGTGCAGATAACTATGTTCTGGAAGTAAACCAGCAAGTCGGTGAAGATATGGAGCTTAGAAAGTTAATTTTAGCGGCAGTAATGTGCATTGATATGGTGTTAAAAGAAAAGTAATTGATCAAGATCACCGATTCGTCTGGCGAGAGTGCGGTATAAATATTGAGTGCTGTATAACTCTTGCATGAGGTAAAATGTGTCGTGTTCCAGACTGAGATAAACGTCGAAAAGACGTATTGTCGAAAATGAAACATTATCTAAAACTAATAACTTTGCGTAAATAATTAGACTCTCAGCTAAATTCCAATAACGGGAAAATAATAATAATATGCCGACAATTAAAATTAGAGATACTGAACTGTTTTATTATGATAGCGGTGAAGTAGAATCCAAACAAACAATCGTATTTGCTCATGGACTATTGTGGGATCACGAAATGTTTATGCCTCAAATTGAACATTTTAAACGTGACTATCGTTGTATTGCTTTCGATTTTCGTGGCCAAGGTAAGAGTGGTGTCACTAAGTCCGGTTATGATATGGACAACCTCATGCAAGACACATTGGCTTTGCTCGACCAATTGGTAGATGGTCCGGTGCATTTTGTCGGACTTTCCATGGGAGGGTTTATTGGTATGCGTTTGGCAATTCATTATCCAGAGCGATTAAAGTCACTGATGTTGCTGGAAACGACCGCAGATCCTGAACCCGAAGAAAATAAGCCTCGCTATTTAAAGCTCTGCTTTATCGCAAAATGGATCTCCATTGCTTTAATTGTCCCCAAAACTATGGCGATCATGTTTAGTCAAAGTTTCTTGAATGATCCCACAAAGAAAGCTTTAAAAACGGAATACGAAAATCGTTTAAAGAGTCTGAAGCGCTGGACCTTCACTCGCTCGGTGTTCGGCGTTATTCACCGAGAAGGCGTTTACCCAGAATTGGGGCAAATTAATACACCTACCTTGATAATGGTTGGAGATGAGGACGTGGCAACGGTTCCTGCCAAGTCGGAACGGATGCATCAAGCTATCAAAGGCTCGCAAATGGTGACTATCCCTAAAGCGGGGCATACTTCGAGTATTGAGCAACCTCAGTTTGTTATAGATGAAATGCAGCGCTTTCTCGCTAAACGGAGTTGATTCCTCTAAGATGTAATTGTGTAAATTGTAAGCAAATTCAAACAAACGTTTGAATTAACCGTTTGAATATTGTAAATTGCTTTGTAAATGGTCGAACTAGGCCTTGAATTCCCCTTATCTGCTGCCATTTAATGAAGATGACAGCGGCAAAACATCAGGAAATGGCATGAGCAACGAATCAACGAACACCTCAAAAGAAGCTGAAAATCAAGAACCTACGGCTAGCAAGAAACCTACGGCTAAAAAAACAGCCAGCAAAAAAGTAGCTGCCAAAAAGCCTGCAGCAAAAAAGCCGGCCAACAAGACTGGCGAGTCAAAAGCCGCTGATAGTAAAAAAACGCCAGTTAAAAAAGCCACCACCCGATCTAAAACGCGATCGACTAAGTCTAGTGACCGAGTAGCCATTGTTGCAGGTTTAAGAACACCATTTGCTCGGCAAATGACCCATTATAAAGATCAAAATGCGATCGAAATGGGCAAAATGGTGGTGAGTGAAATGCTTAATCGAGCGGAAATCGATCTCGCATTGATTGATCAGGTAGTTTATGGTCAAGTATTGATCCACCCGGAAGCTCCAAACATAGCAAGAGAAATTGTTTTAGGTACTGGTATGAACGTTAATACTGATGCTTATAGTGTTTCGCGAGCATGTGCTACAAGTTTCCAATCTGCGGTTAGTGTCGCTGAATCCTTAATGGCAGGCAGTATTCAAATCGGTGTGGCAGGTGGCGCAGATTCTTCGTCGGTAGTCCCCATTGGAGTTTCTAAGAAGTTAGCAGCTTTATTACTAGAGCTTTCCAAAGCTAAAACATTTGGTCAGAAAATGAAGTTACTCTCTAAGCTGCGACCGAGTGACCTCGCACCGGTACCACCGTCAGTGAAAGAATACTCCACCGGATTAACCATGGGGCAAAACGCCGAGCAAATGGCTCGCGACCATGGAATTAGTCGAGCTGCACAAGATGAGTTAGCACATCGCTCCCATACATTAGCTGCAAAAGCTTGGAACGACGGTTTGCTAGATGATGAAGTGATGACCGCTTATGTTCCACCGTTTAAAGAAGCTCTCAGTCGAGACAATACCGTTCGGTTTGATTCTACATTAGAAGGTTATGCGAAATTACGACCGGCGTTTGATAAAAAACATGGCACACTGACTGCGGCAAATAGTACCGGATTGACTGATGGAGCAGCTGCGCTGTTAATGATGAGAGAGTCCAAAGCTAAGGAACTTGGATACGAGCCTCTAGGCTACATTAAAAGTTATGGCTTTGCTGCAATACAAGCTACTCACGATATGCTAATGGGACCATCTTATGCGACACCTATCGCATTGGATCGTGCCGGAATGACACTCAGTGACTTAACCTTAGTCGACATGCATGAGGCATTTGCTGCACAAGCGCTATGTAATGTACAAGCTTTTGCGAGTAAGCAATTTGCTAAAGAAAAGTTAGGTAGAAACAAAGCCATCGGTGAAATTGATATGGATAAATTTAATGTGCTAGGTGGTTCGTTAGCTTACGGTCATCCGTTCGCCGCAACCGGTGCTCGAATGATTACTCAAACCTTACGAGAGTTAAAACGTCGAGGTGGGGGAATAGGATTGACAACCGCATGTGCTGCAGGTGGGTTAGGTGCAGCTATGATCTTAGAAGCTGAGTAGGAGTAATAAAATGACTAATACCAAGAGTAAAGATAACTCAGCTTTTTCCTTACAGGTTTCTGAGAATGGTATCGGGTGGATTACCATCGATGTTCCTGGAGAAACTCAAAATACCGTGAAAGCAGAGTTTGTTGCGGAATTTGATCAATTATTTGAACAGATTGAAGCGGACAAAAGCATCCAAGCCATTGTGTTGATCAGTGGTAAAGAAAATGGTTTTGTCGCGGGTGCTGATATCAGTATGCTGCAAAATTTATCCAGTGAAGAGCAAGTTGAAGCGTTGGCCAAACAGGGGCATCGCGTTTTTAATCAAATTGAATCCCTAAAGCAGCCGGTGATCGTCGCCATCAATGGTGCCTGCCTTGGAGCTGGCTTGGAGCTTGCACTTTCAGGAAGTTATCGTATTTGTACCGATGATTCCAGCACAAAATTAGGTTTGCCGGAAGTACAACTCGGCGTGCTTCCTGGTGGCGGTGGCACTCAAAGATTACCGAGATTGGTCGGTATTGCTAATGCACTTGACCTAATGCTCACTGGAAAACAGCTTAATGGTAAAAGAGCCAAAAAACTTGGTTTAGTGGATGAGGTAGTTGCTTCTGCTAATCTAAGAAAAGCGGCAGAAAAAGCAGCGCTTGCGGCGGTGTCAAAATCTAAGCGAGTGGTTAGCAAGTTAAAACCAGAAGTAAAAATGAGTAGTTTTTTTGCTAGTTCAGAATTGCAAAAACTGGCATTAGAAACGACCAGTTATGGTCGTAAAATTATTTTTGATAAAGCGCTTGAGACGGTCAACAAAAAGACTATGGGTAACTATCCCGCTCCGGCCAAAATTATCAAATGTGTCGAAGTGGGAATGGAGCAAGGCTACCAAGCGGGGCTCGATAAAGAAGCAAGACTTTTTGGCCAACTAGTGATGTCGAAAGAAGCTAGTCAATTAATGAATATCTTTTTCGCAACTACCGAGCTAAAGAAGGATACTGGTGTTGACGGCAAAGTCGAAACTCAAAAAATCGATCGTGTTGGTGTTCTAGGTGGCGGTCTGATGGGAGCCGGTATCGCTTTTGTTACCGCTGATAAAGCCGGCAAAAAAGTTCGGATAAAAGATCAAACGGACCAAGGTGTGAATCACGCTTTGAAGTATTGTTGGGAGATTTATAGAAACAAAGTAAAACGAAAACACCTAAGTATTAACGATGCCAGTCGACGTATTGCGGCAATAACTGGAACCACTAGCTATCAAGGCTTTAAACGTTGTGAACTAGTTATTGAAGCTGTTTTTGAAAATCTAGAATTAAAGCAGCAAATGCTAAAGGACATTGAAGAAGTTTGTCAGGGCAAAGCTATTTTCGCCTCAAACACATCTTCAATTCCCATTTCAAAAATTGCTGAAGCAGCAAAAGATCCTGCTAAAGTTATCGGACTACATTATTTCTCACCAGTAGAAAAAATGCCGCTCTTAGAAATTGTGGTGACAGATAAAACATCACCGGAAGTAATAGCTACTTGTGTTGAGTTTGGTAAGCAACAAGGCAAAACGGTGATTGTGGTTAAAGATGGTGCAGGTTTTTACACTAGCCGAATATTGGCACCGTTTGTTAATGAAGCGGGCCATATGGTTGCAGAAGGTGTCGCGATTGATAGATTGGATAAAGCGCTTAAAAAAGCTGGATTTCCAGTTGGACCAATCACATTGCTGGATGAAGTTGGGATAGATGTTGGTACCAAAATCGCACCAATTTTAGCCGAATCGTTTGGTGATCGAATGCTACCACCAAAACTATTCTCTAAACTTGAACAGGATGATCGCAAAGGAAAGAAAAACAAACGCGGTTTCTATCTCTACAGTAAGTCATCTAAAAAAGGTCCTAAAGAAGTCGACCAAAGCATCTACTCGTTGCTAGGAGTCACTCCATCTAACTCGCTGCCCGAAGAGCGAATTGTTGAACGTTGCTTACTACAGATGGTTAATGAGTCTGTACTCTGTTTGCAGGAAGGCATCCTATCGTCACCTAGAGACGGCGATATAGGGGCTATTTTTGGACTAGGTTTCCCACCATTTTTGGGCGGGCCATTTCGATATGTGGATTCCGTTGGAGCGAAGGCTATTGTCGAAAAGCTAGAAGGTCTTGCGACTCAATACGGTGAACGGTTTAAGCCTGCTAGTCGGTTGGTTGAGATGGCGGAAAGTGGGGATACTTTTTATTAGGTATAAAAGGTAGTTCTTGGATTTGAGTTGCCTTTTAGGCAGTCTTATCAAATACTGCAACGTTCCCATTGCGGACATTCTTGTTGTTCTTTTTGAAGACCCAAAATTTAAGTCAAAGGCGTTTCGCACCGCTTCGCTTGCGTGCGAGTAACTTTTGGCCAAAGCACCAAAAGTAACCAAAAGTGCTT